>Ga0180431_10000061_pt1 | contig 139163 bp, 104 predicted proteins | sample SS_ome_11_FD_132459 | JGI IMG/M metagenome (GOLD analysis project Ga0180431, IMG submission 132459) | Hypersaline lake sediment archaeal communities from the Salton Sea, California, USA - SS_1_MS_1 metaG | ecosystem: Environmental > Aquatic > Non-marine Saline and Alkaline > Hypersaline >...
GTCGAGTCCTTGCCGATGGACCAGAGGGCGGCGATCTTGCCGAACTGGTGGTAGGACTCGCGGATGATGTAGATGCTCTTGTTCTCAAGCTCAGTGAGATGATCCATAAGCTGCGCCCCACGAGACGGACAGATTGCTTGCGGGTAACGGCGGCACCGGCTCAGAGCGATGCGTTGGGTGTCTCTACCACGCGCGCCGGGTAACGCACTATGATACGCGCAGGCGCCCGTGAACTCAAATGTCCGGCCCGCGGGCGCGGCGCCCTCAGCGGCTCTGACGGAACGGATTCACCGCCGAGATCGCAGAGAGCGCAGAGACGGGACAAGCTGTGCCGCACCGGTTTTTCTGGCTTTCTCAGCGTCCTCTGCGGTCTCTGCGGTTGGTCGTGTTAGGGGGCCTCACGATTCGCCTGCCAGGAAGCGCTTGAGGAAGAGCGCCAGGCCCGGCGGGTGGTCGCGCGGGAATCCCCCGTCCACGACGGCCAGGTCGTCCGATATGATGCGCGGCGCGCGGGTCGGGTCCGGGAAGCGCCGCCGCAGCCTCTCGACGTCGCGCACGCTCAGGTGCAGCCGCCCGTCCCGGACCTGGATGGAGTCTATGCCGGCCGCCTCGGCCAGGATGCGTATCTCGGTCTCGGCGAGCAGGTTCTCGGCTTCCGGCGGCGGGTGGCCGAAACGATCGCGCATGGCCTGGCGCACCTCCCCCACGTCGGCCGGGTCGGCGCACTGGCTGAGCCGGCGGTAAAGCTCCATCCGCTGTTTCGGGGCGGGCACGTAATCGTCGGGCAGGAAGGCGTCCAGCCCGATGTTGACGATGACCGCCGGCGGCTCCTTGACCGGCTTTCCCCTCAGACGGGCGGCGGCCCGCCCGAGCAGGCGGCAGTACAGGCTGTAGCCCACGGCGGCGATGTGGCCGGACTGGTCCGGCCCCAGGATGTTGCCGGCGCCGCGGATCTCCAGGTCGCGCAGCGCGATGTCGAACCCCGCACCGAGCTGGGAGTATCGGCGGATCGCGTCGAGCCGGTGCTGTGCCTCCGGCGTGATCGGCCGGTTCGTCGGGCTGAAGAAGTAGGCGTATGCCTTGTGGATGTAGCGCCCCACGCGCCCGCGGAGCTGGTGCATCTCCGACAGCCCGAGCAGCTCCGCCCGGTCCAGGATGATCGTGTTGGCGTTCGGGATGTCCAGGCCGTTCTCGATGATGGTCGTGCTGACCAGGACGTCGATCTTGCCTTCCATGAACCGGTCCATCGTCTCGGCCAGCTCGCGTTCGGGCATCTGGCCGTGGGCCACGGCGAAGGTGGCCTCGGGCACGATCTCCCGCGCCCTCTCGGCGAACTGCTCGATCGTGCGCACCCGGTTGTGGATGATGAAGACCTGTCCGTCGCGGTTCAGCTCCCGCAGGACGGCGTGCCTGAGCAGTTCGGCGTCGAAGGGGCCGACCTGGGTCTGGATCGCCTGCCGGTCCATCGGCGGCGTCTGGAGGGCGGATATCTCCCGCAGGCCCATCAGTGCCATGTGCAGCGTGCGCGGGATCGGCGTGGCCGTCAGCGTCAGCACGTCCACGGTCGCCCGCACCTTCTTCAGGCGCTCCTTGTGCTCGACGCCGAAGCGCTGCTCCTCGTCGATCATGACCAGCCCCAGGTCCTTGAACGCCACGTCATCCTGGAGCAGTCGGTGCGTGCCGATGACGACGTCCACGCCCCCGCGGGCCATGTTTTCCAGCACGCCCCGCGTCTCGGCGCCCGTGCGGAAGCGGCTCAGCATCTCGACGCGGATCGGGTAGTCGGCCATCCGCTCGCGGAACGTGCGGTAGTGCTGCTGGGCCAGGACGGTGGTGGGCACGAGCATGGCGACCTGCCGACCGCCCATCACGGCGTTGAAGGCCGCCCGCATCGCCACCTCCGTCTTGCCGTAGCCCACGTCGCCGCAGACGAGCCGGTCCATCGGCCTCGCCGAGCGCATGTCCCGCTTGACGTCCTCCATGCTGTGGAGCTGGTCCTCGGTCTCCTCGTAGGGGAACTCCGACTCGAACTGCCGCTGCCATTCCGTGTCGGCCGGGGCGGCAATGCCCACCTGGGTCTCGCGGACCGCCTGCACCTGGAGCAGTTCGGCCGCCAGGTCCTCGACGGCTTCCCGGGCGCGGTTCCTGGCCCGGCCCCAGGCGGCGCTCCGGATGCGGCTCAGCTCCGGCCGCCGCCCGGCGACGCCGATGTAGCGGTGCACCACCTCAATCCGATCGCACGGCACGTGGACGTGAACGCGCTCGGCGAACTCGATCTCCAGGTGCTCCCTCCTGCGGCCCGCCTGCTCGATGATCCCGATCCCCCGGAAGCGCCCGATGCCGTGCTCCACGTGAACCACCAGGTCCCCCGGGTCAAGCTCCTGGGCGGAGTCCAGCGGCCTGGATTCCTGCACGTGCCGCACGAACCGCCGCTGCCGGTAGCGCCCGAACAGGCGATGGTGCGGCACGAGGGCCAGGCCGGCGTCGGCGCAGAGGATCCCGTGATTCAGCCGGCCGACGCCGAACGTGAGCCGGTCGAGCCGCTCGAAACCCTTGTCCCGCAGGAGGTTGCGGAACCGCTCGGCCTCCGCCTCGCCGATGCAGTAGACGGTGACCAGGTCATACTCGCCGCAGACGCGCCCCAGCTCGACGGCCATCGAGTCCAGGTCCGGCCCGAACGTGTCCCGCTGCTGCATGGTAACCCGCACGGCGGGCGCGCCGCCCTCGTCGCCGAAGGTGACCTGCGGATGCTCCGCCAGCAACGCCTCCAACCGCTCCGGGGGCGTGAGCCCCGCCCGGGCCTCGGACTGCTCGCGCACGGCCCGGGCGCGCTGCCAGAGCCTGTCCGGCTCGACCAGGAGCACCGGGCAGTCGGGCGCGAAATAGGACAAGAGGCTGCCCGTGCCGCCCCCCTCGGCGCGGGACGGACGTTCGGTCGCCACCAACTGGCACCGCTCCGTCCGGCCGCTGGAGAGCTGGGTGCCCGGGTCGAAATGGCGGAGCGAGTCCACCTGGTCGCCGAGGAACTCGATCCGCACCGGCGCCAGGACGCCGTGGGAATACACGTCCAGTATGCCGCCGCGCAGGCAGTACTCGCCGGGCGAGCGGACCTGCGGCGCGCTGACGTAGCCGTTGTCAACCAGCCACGTCAGCAGCTCCCCCGGGGCGGCCCCCTCGCCGACGGCCACGCTCCGCGTGCCGTCGCGAAGCTCCGTCGCGGAACGGGTGGGCTGCATCAGGGCGTTGACCGGGGTGACGACGGCCAGCGTGTCCGGGCCCGGCGCGAGATAGACGAGATCGTCCGGCTCGGAACGCGGCCCGTCCGTCCTGCCCAGGGCAAGGTGACGGAGGACGGCCAGGCGCGCCCGGAGGATGGCCTCGTTGGGCTCCTCGGCGTCCCCGGGCAGGACCTCCAGCGGGGGGAAATAGCACGCCGCCCCGCTGCGGAACAGCTGCACGTCCTCGGCGAACTCCTCGGCTTCCTCGGTCCGCGGGCAGACGACCAGGAAGGGCGTACGCACCGTCCCCGCGAGCCAGGCAGCGATCAGGGCCGATCCGCTGCCTGCCGTGCCGACGACGTTGACCTTCCCGTTGGCGCGGAGAAGGTCCGGCAACTGCCCAACGGCGGGCAGCCTGCCGATTGTCTCCACGGGGTCCGACATGCAACTCGACTGAAGCGGCCGTCGGGAAGCGACGGCGCGTTCAACCAATTATACCCCGTCGCCGCGGCCCGCGCACCGGCAGGCATCCCCCGGCGGGACGCCGGGGGCTACCCGTTTCTCTGTCCGGCCCCCGACCGCTCAGACCAGCGGCCGCAGGAAGGCGTAGGCCTTCTCGAAGCCCTCGACTCGCCGCTCGCCCGAGAAGACCGGGTCCTCGTGCTCGACGGCGATCGCCCCGTCGTAACCGCTCTCCTTGAGCAGGGAGGTGAATCTGTGCCAGTCCACCTGCCCGTAGCCCGGGATGCGATAGCGCCACCAGCCGCCGCTGAAGAATCCCCCCGCGCGGAGCCGGTCCTTGAAGATCTCCGTGTCCTTCGCGTGAACGTGGTGGATGCGGTCGGCCCAGCGCGTCACCTGTGCCGCCCAGTCTATTCCCTGCCAGACCAGGTGGGAGGGGTCGAACTCCAGCCCGAGGTTCGGCGAGTCTATCCGGTCGAACATCTGCTCCCAGACGTCCGGGTGGAAGGCGAAGTTGATCGTCCCCACCGGCGGGAAGGCGCCGGTCAACCCGGGCCAGTTCTCGAAGGCGATGTTCACGCCGGCCTCCTCAGCGGCGGGCGCCACGACCCGGAAGACCGACTCCCAGTCGTTCAGGTTCTCATCCAGGTCCTTGTGCGGGTCGCAGCGCGCCATGCTCGCGATGCAGTCCACGCCGAGCGCCTTGCAGAACTCGATGTAAACCTTGTAAGCCTCCGCGCGCTCGCCGATGGCCTCGGGGATCGCGTGGTAGGCCGCTATCGCGGAGATGCTCAGGCCGGTCTCCCCCAGCAGGGCGCCGACCCGTTCGGCCTCCCGCTTGCGGTAGTCGGCGTCCGCCAGGTCGGCCAGATCCCATCCCGCCTGGACCTCCAGGCAATCGTAGCCGATGCGACTGGCCGTCCTGCATTCCTCCTCAGTCAGCCCTGCCAGGTATCCGAGCTTCATCGTTCGTCCTCTGCCAAACGGGGAACCGAAACCGGGGGAAGCACATTGGCTTCCCCAGCTTGCCTCTGAACCGGCGAGCGGGGCGAGACGCCCCGCCTACTCTTCATGGGTAGCCCCCGGCGTCTCGCCCGGGGGTGCGCGCGTGGAAATCGGTCTCGCGCTGGTACGCCGCCCCCGCGTGCAGCAGGGCCGCGTCGTCCCAGTGCTTCGCCATGAGCTGCACCCCGATGGGGAGCCCGCCGGCGCTAAAGCCGCACGGGAGCGAGACGCCGCCGGTGCCGGCCAGGTTGCACGAGATGGTGAAGATGTCGCTCAGGTACATCGAGAGCGGGTCGGCGGTCTTCTCGCCGATGCGGAAGGCCGGCGTCGGCGTCGTGGGCGCGAACAGCAGGTCCACCTCGCCGAAGGCGCGGTCGAAGTCCTGCCGGATGAGCCGCCTGACCCGCGCCGCCTTCAGGAAGTAGGCGTCGTAGTAGCCGCTGCTCAGCGCGTAGGTGCCGAGCATGATGCGACGCTTCACCTCCTCGCCGAAGCCGAGCCCGCGCGTGCGGGCGTACATCTCGACCATGTCCCGGTGGTCCTCGCTCCGCAGGCCGTACTTGACGCCGTCATAGCGGGCCAGGTTCGAGCTGGCCTCGGCGGTGGCGAGCACGTAGTAGCACGCGACGGCGTAGCTGGACAGCTCGCCGCCCCGGACGTCTATGCGGCTGTGCGGCAGGGAGACCTCGCGGAACCGTGCGCCCAGGGCCTCGAACACCTTGCGCGCCTCCTCCAGCGCCACCGCCACCTCGGCGTCCACCCCGCCCTCGACGGTGAACTCCCGCGGCACGCCGAACGTCATCCCCTCGACGCCGCCGCCCAGGGCGCCCAGGTAGTCCTCCGGCTCGCGCCGCGTGCAGGTCGAGTCCCGCTCGTCCGGCGGGGAGATGACCTGGAGCAGCAGGGCAGCGTCCTTGACGGTCCGCGCGAACGGTCCTATCTGGTCCAGGGAGCTGGCGAAGGCGACCAGCCCGTAGCGGCTCACGCGGCCGTAGGTCGGCTTCATCCCGACCACGCCGCAGAGCGCGGCCGGCTGGCGGATGGAGCCGCCGGTGTCGCTGCCCAGCGCCAGGGGGACCATCCCGGCGGCCACGGCCGCCGCGCTCCCGCCGCTGGAGCCGCCGGGGATGCGCGCCGGGTCCCACGGGTTCTTCGTCACCTTGAAGCCGCTGTTCTCCGTCGAGGAGCCCATGGCGAACTCGTCCATGTTCGTCTTGCCGACGATGACGGCGTCCTCGGCGAGCAGGCGCTCGACGACGTGGGCGTCGTAGGGGGGGACGAAGTCGGCGAGTATCTTCGAGCCGCAGGTGGTGCGGACGCCGCGCGTGCAGATGTTGTCCTTGACGGCGACTGGCACGCCGGCCAGCAGGCCCATCGGCGCGCCGCCCCGGCGCTTACCGTCCAGCTCGCGCGCCCGGGCCGTGGCCTCCTCCGTGCAGACCGTCAGGAACGCGTCCACGGCGGGCTCGCGCCGGGCTATGCGGTCCAGGCACTCGGCGACGACCTCCTCGGCCGTGCGCCCGCCGGACAGGAAGGCGTCCCTGGTCGCGGTGGCGGTCTGGTGCGCGTGGCTCATTGCGTGGCGGCCCGAGGGGACACGGAGCGGAAAGCGCATTCTATCCGCGCCTCCACGGGCGTTCAAGGACTCGTCGCGCGGGCCGACGCCGGGCAGCCGGGCTGGTTTTCGGAAACAAGCGGGATAAAATGGTGCCGGCGGCGTCTATAAAAGTGGAACAAGCGGGCAACAGATGACCCATGCGCCGACAGGCCGGATTACCCCGCGACTGCTCGGGGCGCTCTTCGAGAGGCACGCCGCCGCGCTGGCGTTGTTCGCGCGTCAATGGTGCGACTGGCCGGAGGATGTGGTCCAGCAGGCGTTCCTTAGCCTGGCCAGCCAGAAACACATGCCGGAAAGGCCGACCTGCTGGCTCTACACGGCCGTGCGCAACGCCGCTGTCAGCGCCTCCCGCTCGGCCGGCCGCCGCAGGCGGCGCGAGGCAGCGGTCGCGGAGGCGAAGGACCCCTGGTTCATCCAGTCCTACGAGAGCCGCCTCGACTCGGAGGCGGCCGTGAAGGCACTCAGAGCGCTGCCGGCGGAGCAGAGGGAAGTGATCGTGGCCCGCATCTGGGGCGGGCTGACGTTTGAGCACGTCGGTGAAGTGACCGGCTGCAGTTCCAGCGCCGCGCACCGGCGCTACCGGGCCGGCATGACGGCCCTGCGAGAAAGGCTGGGAATCCAATGTCTGACCAATACGACGACCGAGAGATGATTGACCTTGAGAACGCCCTGAGCTCGCTGAGCCCGGCGCCGAGCGGCATTGACCGGGACGGGCTGATGTTCCAGGCGGGACAGTCCTCGGCGCGCCGGCGCGGCAGGATATGGCCGCTGGGGGCGGCGGCGCTGGCCGGCGCGGCGATCGTGCTCGGCGCCGCCCTGGTCGCCCGGCCCGCGCCGACCGTAACCGAGCGCGTAGTGTACGTGCCGATCGAGCGTCCGCGAACGCCGCCGTACGTTTCCGCGGCGCGGGGAGCGGGCACGGGCGGGCCGGAGCAGGCGCCGGTGATGGACTACTTCGCGCTCCGGGCGAAGGTGCTCGCCGAGGGCCTGGACGCCCTTCCGGAGCCGCAGACCAGCAGACGCCCGCGCGAGCCTGAGTCGCTCGAAGACCTGGCGCCGGGCATTCGCTGGCCATACCGGTCGAGCATCTTCCAGCGGAACCGTTCCACGGGCCAACCGGGAGGGACGACATGAGGTATGCACTGACGTGGGTGACGCTGCTGTGTATGCTGGCGCCCGCGGCCCCGTGCGCGGAGGAGGCCGGGCGGGACGAGGTGCCGGTGACAAGGCTGAAGCTCCAGCCGGCGCCCGAGCCGGTGCCGGCGCTCAAGTACCGGCTCCTGCCGGGCGTGCTGGAAATGGAGCCCGGCAACGCGGCGACCCTCTACAACTGGGCCGTCGCAAAGATCACGGGGGGCCAGAACGGGAACACGAAGGAGCTTTTGGAACTGCTCGAAATGCCCATCGAGGATCTGACCATCGCCCGGGTCCGCGCGGCGCGGGCGCCGCACGGGAGGGGACCGCTGTTCCGCCTGCTCGAACGGGCCGGCAGGCGTGAAGACTGCGATTGGGACCTCGAACTCAGCGTGGGGCCGGCCCTGGACCTGCCGTCCATCACCGACCAGCGCAAGCTGGCCACGATCGCCGTCCTCACCGCCCGGATGGAGATCGTCTGGGGCAACTGCGAGGAGGCCGTGCAGATGCTCCAAACCCCCCTTGCAATGGCCCGCCACATGGCCCAAGGGGCCGCGCTGATCCATGGCCTTGTCGGAATGCAGGTCGCGCGTCTGGCGCTCGACCGGGTCGAGGACCTGGCCCAGGCGCCGGGGTCGCCGAACCTCTACTGGGCGCTGACCGCCCTGCCGCGTCCGCTGATAGACATGCGAGACCCGGTCGAGACCGAAAGACACATGTTCGACCTGTGGCTTCCCGACTTGCGCGATCCGGAAAGCTCACGGCTTGGACCGGAGGGATGGCGGGAGATGATCGAGCAGTTCCCCAGCCTGGGGGGCGGCTCCGGCCCTCTGCGGCGGAAGCTGACACCCAGCCTCGTCGCCCTTTGGATGTACACCGACGCCAAGAACCACCTGATCGAACGGGGGCGGGACCCGGACCAGGTCGAGGCGATGCCCGTCTTCCAGATGGTTGCCATCTACGTGATGGACGGATGGAACCGCGTCATGGACGATCAGTTCAAGTGGTTCTACGTGCCCTACGCGGAGGGTGAGGAAGTCATCGCGGAGGCCCAGGCGTCCTTCACTGAGACGTTGGATCAGAAAAACGACATCCTGCCCGCAATGCTGATGCCCGCGCTCTACGGTACGTATTCCCAGATGGCCGGACTTGACCGCCAGGTCGCCGCCCTGCGCTGCATCGAGGCCGTGCGCCTCTATGCCGCCCTGCACGACGGCGAACTGCCCGCCTCGTTGAGCGAGATCAAGGAGGTCCCGGTCCCGCTCAATCCGATGACCGGGGAGAGCTTCCAGTACGAGGTGGTCGGCGAGACGGCCACGCTCAGCGCGCCTCTCGGGCCGCACGAGAGGGCGAAGGACGGCATCCGATACGAACTGACCATAGCGAAGTGAACGGAGGAACGCCATGCGCACACTGAGAACGGCTCTGTTTGCGGTGTTCGCGTTGCTGTCGGCCCTGCCGGCCCGGGCGGACTTCGATCCGACGGCGCGGGCTCGGGCCGTCGCGCCCTTCGTGGACGAGCAGGCGATCCTGGTTGCGCGGCTGGACGTGGAGCGGCTCGACCCGGACGCGCTGTGGCAGAAGGCGGACAAGTTTGGCCTCGGGTTCCTTGAGCAGGAGCCCGAACTGCGGCAGCAGGCGCAGGCGCTCCGGAAGATGTTCCTCGACGCCGGCGGGGAGGACCTCTATCTGGTCGTGAGTTCAGCGTACATGACGGGCCGGAAGGCCGGGAGGGCGGGTTTCCTCGTCGCGCCCGTTTCCGGGGACGGCGACGCGGCGGCGCTGGCCGCCCTGGCCCCCGGCGCAGCCGTGATGGGGTCGGCCGTCGTCTTCGGCCCGGGCGAGATACTGGAAAAGCTCCGGGACATCCGCCCTGCCCCGCGCCCGGAGCTGCCGGCGGCCTTCGCGGCGGCGGGCGACACGGCGGCCCAGCTCATCCTCCTCCCCACGGCAGACAACCGGCGCGTCATAGAGGAGACGCTCCCCGTCCTGCCTGAGGAGCTCGGCGGGGGCCCGAGCACGGCCTTCACGCGCGGGGCGCTCTGGGCGGCGCTCGGCGTGGACGTGGCTCCTGAGGCGTCGGTGGGGTTGACCTTTCAGTCAGAGAACCCCGCGGCGGCCCGCTCCCTGGCGGCCGCCCTCGAGGCCCTGAAACAGGCCGTGGGCGGGGCTGAGAAGGTCCGACAGGCCCTCCCGCAGTACGAGGCCGTCTCAGCGACCCTCACGCCCGCCGTCGAGGGGGACCGCCTGCGGCTCTCGCTCGACGATGCCGCGCTGTCCGATCTGTCCGCCAGCCTGTTCGGCCCGCTGGTAAGCAACGTGCGGCGAGAGGCGGCCATGAAGGCGTCCAGGAATGTGATGCGCATGATCCACTCGGCCTGCTACTGGTACAGCAAGGAGCACGACGGCGAATGGCCGGAGGACCTCGCGGCAGCGTTCACCGCGGACCGATTCGCCAGCCTCTCGAACCCGCGATGGCCGGAGCGCCGGCCGGGCTACGTCTATATCAGGCCGGCCAAGGACGCGCCCTGGGACACCGTCGTGCTCTACGAGGATTGCCCTTCCTGGCCCGCAGGCGGCATCTGGGTGCAACGGGTAAGTAGTGCTGCTATCGCCACGCGATGCCTCACCGAAAAAGAACTGAAGAAGCTGCTGGAGGCTCAGAAGCCGGCCCCCTCCCCGTAGTGGCCTGTTCAACTGATAGCCGCGCACTCCCGCCCCCCGGCGAGACGCCGGGGGCTACCCAGATAGGCTGGGCGGGGCGTTCGCTTTGACAAGGCCGGGGGCGGGCGATATCCTGGCGCCGGCGGGCCGAACCCCTACCCCGCCCTCACGCCCATGACCAAGCGCGAACAGACGCCCATGATGAAGCAGTACCTGGCGTTCAAGAAACGCCACAGCGACGCCGTGCTGCTGTTCCGCATGGGCGACTTCTACGAGGTGTTCCTCGAGGACGCGAAGCTCTGCGCCCGCGAGCTCGGCCTGGCCCTGACCAGCCGCGAGAAGGGGGCGAACGCCATCCCGATGGCCGGCTTCCCCCACCATGCCGCCGACAGCTACGTCAAGCGCCTCATCAAGGCCGGTCACCGCGTGGCGATCTGCGAGCAGGTCCAGGACCCCGCCGAGGCGAAGGGTCTGGTCGAGAGGGACGTGACGCGGGTCGTGACGGCGGGCACGCTGACCGAAGACCAGATCCTGGACAGCCGGACGAACAACTTCCTGGCCGCCGTATCGCCCGAAGGCGAGCGGGCCGGCCTGGCCTGGGTGGACCTCTCGACGGGCAGGTTCGAGGTGGAGGAAGTGCCGACCGCGTCGCTCGGGGACAGCCTCCAGCGGATCGCGCCCGCCGAGTGCCTCGTGCCGGAGCCGCAGGGCGGCGAGGAGGACAGGCGCCCGATCCTGGACCACCTGCCGGAGGGCTGCCTGGTCACGCGGCGGCCGCCGTGGGAGTTCGCCGCTGACGAGGGCCGCCGGCTGCTCAACGGCCACTTCGGCACGCGCGGCCTGGAGGGGTTCGGCGTCGAGGACGCCGGCCCGTCGGTCGGCGCCGCCGGCGCGCTCATGGCTTACCTGGCAGAGACGCAGCGGACGGCCCTCGACCACATCCGTAAGATCGAGCCCTTCGTCGGCGACCGGTATCTCATACTGGACAGCACGACGCGCCGCAGCCTGGAACTGGTCGAGACGCTGCGCGGCGGCGAGCGCCACGGCAGCCTGCTGGCCGTCCTGGACCGCACGTCCACGCCGATGGGCGCGCGGCTGCTGAGGCGCTGGCTCCTGACGCCGCTGCGGGAGCGCGGGGAGATCGAGGGCCGCCTGGACGCCGTCGGCGAACTGGCCGCCGGCAAGCGGCTGCGACAGGACGTGAACGCCGAGCTGAAAGGCGTTTACGACGTCGAACGGCTGACCACCAGGGTCTGCTGCAACCGGGCGAACGCGAGAGACCTGGTCGGGCTGCGACACTCCCTCTCGCGGGTCCCGGCGCTCAAGGACCTGCTTGCGGGCGCGGAATCCGACCTGCTCCGGCAGTGCGGCGACCGGCTCGACCCGCTGCCCGAGGTGGAGGGCCTGATCGGCGCGGCCATCAGGCCCGACCCGCCGGCCACGCTGACCGAGGGGGGGATAATCTGCGACGGCTTCAACCCCGAGCTCGACGAACTGCGCCAGACCGCCCGCGAGGGCAAGAACTGGATCGCCGGATTCGAGGCGCAGGAGGCCGGGCGCACGGGCATCCCCTCGCTCAAGGTCGGCTATAACAAGGTCTTCGGCTACTACATCGAGGTCACCAACACGCACCGGGACAAGGTGCCCGACGACTACGTGCGCAAGCAGACCCTGAAGAACGCCGAGCGCTACATCACGCCCGAGCTGAAGGAGCGCGAGTCCACCGTGCTCGGGGCGGGCGAACGCGCGCGGGAGCTGGAATACGACGTCTTCCAACAGGTGCGCGCGGAGGTCGGCTCATACACGGAGCGGCTCCAGGCCACGGCCGACGCCGTGGCGTCCCTGGACGTGCTGGCGTCTCTGGCCACGGTGGCGGCCGAGAACCGCTACGTGCGGCCCCGCATCGTCGAGGACGGGACGCTGCACGTCGCCGACGGCCGGCACCCCGTCCTGGAGCAGACGCTCGACGAGGAGTTCGTGCCGAACGACATCGAGATGGACGGCGAGAAGGCGCGGGTCCTGGTCGTGACCGGCCCGAACATGGCGGGCAAGAGCGTCTATATCCGCCAGACCGCCCTGATCGTGCTGATGGCGCAGATGGGCTCGTTCGTCCCGGCCACGGAGGCGAGCATCGGCCTGGCCGACCGCATCTTCACGCGCGTGGGAGCGAGCGACGAGCAACGGCGCGGGCGCAGCACCTTCATGGTCGAGATGATCGAGGCGGCCAACATCCTCAACAACGCCACCGACCGCAGCCTGATCATCCTGGACGAGATCGGCCGGGGCACCAGCACTTTCGACGGCGTCAGCATCGCGTGGGCCACGGCGGAGTACATCCACGACCACCTGGCGGCGCGGATGCTGTTCGCCACGCACTACCACGAACTGGCCCAACTGGCCAACACGCTCGTGGGCGTCCGGAACCTGAACGTGGCCGTGCGCGAGTGGGAGGGCGACGTGGTGTTCCTGCACCGCGTGGTGCCGGGGGCGACGGACCGCAGCTACGGCATCCACGTGGCCAAGCTCGCCGGCGTGCCGGCGTCGGTCCTCCAGCGGGCCCGGCAGATACTGGCGCTGCTGGAGGAGAACGCCATGGGGCCGGACGACGAGCCGCGCTTCGCCCCCAGGCAGCCGGCCGCGGCGCGCGGGCCGCAGATGGTCCAGGTGCCGCTGTTCAGGCCGCTCGACGCGCAGGTGCGAGAGGAGCTGCTCGCCCTCGACACCAGCGGCATGACGCCCCTGGAGGCGCTCAACAAGCTCAACGAGATCGTCGAGCAGCTCAAGCGGACCAGCCGCCACTGAGCCTCTGCGGCAGGCCGCCCGTGCACGGAAGGCACGGCAATCCCCGCCCGGGTGCCGCCCGGCTATTCCTCCTCAAGCTGCAGCAGGCGTCGTGTCTCTGCCCGGGTAGCGGGGCAACACAGAATGCGCGTTCAGGATGGAGATATGGTCCTCGAGACCTGCGAACCGCTCATCGCGTTCTGAAACCATGCTGGTGAGGACGAAGAGGTTGTGGTCTTCCTCGTTGGCAACTCGAACCTGGCCAGAGCAGCCTTCAGGTACTTTTCGGCGCACTGCTGGCAAAGAAAGCAGACGACGTCCGGCACAGTCCCCGCGTCCAAAACCGACGCCGCGTAGTGGTCCTGCTCCGCCTTCGCGACCCATTCCTCAAACCACGGCTCGCTCATAAGCCACCTTCCCGTGCTGCATGATGTCACGGATGAAGTCATCACCCATGGCCAGGCGCCGACTGATCTCCGCAGGCGTCTTCACCAGGATATCGAGAGGCAGAAAATAAGGCCGCCCGCAGAAGCGCCTGAGCAGCCGCGACACCTCCCGGACACGTTCTATCTCCCGCTTCTCGCTCTCCTTGACGATAAGGATATCCAGGTCGCTTTCCCGGTCGCCGTCCCCCCGCGCGCGCGAGCCGAACAGGATGATCTTCTCCGGCTCGTAATCGTGCCTTATCGTCTCGACCACTTCCTGGACCAGCCGGTCGGCTTCCACTTCCCGTCCCCTCCAGAGGCCCAACGCCGGTACCGCGCTCGCTGACCCGCCGCGTCAAAGCTCGACAAGCTGGCCGGTCTCGATGGATTCCCTCTCCGCCTCGACAAGCCTCACCGACAGGGCGCTCGACTGCGGCGTGCAGACGGCGGCCAGTTCGTTGTTCTCTATGCAGTGGACGAAGTAGGCGAGCTCCTCCACGTAGCCGTCCTTGTGCGGCAGCTCCGGGTGGTGCGTCCCTTTGTCCGTGTACTCCAGCAGGCCGTGGCCCTCGCGCGTGCCGTAAACCAGGCAGCCCCTGTCGAATGCCGCCATGAACCGCGCCTCGAACCCGAACCCGGCGGCCATCGCCAGGCTCCCGCCCGCGCGCACGGCCATCTTGTCATCGTAAACGTACTGCGTGTCCACAACGTCCCAGCCGCCGCTCGGCCCCCTGGCGCCGGTCGAGAAGACGGCGCGCGGCTGGCCCAGCAGGTAATGGACGAAGTCCGCGTCGTGCACGTGCAGGTCGTGCATGCCGCCGCCGCTGCGCCGGTGGTCCAGCAGCCAGCCTTCCCACGACCACTGCGGCGGCGCCGTCCCGCGCCAGAGCGAAAGACTCATCAGCCGGCCCAGCCGCCCCGACTCCATCGTCTCGTTCAGGTACTCGTACTCCGGGAAGAAGCGCACGCAGTGGCCGAACATCAACATGCCGGGCGCGTCCCCGGCCGTCGCCAGCACCTCCTGGCACTCCGAATGGGTCAGCGCCATCGGCTTCTCGCAGAAGACGTGCTTGCCAGCCGCCAGCGCCTTCTTGCAGAACTCGGCGTGCAGGAACGTGGGCAGGCAGATGTCCACCAGGTCCACGTCGGGATCGGCGATCAGCTCGTCCGGGTCCGTGTAGAGCTTCTGCCTTTCGGGGTCAATCGTGCCCTTGCCTTCGCCGATGTTGATCTGCACGCTGCTCTCGCCGGGCTGGAGCTTATCCTCGACGATGTCCGCAACGGCCGCCACCCGGGCGCCCGCCACGGCGTCGTAGCAGCCCAGGTGTTTGCTGCCCATTCCGCCCAGGCCGATGATGCCCACTTTGATCATGATCCTCTCCTCCAGAAATGGTTTGGTCTTGCCGCAGTCCGCAGTTGCCTGTATTTTATGGGAACGGCCCACATTTGCAAGGCCGGCATTCCGGGCATGGTGCGTGAGGAGACAGACCGTTGGGCGTGTCCGCCGGATTGTTCCGACTGCACAGGAAGGTGCTCTCTCCCGACGCGGGAGGGTTACCCCTGGCAGTGGTCCGGGCGCTGCTGCGCGTGGGGGCCGCCGGTTACGGGCTGGCCGCGGCGGGGCGCAACGCCCTCTACCGGCGCGGCCTCCGCACGGCCCGCCGGGTCGGAGTGCCGATCATCAGCGTCGGCAACATCACGGCGGGCGGCACGGGCAAGACGCCGCTGGTGGCCTGGCTGGCGCGGCTGCTGGCCATCCACAACAGGCGCCCGGCGATCCTGTCCCGGGGCTACGGCCGCCACCCCGGCCTGCACGTGGACGACGAGAACGCCCTGCTGGGCCGCCTGGCCCGCGACATACCCATCGTCGTGGACGCCGACCGCGTGCGCGGGGCGCAGACGGCCATCCGGGATCACGGCGCGGACGTGCTGATCCTGGACGACGGCTTCCAGCACCGCCGGATCGCGCGGGACCTGGACCTCGTGCTGATAGACGCCGTCTTGCCGTTCGGCGGCGGCCACCTGCTGCCCAGGGGCCTGTTGCGCGAGCCGCTGAGCGGGCTGGCGCGCGCCGACGCCCTGCTGCTGACCCGTGTGGACCTGGTGGACGGGGAGCGCCTCGAGGCCATCCGGGAGGAGCTGGCGGCGCTCGCGCCGCACGCCGTCGTGGCGTGCTGCAGGAACCAGGTGCGCTCCCTGCGGCCACTCGGCGACGACGCGGCGACCCCGTCTGCCCCGGAGGACCTGCGGCACGGCCGCTGGGGGGCCTTCTGCGGCATAGGCAACCCGGAGGCCTTCGAGCTGCGGCTGCGCAAGGCCGGCTGCCAGCTCGCGTTCCTTCGGATCTATTCCGACCACGAACGCTACTCCGCGCGCGACCTGGCAGACGTCCTGTCCCGGGCGCGCGACGCGCGGTGCGATGCGATCGTGACGACCGAGAAGGACGCGACCAAGATCGAGCGCCTGCTGGAGGGCAGGCCCGACCCGCCCATCTACGCCCTCGGGGTGGAGACTGAGTTCACCGAGGGCTCGGGCGAACTGACGGCCGCCATGCTGGAAGCCGTCGGCTGCCCCGCCTGAGGGGCGCGGCGCCGGATTCCTTCCGAGCCCGAGGACGAGGACGACGACGAGGACGAATGCCGCACGCCGTTTCTCCAGCGGTACGGGCCCCTACCCTTGCGCGAAGACGGAGGTCACGTCGAAGTAGCGCTCGAAGAAGCGCTCCGGCGCCACGTCGCTTGCCACGCGGTGCGGGCCGTCGCGGGATTCCTCGAACACGGTGACGCCGAGGCTGTCCCCCCGCTCCAGGCCGACCGTCACCCGGCCGCTCCGGTACTGGCAGATATCCGGCTCGAAGATGCAAGCGGCGGCCAGCGGATCGTGGAAGGTGATCCTGCCCTGCTTGCGGAACCAGACCTCCGCCATGTCGCGCACGACTTCGAACGGGCCGCCGCGGAACCGCCGTCGGCACTCGTCCGCCGGCATGGTGCAGCGCAGGGTCACGTCCAGGCCGTAGGCGACGACGGCCGGGACCTCGGCGGAGAAGACGAGCTGGCTCGCGACGGGGTCGCCGGAGGTGTTCCACTCCCCCCTGCCGGGCGCGAAGTAGCAGCCGCCCATCATCACCAGGCGGCCGAGCAGGCGGGCCGCCTCCGGGTCCACGGCGAAGAGCAGGCCGGCGTTCGTCAGCGGGCCGATGGTCAGCAGCGTGATCTCCCCGGGCCTGTCGCGTATCGTGCGCCGGAGGAACTCGACCGCCTCGTATGCGGCGAAGTCCTCCCGGTGCGGCCAGCGGGGCAGGACCTCCGCCTGCGGCGCTTCGGGCTGCCTCTGCTCGAAGAGCAGGGGCCGGTCGCAGCCGCTGCGCACGGGGACCTCCGGGCGGCCGGCCGCCTTGCAGAGCGCGCTGGCCAGCATGGCCCGCTGCCGCGGCCGGCCGGTCACGCTCGTCACCCCCAGCAACTCGCAGCGCGGCTCCGCCAGCAAGTAGGCCAGGCAAACGGCGTCGTCAATGTCCGAGCCAATGTCCGTATCCAGCAGCAGCGGCACGCGATCAGGCATCACTTCCCTCCCAGGCTGGCGCAGACGACAGGGGCGCGCGGGCCCCGTCCGAACTTGACATATACACCATTCGGGCGCCAGAATAAAGCTCCGTCCGCCCCCCGGCGGGGGATCCCCACGGTTGGAGGAAGCGACGTGGAGCAGAAGTACAGCGCCTGGTTCCAGTGTTTTGCAGGCTGCGGCGAGCGTTACGGGCTGGACGAAATCATCTATCGCTGCCGGCGCTGCGACAGCCTGCTCGAGGTGCGCCACGACACGGAGGCCCTCGCGCGCACGAGCGCAGCGGAATGGAAGGCCCTGTTCGCGCAGCGCTGGGGGCTGGCCAGCGGGCCGCTCAGCGGCGGCGTGTGGGGCAAGAAGGAATGGGTCTGCCCAAGGGTTGCGGACGATAACATCGTCACCATCTACGAGGGGCGCACGCCCCTGCTGCACGTGGGGCGGTTCGGCGAAGAGATCGGCGTTCCCGACCTGCACGTCAAGCTCTGCGGCAACTCCCACACCGGCTCGTTCAAGGACCTGGGGATGACCGTCCTGGTCAGCATGGTCCAGCAGATGCGCGCGGAGGGCAAGGACGTCCCGGCGGTCGCCTGCGCCTCCACGGGCGATACCTCGGCGGCGCTGGCGGCGTACTGCGCCCGGGCCGGCATCCCGTCCATCGTCTTCCTGCCGCACGGCAAGATCAGCCTGGCGCAGCTCGTCCAACCCGTCGCCAACGGCGCGCTGACCCTGGCGCTCGACACGGACTTCGACGGCTGCATGGCGCTCGTGCAGGAAGTGTGCACGCGGAACAACATCTACCTGGCCAACTCGATGAACAGCCTGCGCGTCGAGGGCCAGAAGACGGTCTCGGTCGAGATATGCCAGCAGCTCGATTGGGAGGTGCCGGACTGGGTCGTCATTCCCGGCGGGAACCTGGGCAACGTCAGCGCGCTGGGGCTCGGCTTCCGGCTGATGCGCGAGTTGGGGCTGATCGACCGGACGCCGCGCATCTGCTGCGCTCAGAGCGCCCGCGCCAATCCCCTCTACGAGAGCTACCTGAAGGACTTCGAGAGCTTCGAGCCCCAGCAGGCCCGCAAGACCCTCGCCACGGCCATCCAGATAGGCAGCCCGGTGAGCATCTGGAAGGCGGTCAAGACGCTGAAGGACTTCGGCGGCGTGGCCGAGCAGGCCACCGAGGCGGAACTGGCCGACGCCTGCGCCCGGGCCGACCGGAGCGGCCTGTTCACGGACCCGCACACGGGCGTCGCCCTGGCGGCGCTGATGAAGCTGGCCGGGCGCGGCGAGATCGGGCGCGGGGACCGCGTGGTCGTCATCTCCACCGCCCACGGCCTGAAGTTCCCCCAGTTCAAGACCGATTACCACGCGGGCCGGCTGGAGGGAATCGAGAGCCGTCGGGCCAATCCCCCCGTCGAACTGCCGGCCGACTACGACGCAGTCGTATCCGCCATATTCGACGCCATCCGGCCATAGGCACCTTAGCCTACGCGTTTGACATGGCCGCCACGACGCGATAGTATCCTGACGTTGTCCATTCGAAGGCTCAGGAAGGCCGGTTGAGGGGGAAGGGTCTTGGCAATCGAAGTGCGCTCACATGACCGGGTGACGATAATCGACATTGTCGGCCGCTTTGATTCCCTCACGGCTCCTGCCATGAAATCCGAGATGGCGGGGTTGATCGAGCAGGGCAAGAGAAGGCTGGTGATCAACCTGTCAAAGCTGGATTTCATCGACAGCGCCGGCCTGGGAGCGCTGGTGGCCTGCCTGCGCAGGGCTGTGGAGTGCGGCGGCGAGCTTCGCCTGGCCGACGTGCCGGCGATCTGCCGTTCTATCTTCGAGCTGACGCGCATGGACAGGGTCTTCGACATCAGCCAGAGCGAAGCGGCCGCCGTGGAGTCACTGGCCGAGAAGGAGCCGGGCTGAAGACGGAGCCCGGCCCCCCGGGCGCGCAGTGGCGGTGCGGAGGTTCCCGCCTGGCGACTTGCGGGACGACAACCACGGATCGCAATGCAGCAGAAGGCGGTCCGAGTCGTTTAAACGCTGCAGTGTGGTTGGGACAACGTTCCGCGACGTACGGGGCCTCAGGGCCGAAGAACTGAAATGGCCGACGGAAGAACCGATAGCACGTTACGTGTCTTCGTTGTTGCGCCGAAGTCCGTAGCCGAACTCCTCCCCGACCAGGTGGCGGGCCGGCCTGTGGAGACTCTGCGTTGCAGCGGCCCGCAGGAGCTTTTCAGGAAGCTGACCGGTTCGGTCCCTGACGTCGTGGTGATGGACGCGGAGCACGCCGTCGGAGACGACAGCGCGCTGGAGCGCGTGCTCAAGCAGTACAGGGACCTGCCCGTCATCGTGGAGGCCGAGAGCCCGTCGGTCGATACGGTGGTGGACAGCATCAAGAGGGGCGCCGAGGACTTCATACCGCGCAGCAGGCTCTCGGACGAACTGCCCGACAAGCTCCTCCGGGCGGCCGAGAACCACCGGCTGATGATCAAAGTAAACCTGCTGCGGGATGTTTACGACAGGGGCAGCGGCAGGCTATGCGAAATGGTGGGCGTCAGCCCGGCGATGCAGGACGTCTACTCCAAGATAAAGAACATCGCCGCCACCAGCGCAACCGTCCTCGTGTGGGGGCCCAGCGGCACGGGAAAGGAGCTGGCCGCCGAAGCCATCCATACGCTGAGCGCGCGGGCCGCCGGCCAGTTCGTCACCGTCAACTGCGCCGCCATCCCGAAAGACCTGCTGGAGAGCGAGCTGTTCGGGCACGAGAAGGGCTCGTTCACCGGGGCGACCCGCCAACACATCGGAAGCTGCGAGCGTGCCGACTCGGGCACGCTGTTCCTGGACGAGATATCCGAAATGGACCAGGGCCTTCAGTCGAAGCTGCTCCGGTTCCTGCAGGGCCATGCGTTCACGCGCGTCGGCGGCAGCGAAAGCATCAGCGTGGACACCCGCGTCATCGCGGCCACCAACAAGGACCCCTCCGAACAGATCAGGCAGGGCAACCTGCGCGAGGACCTCTACTATCGCCTCAACGTCGTGCCGATCTACCTGCCCTCCCTGAAGGACAGGCGCGAGGACATCCCGGTGCTGTCCGAGCACTTCCTGCGCATGATGTGCGACAAGTACTTCAAGTACTTCTACGACTTCTCGCCCGACGCCGTGCGGCTGCTGCTGGCCTACCCCTGGCCGGGGAACGTGAGGGAGCTGCGCAACACCATCGAGCAGATCGTCGTGCTGACCACCACCGACAGGGTCACTCCGGACATGTTCCCGGCCCGAATCAGGGAAGCGGCCGACGCCGCGTCCGTTGCCGACCTGGAAGTGGACCAGGCTCTGGAGACGATTCAGGGCGCCCTGCACACGCCTGCGGCGGCGGGGGCCGTGCCAGAAGAGGATATCGTGCCCTTCGCCGAAGTCGAGAAGCGGGCCATCGTGGCGGCCATCAGCAAGTGCAGCGGGGACATCAGCAAGGCAGCGCGCAAGCTCGGGCTCAGCCGCGGGACGCTCTACCGGAAGCTGGACAAGTACGGCATGCGCTGACGCCGCGCTTCAGACCAGCGAGCAGAGCACTTCCACCCCCTCGTCGATGACGCTGTCATCCGCGGCGAAGGAAATTCGGAAGTGGGTGGCCCGCTCGCTGAACACGCTGCCGGGGATGACCAGCACGCGGTGCTCGATGGCCTTTCTGCAGAAGGCGTCTCCGTCCCCGCCAGGGGCCTCGACGAACGCGTAGAAGGCGCCCTGCGGCTTGCGCAGGTTGAACTTCCGCTTCAGCCCCTCGTAGAGTATCTGCCGCTTGGCCTCGTAAGCCCGCATGTGCAGGTCGTGCGACATGTCCATCGCGACCGACGCAGCGTACTGCGCAATGGAAGGGGCGCAGACGAAGGTGAACTGCTGGAGCTTCTGCATCTGCGCGATGATGGGCTCCGGACCGATGGCGTACCCCAGGCGCCAGCCCGTCATGGCGCACGACTTGCTCAGGCCGTTCAGCAGCAACACGTCTTCCGACAGTGAGGCGGGGCTGGGACACGGGCCGTCGTAACTGAAGGTGCGGTATATCTCGTCACTGAGGACGAAGACGTCGTTCCTGCGCGCCCACCTGACGATCCCGCGCATGTCCTGCTCGCCAATAACCGATCCTGTCGGGTTGCACGGGCTGTTGAGCACGAGGAACTTGGCGTCCGCCGCCCCGGCCTGCTTGAGGCGGTCCGCCGTCAGGCGGAAGTCCGGATACGTGTCCACGTAAACGGGCTCGCCGCCGAAGAGCCGGCACAGGTGTTTGTACATCACGAAGTAGGGGTCGGGGATTGCGACCTTGTCCCCCGGGTTGACCAGGGCCATGAAAGCGAGGAGGATGCCGCCCGACACGCCGCTGGTGATCAGCACGTTGTCGTGCCGGATGCCGACCTGCCGCTTCTCATAGCGCAGCACGGCGTCCCGCAGCTCCTGAACGCCCTGCGTGACGGTGTACTTGTTGTGACCGGTCTCGATGGCGTGCATCGCCCGGGCCTTGATGGGCTCAGGCACGTCGAAGTCGGGCTGCCCGATGCTCAGGTTGACCGGGTCCCTCATCGACTTGGCGAGGTCGAAGACCTTCCGGATGCCCGAGGAATCAATCTGGCCCATCCGATCGGCGATCAGATCGCTCACGTCCATTCGATCACTCCCCGGCCTTGCGCGAGACACAACATGCCGGTGCTAATCCTCGCTTGACTCAGTCGCGCCACCCGGTTCGGCCCCTGCCGCTTCCTCGGCCTGCACTTCCTCCGGCCTCGAAGCGGCCTTTGGCGCCTTCGCCCTGGCCACCTTGACCTTCGGCAAGCCGAAGACCGAGTCCTCACCCTCGACCCACTGCTCATCATCACTGAGCTTTGCGAGTCGTTCGGTGCGGCTCAGGACGTTGCGGCGCCTGGCCAACCTGCCTCTTGATTTCAGGCTCTTGTCCAGCGACATAGTCTCCTCCGAAGAACGCGAAGACGGTTCAGGACGACAGGAGGTCACTCAGGGTAGCGCCAGCAGGCGGCGGACTGGAACAGCCTGTTTCCGCTGGGGCTCTGGAACTGCTGGACCCCGCGCAATAACTCGGCCAACTGTTCGGAGTCTCTATCCTCGAACCGACCGACGCACAGGGCCAACCTGCCGCCGCTCAGCTCAGCTATCCAGTAATCATGGCCCCCCGCCAGCGTCTGCATCTTCTCCATTGAAATCATGTCATCCGCCGTCGCTCGCTCCGAAGCCTCGAACTCCCAGAGCTTGACGGCGTAACATGGCGGCTGCCCGGCAACAGGCGAGACCGCGTTAAGCACCCGGCTGCTCTCTCGCCCGCCGAAGGCCGCTGTCAGCAGTATCCAGATCCCAACGCAGCCCACTATGGCAACCGATGTCCCGAAGACAAGCTTGCGCATGCGTATCTCGCCTCCACTGTCCTCGGTGACGAGGCCCCAGCCGATGTCCTCCCTTTGAGTCTTTTGCCCGTTCGAGTCGCCTTCCCGCCGTTTTTCAGAACGTTCCCTGCGTGCTCTCATCGTAGTCCTGCCTGCCCGTCCCTCCAGCGTAGTGGCAGATTCGAACACCCCTGCCCGGCGTCCCGGCATTATAGGCCAAAGTTTGACTCCAAGTCAAATCAAGCGGCGGTCCGCTCCCTCGCCGTCTCGCAGCAACAGATGTAGCGCCACAAATGAGTCCGTACGCGCAGACGGGCGGCCGAAGGCAGAGGCGCCCCTTGCGCCGGCGCACGAGCCCCGTTAGACTCGCTCCCCTTGCGGACCCCCCGGAGCCCGGGCCCGAACCATGCCGTTCGACACCACAGCCATCTCCGCCCAGTGCGCCACGGAGCTGCTGCGGCGCTTCCTCAACCGCACCATCACCGTGACCGGCCTCCGTCGCCTCCACGGCGGCATGGTCAACAGCGTCATCGAACTGACCACGGACGGGCAGCCCGAGCTGGTGGTGGCCAAGCTCTCCGGCGAGCCCGGGCACTCGGGCTTCGAGTGGGAATCCCGCGTGCTCGACTGGTACCGGCGCAACACCGACTTCCCGGTCCCCGAGCCATACGGTTGTGACACGTCCGGGGACGTCTTCCCCGGCAGTTGCCTGATGATGGAGCGGCTGCCCGGCATAAACCTGGGACAGGCGCGCCTCTCTGGCGCCGGGCGAGACCGCGTCGAGCGCGAGATGGCCCGCATCATCGCGCGGCTCCACGAGCGCAAGCGGTCAACCTACGGCAGCGCGCTCGAACCCGAGCAGGACGGGGCCCCGCTCTGGCTGGACCGCTTCGGCCCACGCATCCGGCGCGAGTTCGAGTCCGTGGCGGACAGGCTGACCGCCGGGGCGCGCACCAACATCACCGCGGTGCTGGACGATCTCGAGGACTGGCTCCCCGACTTCGGCGACCCCACCCTGGTGCACGGCGACCTCTGGGCCACCAACATCATCGTGGACCCCGCCGTGCCGCGCGTGACGGGCTTCGTGGACGGCGGCGCCGACTACTCGGAGGTCGAATACGAGCTCGCCTACCTGCTGGTGTTCCACACGGTCGGCGCGCCCTTCTTCCAGGAGTACACCCGCCACCACCCCCTGCGGCCGGGCTTCGAGACGCGTTGTCGCATCTACTGGCTGAACACCATGTTACTGCACGTGCGCTACTTCGGCGACGCGCATTACGTCCGGGCCTGCGAGGGGCTGGCCCGCGAGCTGCCGAACCTGCGCCCATGAGTCCCCATCGGACGGCCGCGCGCCCGGGCGCTCACTCCTCCCAGCAGAGAGTCAGGAGCGAGAGCGCCGGGAGCCGCAGTGCCAGCTTACCGTTCTCAACTGCCGGCGCACCGAAGGACTGATAGCGCGCGTCGGGCGTCGTCTGAACCGCCCTCACGGCGCGCAAGCCCGGCGGCAGGCCCTCCAGCACGGCGGGCCGGTCCGCGCCCAGGTTCGCCACGTGCACGGCGTACGCCGCCCGTCCCCCCTCCCCCGCGCCGCGAAAGGCCGTCACGAGCACGTCCGCGCTGTCGCTGCCCGTCCCCAGCGCCGCCGACGGCCGGGGCGTCAGCACGGCGTAATGCTTCACGAGATGGTAGCGCAGCGTGGGCGCCAGCTCGCCGTCCTGCTCCAGCAGGATCGGGTAGCTGCCCCCGTACTCCCACTCCAGGAGCACCTGCGGCTCGGCGTAGAGGAGCAGCTCCTGGTACATCCTCAGTTCCTCGACCGCATAGCGCAGCGTGTGCATGGAATGCTCGCCGCGATGGGCCATGGCGTTCCAGCCGAGTTCGGCGACGAACAGGGGCAGGTCATTGCTCCGGGCAAGGGCCGCCCAGGCGCGATAGGTCTCCGGGGCGGCGCCGCCCCAGGAGTGGAACGACAGGCCGCCCACGTACTGCCGGCCCTCCGGATCCTCCAGCAGCGGCTTTCCGTAGTCCACCTTGTCCCCGCGCGCGTTCCCGGTGTCCGCCGCCAGGATGCGCGTCTTCAGCCCGGCCTCACTTATGCGCCTGCCGATCACCTTGACGATGTCCCGGTAGTCGCCCGGGTCGCGGATCATCCCCAGGTCGGGCTCGTTGAAGCTGAACAGCGCCGGCTCGACCCCGTGCTCCCGGCGCAGGTACAGGAGGTAAGCCACGACGGACTCGGCCAGCTCGGGGGCGGCGGCGGGGTTGACGGGACCCTTGCCCTGCCCGCCGGCGGTCATCCAGGCGGGAACGCGCCAGACGGAGATGACGAATGGCACGTCGCGGGCGGCGATCTCCGTCGCCGCGCGCAGGTCGGTCTGGAGGAGCCATTCGCGCGCGTGCCTGCCCTCGAACGCCGGCCAGTTGATCTCCTCGGGGTCATCGTTGTCGTTGCGCGGCTCCCAGGCGTCCAGCGACATCTGCGAACGCGCCCAGGCCGGCGATAGGTCGTCCAGCGTGCGCGGGGTCGCCGGCCCCATGGGCCAGTAGCAGTAGTTCCCCCCGAATCCCTCCAGGCGATACCGCTCCTGCGACGCGTCGAGCGTGAGGTGGACCGGCGACCGGTCGGCCTGCCCGGCCAGGCTCAGAAGACAGGCGAACGGCGCCTCCTGGCCGGCCTCCATCGGCCCCTGCCAGACCCAAACGAGCACGTCGTAGAACGGCTGAAGCCATCCCGGGCTGGCGTCCACGCGGACCTGCCGCTCGCGGTCCAGCGCGATCTCGAACGCCAGGTTCCCCGCGGCGTCCTGGAAGAGGAGGCGTTCCGCCTTCCCGGCCTTCACGCGCCCTCGGCCCCCCGCCTCAGGCAGCGGGGCCTCCGACTCCCCCTCGGGCGTGACGAATCGGCACCGGCCCCCCGCGAAGACGACGGCGGGGACGTGAAAGCGATAGAACACTCCGTCCAGTTCCGCCGCGTCCTCAGCACGCACGCGCACGGCCAGTTCTGCGCCGTCCGGCCCCTCGCGGACGGTCTGTTCGTAACGGAACTTCCCGCCGGCCAGCGAGAACCGGCCGGACCAGTGCCGTGCGCCTTCGGCTTCGCTGCGACTGACGTCCCGCAGGTCCGCCGGCCCGGCGTAGGGCCGCCAGTTCGGCGCGGCCGCCTGGAAGAACCCCTCGACGGGCACAAAGGCGCCGTCGTGGACCATCCCCCAGACCTGTCCCCCCGGGTCGGCGTCCACCCGCCACGTCGCGGCGCGGGCGAAGCCGCCGCCGAGCACCAGCAGCAACACGGCTACCTTCAACCGGGATATCGGGGACACTTCCGTTCCTCCGGGTGAGCGCGGCTACTCAACCTCCTCGATCTCGTAGTCCGACGAGCCCAGGCCCATCTCCTCAGCGGCGCGTATCTGGTCGTAGGGGTCCTTGCCCCATATCTGCTCCAGAAGGTGCCCCTCCCCCTCGCGCCGCTCCAGGTGGCCCGGCAGCGAACCCTCGATGAAGTCCTCCGCCCTGATCATATCCAGCGACGCCTTCTCAATCGGCATGATGCTCCGCGAGGCCATGATGCCGATGTCCGGCACGATGGGCGGCGTCGAGAACCCCCAGCAGTCGCAGAACGACGTGATGTCCAGCAGCACGTTGACGTAGAGCACGCTGGCCGGATCGAAATGCTTCAGCACCTCGCGCGCTACGACGGCCAGCCCGCAGTGGAAGTAGTAGATGTTCCGGTCGTCGAACTCGATCGCGTGCTCGGGACAGGCCATCACGCAGTGGTGGCAGTAGATGCAGTTGTGGAAGAATATCCCGAACTCGCCCTTCTCGTTGAAGCTCGCGGCCCCGGTGGGGCAGCCCTCGACGCACTGCCTGCACCCGGTGCAGGCCTCGGCGTCCCAGCGCAGTTCCTGGGTGACAAGCCGGTGGATGGCCGCGCGTGTCCGCGTGCTCACAGCGCCCATGCCCAGGTTCTTCAACGCCCCGCCGTAAGCGGCGTGCCCGTGCCCCTTGAAGTGGCTCAGGTCCACCATGGCGTCGGCGTCCACGATGTTGCCGCACAACTCGACGTTCTCCAGCCCGCGGTAGTTGACCTCCTGGGTATAGAAATAGCGGTCATTGACGCCGCCGGCGGGAAGGAAGGGCGCCCCGATGACCTCCTCCGTGTAGCCGCGCGCGACGGGCGCGTGGAGGGCGGGCGTCCCGTCCGTGATGAACGGGTCGGCGCCGGCCTCCTTCAACTTCTGCACCAGCAGGCGCACGAAGAGCGGATGGATCGTGGTGAACCCCACGTTCCCGCCCACGTGCATCTTGATGGCCGTCCGCTTCCCGTCGAACATCTCCTTCAACGGGAACCTGTCGAGCATGCGCGTGAACTTCGCCGGCAGCGAGCCGCTCGCGCTGATTTCCTTCATCCTGATCGAAGCGAAATAGACTCTCCCATCCTGCATCACGAACGTCCTCACAAGAACAGGTGAATGCCCCGGGCTCAACGGGCGCTGTCAGGGCAAGCAAACCATTCTAACCTCGCGGCGAAGCGCTGCAAGGCGGGGCGGCAGAACGGGGCAAGCGGCGTGCCCCGCCGCTTGATTCAGCCGGTCGGTTTGGGGTACACTCGGCACACGCGGCCACGCGCCGTCCCGGAGCGTGGTCTCCCGTCCTGAGAGGGTGTAGCTCAGCTAGGTAGAGCAACGGACTTTTAATCCGTAGGTCCTGGGTTCGATCCCCAGCGCCCTCACCACCTAACTCACTCCCGAGAAAAGCTTTACGACCTTGACCTCGGAGGCATGGGTGGCCTCCCGGCCGCCGTGGGTTGAATTTGGGGGTACGCCAGCTCCCGTTGCATACCGCAGGCGCATCTGCGCAGACCGCAGGACCTCCGGGAAAATGCCCGTGTAGTGTCGCAGCGTCGTCGTGATCGATGCGTGGCCGGCCAGCCTCTGAACCACCGCCTGGTTAACGTCGGCCATGGCGAGTTGGCTGGCGAAGGTGCGCCTCAGGTCGTGGAGCGTGCACCGTTCGATACCTGACCTCCTCACGATCCGCTCCTCGTTGATGTCCATCCGGCAGATGCGGGCGTCGTACAGCTCGTCGAACGTGAACAGGTCGCGCACGAGTCCCGAGACGAACTTGGCGCTGCCTCCGCCGATAAACGTGATCTTCTTTGCCACGGCCGTCACCTCTTAGGGTTCCGGTCCAACGCCGGGCATGTTACGGCACCGCCCGGGTGCCGACAACGTCCGGCCGCCGCAGGCGCGTTTGGCAACGGCGCACGCCTGTGGTAACCTTCGCCGTGCCCAAGAGGAGCGACGGCGTTGATCCCCTACGAAGGCAAGAGCCGCGGCGCGGTCAATTACCTGAAGGCCGTCTACTTCGACCACCCCGAGTGGACGCCCTGCGGCGTCAGCTTCCTGCCCGCCACGTGGATGAAGCACGGGCCGGCGCTGGAGGAGGTGGTGCTGTCGCACCCGCGCGTCTTCCCCGGTTACCGCAAAGGCTCCGTTGACTTTGCCTTCCCGGAAATGTGGCACCCGCTCTACGAGTTGGGCCGCCACACGGACTGCTGGGGCGTCGTGTGGGAGAACATCGCCCGCGGCTTGGACAGCCAGCCCGTCGTCCACCCGCTGGCGGACTGGGCCGCCTTTAACGAATGGAAGCAGCGCCTGCCCGACCCGATGCGGGACGGCTGGTTCGGGCCGCGGCCGGACTGGGAGGACGAGGAGAGCTCCCTTCAGGCTGCCAAAGACCGCGGCGAGCTGGCCTGGGGCGGCGGGCTCGCGCACGGGTTCTTCTTCATGAACCTCTACTACCTGCGCGGGTTCGAGAACCTCATGCTCGACCTGGCCGCCGCCGACCCCCGGCTCCACGAACTCATCGCCATCCTCGTCAGCTACAACGTGGCCGTCATCGAGAAGTACCTGGTCATGGGCGCCGAGATCATGTCCTTCGGCGAGGACCTTGGCATGCAGACCGCCCTGCCTGTCAGCCCCGCCATGTGGCGCCGGGTCGCCAAGTCGGCCTACGAGGCCATGTTCGGCCTCTGCCGTGACCAAGGCGTGCCCGTCTACCTGCACAGTGACGGCCACATCCTGGAGATCATCCCCGACCTGATCGAGACCGGCGTGCGCGTCATCAACCCCCAGATACGCGCCAATGGCCTGGCCGGCTTGCAGGAGGTCGCCCGCGGCAAGGTGGCCATCAACCTGGACCTCGACCGCCAGCTCTTCCCCTTCGCCACGCCATCGGGGATCGAGGAGCACATCGAAGAGGTATACGAGGGCCTCTACCTCGAGGAGGGCGGCCTGATGCTGCTGGCCGAGTGCGGGCCGGACGTGCCTTTAGAGAACGTGGAGGCGATCTGCCGCACTTTCGAGCGGCTCTGCCGCCTGCCGGAGCCGGGCTGACCGTCCCGCCCGTTGAAGGAGGGACGCACGCGCCCCACATGCGCAGGTCGGAGCACGGGCGCCAGACGGCAATGTTTCACAAGTCCCCGAGAAGCCGCCCGCCCTTGACAGGGTGGATCATGACGATACCATCGTCCGGGCATCCCTGTCGGGGACCTACCGGGCGGACGGGGGGCGCCAGCGTGCGCGAAGGAACGCGGCACGGAGCGCGCAGCGCAGAAGCGTTCCGGCCTGTGGCTGCGCTCTCAGCGGCGACGCGATGATGAACGAGAGAGAGCGAGATGGGTGGCAGAGGACTGCGCCGGGGCGCCCTGGCGAAGGCTGTGCAGGCGAGCGCCGTTCTGGCTCTGACGCTGCTGCTGTGCTCGGCGGCGTCGGCGGAGGTGTGGTGCGTGGCCGACAAGAACTGGACCGACGCCGGCAAGACGCTGGGCGAGGTCCTGAGGCCGGCCTACGAGGCCGTGCCCGCCGGGCAGGGCCGCGTCGTGCTGCTCTATGCCGACGGGACGGCAAACGGCACCCATCTCCTCGCCGGCCTCGCCGGGGTCCTCGGGCAGGACGCCCGCATCGCCGGCGGCACCAACGGCTCCGTGTACTACCAGGGCACGCCTTCGGGCGGCGCCATCGCTCTTCTGCTCTCGGGTGACTTCACCTGCGGCCTGGGCCTTGCTGCCGCGAAGACCACTGAGAGCCACAGGGAAGAGCAGGACCCCGAGCGCGTCATCCAGACCGCTACCGAGGCGACTGCCGCCGCCAGGCAGTTTCACATCTCGGTCTGCGCCATCAGCTCGCGTTCTGCGGCCGCCAGGGCCCCCATCCCGGTGCGCGAAGCCGCGGTCGTCGTGGATGAGTCGTCGCCCCGCGGCAAGCTACTGGCCAGCCTCGGCCTGAGCCTGACCAACGTCCCTGACACGCTTCAGGCCATGGCCAACGGCAAGTATGGCCTGGTTGGTGGCCGATGCCCCGCCGGCCACTCTCAAGGCCCTGGCCGCTGCGCCGGAGAAGGTCAAGGCGTTCACGGATCGGGGCGGCTGGCTCGTGCTCTGGGGGGTCACTCCCGAGGGGCTGGGCGACTTCAATAAGGTCGTGGGCGTCGAGCACCTGCTGCGGCCGCACGTGATGGAGGACGTGCACCTGCCAGCGGTGGTCGACCCCCTGCTGAAGGGGCTGGACGGCTTCAGCGCGGTCATGTACGGCGCCAAGAAGGGCATGCAGGGCGTTGCTCTGTGCGCCACGGACGTCTGGAGCTACGTGCTCGACTACGATGACGTTGCGCCGTTCAGCCGGTATCCGTCCAAGGAGTATTGGCGCCCGGGGGACGAGGAAACCATCGTGGGAACCGACCGGGTGCCGGAGAACCTGCTGAACGGTTTTGACGAGGCGTGGATGCTCGGCTTCACCGTCCCGATGGACAAGCCCGAGTACCTGAAGTGGACCTTCGCGTTCCCGCGGCCCGAGGAGGTGACCGGTTTCTCGCTCGTGCCGGACAACATCTACCACACCATCACGAAGCTGCGGCTGTCGTTCGAGGGCAGCGACGCCGCGCCGATGGAAGTGGAGGTGAAGCCGGACCTGTCCCGGCAGGATTTCGTCATCCCCGCCGTCAAGGCCACGGGCCTCATCCTGGAGATTCTGGAGACCACGGACCACAAGAATCCGGTCACCGGTATCCGCAACCTCTGGATCCAGGTCAGGCGGTCGGACGCATTCAGGGCGAAGGTGAAGCCGCTTCTCAACCTCGGGGTGCTCGTGAAGTATCCGGTGGGCGCGGGTGGCATCGTGGTGAACGAAATGCAGATCCTGGACAACGAGATCACCGCCGATAATCGGTCTAAGCAGCGGGCGATCCTGGCCGTGCTGATGCGCAACCTGGGCGCCAGGCGGCTGCCACCGCCCAAGGTCGCGCTCGGCAACCCCTCGGACTGGCCGCAGTGGCGAGGCCCGAACCGCAACAATACCTCCCCGGAGACGGGCCTCGCCCTGGACTGGACCGAGACGCCGCCCACGGAGCTGTGGCGCACGAACGTGGGGCCGTCCCTGGCCTCGCTCGTCGTAGCCGGCGACAGAGTCTACGCAACGGGCTGCGACCTGAAACGGGGCGAGGATGCCGTCTGGTGCCTGGATGCCGCAACCGGGTCGGTCCTCTGGCGGTACGCGGTCCCCGGCGACCTGAGCGACGAGTACGGCAAGGGCCACCAGCACTGGTATCCTGAGTGGGCGGGCACGCACGCCACGCCGGCGGTCGACGACGGGCGCATCTACTCCCTGTCCGTGGACGGCAGGATCCTCTGCCTGGACGCCGCGACCGGCAAGCTCCTCTGGCAGCGTGACCTGGAGCGCGAACTCAGGGTAGGACGGCCCGGCTGGGGCCACGGCTGCTCGCCGCTGGTGGTCGGGACGCAACTCATCCTTGGCGGCGGCCTGACGCTGGACAAGGCCACCGGCGAACTGATCCGCAAAGGGATGGGCATGAACGCCTGGAGTTCCCCGGTTCGCTTCTCGCACGAAGGACGCGACTGCCTGCTGTTTGAGACGGGGGGAAGGACGTTCGCCGCCGTCACGCTGCCGGACTTCGAGCCGTTCTGGAAGATCAAGCCGGACATGCACGGTGAGGACGCAATAGACCCCATCGTGATGGGCGAGCAGGTCCTTTTCTCCCGCCAGGGCAAGTCGGCGCAGCTCGCCACCGTCGGCGCGGAGAAGCCCGACGGGGAGTGGAGCGCCATCAAGAACGGGTACGACACCCCGATCCTGTACCAGGGCTACTTCCACAGCACGGGCGGGTATCTCGGGCGCTGGTACCAGTGCTACGATGCCGAGGACGGCTCCCTCAAATGGAAGACGGAGTACAAGAACCGCGACTACAACCCCACGTTCTCGATCCTCGCCGAGGGCAAGCTGATCGTCCAGCACAACAGCGGCCTCGTTGAAGTGATCAAGGCCACGCCGGAGTCCTACCAGCCGCTGGGCACCTACGACCTCCGGTCGAAGGATCCCCAATGCTTCAGCGATTGGTCCTGGCATACGCCGGCGCTCTCCCGCGGCCGCCTGTTCTGCCGCATGGACCTGGGCGAAGTGGTCGCCCTGGACGTCCAGGCCGACCGGCCCGCGGCCGCCGTCGCTTCGCCTCCCTCCGGCGGGTGCGTGCCGCAATGGGTCCGCGCGGACCAGAACATGGCCGGTCCGGTGACGGCCGAGGAATGGCAGGGAGAGGGCTGGAACCGGGGGAAGCTGGTGCGGGCGGATCAGGGCGCGGCGGACTGGCGCCAATGGCGCGGCCCGTCCCGAAACGGCGCCGCCATAGGTCGCATCCGCGTACCAGCCCACGGCGTAGAGCCGGTCGCCGGCCGCGACGGGCGAGGCGCTCTGGCAGTCCCCGTGGTCGGACGGAAGGGGCGAGAACCGCTGCGACCCGATCCCGCTCGGCGGCGACAGGGTCGTGGTCTGCGGCGGGTACGGAAAGGGCGCGGCGCTCCTCGCCCTGGATTCGGTCGAACCGTTGTGGGAGCAAGAGGCGCTGGACCCGCGCATGGGCACGCCGGTTCTGCACGAGGGGTTTCTCTATGGCCCGAGCCAGAGCCTGGGCTTCGTCTGCGTGGATGCCGGAGACGGTACGCTCAAATGGCACGAGCAGATGGACGCGACCCAGGTGACGCTGGTCGGCGGGACGCTTGTCATCCAATGCCGCAGCGGCGAAGCACGCCTTGCCCAGGCCTCGGCCGACGGCTGCAAGTCGCTGGGCACGTGCCGCGCCCTATCCGGCACGGAATGCTGGACTCCGGCGGTCGTGAACGGCGGCCGCCTCTTCTGCCGCAGCTGGGACGGCGAGTTGGCCGCGTTCGACCTGACGACGCTGGTGCCGCCGGTGGTGGAGCCGCCGGTGGTGGTGACCGAAGCGCTCCTCGCCCGGCTCCAGGCCGCGCCGCTGGCGGAACGGGAGGCGGCGATCTCCCGGCTGGCGCGGGTGGCGGATGCCGATCTGCCGGCGCTGCTGGCCGCGCTGACGGAGCGGCTGCGCGACACCTGGACGGCGCAGGCAAGCGCAGGCGAGGTCCTGCGGCGGCTGGGCACGCGTGCGCGCGCCGCCGCACCGGCGCTGGTGGCCCGACTGCCCCGGAGAGGCGAATGGCCCCTCTTGTTCCAGGGCCTCGGGGGTCTCGGCCCGGCGGCCCGTGAGGCCATTCCCGAGCTGGAGAAGCTGCAGGCCGGCACCGACGCAAGGACGGCAAAGACCATCGCAGATGTCATCGAACGCATTCGGACGGGCGCGCCCTGAACCAGGCCCCCGTCCCCTGCTTCAATCACTTTGGGAGGATCCGGTGATCGCCACCCCGCGACCGTCTGCATGCGGCCGCCCAATCGGCAGATGCCAACCCGACTCCATGATCGGCGGCATGAACCATCCTCCCCATCTCAAGGCCATGACCATCGTCACCATCGCTGCCGCTGTCCTCGCCTGCGGCCTCTCCGCCGGGGAGTCTCCCTCCCCATTCCCGGAGGGGTGGCAGCAGCAATGGCCTGCCTTCCGCGGCCCGAACGGCGACGGCGTTTGCGCCTTCGCTGACATTCCGCGAGCCTGGGATGAGAAGGCGAGAACCGGCATCCTGTGGAAGGTGGCGGTTCCGCTCCCGGGCCTGAGCAGCCCCGTGGTCTGGGACGGGCGCATCTACCTCAGCGGGGCCACCCAGGAACGACGCGCCCTGTTCTGCTACAACGCCGAGGACGAAAAGCTGGTGTGGGAGCGCGAATGCCCCACCGCCGCCAGCAGCGATTACGAGGTCTATGAACTGGCCGGGATGCACGCGGCGCCGTCTCCGGTGGTCGACGGCCAGGCGGTGACGGCCCTTTTCACCAATGGGCAGGTGCTGAGCTGCGATGCCGCGACCGGGGATGTACGATGGACTCAGTTCCTGGGCGTCCCCGAGAACGGCTACGGCATTGCCAATTCCCTCTTGCGCTGGCGCTGAAACGTGCTGATCCGCTTCGACAGCGATCCCGCTCGCCTGCTGGCGCTGGACGCCGCCACCGGCGCCGAGCAGTGGAACCGTCGCATCGACGAACGCGGTTGGTGCTCGCCCATCCTGGCCCGGACCGCACCCGGGGCCTGGCAGATGATCATTCAGGGATCGCCTTACCTGGCCGCCTACGACCCCGACGATGGCAAGTCCCTGTGGTACGCCGAGCTCTTCTGGGGCGACGTCGCACCGACGCCCATCTTCGCCAAAGGGCTGGCCCTGGCCGTCTTCCAGGGCAACGGCCTTTTTGCCGTGCAACCGGATGGGAAAGGCGACGTAAGCACCAGCAAGGTCGCCTGGCAGATCTCCGAGCTCCAGTCGGGCACGTTCCCCGACACCGTCGGCCCGGTCAGCGATGGCGAGCGCGTCTACTTCTTCTCCAACGTGCTGGTGTGCACCGACCTCGCCTCCGGCAAGGTGCTCTACCAGGAGATGCTCAAGGATGCCTCGGGGAACGAGGACGAGACCGCCTACGCCTCGCCCTGTTTCGCCGGCGGGAACCTGATGTTCTTCGGCAAGCGGGCAACCTATCTGGTCCAGCCCGGGCCCACCTGCCAGGTCGTCGGACGCTGCCACGTGACCGAGGACCTGAACGCATCGGCCGCCTTTGCTCCCGGCCGCATCTTCCTGCGCGGCCCTCAGCACCTCTACGCCATCGGCCATTGAAAGGGACCCGCATATGCCAGGCGCCTTTCACTTCGAGAAGCTCACCCGCTACCGGGACCGGGCCATGACCAGCTTCATCGTGGATGACATCTGCGTCACCGCCGCCGAGCAGGCCGAAGCCTACCGGCGCTTCAGCTCCTGGGTCGAGGAGGCCGGACTGAAGGGCGAGACCAGCGCCATCCTCGGGATGCAGCGCGACGCCGACGGCAGGGCCCTGCCGCCGCATCCCGCCTGGATCGCCGAGATGGCCCGGGCGCAGGGCAGGCACTTGGAGTTCTTCATGGAGCTGATGACTCACTGGACGGTCTACGATTTCGCCAGGGATCGATTGATGGACGGCGCCCCCCACGAGTGCGTGTGGCTCAACGACCGCAACCGTGGCCTGGAGGAGTGCATGGGCTATCTGGGCAGCATCGTCCGCCGTGGCGCCGATCTGGGGATCCGGTTCTCCGGCCTCACTCAGCCCGGCTGCGGCTGCCCGGCGTGCCTGGATTTTTTCACCCGCAACCAGCTGCACTGGGATGGCAAGGAGCTGAATCCCCGCGTGCACGAGGCGCTTCTGCTGCTCGCCCGCGAGGGGCGTCTGGCCGGCCCGATCGCAGGCGAATTCATCGGCTGGGTACCGCGCGGGCCGACCGATCTGCAACTGCTCGCGGAATCCGGGGCCCAGGCCGTCTACGATCTCACGCCGGGATTCCCCGAGGACAGGTTCGGAAGCTGGGACAATAACCCCGACTTCGTCCGCATCGACGAGTACATCAGCGCCGATGGTCAGGGCGGACGGATGGCCGAGCTCCTGGCTTTGGGCACCCGCACGCTCATCTACTACACGCATTGGGGTTGTGTGCGCCCCGACACCGGACGTGGCTTCGCACCTTTCCAGGAGGTCGCGGCACGGCTGCAACGCCACCATGGTGAGCGCATCGTGTGGATGCGCCCCACCGAGATCGCGGCCTATCGTCATACCGAACGCCACACGCAGCTGCTGCCGGCGCGGGATGGTCGCAGCTTCCGCCTGAGCATCCCCTTCCCCCCCCTCCATGCGCTGAGCCTGCGCGTGCTCGGCGGGTCGGGACTGCGCCTGCGCGCTCCAAGCGGCAGCATCCTGGAGCCCAGCCGCCAACTCCCCGGCGCGTCCGGATCGGACTTCGATCTGCTGCCCGAGAACGGCACCTACACGGTGCAGACCGCCGCCGGCCTCCAGAGCGCTGCGACCCATCCGATCCCTCCTCAAGACACCCCCCACCGGCCCGAAACTGGAGAGTCATGAGATATCCGGGATAGTGCGCAGGCCCTGGGTTCGATCCCCGGCGCCCTCACCACTCTCGTTGTCCCGTCAAGAGTCCGCCCGTTACAGTTGACTCCGCCGGCGCGGCACGGCAGAATCCTGGACACCGGACGCAACCACTGCCAGGAGGAAGAGATGGATAATCACGTCGTCGCAGTCGGCACGGCCCTGGTCGTCCTCATACTCTGTTCGTGTTCGCAGGCGCCCGAGCGCCTGTCGCCGGCCGCCGGCCGTGCAGCGCTGGCCCCAGCGCCCGACGCCCAGGAAGCCGGCAGGGCGCTGGCCAACGGCGATGCGCTGTACTTCGTCGGCAACAGCTACATGGGGAACCGGTCCGGCGTCTACGCTTACCTGCGGAAGGCGGCAAGCGTGGCGGACCCGCCCATGACCATCCGCACGAAGGCGAGCATCTTCTGGGGCAAGGGACTTCAGGCCATGAACACGCCGGAGGTCAGGGACGCCATAGAGTCCGGGAAGTGCGGGCGCGTCGTCATCACGAGCGGCGACCTGGCCACGATGAAGGAGTTCGACTCTCTCATACGGGAGAACGGCCTGCAGACGGTAGTCTTCATGACCTGGGCCGGCCGGCATCCCGGCCATCAGGCCACGCCGGAAGAGTACCGGGAGGCGACGGCCCGATCGGTCGAGACGATGCGCCAGATGGAGGCAGAGACGGGCGCCGTCGTGGTCCCGATTGCGGTGGTCTATTACGATCTGACCGTCCGTCCTGCGCGGGAGGGTTTGCGGGAGGACTACCTGTGGGACCCCGCGAACATCCACCAGAACGAACTGGGCATCGTGGTCAATAGCTGGGTCCTCTACTCCGTGCTGGCGGGGAAATCGCCCGTGGGCCTGGACTACGACCTGCCGCCGCACGTGGTGGGCACAAAGCTCGTCAACAATCCCGACATCGTCTTTGACGAGGCCCTGCGACGGGAACTGCAGGAGCGCGTGTGGAAGATCGTGCAGCAGTGGCAGGCCGGCGAAACCGAGTTCGATTGAGTGCCGCGCGCGGCCCAGGGGCGGCGTGAAGCCGCTTGACAGCCGTCTGACCTTTGCTACTATACACGCTATCGTAAGAGCCGGGGGACAGGAGGCATGGGCAAGGCGGGGGCAGCGAAGCGTGCGGAGACGGAGTTCTGGATCGAGTGTCCGCTCTGCGCGGGGGCAGGCAAGGTGAGGATACCGGCCAACAGCAAGGAAGAAGCGCGGGCCCTGCTGGAGCGGGTCGCTTCCCACTTGCCCATGGAGCAGATCCCGGACGGGCCCGCCGCGCCCACCGAGGACGAATAGGGCCGCCGCCGCGAGGGGACAGCAGTTCCCCCGCCCACCCATCGGCGCCGTGCAGCGCGAAGCTACTCTTCGAACAGCCAAGTCGTAAGGTAGCGCTCGCCAGTGTCTGGAAGCACGACGACGATCATCTTGCCCGCGTTCTCCTCGCGCCCGGCGACCTGGAGGGCCGCCCAGGCGGCGGCACCGGAGGATATCCCTGACAGGATGCCTTCCTCCCTGGCCAGACGGCGGGCGGTTTCCCCGGCGTCCGCGTCGCGCACGGGGATCACCTCGTCGAGCAGGTCGGCCCGCAGCACGTCCGGGACGAATCCCGCCCCGATGCCCTGAATCCCGTGTGCGCCCGCCTGGCCGCCGGACAGAACGGGGGATCCCGCCGGCTCCACGGCAACGATTCTAACCTCCGGCTTGTGCCGGCGCAGTGCCTCGGCCGCGCCGGTAATCGTGCCGCCCGTGCCGACCCCGGCCACAAAGACGTCCACCGCGCCGTCCGTGTCGCGCCATATCTCTTCGCCGGTGGTCCTGCGGTGTATCTCCGGATTCGCGGGGTTACTGATCTGCCGGGGCACGAACGAGTTCGGCGTTGCCGCAGCCAGCTCATCCGCCCGCTCGACCGCACCCGGCATCCCCCGGTCCCCAGGCGTCAGGACCAGCTCCGCCCCGAGCGCGCGCAACAGGTGCCGGCGTTCCGCGCTCATAGTCTCGGGCATGGCAAGAATCAGCCTGTATCCCCGCACGGCGCAGACGAAGGCCAGCCCGATGCCGGTGTTGCCGCTGGTCGCCTCGATGATCGTGGCACCTTCGTCGACCAGCCCCTCGCGCTCCGCCGCGTCTATCATGCTGACGCCGATCCGGTCCTTGATGCTGGACAGCGGATTGAACGATTCGAGCTTGGCCACGACCTGCGCCGCCAGCCCTGGCCCGAGTCGGTTCAGGCGGACCAGCGGAGTATTGCCGACCGTCTGCGTGATGTCGTCATAGATGCGAGTCATCGCCGTGTCCCCTGCTGCCGGCGGAGAGGGATCAGCCTGAACGCCGTCCGGCACTCAGTCCCGGCGCTCATCCGTCGCGCCGCTGCGCTCGTGCCGGTTCAGGTACGCATCGGCCAGCCCGGCCATGATCTCCAGGAGGACCAGCCGGGACTCGGTGAGGAAGTCCTGATAGTCGTCGGACGGTTCGGCCCCACTGGCGAAATCCGAGAACACGCGCAGATGGAGGCGGACCACGTCGCTCGACCTTGCCCCAGCGGCGGCAAGGCACTCGGTGATATCCTGCAGGAGCTTTGTCCGACCAGCGGCCCGGATCGGATCGGCGGCATCCGCGTAGCTGAGCACGAGGCCGCGGTACGGCTCCGTCAACTCCTGAAGCGCCTGGTCGTCGAGCGCGCGTGCGGCCGTCTTGCCCTGCCGCATGGCAACGTAGCGCCGGTAATCGCGCGAGCCCTGACGCCGGGCCCAGTCCCGCCGCTCCCATTCCAGCGTCTCTTCGAGCCTGGCCTCCAGACGCTGCCTCTCGACGGCATAGCGGATGCAGCGAGCCAGCGAACTGCTGGTGTCCTGCCCCTTGACCAGGTAGTCCTCCGCGCCGCACTGCAGTGCCTCGATGGCACGCAGCTTGTCATCCAGGCCCGTCAGGACCACAATCGGCAAGTCGGGCGCTTCGGTGCGCACGACACCCAGCGTGGCCAGCCCCCGCATGTCCGGCAGCGAAAGGTCGAGCAGGATCACGTCGAGCTCATGGGCCCTCAACAACTCCACCCCTTCCGAGAGGCGCTCGGCGAGTTCCAGTTCGAAGTGCGTGCCCTCCGCCTCGTCCAACATCTCGCGCACGAGGAGCGCATCATCGGGATCGTCTTCGATCAAGAGCACCCTGACCAGGCCCTCTCTCATCTACGCGCCCCCGTCCTTCGTCATGTTCCGCTGAGGCCCACAAGCATCGTAGGCGTGCGTGTCACCCCGTTCAACTGAGCGCCCCGGCCGCTCGCATCGCCGGCACGTCACGTGCTCGGTCCGCTGCGGCGACGAACGCCGGGCCGCCCGGCGGGGCTCCACGGGGCGTGCTTCACCATCGTGATTTCATTCCCCGCGTCATTATAGCGGACCTCGTCCATGTAACCCCGTATCAGGGCGATCCCACGCCCCGAGGTCGCCAAGAGGTGCTCCCCGCGCGTCGGGTCGGGCACCTCGGCCGGGGCGAACCCTTCGCCCTCATCGGCAACCGTGATGACGGCGCGCTCCTCGCCCACCGAGAACGTGACGGTGACCTTCTTCTTGCTGTCCAGCCGATTGCCGTGCTTGATGGCGTTTATGGCCGCCTCTTCCACGGCCAGCTTGATGCCGAATATCGTGCTCTCGCCATAGCCCTTATTGCTCAGTGCCGGCAGGATCGCATCTTCGACGTGCAGCATTTCCCGCGGTATGCTGGAGATGACGAGCGTCTTGCTGGTCGCCTTCTCGAGCAGCGTTTCCACGCCGAGCACCACGACGTCGTCCTCCGGCTGTTCAACGAGGCCCGCGAGGTCTCTGACCAGTTCCCGAACGTGGCGGTCGCTGCCGTCGGCGAGGTAACGGCTCAGGGCATCCCGAGACCCCTGCCGGCTCCCCGAAGGGAACCCCTCCAAAAGCCCGTCCGTGTAAAACAGGAGCTTATCGTGCTGCTCAAGCTGCATTCTGCGTTGCTGGTACTGGGGCTGCTCGAACATGCCGACGAACAGGCCCGGCGTATCCAGCGCGATGACCTCGCCGTCGCGGATCACAAGAGGCAGGCAATGCGATGCGTTTACGTACTGCAGGGTGAGCAACTCCGTGTCCAGCACGGCCAGGAAGGCCGTCAGGTACTGCCCCGGCAGCAGGTTGCGCACCATTGCCCTGTTCACGTTGCGCAGGATGGTCAGCGGGCTCAACTCATTGGCCGCGTAAGTGCGGAACGCCAGACGCGCCGTGGCCATGATAACCGCCGCGGGCAGGCTGTAACCCGACACGTCGGCGACAACGAACGCCGCAAACTTGTCCGAAAGGTTGATGACGTCGCAGAAGTCGCTGCCCACGAGCCGGCCGGGCCTGGCCTCAACGGCGAACGCAACCCCCGTCAGGTCCTCGTCCAGCGCGGGCGCGAGGCTCCCCTGCAGTTCGCGAGCCACCTGGGCGTCGCGCCGCAGGAGGCGGGTATGCCGCCTCAGTTGCTCCATGCGCGCGCGATCAAGCTCCCGCTGCAGCTTGTTCCGCTCGATGGCGTAGCGAACGCAGCGAGCGAGGACGGCGCTCTCGAACTCGCCTTTCACCAGGTAGTCCTGGGCGCCGCGCCGCACGGCGTCCATGGCCGCTTCCTCGTCGCACAAGGACGTCAGCACGACGACCCCGGCCGCCGTCGCCGCGCGCACCACGCAGTCCAGCGTATCCAGGCCGCTGCTGTCGGGAAGGGACAGGTCCAAGAGCACGATGTCGATCCCGCCCCCGGCAAGCCGACCGAGCCCGGCAGAGAGGGAACCCGCGCACTCCACGTCGAAGCGGACGCGCGGCGCCTCGGCCAGCATCTCCTGCAGCAACAGGACGTAGTCGGGATCGTCCTCGATCAGCAGGACTTTGACGTTCTCGGGCATCGCGTTATCGCCTGCCATTCACACAAAGAAGCCGGCAACCGCCCCACCCCATCAGAGCCCCCCTTGAAAGGGGCCCAAGACCGGCCCGCGCGCCCAGCGCGCTCATTGCACGGCCTGTTCCTGCTGCGGCGGCAGCTCCACGATGTCAAACCAGTACCTGCGAAGGGTCTTCAGCACGTCAACGAGCTTGTCGAATGTCACGGGCTTCGTCACGTACGAGCTGACACCCAGGTCATAGGAGCGCAGGATGTCCTCTTCGGCCTTGGAGGAAGTGAGCACGACGATCGGTATCCTCCGCAACTCGGGGTCCGCCTTGATCTCCTTCAGCGCCTCCCGCCCGTCTTTCCTCGGCATGTTCAGGTCCAGCAGGATGATGCCGGGGCGGGGGGATTCCTGCGGCGAGGCGAACTCACCGCGCCGCCGCAGATAGTCCATCAACTCCTCGCCGTTGCGGACGAAGCGCAGGTCGTTCGCCAGCAGGCCCTCCACCCACGCATCCCGCACGAGCATGCGGTCCTCTTCGTCGTCTTCAGCCATCAGGATGGTAACCGACCGCTGCATCACTCTGTTCCCTCCTCGGCCTGCGTGACGGGCAACGTGACGATGAACGTCGAGCCCTCGCCTGGGTTGCTCCGCGCCGTGATCTCGCCCCGGTGGCGCTGAACGATTTTACGGCAAATGGCCAGGCCAATGCCCGTGCCGCCGTACTCGTCCCGCGGGTGCAGGCGCTGGAAGACGCCGAAGACGCGCTCCAGGTGTCTCTGCTCGAAGCCGATGCCGTTGTCCCCGACCGTCAGGCGGCAGGACTCCTGCCCGTCCTGGTTCGGGCAGACTTCCCCGGCCACCTCGACGACCGGCGGCACGCCGTCCCTGTGGAACTTCAGGGCGTTGCCAATCAGGTTCTGGAGCAACTGACGCATCTGCGTGGGGTCCGCGTCAATGGTCGGCAGGTCCCCCACCTGCACCTGCCCTCCCGCCCGTTGCACCTGCGCCTCCAGGTCCGAGACCACGTCTTCGGCCACCTGGTTCATATCAACGCGAACCAGCGGCTGGCCCTTTGTGGTCACCCGCGACAGGGAAAGGAGGTTCTCGATCAAGGTGCTCATGCGCGCCGCAGCGTTCTGCATCCGGTCAAGGTAGTCGATCCCCTTGTCGGTGAGCAGATCGGCGCACTTCGACCTGAGCCGGTCCCCGAAAGCGCGTATCTTCCGCAACGGCTCCTGCAGGTCGTGGGAGGCGACGTATGCGAACTGCTCGAGCTCCGCGTTGGAGCGCTCCAGCTCCGCCAATGCTCTCTGAAGCTCCCGTTCGGCGGCCTTTTGCTCGGTAATGTCGCGATCGACGCCGAACGTGAACAGCCGCCCGCCCGACTCGACGCGCACCGACGACCACTCGTACACGTTCTCCCTTCCGTCCGGCCTGCGCCAGGAGGCGATGCCCCTTGTCGGCAGCCCTTCCTGGAGCCGCCGGCGGAAGCGTGCCACTTCGTCGCCGGTCATTCGGACCTCGCGGAACTGGCCGAGGTCCTCCGCGCTTTCCAACTCCTCCCTGGTGCGGCCCGACATCTCCACGTAGCGATCGTTGCAGAAGATCAGCCGCTCCTTGCCCGTCCGCGGGTTCGATTCGGTGATGTTCACACCATCGAAGGCCGTCTCGGCCAGGAGCCGGAGGCGCTGTTCGCTTCGGCGGGAGGCCTCCTGGGCCTTCCTGCGCTCGCTGACGTCGAAGATCGCCCCGTCCAGGTACTTCAGCTCCCCGTCCTCGCCGAATATGCCCTGTCCCTTCTCGTAGAGCCATCGGACGGCGCCGGACGAATCGACGATCCGATACTCGATCTCGTAGGGCTCCCGGCGTTCAACGGCCTGCAGGGCCTCGTCCTCCACCCGGGAGGCATCGTCGGGGTGGATGATGCTGGCATAGGACCTGACCTGATTGCCCAGGAAGTCGCTGGCAGGATAGCCGGAGATGTCGCGGATGCGCTCGCTGATGAACTCCATGGTCCAATGCTCGTCGCACGCGCAGCGATAGACCGCGCCGGGGATGTTGGCGACCAGGGCGCGGAAACGCTCTTCGCTCTCGCTGAGCCGCGCAGCGGCGCGCTCGCGCTCGGCCACTTCCCTGTCCAGGTCGTCCCGGGAAGCGGTGATGGCCTTCAGGTTTGCGGCCATTTGCTGGAATGCGCGGGACAGCCGTCCTATCTCGTCCCGCGCGCCCGTGGCCACCTCGTAATCGAAGTCCCCTTTCCCTATGATGTGCGCGCCTTCCTCAAGCCTGGCGATGCGTCGGGAAACCGACCTGGACACGAATAGCCCGATCGCGAGGCCGAGGCCCGTCACCAGCAAGGCGACCACGTGGATTCCCCGGCGCAGCCGCCTTATGGGCGCGTAGAGCCTGTCCCTGCTGTGCTCGGTCAGCACCGTCCAGCCGGGGCCGACGCCCGTCGTGCGTCCCGGGGATGAGGCATAGGAGCAGACGACTTCCCGGCCTTCCTCGTCCTCACGCACGAACGTTCCCGGACGCGCCCTGACGTGCTGATTCGTCAGCCGCGGCGGCAACAGGGCAGAAACATCCTCGAACAATTCGAATGGCCGCGTGGAGTAAACCAGCCTGCCGTCGCCGGTAAGGAGGCTGTAGGCTTCCGGCCGGTGCTCCTCCGCAATGTCCGCTATGTAAGCGCCGCGCAGCACGCCGATGATCTCGTCGATGCTGAGCACCACCTTCAGCACGCCGAGGAACTCACCCTCGCGGTCCTGAACCGCAACCGCCACCTCGATCGAGTAAACGTCCGCGCTCCCGTCATACTGGACGTCTCCGACGTAGACGCCCGCCTCCCGCGCAGCCTGCCACCAGCCCTCGTCGTCCTGCCTGTAGTCGGTGGTCTTTCCCGACTGGGCCGCGTTCGCGCCGTGCCGGTTGGTGACGAACATCTCGCCGATCACCCTCTGGCCCCCCTGCCGAGCGTAGAAGGCCATGATGTCCCTGAACTCCTCGGACAGGCCACAGCCTATCAACCGCTGCATGTCCGGAGTAATGACCTCTCTGGCCGCCAACGTCCACTCGCTGTCAATTCCGTCGATGTAGCGGTCCATGTCATCCAGAGCGGCGAACTCGTCGTTGGATTGAGCCAGGGCCTCGCGCAGCCGCGTCGTGCGGCAGTACGCCCGAAATGCCTGCACGCGGTCCTGCACGTGCATGTCGATCTGCCGCACCAGCCGGTCCGCGACATCCTGCGACTGCTCCGCGATCTGCTTCTCCAGCGACGTCTCCGCCACTCTGGCCGAGACGTAGCCGACCACCAGGATCAGCAGCCCGGCCGTCGCGTATCCCAGGATGAGCTTGTGCAGCAGTCTCAAGCCCGGCTCACCTCACCAGCGTGTACAGGGCGTCCTTGGGAAGCCTGATTGAGAGACCGGTGTCCGCCCGGGGGGCCGACGCCTTCTCCCCGGTGGGGTAGCCGTTCCCGTCCAGCACAATCGCCGTCCGCTCGCCGGCACCCGCCAGCGTGACGGCGGCGTCTATCTCCCGCACGTTGAGAGGGTACCCGCCGATCTCCGCGATTCGCTCCTTGTCCCCGACCCGCTCCGTCCGGAAGCCGTAAGGCCAATCCTCCGTGCCGGCCTGGACCAGGACCGCCCCCGATTCGCGGATGGGCTTGCCGTCCAGGGAGACGATGAGCACCGCGCCGTACTCGTTGCCGGACTCAATGGTCACGTCCGCGAGTTCGATGCGACCGGCCGCCTTCAGGAAGCCGCAGGCCCCCTGCGCGCAAGGGGCGTTCACGGTAACGACGCCGGTCCCATAGTCCCACTCCAGCTCGCCCGTCATGCTGCGCACGGCCTTGCGCTCGTGGTCGATGTAGTCGGACAGGTCCGCCGTCTCCAGGCGAGACGGCTCCTTCGTGAGGATGCGGTTGACCTTCCCGACGAAGAAGGCCAGCCTGTCCACGCGGCTCGCCGCGCTGTCTCCTGCGCCCTCCAGGTCGCCGATCCTCGAGGTCCAGAGGGAATCCCTGCCCGAGAACTCGTAGAGCGAGGAACCGCTGAAGGAGTAGAGGTCCTTGAAAGAGAGCCTGTCGGTGACGGCCGCGGGCGCCTCCTTGACGTATCCCCGGCGGAAGGCCAGCGCCGCAGCCGGGAACTGGCCGAGGATGCTCGGGCTGTTGACCTCCCAGACTGCCATTCGCGTGCTCCAGAGGGCCGTGTCCAGCGAGAAGAAGGTCCACCCGTCCACGCCCATCATCGCCGCGTAGGTGCCGATCAGGAACGGCCATTCGACGCGGAAGCGGTTCGGCCGGCACCAGCAGTTCTCGGTGATCATGTAGGGATAGTCCTCGACGTGGCCCACGGTGAGCGGTTCGGGCACGGCGGGCGGCTTCAGCCCGCTGCGGCTGGTGTAGGTGTCGCCCGCGTCGATTGTGTAGAACCGCTCCGGGCGCGGATCATACTCGACGTCGAAATAGACGTTCCGGCAGACCACGTCCCCCGCCGTGTAGGTGTAGCGCTCCAGCACGCCGAGCGTCTTCGGGTCGGCCGTCTTCCAGTTGCTGCACGCGATCAGGTTCCTGATGCCCAGGTCTTCCCGCCAGTCGCGGACCATCTTGTCATAGAAGCCCTTCTGCCACTCGACCATGAACTGAAGCTGGTCGGCGGCACGCTTCGGGTTGCGCTGGCTGACGGCCCAGTCCTGGCCCGTCAGGTGCCCGGCGCCGTAGAGGCCCAGCCTGCCCTCCTGGGGACGGTCCTGGGAGACCGGGTAGAAGCGGGAGGGCGGTTTGCCCGGCCCCCAGGCCGCCAGGGCCTTCTCGACGGACCCGTGCTTGCGGGCGACCCACTCGCCGAACCGCTTCTCCATCAGCGCCAGCGTCTGCGGCACCAGGCTGTCGGGCTTGAAGGTCCAGAAGAAGAGGGAACTCTCGTTCTGTATCTCGACGAACGCCACCGCCGGATCGCGCGATATCGGCAGCCCGGTGTAGGGGTTAGGCGCGTTGACCAGCGCGTTCACCCACCTCTTGTAGAACGCCTGCATGTTCGGGTCGAAGAAGAGCAGTTCCAGTGGCGTCTTGCCCTCCCCGTAGCCGGGGAATCCGTCCTTCTCCGAAATGGTCCCGTGCGTCTGCCAGTAGAGGTGGCCGAGATAGACGTAGATGCCCTCTTTCTTCAGGGCAGAGATGACGTAGTGCAGCCGGTCCAGCTTGTCCTTCAGGCCCTCGGCGTTGCCGGCCTTCCAGTCCTCGTAAGGCCCGATCATGCCGAGCCGGACCAGGTTGACGCCGTACTTGGCAAGCCGCCGGGCCCAGTAATCCACCATCTTCGGCCTCATGCTCACCAGGGCGCCGCCCTGGACCATCCAGAACCTGACCGGCTCTCCGCCGCCCAAAACGAACCCGTTTCCCTCCCGGCGGAGGAAGCCGTCCTGCCCCGCCTCGCGCTCGTTCAGGCCGCGCAGGTCTATCGGGCAGGTGTCCAGCAGCGGGTCCCCGGCCGGCTCCCACGCGAAGTAGCCCGGCATGGCCCGGCCGGACACTTCCTCGGGCTTCATCTTCCCGCGCGGGACGAAGGGACCGTCAATCAGGATGAAGCAATCGAGGCAGCCGCCGCCCTTGGCGTCGAGCATCTCGACGCGCAGTTCGTGCGCCCCCTTCGCCAGGGAGACCTCGCCGAGGAAGACCCAGTTCGCGCCGATGAACTTGCGCAGGTACGTGTCGTCGTGCAGCGCGATGTCGCGCCCGCAGGTCGCCCAGTCGGCGGAATCGAAGCGCCAGCGGAACGGCCCGTGCTTCCAGAACTTCCTGACCCAGAAGTTGTACGCGGCCCGTGCGGGAACGTTCACACGGTAGGTCACGTAATAGGGCGTGGCAGATTCCGGCCCCTGGGGGTTGAGCCACCGGCCGCCGGAGAGCTTGTCGCGCTCCTGCTGGGTGTTGCCGCCGGGAAACTCCTGGGAGGGGTCCGGCACGTTCGTCTCCGCGTAGTCCTCGCCCTCCCACCAGACGTAACGCGGCGCCTGTTCCGCGCAGAGCGCGAACCCCGCAGAAGCAAAAAGGCCGACAGCCGCCACCAGGTACGCCTTCCTCAGCCACCTTGCACGCGAGAACTCACCCGCCATCAGGTCTTCCTCCCGAACAGGTCACACACGGCGCCACCTCACGACACGCGCCTTCCCCAAGTGTAAGGGAACGGCCGAAGGAATCAAACCGCCGGCCGCGACGCCGTGAGCAGGAGCCGTCACTCAGAGGATACGGAACGGGTCGCCGGCGGGCACGAACGTGACGGGCACCCCCGGCACGAGAGGGCGCAGCCACTCGGCGAAGTACTCCATGCCGACCTCCTCGCTGTTGCGGTGACCGACGACCAGGAGGCCCTTGCTCTGCCCCGCGGCGGCGGCGTCCCGCACGTACTCGCAGGTCTCCCACTCGTGCGTTTCGCCGCAGACGAGCACGTCCACGTCCTCCCGGCCGATCCTGCGCATCTGGGGCTCACCCGGCGAGCCGAAGCCCAGCAGCACGGCCACCCGGCGGCACTCCATGTCCGGGTCTCCCGTGGCGCGGGCGAACTCGAAGCCGAGTCGTTCCTCGAGCAGCGCCGCCAGACCGCGCAGCGTGGTCTGCGGGATGGTGTAGAGCCCGCTGTCGGGCGGGTCGGCGAGGCCCTCCCAGCCCAGGCGCCGCTCCACGCCGGTCATGATCCCGTCGGGCCTGCCGGCCCGGTTGCCGTGCCAGTACTCGTGGAACCGCCAGACGGCCAGGCGGTTCTCCTCGAGGAAGCGGCGCTTGGACTCGTACACCGGGTCGTCCACGAGCCATTCCACCGCGTCGGGGTGGTTGTAGTAGGTGCCCTCGTGGGTGATGACCATGTTCGCCCCCAACTCGACCGTCCGGTCCAGCACGTCCCGCGTCGCGGTGAAGGTGCTGACGATGCCCGTGACCTCCCACGACGGGTCCCCCGCCTTCAGCGTGTCGAGGGTCCCCTCGCGCGGCGCGCCGGGGATGGTCGCGAAGATCGCGTCTATGACCTGCTGCACGGTAAAATCCATCGGTTTCTCCCTTCCATGACGGCGCACAGGAACGCCGGGACGCCGCCATCTTCCCTATTCGGTCGTGCCCTCGCAAACGTATATAAACACGGACCCGGGCGGCATGCCGCCCGCGCCGCCGCCGGTATCCTCGCTGATGACCAGCCTGCCTGCGGCCAGGGCGCCTGCGGGAACGTCGCGCGACTGAATCCTGACCCTGTATTCTTCGATGTTCGTATCACGCGGGTTGCCGGTCAGGCAGTGCAGCGTGATCTTGCGTGCCCCGGCGAAAGGCAGCCGCAACGTCACCGGCGTGAAGCCGTCGCCGAAGTCCGCCCCGTCGTGCGCCCCGTCCAGCTTGCGCGACAGCACGGCGACCATGCACGTGTCGCCGTCGCGGAAGGCGTAGCAGCCGATCAGGGGCCAGCCGTCCGCCGCGGCCCTGTCAGCCGGGCGGTTAGTCCCGCCTGTCGCCGCCAAGGACGGCCCGGACTCGATCCTGGTTTCCAGCATGTCCCCCCGGATGTACCGGTTGCGCATCGTGAGCGCCAGCCACGCGGGCGTGGGCCGCACGTCCGCCCGGATCGTGGGCGGGTGATGGCTGCTCCACGTCTTTCCCTGCAGGTGGGCATAGTAGGCCTGCCAGGTCCAGCCAAGCCTGCACGTATCCATCCAGGCGTCGAAGGCGGCGACGCCGATGGCCAGGGACTTGCCGTAGAGTTCCAGCCTCTCCTGGTGCTCGGGCGCCATGTTCCGGAAATGGAAGCCGCTCGGCCCGCTTTCGTAGGCCACCAGGTCGTAGTTGTATCCCAACTCGGCCAGTCGGGTGCGCACGGCCGATTGAGCTTCAGCGGCGGGCCGAAGGCTGGACAGGTAGCCGAGGAGGTACTTCTGGTAACCCTCGTCGGTCAGTTGCTCGTCGGCCCTCTGGCCCGTCTCCCACTTCGGGCCGACGTAGGTGGCCATCCCCAGGAAGGAGGCCGGCGGACAGCCGGCCCGCATCGCGTCCGCGCCGTAGCCGATGGGCCGCGTCTTGTCCTGCCAGTGGAAGCTGGCCGCGTAGCTGCCCCCCAGGCTGAGCAGGATCTTGCTGTCGAGCCCCTGCGATTCCCACCACGGGCTGTTCTCCATGACGTTGCCGAACAGATAACGGCCCCACAGGCCGTAGAGGACGCCGTCCTGGTTGACCCCGCCGTAGCGGCCGAACCCGATCCAATCTTCGAAGATACGGTTGTGCCAGTTCTCGTTGCCCAGCTCGATGATGATCTGGTCGAAGACCTGCGTCCACGGCGTGCCGTCCCCGCGCTGCAGATACCGCTTGTACGCCCAGGGCTTGGCCGCCGGCGTGTCCGCCCGCGGGTCGTACGGCGCCGCCAGATACTCGATCAGCATGAGCCATTCGTCTTCGGTGAAGTACGTGTTGATGTTCAGCCAGGGCCGCATCCGCGTGGCGGGCGAGTCCCCCGTCCTTTCCATGAAGAAGAGCGCCTCGGGCACGGTCGGGGGCGAACGGAACGTGTCGCCGAGCCTGGTCTCGTTCAGCACTGTGTCGCGGTGCCAGCCGAGTATGGACTTCATTGAGGTCTCGGTCATGCCGCACCAGGTGCGCAGGACGCCCTTCTCTCCGGCGGCCGGCTGGCTGGACACCAGTCCGTCCACCAGCGTTTGGTTCGGGATGAACTGGGCGTCGGCCTCCTCCGGCGTGTCGTAGCGGAGCAGGTGGCAGTTATCCATCCACAGCGTCCCCGGCCCTGTCATGCTGAAAGTGGGGCCGCTGGCCCCGCCCCTGTCCACGGGATAGCCGGGGCCGGTGAAGCGGAAGACGTGCTTCTCCCAGCGGCTTGAGACGGTGAACTCCGTCCTGACCTGCGGGTAGACGCCGCCCAGCGAAAAGCCGACCTTGCCGCCGTTGCCCAGGCCCTCCTGCCGCAGCCACACTGAGAGACGGTACTTCCTCCCCGGGTCCAGGTAGCCGTACCAGTCCGGCGGGTTGCTCTGAAATCCCCTGAACTTGGGCTGCCATATGGCGGCCCGGCCCTGGCCGACGTCCACGCGCAGGCACGATTCCCCGATGTCCTCCGCCTCCGGGATCAGCGCCGCCGTCGCCTCGTCGTGCGCGGCCAGCGAGAATCTGACCTCCGTGCCCGTGCCCGAGCCGTCAAGCATCCAGTACCAGGCCGCGGGCCTGGCGAGCAGAGAAGTGTCGAAATCAATCGTCCGCTTCTCGATGAACACGCCGTCGTCCTTCAGTATCCGCGGCCCGTCCTCGAGATAGACGCGGCCCGGTCCGTCCCCCTCCACGATCCACCCGCCGTCCGGGTGGTCGGGGGCGCCCCTGGCGATGACCTTCCGGGTGCCGACGAACTCGATGTGATCGGCCTTCGTCGTGTCAATGAACGTCGTCCCGCGCCAGTCCGGCTTCTCCGTCTGGGGCAGCGGGTTCCCGTCCCTGTCCACCGCCCGGTAGATGCGCACCGTCGCACCGGACAGCATGCCGGACCTCCATTGACCCCGCGGCGACGTGCCGCGTCCGTCCAGCTCGACCCAGTTCTCTTCGGCCGCGGTCACCATGTGGAATTTGCGGATGGACACGGGCTCGTTGCCGGAGGCCGTGACGAACCAGTGGGCGCCGCGCTTGCAGCCGTGCGTGTCGCCGAACCCCATGCAGCCCAGGGGCTTGACCCGCTCGCGGGGCACGATCACCGTGTCCGTGACGACGACCTGCGCCGGCGCGTTCGGGTCGCCCGTTGCGGCGGACGCCGTCGCGGGCCCGGCCAGGAGAATCCATCCAGCGGTCCAGATAAGCCCGAATCCCACTATTCTTCCGTTCACCTTCGCTCCCTTCTTCTTTGTCCGCGGGACGCCTCTGTGATCACCTCGGGGCCGGGCCGGTGCTCTGGCGGATCACGAGTTGGGCGGGGATGCACTCGCGATGCCCGGGCCGCACGGCCGGCTCGCCCTGCGCCTCCACGATCCGGACGGCCAGCTCTGCCGCCCGCCTGCCTATCGCTTCCAGCATGTGGCTGACCACGGTCATGGGCGGCCAGGCCACGCAGGCATAGATGTCGTCGAAGCCGACGACCGAGACGTCCCGGGGAATGCGCATGCCCAGGCCGCCCAGTGCGGCGTAGGCGCCAAACGCGATGCTTTCGTCGTAGCAGACGAGGGCGGTGAAATCCGCCCCGGCCCGCGCGCATTCGCTGACCGCCTCGCGCGCCAGCGATATCTGTCGGGTCAAGCTGGCCGGGTCCGCGTCGAAGACACGCTCGACGCCCAGCTCCCGGCCCTCGAGCCCCAGGCTCCCCACCGCCTCCCAGAAGGCCCGTGCGCGCCGCCCGACGGACGGATGGGGGGCGCCCGACGGGAAGACCCACAGCAGGCGCCGGTGCCCCAGGCCCGCCAGGTGCCCGACCGCCTCCGCGATGCCGTGGGCGTCGTCCAGGTCCACGACGGGCAGGTCCGTCTGCTCTGAAACGCTGGCCAGGATGACCGGCGCCTGGACGCCGTCGAGCGCTTCGGGCAGCCCGGAGCCGACGGCAAACCGGGGGACGATCAGGGCGTCAATACGCCGCTCCCGCAGGAACCGGAGCCCGACCTCGATGCCCCCCGACCCCGGCACCGCCCCGATGGTGACGAAGTGGTAACCCATGTGCCGCACGCCGGCCATGACGCCGTCAATCATCTGGAACCAGAAGGGCACGCCAGCTTCGGCGGCGCAATGCAGCACCATGCCGATGGCGTTGGCCCTTCCGGTCTGCAGGCTGCGGGCGAGGTAGTTGGGGCTGTACGCGAGCCTGCGGGCGGCAGCCCGGACGCGACGGATGCAATCGGGGGTGAACAGCCGGGCGGCCTGCGGGTCGTTGAGGATCTTGCTGACCGTGCCTATGCTGACGCCGGCCTTCCGGGCCACGTCCTTGAGCCGGGCCATGCGAGGAACTCCGAAGATGCGGGAGGAAGGGCGTCTTCCCGAGTTATGCAAACGTTTTCATAATCCTACCGTTTCGCCTTCCCCTTGTCAAGGCGAGTCACACCCGGGCCGCTTGCGTTCGCACTAACCCCACAAGAGGAGAGCGCACACCAGCAGGGATCCAAGCGCCACCATCGTGAGCCTCCTTTTACTGTGTGCGCCACGGGAGGGCCACCATCGAGAACGGGGGCAGTTGCATCGCCCGGCCGGAGGCGAAACCGCCTATCTCCTCCCGGCGCACGTCCACCTGCGGCTCGCCCGCGCCGGGCTCGTTCGTGGCCGTGATCTCATCCGCCGTCAGCCACCAGGCCGTCGCGGCGCCGCCGACAACCGCTCCCGGAAACACGAGCCTGACCGAACGGGCGTGCTGCGTGTCCAGGTTGAACAGCACCAGCCCGCGTCGCCCCCCCTCCTTGAAGGCGTAGCTCCACAGAACCGGGATGCCCGAGTAGGTCTGCTCGCGGCCCCGGTTATCCTCGAAGCGCCCGGTGGCGGAGAAGGTCGGATTCTGCCCGCTGTGGACCGTCTCGACCACGTCGCCGCCGATCACGTCGTTGGCGATCTCCGCGGCCAGGAACAGCGGCCGATACCGCTGGTCCTGCACGTTGATGCCCGGCACAAAGCCCCACAGGGGGATGCCGTAGAAGCCCTTCTGGTTCAGGTTGAACAGGCACTGCGTGCGGATGCCGCGCTCGCGCATCATCAGCAGCGAGTCATTGATGATGTTGAGCCCACCGCCGATGGACGTGATGATCTTGACCCGCGTCTCCATCGGCACCGCGCCCTCCTCGCCGGGCCGCGGGTTGGTAATGTGGAACTGGTGCTCGTAGATGGAGAGACCCTTGCCGGCCGCCTGCGTCAACTCGTAGTGCCGGCGCACGTTCCCGGCCGGCTCCAACACCCGACGGATCGTGTAAGCGAAGACCCAACGGAACAGGTCGTCGTCCGTCTTGAGGTGCTCGACGTGCTCCTGCCGCGTGCCGTTCATCAGGTACGGCGCGATGGCGACGCGGTCGGCGTTCGGCACGTCTTTCAGCACGCTCTGCGTCACATAGGTGCTGCCCGCCTGCGAGCCGGCGACGAAGACGATGTTCGGCCTGTAGTGCGGCGAACTCTTGCCCACGGCCATCATGTCCTTCCAGTGGTCCGGACCGTTGAACGAGCCGGTGGCATAGCCGCCCGGATTCCACGCCTCGTTGCCGAACTCGACGTAGATGTGCTCGAAGACCTCGGTCCAGGGCTGCGGGTGGCCGAGTTCCGCGCGCACCTTTCCGTAGCCGGCGTCTGCCGGCGCGCCGAGGTACTCCATCAGGATGTCGACCTCGTCCGGGTGCAGCGTGCCGGGCACGCAGTACCAGGGCTCGGCGCCCACGTACTCGCAGAGCACGTAGTAATCGTGCAGGTTGAACCGGTATTCGGACGCGTTGTTGCGCCCGTCCATCACCAGGTTGGCAAAGCTGCGCGTCCAGCCATACTGCTGCAGCCGCGGCCGCAGGTTGTTCTCCAGGTTGCTGCCGCCCATCTGGAGGTGGCGCAGGACGCCCGGCTTCAGCCGCTTGAGCAGGTCCACCAGGGGGTCGCGGAACGGCGTCGGGTTCCGGTGCTCCTCCTCCTTCCAGATGACGACGTCGTCCACCAGCACCTCGCCGTCGGAGGCGACCAGCCGGATCGTGACGTTCTTGCCCTCGCGGAGCCCCTCCACCTCGATGGCCAGGTCGTGCTGGCGCCATTCCGGGCCGACCTCGACGGGCACGTCGGGGACGTCCTCGACGGAGACGCGGAACTTCGGCCGCCCGGCCTTCGCCTTCGCCCAGAACTCGATGCGCCACGTTCCGGCCTGCTCGGCCTGGCTTGCCCACATCGGCACGAAGGTGTAGTGGGCCGGCGCCTCCGCCCCGCGCAGGTGCAGTGCGGCGCAGCCGAACGAGCCGGGCGGCACGTCGCCGACGGCGGCCGTGTTCCCCTCCGTGTTCCAGAACTCCCGGTTGCTGCTCTCTTTGATGCTGCCCTGGTCGAGGTTATCGTATTCGAGGAGGATGCCGTTCTTGTGGCTGTCGGATGGCGGCACCTGCTTGTCGAAGACGACGTAGGCCAGCTTCGGCTTCCGCTGGTCGCGCTCGTGCACGCGCCACTGGACCTCCTTGACGAGCCCGGTCGTGCCCTTCGCCGGCCCGCCGAGGATGGTGTACCTCACCCTGCCCTTCATGGCCTCCCACGCCTCCTCGGCCGGCGTGAACCAGAGCATCACGCCGTTCTCGTCCTGGACGGGTCCCCACGAGATCATCCTGTACATGATGCCCTCGAAGTTCTCCGCCGCGCGGACCTTGACGATCCCGCTGTCCCAGTAGTTGTCGCCGCAGGTGTTGATCCCCAGGCGCATGGTGTCCTCGACGAGGACGTTATCCGTGACCTCGACGGTCGTCACGTCGGGTATCGGCTCCTCCTTCACCGGCGCGCCCTCGACAGGCGCGGCACAACCGCTGCTCATCGCGAGCACCGACACGACAGCCAGCAGGAACAGCCCCCGGCCCGTCCACCGAAACCGTTTCTTCCCTCTGTTCATCGTCCCACCCCTCTCTTGTGCCGTTGCCTCAGTCTCCGCCCGCGCCGGGCGTCGGACCGACCTCGCCCGCCTCCAACATGCTCGCCAAGGCGGAGTCCTGCGCCTGGAGCGGCAGGTCAATGCGCGCCCGCCGCCGGCTGGACTCATAAATCGCAAAGACCACTTCCGTCGCGCGCAGGGCCTTCCGCGCGCTCAGCTCGGGCTCCTCGCCGCTCTCCAGGCAGTCCACCAGGTTCCTGAACACGCCCGGCATTGGGCTGCCTTCCTCGACCTCGGGCGGCTGCCACTGCGGCTCGTCGTAAACCACCGCCCGGCCGTAGGAACCGTCCCACGCCACCTCGATGAACCCGCTGCTGCCGATCAGGCGCACGCCGGTCCCGATTTCTTTGTCGTCCCCGACGTGGATCGTCGCCCGGACCCCGTTCTCGAACCGGAACATCCCGACCGCCATGAACTCGCACGGCGTGTTGAACCACGACCGGACCTGCCGGGCGTCAATCTGCCCGATGGCCCACTGCACCGGCCCGTCGCCGTTATACATGATCCCGAGGTCTATGCTGTGCGTGCCGCAGTCCAGCAGGTGGGCGGGGGCGAACAGGTCCATCCGCTCCAGCGTCCCGAAGCGGCCCTCGTCCAGCATCTCCTTCGCCTTCACGATGCCGGGCGTGAAGCGGCGCTGGTGATTGAAGGTCAGTTGCGTCCCGGCTTCCTGGAAGGCGGTCGCCAGCTCGACGGACTCGCCCCAGCTCGGCGCCACAGGCTTCTCGCAGTGGACGGCCTTCACGCTTGCCTGCGCGCACTCGACGCTCACCGGCCCGTGCAGCTCTGGCCAGAGGCAGACGCTCACGATGTCCGGCGATTCCCCCTCGAGCATCTTGCGGTAATCGGTGTAAACCGTTGCCGCGCCCAGCCCGTGCTCTTCGGCGAAGGCGCGCGCCTTGGGCTCGTCAACGTCAACAAGGGCGACGACCTCGCAGCGCGGCTCGGCCAGGTAGCCCTCCGCGTGGAGGCCCGCGATCCTCCCACAACCGATGATTGCGGCCCGGTAGTCTGCACTCATCAAGCCTGCTCCTCCATTGCGCGTGGCCCGGGGCCAGTCCTGTCAGCCCCGGCACCCGCCTGCGATTGGTCCCTGTACATCTGCCAGAAAAGGATCCACGGGTCGAGCAGAACGGTCCCGTCCTCGTCACGAATCATGAAGTCGAAATGGCTGTGGTCCACGACGCCCGAGTGCACGCCGGCGCCGACGGCGAACTGCTCGCCCTTCGGGATCGGCTCGTGCTCGGGGACGGTGAGCGCCGTCATGTGACGCGCCTCGATGATCCACTCCGAGCCGTCCGGCCAGCGATGGAAGCCGCGCCACCGGTTGTTGTTGTGGCCCATCGCCAGGCTGTTGAACAGGAAGTGGTCGTCCACGTCCAGCGGCGCCCAGAGAGGCGTGCCCTTCGGGTGATTGATGTCGAGACCCCCGTGCGCGGAGGCGCCGTGGTAGGCGCCCATCCAGCAGTCCTCCCCCCGGTAGCACTGCTCGATCTTCAGCCCGCCCTCGGGCAGCGGGCACCACGGGTGCAGCATCTCGGGGCAGATGCGCCTGCTCGCCTCCTGGAGCGCGAAGCGCGCGTCCTTGCCCGGGCGGCACTCGCCGTGGGTCTCGGTCAGGAAGCTGAAGATGTCGTCCACGGCGTCGAACCAGATCCGGAGCCCCTTGATCTCCCACGGCTCGTAGAAGCTCTTCTGCGTCGCCACCTCGCGCTCCAGTTCGTGGGGCTCGCCGTCCACGGTGATCCGGCACGAGAAGCGGTAGTTCGTGACGGCGCCCTCTTCCTCGACCATCAGGGTCTTGAGCGTCGTCTCGGTGATCTCCGCCGAGGTCTCGTCAAGCGTTATCCGCCTGACGCTCCCGTCGGAGAGGCAGAATTCCAACGTCTCTCCCAGGTTCAGCTCGACGGCGACCAGAGTGTCCCTGGCCGCCTTGCGCAGCACCTTGCCCGCCATACGCCTCCTCCTGCCAAGTGGACCCGCCACTGCACACGCCAACGCGCCATTCTACCGCCTTTCCGGCGGCGTTGCCCGTGCCCGGCCGGCGGCACAGACGGGGCCACCTCACGTCGCGGCCAGCACCTCCCCCAGAGCCGCGAGTACCAGGACGACGTTCCGCCGGGTGGCGCTGTGCCCCATCAGGCCGATGCGCCATGCCTTGCCCTTGAAAGCCCCCAGCCCGCTGCCTATCTCGATGCCGTAGTCCCGCAGGAGCCTCGCCCTGGCCGGCGCGTCCTCAACCCCTTCCGGTATGGAGACGGCATTCAGCATGGGCAGGTGATGGCCCTCTTGGCTGACGTACCGGAGGCCGAGTTCCTCCAGGCCGCCGCGCAGGAGCTGGTGCATCTCGTGGTGCCGCTGCCAGCGGGCCTCCAGGCCCTCTTCGAGCACCAGCCGCAGGGCCTCGTGCAGGCCGTACAGCATGTTAATGGGGGCCGTGTGATGGTAAACGCGCTCGCTGCCCCAGTATTTGCGCACCATCGTCAGGTCGAGATACCAGCTCTGCACCTTGGACTCGCGCGCTTCGAGCCGCGCGATGGCGTGGTCTGAGAGCGTGACGGGCGCGAGGCCCGGCGGGCAGGAGAGGCACTTCTGCGTGCCGCTGTAAGCCGCGTCTATGCCCCACTCGTCCACCTCGACGGGCATCCCGCCCAAGCTGGTCACGCAGTCCACGAGCAGCAGCGCGCCGCGCTCGTGGGCCGCTTCGCCAAGTGCGTCAACGGGCTGACGCACGCCGGTCGAGGTCTCCGCGTGGACGACCGCCACGACCTGCGGCCGGACGCGGTCCAGCGCGGCGACGATCTCTTCCTGCTCGAACGCCTCGCCCCACGGCCTGTCAATCCTGTGCACGTCCGCCCCGCAGCGTCCGGCCACGTCCACCATCCGCTCCCCGAAGACACCGTTGACACAAACGAGCACGCGGTCGCCCGACTCCAGCAGGTTCACGAAGATCGTCTCCATGCCGGCCGATCCGGTCCCGCTCATCGGCAGGGTCAGCGAGTTGCGCGTCCTGAACACCAGGCGCAGCGCCGCGCACAGGTCGTCCATGATCCGCATGAACGCCGGGTCCATGTGGCCGAGCGTCGGCCGCGCCATGGCGGCGAGCACGCCGGGCGGCACGTTGCTCGGCCCCGGCCCCATCAGGATCCGTTCCGGCGTCTGCATCGTTTCACCCACAGCCATCCCTCGCTCCCTTGACAGTTCTCCGACGCCCGACCCTCCGGCCCGGGACCATCCCGGACTCCGCAGGACCGGTTCTGCGCGGCGCGTCGCGCCCTCTCCGGCGCCGGGCGGCCGTCAGCCGCAAAGCTGCTCCGCCAGCCGGCAGGCGTTGACGAAGCTCCCGATCGACGCGACCCCCTTCCACGCGATGTCGAAGGCGGTCCCGTGGTCAACCGACGTTCGCACGATGGGCAGGCCGAGCGTGACGTTGACCGACTCCTCGAACGCGATGGCCTTCATCGCAACGTGGCCCTGGTCGTGATACATGCAGACGACGGCGCCGAACTCCCCCGCCAGCGCCCGCTTGAAGACCGTGTCCGGCGGCAGCGGGCCGACGGCATCAATCCCCTCGGCGTGGGCCCTCTCGACGGCCGGCGCGATGCACTCGATCTCCTCCCGGCCGAAGGCGCCGCCCTCGCCGGCGTGCGGGTTCAGCCCCATGACGGCTATCCGCCGGGCACGTCCGAGCTTCGCCGCCGCCCAGTCCGTAAGGGCGATGACGCGGTGCACGCGCTGGCCGGTGACCGCGTCTATCGCCTCGCGCAGGGAGACGTGCGTCGAGACGTGCGAGGCCAGCAGGTCGGGCGAGGCAAGCATCATGACCGGCCCAGGTGCGCCGCAGAGGCCCGCGATGAACTCCGTGTGCCCCGTGAAGTCCGGCAGGGAGAGGCGGGTCGCCTCCTTGTTCATGGGCAGCGTCACGACGGCCCGCAGGTCGCCGGCCAGCGCGCGGCGGGTCGCGAACTCGACATAGGCCAGCGCGGCCCGGCCGGACTCCTCCGACATCTGGCCGATCCGCAGGTTGCCCTCAGCCAGGAGCGCCATGTCGTGAACGCACAACTCGCCCGGCGCGCCCTCGCCCAACTCGGCGACCTTGCGCAGGCGTACGCCGAGGCCCAGGGCCTCGTTGCACCGCTCCAGGACCGCCAGGTCGCCGATCACGACGGCGTCCCCCGGCATCCGCCCCCGGGCGAAGGCCGTGAGCGCGATCTCCGGCCCGACGCCGCTCGCGTCCCCCATCGTCACACCGATACCGTTGGTCACGTCTCCTCCCCCGCACTGATCCCGCGAAGCCGAAGCACCAGGTCTTCCGGCCCGAAGCCGCCGCACTTGGTGATGAAACCCACTTCGCGCCCGTCCAGGGACAGCGAGCACTCGATAACGCCGGGCCACAACCGCCGCCGCGGCCGGAAGGACGTCCGGCCGAGCGCCCGGAGCACGGAGATCGCCGTCTCGCCGCCGAAGACGGCCAGCGCACCCAGCGCCCCGGACCGCCGCACCACGCCCGCCGCCAGCGCGCCCAGCGCAGCGGCGACGGCCCGGGGCGGGCCGTCAACATACCGCTCGTCCTCGCCGGGCCCGGTCACGGTGCATAGGAGCACGTCCCGGCCCGCCCGGAGGGCCTCGGCCGCCTCCTCCACCACGCCCGGCGCCGGCGCACCGGGCCCCGCGCCAGCAGAGACTGCCTCAGGCTCCAGCCGGAACGCCTCGACGTCCGACTCGATGCCCCGTCGGACCTGCTCCAGCGCCGTCTCATGGAGGCTGCCGTTGACGAACAGCAGCGGCCCTCTGAGCCCCGCCGTCGGGGCCGGCTCCCTGCCGCCGCCCAGCCGGCGCGCGACGCACTCGGCGAACCCGGCCGCGCCCGCGCAGCAGCTGAGCAGGCCGCGCTCCTGGAGGCCGGCGGCGATCCGGTCCAGGTCGTCTTCGCTCTCCGCGTCGAAGGCCCAGATGCGCAGATCTTCCCCGCCCGCCTCCGGCATGCGCCCGGGCGCGACGACCACGGTCTCAACGGCGGATTGCCGCGCCACGATCTCCGCTATCGAACCGGAGTCGATCGGGCTGAGCGGATCGTGGGCGAGGGACGTCCGCTCCAGCGGCTCGCCGTGGACAAACTGGCAGCCGCCGCGCGTGGTGCGCCCGGCGGCGGGGTAGGCGGGGATGAAGGGCAGCACCCTCGCGCCGGTCGCCCTCATCATCGCCGCCAGTTCCGCGCCGACGTTGCCGCGCAGCGTGGAGTCCGCCTTCTTGTAGAATCGCTGCACGCCCGCCTGCCGCGCGCGCCGGCAGGCATACTCGACTCGGCGGGCGGCTTCCTCGGGCGAGACGTGGCGGCTCTCCGTGTCAACCACGCGGACCCGCGCCGCGTCGTCGGTCGGTTCCGGGTCTATCGAGACGACCGTCGGCAGGCCCGCGCCGGCGAACTGGGCGCCGGTCTCGCTCGCCCCGGTCAGATCGTCCGCTATGACAAGCAGGTCAACCACGTTCAGTGTGCGCCCTCAGAGCATGAGCCAGCACCACCCAGTATTCCGCAACTGCCCGCCGCGCGCAAGAGCCACGCCGGGCCGCCGCCTTGGACGCCCGGCGTTCCCATGCTATCATAGCGGCCGGCCGATACCAGGAGGAGAACAGTGGACTATGTCAGCTTCGGGCGGTGCGGGCTCAAGGTCTCGCGCCTCTGCATGGGGACGATGACGTTCGGCGACCAGGCCGATGAATCCGAGTCGGCGCGCATGGTCGCGTGCGCGCTGGAGAGCGGGATCAATTTCTTCGACACGGCCGACATCTACAACACCGGCGCCTCGGAGGAGGTCCTCGGGCGCGCGCTCAAAGGCCGGCGCGACGAGGTCGTCGTGGCGACCAAGGTGTTTAGCCCCATGGGGCCGGACCCGAACGACCGCGGTCTGTCCCGCCGCCACATCCTGAGGGCGGCCGAGGACAGCCTGCGCCGGCTCGGCATGGACCACGTGGACCTCTACCAGCTCCACCAACCCGACTACTCGACCCCGCTGGAGGAGAGCCTGTCCGCACTGGATCAACTGGTCCGCGAGGGCAAGACGCGCTACGTGGGCGTCTCCAACTACGCCGCGTGGCAGATATGCCGCGCCATGTCCGTCTGCGACCGCCGGAACTGGGCGCCGATCGTCAGCGTGCAGCCGATGTACAACCTGCTGGCGCGCGGCATCGAGCAGGAACTGCTCCCCTTCTGCGGCGAGATGGGGCTTGCCACGATGGCCTACAACCCGCTGGCAGGCGGCCTGCTGACGGGCAAGCACCCGAAGGGGAAACCGCCCGCCGAGGGGACGCGCTTCGCCCTGAAGGAGATGTACCGCGACCGTTACTGGCACCCTCGCCTCTTCGACGCCGCCGAGGCGCTCCGCTCGATTGCGGAGCAGGCCGGGCTCTCCATGATTGAACTCGCGCTCCGCTGGCTGCTCGCGCGCGAAGGGGTGACGTGCGTCATACTGGGCGCCAGCTCGCTGGCCCAGCTCGATGAGGACCTCGCCGCGTGCGCGGGTGAACTGCCCGCGGACGTGGTCGCGGCCTGTGACGACGTGTGGGAGGACCTGCGCGGCCCGATCCCGTTCTACAACCGTTGACCCGACGCGGCGCGGGGCCCTGTTGCCGTCGCGCAGCGGCAGGAGGCAGGCATGGCACGAGAACAGACTCGGGTGCTGCGCGCACTGTGGGCCGTGGCCGGCGCGCTGCTGCTCGTCTGCGGCCCGCAGGCAGCGGCGGCGGAGACGGCCCCTGACCCCGCGCAGGAGGAGGCGGCGCGCATCCTCGCCGAGTGCGGCGTCCGGGGCGGGCTCGTCGTACACGTCGGCTGCGGCGCCCCGGGCCGGGCCGAGTTAACAGCCGCGCTCAGGGCGGGCCCGGCCTACGTCGTGCAGGGCCTCGACCGGGAGCCCGCGGACGTCGAGCGGGCCCGGCAACACGTCCGCTCCCTCGGGCTCTACGGCCCGGTGTCCGTGAACCGTTGGGACGGCCTGCGCCTGCCCTACGTGGACAACCTGGTCAACCTCATCGTCGCAGAGGAGGCGGCGCAGGTGCCCGCGCGGGAGATGCTGCGGGTTCTCGCTCCCGATGGTGTCGCCTGCGTCATGCAGGCGGACGGGCACATGACGATCGTCAAGCCGCGGCCGACTGGCATCGACGAATGGACGCACTACCTGCACGACGCCGGTGGGAACGCCGTGGCCCGCGACCGGTTGGTCGGGCCGCCCGCGCGGTTCCAGTGGGTCGCCGGGCCGAGATGGGCCAGACACCACGAGCACGTGAGCAGCACGAGCGCGCTGGTCTCGGCCGGGGGGCGCGTCTTCTGCGTCATGGACGAAGGGCCGCGCGAATCGGTCATGCTGCCGGCCAGATGGCGGCTCGTCGCCCGTGACGCCTTCAACGGCGTGCTCCTGTGGAAGCGCCCGATTGACGATTGGGTGTCCCAACAGTGGCCGCTGAAGAGCGGCCCGGCGCAACTCCCCCGCAGGCTGGTCGCCAGCGGCGACCTGCTCTACGTAACGCCCGGGCTCGACGCCCCGCTCGCCGCCCTGGACGCGGCCACGGGCCGGACGCTCCTCACCTACGAGGGCACGGACGGAACCGAGGAGATGATCCTCCACGACGGGGTCCTGTTCCTGCTCGTCTGCGCGGACGCAAGGGAGCACGACTTCCTGAGGGGCTACCGCCGCAGTCCGGACAGCGCCCGATACAACGCGGAACTCGGACGCTCCTACAGTTGGAAATGGGAGTTCCCGCAGAGGACGATCATGGCGCTCAGCGCAGACGACGGCGAGACGCTCTGGCAGAGGGCGGACGAGGTCGCTCCGCTCACGCTCGCCGCCGACGGCCAGCGCGTGTTCTACCACGACGGGCAGAAGGTAGTTTGTCTGGACCGCGGGACCGGCGAGCCGCTCTGGACCTCGGAGCCGGTCGAGGTCGCCGAGATACCGCCCTACTTCGCGCCGACGCTCGTGGTCTGCGACGACATAGTCCTGGTCACGGGCGGCAAGAGGGCCCTGACGGCCCTGTCGGCCCGGGACGGGCGGACGCTCTGGACGTCCGATTACCCGAAGGTCGGGCACGTCTGCCCGGAAGACCTGTTCGTCATCCGGGGCGTGGTCTGGGCGGGGGAGAAGTCCACCCACAGGCCGCCGACTTACGCCGGCCGCGACATCTTGACAGGGGCCGTGCAGCGCGAGTTCTCCCCCGATGCGTCCAACTTCTGGTTCCACCGCTGCTACCGGTCCAAGGCCACCGAGCGCTACATAATGCCCTCGAACACGGGCGTCGAGTTCGTGGACCTGGAGTCCGAGCACTGGACGATGAACAACTGGGTGCGCGGCGCGTGCGCGTACGGCGTCATGCCGGCCAACGGGCTGCTCTATGCGCCGCCCCATCCCTGCGCGTGCTACATGGAGTCGATGCTCACCGGCTTCTGCGCCCTTGCATCCGCGGACGGGTCAACGGAGCCGCACACCGCGGGCGGCGCGCGGCTTGTCCCCGGCCCAGCGTACGGCCAGGAACCCGAGTCGCCGCCCGGCGCCGGCGCCGCCGATGAGTGGCCGACCTATCGCCACGACGCAACTCGCAGCGGCGCCACCGCGTCCTCCGTGCCCATAACCGTCAGCCCCGCCTGGCAGGCCGAGCCGGGCGGCACGCCGAGCGCGCCGGTCGTCGCCGAAGGCAAGCTCTTCGTCGCCTCCGTGGACACGCACACCGTCCACGCCTTCGACGCCGTCGCCGGTGAACCCGCCTGGAGCTACACGGCAGGCGGCCGCGTGGACTCGCCACCCACCATCTGGCGCGGACGCGCGATCTTCGGCTCGGCGGACGGGTGGGTCTACTGCCTTCGGGCGTCGGACGGCGCGCTTATCTGGCGCCATCGCGCCGCGCCGCAGGAGCGCCTGATGATGGCCTGCGGGCAGCCCGAATCCGTCTGGCCCGTCCACGGTAGCGTGCTCGTCCACGAGGGCGTCGTTTACTGCGTCGCCGGCCGGTCGGCGTTCCTGGACGGAGGCATGCGCCTGCTGCGCATCGAGGCAGCATCCGGCCTGCCGCTCTCCGAGACCCTCCTGGACGACTGCTGCCCCGGCACCAGCCTGCCCATCCAATCCAGGCTCAGCGGCCAGAACATGGCGGTCGCCCTGCCCGACGTGCTCTCCTGCGACGGCAGGAACGTCTACATGCGCTCGCAGCCGTTCGACCTCCAGGGCGTTCCCATCGAGGTGAGCCCCGCCACCGACGCCACCCGACAGGCGGGCGAAGGCGTTCACCTGTTCTGCCCGGCCGGGTTCCTCGACGACTCGTACTTCCACCGCTCCTACTGGATGTTCGGCAGCGTCTTCAAGTCCGGCAACGCCGGATGGTACAGGGCGGCGCGCTACGCCCCGAGCGGCCGCCTGCTCGTGTTCGACGGCGACTGCGTTTACGGCTATGGCCGCAAGCCGCACTATTACATGTGGCGGTCGGAGCTCGACCACCACCTGTTCTGCGCCGGCAAGCTGGCCAGCGAAGACAGAATCCGGCACGTGCATCAAAGGGTGGACAGCCCGAACGTGGCCTACAACGTCAGTCGTGACCGCGCCCTGATGGAAGCCAGGTCCGTCTTTGACGTATCCGCCGTCGATTTCAGGTGGTCCCGCGACGCCCTGCCGCTGCACGTGCGCGCCGTGACGCTGGCTGGGGGCACGCTGTTCATCGCCGGGCCGCCGCTGCTCATAACGGACCTGGAAGCGGCGCGCTCGCCCGACAATGACGAACTCCACGCCAGACTGACCGAGCAGGCGGCCGCGCTCGAAGCAGAGAGCGGCGGGCTGCTTCAGGCGGTCTCCGCATGGGAGGGCACGCGCCTGGCGCAGGTCGAACTCGACGCGCCGCCCGTCTGGGACGGCATGGCCGCCGCTTACGGCAGGCTCTACGCGGCGACGACCGACGGTCGCGTGGTCTGCTTCGCCGCGCGACAATAACTGAGGAACCCGCAGAGGCAGAAACCGGCGGCATCGCGCAGCAGCCGCCACCCGCAAGGAGAACCAGCAATGCGCATCCTTATCACCGGGGCCGACCGCTCCCTCGGCCGGCACGCCGCCCGGCACCTCGGACGGGAGCACGCCATCCGCCTCACGGGCGCCGCGCCCGCCGACGACCTGGGCGACGATTACCGCCCGGCTGACCTCACCTCGCCCGAGCAAGTCGCCGCGCTCGTCGAGGGCATGGACGCCGTCCTGCACCTGGCCGAGTTCGACCCCGAGCCGCCCGACGGCCCCGACGCGGAGCAGGAAACGCTGCGCCGCGCCACGCTCGGCACCTACGTCCTCTGCCAGGCCGCCCGGCAGGCCGGCGTCGGGCGCATCGTCGTCGCGGGCACGCTCTCGGTCTTCGACGCCTACCCGGACTCCTATCTCATCGACGAGCAGTGGAGGCCCCGCCCCGCCCCCGACGCCGCCCACCTCGCCCCCTACCTCTGCGAGGTCGTCGCGCGGGAGTTCGCACGCGAAGGCCCGGTCACAGGCGTCTGCCTGCGGTTCGCACCCATCGGCGACGACCCGGAGGCGAACACCCGCCTCGCCGACGCCCTCGGCGCCATTGACCGCGCGCTGCAACTGGAGCTCGGCCCGCCGGGCTACCGGTGGCACGTCTTCCACGTCGCCTCGTCGCCGCGCTACATCATGCGCAACGCGCGCCTGGTCCTCGGGTTCGAGCCGGGAGACACGCAACCATGCCCGCAGTAGAACAGGGAACCGTCTGCGTCTTCGGCGCGGGCGGGCCGGTCGGCGCCGTCCTGGCGCCGATCCTCGCCCCGCACTACACGCTGCGCCTGACCGACGTCGCGCCCGTGGACGAAGTGCTCCAGCGCGAGGGCTCGCCCATCTGGCCCAAGTGGCACGAGCCGCCTGAGCCGCCCCACGAATGGCGCACCGTGGACGTCACCGACTACGACCAGGTCCGCCACGCGCTCGAGGGCTGCGACGCCACCGTCAGCCTCGCCGTCAACCGCAGCGACCCGCACAAGGCATTCGGCATCAACGTCGTCGGCGCCTACAACATCATGAAGGCCGCCGTCGCGGCCGGCGTCGGGCGCGTCGTCCACACCGGCGTCGAGTCGCGCGCGCTCGAATACGAGGGCGACTACCGCTACGAGTTCGACGTCCCCGACGACGCGCCCATCCGTCCCGGCACCATGCTCTACCCGCACACCAAGCACGTCGCCCTCCAGGTCGTGGACGCCTTCGCCGAGCGCGCCGGCCTGGACGTCATCACGCTCGTGCTCTCGCGCCTGCGGCCCGCCGACCGCTACGACGGCCGCGACGACGACGTGCTCCAGTCCTACTCGGTCGCGTGGGACGACCTCGGCCCGGCCTATCTCTGCGCGCTCCGGGCGCCCGAGATGCCGCATCCGAACGAACGGATCTGCATCTGCGCGGACCTGCCGGTGGGGAAGTACTCCCCCGCCAAGGCCGAGCGGCTCCTCGGCTGGAAGCCCCGGCACGCCTTCGAGCGGTTCCACACGCGCAACGCCGGCCCGGACGCCTGATCCTGAGCTCCACATCCCGCCGGGCCTTGCCTTGCCAGGAGAGCGTGCGTGCAGTCCGCAGCACCCAACTCAGTCAGGATGTCCACACGGACATGCCAAACGAGCACGATTCCGCGAGACGCTTTCTCGCTATGTCAAAGAGCAGTTTTGTTTTGTCAGGAAACAATTTGCGCCGGACAAAACGGACATCCCGCGCCGGGAACGGGCGGGAGAAACCATGACGAACACGACGACCACCACGAGAATCACGAAGACAAGAGGCACGAGGTTTCGAGGAAGCAAAGGGGTCTGATCCCGCGTTGCCCGGCTTCGCCTCAATCCTCATGCCTCACGCCTCCGGCGAGTTTCTCGTTGCTGGTTGCTTGTTTCTTGTTGTCCGCCGTTCCATCGTGTGTCGTTGCTGTTGACATTTGTCGTCGTCTTTACTTCATACTTCAGCCCCGCCGTACGGCGGGCAAGCGTCTGCCTTCTTCTTTGGTCCTTGATCCTTGGTCCTTGATACTTCCGGCGCAAAACGATTGTAGTCGTTTTGCGCCGGCCGTGTGTCCGATCCGTCCCCTACTGACCGATAGAAAAGCGGATTCTTAGCGCAGGGGACGCGGAAAACCGCAGAGACGGCAACGCCTAACAGCGCACAGATGCTGTGCGAGGAGACGGCCCCTTGCTCGCACGAAGAAAGGCCTTGACAACGCCGCGCTCATGTGCCCACAATTGTTTAGGTATCAGCAAGGTAAGTATCGGTCCCTGCTTGCTTCGCGACACGGGTTTTCTTCTGTGTCCCCGAACGGGCAGGACCGGGAGTGCGCATATGCAGTCACAGATGTTCGGCGGCCCGTGGACGGAGGACAAGCTGGACGTCTTGCAGGGGTACCTGAACGCCTATACGAAAGCACTGAAGAACATGCCATTCGAGTTGGTTTACATAGACGCTTTTGCCGGCACAGGTTACAGAGAGGAGAAAGCTCATGGCCCCACTGGGAAGTCACTCTTCCCCGAGTTGACCGCGGGAGAGACTCAGGCTTTCCTGGCAGGTTCGGCTCGCAGGTCACTCATGATCGAGCGACCATTTGACCGTTACGTCTTCGTTGACAAGTCTCCCGCGAAGGCCGAGTTGCTCGAAGGTCTGCGGAGCGAATGGCCCGCGCTTGCGAGCCGCATCGAGGTGCTCCCCGAGGACTGCAATACGTATCTGCAACGCGTCTGCAAGCACGGAGACTGGAGGGGCAGCAGAGCCGTGCTGTTCCTGGATCCATTTGGGATGCAGGTAGAATGGGATACGATGGAAGCTGTGGCATCGACGCACGTCTTCGACGTGTGGATCCTCTTCCCCGTCAGTGCTGTGAACCGATTGCTGCGAAAGGATGCGAATATCTCCGCCGCCTGGAGAAACCGTTTGACAAAGCTCTTTGGGACCACCGCATGGTACAAAGAGCTCTACAGAGCGGACCATACCAGGCCCCTATTTGGTGGACGAAGCCAGCGCCGTACGAAGGTGCGCAGACTGCGGGACATCTGGCAGTACTACTACGACCGGCTTGCAGCCACGTTCAGCCGCGTCACAGACAGCCCCAAGTGGCTGCGGAACACGAAAAACACCCCTCTGTTCGTGTTCTGCTTTGGCGTGTCCAATCCTTCGTTGAAAGCTCAGGAGCTAGCCCTTAGAATCGCCGACTACTTGCTAAAGGATTGAACGATGGCCCAGGAATCTAGCATTGAGTGGACAGACTCCACCTGGAACCCGGTTACGGGCTGCACGAAGATCAGCCCGGGCTGCGCGAACTGCTACGCCGAGCGGATGGCAAGACGCTTGCAGGCAATGGGCCAGCCCAACTACACAAACGGCTTCCGAGTGACGACTCATCCACATATGTTGGAGAAGCCGCTGGAATGGCGCCAGAGCCAGACGATCTTCGTGAACTCCATGAGCGACCTCTTCCACAAAGACGTGCCGGAAGACTTTATCCGCCGCACATTCGACATCATGGTCAGGGCTGATTGGCACCTGTTCCAGGTGCTCACGAAACGCTCAAGGCGGTTGGCCGCGATGGCCGCGTCCCTGCCGTGGCCAGAGAACATCTGGGCCGGCGTAAGCGTGGAGAACGAGGACTACGTATCGCGGATGCACCATTTGCGCGAGCTGCCTGCTGCCGTTCGCTTCGTCTCCTTCGAGCCCCTGATCGGGCCGCTCACCGAACCCCACCTTGACGGCATAGATTGGGTGATAGTGGGAGGCGAATCGGGACCGGGCGCCCGGCCCATGGAACGCGGATGGGTCGTCGCCATCCGCGACGCGTGCCTGGAGGAGGGTGTCCCGTTCTTCTTCAAGCAATGGGGCGGCGTGCGCCGCAAGGAGGCCGGCCGCCTGCTGGACGGCAGGACTTGGGACGAGATGCCGGCCCTGTGCACAGTATAGTGGTGATGCGCCGGCGGCCCCCGGCCCGTCATATCGGGTCTATCCGACCATGCCTTCTTCCGTCTCCGCCGTTCTCCCCGGTCTCGGCGTTCTCGGCGCTGATGCTGTTAGCGGCTGCTAAGTTGGGAGCGGAGGAGGGCTTCGAGCTGGTCGAGCGTCCGCGCGAAGCGCGCGCGGCCGCTCTCCGGGTCGGCCAGGCGGGGGTCCTCTTCCTCGCAGACACGGTGCGTGGCGCTGCGGCCCCGGAACGAGGCGTCGTCCACGACGGCCCAGTCCAGGTTCTCCAGCGGCTCGGGCCGCGGCGGGAGCCTACCCAGGTCCACGTCGTCGGGGAAGTGGGCCATGAGCGTCTCGGTCTCCTCGAGTGTCGCGTGGCCCGAGCCGGAGTCGGGGTAGTTCTCGACGGGCGCGACGAGCAGGACGCGCGCGCGCCCCTCGCCGCCGTATTCGGTGCAGAGCCGGCGGATGACGGCGAGGTGGTTCTCGCCGCCGTGCCCGTTGACGATGACGATGGTCCTGAAGCCCCAGTTGCCGATGAGCAGGTCGAGCCAGTGCCGCAGGACGAGGGCGAAGACCTCCTCGCGGAAGTAGAGGCTCGGGAGCGCGACCGAGGGGAAGTCCATCCCGACGACGTATTCGTCGCCGCCGAAGCCGATGTTGCGGAGCATCTCGGGGCTGCGCTCGCGTTCGGTGCCGGCGTAGAGCGTGGGGCAGACGACGCCGCCGAGCCGGAGGGCGAGTTCGGCGGCGGCCAGCTCGGCGCGCAGCGGGTCCACGCCGAAGGGCAGGTGCGGCCCGTGCCACTCCAGCGGGCCGACGGGCAGGAAGACCACCGGCGTCTCGGCCCTGCGGGCGAGTATCTCGTCCGGCCGCATGTGGTGAACGTGGACGCGCTCCGGCGCGTCACCGGACGGCTGCTCCAGGTCCATCGTTCCCCCTCCGTCAGGGTCAGAGTCGGGGCAGGCCGATGCGCAGGGGACGTTCGCTCAATGTGAAGTCCTCCAGGGACGTGCGCAACCGGGAACCCCGTGTTCCCGACCCCCGGCGAGACGCCGGGGGCTACCTCTAACAGCCTATTGAAGAACTGGGCTCGGCCGCGCCGCCGCCAGATGCGAGCAGGTCAAGGCGCGAGGCCGCTGGCGTGCCCGCTGCGGCACGTCGAGGCCGAGCCCAGTTCTTCAACAGGCTGCTAAGGGCAGGCGCCTGCCCTACTCCCGCCAGTCGGTGGCTTCCCAGACCCGCACGGTCCCGTCGCCGCTTCCCGACGCGACGAGCCGGCCGTCGGGCGAGAAGGCGACGGACCATATCCAGACGCCGTGTTCGGAGAGCGAGAGCACTTCCTGGGCGGTGTCAACGGCCCAGATGCGGGCGACGGCGTCGTCGCCGCCCGAGACGAGCCTGAGCGCGTCGGGCGAGAAGGCGACGGACTTGACGAAGTTGGTGTGGCCTTTGAGCGTGGCGACGCACTGGGCGGTCTCGGTATCCCAGAGCTTGACGACATTATCGTCGCCGGCCGACGCTATCAGCCGGCCGTCCGGCGAATAGGTCACGGCGCGCACCCAGCCGTCGTGGCCGCTGAGGACGTGGAGTTCCTCGCTCGTCTGGACGTCCCAGACGCGGACGGTCTTGTCCCGCCCGCAGGAAGCGAGCCGCCGGCCGTCAGGCGAGAAGGCGACGCACTGAACGGGGGCGGTATGGCCCTCTAGGAAGCCCATCGGCGTGGCGGACGCGACGTCCCACGTCCTGACGTGGTTGTCCCACGAGCCGGAGGCGATCAGGCTGCCGTCGGGGGAGAACTCAACCGAGCGAACGGGCTCCAGGTGCCCTTCGAGCACGTCAATCGCCTCGCCCGAGGCGGCGTCCCATATCGTGACCGTTCCGTCCCAGTTGCCCGACCCGACGAGCGTATCGTCCGGGGAGAAGTCGACGGAGGTGACCGTCTCCTGCCCGGCGCCGAACGCGGCCGTCTCGGTCGCGTCCTCCAGGTTCCATATCTTGATGGTGCCGTCCTGGCTGCCAGAGACCAGTTGCACGCCGTCCGACGCGAAGCCGATGGACGTGACGGCGCCCTTGTGCCCGGCCAGGACGAGCGTCTCCGGCCTGGAGTGCTGCACGTCCCACAGCCTGGCCGTCCCGTCCATGCTGGCGGAGGCCACGAGCACGCCGTCGGGCGAGACGGCAACGTCGAACACGGCGCCGGAGTGTCCCCTGAAGAGGCGCGTCTCTTTGAGCTGCGCCAGGTCCCACTGCCTGATGGTGCTGTCGTCCCCGCAGGAGACGAGCCACATCCCGGTCGAGTCGTAGGCTGCGGCATACACGGCGCCCGAATGCCCGGTCAGGGTCCCCAGCAGCCTTCCCGACGGGACGGCCCAGAGGCGCACCATCGCGTCCCAGCTTGTCGAAGCCATCTGGTCGCCGGCGGGCGAGAACGCTACGCAGTTGACGCCGTCGGTGTGAGCGTTGACCTCGACAATGGGGACGCCCGTCTCCAGGTCCAAAAGGCCCACTGTGCCGGTCTGGCCCAGCTCCCCGATCCCCCAGGCCAGGCACCGCCCGTCCGGCGAGAAAGCGACGGCCCCGACCGGGCCGGCGTGACCTGTCGATTGGAGTACCTCGGTGCCGCCTTCCACGTCCCACGTGCGGAGCGTGCAGTCATTCCCCCCGGTGGCAATGGTCCGGCCGTCGGGCGAGAAGGCAACGCAGAGCACGGCGTCGTCGTGCAGCAGCGGATCGGCTGCCTGCTTCCCGGTTGCTGCGTCCCACAGCTTCACGGCGCCGTCCTCGCCGGCGGACGCCAGAAGCGCACCGTCCGGCGAAAAGGCCAGGGACGTGACCGGCCCCTCGTGGGCCGTGAGGGTCTCCTTCGAGCGGACTGAATCGGGGGACCAGATCTCGATGGTCCCGGCGGCGTCGCCCGAAGCGATCCACTGGCCGTCGGGCGAGAAGGCGATGGCCTGCACCTGAGCGGCGTGACGCGGGAAGGTGGCCAGCGCCATGTGGCAGAGGTAGTTCAGACGGCCCCACTCCCAGTGGCGGAGCCTGCGCGTGCAGTCGTCGAGGAGTTCCGCCGCCGTGTCGAACCGCAGGTCTTCGATCTTCTTGGCGGCCAGGCCGACGCTGGTGAAGTAGCTCTGCCTGAGCGTTTCGTTGCGCTCGGCCCTGATCCAGAAGAACCCGACGGTCAGCGACCCGATCAGCAGCCCTGCCAGGGCCAGGGCCGAGTTCCTGAGCCTGCGCATGTGTTTGCGACGTCTGAGCCGCTCGGACTTCGCGGCCAGTATCCTCTGCCTGAGGGCGTCATGCTCGCCGACACCCTCATCCAGCAGGGAGAGCGCGAGGTCGAAATCGCCCTTCTCGTAAGCGTTCTCGGCGTACTCCGCCTTTGTCAGTTGCAGTGCGTCGCGGGCTTCGTCGTTCTCCTCCCAGAGTGTGAGCGCCGCTTCGAAACCGAACATGGCGCGCGCAAAGCTGTCGTAGTCCTGCTGGGCGCGCGCGGCGTCCAGGAACTCGCGGCTCTCCTCCACGAGCTTCATGCTCTGGGCGTGTTCCCTGTAGCCGCGAATGGCCTCCTGGAACTCGCCGACGCTCTGGTGCCGGTCTTCGGTCCGCGCGCTCATGGCCTTCAGGGCAATGTCCACCAGTTCGCCCTTCTTGTCCGTGGGCCGTATCTCGTTCCTGGCGGCCGCCATGATGCACTGGAAGGGGGAGTCTGCCGTGTGGGGGGTAAGGCCGGTGACGATCCGGTACAGTATTCCGCCCAGCAGGTAGACGTCGCTACGCCTGCCGAGTCCGTCCGGCTTGCTGGTGGCCATCTCGGGCGCCATGTAGGCCGGCGTGCCGCCGAAGCCCGGCTCGCCGCCGTGCACGCGCATCTTGCTCTCGGGGTCCACGGGGACGGCCAGGCCCCAGTCCATCACCAGCACCTCGCCGAAGTCCCCGACCATGACGTTCTCGGGCTTCAGGTCCCGGTGTATCACGCCCCTGGAATGGGCAAAGGCCACGGCGTCGCTGACGCGCAGCAGTATCTCCAGGTTTTCGTCAAGGTCCATGCCGTCCAGGACGTCTTCCCACGCCTTCCCGCGGACCTTCTTCATCGTGTAGAAGACCTTGCCGAGCGCGTCCTGCTCGAGGGTATGGACGGGCACGATGTTGGGGTGGTCCAGATCGCCGGTGACAACGGCCTCTGCGGTGAAAGCGTCCTGGACCTTGTCGCCGGCCGATTGGCCGGGTCCTTTGAGCATCTTCAGCGCCACTTCCCGGTCCAGGGAGGTCTGCCGGGCCGTGTAAACCACTCCCATGCCTCCCTCGCCGATAACGCTGACGATCTGGAAGTCTCCGAGCCTCTCGCTGGCCTCAGCCGGTCGCGCCGCCGGTTGTGCTCCCGATACCAGGGTCGCCGCTTCCGAGTCCTGCGGCACGGAGCACTTCAGGGTCGCGCACATCGTCGTGGCCAGGTCGGCAACGTCTTCCCACGCGGCCTTGACCGTCGCCTCCAGGTCGGACACGACCGTGACCTCTTCGCTCCGCCCAGGAGACTCGGGCTGTTTGCTGTCCGGGTCCATCTTCCTCCCGCCATTGCTGCAGAAGCGGCGTCCGCACGGGCTACATGTTTACCCGCCTGCCCAGGACAGTCAAGGAGATTTCCCGCGCGCCGGCCTCACCGTGGGCGCTCCCCAAACAGAAAAGGCCCCGGATCGCTCCGGGGCCTTGATGTCCCAGCACACCCGCAGCCGCCCCGCACAGGACGTCCCTGCGTCAGGGCTGCGTCAGTCGTCGAAGATGCTTTGCCAGGTTATCGCTCAGTTTTTCAAGCAGTATGCTCTGCTCCAGTTCGATGTCCTCGTCCTTCTGCCCGTTGTGGCTGACTCGAAGGACGCCCCCGGTGTCATTCAACTCGAACCGGCGCGCGTTGCGCCCGGGGGCTTCGACGGCGGACGGGTTGCGCCAGTTCAGTTCCTTCTCGCCGGTCTGGAGGGCAACCGTGCACAGGTTGAACTCCTTGCCGAGGTAGCACAGCAACTCCCACAGTTCCTCGACGCTGCGGGCATCCTCCATCTTCAAGCAGGTGATCTTCGCCACCAGGTTGTAGAGACGGTACTTCCTTCGGACGGCCAGGTTGAAATGGTCGCGGGCAAAGCGCAAGTAGCCGAACGCCCTGAACATGACGGCCAGGGCGGCCAGCGTGATGATGAGCAAGACGCCGGTCTCCCGGTCCCTCCCATAGATGTGGAAGATCGCCACGGCAACGAACAGCAGCGTGATCCCGTATGCCACGGCGATGGTGCCGCGATGGCCCAGGCCGGCCGCGAGAAGCTTGTGGTGGATGTGGGACCGGTCAGAGCTGAAGATCGGCTTGCCCTTGACGAGCCGGCGCAGGACCGCCAGCGAGACGTCGAGCAGCGGGTAACCCAGCACGCAGACCGGGATGAGCATCAGCACCGTGGTCGGCCCCTTCATGCTGCTCTGAAGGGACACCACGGCGATGATAAACCCGATGAACAGGCTGCCCGTGTCGCCGAGGAAGATGCGCGCCGGAGGGAAGTTATATCGGAGGAACGCGGGCAGGGAACCGGCCATGATGGCCGCCAGCACCATCAAGTAGACGTGGCCGTACCGGTGAGCGATGACGAAGCTGACCCCGTAGACCAGCGCCCCAACGCCGGCCGCCAGGCCGTCCAGGCCGTCGATGAGGTTAAAGGCGTTCGTGACGGCCACTATCCAGAAAACCGTAACGGGCACGGCCGCCAGTCCCAGTTCGATGTTCCCCGCAAGGGGAAGGGTCACAGACCTGACCGGGCCCGAAACGACGCAGACAACGAGTGAGGCAACTATCTGCACCGAGAACTTCAGCGACGCATTGGCCCCCCGCAGGTCGTCGTAAACGCCCAGAAGCAGTATGAGAAAACCGGCGCCCAACAGCGCCATTACGTCGTCCTGAGCCCCGGCAAAGAAACGCTCCGATATCACGTTGGGCCACAGATACAGCAGCGCCACCCCCACGTACAAGGGGGCCGCCACTGCCAGACCGCCCAGCGTAGGCACGTTGGGCTGGCGCATGCGTCGTTCGGACGGTGGGTCGAAAGCCCCCAGGCGCAACGCCAGAACACGCACCATAGGCACCAACAGGTAGGTCGCGGCGAACCCACCTGCAAAAAGGCTAATGTACGTCTTGTTCGACAGTATCCACGACATCTGCGCTACCTGGCCTGTCCGGCCGAGACCACGGCCCGCAGGAGCCTGTGGTACCGGTCGGTGCCGGCCCTTCGGGTGAAGTGCTGCTCGACTGCCCTGCGGCCGTTGCCGCCCATCGTCCTGAGCGTCTCACGGTTCTCGCAAGCATACTCGATCAACTCCGTCAGCCTGTCGGGGCGCCGCGGCGGACACCACAGCCCGCATCCGTGGCGCACTGCAAGCTGGGCCGGCTCAGCGACCTCGTCCATGACGGCGAGGTACGCCGTGCCGGACGCCATGATACCATACGTCTTAGACGGCACGATCGTCCCCGCGGCACCCTCAGCCAGAGGGACCAGGTGCAGGTCCGCCGCCCCGAGCGACTGCGCGAGCCGTGCGCGCGGCTGGTGGGGCAGGAATCGGACGTTGCCGTCGAGGCCCAACTCCGCGCTCATGCGCTGCAGCCCCTTCTTCCTTGCCCCTTCCCCGATGATGACGAAGTGAAGCCCCTCGCGGTCCCTGAAACGCGCCGCGACGTTCAGCACGTCCTCCAGGTCCTGAGAGAGCCCGAGGTTGCCCGAATACATGATAACGAAATCGGAAGGCCCGAAGCCGTGCTCGGCGCGGAACGCGTTGTCCTCCTTGCAGGGCCTGATCTGGTCAGCGTCGGCCCAGTACGGCAGAACGGACGCCCTGGCCGGCGGACACCCCCTGGCAAGCACCCTTTCCCTCATGCACTCACCGAGCACGACCACGCTGTCGGCCTGATGGAGCCCGAACGAAGTGGCGGCATCCAGCAGCGCGAGCCAGAAGGGGTTTGATACTTCGCCCAGCGCCACCGCGACGTCGGGATAGAGATCATTGACGGCGAAGACGAATCGCGCTCCGGTCAACCGGGCGTAGACCCCTGCCAGCAGCGGCAGCAGCGGCGGATCGGTCAGGCAGACCACCACGTCCGGCCGGGGCAGCAGGAACAGCGCCAGCACGCAGCCCAGAAAGTACGTGCCCAGGTTCGCCAGGCGGAACGGGAAAGAGCTCTTCGCCAACCGGGTGTTCAGGACGCGCACGACGCGCACGGCCCGGTGCCGTGAGACCTGCACGGGGGCCCACCGGCGCTTGCGACCGACGTAATAGCTTTGCCCGCAGACGACGAAGACGTTCTCCCCCCGCTCGGTCAGGTCTTCGGTCAGCTCGGTCAGGTACTGCCCCGTCGCCTCGATATCCGGGTGGTAGGAGCGGTTGAAGAACGCTATGTTCAGCTTGGTGTCAGGCATCGCAGCACACAACTCCGGCGGCTACGGGGCGGGCAGCGCCGGACTACGCCGCCGGCCCGCTCTCGTTGCTCACGTATTCTATGACATCACGCAGGATGTCCTCCAGGCTGTACTGCGGCTCGTAGCCGATCCATTCCGCGATCTTTGTCAGGTCGGGGACGCGCCGCTGCATGTCCTCGAAGCCCTCCGTGTAGGCTTCATCGTAGGGGACCAGCACGATCTCGCTGCGGCCCCCCGTCATGCCCTGCACTTTCTCGGCCAGCTCCAGTATGGTCGTCTCGCTGTCATTGCCGACGTTGAACACCTGCCCCGCCGCCTCCGGGCGTTCCATCAGGGCCACCATGCCCTTCACGGCGTCGCGCACGTGGCAGAAGCATCTGCTCTGGCTGCCGTCGCCGTAAACGGTGATGGGCTCGCCGCGCAGCCCCTGCTCCACGAAGCTCGGTATCACCATCCCGTAGCGGCCCGTCTGACGGGGCCCCACGGTGTTGAACAGCCGGACTATGACGACGGGCAGTCCCGTCTCGTGCCAGTGCGCCAGCGCCAGGAACTCGTCCACCATCTTGGCCGTCGCGTAGCTCCACCTCCTCTTGGTGGTGCTGCCGAGCACGTGATCGTCCCCCTCCGCGAACGGGACTTCCGTCCCCTTCCCGTAAACCTCGCTGGTGGACGTGAGCAGGACGCGCCTGCGGTAGCGCGAGCACGCACGCAATACGAGTTCGGTCCCGTTGATGATGGTCTCGATGGTCTTGACGGGCTGGTCAATGATAAGCCTGACGCCCACGGCCGAGGCCAGGTGGAAGACGGCGTCGGCGTCCTTGACCAACTCCCTGACGAGCCCCTCGTCGGTCACGCTGCCGACCACCAGCGTCAGGCCGTTCCCTTCCAGGTGAGCGATGTTCCGGTGCTGCCCGGTCGAGAGGTTGTCGACAGCCGTGACCTGGTGGCCTTGCTCGATCAGGCGTTCCGCAAGGTGCGAACCGATGAATCCGCCGCCGCCCGTCACCAAATAGCGCATTGAGGCCGCTCCGCAGCTGGAGACAGTGAACAACTACCCGCGGGCCTGAAGCCGTCGCTCGTAAACCTTTGCCCAGGCCAGGAAATCGTAAAACGTCAGCAACACGCAGAAGATGAAGCCAGGCCGCCCGTCCAGGAAGCCGCGCTTCCACACGTAAGCGTACAGGAAGCGGAAAACGAAGCGAAGCGGAAGCCGCAGGTAGATACGCTTCAGGACGCGTTTGAAGCGCTGCGACGCACCGATGCGCTTTTCAGTGTCGGCGTCGCCCGCGCGAAAGCGATCGTAAAGCTCCGCTTCCCAGTTGGAGTAGCGATCGTGCTTCTCCACCCACGCCGATATGGACGGGTAGGGGTAGTGCAGCATGTCATTGTGCAGCCGGCCGGCGCGTCCGTCAAGGACCATGTGCTCGTGCGCCTCGTTGTCGCCCGTGCGCGCGCCCGGACTGACCGGCATCCTCTCGTACCGGCCCAGCCGGTGCCTGAGAAGCCGCAGCACCCGGACCGGATAGTAGCCGCAGTGCTTCAACCAGCGGCCCAGGAAATGGTAGCGGAAGTTGATGAAATAGCCGTCGTATTCGTCGGATCGGATGGCGTCGGCGATCTCGTCCCTGAGTTCGGGCGTGACCACTTCGTCGGCATCGACTATCAGGACCCACTCGTTGCGGAAAGGCAAGTTCTCCAGCGCCCAGTTCTTCTTCTTCGGGTAGACGCCGTTGAAGTGGAACTGGACGACGTTCGCCCCCATCTCCCGCGCCTTCTCGGCGGTGCCGTCGGTGCTCTGGGAGTCCACGACAAACACTTCGTCCGCCCACGCGACGCCCCCCAGGCAGCGCTCTATGTTGGCGATTTCGTCCTTGACCGGGACGATCACGCTCACTGGCAGCTTCTCAGTCAACGTCCCTCCCTCCGACAGCGACGAAGCCGCCTATCATACGCGCTCTGGCACTCAATTGCATGTATCACGGGCCGGATACGGCATCGTAGATTTCAAGCCACCTCTCGACGATCCTGTCCCAGGTCAGGCCTTCGGCGAAGCGATGGGCCGCCGCGGCCATCGCCGATCTCCGCGGCCCGTCCAGGCAGACGGCGTCCAGCGCGGCCGCCCAATCGCCTTCGTCAAAGGTATCCAGTTCGACCGCCGCGCCCGCTGCGGCCGCGGCGCCGAAGTTGCACTCCGCGGAGATGACCAGGGGCACGCCGGCCCCCAGCGCCTCGCTCAACGTGATGGGCTGCCCCTCCGCCCTGGAGGGCAGGCAGAAGCACCTGGCCCCCGAGAGCAGCCGCTGCTTCTCCGCGCCGTAGGCCGGACCGTAGAGGATGACCCGGCAATCCAGTCCCGTGTGCCGGACCTCCCGCTCGATCTTCGCGCGATGCCCGTAGGAATCGGGCCCGGCGATCACGAGCCTGTGGGACTGCCTCGCGCGCGAAAGCCCGAAGGCCCGGACCAGCAGCTCGGGCTGCTTGCGCGGGTCCAGGTAACCGAGAAACAGCACGTAGGGGCCTTGTAGCGACCCGTCGCCGGCGGGCAGCGCGCCGCGCCACGGCGAGTAGCCGTTCGGGACCACGTCGAACCCTCCGTCCAGGCCCAGGCCGGGCAGGCCGCCCGCCTCGCCCTCGCTGCACAGGACCACCCGCGCGGCGTGACGGGCCGGTCCCTTCTCGGCCAGGAACCACCAGAGCGCCTTCTGCACGCGGCGGCGGCGCAGGAACCCGGCGCTGAGCTTGCCGTGCGGGGTGAAGACGAACGGCGCCCCCTTCCCGGCGAAGGTGGCCATCGCGGCACGCGTGAACGCCGAGAAGCACGTGTGCACGTGCGCGACGTACGGTTGCGGCAGGCCCTGCAGGACCTCCCGAAGCTGCCCGGTCGGCCCCAGCAGGGGATTGGCGCGCTGGCCCAGGATAATCCGCTCCAGGTCGTGGCCCGGCACGCGGGACCTGCCGGGCTCGGCCTTGACCGCTCCCAGCTCCCGATTGCCACACACGATCACGACCCGCCGGCCGCGGGCGGCCGCGCCAAGCGATATCTGGCGGACGACGTTCGCCACGCCCCCCGTCTCCGCCTCGACGTCAACGTAACACGGGCAGACCTGCACCAGGAGGCGAGCCGTTGTCGTCTGTTCACTCACTGGAGGCGTCGCCCGCGTCGGCTGGAGCACTCACTATGACTCGATCCTTTATGGGCCTGCATGGATTGCCGACGCAGACCTTCCATTCCGGCAGATCGCCCACCACCGTCGCGCGAGCGCCCACGACCGTCCCGGTCCCGATACTGACGCCCGGCGCGACGAAGACGTCGGCGGCGACCCACACGTCGTCGCCGATTTCTATCGGGGCGGTGGTCAGGGGCATGTTGGCGCGCGTGTGGTCGTGGGATGCGGCGCAGAGGAACGTCTTGCGGCTGATGATGGTCCTGTCCCCGATGCTGACGGGCGCTGCGTTGTAGACGTCCACCTCGTCGTCGATCATCGAGTCCTCGCCCACCGCCAGGTTCCACGGCGCCCAGACCCGGGCCCTGCGGTGGATGCCGAAGCCCCGGCCGCGCGCCCCGAACAGCCTGAGCAGCCACGCCCGCCAGCGCCAGCACGGCCGCGGCGAGAACCGGAACAGGAGCGCGTAGACGATCTGCCAGGCGCACCGGCCCAGCTTGTTCTTCCAGGAATGCGGCGAGGGACACGAGGAAAGGTCCGTGCGCATGTCGCCCCCCTTCTGCTCTGATGGTGCCGTCATTCTAACCTGACGCTTCTTGCGGACGTTGGGACCGGCGGCTGGCCGCCCAAGACGCGTTCGTAGACCTGCGCCATCCTCCCAGCGGCCCTCTCCCAGTCCAGGTCGTCCCTGGCCAACCGGCGCCCGGCCTCGCCCATTTGCGCGGCCTTCGCCGGGTCCTCCAACACCTCGGCCACCGCCCGGGCCACCTGCGGGGCGGCGCGTTCAACGATGAGCCCGGCCCCCGCGTCCGCCACTTCGCTGAAGTTGCAGCTTTCCGTTATCACCAGCGGCCGCCCCGCAGCCAGCGCTTCGTTGACGACCAGGGAATGGCACTCGTAGAACGAGGTCATGACCACGACGTCCGCGGCGGCCAGCGCGTCGAAGCGCTCCCGGCCGTGCATCGGCCCGAGCCAGAGGACGCGGTCAACCAGACCCATCCCGTCGGCGCGCCGCCGGAGCCCCTCCCACTCGCCGGCGTCTGGCCCAACGAGCACCCAGACCAGGTCGCCCAGGCGCTCCGACAGCAGGCCGAGCGCCTCAAGCTGCACGTCCAGCCCCTTGATCCAGTGGAGCCGACCGAGGTAGAGCATGACCCGCCTGTCACTGAGCGACGGGTGCTGCGAGCGGAGCCAGTTCGGCCTGACGTCCTCGAACGGCTCCAGGTCCACGCCGTTGGGCACCACGAACGCCGGCGTCCCCAGGTCGCTCACCAGCGCCGAGCCCTGCTGTTCCGCACGGTTCAGGAAGTGGATGCCGGCGGCGTGCCGCAGGTTCTTCCGCTCGACCAGCCACCAGCAGAGGCGTTTCCGCCAGGCGCTGCTCCTCATGCAGTAGCGGTGCAGCATCCCGTGGGGCGTCACCAGGTAAGGCAGCCCGTTCCTCCTGGCATAGCGTCCGGCGTGGATCGACGCGCCGTTCCACAGGGTGTGTATGTGCATCAGGTCGGAGCCGGGCGCGAACTGCGCCAGCGCACGCCGCAGTGAACGGCCGCCCAGACCGGCGAACCCCGCGTTCCGGAACGCCGCCCGGCGGACGCCGTCGTCGGCTTCGGGGCATGGCTCCGCGCTGCCGTGACGGCTGCCGGCCAGCAGCGTCACGCCCACCCCCAGCCGGGCAAGGTGCCCGCACAGGCTCGACACGGCTCCGGTGGTCCCACCCGACTCGGGCCCGAGGCCCTGCACTACGTGTAGAACTTGCATGTCCCTTTCAAGTGGTCCAACGAGCGACGTCACCTGGAGGAGAGGGCCAGGTGCAACGCGCTGAGGCAGCTTCCGGCCGCCTCAGCGATCCGTCCGCGCCCGAGGGCGCCACAGTTCGTCGCCTGCCACAGCGAGCGGGCGAACCTGGCCGGCGACCACGAGCGAATGATCTCCTGGGACCTTTCCCCGAACGCTCGGCGCTCCCCGGGGGAAAGGTTGTGAAGCCTGAGCATCGCATCGGCCATCTGGCCGACCGACTCCGGGTCGAACAGCCAACCGTTCCCCCCCTGCTCGACCAACTCGGGGGCGCAGCCGGCCCTCTCACTGACCAGCACGGGCAGCCCGGCCGCCATCGCCTCGTTGACGGCCAGCCCCCACTGGTCCTGAAGGGCGGGATGGATGAAACCGCTCGCGCAGCCGTACCAGTATGGCAGCACGTCAATCTGCTGGAAGCCGACCAGGCTCACGCCCCGAATCCCGGCCTCCGCGACCGTCCGCTCGATCCGTCGCTTCTGCGGCCCGTCGCCCGCCAGCACCAGGTCCCAGACGTCGCCGGACGCATGCCGCAAGTAGCGCCGGTAGGCGCCGAGAAGCCGCAGGAGGTTCTTGCGCTTCAGGAAGCGGGTGACGACGAGGAAGAAGCGGCCCTCCGGGATGCCGTAGGCCCCCCGGTCGAAGCCCGGTTGCCGGGCGGCCCCCGCCCCTTGCCGGAAGTGGGCGTTGTCCACCACGTCGCAGCCGAGGAATACGCGCTCCTCCGGCATTCCCAGCCCGGCGATGTACTCCGCGTGTCGGGAGCCCGCCACGAGCGCGGCGTCAAAGCGCCGCACGAGCAGGCTCTTCACCCTCTCCCGCCACCAGGATCGCGGGAAATCGTCTGCCTTGCTATCGGATATCAGCACAGCACAGCGCCCGTTGGCACGGCACCAGTTCAGAGCCGCGCTGGTCTCCGCCTCGGCATAGCCGTGTATGGCCACCGCATCCGGCCCGAGGGACCGCAGCGCGGCGAGCAGCCTGGAAGCAACGGCGGGCTTGGTAAGTTCCTGGTAAGCCGCACCGGGGAACAGCGTCCGTGCCGCCCGGGGGACGCCGCCATTATCGCGCCAGGGGTAGGAGAGATCCTCGCCGGCGATCTCGACGCCGACGACGTTGCCTCCCTGCTCCGCGAAGTAGTCACGCGCCGCCCTGAGACGCGCCAGGTGGTAGGGCCCGAAACGCGACCAGATGAGGGCTGCTCTCATGGCTCGGCCGGCACGTCCGCAGGTCGCGGTACAGTCAGAAACACCATGGCAATGAACGCGAAAGCCGGGTACACGAAATAGAGGGGATAGTAAATGCGATGCATGGATATGAGGAATCCATAGAAGGAGCCCACCCAGATGACCCAGAGCTTCTGTCCTTCAGCGTCCGCCAGGTGGAACCAGGTGTCGGCCAGGCGCGTCAGCCAACCCATCCACAGGGCGCCGATGACGACCCCCATGAATCCCCAGGTCATGTGCGACTGGCCGATGTAGGAGGGGCAGACGTTGAAAGGGTCTCCCCGGGTGTACCGCTGATTGTAGTAAAGCCAGAACTTCGGGAAAGGCTTGCTCGGCCACCAGGAATGGGGCACGAAGTGCGTTACGAAGTATGGGGTTACGGCCTCGTGGAAGTAGTCGTGCTGCTCGGGCACCAAAACCAGAGAGAAAATCATGGCCTCGATGTGGTCCATCCCCTTGAACGCGATAAGATCGCGCGGATCGATATTCCCGATCTCGCGCCAGCCTCTCTCGCGCAGGGCCGTCTGAAGCTGGTACACCAGGCCGATCAGCAGCAACCCACAGACCAGCAAGGCCAGGAGCTTGCGCTTCCGCTGCTGCACCATCAACCTGAAGACGTACACCGCGACCGGCACGGCGACGAACAGCATGTGGTGACGCGTCCCCTGGAGCATGAAGAACACCAACCCCGTGAACGCGCCCACCCAGAGCACAATGGACCGCCTGCCGTAGGTCACCACGATGAGCACGATCCCAACGGCGGTGCCGTACTGGGCGAAGTGCGTCAGGTGGGCCAGCAATCCCACGAAACCGCCGGACGGGCTCGAACCGCTGCGCATTGCCATCTGCCTTGCCACAGCCTGCTCGACGTCCCCGCGGAAGGCAACCAGCGACGGGATCCACGCGGCAAAAGCCGACAGAGCTATCACCCAGAGCAGCGGCGTGCTGAGCGGGCGGTCCCACCGCCACCGACCCATTCGGCGCAGCGTGGACGGCACGCCCAGGCTCATGCCCAGCAGCGCTGTGAACTGGAACAGCGCCACGTACACGGCGGCCAGCGCCACCTTCTCCAACGGGTAGAGAAGGCCCACACTAGCGGCTATCTGGAAGACCCCGGACGCGAAAGCCGGCTGAGACGTGCAAAGCCTCAGGAACCCCATCCAGTAGGTCACAAAGACGCCGAAGTGGAGGAAGGCGTGCCCGATGTGTCCGCTGCGGAGCGCCCGGGACACGGAAATGATCACGATGAGCAGCGACAGCAGCGCCATGACGGGCACTACAGTCGCCAGGGCCTCCCTGGTAGGACTCAACCACGCCACGAGAGCCATCACCAGGTTCGCCGTGCCCAGGCCCCACTCGCCGGCAGAGACGACCGACTCGGTGGCAAGGCTCGGCGTCAGTTGCTCTTCCCTGACGTCTATCACGGTCGCATCCTGTCTCATGGCTCGGCAATCATCACCAGAGTCCCCGCTCGTGCAGACGGCCGCCCTGCGCCGCATCCCCTATTCACCTGCTGCCTTCTCCTCCACACTCCGCCATATCCTGCGGAACTCCTCGACGGCCCGGCCCCACGTGAACCGCCCGCCGATGCGACGCGCGGCCCTGCGTCTCTCGGCGTAACCGTCCGGGGCCAGGATAAGGGGCTCTATGGCGTCCGCCAGTTCCTCCGGCGTACACGTCGCCGCGACCAGCACGCCGGCCTCCGGCGGCACACAGTCGGGTATCCCCCCAACCGCCGTCCCCAGAACGGGCACCCCGAACCTCAGGTACTCCAACGTCGATATGCCCAGCGCCTCGGCGTGCGAGACCAGGCACCCCAGGTCAGAATCCGATATAACCTCAGCGAATCGTTCGACTTGCGACGACTTGTCAATGAAACCGTGAGCCACCACGAGAGGATGGCTCTTGAGGTCCGGCGGGCAGTGCCCGACCACTGACACCTGGACGGGCCGCCCCCTGGCGGCCAGCGCCTCGGCCGCGCCGACCAGGCGGCGGAGCCCCTTGCGACGGAAGTCCTTGCCCATGAATCCAAGCCGGAAGGGGCGCTCCGGCCTGAAATCCGTCTCGATGGGCCGCTCGTCCAGTCCCTCGGTCAGGCCTTCGACGACCTCGTCCAGCAGGTTAGCGCCCGGAAGCACAGTATACACTTTTTCGGGCGGCACGTCATATTCCTGCACGACGCTATCGCGGGCCCAGCGGGACATGGTGACCACCCTGTCCGCCGCGTGATAGGTCTCCCGCTCCCGGGCAAGCGCCCGCCTGCGCGTGCGGGTCCCCACACCCCGGCCGATCCCGTACTCCTCGAAGAGCCTCCGGAGCGTCGCATCGATGTAGAAACTGAACGGCGCCCCGTCACTGCGAGCACGAGCCAGCGGGGGAAAGAGCTGGAAATGGCTTACTACCTCGGCCCCACGCAACTCGGCCGGCACCTGCTCATAGAGGCGGGACAGGAATCCGTCCGTGTACTGGTAGCCGCCGGGACGCTCCAGGCGGAAGGGCGCCAGCAGGTTCCACAGCACCCGCCGTCCGCGCATCCTCTCCGGGCGCAGGTCCAGGGCAACGTCCAGGAAGCCCGCCTTCCGGGCCGCCTGGAAGAAGTAGTACTGGGTGCCGCTCCAGGTGGCGGGGTCCCCCGCGTTCCCCAGGCAGGCCAGGCAACGCACATGCCGGGTCTTCCCGCTGGCGTCACTCACCGGACAGCACCCGCTCGTAGGCCCGCGTGACGACCCGGATATCGTATTTCTCCATTGCGCGGCGCCGACCCGCCTCCCCGAGGGCCGCACGCCTTGCGGGGCTTCGGGCCAGGTCACAGAGCGCTCCCGCCAGCGCCTCGGGGTCCCTCGGTGGGACAAGGACTCCCATGACCCCGTCCTCGAGCACCTCCCGAACCGGCGGGACGTCGGAGCCCACCACGGGCAGGCCCGCGGCGAACGCCTCCGGGACCACCAGCGGCAGGCCCTCGGTGTGCGTGGAGAGCACGAAGATCGAGCTGGCGCCGAGTATCTCCGGCACGTCGCGCCGAAAGCCCGGCAACTCGACCGACCCCGCCAGCCCCAGGGCGTGGACGTGATCCTCTATGTCGCTTCGAAGCGGGCCGTCGCCCACCAGGCACAGCACGGCGTCCGGGAACTCCCGCCTGACCAACCCGAACGCCTCGACCAGCGTCGCGTGGTCTTTCTGCTGCTCCAGGCGCGCCACCATGGTGATGCGCAGCGGGGCGCCGTCGGAGCTTTCCCGGACGCGCTGCGCCCGCCCGGCGATGGCCCGCGCGTCGCAGCTGTTCGGCACGAGGTGGACGCGCCGGGAAGCCGTCCCATACGTGTCCACCAGGGAGTCCGCCACCACGCCGCTGACGGCCACGTAATCGCTGCAAAGCCAGCGCACCAGCCGCCCGTAAACCCGGTATTTGATCGGGAAACGGCCGTCGAAGGGCATCACGTTTCCCACGTGCAGCGCCCGCCGCCTGACCCCCGCCAGCAGCGCGCCGAGGGCGATCCACGCATACGTCGGCAGCGAATAGCCCAGCACGGCGTCGATGCCCATCCCCCTGCACAGCCCGGCGAACCTGGCGACGAAGCCCGAGTCCGCCAGCCCGCGCCAGGGACAGTACAGGAGCGGCACGTCCGGCAGGGCCATAAACTCATCGCGCAGGAAGTTGTCCTCCCTCTGAAGCTCGCACACCGCCGGCGTGAACCGTGACCGGTCGTGGTGGCGGATCAGTTGCAGCGCCATGTGCTCGCAGCCGCCCACCTCGATGGCGTTCAGGACGTGCAGGACCCTGATCATTCCCCTCGTCCGCCAAGACCGAGCCGCGAGAAACCGCCCCTCACGCTCCTGGCGACCATCCGCCAGGACTTGCGCACGGCCGCTGAGAGCAGCGGCAGAACGGTGTGCCGCGTCAGGACCTTGTCCAGGTCAAGCTTGTCCAGGTACAGGTCCGGGTGCACCAGGGGCAGCGGCGGGGCGCCGGCCCCCGCGACGGCCGACGCCAGCCCCGCATAGTCGGGCAGGTGATCGGCCTCGATGAACATCAGCATGTTCTGCTTGTACGGCATGCCCACTTCCGGCTTGCTCCATATCTCCGTGCGGAGGCAGTCAACGGCCGTGAAGCCTTGCTGCGAGAACAGGTCCGCCCAGTAGTCCGGCCACTGCTCGTTGAGGTGGTGCGTGCCGCCCTGCCCGGGGATGGCGGCGGAGAAGAGCACGGCCGGCCCGAGCCCGCTCAGGAAGCCGACGAACCCGGCCGCCCGGTCCTCGGGGAGGTGCTCGGCGACCTCGAGCGACACGACAAGGTCGAATCGCCTGCCCACCTCCTGCGCCTCCGCCAGGTCGCGGACCTCGAAGCAGTCCCGCGGTATCCGGAGCAGGTGGCTGTCGGCCCAGGGCCCGTCGATTCCCAGGATGTTGCTTACCCCGTGCTCGCTGAACGCCTGGAGGAAGGCCCCCGTTCCGCAACCCACGTCAACCACGCTCCGGGGAACGGACGGCGTCATCCGCTCAAGGACCAGCGGCACGATGACTTGCGCGGAGCGGCCGGACTCGCCGCCGCAACGGTGGTAGAAATCGGCGTCGTAGGGCATTTCAGCCGCTATTCATCCAGGACAGAATCGTAGACAGACTCCATGGCCAGCGCCTGGACCCGGGCCGTGAACCTCTGGCGGACGTGGTGGTACGCGCGGTCCACCATGTCCTCGAACGCCATGGGGCTGCGGCCGAACTCCGAGATCCTCTCGGCCAGTGCCTGGATGGTGGAATCCGGCTCGGCACTCCTGACGTCGGCAGGATCGGCCCGCTCCACGAAGCAGGCGTTCTGCGGGGTCACCAGCGGGTTCTCAGGCTCGTTGTATTCGCCCGACCCGCGCAGGCCGAACACGGGGACCCTGCACGCCATGGCCTCGGCAAGGGAAAGCCCGAAGGATTCATAGCGGGCGAAGAAAGCGTACGCGTGGAGGGCCGCGTAAGTGGCCCGGGGGTCGTCCACCGAACCGAGGAAATGGACCCGATCCGCCAGGCCCATCCTCTCCGCGGAATGCTGCAGAGCCCCCCGGTACGGCCCGTCACCGGCGAAGACGCCGTGCCATGCCGGGTCCAGCAGCTTGAGGCTCCTCAGGAAGTCGCTCCCGCCCTTTCCCCACTCCATCCGGCAGACCATGCCGATCAACTTACGGTCGAGCGGCAGCCCCAGCTTCCGGCAGGCTTCCAGGCGCCCGGGGCGCTCCTGGAACCAGTCGAAGTCCACGCCGTTGTACACGACAACCGCGTCCGAAGACTCGGCCAGACCCAGATCCACCATCGACTCTCTCGTGCCGGAGTTGATGCACGCGAAGCGGCACGGGTGGGTGGAGACGAAAGAGCGCGTCAGCGCGCCGGTCAGCCAACTCGTGGACGGCCAGGGGCGCCCGTGAACGTGGACGATCCGCCTGACCGGCATGTCCCAGGTGGCCAACTGGACCCAGAGCAGGGGGTCCTGGAAGTGAAGTATCGAGAAGCCCTGCTCCCTTATGAGGCGCCTGATGCGGGGCCAGCGCAGGACGTCCCGCGACGACCGGAGCCCCAGATAGTGGCACGGGAAGTCGGCCGAGCCGCCGACCGGTCCCCCGTCGCCGTACGCGAAGCAGGCGTGCATCTCGTAACGGCCGCGGTCTACGTGCCGGCACAGGGCTTCGCCCACGCGGAGGGAGCCCCCCAAAACAGGGTCGTCCCGGTAGTGCAGCATGAGGACCTTGGAGCGGCCCGCCCGTTGTCCACCGTGAACCGCCATGGGACCCTCCATCACAGGTGCGGAGACGGCCCCCGCCGGGGCTGCCCCGGCAGACCGACTCCCGTTGCCGTTCCCCCTGCCGTTCCCACTCCCTTTACCGTTGCCGTTGCCGTTGCCGTTGCCTCTACCGTTCCCGTTTCCTCCAACCTTGGCGCTGGCCCTGACCTTGCCGTTCCCATTCCCGTTCCCGTTGCCCTTGCCTTTGCCGTTCCCGTTGCCCTTCCCGTTCCCGTTGCCGTTTCCGTTCCCGTTGCCCTTCCCGTTTCCGTTGGATTTGAGCAACTTGAGGAACCCCTCCGCGCGCGAGTCCCAGGTGTTCTCGAAGGAAGCGCGCCAGCGGTCCCCCTCCAGCCCGTCGCGGAAGCCACTGTCCCGCAGGTCCGTCAGGGCGCCAACCATATCATCGGCAGTGTCGGTCAGGTGCATCAGGGAAGCGTACTCCTCGCACTGAGGGCACCCCCTCGTCGAAATGATGGGCCGCGTGGCAGCCAGGTGGATGAACAACCGAACCGGGCAGCCGAAGGGCAGCGTCCGATAGCCCATCACCCCCACGTCGAAGGACTGAGCGAACTCGTAGAGCTTCTCGTGGGGCTGGAAGCCGATGTGGTGCACGTTCTCCAGGGCAAGGAAGCGCTGCCTGGCCTCCTCCTGTGCAGCTCCTTCCCCCATCTCCATGGGCCCGACCAGGAGCCAGTTGAGCCACGGGACGCGCCTGGCCACCTCGGCGAGCAACATGAAGTCCTGCCCCCCGAGGCGCCCGATCAGCCCGGCGACCGGGCGACTGATGCCGCCCGCCTCCGGCGGCAGCTCGCACGGCTCGGCCAGAGGCCCCGGCAGCAGAAACTCTCGCAGCGCCCCGTGACGAGATACGTAACACCGGTCTCCCGGGAAGCCGTATTCGTCCACGAACTTGTCCCGCAGCTTCTGCGACACGCAGACCACGTAGTCCACGTGCTTGAGCATCTGCCGCTCGCGCTGTTCCACGAAGTGAGCGCCCCATTGGAAGTCCCGGAAGTCGTCGGTCACGTAATAGATCTTGATCGAGTCCGGGAAGTCCCTTGCCAGGGGTGCCAGGTGCGGCAGGCCGAGCACGACGACGTCAACGTGCTCCCGGAACCGCTCCTCGCAGTAACGCCGAAGCCCGCGAAGGCGGGGCCGCGCTACAAAGAAGAGCTTCCGCCCGTAACCCGCCGGCACGTCGACCTCGACGATGGGGAAAGGCTTTTCCTGTCGCAGCCGGATGCCGCGGACCGCGAAGCCGAATGCGTTGAGCGTGTGGAACGTCCCGACCACAGGCACCCGTCGCCCCAAAGCGCGGAAAAAGCAGTGCATGTCAGGCGTCCAGACTTGATATGCCAGAATCATCTCCCCCTCCGTGGGACACCGTCCCCGACAGTGGCGCAGACCGGGCGCCTTGGAGTGTTACCCGGACCCCCTTCAGCAGATCAATGGATGTGACATGTCCGTCCACGTCCCCCCGGTCAATCTTGGCCCATAATCATGGAGACAATACTCGAAGCAACGCGGCAGAGCCCGGCCCCCCACGAGGACGGCAGACTCGCCGCCAGCGCGATTGCCTGGAACTCCAGCCACTTGACGGCGCCCGCCCGGAGGGTCAGGCCGCGACGGCCAGCCTCCCGGGCAAGCGCGGGAAGTCGCGCGACGCAAGCACAGTAAGCTATGAGGAAGTACCTGGAGGCAAGGGCCCGCCGTGTCCGTTCGGTTTGCAGCGCCCCTGCGGACAGGTCTCCGTGGGCCCGGCAGGCGGCTCGGAGCATCGACCGCGCGCCGGCGGCGGTGAGCGTCAGGTCCGACACCCGCCCGCCGTCGTGTTCACGCACCAGCGAAAGGACGCCCGAGACGCGCCCCACCTTGGGCTTCCGGGCGAGAAGTCTTATGGTGTACTCCCAGTCCTGCCACTTGCTCACGTCCTCAGCGAGCGGCCCGTTGGCCAGCGCAAGGGCCCGGCGGTACAGGGCGGACTCCGCCGTCCAGGGCACGGACGCCACGGCGTCCGCCAGGAGATCCCCGCTCGGCCTTCCCGCGCGCGGCTTCGCCTCCCAGTCGGGCTCGTCCCTGAAGACGGCGCTGCCGGAATAGACCAGATCGAGTTCGGGATCTGCACTGAGCGCCGCCACCTGGCGCGAGAGCTTGCCGGGATGCAGCAAGTCATCGGAACCCAGAACCTGCACGTACTCGCCGCTCGACACTATGAACCCCAGGTTCATCGCAGCCGAAACGCCCCTGTTCTGCTGATAGCGATAGCGCAGGGCCAGCCCCCGAGCGCCCGCGCACTTCCGCCGCCACCGCTCGACCACCCCTCGCGAGTCGTCCGTCGAGCCATCATCGATGACGACAAGCTCGATGGGACGATACGTCTGTGCCAGGACCGAGTCAAGGGTCTCCCCTATAAGCCAGCCCCGATTGTACGTCGGGACGATGATCGATACCAGCCCCGGTTCATATTGATGGCCCATCCAGCGTCCGTGACACGTCTCCGATAGGCACGCGCCGCCACCCGCCCCGGGCGCCGGGCCGGCGGGCGCGCCGTCGGGCGAGTCAGGGGCGAACGCCGTCGCTCCGCCACCGGTCTTCAGGGCATTCATTTGTCATCATAGTCCAGCAGTGCCCGCGTGCAGCCGACGCTCGCAACGGGACGGGGGTATTCCTTGCCCAGCCGGGTCCTGACGAGGTGGGCCAGGTGCTGCTTCAGCGCTCCCAGGAACCTCATCAGAAAGCGCTCCTGCGCATGCTGCCCCCGTCGGCCGGCCAGGGCGCGCAGACGGCGGCTCTCGGCACAGCAGAGGGCCCCCAGCCGCCATTGGCGCAGGACATAGGTGTCCGCCAAGTCAGCATATCGTCGCGCCAGAGCCAGCAGGTGCTCGCTGTCCAGGGCTCCCTTCGCCGCCAGGACGCGCTCCACGCGGCGGGCGACATCCAGCCTCGAGAGCAACGCCCGGCTGTTCCTCCGTCGGGAGACCTGGTCCGGCCCGCCCCGACGGTAGTAGGCCCAGGCGCCGTCGCAGAACCGCAGGGCGCCGCCCTGGCCAAGGAAACGCATGGCGTACTCGCCGTCCACGTCGGCCACGAGGTCCTCGTCCCACGGCCCCAGGCGCACCAGGTCTTCCCTGCGCCACAGCAGGCAGTGTGGCGGCATGAACCTGCCTTCGAGCCAGTCCCGCAGGCCACAGGGCCGCCCGTTCCATGGGGGGGTGTCGTACACGTCAACGGCGCCCCCCTTGTCCTCGAACTCGCGCCAGTTCCCGTAGGCCGCACACATGCCGTCCACGGCGGCCAGCGCCTCAACGTGGCGGGCCACCTTCGAGACGCCCAGAAGGTCGTCGGAATCCAGGAACTGGATGTACTGGCCGCGCGACTTCAGCAGGCCGAGGTTCCTGGCGGCGGCGTGGCCCCCGTGCTCCACTCTGTAGCACCGCACCACCAGGTCCCCGGCACGGGCAGACTCCCCGGCCCAGCGTTCGACGACCTGCAGCGTGTCATCGGTGCCGCCGTCATCCACGATGACCAGCTCAATCGGGCGATAGGTCTGTGCCGCGACGGAGTCCAGCGTCTCCTCGATCAGGCCGGCGCGGTTATAGGTCGGCACGAGCACCGACACCAGGCCGGGCTCGCACCGCGCGTCCATCCAGCGGCCGTGACACGTCCCGGGCCAAAGGGCGTCGTCAACATCTCCACGCGACGTCCCTTCGCCCCGACGTGTCTCAGTGCCCGGCGGCATTCCTCTTCTCACTGCCTCCACGCAGGGCTTGCGGATGATCCCCCGGGCCACCGCAGCAACGGCAGACAGGAGGCGGCACACCCCCGCGCCCTCCGCCGGCGGCAGAGCGGAGATGAGACGGAAAGTCTCGAACTCGGACCACTTCACGGCGCCCGCCCTCAGGTGCAGTCCCCGTTCCGCCGCTTGCCGTGCGATCTCCCCGAAGCCCTGCGCACAGGCTCCCCAGACGATACAGAAGTAACGCGACGCAAGTCCCCGGCGCGTCTTCTCGGTCAGCCGCCCGGTCACGGTCAGGATACGTTCCACGCCGCGCGCGGCCTTGAGCATCCCCGCCAGCCCGTCCACGGTGAAGTCGAGGGTGGAGATGCGCGCCGCCCCGTGCTCGCGCACCAGCGACAGGACTGCGGGCGTATGCCTCACTCTGGGCCCGCGGGCGACGAGCCGCATGTTGTATTCCCAGTCATCCCACCGGCGAAGTTGCTCCGCCCACGGGCCGTTGTCCAGGCACGTGCCGCGCCGGTACACCGGCGACTCCACCGTCCAGGCCACCGCGCCCAGCGATGCTTCCACCAGGTCCTTCGCCGGCCTGCCGGCGCACGGTTCCGCCAGCCAATCCGGCTCCTCGCGGAACACGGCGGTCTCGCAATACGCGAGGCTAAGGGCACGGTCGCCGGCGAGTTGGTCAACCTGTGTGGCCAGCTTCTGCGGGTGGAGCAGGTCGTCCGAGTCGAGAAGCTGAATGTACTCCCCGCGCGACTCGATCAGGCCGTGGTTCCTCGCGGCGGGCGCACCCAACTTCGGCTGGCGGAGGCATCGGACCCTCAGTCCGCCGTCCGCGGCTCGCTCCCGACGCCACGCTTCCACCACCTGCCCCGTTCCGTCGGTCGAGCCGTCGTCGACCACGACAAGCTCGATGGGGCGGCACGTCTGCGCCAGGACGGAGTTGAGCGTCTCCACGATGAGCCGCGCCCGGTTGTAGGCCGGGACGATGACCGAGACAAGGCCGGGCTCGTGCCCCTCGCTCATCCAGCGACCGTGACACGTCTCGGGCCAGAGGGCCCGGCCGTCATCATCGGCAAGGCTCGCGGGGACCGGTAATGCGCCGACCGACGCCGGGGCTCCCGTGCTCATCCTGCCCCCTGCCGGTTCATAAGTGCAAGAAACGTGTCGGCCCGCGCTTCCCACGTGTTCTCCCGGGCCAGCCGCCACCGTTCCCGCTCAAGGCCGTCCTCGAAGCCCGCGTCCCTGAGTCTGCTCAGTGCCTCTATCATCCCGTCCGGGCTGTCCACCATCTGCTGTATGCGGGCGTAATCCTCGCACTGTGCACAACCCCCGCGCAGGGAGACGATGGGCCGCGTGGCAGCCATGTGGATGAACAGCCGCACGGGAGAGCCGAACGGCGCGACGCCGTCTCCATGGTACGCGGTGACGCCCACGTCGAAGGACCGCGCAAACTCGTAGAGCCGACTATGTGGCCGCGCGCCCACGTGCCGGACGTTGGGAAGCGCCAGGAACTGCTGCCGGGCGGTCTCCCGGGCGTCGGTCACGCACGAGTGCTTCGGCCCAACGATGAGCCAGTGCAGCCAGGGCAGCGCCCGCGCCACGTCGAGCATGACCCCGAAGTCCGTGCTGCCCGTGTTACCGATCATGCCGGCGACGGGGCGCTCCAGCGTCCCGGCCTCTGGGGGGAGAGGCTGCGGCTCCCGCAACGGCTCCGGCAGCAGTTCGCCGGACACTGCCGCGTGCGGCAGGACGTGACAGCGGCCCGGCGCCACGCCGTAGTCGCTGATGAACCTGTCCCGCAGCTTGCGCGAGACACAGAAGACGTGGTCGACCGAATCGACCATCTGCTGCTCGCGGCGGGCAACGAAATCGTGCCCCCAGCCGTAGCCGCGGAAGTCGTCGCACACGAGGTAGGCCCGCGCCGCGTCGGCGCAATCCGCAGCCAGCGGGGCCAGGTGCGGCATCGTGAACACAACGACGCGCGCCTTCTCAGACGCCCGGGACTCGCACCACCTGCGCGCGGCGCGCAGCCTGCCCCTGACCAGAGGGAAGAACTTCCGGCCGTAACCCCTCGGCAGGTCCACCCGCGCTACCGGGAAAGGCTCCGAACGAGCGAGCACGATCCGGCGCAGCAGGAACCCCACGAGGTCGAGAGCGTGACGCGTCGCCACGACCCGCTCGCGCCGGCAGACCGCCCGGAAGAGGCAATCGGCGTCGGCGGTTCCCAGGTGGTAAACGAATATCAAGTCGCTGCCTCCGCGCTTCCGCCGCGGGCCGCCCGGAGCATCGCCCCCCACGCATAGCGGCGCAGCAGCATCCGGGGAGCGCCGACCAGAAGCGCCACGCAGGACAGGAAACGCCCCTGCTCGGCCAGGCGCGAAAGCTCTCCGAAACGTCGGTGATCGGCAAGGGCGCCGTCCAGTCTGCGGCGGTCCCGCTCGGGGAGCATCGCCCGGTACCTGCCCGGCAGGAGTGCCCTCTCCTCCGCGAATCCGCGCAGGTTCGCCATGCTCTTGCAGTCGGGGTGCATCCGCACTCTTCCCACCACGAGGTCCGGACGTCGTCGGGGCTCACGCCCCGCCAGGAGCAGCCGGATCCACAGATCGCGGTCAAACACGTAATGGAGTTCTTCGTCTAACCCGCCGACGGCCCTCACGGCCTCCAGGTCGTAGAACGTGCCCACCTGGTGCAAGTCACCCCAGCCCGCCATGAACCGGACGGCGTCGCCGTCGAACGTGGGGGCCACGACCTGCTCCGCCCGTCCCTGCTGCGCGACGGCGACGCTCGTGCAGAGCCACCCGCGCCCGCCGTCCCGGCCGGACCAGAGCCCCGCAACGGCGGCCAGCACGCCGGGCAGGTAAACGTCGTCGCTGTTCAGGAATGCGAAAATGCGGCCACTCGCCCTTCGAAGTCCCTTGTTGATCGCTTCCACCTGTCCCCGGTCGCGCTCCGACGTCCAGCCGCTCAGCCAGGGCGCGTACTTCTCGATGATCTCGACCGACCCGTCCGTGGAGCCGCCGTCCACGACGAAGTACTCGAGGTCGGGATAGCCCTGTAGCAGCACGGAGCGGATCGTCTCCTCGATGAACCGCCCCTGGTTGTAGCTGGGGGTGACGACGCTGATGCGCGGCCATTCGCCGCCGTCTCCCGCCTTCGGCGGCAGGGGAGCGCTGCCCTCGGTCCACGGCCAACCCGTCAGGCCGGGTGGGGGCGCGGGCAGCTCGGCCAGCTTCGGGCAGGTCATCGCCTCACGGGCCTCCTTGCGGCGCCACGTCGCATATGATGCGCCGCGGCTTGCCTCGCCCGTAGTCGATGCTGTCCACGATCTCGTAGTCCAGTCGCATAAGCCCCTTGACCTTGTCGGCAAACTCCCTCTGGATATCCGGCAGAACGGCCCGCACGTCCGCACCGGCGGTCGGCGCAATCCGCACGGTCATGTGGTCTATCGCGTCCTGGTGAAGCTGGTAGTTCCTCACGTGATCCACACGGGTGCCCAGGACCGCACCGATGCAGTATCCTATGATCACCGTTCCGTCCTTCAGCACGATGTTTTCGGTGATCCTTCCCTCGATGCTGCCCATCAGGGGCAGCGTGAGCCCGCAGGGGCAGGTGCCCTCCTTCCGGGTGGCCACGTCCCCGTTCTCATACCTGATGATGGGGGCCGAGTAGTCCTCCAGGTCCGTGATGACGACTCGCCCCGGCACGCCGGGCGGGGCGGGCCGGCCCTCGTCGTCCAGGACCTCGACGTGCCGGCAGTCCGACATCACGTGCAGGCCGGCCTGCGCCGTGCATTCCGCCGCGAGCCAGTACGCCTCGGAGCAGCCGTACTGATCGTAGACGGGGCAGCCGAAGACGCTCTCCATGTGCAGCCGCTGGCTTTGCGTCAGGGCGGCGGCCGTGACCCACACGGCATCCGTTGGCAGCCCGGCGGAGTGGCCCCGCTTTGCCATGTGGGACGCCAGCACGTCCATCGCGCCCACGTAACCCATTATAAACCCGGGTCTGGTCTGGCGGATCTTCCGGATGAACTCCTCCATCGAGGGCGGGTCCATGTTCCCGGCATCGAGCAGGAACCAACTGGGCCTGCACAGGCGCATGATCGAGAGCTTCCTGAGCGCCCGCCACGCGCCCCGCAAACCTCCCCGGCCATGCCGCCGGCGCCCCCCGCCCTCCTTCTTGCCCGTGGGCCTCCGGTAAACCGACGCCGAATCGGTCCATGGGCATATTCCCCACCAGCCCAGGACGCGAGCTTGCATGGCCTCGATCAGGACGTCGATCTTCGGGTCGTGATACGACCTGACGGGCATTCCGGTCGAGCCGGCCGTCGTGCGGAGGTGCAGCCGGCCCGCATCCACACCGTCGGCTACCATGTCCGAGAGGTTTTCCCGCAGGTCTTCGCGCGAAATGATGGGCACCCGCACGACGTCGGACGGCTCCTTCAACTGGCCCGGGTGGAAGCCCGCCTCGCTGTATCTTCTCCGGTAGTAGGGGACGTTCTCGTACGCGTGCGAGACGATCCGCACCAGCTTCTGCCAGGCCATCTCGGCCAGTTCGTCGGGCGGCAGGACTTGGCTGCGGGTGAACTGCTCCAGCGCGTCCCTCAGCCCGGGCCTCTCCCTCAGGACGCCGTGCCGCCAGACGAACCGTTGTATCCCTTTCCTCATCCCCATGCGCGTCTCACCTGTTGCTGCTCTGCACGGCGGTCTCCTGCGGGCAGCCCGCGCCGGCCTCGTCGAGGATAAAAGCGTACCAGGCGAGGTAGTCCTCGACCATCCTTTCCAGGTCGAATCGGGCGCGCGCGTCCCGGGCGGCGTTCTCGCCGAGCCGGCGGCGCATTCCCTCCCTCGTGAGCAGCGTTTCCAGACAGGCCGCCAGGCCCTCAGCGTCGCCGGCCGGCACGAGCATCCCGGTCGCCTCCTCGTCCCGGCAGGCTGCGCCCGGGTTCAGGCTTTTGACCTGCTCGGGTATCCCGCCGACCGCCGTCGCCACCACCGGCGTGCCGCAGGCCAGGGCCTCCAGCACGGCGTTGGGGAACGTGTCAACGCGCGCCGCGTGAACGTAGACGTCCGCCGTCTGGTAGTAACGCGCCACCGCCCGCGGATCCTTCTCGTAGGGGGCGAAACGGACCTCGGACCGGCCCACGCGTTCGCTGCCTGCCTCTTCCCCGAGGGCCACGAGGACAACGTCCTGATCGGCCAGTCGCTCCGCGACAATGGCCAGGGCGGCGCGCATGGTCCGGTAGTCCTTCCACACGTTGGTTCGCACCGAATTGGCGGCGAACAACAGCACCCTGGCTGCCGCCGGGACGCCGATCTCCCCCCGTGCCCTGTCCCTGTCGGCCGGGCGGAAGACCGACAGGTCGACGCCGTTCGGGATGACCCGGCTTCCCGCAAGCCCCCGGGCGAGTATCGAACGCTGGACCCTGTCCATCAGCCACTGCGACGGCGCGGACACGTAGAGCCGGCTCCGGGCGTAGATCCCCCGTTTCCTCTGCCAGTTCTGCGCCGTCCCATCGCGCCGCAGGGCGGGCGGAATACTCAGGTCGGGGCAGTCGCCGCAGCCGGTCTCCCACTTCGCGCAGTCGAACGAATGGGAACAGTGGCCCGTCAGGAGCCACATGTCGGAGAGGCGAAGCACCACGGGCACTCGGTGGCTCAGCCACGCGAGCGACCTCAGGTCGAAGAAGCCGCCGTGCAGGTTGTTGCAGTGGAGGATGTCCGGGCCGCCCGGGCACAGGTCGGGCAAGTCCCTCGTGGCCGGGAAGTCGAAGTCCTCCTCCCCTTTCAGCATCGCGAGCACGCGACGCGGCCGGCCGAGGTACTGGAGTACGAGGGCCGCCCGACCGGCGCCCCACCCCTTCCGCCAGCAGCGCGAGTGCACGGAGTCCCAGAACCGGACCCACAGGTTGCGGTGGCGGCAGTTGTCGATCGGGCATACGTCCGGGTCCGTTCCCCGCTTGACGCCGACCGCGAGCTTCACGGCGTGCCCGCGTCGCCTGTACGCCCGGAGAAGTTCCATGGTGACTTTCTCTGCCCCGCCGCCCACGTCGGAGGTATTAGCCATCAGGATTTTCATAGAACCCCCCGTACGTCAGTCGTGGGCACAGGCTGAACATCCAGCGGGCGAACTGCTCGAACCGGCCTCCGTCCCAGTTGCGGACCGTATAGCGAGGCAGCTGCCAGCGGTCCGTCCAGCGCGTGACAAGACCCGTGAAAACGCTGCACGCCACCCGGAAGCCCGCCTCCCGCGCCGCCGCCACGCTGTCGGCATTGTAATCGCCCCGGCAGCCGTACGGATACGCGAAGGCGGTGACGGGCCGCCCAAGCATCGCCTCCAGAACCTCGCGGCTGCCAGTGATCTCCCTGATCTGGTCCGACCAGCCGAGCGAGGACAGGCGCGGATGCGTCTGCGTGTGCGCCCCGATCTCGACGAGGCCGTCGGCGGCCAGTTCGCGCAGTTCATCCACGGTCAACATCCTGTAGTCCGGCCGCGGCTCCCGGGGCATCTGCGCCCAGTCGAGCAAGCGGCCCGCAAGCCCCTCCCGCTCTCGACTGTCGGTTGACGCCAGGAGCGTGCGCAACTCATCGTGCACCTTCATTCGCCCATCCGCGTCCGGGGGCACCCGCCACCTGTGGTTCTCGCCGTCCACTGACAGCACAAGTTCCTCCGGGAGCGACTCGGACAGCAGCATCACCCGAATCAGCGTGCTCGTGTATATCTCCTTGCCAGTCCCGACATGGTCGCTCGTCACGAAGACGGTGGCGGGAATGCCGTAACGCTGCAGGAGCGGTCTCGCGTTGAGCAAGTTGTCCGCGTAACCGTCGTCGATGGTCAGCACCACGGAGCGCCGGGGAGCGCTCCGCCCGGCCTCAAGCTGGTCCGCCAGCCGCTGCAGGCTGACAGGGCGATAGTCCCTCACCAGCACCCTCAGATGCTCTTCGAAGCGCTCCGGCGTTACGCAGAGCTGCTGCGGATCCAATGGGACGTCGGCAACCCTGTGGTAGGCCAGGATGGCCGCCCGCCCGAACGCTCGGTTCGCCATATACTTGACCCGCCCCAGACCTCTCACTGCGGACCTCCCCAGAACAGGCGGTCCCGCGCGCGGGCTGCCGCTGTCGCCGCTGCCTCATCTCCCATGCGCGACGCGGCCCCCGGCGTCACGCTCCCTCCTCCAGCAGATGCAGCAGGTCCTGCATCCGCCGGTGATAAGTGTGCTCCCGCAAGGTGCGCTCCTGCCCGGCGCGGGCCACAGCGGCCCGCTCGTCGTCGTGGGCCAGATAGTGCTCGATCAGTTCGGCGCACTCGGCCGCGGAATGATAGGCCGCCACTTCCTTGCCCGGCTCGAACATCTCGCTGAGGTTCTGCTTCCAGTCAGTCAGCAGCAGCGCGCCGACCCCGGTGGCCTCGTAGAGGCGTTTGTTGTTCGCGTAAGGCGGGATGTCGCCGTGGTGATTCAGCGTTATCTTCGAGCCGGCCAGGATCCGGAACATCTCCAGCCCCCAAGCGCGCCCTACGTAACCCCGGCGAACGGCCGAATCGGCCGGGACGTGGTTCAGGCCGGGCGCCCATACCTTGAGTTGCGGGAAGCGCCGGCACAGCTCCTCCAGCAGGGCCAGCCTGCTGGAATGCACCGCCGCGAAGCTGCCCACAAAAGTCACCTCATGGGGGTGCCGCAGCGGACCAAGCAACGAGAGAACATCCGGCTCGAACCCCAATCGCACCAGTTCGGCCCTCAGCCCCTGCCTTCGGAGCCACTCCACGGTTGGCGGGAAAGAGGACACCGCCAGGTCGTAGCAGCCAAAATCCTTGTGTGTCGGCAGCCGCGTCGCTGCATGTTGACCGACCAGCAGGCCGAAGTGCTGCTTCACGCCGGCGAAGAACGAGGGCTCGAACCGGCACATGTCGAGGTTCAGCACAACGTCCGGACGATACTGCTCGATCTGCGCCCGAAGGACGTCGCGCAGCCATCGGTCCCGGTAGAACGAGACCCACGGCACAATGCCCCGGCGCAGTCGGAACTCCCATCTCAGGTCGGACTTCAGTGTGAGGCCGTTCTCTCGCGCCCAGGCCTTCTGCCTGAACTCGTTGTTGGCACACACGGCCCACGCCTCGTGGCCGAGCCTGCGCAGATTGGCCGCGTATATCCTCCTCAGCCCCGTCACGTCCCTCCCGACGGCGTCGGCCTGCTCACGGTACGACCCTGACGCCAGGCCCTCCTTGTGGCTGTAGATCCAGCGCAGGCATTCGGTGGACGCCGTGTCAACAATGAAGAACTTCATGTGCTTGCGCCTTCTGGCGAGTTGGGCCGCCCAACTCCGAGCAGCCGGCCCGCCCACTGAAGCTCCAGCAGTTCCAGGCAGTAAAGCCAGAAGTACGAGCAAGCCAGCAGGAGAGGGTGCCCCAGCACTATCCGCGCAAGCAGGGCCAACTGGGTAACCTTGCCTGCCAGCGTCCCCTTCCCGGAAGGCCGTACTCGGGCGCACCATCTCTCGTGGTAGCGCACAAGCAACTGCGCCGGCCCGCGCGCCGCCAGCCCGCGCCTGTAAGCCCACTCGAAGACGAACCTGGAGAACAGGTAGCGGTAGTGCCGGATCACCTCCGGCGGCGAGAATATGCGGTTGGCGCCGTGGACCCTCCTGACGCCCACCGGTTCGTCGAGTTGCCCCGGCACCAGCTTACCCACACCGGCCATCTTCAGCCACATCGCCGAGTCCTGGCTCAACTGGAGCCGTTCATTGAAGCAGCCGGCCCTGTCGAATATCCGCTTTCGGACCACGACGCCGTCCGTGCAGAACAGGCCCCTGTCGCCGGTCGCCAGCGCCTCGAACAGGCGGGAGGGTGGGACTCGCTCTCTCATCGTGGTCAGCATGGCGTTGCCCTGGGCCCGCCACCGTTCCCTGGCCTCGTCGTTCTGGAAGTAGGTTCCCACCGCCTCGTACACGCCGTCCACGTCGGGTTCAGACTCCAGCAGCTCCCGCGCCACCCGGAAACGCCCCGGCAGGAAGAAATCGTCCGCGTCCAGGAACGCGACGTAGTCGTGTCGGGCCGAGCGGATAGCCAGGTTCCGGCTCGCCCCGGCGCCTCGGTTCTTCCCGTCCTTGTGTTGCAGAAGCCTGACCCGGGCGAACTCTTGCGCCAGTCCCCGGCATACTTCGAGCGAGTTGTCCGGCGATCCGTCCTCCACCAGTATGACCTCGCCGGTCTCCGGCTGGGCCAGCGCGGACTCGACGGCCTCCCTGACGTAGGGGGCCGCGTTATAGACGGGCACGATGACGGAGACGCGCATTTTGCGCTTGTCGGTCAAGGCATGCGTTCTCCCAGCCTCCGCCAAACGGCGCTCGGTAAGGCCCTGCACAATCCGCGGAACACCGGCATCAGCGGGCGCACCACCGGGTAGAGGGCCGGCAACGTGGCGACGAACCTGCGCCGCCTCTCCTGAGTCCACATGCGCCTGCGGAAGCCGTCTCGGGTGAACTCCCAGTTCGCGTCCTGAAGGCTGAACGAATGCTGGTCGCCGGCCAAGCGGGCGCGCCCCATCAGCTCGCGGTTCCTGTCCGCCTCCGGCCCCTGCCATCTCTGTCCCCGCTTCTGCGGGACATGCGCGTAGCCGTGATCCTGGTGCACGGCCACGACGGCTGTGGTCGCGTCCACAACAGGCACCCCTCGAACCAGCGCGCGGTAGATCATCCAGTTGTCCCAGCCGGGGCGCCCTACGGCAAAGGGCGGCAGTTCGGAAACGGCCCCACGCGGGAACACGAAGTAATCGATGGCCCACGGCGATGCAAGCCTGCCCGTGCGCTCGGCCAAATCCCGGCAGCGCTCCGTCCAGCCGGGCCGCCCGATGTCTGCCGACGGCACGGCGCTCACCTCCCGACGCTGGCCCGACATGAGGAACTGCGGCGCCCATTCCACCGCTTGCCGGACGGCGGGAAGGAAATCGTCCAGAAGAATTATGTCCGCGTTGACATAGCAGAGCACGTCATGGGCAGCCTGCACCCCGGCCTTATGGAACGCGTCGCTCACCAGCGGAGTGCCGTACTCGTTCCGGGCCAGGTCCGGCATCCTGCCCGCGCCGACGTCCTCGGCCACCTCGTCCGTACCCTCTTCATCCCCGCACAGCAGCACTTCCACGCCCCCATCCAGCAACGCCCAGCTACGGACGGCGTTCCGCTGGATCTCGCCAACATAGCCGATAAAGGGCTTGGGGATGGAGAAGATCGTGATCATCGCTCGGTCCTTGCCTCGGCCTCCCTGGACGCACGCCGCCAGGGGGCGTCCTGTATCCTCCGCATGCTCTTGTCGTAGGTCTCACGACTCGCCAACAGCGCCCGGAACCGGCCGTAGAGCCGTTGCGCGAGCAGGACGTCGTCACCGACCGAAGCCGGGTGTCGCCACGGGCGCAGTAGGTCACGCCGGCGGAGGAGCAGCCTCCCCGCCGCATCCCGCACCTGCCTGCGCCACGGGGTGGCCGCGGCCAGCAGGTAGGGGTCCAGGCCAACCGACGCGGCGCCGAAGGCCCGGTGCAGCCTCCTCAGGTAGGGCGGCGTCAGGCGGCCCGCCGGCAGGAAGTGCTGCAGACGCAGCCGCGCCTCATACCAGAGCCGCCACCCCGCCATGCGCAGCGCAAGGCAGAGTTCCGTGTCCTCGCCGCTGCTCAGCGCCCTGCCCCGGCGGCCGACCACCTGCGGGCGGAACCCACTCCCGGCCAGGCGCTCCCACGCCGACTTGCGGACGGTCAGGCCCGCCCCCCAGAAGTGGTCTCGCGTCCACGTGATGTCGCCCGGTTCGAGCCCGTCCGGCCCGATCGCGTAGCTGCCTCTGTGTTGCTCGAACCACGCCGGAGGGCTGGTCTCGCACGCCGCCTCGCAGAATCCCAGGCACCCGCCCACCTCCGGCTGGGCGTCCATGATCCGCGCTACCAAGCCCACCCAGTCGTGGCAGACCCAGTTGTCGTCGTCCACGAAGGTGACCACGTCGTGAGCCGCCTCCGCCAGGCCGCGGATGCGGGCAAAGATCAGCCCGAGGTGAGGCTCACGCACCACGCGCAGCGATGCACCGTCGCGCCGCCGCCACGACTCGCGGGCGACCTCCGCCGTCCCGTCCGTCGAGGCATTGTCCACGACGATGACTTCCCACGGGACGCCGCCCGTGTCGCGCTGGGCTTCGAGATGGGCGAGCGTCTTCGGCAGGCGCGGCGCGCTGTTGTGACAGCAGACGATTACGCTGACGCCCCGCTCCGTCGCCGGACCGGATGGCCGGGCTTCCGACAGGCCGTTATGTCCGCTCTCCCCCATCTCCTGCTATGCATCAAAACGAGATCAAGGTGCGATCCAGGCGCCCAACCTGTCCAGCCGCCTCGCCAGGCCGCGAACGACTCTGCCCGCCAGCGCCCGCGGTCCTCGGGGCTTCCTCGCCGCTCCGCCGGACTGCGCGGCCGGTACGGCGGGCCGCCATCCCGCCCAGGGCGTCATGTCCAGGTAGTGGAAGTACAGGCCCGCCAGCGGGTGCCGGCAGTCCGGCCGCCACGGCTTCCCGTGCCTGGTGGAGTAATGAACGACGCATGGGCGCACGAGCGCTCTCTCGTACTCCTCGGCCGTGAGAGGGCCGTCCTCGGCGGACTGCCACCCGTAGATGAACGCCTGCTGGTTCCACGCCGGGTCCAGGGCCTTCCAGCGTCCGCAGCAGACGGCGTTCAGTCCGTCCTGATCGCACCAGCGCACGAACTCCGGGCTGCGGGCCACGTAGGAGCGCACCTTCTCGCTGATGTCCTCCTCGCGCCATTTCTGAAGGTCGATGATCATAACACCGGAGTTGAAAAGCGGCGCATCCGGCGGGAGCCCCAGTTCCCGGTAGTTGAGCAGCCCCTGCCTGGAGCCCGCCGTGGCCCCTCCGTAGTCCACGGCCGCCGCCAGGGGACACCCGTCCAGGTCCGCTTCCCACAGCACACCGACGTCGCCCAGAACGACAATGTCGCAGTCCAGGTAGAGAACCCGCTCGCCGTCGCACAGCTCCGGCAGCGCGAGGCGGTAGTACGCGGCGTGGCTCCCGATCTGTCCCTCGGTCAGGTCGGTGTAGAGGGCGGAGCAGTCGTGCCAGGCCGTGCTCGCCCCGTTCAGGACCGACTCGATCCGCTCCCGATTGCCGGCAGATATCCCGCCGTCGAGGATGACGAAGCGGACCTCGCCACGCACGCCCGGGTAGTTCGCAAGGAGCGAACGCGCACACACGGCCAGCTGGCCGCTGAACGCGTCGTCCGCCGCCAGGGCCACCGTGATCATCTCTGCCTCTGCGCTCCCACCCGCTTGTTCTTATACCTGGCCCGGGTCAACGCCGCCGTCCATGACAGGGGCCGCCTCCCACCGGTCGCCGTCCTGCCTCAGCACGCTCTGCCAGCATTCGCGGAGCCAATCGCCCGCCCGGTAGCAGGTAGTACCGATGGTTGTCAGAGGCTCCACCTTCCCCTGCCCCGTGGATTCTATCTCCCTCCCAAGCGGCGCTCGCCGCCGATGTCGAACGTCCACTCATGAGGCAGTTGCACGGCGCCAGAGCTGTCGACGACGCCGCGCACGGTCAGGTTGTGGCCGGGCGTGTTCCGCGCGTGGACCTGGAGGGTACCCGGCCCCAGGATCTCGAACCCCACCGAGTAGGTGTCCGGGCTGAGCCAGAAGTGCGGGATTCGCAGGCTCATGGAAATCTCCTGCCCCGGGCCGACACCGGAAAGGTCGCGCACGTCGCTCCTGCACCCCAGGCAGACCCGACCGTCAGACCCGACGAACCAGCAGTTGCCGATCCCGAGGGGCACAGGCTCATTGCAGCGGAGCACGAACCGGGCGTGCAGCGGCTCACCCGTCTGGAACTCCGTCACTTCCCGGCCGTTGCCATCGACGAGGGTCTCAGAGACGACCTCGTACCTGAGCCGCCCGGTCGGGGCCGCCTCCCCTCCCTCGCGCTCGCCGGCGACATCCTGGCGGTACTGCGCTATGGCTTCGCTGGTGGGGCCAAGCGTCCGCACGCGGCCCCCCTTCAGGTAGCAGGCCCGCTCCGTGATCCGGCCCACCATTTCCATGTTGTGCGAGACGAACAGCAGGCAGGTATCGCTCTGTTGGAGTTCCCTTATCTTCTCGCGGCACTTCGCTCGGAACGGCACGTCGCCGACGGCCAGGACCTCGTCAATCAACAGGACGTCCGGCTCCAGGTGCGCCGCCACGGCGAACCCCAGGCGCACGCGCATCCCGGAGCTGTAGAACTTGACCGGCGTGTCGATGAAGTCGCCGATCCCTGCGAAGTCAACGATCTCGTCGAACTTCCTGTCGATCTCCCTCTTCGACATGCCGAGCACGGCGCCGTTGACGTAAACGTTCTCCCGCCCCGTCAGCATCGGGTGGAAGCCCGCGCCCAGTTCGATCAGGGACGAGAGGCGTCCGCGGATCTCGACGCGGCCGCCCGTGGGGACCATGATGCCCGCCATGACCCTGAACAGCGTGCTCTTACCCGCGCCGTTCGGGCCGATGATACCGAGGCACTCGCCGCGCCTGACCTCGAACGACACGTCCTGGAGGGCCCAGAACTCGTGCCTGCGCAGACCGTCAACATTCTGGCCCACCCCCGCCAGCGCCCTGCCGATGTCGAACAGGCCGTAGAGCATCGTCCGTTTCAGGTCCTTGCAGAACCTCTTGCTCAGGCCCTCGACCCGGACTGCCACGTCGTCGGTCATCATGTCCTTTCGGCCAGGACGGGCTCGCAGATGTGGAAGAAGCGCCACCCCACCAGGAAAACGACGAGGGACACGGCGGCACAAACCCAGTAAAGGCCCGGGTCGGACAACCTCCCGGCGGTGATCAGGTCCCGCACGGCCGTCATGAAGTGCGAGACGGGGTTGACGTTGTGCGAAATCGCCAGGATCCGCTTGGGAAGGTTCTCGGGAGAGACGGGGGTCGGGTAAACCGTCGGCGCGAAGAACAGGGCGAAGCCAAACAGGAACTCGACCGCCCGCGTCACGTCCCGGACCATCGTGTTGAACGGCGCCAGCAGAAGCCCCAGGCCCAGCGCAAGCAGAACCAGCGGCAGGATGGCCAGCGGCACGAAGACAACCTGCCACGGCGGGAAAGACACGTCGGAGCCCAATTTGAGATAGAAGCCGAACGTGACGGCCACCACCATGCTCTGTATGGCGAAACCGATGAGCGCGTTGCCCAGAGCCGCGAACGCGAGCGCCTCGCGCGGGAAATAGACTTTCGAGACCAGCGCGCCGCTGCGCGCCACGGAACCTGCCACACCCGTAGTGGCCCGGGAGAAGAGCTGCCAGACCGTCGCGCCCACCAATACCCAGAGCGCGTACGGGAGCCCCGTGCCGGTCGTATCCACGTTGAGTATCTGCGAACTGCGCAGGAAGCTGAACACAATGGTCGTGGCCACGGGCGGCAGCACGGCCCAAACGACGCCGACGTAGCTCTGCTTGAACTGCCCGATGAAGTCCCGGTGCACCAGCCGCCAGACCAGCTCGCGGACCGAGTAGAGTTCCACGAACATGTCCCGCCAGGCGGCCATCGAGAGGCGGCGCCTGCCCTGGGCATCGTAAACGGTCACGGCCTGTTCAGCTTCGTCCATCGTCCGCTCCGGACACTCCCGTCTCGCTGGAGTACCATTCAACGGTCCGCCGCAGGCCCTCGGCGAAGCTGACCTGCGGCTCGTAGCCCAGCAGGCGCCCGGCTCTGCCGACGTCCGCCAGGGAGTGCTTGACGTCTCCCGCTCGTTCGGGGCCGTAATGCGGCTCGATCGACCTCCCCATGATCTCCCCCAGGAGCGCGTACAGCTCGTTCAGCGTGTGCCGCTCGCCGCAGCCCACGTTGCAGACCGCCCCGCCGGCGGCCTCCGCGTCGGCGGCCAGCAGGTTGGCCCGCACCACGTCGTCCACGAAGGTGAAATCGCGCGACTGCTCCCCGTCGCCGAAGATGGACGGGCTGCTCCCGCTCAGAATATGGCTGATGAAGATCGGGATCACAGCCGAATACTGGCTGTGCGGGTCTTGGCGCGCGCCGAACACGTTGAAGTAGCGCAGGCAGACCGTCTCCAGGCCGTACACCTCGTTGAAAACTCGGCAGTACAACTCCCCCGCAAGCTTGCTGGCCGCATACGGGCTCTTCGGAGCGGGGGGCATGCCCTCGTGCTTGGGCAGTTGCTCGGCGTCGCCGTAAACCGAGCTGCTTGAGGCGTAAACCACGCGCCGCACGCCGCCGTCCCGCGCCGCCAACAGGACTTTCAGCGTCCCCTCCGCGTTGACGGTGTGCGAGACAAGCGGCTGCTCGACCGACCTCTGCACGCTCGGCAGGGCGGCCTGGTGCAGAACGTAGTCCGCGCCGCCCAGGGCCTCAGCCAGCAGGCGCTCGTCGCATATGCTTCCCTCGAAGAAGGCCACGTCGGCCTCCAGCCCCGCCAGGTTCTCCCGCCTCCCGGTGGACAGGTCGTCCACGACGCGCACCTCCTGCCCGTCCGCCACGAGCCGAGCCACGATGTTCGAGCCGATGAATCCGGCCCCGCCCGTCACCACGTACACTGACATCTCGACAGGCTCCTCTCAGCGAAGATGGACAAGTTGCCCGCCCGAGGAACGGCGTGCGATGCTCGGGAAACGCGGGGCGTGCGCTGACGACACCATCCGCCGGCCGGCCGGCCCACGGGGCGGGGGCGCGGCGCGTCAGAGGCCGTGCAGCGCTCGAGCAAACGGCCGCCGGGCCGCGATTTCAGTTGGGAAATGAGCTTCAATGTACACACCACTCCAGGCTTACGTCTGCCCCCAAGATACAACGTAAGTTCCTATCAAACAATCATTTACACTCTTCCTCACCCCCGGCCGGCCACCCCAGCAGGCGGCCGTCCGACCGACGGCCCTTGCCGGCCCGGGGGCAGTCGCCGGCCCGTCGCCACGGTGCTTCCGGGCCGGACCGGCCAGAGGCGCCTCCTCAGGCACAGGGCAGCGGCCACGCCGCCCGCGTTCGCCACAACGTCCCACACGTCACGCGTGCGTCCCACCAGCGGCTGCAGAACCTCCAGCAGCACGCCGAGCACGAGCGGCGCAACCACCATGGGGGCCAACCACAGGGCCGCTCGTTTCGTTCGGAACGTCCAGAAGACCAGCCAGCTCAACACCGCGTAAGCGCCGAAGTGGCCGAGAAAGGCCAATGGAGACAGACTGTGTGCCTGCCCGGCGGCAGGCCCCGGCGGGGCGAGGCTCGCGGCAATCACAAGCCCCAACCACAGCGACAGGCAGACGCCTGCGGGGACGCGCCTGAGCAAACAGAGGTCATCGTGCAGTTGGGAGTGGTGCTCTGTCACTTTCCGCTTCTGCGCGTCAGGTACCCACGGGACGGGGTGGCGAGGAATGAATGCACGCCAACTGCGCAGACAACCGGACCGGTCAGCCTGATTTCTCTTTCCCGCCGCCGTCCCTCTCTCGCTCGCCGCTGCTATAGTAGCGATAGTGGCTGGGATAGTAGTCGTAGTAGCGATAGCTGTAACCGTAGCCGTAGTATCCCTGCCTCTTCAGATCGAAGTTGTTCAACGCTACGCCAGCCACGTCGGCATCGACCGAACGCAACTTGTCCACGGACCTCTGGACGACGTCGCGTGATACCGCGCCGGAACGGATGACGAGGATGACGGAAGCACTGGTGGACTTGGCAACCAGGGTCGGGTCGGAAAGGGTCATGGGAGGGGTGTCAAACAGCACGTAGTCGAACCTCTCGGCAGCCTGCATGAGTTCCTTGAACTGCACGGAGGTAGCGCTCAGCAGTTCGCCGACCTTCGACACGCTGGACCCGCAGGGCAGGATATTCAGGTTCTCCACGCCGCCTTCGTGAAGCACCTCGTCGAAGCCAGACTTCCCCTGGAGGAAGTCGCTCAGGCCGGGCTTCCTCTCACAGCCGAACAGCTTGTGGACGGAGGGCCTGCGCAGGTCCGAATCGACCAGCAGCACCTTCTTGTCCGCCTGTGCAAGCACCACCGCCAGGTTGCCCGCGACCGTGGACTTCCCCTCCTGCGCCACCGAGCTGGTCACCGCAATGCACCGGATCCCACGAAAATGCGGCGAGAAGAGGATGTTCGCGCGCAGGGTCCTGAAGTTCTCCGTCAGCGGCTCGTCGGGATGGTCCCGGGAGACAAGAACGGGACTCCCCTTGCTGCGTCTCTTGCCGTACCCGGCGTGAACCAGCACAGCCAGCTGATCCAGGTCCAGGCTCCTCTTGAGGTCGATTGGGGTGGCAAGCGTTGTGTCCATGTAATCGGCGAACAGGGCGAGGCCGATGCCTGCCGCAAGCCCCACGAACAGGGCGACGAGCATGGTCTTAATGCCCCGGCCAGCGCCCCGGCTGACCTCCGGCTCCGAGGTGATCAGGTCGATGTTGACCGCGTCGATAGTGGCCGCCAGGTTGGCCTCTGTAGCCCTGGAGATAAACGTGTCAAAGAAGGTCCAGTTCACCTGCGCCTTGCGCTTCAGGGCGTTGTATTCGACCAGTTGCCTGTTGACTTCGCGAGCCTTGTTCTCGGCGCTTCGCAGTTCTTCGCCAAGCTTCCGCTCTTCTATCTTGATGGCGTTGAGTCTCTCCCTGCGAGCCTGCATTGCGTTCACCGTGTGGGCCCGCATGTCATCCGCCAGCATCTGGAGGGCTTTCTGGAGCTCGACGGTTCTCGGATGCTTAGGCCCGTATCGCATCCTATAGACGGCCAGTTCCCGCCGCAGGGTCTGCTCCGTGCTCAGAAGCTCCTCGATGGCCGGCGTCTCCAGCACGACCACGCTGGCCGGCAAAGGGTTCTCGCTGTCATACAGGTTCGTCAGCATGGTCAACTCGGTCTCGACCTGTATGCGCTCCACCCGCACCTCGGCCTGACGGGCCTCAAGCGTCTCTATCGTCTTCTGCAAGACCGAGATGCCGGCCTCGCTCTCCCCCCCCAACGTATTGACGAAGCCGTCCATCTCCTTGTGGAAGTCCAGCAGTTCTTCCTCGGAGTCGGCAACTTTCCTCTGGAACTCCGCCTGCTGCTCCCGGAACCACCTGATCCACCTCTGGGAGGAGTCGAGGTGCCTCTCGTGCTCCGTCTCAATGAACAGGTCCGCAAGCCCCTTGCATATGTCCGACGCGCGATCGCGGTTGCTGGCGCTGTACCTGATCTGTATCAGGTTGGTGCCTCCGACCGGCGAGGCGTTTGTCTTCCCGCGCAGCACGTCGGAGAAGCGCTGCGGGTCCACGTCGGCGAAGGCATCCGTGTCGGGCTCCTCGCTTCGGGAGGTGGGGATGTGTGCCACGACCCAGGACTTGGCTTTCGCGACCAGGCCCGGCTCCGGCTTGGAGAGGCCCAGGTCTCCATAAGACGCGATGCCCAGCTTCTCGACGGCTCTCTTGGCGAAGTCCCGGCCCTCGATGATCCGGCAGTAGGTGCTGACCTCGCGCTCCCAGCCGGAGAAGTCGCGGGCGAACTCCTGGGGGCCCTGCTGCTGCCCCACTCGCACGAACACGGACGCCCTGTACACCGGCTTGGCGGACCACACTTTGAAGGCGCCCATCGCCAGCGCAACGATCACCACGATGACGACAAGCCGGATGTGCTGCAAGACAATGGCGATGTAGTCCCGCAGATGGACGTCGGGGACGACGCTGAGCCGTCGTCGCTCAGGCTGCTTCTGCTGCGAATCGTCGCTCAAAACCACCTCTCCTCCACCTTTATCACGTCGCCCGCCATCACTTCGTCGGCCAGGCCGACCTGCGTCGTCTGCCACTCCAGGCCAACCTTGCGCATGACGTTGATCTTGTTCAGGTTGCCCCGGCGCGTGATCCAGCCGGCCAGTATGAGCGCCTCCCGGACCGTCAGGCCCTCCTGCAGCCGGAAGGTGCCCGGCCCGTTGACCTCGCCGATGACGTAATAGATCTCCGATTCCCGGTCGATGCTCAGCACGTCCCCGGACTTCAGCTCGAAGTCCCGCCCGTCCTCGGCGAGGAAGATCTCCTTGACGTCGAACTTGCTGGTCACCACGCCCCCCTCTTCAGAGTAACGCACGACCGTCAGAGTGACCTTATCGTCCTTGGGCCCAAGCCCGATGGAGGCCAGCAAGCGGGCCAGCGTGATGTCCTCGGTCAGCGGATAGCCGCCGGCGGTTTCCACGTCGCCAAGGATGTACACCACTTCGCTTGCCTGCCGGCTGGGGGTGAACAGCACCACGTCCCTGTCCACAAGCACCACGTTCTCCTCCAGGTGGCCCATCATGAGCGCCGAAAGGTCGACCATGAGGGGCCCCCCGGCCGGTTGCTCGGACTCGCTACCCGCCGGCTCTTCGGCGCCCGCGCCCGCGGGCAAAGCCGGGGCGGACTGGCGTATGATCATGATCCGCTGCGAGCAGCTTGCCAGCGCGCCCCCGCACCGGGCGAGCAGTTCCAGCATGGTTGTCTTGCCCTCGAGGCTGTACACTCCCGGTCTGGCCACCGCGCCCAGCACGAAGACCGTGCTGCTGCTGCGCTGGGCGATCGTGATGAAGACCTGCGGCTCCACCAGGTAGCCGCCGGCGTATTTCTGCTCGACCGACTCCTCGAGTTCCGTGGCGGTCAGGCCCCGCGCGTACACCGGACCGATGAACGGAAAGATCACGTTGCCGTCTTCGGTGATCTTGGACTGGACGTTCAGCTCGGGCTCGTTCCACACCGTCAACTGCACGACGTCGCCGACCTTCAGGGGCTCCTCGCTGAACCTGTCGGTCGACGGCTGCGCGGGCGGCATGCCCATCGAACCCAGTTCCTGCCCGAGCGCGGCCGCCGCGACGGTCAGGAAAGCCAACAGAGACGTCAACCTCAAAGTCGCTCTAAGCGTGCTCATGCGTCCGGGCCTCATCAGACTGTCTCTTTCGGCCAACCAAGATAAGGCGGGACGAGGATCCTCTCGCCCTGCCGGTGCTGCCGCGCCCCATGATTGGGGTGCCGGTAGGGGACCTCCCCTTCCTCAGCCCCGCGTGCTCCCCGGAGCCGGCTTTCCAGCGGCTTCGGCAAAGACACACTCAGCCCATGGCCTCGTGTGGATTGGACCCGGCGAGCGACGAAGAAGAAAGGCTATGTCCCGCTGGCGACCGACGCTCCGCAGGCTGCTCGCTCTATCTCCTCGACCCTCACTGATTGGGGCTGATCAACTGCCTGGGGATTTCCATGAACTGGCCCGTATACCCGCCCTCTAGCCCCGGGGGCGGCGGGAAGGCGCCCGGGAACTGCTCCCCGATGTCTCCGGCCAGGTCGTCCATGTGCGAGAGCCCGCGCTCACGGTCGACATCGTCCTCGATGACGCTGAACTCGTGGCTTCCTCCCGGCCCGATGTCCACGATGTCCGAACCATCCCATGAAGCCGCGTAGAGCGGTTGGTCGCTCAGGTTCGTCAGCCTCACCCGACCGTCCAGAATATCGATCTGCACCTTCTGGCCGGGCTGCAGGACGAAGACCACCGCCCCCAGGTAAGCGACCAGCACCGGACCGCTGTTGCTCGCGCTCGCCTCGACGGTCATGGGAGGTCCCGCGTCGACCGTCACGCCTGAGGCAAGCTGGATAAGAACGTCGCCGTCCTGCAAAACGGGTTTCCCCGCTTTTGCGTCAACGGTGTATTTCGTATCCGACTCGCGGACGATCTCGCCGACGAAGCTGGTCCCCGTCAGAACACCCGTTCCGATCGTGGTCTGGAAGTCGTAGGTGAGACTCTCCTCATCGCGCTCTCTGCGGGGCCTCTTTGCCGCCTCCAGGATGCTCGGCTTGATGGTGCCCTTTGCAAGGTCCATTCCGAGAACAACTGTCCCCTGCTCCCGGGAGACGCGGAACTTGCTGAGCGTAACGGCGCTCTTCTCCGCAATGTCCACGGCGTTCTTGCCCGTCAGCGATATGCGGGCAGAGGACTTCTCGTTCAACGTGAGTTGGTATCCCTCAGGCAAGGGGCGCGGCGCTTCCCCGGCGGCCAGTGCAATGACCGTTTCCCCGCTCTTCATCGAGCCGGTGCCCTTCGACAACTCCACGCGCGCCGAGTAGAGCACGCTGGCGGCGATTCCGCCCAGAAGGATCCCGACAGCGCCGACCATCGCCAGCGCACTGCGCCACCGTCTGCGTCCATCGCCACTCGTCATGGTCTGCTCCTCCAAGTTCCGCTAGAAACTCACGTCCAAGCCGACGCTGGCATAGTTCTCGTCGTAGTCGTTCGCGCTATGGTTCGAGTCGTTCGTCTGGTACTGATAGGCAACGACCAGGCGTGCCAGCGGATTTATCTCGTAGTACACGCTCGCCCGGCCGCCGTAAAGCTCGTCTTCACGCGCCGGCCCGCCCCAGGCGTACTTGTCTCTCGCATAGAACCAGAGGACGCCCACGCCCCAGAGGTCCGCCACGTCCCACTCGGCACCAATCGAGGTAGACGTTCCCGTGAAAACCGGCCCGTCCGGCGCGTTCATAGCGGAGAAGCTCGTCTCGTACAGCGAACGCGCAGCAGCCCAGAAGAGCTGAAGGTACTCCCTCGGCGAATAGATGATCTGTGCGTTCAGGTACAACGTGCCCTCGTCATCGATGGCGGACTCGTCAAAGTTCTTGTCAATGTAACCCATGTGCACGTTGCCGGTAACCGCCGCCGTCGGCTCGAACATGACGCCTACGGACCCTGTGTAGGTCTGGTTGTCCGAGTTGAGGGCGCCGTCGTCGTGGTTTTCTGTGTGCTCGTAGCGCAGATGGCCCTGGGCCCACACTGCCGGAGCCACGCGCCGTGACACCAGCACGCTGCCGGCATTGATCGTCGTGTTGTCCGTGTGCGGGTCATGGAACCGGGCCTGGTAGCGGTCGTATCCTACGTCCACTGCCCAGTCTTCCCACGGGTTGTAGACCAGGTTCGCCCTGGTCTCATTATCGTAGTACTTGCCGTAATCCATGTCCTTCCCGCCAGGGGCTATGGTGCGCATGCCATACGTGTTGCCCACTGTTGCCCTCAGGTCCTGCCGGATGGTGGCGCTGAAGTCGGTACTGACCTGGTGCTCCAGACGCTGGAACTCGTCGAACCGGGAGTGATACCCGGTGGCGCCGTAACGGACGTCGGCGGAGTAGTTGGACTGGGTCCAGGTGACGCCTGCCTGCGGCGTTACCATTAGCACCAGGCCGCTTTCCTCGTTTTGCGGCGTCAGGAACATGTTGTTGGTGTAGTAGCTTGTCACGGACACGCCGCCATAGACGCTCCACGGCCCGCGCTCATAGCGTGCCATGGGTTCCGGCGGCGTGAGCGTGGCGGCGGTCTGGACCCGGTAGCCGGCCCCGCGATGCGCGGAGAACCGGTTGGACGGATGCTCTGACCACGTGCCCGTGCTCAAGACGCTGCTGGCGCTCATCCGCAGGGAGAACAGGTCAGACCACCATGGCCTGAGCTCTTCCAGGTCCATCTGGGTCAGACGCCACTCCTCCTCTGCCCTTAGCTCCTCGCGTTCGACGGGCGGCGCCGTCATCGTGGAGATTCTCTCGGCCCCCCCAGTGCCCGTGGTGAACTGTGCTTCCGCATCCAGAGCGCACACAAACCCAACCACAAGGAACAGCAAGCCCGTCAGCAAACTAGCCCCTCTCATTTCCATCCTCCCTTGCAGGGCCCAGCGAGTGAGTTCACCACCAGGCGCATACCACGGCACGATAGACGACTCGAAACCATCCCGGGGCGCACTCCCCGGCTACCCATACACTCAGTGCCGCGAGCACACCCCTTCTTCCTTGACGATTTGTACTGCGCCTTATACCGCCTGGCCGCCTGTCTGTCAAGAAAAAAAGCAGATATCGTCGTCCTGCTCGCCGGCTCGGAGGCGCCCGGGCCCACCGGCGAGGCGCACTTTCGCCCGGCCCTGTCCGGAGGCGGTCGCGTTCCGTTGATGAGCGGCCCGCTCTATGGTAGTCTGCGCTTTCTGTGACCGCCTCGGCCGGCGTTGCCGGGCCGAGTATTCTCGTGGCTTCACCGGGTCCGCCGCAGCAGCATTTGGCTGGGTAACACTTGCATGAACCTGCAATCCGCACGCTACGTCGCAATGTCGGCACTGTTGCTGGTCGTATGCGTCAGTCCTTTCTGTTTCGGTGCGGTTCATCCGATATTCTACACGACGTTTCAGGTCACGTTGTTCGGTCTGGCAGCGGCTGTCATAGCGGCTGCCGTCCTGGCGCCGCGCAAGCCGTATCCCACCGGCGTTGCGTTCGTCTGCGTTCCCGCGGCCGCGTTCGCGCTGCTGGCGGCAGTGCAGTTGCTGCCACTGCCGGCGTGGCTGGTCGGCATCATCTCGCCGAACACGATCTCCACGCTCCGTGCCGCGCTGCCGTGGAAGTCCGAGTTGCACACGGCCAGAATCAGCCTCCAGTCCCTGGGGACGCAACTGTCCGCCTTCCAGCTCATCGCGTGCCTGGCCGTGTTCGTTCTGACCGTGGGGTTGTTCAATTCCCGGCGACGGCGGCTTGTGCTGGCCTGGTCATTCACGGCGACCGGGCTGATGCTCGCACTGGTCGGGCTCTACCAGCACTGGCACTCCCCCGGGAAGGTATACGGATTCTGGGAATCCATCCACGGCGGCGTCCACTTCGGCCCGTTCGTCAACCGCAACCACTTCGCCGGCTACCTGGAGATGATCCTGCCGATCACGGCGGCCCTCATCACCGTGCGACGACTGCCGGGAGAGCGCATGAAGCCCCACTCGACCCACACCCGGGGGACGCTCCGGTGGTACCAGGTAGCCGCCCTGGGCTCTTTCATCGTCATGCTCATTGCGGTCGTGGTCTCGCTGTCGCGCGGCGGAATGATCGCGGTGGCGGCCGCCGGCTGCGTCATGTCGGCGGTTGCCTGGCGAAAGAAGGCCCTGCGTTCGGCGGGGACAACGCTGCCGCTCATCTTCGCCATCGGCTTCCTTCTGGGTGCATGGTTTGCGGGGCCGCAACTGCTCGGACGCCTGCGCGAGCTCCGAGGCGCGATTGCCAGCCCCATGGAGGAGACACGCACGATCGCCACCTTGCGCGCGCTGAAGCTGCTTGGGCAGTACCCCATCTTCGGCACCGGGCTGGGCAGCTTCCAGGCCGTGTTCACTTCCGTGCAGACGCCCGAGCTCGGCCTGGGGCTGTACCGGTACGCCCACAACGACTGGGCCCAGCTGGCCACCGAGACGGGCCTGCTGGGGGTGGCGATAGCCGTCGTCTTCGCCATCGGCCTGGCGCGCATCGCCCACAGGCGTCTCCGACGCAGCGGCGCGGGGTCGGCGTGGTGGCTGACGCTGGGGGCGACCGGTTCGCTGGCCGCCCTTGCCGTGCACAGCGCCGTTGACTTCAACCTGCACATCCCGTCCAACGCATTCCTTGCTTCGGCCGTGGCGGGCTTCCTGCTGGTCTGCTCAAGTTCGTCCCACATGCTGCGGCCGCGGCCGCCGTTGGCCCGCCGGCGCCCCGTGCTGGCCACCGGGCTCGTGCTCGCCGTGGTGTCCTCCATGGGAGCGCTGATCTACGTGGGAATCCGACACTACCAGTCTGAGGCGCTCCTGCGCCATTTCGACCCGTCTTCGCAAGCCGACCGGTCGCGCCTGCTGCTGGCAAGCCGCTACTGCCCGAGCAACCCCCGCCCGTACTTCCTGCTCTTCGGCCTGCACGCGCGGATGGCCCAGGAGGAAACCGAAGACGAAACATCCGAGTGGCATTACACGCAGGCGAACATGTGGGCCCGGCGGGCCCTTGAGCTGAGCCCCACGTGCTCCCTCTACCATGAACGCCTCGGCAGGCTGTACTACTGGGGCAACCGCAGCGTCACGGCGGAAGACCTCGAGGCGGCCGAACTGCACCTGACCAGGGCCACCGAGTTCGACCCCGCGTTCCCCGAGTGGATCCTCTCGCTGGCCGACTTCTACCTGGAAACCGGCCGCTTCTCGAAGGCGGACGAGACTTACACGCGACTGCTGGAGCTCGACCCGAGCCGCACCGAACAGGTGGCCGTGAAGCTGGCGAAGGCCGGCACCTCCGCCGAGCGCATGCGAGCCATACTGCCGGAGAGCGTGGAGGCAAGCGTGGCGCTGGGCGAGTACATGCTCAGCCAGGGCCAGCTTGATGATGCGGCGGCCTCTTTCACCAAAGCCTGCGAACTGGCCAGGAACGAGCCCACGGCCAAGAAGAAAACCGCAGCGCTGCTGCTGGCGAAGACGGGGCAGACGGCTGCGGCGCGCAAGTTCCTGGAAACCTGGATGAGGGAGAGCAACGACGCGGTGCCCTACCTTCTGGCCCTGGCCGACATCGCCCAACTGGAGGACGACGCCCAGTTGAGAATCGACTACGTGACCCAGGCAGTGCAGAAAGCCCCCGGTGATGCCCGCAACCTGGTAGCACTGGCCGAGGCATGGGCCGCGGCCGGAGACTGGGTTGAGGCGCTCACCTACTACGAGAAGGCCTACCGTCACGAACCGCGGTCGGAGGAACTGTGCGAGAGCATCGTCGCCTGTCTGAACCAGCTCCAGCGCCCGGACGAAGCCCTTGAAGTGGCGCGCGAGTTCGTGCACCGCCGGCCGCGCAGCGCCGATGCGCTCGTCCGCGTGGCCGACCTGCTCCTCGAGCAAGGGCGCGTCGTGGAAGCCATTGACTACTACGAGCAGGCCCGCAAGCTGAAACCCGATAAAGAAGAATACAAGAGGGCGCTCAAAGCGGCCATGCAGGAACTCGAGAAGCTCAGGCACGTGGACAGGAGCGAGACAGGAAGGTAGGCTCAGCCAACGCCTTCCAGGTCCGCGGCATCCACTTCGAGCGGCACCGAGCGGCCTATCAGCGTCACGTTCAGCATGACGCGGAAGCGGCTTTTGAGTTCCTCGACCACCCCCGTTCTCCCCCGGAAGGGCCCGCGCGCGACCCTGACCTTCTTGCCCCTGGCCAGGTACGGCGCCGTTTCCAGGTCCGCCGACACCGACAGCGCCCTCCTGACCTCCCGCAGCTCGCGCAGCAACTCCTCCTGGTCCTGCACGTCCAGCACGTTCAGCAGGTTCTGCTCCCCGCGAAGCCGCGCCTTCTCCCAGGTGCTCGGACAGCAGAACAGGTAACCCGGGAACAGCGGGAGCCAGCGCACTTTCCTGCCGCTTCTGTAGCGCCGGACGGCGCGGCGCAGGGGCAGGTAGTAGCGGATCCCTTCCCGCGCACACGTCCGGCCCAGCGATTTCTCGTGACGCGGCCTCGTGTACAGACAGCACCACGCGCGGCCGGCCCCCGCCGGCGGCGCCACGAGCGGATCGGGCCCGCCGGCGTCGGGCGGCGTGAGGCTATTGCCTATCTCGGGCTTATCCGTCACGCTTCACATCCGTGCGAAGATCCGGGGCGAGCCACGCGGCACAGGGGAAGAGACGCAGTGAATTCTAAGAACCCGGCCCGCCGGCTGTCAAACCCGGCGAGCGGCCCAGCCTTGACCGCCGCGCCCGGTTCACCATAGAATGTGGCGGCGCGAAAGCCGGCGCGCTGCGGCGCGATCCGGGCGAATCAGCCAGACAATAGCCAGAGGGCAACGCGAACCGTGAAAAAAGCGCTCATCACGGGGGTAACAGGGCAGGACGGATCTTACCTGGCCGAACTGCTCCTCAACAAGGGCTACGAAGTGTGGGGGATAATCCGCCGCAGTTCGTCCTTCAACACGGACCGCATCGATCACCTCTACCAGGACCCACACGAGCCGAACCTGCGCCTGCACCTGGTGTACGGGGACCTGTCCGACGGCGGCAGCCTCTCGTCGATCATCCATGGGATCAAGCCGGATGAGATTTACAACCTGGGGGCCCAGAGCCACGTCAAGGTGTCTTTCGACCAGCCGATCTACACGACGAACGTGAACGCCCTGGGCACGCTGCGGGTGCTGGAGGCGCTGCGCCACGCCGACTGGTCAACGCGCTTCTACCAGGCGTCCTCCAGCGAGATGTACGGCAAGGTGGTCGAATCGCCGCAGAACGAGCGGACGCCCTTCTACCCGCGCAGCCCGTACGCCTGCTCAAAAGCATACGCCTACTGGCAGACCGTCAACTACCGGGAGGCGTACGGCCTGTTCGCCTGCAACGGCACGCTGTTCAACCACGAATCCCCCCGGCGCGGCGAGACGTTCGTGACGCGCAAAATCACCCGGGCCGCCACGCGCATCAAGCTCGGGCTCCAGGACAGGCTCTACCTGGGCAACCTGGATGCCAAACGCGACTGGGGATACGCCAAGGACTACGTGACCGCAATGTGGCTGATGCTCCAGCAGGACGAGCCCGACGACTACGTCATAGCCACCGGCGAGGCCCACTCCGTGCGCGAGTTCCTGGACGAGGCGTTCGGCTGCCTGGACCTCGACTGGCACGACTGCGTCGAGGTGGACCCCCGCTACTTCCGGCCGACCGAGGTGGACTTCCTGCTCGGCGACGCGACGAAGGCTCGACAGGAGCTCGGCTGGCAGCCGACGCTCACCTTCAAGGAGCTGGCCCGGCTGATGATCGAGAGCGACATGGAGATCGCCAGGAGAGAGCAGATCATCGCCGACTCCGATCGGGCGGGACGCGAGCGGGGAGAGGGGTCCGATGGCTGAGAGCTTCTGGTCCGGGCGGCGGTTCTGCGTGACCGGCGGCGCAGGGTTCCTGGGTTCCTTTGTGATCGAGAAGCTGCGCGCGCGCGGCGCGGGCGCCGTTTTCGTGCCGCACGTCGAGGACTACGACCTGACCGAGCTCGAGGCCGTCCGGCGGATGTACGACGACGCCCGTCCGGACGTCGTCATCCACCTGGCCGCCGTGGTCGGCGGCATCGGGGCCAACCGCGCGCACCCGGGGGAGTTCTTCTACAAGAACCTCATCATGGGCATTCAGCTCATCGAGGAGGCGCGCCTGCGCGGCGTGGAGAAGTTCGTCGCCATCGGCACGGTCTGCGCCTACCCCAAGCACACCCCCGTGCCGTTCAAGGAGGACGACCTCTGGAACGGCTACCCCGAGGAGACGAACGCCCCTTACGGGCTGGCGAAGAAGATGCTCCTGGTCCAGTGCCAATCCTACCGGCAGCAGTACGGGTTCAACGGCATCTTCCTCCTGCCGGTGAACCTGTACGGCCCGCGGGACAACTTCGACCCGGCCAGCAGCCACGTCATCCCGGCCCTCATCCGCAAGTGCACGGAGGCGCGCGACGCCGGCGAGGACCACGTCGCGGCCTGGGGGACGGGCAGCGCCTCGCGCGAGTTCATCTACGTCGAGGACGCCGCCGAGGGGATACTGCTCGCCACGGAACGCTATGACGGGCCCGAACCCGTCAACATCGGCGCCGGGTTCGAGATAACGATCCGGGAACTGGCCGAACTCATCGCGCGCCTGACCGGCTTCGAGCGCGGGATAGAGTGGGACCCGACGAAGCCCGACGGGCAGCCCCGCAGATGCCTGGACACGTCGCGCGCCGAGAAGGAGTTCGGGTTCCGCGCGCAGATGCCCCTGGAAGAGGGCCTGCGAAGGACCATTGACTGGTACGAGAGAGCCCGCCGGGGATAGGCCGCCGTTGCGGGGCGCCTACGACTCCTCCTCCTGCTCGCCCGAATCCTCCTGGTCGGATTCCTGCTCGGGGGGCTCGGCGGCTTCCTGCGGGGGCGTCTCCTTCTCACGCTCGTGGATGATCGTCTCGGCCTCCGGCGCAACTTCCGGCGTCTCGGGGGAGTCCTCGGCCGGCTGCTCCTCCTCGGCCGGCGGCTCCGGCTGCTCTGCCTCCTCGGCCGCGGGCTCTTCCTCCTCCGGCTCCTCATAGACTTCATCGATCTCGATGCGGTCCACGTTCTTGCGCAGGAGGAAACAGACGACCGTATTGGCTGCAAAGAAGTACGCGAACGCGTAGGCAACGGGCACGGCCCGCACCGCCAGGAAAGCGGCCAGCATCAGGACCGAGGCGATCTGCATCAGCACCGAGCCGCTATGGGTGAACCCGAGCGCGCCAAACGCCTTGTAGGTCACAAGGCCGTCCCCGCCCACGAAGCCGAAGTTGATCGTCTGCGTCAGCAGGAAGATGAACAGTTCACAGAGCCCCCAGACGGCCACGGTGCTCACGGCGCCGACCAGGATCGCCAGGACAAAGTAGCCGACGAACCGGGTGAACCCCCAGAGCACGTAGCTGAACGCGCTGCTCCAGCCCTCGAAGGCGTCCTTGCCGCCGATGCTGATCGTCGGCAGCATCAGGCCGAAGCTCAACACGCCCAGAACGACCAGGAACGCCAGCAGAACGGTCGAGATAAACCAGGGCAGTATGCCGATGATCATCAGGATCGGCCCCACGACCGGTATCGAACCGATCAGGCCGCCCAGGGCGTTCAGCAGGGCGAAGACCACCACCCCGATCAGCGGAACCAGCGGCGCCAGCCAGTAGGCCTTCCACTTCCTCTTCACCATGCGAAGGCCGTCTGCGAGCATGGGAAAGTCATCGCGTCCGTATTCCAGGGCCGCCAGCCGGGTGATGACGCCCCCAAAGTAGCTCCACAGCGCCAGCAGAGCGCCGTAGAACACCACGGACACCAGGAAGTGGACGATGCCGGCGTGGAAAGGGTTGAGCAGGGGAAGCATGTACCTGGCGGCGGCGAGGCCAGTGCCGCTCAGGAAGGCCCCGACGGCGTACGGGTTGACATCGGGGTCGATGAAGTCCCCCACCTCCCCCAAACCGATGAGGTGCGTGTACACCAGGGACGCCAGGATCATCAGCAACGCGGTGCCGACCGCGGCCAGCAGCCCCATCGACAGCTTCTTGCCGTCCAGTGCCAACGCATAAGCCGACAACAGATCCCGCCAGTCACCCGTGCGTTGTCTCATGCCGGATTTCCCTCCCTATCGGAACACGCCAACCTGGGTCAGCCCTATCGCGAACGGTCCGGCGCCCGTGAGATTACACCGCCTCTGGCGTGGTGTCAACCCAAAACGCGACGCACGGCCGGCATGACCTGCCGGCCCCCCGACGACGCCACGGGTGCTGTTGACCCGACGTGCCGCCGCCAGTATGCTGCCGTCCCCCGCCAGAAGGTGTGGGCGATGAGCCGGGCAACCCGCGGTACAGCCTGAGGGAGCCGGGAAACCATGCCCTCCATGATGCCTAACGCAATCCTCGTGCTGACCGTCCTGATCTCGGGCGGCATCGCCTGTGCCGCGCCGCTCGAGTTCACCGTGGCGACCGACGGGAGCGACGAGAACCCGGGGACGCGGGCGCAGCCGTTCGCGTCCCTGGAGCGGGCGCGCGGTGCCATTCGCGCTGCCAGAGGAGCGGGGCCGCTGTCCCCGGGGGGCGCGACCGTCTGGCTCCGCGAGGGCACGTACTTCCGGGAGAATGCCTTCGAACTGAGCGCTGAAGACGCGGGCACGGAGCAGGCGCCGGTGATTTACAGCGCCTGGCCGGGCGAGCAGGTGCGCCTTGTGGGCGGCAGGATGGTGAGTGACTTCGGGCCGGTCACCGATCCGGCCGTCCTGGAAAGGCTCTCGCCCGGGGCCCGCGCCAACGTGCTGCAGAGCGACCTGCCCGCCCAGGGCATCACGGATTTCGGCGGACTGAAGCCCCGCGGTTTCTCCCGGCCGATGCATGAGGCGGCGCTCGAACTTTTCTTCGGCGGCACCCCGATGACGCTGGCCCGGTGGCCGAACGACGGGTTCGTCCGGATCACGAGTACACCCGGCGGCGAGCAGGGAGGAGCGTTCGGCTACGACGGCAACCAGCCGGGTCTCTGGCAGGAAGAGCCGGACGTATGGCTCCACGGCTACTGGTACTACGACTGGGCCGATTCATACGAGCGGGTGGCCGGGATCGATGCGGCGGGGCACGTCATCAGGACCAGGGAGCCCCACGGTGTGTACGGCTACAAGGGAGGGCAGCGGTTCTATGCGCTGAACATCCTGGCCGAACTGGACCGGCCGGGCGAATGGTACCTGGACCGCACGTCCGGGCTCCTCTACTTCTGGCCGCCCGAGCCGGTCGACAGTGCGGAGGCCCTCGTCTCCACGGCGTCCGCGCTGTTCTCGCTCACAGGCACCTCGCACGTCACGGTCCGGCGGATGACGCTGGAGGTCTGTCGGGGCACGGCGGTCCAGATATCGGGCGGCGCGCAAAACCGCGTCGTGGGATGCGTCCTGCGCAACATCGGCAACCGGGCCGTCGCGATCTCGGGCGGCCTTGGAAACGGCGTCATCGGGTGCGACATCTGCTACACCGGCGACGGCGGCGTGTCGCTCGACGGTGGCGACCGCCGGACGCTTTCCCCCGCCGGGAACTACGCGGAGAACAACCACATCCACCATTTCAGCCGCACCTGCCGCACCTACAGGCCCGCCGTCAGCGTTCGGGGTGTGGGCAATCGCGTCTCGCACAACCTGATGCACCACGGCCCGCACTGCGGGATACTGCTCGGGGGCAATGACCACGTGATCGAGTTCAACGAACTCCACAGCCTCTGCTACGAGACGGGCGACGTGGGGGCGTTCTACATGGGACGCGACTGGACCGCCCGCGGGACCGTCATCCGCCACAACTTCTTCCACCACGTCCGGGCTCCCGGCCGGTACGGCGCCAACGGCGTCTACCTGGACGACGCCGCCAGCGGGATAACCGTATCGGGCAACGTGTTCTTCCGGGTCACCAAGGCGGCCTTCATCGGCGGCGGCAGGGACAACGTCATCGAGGGGAACATCTTCGTGGACTGCGAGCCGGCGCTGCACGTGGACGCGCGGGCAATGGGATGGATGAAGCATCACGCGGCCAGCGACGGGACGCTTCAGAACCGGCTCAGGGCTGTCCCCTACAGGCAGCCGCCCTGGAGCGAATGCTACCCGGCGCTCGGTCGCATCCTGGAGGACGAGCCGGCCGCGCCAAAGGGAAACGTCATCGCGCGCAACATATGCTGGGGCGGCACGTGGGCCGAGATCGAAGCGAAAGCGGAGCCTTACTTGACCCTCACGGACAACCTGGTCCAGGTGGCCCCCCTATTCGTCGACGCCGCTGAGATGGACTTTCGACTGCGGGACGATTCGCCCGCCTGGGAGATCGGCTTCACGCGGATTCCCTTCGAGAAGATCGGGCTCTACGAGGACGAGCAGCGCGCCACCTGGCCGGTCTGGCATGAGGTGCACCCGTTCTCGGCCGGATCGGCGCGCTGAGACCGGGGGCGTGCCGGGGCAAGCAGACCACGTGGCCGGGAAATGCCCACAGGAAGCACCCCGGCGCGTGGGGCGTCACGCGCGCCCGGAAGGGCAACACGCGCTTGACGTATATGGTCTCGATAGGGCATACTGGTGGTCTGTTTGGCATTACCCATCCGCTGGAACCAGCGGCGGCCGGCCGTGAGCGTTTCGCCGACGGGCCGTCCTGTGAACAAAACGAGACACAGTATGGGCAGGTGGAATATGTCTCGCGCCACCATTGGCGCGGGGTGCGTGGCCGCGCTCGTCTGCATGGGTGCGGCCCCGGCGGCCGGGCAGAACGTGCCCTGCCTGCACCTGGGCCAGGCTGCTACAATAGAAGAGATGCTCACGGCGTGCAATCCGGACGATGAGCACGGGATTACATCCGACCTGACGGAGCAGGAACTGTGCGACCCGGCCTGTTACGTCCTTTCGCTTTGATCTTTACGGTTGCCGCCGTCCACCGAAGAAAGGCTGCACATGAACCGAGGCTCCCCTGCGGTTGTGGAAACCGTCGCGTCTGACGGCCTGGTAGCCCGTGCCGTCTCCCGACAAGGCTGTGAAGACCTGTTTGTGACGGCCACGCTCGACCGGCACCCGTCGGTGCGGGCCATGTTCCAGTGTGTGGCGGACCTGATTGCGGCGCGTGACGCGTCCATCGTCTCCGTTGAGGTCTTCGGCCTTGCCGCCGGCGGTCCGGACGCTGCCGCGCCGGCGCTGCGGGAGGTCTTCGGCGAGATTGCCTGGCCCCTGACGTGGCTCGACGAAGGCTCGCAGAACGAGCCCCCGCTTGCAGGGATAGTCGTGCACGGGGTCTGCGGCCTGGACGTCACACCCGTGCAGCTGCGCGGCCGCGCGATCGGTTCCGTCTATGAGGACGAGTTCGCCCGCTACTGCGTCCTCGGCGGCCTCCAGCCGCTCGATCTGTCCCTGGACAGGCCGGCGCAGGCGCGCCAGGTCTTCGAGGGCATGTTCACCGCGTTGGACCGGGCGGGCATGGCCTTCGCCGACGTGGTGCGCACGTGGTTGTGGGTTGACAACATCCTGGACTGGTACGGCGAGTTCAACAAGGTCCGCACGGCCTTTTTCGACGAACACGGGGTCTTTGACGTCATGGTCCCGGCCAGCACGGGCATCGGGGGGCACAACGCGTCCGGCTCCGCGCTGGATGCCGCGCTGTTCGCGGTGCGGGCCAAGGGGCCCGGCGTGGAGGCGTCCACCGTGCCCTCGCCGCTGCAGGACGAGCCGGGGGCTTACGGCAGCTCTTTCAGCCGCGCCGCGGAACTGGTTACCCCGCAATACCGCCAGATCTTCGTGTCGGGCACGGCCAGCATAGCCCGCACGGGAGAGACGATGTACGTCGGCGACGTCGACGCCCAGATCGCCCGGACGATGGAGGTCGTCAAGGCCATCCTGGAGAGCCGGCGCATGACGTGGGCGGACGTTTCCCGCAGCCTTGCCTATTGCCGCAAGGCGACGGACGCGCCGGCGTTCCGCGCCTACTGCGAGGCCCACGGCCTCCAGACCATGCCCGCCCTGGTGGCGAACAACACCGTCTGCCGCGACAACCTGCTCTTCGAGATCGAGGTTGATGCCATCGTGCCGAATGAGTAGGCTGGTAGCCGTGGTGTTGACGTCACGTCGGGGCGCCTCATGATCGACATCCCCAGACTCTACCTGGGCCGGGTCTCGCCCTCCGACCGCCTGCGCTACGGGCACGGAACCAGCCCCGCGGCGGCCAGGAAGCCCGTCGTGGTCTGGAACGTGACCCGCCGGTGCAACCTGTCCTGCGTCCACTGCTACTCCGCCTCGGATGCGACCCCTGCCGAGGATGAACTGACCACCGACGAGGGCCGGGCGCTCGTCGACGACCTGGCGCGGTTCGGCTGCCCGGTGATCCTGTTCTCCGGCGGGGAACCGCTCCTCCGGCCCGACCTGACAGAGCTGGTCCGCCACGCCGCGCGGGCCGGCGCACGGGCGGTCGTCTCGACCAACGGCACGCTGTTGGACGCGGCGAAGGCAGCGGAGCTGAAGGACGCCGGCGCCGCCTACGTGGGCGTGAGCCTGGACGGACTGCGCGAGATGCACGACCGCTTCCGCGGTCGCGAGGGCGCCTTCGATCTGGCCCTCGCGGGCATCCGGGCCTGCCGCGACGCCGGGCTCAAGGTTGGCATCCGCTACACCGTAACGCGAGAGAACACGGGGGACGTGCCGGGCGTCTTCGACCTGATCGAGGCCGAGTCCGTCCCGCGGGCCTGCTTCTATCACCTGGTCCGAATCGGCCGCGGGTCGGCCCTGGCGGACCAGGACCTCGACCACCGGGAGACCCGGCGCGTCGTGGACCTGATCGTCGACAAGACTGCCGAGCTGATCGCGCGCGACGGCGTGAGAGAGGTCCTGACCGTGGACAACCACGCCGACGGCCCTTACCTCTACCTGCGGATGCTGCGCGAGGGCAGGCCCGGGGCGGAGGAGGCGCTGGAGCTGCTCCGGCGCAGCGGCGGGAACGCCAGCGGGTCCGGCATCGGCTGCGTGAGCTGGGACGGGACGGTGTATCCGGACCAGTTCTGGCGCACCCGCCCCCTCGGCAACGTCAGGGAGCGCCCGTTCAGCCGGACGTGGACGGACCTGTCCGACCCCGCCGTGGCCGTGCTCAAGGAGAAATGGCGGCACGTCAAGGGCCGTTGCGCCGCGTGCCGGTTCCTGGACGCCTGCAACGGCAACCTGCGCGCGCGGGCCGAGGCCGCCACCGGCGACCCCTGGGCGCCCGACCCGGCCTGCTACCTGAGCGACGAGGAGATCGGGATCGAACCCGACTCCGACGGGGGGAGCCGCCTTGGATAGCCCGCCGCTCAGAGTCCTCGCCTGGGAGACTACCAGGCGCTGCCCGCTGGACTGCCGCCACTGCCGCGGCTCGGCGCGCGACCGGGACTACGCGGGCGAACTCACCACGGAAGAGGGCAGGAGGCTGATTGACGGGATCGCCGCCTTCGCCACGCCCATCCTCATCCTCACCGGCGGCGAACCCATGACCCGGCCCGACATCTACGAACTGGCCCGCCACGCGACCGCGCGCGGCCTGCGCGCCGTGATGGCCCCCTGCGGGCACCTGATCACCCCCGACACGGCGCGCCGCATCCGCGAGGCGGGCATCAAGCGCATCAGTGTCAGCCTGGACGGGGCCGACGCGGCGACGCACGACGCCTTCCGCGGCGTGCCGGGGGCCTTCGACGCCGCCCTGGGCGGGCTCCGGCACGCGCGCGAGGCGGGGGTGGAGTTCCAGATCAACACGACGGTCACGCGCCTGAACGCCGCCCAGTTGCCGGCCATACTGGATCTGGCCGTCGGGCTCGGCGCCGCCGCCCTGGACCTGTTCTTTCTCGTCCCGACCGGCCGCGGGGCGGCCCTCGACGGGGAGCAGATATCGCCGGCGGACTACGAGCGGGCCCTGTCCTGGATCCTGGAGGTCTCGGCGCAGGCGCCCATATCGGTCAAGACGACCTGCGCGCCGCACTACGCCCGCGTGCGCGAGCAGCGCGGGGTCGCCGGCCCGGCGCGCGGGGGCGGCTGCCTGGCCGGGCGGGGGTTCGTCTTCGTCTCGCACCGCGGGATCGTCCAGCCCTGCGGCTTCCTGGACCTGGCCTGCGGCGACCTGCGCGAGGAGGGCTTCGACCTCCGAAAGGTCTATGAGACTTCGGAGGTGTTCCGGGCGCTACGGGACGTGGACGCGTATCACGGCAAGTGCGGCGTCTGCGAGTACAGGCGAGTCTGCGGGGGCTGCCGCGCGCGGGCCTACGCCCGCGACGGCGACTACCTGAGCCCGGACCCCGCGTGCGCGTACGTCCCGAGCGATCGTAACTGAGGTTCGCCGTGGCACTGGACGGCAAAGACGCCGAACTGCTCTACACCCTCCAGACGGGCCTGCCGCTGGAGCGCCGCCCCTTCGCGCGCGTGGGCGCCGGCCTCGGCCTGAGCGAGCAGGAGGTGCTCGACCGCCTGCGCGCCTTCTTCGAGCGCGGCCAGGCCAGGCGGCTCGGCGGCGTGTTCGACCCCGCCGGGCTCGGATACAGGAGCACGCTCTGCGCGGCCGCACTCGGCGAGGACGAACTGCCGCGCATAGTCCCCCTGCTCACGCCGCACCCCGGCATGACCCATTGCTACTTGCGCAAGCGCCTGGACGCCCTCGGCCCCGCCGCGCCGCAGGTGCCGAACCTCTGGTTCACGCTGACCGTCCCAGCCGGTGCGCTCGACGCGGAGGTCGAAAAGACGCGCCGGTTGGTCGCCCCGCGCGAACTGCTGGACCTGCCGGCCCGCAGGCGGTTCAAGGTCCAGGTTATCTTCGACCCGCGCGAGGAACGGGCTACCGGGGCCGCAGCGCCGCAGCGCGAGGCCGCACAGCCTGAGGGCTCGCCGACGCCCCTTGCCGAGTGGCAGAAGGCCGTCGTGCGCGCGCTCCAGGGGAACCTGCCGCTCGTGGAGGAACCCTTCGCCCCGGTGGCGGAGGCCGCCGGGTGCGGGCCGGACGAGCTGCTCGGACTGCTCCGCGAGTGGCACCGGGCGGGCGTCCTGCGGCGCGTCGCGCTGCTGGTGCGCCACCGGCGGATCGGGTTCACGGGCAACGCGATAGCCGCCTGGGCCGTACCGGCGGAGCGCGTCGAGCCGGTTGGCCTCATGCTGGCCGCGCGCCGCCCGGTGACCCACTGCTACGAGCGCCGGCCCCACGCCGCGTTCCCCCCCAACCTCTACGCAATGCTCCACGCCAGGGGGGATGAGCGCGTGCGGGAGATGTTCCGCGAACTCTCGGCAGAGGCGGGGCTCTCGCAGGGCGTGCTCCTGCGCTCGGTGCGCGAGTACAAGAAGACCAGCCTCCGCTACTTCTAACAGATTCAACGCGGAGAACGCCGAGAAGGCAAGGAGAACAACAGAAACGGCGACAGTCGTGTTACCTTTAAGTCGTCTCTGTGTCCTCAGCGGTCTCTGCGCTTCAATCCGTGGCGTTTTGCCGGCGGCGGGCGGGCCGCCTATAATGGTGCGGACCCGCCGCGCTCCCCGCGAAAGAGGCCTATGAACGCGAAAAGACGTTCACGCCCCACCTACCCCGTGGACCTTCTGGTCGAGGGACGCCGCTTCCTCGTCGTGGGCGGCGGAAAGGTCGCGCTGCGCAAGACGAAGGGCCTGCTGGCGGCGGGCGCCGACGTCACCGTGGTCGCCCCGGAGGTCCGCGACGAGGTGGAGCGGCTCGCCGCCGAGGGCCGCATCCGCTGCGTCCGGCGCCCGTTCGAGGACGCTGACGCGGACGACATGCTCCTCGTCTTCGCGGCGACCGACGACCGGGGAGTCAACCGCCGCGTGCTGGACGGCTGCCGGCGGCGCAACGTCCTCTGCTGCCCGGTGGACAGGAACTGGACCGAGGGCGATTTCGTCACCCCCGCCGTCGTCCGCAAGGGCGGGCTGACCGTCTCGGTCTCGACGGGCGGCCGGTCCGCCCGCCGATCCCGCCTGGTCAGGGACAACCTGGAGCGCCACCTCCGGATGGCCGAGACGGCCGACCTGCTGGTCATGGGCACGGACCACGCCTGCTTGCCCCTGGCCGAGCGCGAGCCCTACCACCTGGCCGGCGAGGGCATGGAGCGCGCCGGCCGGATGCTGATGCAGGTGCTCGGCGTCCACGAGTTCATGCTCCTGAACACGTGCAACCGAATCGAGCTGGTCGCGGTCGTCTCGGAGGATCCGGGCACGGACGCGCTGCTGAAGCGCATCCTCGGCTTCGACCGGCTCGCCGAGGGGGGCTGGTACGTGCGGCGCGGCTTCGAGGCATTCACGCACCTGGCCGCGGTCACGGCGGGACTCCGCTCCCAGAGCCCCGGCGAGGAGCACGTGGTCGCGCAGGTCAAGGAGGCGCTGGAGGCTGCCGAGCGCGCCGGCTGGGCTGGAGGGGTGATGCGGGGCTGGCTCGGCTCCGCCTTCCACCTGGCCAGGGACATCCGCGCCGCCGCGGGGCCGCTGCTCCGGGGGGGCGAGATCGAGGACCTCTGCGTCGAGCGCCTCGGCGCGGCGGTTCCCCCGTCGGACTCGGCCCGCGTCCTCGTCGTAGGCACCGGGACCGTCGGGCGCGGGCTCGTGCAGCGGCTCGTCGAGGCGGGATATCGCTGCGACTGGTGCTACCACGCCCACCGGCCGGGCCTGCCGGAGGGCTGGCGGGGGCGGGTCGAGCTCTGCACGTTCGCCGACCTGCCCGGCCGGCTGGCGGCGGCCGACGCCGTCGCCTGTGCCGCCGCCTCGGAGCACGTCCTGGGCGCGGAGCACGCGGCGCTCCTCGACGCGCGGAAGAAGGTGCCCGTCTTCGACCTGGGCATCCCGCGCAACGTTGACTCCGAACTCAGCAGAGCGGCGCCGAACGTGGACCTGGTGGGCCTGGACGGTCTGAAGGCGCCCGACGGCGGCGGGCCGGCGGACGTCGAGCGCGCCGTCGCGCTCGCCCGGCAGGTCGTGGCCGGACACAGGGAGATGTATGACAAGATCCTCGAAAGCCTTCAGGGCGGGGACCAGGGACAGTAAACTGTCCTTGATCCAGACCCGCGGCGCGCTGGCGCGCCTGGGGGAGCTGCTCCCGGGGGCGCGCTTCGAGGACGCGCCGACGTCCTCCCCCGGTGACCGCGATCGCCGCACGGACCTGCGCGAGAGCCCGCCGGACTTCTTCACGCGCGACCTGGACGAGGCGCTCCTGGCGTGCGAGCTGGACTGCGCCGTCCACAGCGCCAAGGACCTCCCCGACCCCGTCCCAGAGGGGTTGGACTGGTTCCGGCTGCCCTGGGCCGAGGACGCGCGCGACGCGCTGGTCCTGCCGCCGGGGCGCGCCGTCGGCGACCTGCCGGTCGGCGCCCGGATCGGCGTCAGCAGCGACCGGCGGGCGGCCTACTGCCGCCGCCGATTCCCCGAGGCCCGACCCTGCCCGATCCGGGGCAACGTCGAGGAGCGCCTGGCAAGGCTGGACCGCGGCGAGTACGACGCCGTCATCACCGCCGCCGCCGCGCTGATCCGCCTGGACGTGCAGGACCGCATCACGGAGTTGATACCTCTGGCAGACCTGCCGACGCCGGACGGGCAGGGCGCGCTGGCCGTGACGTTCCGCGCGGGGGACGAGCGATTCCTGTGCCTGCGGGGCCTCTTCGTGAAGGCCGTCACGTTCGTCGGGGCCGGGGCGGGCACGGCGGAGGCCTGCACGCTGGCCGGTGCGCGCGCCCTGGGGCGCTGCGACGTCTGCCTGCACGACGCCCTGGTAGACCGGGCCCTGCTCGAACGGCTCCCCGCCGGTGCGCGGACGGTGGACGTGGGGAAACGCTCCGGACGCCGCTCAGCGGAACAGGCCGACATCACGCTGCTCATCGCCGACGAGACCCGCAAGGGCCGGCGCGTCGTCCGCCTGAAGGGCGGCGACCCCGGCGTCTTCGGCCGGCTCGCCGAGGAGACGGAGGCACTGGACAGCCTGCGCCTGCCCTACCGCGTCATCCCCGGCGTCAGCAGCCTCAACGCCGCCACGACCGGCACGGGGATGCTCCTGACGCGGCGCGGCGGCTCGCGCGGGTTCTGCGCGATGACCGGGCGCGGCCGGGGCGGCGCGGTGGCCCGCGTCGGGAGCGCCGAAAGGGCGAAGCTCCCCGTCGTCTTCTTCATGGGCCTCGGCGTCGCCGACGCGCTGGCGGAGCAGCTTGTCGGCGACGGGATGCCGGAGGACACGCCGGCCGCCTTCGTCTTCGGCGCGGGGAGCGACGAGCAGGTCGTCGTCCGGGGCGAGTTGGGGGACATCGCCGAGCGGGCGCGCGGCGCCGGCTCGGACGCCCCGGCGCTGCTGATCGTCGGTGAGGCCGCGCGCTGCGCCTTCCCCGCCGACCGCGGCGCGCTGGCCGGTCGGCGCGTCCTGCTCACGTGCAGCGAAGCGCTCCAGGACAGGGCCGCAGACGCGGTGACCGACCTGGGCGGCGTGCCGCTCAGGAGGCCGCTGATCCGCCTCCGGCCCGAGCCGGCGGCCCTCGAGCGACTGCGCCGCATCGCGGAATACGACTGGGTCGTCCTGACTTCGCCGTCGGCCGTGCGGGTCCTGCTGGGGATGTTGGGGGAAGCGGGCGCGGACCTGCGCGCCCTGCCCCGGATCATGGCCTCCGGCCCGGGCACGGCGCGCGAGCTGCGGAAGGCCGTGCTGCGCCCGGACGTGGAGCCGGGCGCCGACTTCGGCGCCGGGGGGATTGCCGAACTCGCGGCCTCCGTGATCGAGCCGGGGGCAAGGATACTGAGGTTCAGGTCGGACGCCGCCGGGCCGTCCCTGGCCGAGTCGCTCAGCGCGCGGGGGGCGGCCGTCGAGGACTGCGTGCTTTACCGCAACGAGCCGGTTGCGTATGATCGCCTGCCCGCGTTCGACGCCGCTTTCTTCGCCAGCGGGTCGGCCGTGCGCGCGTTCGCGTCCCAATGGGGGGCGGACGCGCTGGCGGGCAGGACCGTCCTGGTGATCGGCGAGCCGACGGCGGCGGCGCTGAGACGCGAGGGTCTCAAGCCCGACGTGGTCAGCCCGGAGGCGACGGTCGAGGCGAGCATCTTCGCCCTGGCCGTCGCGTGCGTGAGGGAATCGCTGGAGGGAATGCCATGAGCCGCTACCCGCAGGTCCGGCTGCGCAGGCTGCGCCGGACGGAGTCGCTGCGCCGCATGTTCGGCACGCCGCTGCCGGGGCCGGAGAGGTTCGTCTGGCCCACATTCGTCGTGGACGGGACGGGCGTGCGCGAGGAGATCGAGGCCATGCCCGGGCAGTGCCGCGTGAGCGCCGACGTGCTCGTGCGGGAACTCGCCCCGGTGGTCGCCTCGGGCGTCGGCGGGGTGCTCCTGTTCGGCATCGTAGAGGATGCGCTCAAGGACGAGGCCGGCACGGCCGCCTTTGCGGAGGACGGCGTCGTCCAGCGCGCCCTGCGGCTTGTCCGGCGGGAGTTCCCGGAACTGGTGATCTTCACCGACGTCTGCCTCTGCGCCTACACGACGCACGGGCACTGCGGGCCGCTCGACGCCAGCGGCGACGTGGACAACGACGCGGCCGTCGCGACGCTCGCGCGGGTCGCGGTATCGCACGCTGCGGCGGGCGCGGACGCCGTCGCGCCGAGCGCGATGATGGACGGCCAGGTGGGGGCCATCCGGGCGGCGCTGGACGCGGCGGGGTTCGCGCAGACCATCTTGATGAGCTATTCGACCAAGTTAGCGTCCCACATGTACGGGCCGTTCCGCGAGGCGGAGCGCTCGGCGCCGCAGAAGGGAGACCGGCGCGGCTACCAGGCGCCCTTCCACGACCTGCACCAGGCGCTCCGCGAGTCCGCGCTGGACGAGGAAGAGGGCGCCGACATCCTGATGGTCAAGCCGTCGCTGTTCTACCTCGACGTGCTGGCGCGGCTGCGCGAGCGCACGGACCTGCCCATCGCGGCCTACAACGTCAGCGGCGAGTACTCGATGCTCATCGCGTCCGCCGAGCGCGGCTGGGGCGACCTGCGCGGGATGGTGCGCGAGGCGACGACGGCGATCGCGCGGGCCGGAGCGGACGTCATTATCTCTTACTGGGCCAATAGATACGGGGAGATCTTCGGCAGCCGATGAGCGCGTCGGGGGACATGTTCGAGCGGGCCAGGCGGGTGATCCCGGGCGGGGTGAACAGCCCGGTGCGCGCGTTCGGGGCGGTCGGGGGCGAGCCGGTTTACGCCGTCCGGGGTGCGGGCGCGCGGGTCACGACGGCGGACGGCCGGGAGCTGATAGATTATTGCTGTTCGTGGGGGCCGCTGATCCTGGGGCACGCGCGCGAGGAGATCGTCCGCGCCGTCGAGGAGGCGGCGCGCGCCGGGACGAGCTTCGGGATGAACACGCCGCGCGAGGTCGAGTTCGCCGAGCTGCTCTGCGAGATGGCGCCGGGCGTCGAGATGGTCCGGCTGGTGAACTCGGGGACCGAGGCGGTGATGACCGCGCTGCGGCTGGCGCGGGGGTTCACGGGACGGCGCAGAGTCGTGAAGTTCGAGGGCGGCTATCACGGGCACACGGACTGCATGTTGGTCTCGGCGGGCAGCGGCCTGTTGACCGGCGGGGCGACGTCCTCGGCGGGGGTCTCCCCGGAGGTCGCCGCGGAGGTTTTCGTCGCGCCCTACAATGACCTGGCGGCCGTCCGGGAGATCGTGGCGGCGCACGGCGCGGAGCTGGCGGCGATCATCGTCGAGCCGGTCGCGGGGAACATGGGGCTGGTCGCGCCGGCGCCGGGCTTTCTGGAGGGCCTGCGGGCGGCGGCGGACGGGTGCGGCGCGCTGCTGATCTTCGACGAGGTGATAACCGGCTTCCGGCTCGCGCCGACGACCTGCGGCGCCCTGTGGGGCGTCGCGCCGGACCTGACGTGCCTGGGCAAGATCATCGGCGGCGGCCTGCCCATCGGGGCGGTCGGCGGCCGGGCGGAGGTGATGCGCGCACTGGCGCCGCTCGGACCGGTCTATCAGGCGGGAACGCTGAGCGGGAACCCCGTCGCCGTCGCGGCCGGCCTGGCCACGCTGAAGCTGCTCCGCGCGGAGGATCCCTACCCGCGCCTGGACCGCCTGGGCGAGCGCCTGGCCGCGGGGCTGAATGACGCCGCCCGGCGGCATGGCGTGTCGATGCACTGCGCACGGATGGGCAGCATGTTCACGCCATTTTTCTGCACGGAAGAGGTGACTGACCTCGCGGGGGCGCGCCGGTGCGACACGCACGCCTACGCCGAGTTCTTCCGCGGGGTGCTGGAGCGGGGCATCTATCTGCCGCCGTCGCAGTTCGAGGTGGGCTTCATCTCGGCCGCGCACGGCGAGGCGGAGATCGACGAGTTCACGTCCGCTGCGGCGGACGTGTTGTCTGAAATGGGCGGAAGAAGGTCCGAGTGAGGACGTCCAAATAGTCACTGGTTTTTGCATCCTGGCGGCGGTCGTGCTGCTGATGCTGGCGGGGGTCCTGCCGGCGCGCGGCGGCGGGCAGGCCGCGGTGTTCTACTCGCCCGTCTTCATCGCGCTGCTGAGCGCGCTGGGCATCGCGCTCATCGTCTGCGCGGTGCGGCGCCGGCCCTCCCGGCGGCAGGTCGGCTTCCACCTGACGCACCTTTCCGTCGCGTTGATCCTGCTCGGGGCGTTCCTCGGCTTCGCCTTCGGCGAGCGGACGCAGTTGGCGGTTCCCGTCGCCGCCGACCACGAGACGCGCGAGCTGCCGCTGGCGGACGGCGGCTCGGCCGGGCTGCCGTTCGGGCTCTCCGTCACCGATTTCGAGGTGCTCTACTACCCCCCCGATTACGTGCTCTACCGCCCGTCGGGCGAGGCCGGCTACGAGTTCGTGCGGCGGGTCCGGCTGCCCGCCGAAGGGACGCTGGACCTCGGCGAGGCCGGCTCGATTGCGGTTGAAGACCTCAAGGACGACGCGGGCGAGTGGCTCCCCGAGCGCGCACTTGCGGGCGGCCGGGTGCTGCGGAGGGCCGCCGCGATGCCGCGCCGCTACGCCGCCGCCCTGCGCATCAGCGACCCCGGCGGCGCCGTCCGCCGCGAGGAGCTGGCCGTCAATCACCCCGTGGAGCACGGCGGATGGCGGTTCTATCTCATGTCCTACGACGAGGATGCGGCCCGCTACGTGGTGCTCAGCGCGCGGCGCGACCCGGGCCGGCGGCTCGTCATCGCCGGCATCTGGGCGCTGATGGCGGGGGTCGCGATCATGTGTTTCCGGAGGCGGGGGGCGGCGCGTGGGACGGATTGAGGGCATTGCCACGATTACGATGGTCGCTGCCGCTGCGGCCTACGCAGCCGCGTTCGGCCTGCTCCTGGCGCGCAGGCGGCGGGCCGGCTTCGCCGTGTTCGTGGTGGGATGGGGGCTCAACGCCGCGCTCGTGGCCCTCAACTGGGTCGCCGGCGGGCATCCGCCCTTCGGCAACATGTATCACGTGATGGTCTTCCTGTCGCTCTGCTTCCTGCCGCTCTACCTGCTGCTGAGGCGCCGCGAGGGCCTTGGCTGGCTCCACCTCTACTTCGCCGCGGCCGCCGTCGTCCCGCTGGCCGGCGCGCTCTTCATGGAGCGCGACATACTGTGGCGCCGGATGCCCGCGCTCCACTCGCCGTGGTTCGTGCCGCACGTAGTCAGCTACATGATATCCTACGCGCTGGCCGCCGTCGCCTTCGCGCTGACCGTGGCCGGACGGGTGCGGCGCGTCGGAAAGGAATACGCCGACGCCAGTTACGCCGTGCTCCGGTTCGCCTTCCCGTTCATGACCTTCGGGCTGCTCTCGGGGGCGCTCTGGGCGGAGGAGGCGTGGGGGGCCTACTGGTCCTGGGACCCGAAGGAGACGTGGTCGCTTATCACTTGGACGGCGTACGTGGCCTGCTTCCACTGCCGGTCGGCGCCCCGGCTGCGGCCCGGCGCCGACCTGGTTCAGGCGCTGGCGTTCCTGGCGCTCCTGACGACGTTCCTCCTGGTCAACCTGCTGCCGAAGCTCGCCAGCGTGCTTCACGGCTATGCGTGACAGGCGAGGAAGGAGACTAGAGATGACCGCACGGATAACGCACGGGGCGCGGCCGGGGATCGGCTGTCACGCCGCGGCGCTCTGCCTGCTGGCCCTGGCGGGGACCGCGACGGCAGCGGCGGAGCCGGCAAGTGAACCCCGCGCCGCCGGCCCGCAAGAGATCGCGCGGGAGCTGCTCGGCTCCGAAGGCGTCCGCCCCGGTCTTTGCCTGCACCTGGGCTGCAGCGACGGCGCCCTGACCGCCGAGCTTGCGCTGGCCGGGCGGTTCGTCGTCCACGGGCTGACCAGCCGGCCGGAGGACGTCGAAAAGGCCCGGGCGCACGTCCGCTCGCGCGGCCCTTACGGCCCCGTGGCCGTGGACTACAGCCCCCTGGCGTCGCTGCTCTATGCGGACGACACGGCCAACGTTATAGTAGCCAGCGACTTCGACATGCTGGCCGGCGGCGGGCTGACACGTCAGGAGATATTGCGCGTCCTTGCGCCGGGCGGGGCGGCCTTCCTGGAGAGGAACGGGGGCTGGGAGAGGGCGAGCAAGCCCCGTCCCGCCGCGATGGACGGCTGGGGGCAGTACCGCCACGACGCCTCGCGCGGCGCCGTCTCGCGGGACGTCCTGGTCGGCCCGCCGACCTCCGTCCGCTGGATAGCCGGCGGGCGCTGGGTCGCCCTCTCGGCCGGCATGGGTGGCATCTACTCGGCGGGGGGCCGTGTCTTCGAAGTCTACCCGACGGGGCAAGAGACCACCCAGACGCTCGTCGCGCGGGACGCCTACAACGGCCTGAAGCTCTGGGAGCAGCAGGTCGAGATCAGCACCCGGTCCGTCAAGGACCTGATCGTGGCCGTCGGCGACCACGTCTACACCGTCGTCGAGAAGGACGGCCCCGTGGTCGCGATAGACGCGACGACCGGCGAGGTGGCGCGGACTTACGCGTTCAAGGCCGGCGCCCTCACCTACCACGAGGGGATGCTCATCCGCGCGCCGGGCAAGCCGTCGGCCTGGGACGCCGAGACCGGCGAGATGCTCTGGGAGGCCAGCGTCGGGGCGTACCCCCCGCACGTCGTCGGCGACGGCCGGCTCTTCCTGGAATGTTACGGGCAAGACGAGCTGGCCTGCCTGGACGTGGAGACCGGCCGCGAGCTCTGGCGCGTGCCTAACCAGGACCAGGCGTCGCCCCTCTGCTATCGCGGGGGGATGCTGTTCACGAAGAAGACCTGGCTTCTCGGCCAACCGGGCAGACACGAGGCGCCGGGGGCGCTGAACCACGCCTATTCTGCCGAGGACGGCCGGCTCCTCTGGACCCGCCGCTACAAGGTCCACTGGCACCAGGGCCTCGCGGACGTCTTCTTCCTGGGCGGGGCGGTCTGGGTGCAGGACGACGGCCCGCCGCAGGCCTGGGTCGGGCTCGACCCCGCCACGGGAGAGGTGAAAAGGAGCGTCGGCGTCGAGGCCACGCGGAGCTTCCTGCGCTGCTACCCCGACCGGGCGACGGAGAAGTACATACTGCAAGACGTGGGCATGGGCTTCTTTGACTTCCGGGAGGGGAGTTTCCTCAGCTTCTACGGCGGCCGGGGTACCTGCGGGGCGGGATGGATCCCCGCCAACGGGCTCGTCTACAGGACGCCGGACATCTGCGTCTGCTTCGCCGAGTTGCGGGGGGCTGCGGCGCTGGCGCCGGGGCCGATGCCCGACCCCCGGCGGATGATGGAGCACGCGGGCCCGGCGCTCCGTAAAGGCCCTGCCTTTGGCGCCCCCGGCGCGGAGACGGCGCCGGGCGACTGGCCGACCTACAGGCACGACCCGGCCCGCACCGGCGGCACGCCCGTGAAGGTCGGCCTGCCGCTCCGCAAGGCGTGGGAAGCCGAGGTGGCCGCCGTGACGACCCCGCCCGTGGCGGCGGGTGGCCGCGTCTACCTGACCGCGCCCGATGAGCACCGGGTCGTCGCGCTCGACGCGCGGAGCGGCAAGCCCCTCTGGAGCGCCACGGCGGGGGGCCGCATAGACTCGCCGCCGACAGTCTCGGGCGGGCGCGTGCTGTTCGGCTCGGCGGACGGGTGGGTCTATTGCCTGGCCGCCGGCGACGGCGCGCTCGCCTGGCGACGGCGGGCCGCCCCGGAGGACCGCCGCATCGTCGTCCGCGGGCAGGTCGAGTCGCTCTGGCCCGTACACGGCAGCGTGCTGGTCCGGGACGGAACGGCGTGGTTCGCCGCCGGCCGACACTCGGAGCTGGACGGCGGGATCATGGTCTACGCCGCCGACTCGGCCAGCGGCGAGCTGCTCTGGCAACGCCAGGTCATCCGCGAGGACCTGCTGGCCCAGCGCCAAGTGAACCTGGTGGTCAACACGACCAACGGGATCCTGGCCGCCGACGGGGGAAGCCTCTTCATGGACCGCGCCGAGCTCGACCCCGCCACCGGCCGGGATGCCCCAGGCAAGGGCGGGCTCCGAATGTACGGCGGCGCGTGCGCCTTCGTCGAGGACATTGCCCGCCCGCCCCATTCCTGGAAGCACGAGTGGCGCAACTGGTCCTACACGAGCTTTCCGGTCAGCGGCAAGGCGCTGCCGAATGGCGACGTCGCCGCCGGCACCGCCCTGGCCGCGGAGGGCGACCTGGTCGTGGGACTGAGGAACGAGACGCTGACGATCTTCGCCCGACGGGTCCTCGGCCCCAACCGGGCCGAGAACGCCTGGTCCGTGCAAGTACCGGAGGGTTCGCGCCCCAAGGCAATCCTGCTGGCTGGCGGCGTGGTCTTCGTAGCGGCCATGCCGGACGCCGACGATCCCGCACGGGGCGTCATATGGGCCTACAACGCGGAAAGCGGCGCGGGGCTGGGCGAGTGCGCGCTGGACGCCGCCCCGCTGTTCGACGGCATGGCAGCAGTGCCGGGCTGGCTCTACGTCTCGACGCAGGACGGCAGGGCTATCTGCCTGTCGGGCGGCTGACGCGAGGCGCGGTTCCTTCGGGACACGGGCGGGGGGAGCAACGGCTTCCTCAGCGCAGCAGAAATCAGCAATGGCGCAGAACGGCAGACCGCAGACGGTGACCATCAAGGCCGGGGATTTCGGCGACCGGGATGGCTGAACAGAACAACGTGTACTTCACCACGAAGGACACGAAGAACGCGAAGCAAAGAACCATCAGGGAAAGACGACGAACGGGAGAGCAGACTGTAGCAGTCGGTTCTGCTGCTCTTCGTGCCCCCGCCGTACGGCGGGCAGGCTTCGTGGTGAAATCCGTTGCCGTACCTCAAGCCTCCAGCCTACAGTCTCCAGCCTGCTTTTCTCGTTTTTCCGATTTTCCACCCAAGTGAAA
>Ga0180431_10000064_pt1 | contig 138482 bp, 117 predicted proteins | sample SS_ome_11_FD_132459 | JGI IMG/M metagenome (GOLD analysis project Ga0180431, IMG submission 132459) | Hypersaline lake sediment archaeal communities from the Salton Sea, California, USA - SS_1_MS_1 metaG | ecosystem: Environmental > Aquatic > Non-marine Saline and Alkaline > Hypersaline >...
GGCAATGCAATCCAGCCGGGGGAGTATGCCCACAATGTTCAGCTGGCAGATTTATTCCCGACGATAATGGACTGGCTGGGAGATGAAAAGGCGCCATGGATGGTCGGAGATTCGTTGATAAAAGATCTCCATTATAAAACCAGTGTCAAAGATGAAAGAATTATCTATGTCGATGGGGCCCATCGTACCGATCAATTCTGCGTCATTAGGAAAAACATTAAGATAATCCTGACCGGAGACAAAATAGAGGTGTATGATCTGAAACAAGATCCCGAAGAAACAACGAACCTTGCAGAAAAGCGCAGGTATGGGGAATTGATCCAGTCTGCCCTTCGATTCAGGAAAACACACGAAAAAAGCAGACGTCTAAGGGACCTGAAAATTTCGAGAGAAGAGTTGGAGAGGCTTAAATCTCTTGGATATCTCCAATAGCGGCTGCTTATGAAGAGCGGTTATTGGAGTACGGAAACCGGGACCATGCCCGTCCTGATCTCTATGATGAAGTCCTTCAAGTTCTCCTGATGATCAGAAGAGGCAAAGGAATGCGGATCAATTATTCAGAGTGTTGAAGGGCCGTTCCTCCTTTGCCAAAAATCTGCTTGATTTCCACACCCGTGGTGGTCATTGCAGGAACTCCGATCGCCAGATTAAACATTTTTTTCAAGGCGTGGTCTACAATCCCGGCTGCCGTTGCCAGCTCAAGAGGAACTCCGGAGGCTGTGAGAACGGCTGAAAAGATCGTTTCATATATGCCCAGTCCACCTGGAGTTAGCGGTATGCTTTTTCCCACGTTGCCAATTGAAACCGCTAGAATAACTGGAATCAGGTGAATATTTCCATCCAAGGCATATATAACGGTCCAGGCGGTAATCCCTTCCATGATCCAAATCATCAATGAAAACAGGGCATTAAGACTGAGTCGCTTCTTGTTGGACGCAATATCGTGAAAGCTCTTATAGGCATGATCCAGCTTGTTGATAACCGTAGAAAGGATTTTGGATTTCTGAACAACAGCCAGTTTTTTCAGGTGCTGTATGACAGTCCGGTTTTTGTCGAGTAAGATCAATCCCATTACAACTATGAAAGGGATAATGCCGTAATAGATGGATATCACCATCCAGGAAGGGATAGATTTTCCAAACGTCATCACAGCTGAAGGAATCGATATGAGGATAGCAGCAGCCAAATCCAGTATTCTGGCATGGATAATTATGGCAGCTGCTGTTCCCATGGAGATCCCCTTCATTCCGAGAAGACCAATAGTGACCACATCTCCAAGCTTTGCCGGTAATACTGTATTGAGAGCAAAACCGGAAATGCGATATTTGAATAATTCGAAAATACTTATCCTCGCATGGCTGATAGCTGTCAGGGTTTTTAGCCTCAAGCTTCGGAGCGACCAGGCCAGAACATAAATGAGTACAGGGACGATCAATCTCGCCGGTGAAATCTGCTGGATGACCAAAAGCAGATTTTTAAATCCAGCGAAGTGGATTAAGGCTAGTAGGATACATATCCCAAAAATATATCCGATTACATGATATGGCCAGGAAAACTTTTTTTTATTCTGATTCACTTCTCTCATATAAACCCTTGAATTGAGTTTTCCTGCATATTTTATTTACGTTGCACTTGCATCATTGAAGCTGAAAATCCACGATGGAAATTGGTCTTTGAATATTCTTGCATCTGGAACTTTGCTTGGTGAGTTGATTCTCGATTCTTTCAAGGCTCAGCTCAGGATTTTAGCTTTTTGACGAGCTCGAGTCCCTCTCTCATCAAATCATGATTATGGATATATTCAAACTTGGCATTTCTTCCTGTCATATCGAGATTCGAGAATCCAGCCAGGTATTCTTTGAGTGTTTTGATTTTTTTTGCAAAATTCACTTCCAGGACCGGGTAGGTGTATCTCATCCTTTTCACATGTTTGTCTATTATTTCAGCCCTTTTAATAAAATCCATCTTTGCCAACTGGAAGATGACTGTTTCCTTATGTTCGTCATCTGTCCTCATCCAAGTTTCATCTCCATACTGACAGGGGATTTCCACAACAAGAGATGTTTTTCCGGGAGGAGCCATTAAAATATTCCTGTTTTTCGGCTCATAAATACGAGTGAATGGAATGTTCTTTTCTGGGAAATATATAGAGGCGTTTGGAGAAATGGACATTCGATCCAAGAAAAGCGCCACCAGGATCAGGCTGCGATAATGCAATTGATCCACGAGGCTCAATATCTTTTGAGGCGGTGGCGGCTCCAGCATTTTTAGAAAATGACTGAGAGGCAGAGTATTGATGACGTGCTCGGTCTCGCTTCTTGATGTGTGGTTGATCTCGACAGCTTGGACATGCGTGTTATTGCGTATGATTTTAGTGACTTTAAAATTTTTATGAATGTTGTCCACTCCGCAATAGTCTTCAAGTTTTTTCGAGATGTATCCAATCCCTCCTTTGGTAGGATAATAGAAACTTCCATCCAGGTGTTCGGCTTTCTTCTTTTTATTGAACAGCGCTTCAATGATAAGGGTCTTCACATCAAGGCCCTGTAATCTCTTTCCTGATATTTCTGAAGAAAGAAATTCGCAGCTCTTCCCCCACAGTTTTTCGGAATAACCCAGGAGGAATTTATCAGCAATGCTCCTTCCGTACTTGCACACTGCATAGTTTTCAAAATTGTTGTTCAAGTTTTTCAGAAAGACCTTTGAGTAGATGAAATCTACGCCGGCCTTGAAGATAGCAATACTACCCAGGTTGAGCGCCAAATTCACGGGGGAAAGCGGGAAGTCGACAAAGCGCCCCATGTAATAAATCTGACTTGGCGAGTTATTTTTCCGGATCTTACCATCCAGGAGCTTTTTGATTTCTTGCGTGACGTCGCTGTCTTTGTCATGAAAACGATGCGCTCCTGAATCAAAGTGGAATCCATTCTTTTGAAAAGTTACAGAATTGCCGCCACTCCTCGTTTTTCCTTCATAGATGACAAACGGGATTTGATTTTTGCGGGCGTAGTAGCCAACTGCCAGACCTGCAAATCCTCCACCGAGAATTGTAAGTTTCATTTTTCCGCTGTTGTTCAAAATATGCTTATCAATGTGTTGCTAAGTCTTGAGTTTTAATGTCATAAAGAGACCAATAAGGCCAAAAATTAATACAGGGCCGAACGATGCCCAAAAAGGACTCAAGAGACCCGTATATCCAAGGTTCTTGAAAATTCCTAGCGAACCCCACAAGAGTAAGGAAATGAGAATACTGATTCCAAATCCAAAAAGTGCTCCTTTTTTTCCCATGGAAAAGGCAAATGGGGCGCCGATAAGAACCATGACTAAACAGGCAATCGGAAAGGAAATTTTGAAATTCAAGTCGACACGGTACCTTTGGGTGTTGATGCCTTCTGAACGCAACAATTGAATGTGTCTCGAAAGCTCAGAGTGGCTCATATGATCTGTCCTTTTCGCTACGCGAACGAAATATTCCTTTGGCTCTGCCTCTGTGAGAACAAGCTCACTTTCTTTTCTGAAATCCAAAAACCTGTGCGTATCGAATTCTCGGATCCATACACCTGTCAAATGGAAGCTATTTCCTTTTAAAGCTGCTCTCTCCGCACTAATTCGTCTTTGCAGGGTCCAAGAATTCTTGTTTATATCATAGAAGGTTAAATGAGAAAAGACCAAGTTGAATGGCTCGAAAACCTTGTAGCTGAATATCCTCCCTCCATCAGAACGCATCCTCCATCCCGGACTATTTGTGGTGCTGATTCGGGGAAGATCATTGATCTCGTTCCAGACGTTTTCTGCCTCGGTGTTAGTGTAGGGGATGATGCGCTCCTGTAAAAAATAGGATATGAAACTGAAAAGACAGCCGAACACGAAGATAGGAAAAATTATTCGATAGATACTGACACCAGCAGTCTTCATGGCCGTAATTTCATTTGATTTTGTCAACAATCCAAGACAGAGCAGAGTAGCCGTCAGCACTGTGACCGGCAGCGTTTGATTTGAATACTCGGGAATTTTATGGCTTATGTACTTGAAAAGCATCCAAATTGATTTGTCATGGCCAAAAATATGATCAATGCGCTCAAAAAAAGACACGGTAAGAACCATAAGAAATAATCCAATAAAAATCAAACAAAAATAGGACAAGTATTTTTTCAGGATATAAAGATCGAGAATTTTGAAAAAAGAAAAGGACGGCCATTTTTTTTCTGTGGCCAATTTCTTTGATTTTGCTTGAAAGGAGGTTCGTTTTATCCGGCTCTTTAGATCAAATAGATTTGTATGAGTCCAATTCACTCTGGATGAGAGGACAAAAAAGAGCACACTAGCTATGCACATAAGGATATTCGCAGCCCAGACGCCAAGCCAGGCGGCGAGTTTGCCCTTCATGGCGAATTGGATTCCTGCCGTCATCACCAAATAATAGCAGAGGAAGATGGCTATGCTGACACTAAAACCTGCCATTTTCCCGCCGTATTTATTGGAGATTCCGAGGGTTAAGCTCAAGATAGCGAAGATCAAACAAGAAAAGGAAATAGCCGTTCTTTTATGGATTTCAATAGTTCTGACCGCAATACGTCTTTTTTTTCGGCGTGTTCCAGGCGAATCACTTCCCTGGTCTTTGGATTCATTCAGTTTGGCCCTAATTCTTTTAACCTCGGTTAAAAGACTAGTGACGGTTTTGGATTTCAATCGTTGTTTCTGATCAAGAGTGTAAGAGGCATCATCTGTTTTAATTTCCTCTTCCATTTTTTCAAACGCAAGAATTCCGTATTTTTCTGGAGCCGACGATTGATACGAGTGAATAATACCATTGTGCAATTCAATGACCGCCCTCATTTGGCCAGGATACACATGGAGCATTCCATTCTGGGCGAAAATTGTCTCCATCTCTCCTTCATCAGAAGATGTTTGTATAAACACGTTCTTCCAGCCGTTTCGGGGCGTTGCTTTTTGAAAATATATGATCGATTCCGGAAGCGTCGTGTTGAAAACGCCAGGTTTTAAGTGGTTTTGCATGGTTCCATAAGCAAAGGATGTGAAAGCACTCGCCCATTTTTGGTTTGCCCAGGGTGCTAAATAGAACTGGAGCAATACGGTTATCAGAAATCCCAAAAAAGAAAAGCAAAGGATTGGACGAAAAATTTTCTTCCTGTTGATTCCCAGGGTTTCAAGAGCGATGATTTCTTGATCTGTCGCCATGCGGCTTAAACCGGAGAGAATACCAACAAGCAAGGCCATAGGAATCGTCAAAGAAAGGATTGATGGGACGAGGAGAAAAAATAGGAGCATAATCATCATAAAAGAGATTCCACTTGAGATGAACCGTTCGAATAACAAAAGCATTTCGTTGGATGCCAGGAGAAACGTAACGATGAGAAGACTTAAAAGGAAGGGCGGAGATATTTCTTTGAGGAGATACCGGTCAAGGGGCTGAATCATGCCGGAATTTTAGCATAACCTCTCCGTGAAAAAAAAGAATCGAATTAGATCAGGCTTATGAGGATGCATTCCCGAGTTTGCCGTTTAACTCAAGTTCATCTGCTACTTGCTCCAAATCCATAGATTCCAGCGTGCTTCGCTTGGGATACCCTGTGCTCGTGTCCCAGCCTTGGAGGCTGTAGAATCGGGTTTTGAATTCATCGAATTGATCTCTATCCAGCTTTCTCCGTGAATAGCCGTAATAATCCCATTTCCCATTTTCCCTGCCAGGCATGTAGGCATTTCGGACTTCAACGGGGAAAAGCGGTCGTTTCGTATAGACGTTATCAACGAAATGAACCATATCCCGGTGGCGGCCCTGAAGAGTCCAGATGGCATGGTCGAGATTCCATATCTTGCGGCCGAGGTTTATTCCGTCCAGAAAGGAGAAGTCCTTTCCTGTGACCGCCTTGACATATTTGGGCTCGACGATGCCGGTCGAGCCGATTCTATCAGGACTGTGGATGTTCACGAAATCGGGCCAACGGCTATCACAGAAAAGCATGGATTGTTTCCAGAAGCGGGTGTAGTATCGCTGCCAGGAGACCAATTTGGCCATGTGTGCCGAATAGATATTGCTCTCGCTGAAATCGAGCATATCCAAGTCACCTTGGAAGGGAACCATTTTGTCGGTTACGATTTTCACGAGTTGTTCGGCTGTCATGCTGGGTTCCCTGCCTGAGAGTTTGGGAATGGATGCCTCCCATTTGATCCAGTCGAAATCGTGCTCGTTGATGTCCCTGTCACCCAACAGTGTGCCGTATCCCCAGTAAACCTGAGCTCGGGGTTCCTTGTGAATCGGTATGCCCCAATAGGGAAAGGCAAGTATGCCGCTGGCTAGATCCTCTTCTCGCCGCCCCCATTTTTCGGCGGCTCTGACAAATCCCTGGGAAATATCCTTGCCGAACTGGCTTTTGTTGGCTTTGCCATCGTTTCCGAAAGCGAGCATCTTCACGAATTGTTCCACAAATTCCTTGCTTCCATACGTGTTGAAATCTAACGGGCAATCCGGAATTCGAGCCGATTTCAGCCGGCCAGTCATTTGGAGAATGCGGAGGTAGACAAGACCGAGGGTCATTTCCGCTGCGTTGAGACCGTATCGATTGATCAGGTCACTGGCTGATCTCTGAATATCGAGGCTCTGCGCCTCATGATAAAAGGCCGAAGCGATGCATGACACTTCATTGCCCACGGCATCTTTATACCTGGCCCGGCAGCCGGAATGGCATCCCAGACAGGATTGAGGTCTTTGTTCGATCATGGGCCGGCCCTTGGTCCACTCAATGATAGGTGCCGGCGGGCTCTGGAATTGCATGGTGCCCCAGGTTTGTTTCAAGCGTGCGAGGTCAAAGGCATAATTTTTCTTTTGCCACAATCGTGTCGACAGAAGCATTTTCGGATCGTGGATGTCCACATACCCGGTTCCGATCACACTGATCGCCTTGAGGTTTTTCGATCCAAAAACAGCTCCAAAACCGCCCTGACCCGCGGCATTGCTGGCATCGTGTATCAGGCAGGCTAGACGGCTCAAATTTTCTCCGGCCGGCCCGATGGCAACCACGGCCGGACGCTGGGTCGTTTGAGCCCATTCTTCACTGGAAGGACTATGCCAATCGCCATATTTCCCGCCCGAAAGCACATACTCCCAGATGGTTTTCTGGCAATCCCATGTTTCTTTGCCCCAGAGCGATAAGGGAGCGCACTCTCTTATGTGAACATCGCCGTCTCTGATATCAACCCAGACAGGTTTATCTGCTTTTCCTTGGATAACGATCCCGTCCCACCCGGCAAACTTGAGCATGCCCGAGAACCGGCCGCCCATATTGCTTCGCGTGAACCAGCCTATAGGATAGGATTGAACCCCGATTCCCTGAACCTCTGTTCGACCTGAAGCTGCCGGTACCAGGGTTGCCGAGAGGGGAGAGGTCATCATGGTCACCACATTGGCCGGATCAAAACCATCGATTGTTTTATCCTTAACAAGATCGAAGAAAATGGCAGAGCCCATACCGTGTCCCCCCATCCAATGTTGATATTTTTTCGTGGGGATGACGCTGACCTTTCTGGCCGTCAAGTCCAATTTGAGTATTTGTCCCGCATAGCCGTTCAATCGATATTCCTCCCCGTTACTTTTTTCAACTTTTCGGATAGCCAAGTTTTTCCCAATTCAGTCCCCGCAAATCCACTTTGTATCCCTCGTCTCCTTTCTGCACGGGGATCTCCTTTGTGAGTGTGATGGCGCCCACCGGGCATACCTCGACACAGGCTTGTTTGCCCTCGGGCCCTCCGCCGGCTTCATCCCAATGAAACGGAGCATTGGCGCACAGATCGCATTTCCGGCTCTTAAGCTCACCGTCATAATCTATATCCGCGGCGAGAACGGCTCTGCTTGGTGTGTAGGGACAAACATCATAGCATGTGCCGCAGCCGATGCATTTAGCTTTGTCCACCATTCTTACGTTGCCGTACTCGGGATTCACATCTAATGCATTCGCAGGACACTCGGTCACACAGGGAGGATCCACACACTGGCGGCACTGCTCAATACTCAAATCATCCGGAAAGGACTCAAAGGAATTTTGCATAACCTGGATTCTCGACAAAGAGAGGCTCTCCGCGCCTTCATGAATTAATGAACAGGCAAGCATACAACTGGCACATCCCTGACATTTCTTGAGATCTACCAAGAGATATCCATCTGAGGGCGGGATATCGTCTGCTGCAGGCAAATTCCATCGAGTCCCTGCTACAAAAACAATGGTGCCTGTGACTTTTATGAAATGCCGGCGGGAAATTTTTTTTTGTTTTTGCTCCTGACTTTTCATTGGACGGTCTTTCATCGTTTGTGTTTAACGATGGAGGATTTGACTCATTCAGGCCTTTTGGGCGCAGGCTTGAGCAGCAGATCCTGGAAATCAAAGCTGAAATCCACGGCCGGTGAGGCTGGCTGCATTTTAGCCTGGGCGATGGTTCCGTCCGGGTTTAAAGCGAACGTCACGAAGGCGTCGGCGCGGAGTTCTCTGTCATGCCAGCGCACGACAAAGGTGTCATACTGCCAATGCTCCAGGTCGCCGATGAGCGAAGGAGTATGAGTGAAACGCATCACCAGTTTTCCGTTTTCGTGCAGGATATCGATATCGCCATACCAGGAGTCGGTGTATGTTCCGGCATAGCCTTCCAAGGGGAGAGACGGCAGCGACGCGGTGTTGCGGGCTGCGGCGGCGTTCTCTTCGGCATCAGCGATCGCAGATCTCTGACGACCCAGGTATTTGGTATAGGCCTCCACCCAATCGGTTTCTGTCGTGCCGAGGTAGTGATCGAGGATGTGATAGGTGATGGCGCTGAAGGCTGCTCCCGATTCCTGGTTGGTTAGGACCATGACACCCAACTCCAACTCAGGGATCATAGTCAGCTTAGAGAGAAACCCCGGCAGCCCTCCGGTGTGCGTGACGACCTTTTTCCCCCGGTAATCATGGATATTCAACCCGAGCCCATAACCCCGGAAATTCATGCGTTGGGCTTGAAGCTCTGTTGGCGGATCTCCTATTGGCATCGGTGTAACGATGGTCGTCAGTTCCCGGGATGACTTCTCTGAGAAGAGCTTGGATCCGTCGGGGAGCTGCCCTTGGTTGAGGTGAACCAACAGCCATTTGGCCATATCCTCGGCGTTAGAACAGATTCCTCCGGCCGGGTTGGTGTTGTCGCTGTCAAATGCCTTGACCGGGCGGACAACACCTTCGATTTCGGCGTGGGGAGTGGCGAAATTTGCGGCCTTGGAGACCGTCGAGAGATAGACACTGCTTCCTTCCATTCCCACCCGCTTCAAAATATGAGTACTGACAAAATCTTCCCAGATTTGATCACTGACCGCCTCGATCACTTCAGCTGCGATCAAATAGAGAACATTGTCGTAAGCATAGGCGCTCCTGAAACTCGTCGCCGGAGGGATGAAACGCAGGCGCTTTGCGATCTCTTTGCGAGTGTAACTCGAGGCGGGCCACCAGAGGAGGTCTCCAGCGCCCAATCCCAAGCCGCTCCGATGGACCAGAAGATCGCGGACTGTCAGTTCCCTGGTTACATAAGGATCCCACATCTGAAACCAGGGCAGGTACTCAATGACAGGTGCATCCCACTCGATCTTGCCGTCTTCGACCAGAAGGGCAAGAGCTGTGGCTGTGAAGGCTTTGGAGTTGGATGCGATGCAGAACAGCGTATGTTCATTCACCGGTGCCGGTTCTCCCATCTTGAGGAAACCGAAGCCCTCTGTCAGAACCGCATGCCCGTCATGAACGATGGCCAGACTTACACCTGGAACTTGAAAAGCCTTCATTACCCGAGCCATGAAACTGCTAAGGTCGGGAGGAGCTTTCAGCGGTTCCTTGGCCGACAGCGGCGCAACAAGCATCGCTGAGACTAGAATTAGAATAAACCCAGGAAGACATTTTACGTGCTTTTTTATCATAGAGGAATGATAAAATTAGAATGCCCCTTCCGTCAACCCTTAAGGAAGATGACTCATGAATAACTTCCCGGCCCAGAGACATGGGTTAGGCGTGGAGAAAGAAATAGAGACAAATTTTTTGCGTTTATAGGAAAAATGCCGGCGCCTATTGAGGAAACAGACGCCGGCGTTTCACGAATAGTCAGCTTTTCCTGTTAAATTCCTGATAAAAATTTAAAACCTGTACACAACCCCAAGCTGAACATACCGGGGACCCATGATGCTGTAAACAGCCTGTCCTCTTTCGTCTTGAAACCAATCGAAATTCGTCGTCGATCCGATGGATGTGGCTTGGTTGTTATTGAAAAGGTTGTAGCAGTCCAACTGCAAGCCGAGCTGTCCTTTCCAAATGTTGAAGGCTTTTTCGATCCGGATATCCAGAAGGTGTTGGTCGGGCAGCCTCTGGGAGCCTCTTTCCTCGGTGAAGATGGAAACGCCTCCTTGATAGAGAGCCCCCAGTCCCGCCTCATACGTCCTGAGCGCTCGGGTGTAGGGAACTCCGGAACCGAATTGGTAATAAACCCCGACGTTGATGCCGAGCGGGGCTTGGTAGGATCCCTGGATTTTGACCAGGTGTTCTCTCTGATAATCCAAGAGACCGTAGGCGTTGATCATGACATTGGGATTGTCGTAATAACCGCTGAATCCTGTGCTCTGACCTCGAGAAGTGTTCAAAATGCCCTTTCCTCTGCCCCAGACGTAGCTGGCCTGCATTCCCCAATTGTGGGACATCCTCTTAGTTAGCTTCAGTTCGACACCAGTATATTTTCTGGCGCTTCCGGGGATATTCATGTAGAGATAATTAAAATCACCAAAATCCGTGTTCATCTCGTAATAGGATATCGGCTGCCCTGTAAAGGGATCTATTCCTTGAACCTCATGGTAGCCGCTCCACTCCATTTCTCCTGTTTCTTTGAACTTTTCGATATCAACATGGGCGGCATCAACATCGTCCAAGATGTTTTTTTCCCACTTGGCTAAGAACGTAGCCGCAACGGAAAAATCTTCGATGATTTCGCGCTCGACTCCGATATTGATTTCGTCGGCATAGGGTGAACTGATGTCTTCATCGACAGCATTTAGACCGGGAGTCCAGGGGGGATTCGTGTAGGCAACAGTCCAATCCGGGTTGAGCCGTGCCCAGAATGACGTGCGCTGGTTGGGATTGTTGAAATAGAAATAGATCATGAGCAGGGGAGCATAATATCTCCCGAAATTCGCTCTCAGGACGGTCCTCCCATCGCCGATGGGGTCATAACTGAGCCCGAGCCTTGGAGAAATCATCTCGAAGGTCATAGCGGTTATGCGTTCTTCGTTGACCCATTCGTCCGTGGCTAAGCTTCTCTGTGGGGGATAGGAACCTTGGGCATGATCATATCGGATCCCGAAATTTATGGTGAGATGTTTTGTCGGGGCCCAAGTGTCTTGGAAGAAAGCACCCCACTGGATCAAATCGTTCTTTTGTTTATATTCCGTCCCGACCCAAGCCCACTGCGGCACACCCTCCCAGAGTTGAATATCGACAGCCTTGAATCCGGTCGGAAAGACTCCATCGAAATGACTGTCCTGATAGTACTGGTCCTCTACTGTGTCACGGGCATACTCGAAATTGATGCCGCCTTTGAACTCATGGTTTCCGAACCAGTCATCCACAAAATAGGTCATATCTCCGTTAGCTTGGAAACGTCTCCTTGTGTACCACCAGTCAGAACCCATACCGCCTCTCACGATCCCATCTGTCAGTTCGACATAGGGGGGCAAGTCATTCCTGGCGAGGATGTACTGATGAAGGGAATACCAGGATGATTTCAAGTTGAGAAACAAGTTGTCGGAGAAAAATCTTGTCCACTGAGCGGTGCCCAGCCAAACCGCTGAATCTTCTTTGGCGTTCGCATCTACACTGGTCCAACGGCTGGCATTCCGGTGATCCCAGTAATATTGCCTGAAATAACCAGAGGCCACGAGCTTGTTTTGGGCATCGATCTGCCAAGTAACTTTTCCGAATGGGGCATAGGTGTCTTTTTTCGTGGGCTCGCTCTCAGGTTTGGGGCCGCCTAGCGTTTCCGAAGCAGGGAAGCCCTGGATGTAGGATTGGCTTTTATCTACATCAAAACTTGTGAAAAACCAAATCTTATCCCTTTTAATAGGACCTCCCAGCGAAAATCCGGGGAGATACTGCCAGTCGAAACCGACAAAGCTTCCTTCGAGATCGGTGCCTTTCGTGTTGTCCGATTGGAGATCCTTATTCCTGAAGTAGAAGTTCAGACTGCCGGAGATATCGTTTCCTCCCGACTTGGTGATGACCTGCACCAGGGCTCCTTTCACTGTGCCATATTCGGCTTTCTGGTTGCTTGTTTCGATTTCGACCTCGTCAATCGCATTCCATGGGACTGTTTGGTAAGGATCTCCTGTCACGGGATCCTGCATTTTGACGCCGTCCACGACAAAGTTGTTGGACCGGGCATCACTCCCATGCGATGTTCTGGCAAACATTCCCGGGGCCGCATTGAAGACAGAAGATAGGTCTCTCTGAAGTGGAAGATCGTCAAGTAATTCTTTTGTGTAGTTTGTTCCGGTTTGGGTTTTTTGAAGATCGACTATCGGGGCCTGCCCGACAACGGTAAGCGTTTCCTCCAGTGATCCCTGTTCCATCTCCATGTAGAGGGTCGTTGTGTGGTTGGCTCTAATGACAATACCTTCTCTAATGATCGTCTTGAACATATCCAATTCAAATTTGACTGTGTATTTACCGGAAGGCAGAGAGAAGAATTTGAATTGCCCGTTTTCATTTGTTATTGCCGCCATTTCCGGTAAGATTAAGGAAGGGCTGCTGATGGTTACGCTGACTCCTGGCAGCGGAATGCCATCCACATCCGTCACACTCCCGTTCAATTTACCGGTTGGAATGGTCTGGGCATGCGATACAGAAAATAGTACGCTTAAAAGGATAAACATGAGAATTGTTCTTTTTGTTTTCATCGCATTGACTCCTTATTTAAATTCATAAAAGCTGTTCTTTAATATCTTTTATTATCCATCACCGTCTTTTCTTAGAAAAGCCGACGTTCTCACTCTTTTAGATTTTTATATAAAAATTCATAACCCCATCCGCATATGTGCGTTCATTCATTAATTAATGCGTATAACGCCATAATTTGGTTCATTAAAAGGTTATTAATTTTCCCCTCGTTAGAGATGTTATCAAAAAAGATCAATAACAGAATCAAGCAATAACTTTAACTATTAATATAAGCCAAATCCAATTCCTTGTCAATGGATTGAATTGGCCCTGGTCATATGCGGAACGGTAATTCAGATGGAAAGGCCGGACCACTCTTTTTCCAGAGCGTAAGCCATACACCGTTGGAACATGTTTGCGTCAAATTCCGGGCACACAAAACAGTGGCGCTTCAATATGGAATCTGTTTTTTCTGCCAAAAATATCCGCCCGTCTTTCATGTAAGGCGCATAGGCCTCAAGGTATCGCTCGAAGAGCTGCTCCAGAGAATTGCGTGGTGTTTTCTTGAACTCATCAGGGCTGCAAGGCTGAATTCCCTTCAATTTGAACTGGTTTTGGGCCCAGTTGATGATGTCCGTAATTGGGGTCTGTTTGGAATTGACGATATGATATATTCCGCCATTCGTAGAATCTTCAAGTATGGCGAAAAAGGCCCGGACAAAAAAATCAACGGGAATCAGATTCACACCTCCGTCTTCGCCCACATCGATGCGGAGGGGAAGCCGGATTGTACCGTCCTTTTCCATAGACACGCCAGCAGAGGCCGCTTTCACTCCACCTCTTTCACGTATGTCTTCGGCAAAGATCTTACGCAGAAAAAGGGCGGTTTTGACCGGATAATAGAGGGCATTGAAGCGGAATGTCCTGCCTGTGCGGGAATGGCCGTACACTATGGAAGGCCTGATGACGGTCAAAGGGATGCCCTCATCCCCGCATCTCTCGAGGAGCATATGTTCCGCTGCAGCCTTTGCTTCTTCATAGACATTGAAGAATTCTTCCTGCTCTATTGGCTCTTCGGGGCAGGAACCACTTCGCTTGCCGGCTGCATAGGCAGTGCTGACATGAAGGAATGAAGAGATTCGACTCTGGGCAGCGAAATCCAAAAGGCCTTTCAAACTTTCGACATTGGCGGACCAGACCTGTTTGCGTTTTCGTTCAGAAAAGGAGGTGTCAGAGGCGCAGTGGATGATCCGGTCAATTCCATCCGACATTTGGCGGCCTAATTCGAGTCCGAGGTTTTCCAGATCGCCTTCGACAACGTGAGCTTTAGCTCTCTGCGCCCGGTCAACACCATGCCAATTCAGCATTTTTTCCAGGCGTTCTGTCCCTGACATTGCCCGCCTTTTTCGGATAAAAAAGATGGTCTCCTGCCGTCTCCGAAGGAGTTCCGCTCCGATGTGGCTTCCTAGAAATCCCGTTCCTCCGGTCAGGAAATTCACGAGGGATCGGTGATTTTTCACTTCGGGTTCCTCTGTTGGAATCCTTCGTAGAAAAACCCCTCCTTTCGGACACATCCTTGGGAGAAGAAGGTTTTGATCCAAGTCACACCTTTTTTGTTTAAAGCCAGCTCATCCAGCCAGGGAACGATCCTCTGCATGACGGCTGCGGCTTTTTTCTTATCTGCCTCTGAGGTCTGGTCGAGGTAGTAATCGTACTCGTAGACGGCCCGCTTTCCCATATCCATGGGTGTGACAAAACCGAAATCGTGGTCAATGCCCAGTTCTTCGGCGGTGTTGTGGAAAGTCTCATTCAGGGTGTTAAACAGAGCGGTATCATCGGCCGGGAGATAGACGAGGAAGGCAAAGATATGCTTGTGACGGCCCATGCGGCAGCTGACGATCCGGTGTGTGCTCAGCCAGACTGTGTCGGTGTATTGCGGGTTGGCATAAAGGGATGTGTAGAAATCGCGCAGGTCCGGCTCAACGGCTTGGGCGGCTGTTTCAGGAGAAGGCTGGAGAACCGTCTCTATAAGAGGGGTGGATTCAGGATCGCACAGAATCTCGTAGGGGGGCCGATCACCCTCATAGGAGCGGACAAGATCGAGCCAGTCATTGTCCAGAAACCGGGGAAGACCGAGCATAAGCTTGCGGAGCAGGGGCCCCTCGATCACGGAAACGGCCATTCTTTTGACAGCGTCCCGGCCGTAGGTATCGGTGATGACCAGCACAGCATATTCGATGCCAAAAACCTCGGATAGGTTTTGTTTGATACGGTTTGACAGCTCTAAGGTTGGCGAGAGAAACGTGGCGATGTAGTGGGGGCCGAGCACAGCGATCGAGAGACCGATGCGACGCAGGTTGAGTTCGCGGGCAAAGAGGATGGCCTCGTCAAAGCTGGAAAAAGGCACAAGAAGGCTGTCTTCGTCATCTGTGACCGGATGGAGAGGAACGACGGCACTGGTGCAGATACCGGGCGGGGACATAACACGGTGCTGATAGGCATAGAGGTTTGGGGAAGTGGGGTCACTCAGGTGGAAGATGCGGCCTTGATCGTCCACAAGTTCCATATCGATGAAATTGTCGGCAAAGGTGCCGTAGGCTGCGCCCCAGGTGGCAAAAAGGCCGGTACAAATGATGTTGCCACAGACAGTAGCCGCGGGTTCGGCGGCATTGACCCGGACTTTATGCCGGGAAGCTTCACGCTGGAGTTCGAAGTTGGTTACGCCCGCACCTATGGTTGCTGACCAGTTCTCGGCATCGATGCGGATCTCCTTCATGCGTGCCGTGTCGATGACAATACCATCGGTGAAGACCATCCCATAGACACTGGCGCCATTTCCCCTGACAACACAGGGAATGCTTTTGCGTCGGGCCAGCTTAACGATAGTGGCCACCTCATCTGCCGAGGAAGGCAGCACGACACAGCGAGGCATCTGCATGTCTTTCAAGGGAAAAGGATCATTGGCATAGCTGATGAGGACCGCCGGGTCGTTTGAGGCATGAACAGTTCCCACAATTTCTTTGAGTTCATCGAGGAGTTTGTCTTCAGGAAGGGATTGGATGGCTCGGCCGCCTTCTATGAGGGCGACCACTTCGGATTTGAGGGCCTTCATCACCGCAAGCGGCCTCAATCCGGTTACAAAGTGGCACTGCTTGTTGCAGATGCCGCAGAGGGTGCAGGTATCGGCGATATCGATGAGCCTCTCTGTTAAGGGAATGAGGCTGCGCCTAAAAGCGGCATAGATATCCATCCGGCCTTGGGGATAGTAGGCCACAAAGTGTTTCGCCGGACCCGAAGGGCAGAGGCCGGTTTCCAGGTAATCGATTTTGCACATGGCATAATGGCGGCATTGAGAGGCTGTGTTTAAAGGATCGTCGGTCATATTGCCTCCTTGACAGATGAGGTCATATGGATATACCACAATCCATTTAGAAAGACTATCAAAATATAGACATGGCAGAGGCGTGCTGGGGTTTTAGGCAGAACAGCGTGCATTCGGTTTCATGCGTTATGGCTGCATAGAAGAGGCAATTTTGCGGCTATGTCGCTCGCGGTTTCAATATCTCCTGCACGGATACAGCGATGAAAAACATAATGATGCCGAGGCCGTATCCGCTCACGGTGTACGGCGGCGGTTTGAGAACGATATCGACGAGTATGAGGATGAATAGGGAACTGACTGCAAGAACTTTTCCCTCTGACCAGAACGACACTTGAGCAAGTGCAATCTGCTATCATTTATCCCATCTATCCCTTGGGATGATAGTTCGGCTTTCACGAGTAGGAATTCCGCCTAACATACTCGCAGCTTGGATGTGTTCTCGGTTGGGCGCTGATTTCTTGCCTCAGAAATGAACAGGTCTGGCTATTCGGATTGAGACAGATCAATTGTTGCCTTGTCTTCATCAACCGCTTTGATAAACTTGATCAAGCCCTTTACATAGGTATCCTGATCATCATACATGCACATGTGGCTACCGTCCGGGCAGTAGAGATAGCTTCCATTCGGAAGCTGTTCAGACATCCACCGCATATGTTCCGGATCCATGGTATCATGTTGTGCCCCGATTACGAGGGTTGGAACAGTAATGTCTTTAAGGTCTTCTTTCCTGTTCCAGTTTTCGAGTCGGCCTGACATCCCGAATTCACTGGGACCTTGCATGGTGACGTAGACGTCTTGGTTAATCCTGGCAAAAGCACGATTAACAGGGTCGGGCCACTCCGGCAGCCGGCAAATGCGCTTCATGTAAAAATTTGGAATTAGGAGTTCCATGTATCGAGGATTTTGAAATTCGCCCTGGGCTTCCAAGTTCTTGATTTCCTCGACGACAGCCGGGTCCATTTGCTTGGCCAATACGTTGTCCGCATAGGCATCGTATTCGGGACAGCTGGCCATCATGTTGGAAATGATGAGGCCCTTCAGGGCGTTCTGATATTTCAAGGCATATTCGATGGCAAGAATTCCTCCCCATGAGTGCCCCAACAGATAGAAATTTTCCTTGTTCAATCCCAGAGCCTTGCGAACCTGTTCAACTTCATCGGTGAACCGGTCGAGCCTCCACAGGTCCATGTCTTTTGGCTGATCGGAGTAAGCCGATCCGAGTTGATCGTAGTAAATGAATTCAATGCCCTCGGGTGGAAGGAAGCTCTCGAAACACTCGAAATATTCGTGGGTTGCACCCGGCCCGCCGTGGAGCAGCAGAAGCCTTATACGCTCGTTGTTCCCGAACTGCTTTGTCCATACGTTGAATTTTCCCTTCGGGGTTTCGATGGGAATCAGCCTAATGCCTCCAGTCTTGATGGCCGCATCATCTGCTTTGAAATAGTCCATTGACGATGTGTCTTGGGACGGCGTGCAGGAAATGGAAAACACCACAAAGAGGATGAGAACCGATTGAGTGAATATTCTCATTGTCTGATCTCCTTTTTTCCAAGCATTTGACTTCGAGAATGGGCTCAAATTTTTTGATGCCTTGAAATTCCCATCCTCAATGATCCGAAAATAAACCTATCACAGGTAAAACAGTCGGGTCAACAGTCAAAGAGTCGGTTTTTTGCCTTAAACCCCTGGAATCCCACGGCCGAAATCGGCATCAGAAGACTTATTTTTTGAATAGTTCATCGAAATGAAATTCCTTCCATGTTCTGTAGGGGGCATCCCACATATCGGTCCTGAGGTCGTCAACAGCGATGAGAATGAGGCGTTCGTTGGCAAGGAATATCACAGAGTACTCGGTTGTCCCGTGAGAGACCTGCTGAAGGAGTCGAATGGCTTCGTCACGCCCCAAGGAAAGGCCCTGGCGGGACCAGGCCTCCAGCGTGTTCATGCCTGTCTCGTACCTCCAGAGGGATGAAAAAGAAATGGGTCTTCCCAGTGATTTTCCGGGTCGTTCCGGGTCGTAGCCATAGACGAGATGGTGGTTTGAGGCCATGATCGTATTCGGATCGACAGGACGAACCTCGGAAGGGGAACGCAGGACAAAACCTGAACGGCCGCCTTCATAGACAAAGGCCGGTGATTTTTGGCCGTGGTCAGGAACTGCCCAAAGAATGATCGATCCGGCCGCTGTGATTCCGCCTGTTGAACAGGTGAATGGCTTCATCATGGCCAGAATGCTTTCCGGGGAGGCATCCCTCCCTTGTTTTTCCAGGATGATTCGCTGAATCCAGGAACAGGGGACAACCTCGTCGGGCACAGGCCCGTGACCCGAGGCCCCGGCATTTTCCATGCTGTAAAGGCCTTCCTCATTGATACCAGAGATGGTTCCGACGAAACCGGGCCACAGGGTCGATACCCAGCGCCTCCGTCCGGATTCGGAAGGATCTACCGCATAGATTAGAAAATGGCTGACCGTGACTTTCCTCAGATCGCACTCCCCGTCCATGTTTCTGGCCGCGATAAGACCGCCCTTTTGATCATTGCCTTCAGTCAGCGCTCCCCAGAAAGCAAATTGAGTGCAGGCCGAAGGAGCCTCCACCGGCGACGCCGCTCGCCTCTCAATATAGGCATTGATGGCCAGGAGGTCGGTGCGCTTGAAATCGCGATCCAGCACCTCAACCCGCATATCTATCCCTGATGCATGCATGCCCTTGATGACTGCATCGCACTCCCTCAGGAATTCTGCGGGACAGTTGAGGTGATTCTCGAGGAAGGGAACAAAGCTGTCTTGATAATGCTTTGCCGAACGCCAGCTATCTTCGATAATGTAGAACTCAAAAAAGTCGAGTATCTGTCTCCCAATCAGATAACCATGGGCAAAGCCCCGTTCCTCTGCCGTTCCCCAGAGCTGCAAAACCGGGAATCCCTTCTTCCATCTGAGTGCCCCATGCGGAATGGTTTTATTCTCCTTCGGAAAAACAGAGGGAACACGAAGACTGAAATCGCAATTGGATGCATTGGACCCGGTGAGATCAACCGAATCCCACCTTCCACCCGGATTTGATGTGAACCATCCAAAGGCCTCTGGAGGATGGAAGCCCACTTCCCCGTTTCCATCGCTATCGATAAAAGCAAAGACCGAGAAGTGGCCGGGAACAAGGTGATCGAAGCTGTACGGACCAGGCTTTTCCAGCTTTAGACTCTGGAATGCGTCGCAGTTGCCGTAGATATCTGCCTTGGAAAGCTGGAAAAGCTTTCCCTGAGAGGACTTGCGCAGTTTGTACAGGTTGACAATGACAGGCCCTGAAGGTTTACCCTCAAATATCAATCGGCCTGATAAGATGCGGGTTTCTTCCGACTTTATGCCGCAACACAAAACAACGAAAGACAGTGAAGCGGCGATCCATTTGTAGTGTCTCATCACAAGATCAGGATGCTGTCAGTGGATCAGCTCCGAGTCCCATGCCATTGCCGAAATTTACCACATGCAACATCCAAAAAAGATTATCACGGCCGAAGAGGTGAAGTCAACGGCTATTATGACCCCTCTAAATCCGTGATTTAAGACAATAATGCAATGGCTGATAGCGAGTCGTTGTCTGTGTGGGGCGCAAAGGGCGGGTGGCGGGGTCTTCGCCGAACACAGATAGTGACTCGCCCAAAGATTCCTGAGCCTCTTGACGAATATGATCACAGTTTTGGAGATGCATGCCATGACCTCTTAGATAGAAAATCTATTTTGTTTGACAGTTCACTCCCAATCTATATATGCTGTTAGTATCTAGAGGAAGTGTTGCCATGAAATGTCCGAAATGCCGTGCGGACAATCCAGATACTCAGAAATTTTGCGGTGAGTGTGGAACATCCTTAACCGCAATAAATGGAGAAGAACCCGAATTCACGAAGACCCTGGAAACACCGGCCAAGGCCTTCTCGTGGGGAACTCGCTTCACCGACCGCTACTTGATCATCGAGGAACTCGGCCGAGGCGGCATGGGCAGTGTCTATCGAGCAGAAGACACCAAAATCCACGAGGAAATTGCCATCAAGCTGATCAAGCCTGAGATATCCGCAGACCAAACAACGATAGAGCGCTTTCGCAATGAGCTCAAGATTGCCCGTAAAATCTCTCACCGACATGTATGCCGGGTGTTCGATCTGGGTGAGGACAACGGCACGCATTACATCACCATGGAGTATGTTGCCGGTGAAGATCTCAAAAACCTGATCCGACGGGTCGGCCGGTTGGATACGGACACCGTTGTTAAAATCGGCCGGCAAATCTGTGAGGGCTTGTCCGAAGCGCATCGTATGGGCATTGTGCACCGGGATCTCAAACCTTCAAACATAATGATCGATAAAGAAGGAAATGTCCGGATAATGGATTTCGGTATTGCCCGGACTTTGCGCACACGGGGAATGACTGGCTCCGGGATCATGATTGGCACTCCCGATTATATGTCACCGGAGCAGGCTGAAGCCAAAGAAGTCGATCCCCGTTCAGATATTTATTCTCTCGGTGTATTGCTCTTCGAGATGGTGACCGGAGCACTTCCCTTTGTGGGAGATTCGGCGTTGAGTGTGGCCTTGAAACATAAAACAGAAGCGCCACCTGATCCCAGAGAGCTGAATGCTAAGGCCTCTGACGAGCTGTGCGCCTTGACCCTCAAGTGTATGGCCAAAGATAGGGAGCAGAGATTTCAGAGCGTTGCTGAGCTCATCTCTGAGTTCCAGAACATCCAGGAAGGGAGATCGACCGCTACAGGGATTCGATTGCCCCAAGAACCGGCTTTTTTGAGAGAAGACAAGGAGGAGACCGAGTCTAAGGTTCCTGTGTTTGTTGGGCGTGAGGAAGAGCTAGGGCGCTTGACACAGATGGCTCAGAGGGGTCTAGCAGGTAAGGGCCAGGTGGTTCTTGTCAAAGGCGAAGCCGGGTGCGGCAAGACAGCGTTGCTTCACGAATTCGCCTATCGAGCTCAGAAAACCTATCCGGAATTGATCGTGGCCAGCGGCAAATGCAATGCCCACACGGGAATCGGTGACCCTTATCTGCCCTTTATCGAATTGCTGAGTTTACTTACCGGTGATGTGGCATCCAAATGGGATGCCGGAATCATCACGAGAGACCATGCCGCACGGCTGTGGCGCCTGACGCCCCACACGGCCCAGGCTGTATGGGAAAACGGAAAGGATCTGATTGAAACCTTTATCCAAGGCAATGCGCTGATCGAAAGGACTCAGTCGGCATCCACGGTTTATCTGAACTGGCTGGAACAGCTCAAAAAAGTCGTTGAGAGAAAGTCAACACTCCCTGCAGACGCGATGCTTCAGCAGAGCAACCTCTTCGAACAGTACACCCGGGTGCTGCAAACTCTGTCCCGCAGGCAGCCTTTATTCTTGGTGCTGGATGACCTGCAGTGGATTGACGCCGGTTCGTCAAGCCTTCTTTTTCACCTGGGGCGCCGCATCTCCGAGAATGCGATTCTGATTGTCTGTTCCTACCGATCGGATGAGATCGCCTTGGGCCGGGAAGGGCAACGGCATCCCTTGGAATCGATTGTGCATGAGTTCAAACGCGATTTTGGTGATATCGAGATTGAGGTGGGAAAGGCCGAAGGCAGAACATTCGTTGATGATCTGATTGACTCCGAACCCAATAATCTGGATGACAATTTCCGGCGCACTCTTTACCAGCAGACTAAAGGGCATGCCCTGTTCACATTAGAACTGCTGAGGAACATGCAGGAAAGCGGTTTCATCCAAAAGAATGAAGAGGGCCATTGGGTGACAGGACCGAATCTCAATTGGGAGACCCTACCTGCACGCATCGATGCTGTGATCGAAGAACGCATAAGCCGTTTGAGCGAGAGAGAGCGGGAGGTTTTGACCACAGCCAGTGTGGAGGGGGAAGAATTTACGGCTGAGGTCATTGCTAAGATTCTGGAGATGACCTTAAGGGATCTGATCAAGTCGCTCAGTTCGGAGTTGGACAAACATCATCACCTGGTGAGCGCCAAGGGCATTCGTCAACTGAATGTGAAACGTCTTTCCCTCTACCTTTTTCAGCATATTCTATTCCAGCGCTATCTGTATAATGCTCTAGACGACGTCGAAAAAGCCCACCTCCATGGGGAAACCGGCCATATTCTGGAGACTCTCTACGGAGACCAGGTTGAAGAAATTGCTGTCTCACTAGCCCGGCATTTCCATTTGGCCGGAGAGATACCTAAAGCCGTGACCTATTATCACAAAGCCGGGGAAAAGGCCGTAAGAATCTCGGCCAATCAGGAAGCGGCCGCCCATTTCAAGCAGGCGATCACACTTCTTTTGACACTTCCTGAATCAATGGAACGCAACAAGCAGGAACTGGCACTCCAACTCGCGCTGACCGTTCCTCTTATGGCCACACAAGGTTTTGCCTCGCCAGAACTGGGCCAAGCCGCCAACCGGGCCATGGATCTCTGCCAGGAGTTCGGAGACACACCCGAAGTTTTTATGGCCCTTTCGCAGATCGCTCTGTATCACTCCACGCGCCCGGAATACAGGAAAGCGCTGGACATTGGTATCAAGATCACAAGCCTTGCCGAAAAACTTGGCGATCCTATGCTCAAGGCGATCTCCTACTACCACACGTCCTGGCCGTGGTTGAATCTGGGAGATCAAACGCGCGCCCTGGAAGTGCTCGACCGGTTGAACGATATGTATGATCCCGAGAAACATGGCTACCTGGCTTATCTCTTTGGCTATGATTTGGGCATTTTGAGCCTGGCCTTCAGTTCATGGTGCCTGTGGCTTCTGGGTTACCCGGACCAAGCTACAGAGCGAATAGACAAAGCCATTGTCCAGGCCCGGAAAAGAGAACATCCCCATACCTTGGCCTTCGCCTTGGTCGGGGCTGTCGCGATGCAGTGGCTCTTGCGCAATCGGGAGGGGATCAATAGATACGTCGACGAACTCGATCCCATCTCTTATGAAAATGGCTTTATCTTCTGGATCGGGCATGTTTTGATATACAGGGGGGAACAGAAAGTGCTGGCAGGCAACGTTGAGGAAGGGATTGCCCAAATGCGCGAGGGCGTGGCCACAGCACGTGCCACAGGATCTGAGACCTGTCTGACCCGGTTGTTTGCCCGCATGGCCGATACATGCCTGCAAGCGGGGGAGATCGACGAAGGACTCGCCATGGCTGACGAAGGGCTTCAATTCAAAGACCAATTCGAGGAAGTCTACATGGAATCCGAGCTTTTGCGTCTCAAGGGGGAGTTGTTAAGGGAGAAAGGTGCGGATGATGACGAAGTCCTTGAAATATTTCACAAGTCCATTAAAATAGCTCAAAGCCAGAAGGCCAAATCCTTGGAATTGCGGGCTGTGATGAGTCTTTGCCGCCTGTTGCAGAAACAAGGCAAAAAGGAGGAAGCCCAACCGCTTCTCAAAGACATCTGCAGCTGGTTCACCGAAGGTTTTGACCGGCCGGATTTGCAGGATGCAAAATCTCTCTTCGAAGTGCTGTCCTGAAAAATCAGGACCGGTCCCGCAGCCTTTGTGGGGCATGGGTGGTCCGGAGTTATCGTCAGCTATATGATCCGGGGCTGGGCTTGGATGCCGTCCTCACGCATCCTTTGAGTGAGGTGTCTGGAATGCCGAAATTTGTGCCTGTCGGCATTTGTCAATGATCGAGAGGATTCTGACCAAGGAGGTTAAGATGAAATCACGCAGCATACACTGTCTGCTCCAAAAAATCCAGTAACCGGAATTAGACCTTGACAAATTATGTGTATGTAGTGACAAGCTTGGACGGATTTATCGCAACCAAGGATGGAGGGATTGACTGGTTGTCTGAAATCCCCAATCCCAAAAAGAGTGATTACGGTTTTTCTGCATTCATGAGCGGTGTAGATGCCCTGGTGATGGGCCGGAATACCTTTGATAAAGTTGTCACATTGAGTCGCTGGCCCTATGACAGACCTGTATTTGTTCTGAGCCACACCTTGAAAGAAATTCCAGAAGAGCTTGTAGGAAAAGCTGAAATTATCGGTGGCCCAATAAAAAAGATAGTCAAGCATCTGAGACAGCGGGGATACTGTCATTTATACGTCGATGGCGGCAGAGTGATACAGAGTTTTTTGGAGGCAGACGCCATCGATGAAATGATATTAACTCAAGTTCCGATTCTCCTCGGGGATGGGATCCCTCTTTTTGGCCAGCTTTCCCAAAGGCTGGCATTCAGGCACAAAAACACGAAAGTCTATGGCAATCTTGTCCAAAGCCACTACGTTAGGGATAGATAACATGAACGGAGAGTTGTCGCATATGTGTTCAGAAAGAGTCAAACAGGGAACATGGAGACAGTCGTGACATCTTTGCGGTCAATCTGGAAAAACTGTGCTCTCAAAGCCGATTCTGAAATTCATAAGATCGATGAGATGGAGGATCACATCGCTCCCATTGACCCAAAGGTTTATAAGATACGCGAGCTTATTGCGGCTCTGGAATTGTGCCATCACAAGGCCGATCGCTGGGTGGTGAACATCATAGAGGCCATCGGGGTAGGAGAAACCCATAAGGGTTTGGGCACCCGTTCTTCCGACCGGAAACACCCGGTTGAGAAACTATGGCAGAATGCCTGTGCTGCTCTCCAGGCCTGGTGCGCGGGGTGTCCGAGCACCAAAATCGATATGACCATAGGCTCTGTGCCCGCCGCCCGAATCCTTGACGGCCTTGGCCAGCGCTCACAGTTGAAGGAATGGCAGATTCAACGCGTGATTGAAAAAATCCGCAGTACCATCCACTGGCTGCAGTCGTCTGAAGATCCGACATCCCAGTATGTGTGGCTTCTCTTGGACGGAGGAGAGTACGAGGCCTTTTACCGCAGTGATTGCCCCGAGCACTACAAGGAACATGAAGAATTCTGGCTCACTACCGTAAAGACCATTATTCATGATACAGAAAGTGGCCATCGGGCTGAATTATCTCTTGGATTAGCCATAGACATGCTCTGGCCTTGCCACTGGGGTTTTGTGTCCAACCTCCAGCTCGTGATCGAGGCGATAGGGGGAAATCTCAATCCGGTGGAACCCTTCGCCGCCTGCGGCCGCAACATATTTTTGACTCCCAATCGCAGGCGCATGGAAATTGTCTCTCATTCACTCCGGGTCTTCTGTGGCGACAGGACAAATGTCAGGGATGCGGATACGGATATCTTGGCCCGTCTTGGCGAACCAGATGAGACAAAGAAATGGCTGGCCGCTTCCTTGGATAAGACGATAAGACTGCAGTTGGATCCACCAGAAGAGTTGAGGGCTATAGCTTCACTAGAGGGACCCGCTTGGATTAAACAATAAACATGTTGGGAGAGAAGACATTTCCTTAGAAATACTCTGCCATGGATATAACGGCTGAAATCATTCGACTGATTAAGGCCATTCCCTGCGGAAAAGTCGCCACATACGGTCAAATATCTTATATGACCGGCTATCCATCAGTCCGAAGAGTGGTCTGGATTCTCCATACTCTCTCGGAAAAAGAGAGACTTCCATGGCATCGAGTCGTGAATCGTAAAGGCAGAATTTCCTTGAGGCCCGGAGCCGGATACCAAAAACAAAAAGAGTTGCTCGTTGAAGAAGGAATTTGTTTTTCTGAAAATGATTGCATTGATCTAGATCGTTTTCTCTGGGAGCCCGACGACGAAGAAGATATTTGAAAGAATCTTGTAACTCTTTTCCTGCTCCTATACAATGGGAAGGATTTTTTTCATAATTCATGTATGAGGAGATACCCATGACAAAATTGCTTTCCCGCAGTGATGTGATGCAAGTTCTGAATATGCAGGATACGATTGAAATACTCGAGAAAGCCTTCGCTGACCTCTCGAATGACAAGGCGGTGATGCCGCAGCGGACGCCTATTGCAGCCCAGGAACACAAGGGACTGGCATTGTTTATGCCTGCCTACCTTAAGGGTCTGGGAGCCCTGGGCGCTAAGATCGTGACTGTCTATAAAGACAACATAGCCAAATATGGTCTGGCTACCATACTTGGAACGATCATACTTTTGGATGAAAAGACAGGTGCCCCCCTCGCCTTGATGGAGGGTGGTTTTCTCACGGCCATGCGCACCGGCGGCGTGGCCGGACTTGCCTCCAAGCTTCTTGCCCGCCGGGAATCGAAGACCCACGCTTTGTTCGGGGCGGGCGGCATGGCCCGAACACATGCCTGGGCTGTGGATACCGCTCAAAACATCGAAAAGCTGATCCTCTATTCGATTGATCCGCGAGATAAATTGGAAGCCTTCCGTGATTCACTCACTGATATAATCGGCGGAGAGATCGTCCTCGCCGAAAATCCCCAAGAAGCTGTCAGTGAGGCGGACATTGTCACCCTCATAACCAGTTCCAACGAGCCGGTGATCAATGCGGATTGGATCAAGCCCGGGACACACATCAACGGAGTCGGGTCACATGCCCCGGCAATGAGAGAGCTGGATACAAGAACAATCCAAAGGTCAAAGATAATCTGTGACCTGGTGGAGGCCTGCAAACAAGAAGCAGGAGACTTTATCATTCCCGTCGAAGCAGGGGAGTGGAGCTGGGATCAGGTTCACGGTTCTTTGGGTGATGTTGTGACCGGCAAAATTGCCGGGCGCGAAAATGATGAGGAAATCACCGTGTTCAAGAGTGTCGGGCTGGCAATTCAGGATATGTCTTCGGCATTCCATGTCTACAACAAGGCAGTTGAGATGGATGTGGGGAACGATTTTGAATTTTGATCCTTTATCAAGCACAACGGCAAGAGAGGCCATCATGAAAACTCCAAAAAAAGATGTGATCATTCCTGAGGGTGGGGCTAAGCCCTTGGCTCCCTATTCACCTGGTATTCGCTTCGAGAATTTGGTCTACACCTCGGGTCAGCTAGGTCTTGACCCTCTGACAGGAGAATTGATTACCAGCAGTATTGAGGACGAAACCCGGCAGGCGCTCGTGAATCTGAGCAAAATCTTGGAAGCAGCCGGTTCTTCTCTCGACAATGCCCTCAAAATCACGGTATATATCAAGGACATCGAGGATTATGCCCGCATAAATGCGGTCTACGGCGAATTTTTCGACTCAGACCCCCCGGCGCGTGCCATCATCCAGGGGCTCCTTCCTGCCGGCGCCTCTGTTGAGTTCGATGCGGTAGCATTTGTGGCTGGGTGAGGGGCTAACACCTGCAGGTGGTTCTTGCTTGAGGAATTTGCAATTTCAAAAGGGCATTTCTGCCGAAATGTTCAAGGTTCGCCCCGCTTGAAGATCCTGTACGTGGGATAAGCGAGCTCGACGTCGGGTTCCTTGGCAAATCGATCCAGAATGGCTTGGCTGATTTCATGTTGCGTGGATCTCCGCTTGCGGGCATCTGTTAAATAGCGCAGAGTGAGTTCGACGCCAAAGTCAATGATTTTTGTCCATACGATTGGAGTGAGTTTTTCATAGTGAATGAGATATTTTTTGGACATGCGCTGGATGCGGTTGCGCATAAGCCTTGCAAGGCTACAATATTTTCGGCATTATAAGAGTGAAATTTTCTCAGGAATACACCTAATGGCCAATATCAAAAACAAGAAAGGCGTCCTGGCTATTCTGACTGGTGGAGGTGATGTCCCAGGATTAAATCCAGCAATTAGAGCCATCACCATTCGCGCTCTGCGTGAAGGCTACCGAGTGATCGGCATCCGTCGGGGGTGGGCGGGTCTTATCGAGATGTCTCGGAAGACGGGTGAATCTCACGATGAGCACTGTATGCTCCTGACAGAAGAAATCGTTAACAAGGTGGGTAGGACCGGAGGAACCTTCCTCCACACGTCGCGGACAAGGCCGAGTCACATACCCGATGTCGATGTTCCCAATCATCTCAGGGGCAAATACGACGAAAAAACCAACGATCTGACACCGGAAGTGTTGAAAAATATCGATCATTTGGGGATCGATTACCTGATTCCCATCGGTGGTGATGATACCTTGTCCTACGCCTGCCGCCTCCATAAAGAGGGGATCAAGGTGATCGCCATTCCCAAAACCATGGATAATGATGTGCCGGGAACTGATTACTGCATCGGCTTCAGCACCTGCGTGACGCGGACAATCAGCATGACGCATGCACTTCGAACCACAGCTGGATCGCATGAGCGTTACCTGGTTATCGAAGTGTTCGGCCGCTATGCCGGATTTACCGCTCTCCTCCCCACCATGGCCGGGGCGGCTAATCGGTGCGTTATTCCAGAGTATCAATTCGACATCGAACAACTGTGTTCATTACTGACTCAGGACCGGATGACCAATCCGAGCCACTATTCCGTGGTTTTGGTCTCGGAGGGAGCCATGTTCAAAGGCGGCCAGATGATGTACGAAGGCAAAGAAAGGGATATGTACGGCCATAAAAAATTGGGTGGTGTAGGTGATCTTGTCTCTCGACAGCTCAAAGAGCTCTCCCCTCGGTTCAACAAAGGCCGCCGCATCAACGTGATCAATCAGCGTCTGAGCTACCTCGTGCGGTGTGGCGATCCGGATGCCATCGATTCCATCGTGCCTATGGCTTTCGGCAACCTGGCCCTGGACCTTATCCTGGAAGGCATTTCCGGCCGGATGGTCTGTCTCCGCAATGGACAATACGACAACGTGCCCATCGAAGTGGTGACCAGCACAAAAAAAGTGGTGGATGTGGCCAAGTATTACAACACCAAACGCCTCCGCCCTTATTACAAGAGCTTCAACTATAAACCGCTGTTTATCATGACCTCGGATTATTGATGTCGCCCCGTTTTATGAGCATTGGCCGAGGGGCTCCGCAGGTATGGATTGTTTTGCTGGCTGAGAGACATGAATCTCCTTGAATGTGCCATGATGTCAATTCCAGGGATTTCCAAAAAATTCAGGAGTCTTCGCCCATGCCCTCGAGGCTTTCCCCTTCAAGGCGGGCAACGATTACAGCGCCACAACTGTCACTCAGGATATTGAGCGTGGTCCGGAACATATCCAGAATCCTGTCAACGGCAAGAATGATCGCCACCCCTTCGAGGGGGAGGCCGACAGCCGTCAGGATGACGGACATCATGACCATTCCGCTCATCGGTACGCTTGCAGCCCCGATAGAAGCGAGTAAAGCAGTCAAAACGACGATGAGCTGTGCGCTGACAGAGAGGTGGAAGCCATAGACCTGAGCAATGAATATGGTGGCCACACACTCGTAGAGAGCTGTGCCATCCATGTTCACGGTGGCCCCGATAGGCAGGACAAAATTGGAGATCTTTTCGGAAACTTTGGAGTTTCCGGTCACGGCTTTCATCGTCAGTGGAAGGGTGACCATTGTCGAACAGGTGGAAAAGCCAGTTATGAGGGCAGAAGGCATGCCCATATAATGTTTGATGGGATTCACGCGGCCTAATACCCTCAGCAGGAGAGGGAGATTGATGAAGGCGTGAATGGCCAATCCGATAAGGACGGTCACAAAGTAAAACCCCAAGGATTTAAAGGCATCGAATCCCGTCCTGGCAACGATTCGAGCGATAATCCCGAACACTCCCAGCGGAGCGCTCCAGACGACAAAGAGGGTCAGCTTCATCATCGTCTCAAAAGCCGCTTGGAAAAAACTGCTGAGCTGGACTCTCGGTTTGTAGGAAAGTTTGGTGATGAAATAGCCAAAAAGGATAGAAAAAAAGATGACAGGCAGCACATCGCCTCGGGCCATAGCGGCAAAAGGATTCTCGGGAATGAGTCTGATAAGCAACTCTCCGAGGCTTTGCTCTGCGGCTGCGATCGTTTCCGGAGACTTTTCGAGCCCGATTTCTGCACCCAATCCTGGCTTGAGGATATTGACCAGAAAGAGACCGGTCAGGATAGCCATTAAGCTGCTGAGGATATAATAGCCGAATGTCTTCAGGCCCAAGCGGCCCAATCCGCCCTCGCTCCCAACACTCACCACACCGGAGATGATCGAGGTGATGATGAGCGGCATGATGGCCATCCGCAAGAGGCGAAGGAAAATGTCGGCCAGGGGTTCTGCCACAGAGAGAATGCTTTCACCAAACAACCAACCGGCCGCGATTCCGAGGAAAAATCCGATAAAAATATAGTGGGTGAGGCTTAGCTTCCTTTTTTTCACGGAGATGCCTGTTTAACTTAAAACTACCATAGTATTTTCAGTTTTAGCTGTCAAGGAACAGAGCCAATGCCTGTTTGCTAAGCCTTTGTCCTTGAAGTCCCCCAAAAAATTTGCACCACCTCGTCCGAAGGGGGAGGCGTTGCCAGGCTCACAGCGATATAGACCAGAACAGATGTCACCACAGGCGTGAACGACGGATGCATTCCGCCAAGATTGATTTGTGGAAGCACGGTGTTGCCGAGGGTGTAGGTGACCATGCCCCACACGATGGCGGCCAGGGTGCCCCACTTGTTGCCTCTCTGCCAGAACAACCCCAGCAGGATAGGCCCAAAGGTGATCGCCTCCATCCCCCCCACAGAAAACAGAATGATCCATTGAATAAGCTTTGGCTGGAAAAGCGCCAGGGCGATGGAGAGGATAAGGCAGATGCCCATGGTCCATCTGGATATGATCTTCACAGCTTCTCCCGAAACATGCGGTTTGTACTCTCTGAGGACATTGCGGGCAATACTCGAAGTGATGATGATAGCCATGGCGGCTACTGTCGTTTGAATTCCGGCCACAATTCCGGCAAGCACTATCCCTCCAAGCGCTGGAGGGAGAACATTCATTGCCAGCCATGGATTGATTTCATCGGGCACAGCCAGGTTGGGATTTATCGCCCTTCCGATGATTCCGGATATGGGAAGCATGATCGCCCACATAGCCAGGACGACAGAACCCATCCAAATACCCCTCTTCAGAGATTTGGTGTTTTTGAACGTCAAAGCGCCGAGCATGGCGTGAGGGATGCCGATGACAAAAAAACCGAGCATGCAAGCCATGGAGAAAGTGAAGAAGTATGAAAATCGTCCACCGGTCGGCGTCAAAAGGTTGATATCCTGGGTTGCAAGTATGTCGGTTGCGCTGGCGAAGCCACCGGCGTGCCGGACAGTCCCGACAAAGAGCAGGATGCATCCTCCTGTCATGGCTATGCCTTGAAGCAGGACAGCCAGCGATGTTCCTCTCATGCCTCCCAGGACACAGTAGAACAAAACGACGACCGAACCTAAAACCAGAGAGATTATGTAGTTCAATCCGGTCATTTGGGTGATGACTCTCGCTGCACCCACGAATTGGGTTCCCATATAAGGAAGGAGGAATATGGTTATCAGAACAGCAAGGATGACCACGATAGTTCTGCTCTCGTACCGAGATTTGAAGACGTCCAAATAAGTGATGGCGTTGACCCGGCGGGCGACGATGCCAACGGCGATGCCGATGGGAGCCAGGAGCATGAGGTTCATGAACGTGTAAAAAATGCCGTTAAAACTCCAGGTAAACCCATAGGCATAGGCCATCCCAGGCCCTGCAATAAACGTCCCCGCGCTGGCCAACCCGCCGGCAATGATAAAAGCGACAACGATACCTCCCAGGCCCCGCCCAGCGGCATAGAATTCCTGTTCGTATTTGGCAATGGGCACTTTCTCGACGATTTTGTAGGACCAGATACCAATAGCAGTGAGAATACCGGTGTAGACGAGAAAAGAAATAATGGCGCCGTTCATTCCTCATCTCCTCTGGAGGTTTCATCTTCGAGTGAGATATCGGGGATGAGTTTGTCGATAATGAGGATTAGCAGCAGCACAAACCCTACCGGGATGAAGACTATGGACACAGCCGCCCAGGCTGGCAGCCCGATAATGGTGGGCTTTATCTTGAGAAATGCACCGGATACTATCACAGCCGCCGAAAACATCGTATAAAATATCCAAGAGACTAGCAAAGATCTCTTCGCAATTTTCATTCGGGGGTCTTTGATCATGCTTCCCGACTCCTATTTATAAAGGGCGATGAGGATGCCCGTTTTTGTTCGTTTTGATGTGATCCTTAATGGGCTCATTGTCACTCCTGAAGATTCAAGTCAGTGTTACAGTTCTGGCGTTGAGCATATCATAAAAGTTCCAATTCTTGTCAATGAGAATCGGAATCAGTCTTCGAGCATTTCTATGAAGGCGCCAAGTTGTTGGGAAATGTGTTCATCTGAAAAAGAGCGGGGGTCATCGTGGTCGGCCTCTAAGAGCAGAGCCGGGATCCCATAGGTCCTTATCAGGATTCATCAGGGGACCGAGATCTCCCCAGGCGTTCGTGTAGGTGGAGGCCACGAGGGCCAGTCCGTGTTCTCCCAGCTTTTCCGCCAGAGAGCGCAGCCTGGGCCAGACAGGCAGATTATCCCAGAGGAGCCTCTTTTTTTCGTGCAGTACGGCTCCGATGCCGTTGGCTATGCGTCGGTCGACTTCGTCCAGCATGGTTGCGTAAAAATCTATAGTGAAGGGATCTCCGCGCATTTCGACGATGGGAGCCATGTGGATAAACTGATCGAACACCGAGATCGGCGAGGGCTGGTGAGCGGTTTTGCCGATCACCTCTGCCCAGAGTTGTGTTGCCCTTTTGATCATTTCCATGACCTTCTTGAGCCTCTTGGGGCTCAAGGATTTTCCGGCAATTTTTTTAAGAACAGGGATGGCCTCTTCCAATTGTTTTTCCACATACTCGATCGTGTGCCTCTCAGCCTTTGAATACACAAAGGGTGTATCGATAACAACCAGTGGCACCTGGAAATGGTGGGCCAGAATTCGGTACCAGAACAGCACTGTCTGGCATATGTTCGTGCAGGCCAGAAGGAGATCCGGACGGGGGAGGCGGCCCACTGGAGTTTTTCCGGATAGCAAAGTCCCGATGTCGGTGCGGGCATACGAGCAAATATCCCGGGAATAGCCGGAACTTTCCGCCTCGCTCGAGATGTCGACCACAGCCCGGGCTGTGCCGCACAGTGCGCCGTGGTTCTCTGGATAGAGCACATAGAAATCGAGAGCTTTGAGCATCTCAACTGGTGCGCCAGATGTGACCCATGCCACCTTCCGGGCCAGGTTTGCCCAACGGCCTTCCAGATAATGATGCGCAATCAATTCTTTGGTTTTTGGTGTGATGTCCAGCGGTGGCGCAAGGTATTGGCTCTGGCGATGCGCCGCAGACGTTGCATTTTTTTGAGCTTTCCAACGCTGCCATCTGAGTCCTGCCCGTCCGATGATCCTCACCTGCCAGTAGAATCGAATCCGGTTGTCGAAGCTCATGCGATCATCTCCAGAAAGGCCTCAATGCGTGTCCGGAGTTGATGAGTGAAGGAATCGGTGAGCTCGGTTTCAAGGACAAGTGAGGGAATTCCTACCTTTTTCAGCGCCTGCCGGTGAGCAGGAAGGAGAGTGCATTCCGGACGAGAGAGCAAATATAAGGCTGGAGGTGAGCCGAACCATGACTGGAATCTACCCGGGGAGGTCCCCAGACCTCGATGGGCAAGATGTCGAAGGAAGTGAACACAGGGCGAGGGGAGTGATTGGGAAGGATGGCCGCAACTTGCTTACCGTTGTGTTTATGTTGCGCAATGATCTCTGTACGGGAGGGGATGGACAAGGAATCCAGCATTGAATCGTCTAAGTTTATGAAGCATCCCCGGACAGACTAGCTCTCTTGGCCTGAGCTTTGCTCGTTGGCAACTCGAGGCCTAGATTGAGTCTTCGGTCTGCTCGCAGCAGCAAAACGGCAAAAATCAGACCCGCAATGCCCAGAGAGGCAAACATGATCTCCATTTTCGTGTAATCGCCTCCCGAGGTATCCACGACTCTACCTGCCAGCCAGGGGAATATGAACAGCCCGAACATCTGTATCCAGGCAATGATTCCGAATGCCGTGCCCAGAAATTTCTCTTTGACAAGTATGGGAATAGCCGGCCACAAAGCTGCCGGGACCAGTGAAAAGGATATCCCAAGAATAATGAAGGATATGGCCGGAGGAAGCGTCGTGAATCCCAACAAGAGGTGGGCCGGGATGAGCATGAGAGATCCGACAATCATGATTTTTCCCCGTTTGCCGATTTTATCAACGAGAAAGCCGAGAAGCGGGGTGAAAATCATCGAAGCTGTCATGATGAGTGATGTGTACCGCCCCCCCTGGGCTGCGCTCAGGCCGAATTTCATCTGCAGAAAGCGGGGAGCGTGGTTGGTGAACGGGAAAATAGCCGAGTAAAACGTGACACACAGAAGGCTGATGATCCAGAAGGCAGCGTTCAGTCTCAAGATGTCTTTAACGACAACCTGCTCTTCGGCCCCCAACTCAATTTCTTTGTCGACATCGCGATCCATGGCAAGATAAATGAGGAAGCAGACAAAGGAAACAAACATCACGATTGTGCCTGCCCAGATAGACCAGCGCCAAGTGCCAGTCCAATCGGCGATTTGGGCGGCCGAATTCAAGGCCAGTATAGTCCCCAACCTCATCACCGTGATATTCAGTCCATAGGCAAATCCCAATTCCTTTCCTTTAAACCATCGAGCTATAGCCTTGTTCGTGACCAAAAGAGCGGCTTCAGAACCAAAGCCGAACACGATGCGGCCGATGAGCATGGCTACGAAGGATTTCCCCGCTCCCAGCGAAGTGATGAGCGAGCCGAGAAGAATCAGGAAGACATAAAAAGTCCCGGCCTTTTTTACACCCAGCCGATCCAGCAGGAATCCGGCAACGACCAAAAGGAACAACAGGTTGGGAAGAGCATAGAAGGAAAACAAAAGCCCGAATTTGGCATTATCCACTCCCATGGACTGCTGGATGTAATCGTTTATCGGGCTTAGCGAGTCATAGATGTAATAGGATCCGAACATGACCATGCTGACAAAGAGAAGCACAAGCCAACGCTGCCAGGGTTTTTTCTCCGGGACAGTCGAGTTTGTCATGCGGGTCTCCTTTGTTACGATGCGTTTCTCACTAGTCTATAGAAAAGCTTTCCTCAGAGCAAGGCGGCTCATCAGAAATTTGTCCGCATCTGTGATGGCTTTCCGAGCCCTTTTTCGGTTTGCGGGGGGGTGTCTGTTTCTGAATGTAATCCCTCCGCTCGGCTCTTGCTGTGTCGATAGCCCTCGTCTTTGGAATGTGATCACGCTCATCTTTGCTCTTGGTCCGTGCCTCCAGTCTATGCTTGAAAACATGAATGAACGAGGGAACTGGCAAATAATATTTTTTTTTGAGAACATATTTACTAAAATAGGAGAGATTAAAAATTCAGAAAGAGGATCACATGAAAAATCAAAAAAGAGAGTCATCGTTGCTCGAGAGATTTTTTGTTTGCTTGGCTATTCTTATTGTTTCGGTTTCCTGTCAAAAAGTTGAAGAACCAGTTGAATACGCTCGGCTGCAAGCACTCTATGTGCCCGTGCGGGATGGGGTGAGAATAGCCGTCGATGTCTGGCTTCCCGAAAATCTAAGCTCTGAAAACAAAATCCCCGCGCTGATGTACTGTACGAGGTACTGGAGAGCCGCTGACATCGTCGGCGCAACTTTGGAGATGGATCAAAATTACACGCGGGCCAATGCTATTAACGGCGCCGGGTATGCCTTTGTTTTGGTCGATGCGCGAGGAACGGGCGCATCCTTCGGGACAAGAGATTACGAGTATAGCGTGGAAGAAGTCAAAGACTTTGGCGAGATTGCGGATTGGATCGTCGGCCAACCCTGGTCGAACGGCAAAGTCGGCGCCTTTGGCGTATCCTATTCGGGCACGACCGCTGAGCTGCTTATGGTGAACCAGAGACCTGGTGTCAAAGCTGTTGCCCCTCTGTATGATGATTTTAATGCCTTCGATTTCCTCATCGAACCCGGAGGAGTTCTGCTCAAATATATGACAGAAACATGGGGACGCATGGTCAGTGCCCTGGATCACAACGATATCTGTACTGTACAAGGAGTGACAGGCCAACAGTGCGAAGAAATGAAGAAAAGAGTTCGCGGAGTCAAGCCAGTCGATGAAGACCAGGATCGCCGTCTTCTTGCCGAAGCCGTCGAGCAGCACAAAAACAATGCCAAACTCCATGAAGCGAAGTTTGAATTCAGGGACGATCCCTATGGATCAAAAAAGGTAAGCGGCGTCTATGAAAAGGGAAGCCCATCGGGATTTCTCAAGGAAATCGAAGCTTCGGGGACAGCCATGTACATCCGTGTGGGTTGGCTGGATGCAGCCACTGTCAACGGAGCCTTGAGCCGGTTCTTGTCCCTTGACAGCCTTCAAAAGGTCTTTATCGGTCCTTGGAGCCATGGAGGAGGCCAACATGCCGATCCCTTCCTTCCACCGGATACGCCCACAGAGCCCTCTGTGGAGAAGCAATGGGAAGGACTGATAGCCTTTTTCGACCTCTTTCTCAAAGATCAGGAGCCTCCCCGGATGGAGTCCTCGATCAAATACTTCACGCAAGGAGCAGGGGAATGGCATGAAACGACAGTCTGGCCGCCTGAGGGGTTTTCCGATAAAGCGTGGTATTGCGGACCTCAAGGAGCTCTCCTTGAAGATCAACCGGAGGCGAAAGAGGGAAACGACGCATACACAATCAACTATGAAGCCACGACGGGAACATCCAACCGCTGGTACACCCAATTGGGCGGAGGGGACGTGATTTATCCTGACAGGGCTGAAGAGGACAAAAAACTATTGACCTACACCAGCCCGCCCATGGCTGCGGATACGGAGATAACGGGGCATCCCTTGGTGACCCTATATGTCAGCTCGACCGCTGAAGACGGAGCTTTTTTCGTTTACTTGGAAGATGTCGGTGAGGACGGACGGGTCACTTACATCACCGAAGGTATTCTGAGGGCCATGTGCCGCAAAATCTCCACAGATGAACCGCCGTTCAAGTTTTTCGGGCCTTATCGCTCGTTCAAGCGGGCCGATTCCGCTCCTTTAGTCCCCGGAGAAATTGTGGAATTGACGTTTGATCTCTTCGCCACTTCTGCTCTTATCAGGAAAGGCCACCGGATACGCATCGCCATAGCCGGAGCGGATAAAGATAGTTTCGATCGTTATCCCCGGGATGGGAGCATCCCCACCATTCGATTGGAGAGAAACAGCCAATACCCGTCCCGCATCGTTCTTCCCGTCAAGAGAAGACATTAATAAGATGTCAATAGCGTTTGAATTACAGTGCGGCCCGTAGGATCAACATCAATCCCAAAGTTGTGAGAGCAATGTGAACATATCTATCAAAGTGAGTTTGAGATAGAGAATTGTGGACTTTCCCTCCCAGGAATATTGCCAAAAAGACAAGCGGCAGGGAAAACACAAAATAGGCAAACACCTGTCTCGTCCATAATCCGGATATCCCGTGCCCTAAGGCAATGAAAAATCCACTGGGGAGAAAATAGCCCTGCAGAGTGGCTCTGAATTTCGATGAAGCCCATCTCCGGAGAGTTCCGTAAATCACGATAGGAGGTCCGTTGGTATTGTAAGCGCCCCCCAGAACTCCTGCCACAAAGCCGGAAAGGAACATCCATCCTCTATGAGAACTGATCTGTCCCAGGCGTGGCTTGATGAGGCCGTATATTCCATACAGGATGAGGATGATTCCGAGGATAGCTTTCATGAAATCCTCATTGAGACCTTTCAGCAAGACCAGCCCGATAGGTATCCCTGTGCACGAGGCGATGACGAGTCCCAAAGCTGTTCTCAGATCAGCGATCCTCCAGTTTCTGATGAGAATGGTTGCTGCAATGGTGACCGCCATCAGCCCTATGGTCGGGGTGGCTGTTTTCAAGCCAACGAGCATGGTCATGAGCGGCATGGCGATCAGAGCATCACCGAAACCGATGGACGAGCGCACAAACGTGGAGCAAAACAGGATTATCATCACACCCGCATAGATTTCTGGAGAATTCACCATAGCCAAATTTGTATCAGAAGCCTAAGAGAATGGCAAATTTTCCGAGCCTGTGTGCACTCCTTTTTCAATATTTGTTGACTCTCCCCGACTAAAGGAGTGAGGATTAAGGCAAGGTGAAGTCTGAAGAAAAATCGAGAAAAACTTCCGCAGGCAGTCTTTCCCTGCAAAATACGAGAGTTCTGGTTGTCGAAGATGAAAGGATTGTCGCCCTGGATCTTCGCTATATCCTGGAAAATTTTGGGTTTGAAGTTTGCTCTGTCGTCTCTACGGGTGAGGAATCCATTCACGCGGCCACCCAAGCCCATCCGGACGTGGTTTTGATGGACATCAAATTGAGAGGTGACATGTCTGGAATAGAGGCCGCCAGGAAAATCCATGAATATCTGGATATACCAGTGATCTACCTAACGGCTTTCAGTGATGAATCGACTGTGCGTAACGCCCTGACATATGGAGATTTCGCCTACATACGAAAGCCTTTTGAAGAGAAAGAAATCGCAGCGACAGTGCACAAAGCCCTCCAAAAATCGCCAAAGCAAAAATCCACTCAGCCTTATCATTGAAACGATATTCTCCCTCGCATTCTCTGATACCCAGGGAAAAAATTTTGACTTTGCTGCTTAACAACTGAATTTATGTCTGTGATAGACCTGAAGAATTGCATAGTCTGAGGAAAACACATACAATACGAATGTTTTTGAGCGGAAAAGAGATGCCCTGTGGATAAAAAAAACATTGTTCATCATAGACTGGGCGATATGACAAACCCGAATGCCGTGAGAATGAATGCTTCGCCCTTGATAGTGCATCCTACGTACAAGGAATCCGACCGACTCATGTTTCATTTGACTGTGACCGGACGTTGTTATGCGAGATGTCAGGGATGCATCAACAGTGCAATAACCCTCGGGTGCAACGACCCTCGAAACACAATGGAAACTTTCGAAGAAACGAGGCCAGAAAGAGATGTGGATTTGATTCAACGTCTGGCCCAACGCCACCCCCAAAAACCAATCACCATTTGCTTTTACGGAGGTGAACCGTTTTTGGCTTTGGATAAAATGGTTCGTTGCTGGGAACTTCTCAGGGCATCGGATAACTCGAGCCGGTTTTGTTTTCTCGTCTACACTAATGGCGAGATGCTCATAGAGGCCTATTCGTCATATCCTGAGTTCATGAAGGACATCTGGACATACTCTGTGTCTATCGATGGTGATGTTGCCCAGCACAACCGGGTACGTGAGGGGACAGATCTTGAGAAAATCATCAAAAACCTGGAGCACCTAAGGACATACTACAACGGAAACGTGCTCTTTTGGTCGACACTCAGGGAGAATCAGTCCCTGCTCGTCTGCTTTGAAGAATTCATGCGGCTCTATGAAAAAAATCTGGTGAATCATTTTTTTTGGCACTGGGCAGAGGACAAGGAGCCCTATCAAGATTTATCCGCATATGCACACACTTATGCCAAGGATCTCGAGCACATCATGAAAGTTTATACCTCACGGCTTTTTTGCGGTGAACTCCTTCCTGTCGCGCATATAAACGAACTGATTCTGTATTTCTTGACAGGTAAAGAACGCGGGCACACGGCCTGCGGCGTGGAACTGGAAAAAAATTACGACATTGTCTCTGGGAAAGTGTATCCCTGTGCCGATCTTCCCCCGGAGATGTCAATCAACTGTACGGATCTGAGCAGGAGTACAGAAATAGGCGAACACAGCCTGGACAGATTTATTGAGTACAAAGACCAACTGGGGTGCTTCCGCTGTGGTGTCCATGCCTATTGTGGGGGAAGATGTCCGGTGCAAGCTATAGCAGGGTCTCCTGAAAGGACGCGGCAGATTTGTCAACTCATGCGTCTGCACGTGGGGATCATCCAAGAATATCTGGACGAGATTGTTAGAAGTGTGAAAGACCATAATATAACTCCGCAATATATACACGGGCATTCCGCCTTTCTCGCCAAATACACGGATGTTGTGCCCTGATTGACAGGATTCGAAAAGCTGTAATAGGACGCATTCTTTTATGCTCAGGGACGCTCGGAGACATCATTTACCAGAAGGCTTTTGTGATGGAGCCGGATTGGGTAAAGGGTTGACATTTATCGGGGGAGCTTATACAAATGACAGAGACTGCCATGCAGGGAAGAGAGACAATGCGCGTTGCCATGTACTACAACAACAATGATATTCGCACAGAAGAAATGCCTGTCCCGCAAATTGGGCCTGGAGAGCTTTTGATGAGAGTGGAATCCAGCGGCATCTGTGGCAGCGACGTCCTGGAATGGTACAGGCTAAAAAAAGCCCCTCTCGTCTTAGGCCATGAGGTGGCCGGGCAAATTGTCGAGGTCGGGCAGGGCGTAAGTAAATTCAAGAAGGGTGACCGCATCGTGGCGGCTCATCATGTGCCGTGTAACACGTGTTCCTACTGCCTTACCGGCCATCATACCGCCTGCAACACACTCCGAAGCACAAACTTCTACCCCGGAGGATTTTCGGAGTATATCAGGCTCCCGGCTATCAACGTTGACAGGGGCGTTCATCTTATCCCCGAAGATTTATCTTATGAAGAAGCTACGTTCCATGAACCTCTGGGATGTGTGATTCGAGCCCAACGAATAGCCAGGTTCGCCGCGGGGGCTTGCGTGATGGTTATCGGGTGTGGCATTGCAGGTCTTTTGAATGTCACTATGGCCCGATTCTCTGGGGCCGGCAAAATATTAGCTGTGGATATTGTTCCCTACAGGCTGGAGGCAGCTTTGAATTCTGGAGCCGATAAGGCCATAACGGCAAACCAGGACGCCCTGCCAATCCTGCGGGAGATGAACGAGGGCAGGCTGGCGGATTTGGTCATAGTCTGCACGGGCGCATCAGGAGCGCAAGCGCAGGCATTGGATTGCATTGAGAGAGGTGGGACCGTGCTCTACTTTGCGCCCACCGATCCGGATTTCAATCTTTCTTTGAACATAAATGATGTTTTCTTCAGGAACGACATAACGCTTGCCACATCCTACGGAGCAAGTCCCTATGATTCCTGGCTAGCCCTTGAAATTATCAAAGCACCCGCGATCAAAGTGAGCGATATGATCACCCATCGGTTACCGCTGTCAAGGACTCAGGAGGGTTTTCAGATCGTGGCTGAGGCCCAGGATTCCATGAAGGTCATTATTGAGCCTCAAAAATAAAATTGAACGACAACGAGGAGGAACACAATGGATTGGGGAATGAAAAATCGCCTCTCACATATTATCAAACCGGAAACGGGCCGCACGGTGATGCTGGCCGTTGATCACGGCTATTTCCTGGGCCCCACATCAAAACTCGAGGATCCCGAAAAAACGATATCGCCGCTGCTGCCCTACGCGGATGCCTTGATGCTCACCCGAGGCATTCTCAGAAACTGCGTGAGACCAGAGACATCTGTTCCGATTGTGCTGAGAGTCTCGGGCGGTTCCAGCATTATCGGCGAGGATTTGTCCAACGAAGGAATCACGACCTCCATGGAGGAGGCTCTCCGGATGAACGTCGCCGCCGTAGCCTTGTCCATATTTGTGGGTTCCGAATATGAGCAACAAACACTCATGAACCTGTCCCTGCTCGTGGATATGGCCCAGGAATATGGTATTCCCGTGCTGGCCGTAACAGCGGTGGGAAAGGAGCTTGGCAAACGTGATGTCCGATTTCTCACTCTTTCCTGCCGAATAGCTGTCGAATTGGGCGCAAGCTTTGTCAAGACTTATTATTGTAATGAGTTTGAGAAGGTTATAGAAAGCACTCCGGTCCCTGTGGTCATTGCCGGAGGCCCGAAATTGGAGACAGAACTCGATGCCTTCAAGCTGGCTCACAGTGCAATCCGGAAGGGGGCTTCAGGAGTGGATTTCGGGAGAAATATCTGGCAAAATCCACATCCCATTGGCATGATCCAGGCTATTCGAGCTATCGTGCATGAGAACGCTTCTCCGGAAGAGGCGTTGGAGGTCTACAACAGCAATACATAGAAAGAGGGCCGTCGAAACGAGGCAGACAGTTAATCCAAGAATATTTTTGACACGCTCCTGCGATTTTCTCTCTTCTATCCAGGTTACTTGCAATGTATTCGAACGATTTTTTTCGGGGAGGTAACATATGAAACATCATTCTGCTCTAATTTTCAGGATGATTGTCAAAGGCTTTCTACCACTTCTGTTTTTATTTCTGCTGATTTCACCGCTTGCGGCTCAAGGGATGCGGCTGCTGCAGCAGCCCTCTGTGAGCAAGGACCACATTGCGTTTGTGCATGCCGGGGATGTGTGGGTCGTCAGCCGCGACGGAGGTATCGCCAGACAATTGACGAATCTTCCAGATGCGGAGAGCTATCCCTTCCTTTCCCCGGATGGGAAGCTTGTGGCTTTCAGCGGAAAGAACAAGGGGAACATGGATGTCTATGTCATGCCGGTTGAAGGAGGGGAGGCCGTGCGCTTGACCTGGCATCCCGGAAGTCGGGCGTTCTTTTTCCTCCCTCATCCTGAAGACGAAGTCAGGGGCTGGACCATTGATGGGAAACGCGTTTTGTTTGCTTCGCAACGCACCGCCGCTCCGATCGCTGTCGGAGGTTCTCCGAAAATCTGGAGCATCGGTCTGGATGGAGGGATGCCAGAGCCTCTGCCCATGCCGCATGCCAACTTCGGCATGTTTTCGCCGAATGGGCAAAGGTTCGCCTATCAGATGATTTCTCTAAATGATGCGGAATGGAGGAATTATCGAGGCGGGCAGATCCGGCCCATCTGGGTCATCGACATGGATGATTTTTCTCTTGAAAAACTGCCTTGGGACAATAGCAATGATGGTCATCCGGTTTGGTTAGGTCAGAAAATTTATTTCCTCTCGGACCGTGATTGGGCCATGAATATTTATTCCTATGATACGGAAACCAAGGAGTTGGAACAAATCACACACTACTCGGACTTCGATGTCAAGTACATCAATGCCGGAGGAGGTGTTATTGTTTACGAACAGGCCGGTTACCTTCATATTTACGATCCTGTGAGTCAAAGATCTCATCAAGTTGAGGTCGAGATTCACAGCGACCTCCCTTCTATTCGGCCGTATTGGAAAGATGTCAGTTCACATATTACCAATGCCTCGCTTTCACCGACGGGAAAACGGGCGTTGTTCGAAGCCCGGGGAGAGGTGTTCACCGTGCCTGTCGAGAAAGGCGATTGGCGAAATCTCACCAAAAGTCCTGGAGTAGCAGACCACAATCCTGTGTGGTCTCCCGACGGAAAACACATTGCCTGGTTCTCAGATTCCACGGGTGAGTACCAGTTGATGATCGGGACTCAAGATGGTATGTCTGAACCAAGAGCCATTGTACTAAAAAATATCGGCTACTATGACAGGCCGATTTGGTCGCCGGATTCCAAACGAATTGCCTTTACGGATTCGGACCGGAAGCTGTGGATTTGTGATGTGGATACAGGCGGGACTGAGATTGTCGATCAAGAAAAGACGTCTCACCCCGGGTTGGCCATATACCCTGTTTGGTCTCCGGACTCAAAATGGATTGCCTATACCAAGCGTCTCACCAATGGGTTTAGCGCAGTCAATGTGTTTTCGCTAACCCAAAAGAAAACCTATCTCCTGACGGACGGACTGGCGGACGTGATTTCTCCCACCTGGGATAAGAACGGCAAGTATCTTTGGTTTCTGGCCAGTACAAACCTGGCCCTCCGGTCCCAGTGGATCGATATGAGCAATTATGACCGGCCGGTTGAACGGGGACTTTACTTGACAGTCCTGCGGTCCGATGAGGAATCTCCGTTGCTCCCCGAAAGCGATGAAGAAGTCCGCCCTGCTGAACCTGAGCAAAAGAAAGGGGCTAAGGATGGAAAACTGGCCGTGCGCATTGATTTCGAGGGAATCGAGCGTCGAGTCCTTCCTGTAGATATTCCTCTGCGTGACTACGTCACTCTTCAGGCGGGGCCGGAAGGAGTTGTCTTCTACGCAGAAAGAATCCCCAATCAGCCTGGCTTGACACTACATAAGTATGAGCTGAAGACACGGACAGCAAAGCCATATATTAAGCCTGTCCAAACGCACACTTTTTCAGCGGATGGCATGAAGCTGTTGTATCAGTCCGGACCTGTGTGGGGAGTCGTAGATAGCGCTGCTCCAGCCAAAGTGGGGGACGGAAAAATCGACATAGGAATACATACGCGGATCGACCCCCGGGCCGAATGGCAACAGATATTCCGGGAAGGGTGGCGTTTTCAGCGTGACTTTTTCTACGCGCCCAACCTGCACGGCGCCGACTGGGATGGAGTTTATAGCATGTATAAACCCTGGTTGGAACACGTCGGGCATCGTTCGGACTTGACGTATCTGCTCGATATTCTGGGCGGTGAGGTTTCTGTCGGTCATTCCTTCTCTTTGGATCCATTTCCGGTGGAGAGACAAAGTGAGAGGATTGGCCTCTTGGGAGCGGATGTTGAGCCTGAGAATGGCCATTACAGGATCAAGCGAATCTATACAGGGGAGAGCTGGAATCCGGATCTAAGGGCACCTTTGAATGCTCCGGGCATCGATGTCCATGAAGGGGACTACATTCTTGAAGTCAACAACCAGGAGATTCCAGCCACGAAAAATTTTTACAGTTTATTTGTAGGATTGGCAGGGAGACAGATTGCGCTGAGAGTTAACAGCAGCCCGGCAAAGGAGGGATCGCGCTTGATAACTGTGGTTCCGGTCGGGTATGAGTATCCGCTTCGCCTTCGCCGCTGGGTTGAGGAGAACCGAAGGAAGGTGGATGAGTTATCGGGGGGGGAACTGGCCTATGTCTACCTTCCCAACACGAGCACGGCAGGCTACACCTCCTTTAATCGGTATTACTTTTCTCAACAGGATAAGCTCGGTGTGATTATTGACGAAAGAAACAACGGGGGTGGATCAGCTGCCGACTACATGGTGCAAATTATGGACCGGAAACTGGTCGGTTTTTTCAGCAACAGGGTCGATCCGACAAAACCATCCCCCTCGCCGAGAGCCGGAATCTGGGGGCCCAAAGTCATGATCATCAACTCCAACGCGGGTTCTGGCGGTGATATGTTGCCCTACATGTTCCGTGAGCTCAAGCTTGGCCCCCTGGTTGGAACTCGCACCTGGGGCGGATTAGTGGCAACAGGAGGAATGAGCCTCATGGATGGCGGAGTGATGACGGCACCACGGCCGGCATTTTTGAATACAAAAGGGAAGTTTGCCGTGGAAAACTACGGTGTGGCTCCGGATATCGAGGTGGAACAGACTCCAGGTTTGGTCATAAAAGGCCATGACCCCCAACTGGAAAAGGCAGTGGAAGAGGGACTTCGACTTCTGAAGGGGTATGAATCACCGATCAAAACGCAAGAACCATGGCCGATCCGGGTGAAACGCCCGTCCAAAAAAGAGAACTGAAGCTGCAATAATATTCAGGAGGTGGTGACAATGAAAATCGCCCTTATTCAACAGCATGCGACAGCGGACAGGGCCGAGAATATCAAACGGGGACTATCAGGTTTCCGTGAAGCGGCCAAAGCCGGTGCTGATTTAGTGGCCTTTGCCGAACTGGCCTTTCTGCCCTTTCTCCCGCAGCGTCGGGCCACACCCGAAGCCATCCAAAGAGCAGAATCCATTCCAGGCCCCACAACCGAAGCCTTTGCTGAGCTCTGCCGGGAATACGGTGTGGTCGCCGTCTTGAACGTCTTCGAGTCCGATGGGGAAAGGACATTCGACGCCTCCCCCGTGATCGATGCCGACGGCAGGCTGCTCGGTGTGACACGAATGGTCCATATCATGGATGGACAGGGTTTCTACGAAAAAGGATTTTACAGTCCGGGAGACCGGACGAGTTTTGTCTATGACACCAAAGTGGGCAGGGTAGGGGTGGCCATATGCTATGATCGCCACTATCCGGAATACATGCGAAATCTGGGCCTGGAAGGAGCCGAACTGGTGGTTGTTCCTCAGGCAGGGGCAGTCGGTGAGTGGCCTGAAGGCATTTTCGAAGGAGAGCTCCAGATTGCCTCATTCCAAAACGGCTATTTTTCAGCGCTTGTCAACAGGGTTGGAAAGGAAGAATTTCTCCATTTCTCCGGAGAATCTTTCGTGGTTGATCCCTTCGGAAAGATTATCTCTAGGGCTCCTCAAGAGGAAGATCATATCCTGTACGCGGAATGTGATCTAAACTTGATTACGGAGTGTGCCGCCAAAAAGTTTTTTCTTCCAGACAGAAGGCCGGATTTCTACAAATCACTCCGCTTGCTGGACAAATAGGTAGTGTGCTAACCTGAGAGGGATCGGAATACGGATGAAAAGCTGGTATGTCTTGAACACCAAACCCAAAAAAGAAATGCATGTGGAGAAGATTTTTTTTGAAGCGGGCTTTGAGATCTACAACCCCAAGTACAGACAAGATGATCGAATCAAGCCGTTTTTTTCCGGGTATGAATTCATTAGATTCGAACATCCTGGCCAGTATCGCTTGGTGCGTTATACACGAGGAGTAAAAAAAGTCGTTGGGAACCGGAAAGGCCCTATCCCTATCCCTGATGAGATTGTCGACCAAATCAAGTCCCGGGAAGAGAACGGTCTCATCGAGCTGCTCAAATATGGTGAAGAACCTTCTGTCGGTGATGAGATTCAAGTCGTCGAGGGCCCACTCAAAGGCTTGAGGGGTGTTTTCAAAAGGGAATTGACGGAGAGAGAGCGGGTGCTTATTTTGTTGAACTATGTCTCCTATCAGGGGCAGTTGATCATAGAAAAAAGGAAGCTGAAAAAAGTGCTTTAGAATTAAATCCCGGAATCCCAGATAAGGACAATACGATGAAGTTTCCACAGCTCGATTTAAAAGCCCAATACAGAAGCATACAAAAGGAGGTAGAGACAAAACTTTTAGAAGTCCTCCAATCGCAAATGCTTATCCTCGGACCCGAAGTCGCCGCTTTGGAGAAGGAACTCTCTGAGTATGTGGGCACACGATGCGGTGTTGGTGTGTCCTCCGGTTCAGATGCCTTAATCATTTCTCTTATGGCCCTCGGCCTCAAGCCCGGCCATAGCGTGGTCACAACTCCTTTCACCTTTTTTGCCACGGGCGGAGCTATAACCAGGTTGGGGGCACAACCTCTTTTTTGCGATATAGATCCTGAGACATACAATCTAAACCCCAGCTTGCTCAAGTCTCTGCTTGAAGAGGAGATCGGACGTAAAGGAAACGATACAATCAAAGGAGTTATTCCTGTGCATCTTTACGGGCAGTGTGTGGATATGGCTCCCATCCTGCAGCTTGCCGAAGAGTACGATCTGTTTGTTCTGGAGGATGCCGCTCAGGCTGTGGGTTCCGAATATCTATTGGGTCAGAGCGTCAAGAGAGCCTGCGCCATGGGACAAGCGGGGATTCTGTCCTTTTATCCGGCCAAGAATCTGGGCGCTTTCGGCGATGCCGGAATGGTCTTGACAAATGACGAGGAACTAGAGCACAAGCTAAGGCTTCTCAGAGTCCACGGTTCCTCGAACAAATATTACTACGAAGAGGTGGGCGGGAATTTTCGCATGGATGCCATTCAGGGAGCTATCCTCAGAGTCAAACTCAGGCATCTGGATGATTGGCATCAGAAACGTCAGGAGAAAGCGGCTGTCTATGATCGCCTTTTTGAGGAATCCGGCCTCACCGGAGAGGGATTTGTCCAGACACCAAAAGTTGTCTACAAAGATAAGGGACTCAGGCATTACCATACTTTCCATCAGTATGTGGTGCGTGTCCATTCACGGGACGAGCTACGGGATTACATCAGAGAGCAGGGCATTCCTTCGGCTGTGTTTTATCCGCTCCCGCTGCATCTTCAGAAATGTTTTGCTCATCTTGGCTACTCAGCAGGAGATTTTCCTGTGTCAGAAAAGGCGGCTTTGGAAGTTCTCGCTCTTCCTATATATCCCGAGCTGACTTCCGAACAGCAGAATATCGTCGTCAAGACCATCAGGAGTTTCTACGTGCCTTGAGGCGTAAGACCTTTGTTTCTTGATCCGTAAGCATCCTTGAATCCTTGATATTGGGCTTAGCGAGTGATCAGGATGGTGATTTCTAAAACACGTCCATGTTTCTTCTTCTCAGTAAATTGGCTCGATTTCCGGCGTCGGCTCTCCTTTTTTTCCGAGGAAAGGGACCATGCCCGCCTCCGGCTTTCAAACGGTTTTATCCATCACTCATTCTGATCCTTCAATAACGCACACTGGCTCTAGTGACATCGTGGAGATAGAGATTGATCCTTAGAAATTCATCATAGACGCTTAGTTTAAGCTAATGGGGAACTCTATCGACACAGCACTTCTCTCAGATGGTCTTGGCTGATTTTGGCGCCGCTGATGATGAGAGCGACGCGCTGACCTCTGTATTTGTTTTTGGTCTTGAGAAAGGCTGCTACAGAAAGTGCGGCTGCACCCTCGATGAGCATATGGTGTTTGTTCAGCATAAGCCTGATGGCGTCTTTTATCTCGTCTTCGGAAAGGAGAATGTATTCATCCACAAGTATCCGGCATATCTCGAAGGTTATGGCCTCTTTTTCAATCCCACCGGCTGTTCCATCTGAGATGGAAGGTTTGGATTCCATGTCGATGATATGTCCGGCTTTGACAGACTCATACATGACCGGCGAATTCTCGGGCTGGCAGCCGATAATGGCGTTTGCTCTGTCGGCGGTCTTGAGGTGACCCGCAAGACCTGATATCAAGCCGCCTCCACCCACCGGAGCGAAAAGGGCATCCACTCTGTCGAGTTGACGGAGCAGCTCGATCCCGATAGTTGCCTGGCCTCCAACGATCTTGGGATCGTTGTAAGGGGAAATAAACACCTGATCCCTTTTCTGGGCCGCCTGCCTCGCCGCTGTTTCGGCCAGAATGCAGTCGTGACCGTGCAATTCAAGGTTTACATCATAGTACCGGAGAGATTCAAGCTTGACTTCAGACGCCACCTCGGGAAGAAATATGGTCCCTCTGAGTCCGAACCGATCCATGAGATAGGCAAAGGCCGCTGCGTGATTTCCGGATGAGGCTGTGATCACTCCCCGCCGAAGCTCCTCTTGATCCAGTGACAGAACTTTGTTCATGGCGCCCCTGAGCTTGAATGACCCAGTGATTTGTAGATTTTCCAGTTTGAGAAAGACTTCACAGCCTGACTCCTTTCCAAGATAGAGAGAGGGCTCGGCAGGTGTCTCTCGAATATGTGGCCTGATCCTCTGTTCGGCTTCCTGGGCTTCGCTTTCCAGATCGGTCAGAAGAGATGAGATGTTATGAGGGGCAAGATTATCTGTTTTCATTGAAAAAACCTATTCCTGCCAACTATTCTATATAAGCTATCCGAAACTATCAAACAGAAAAGGGAACCCTCTCTGCATCCGCGGCGCTAAAAATCGATTGCACAATCAAAAAATCGGAATGTGATAGAACACAATAGTGTTTGAACGCGAGAGAACGGCACTGCTCTTTGGCCGTAGGTTTGAGGCAAAAGACAGGTCTCTATCTATTTGGGGGAGAAGACCCCGCCACCGACCTTGTGCCTCTCACTCAGAAATAGCCTCTCTTTCAGAGCTGTTTTCTTCGGTTTGAATGAGAGGAAAATTGACTTTGATCAGGGAATGACGTTTAATTTCTATCTTGAGGAAAGGAGAATGAAATGAAAACTATCGGATTTATTGGCGGTATGAGTTGGGAGTCCTCGCTGGAGTACTACCGGATAGTCAATGAAGAAGTCAAAGCCCGGTTAGGAGGGTTTCATTCAGCCAAGTGCGTGATGTATTCCGTGGATTTTCAGGAAATCGAAGAGATGCAACACCAAGGAAAATGGGATGACGCGACAGAGGTTCTTATCGATGCCGCACAAAAAGTGGAAAGGGGCGGAGCGGATTTTATCGCCATTTGCACCAACACCATGCACAAAATGGCCGAGGACGTAGAAGCCAACATAGGAATTCCGCTGCTTCATATTGTCGATGTGACAGCCGCGAAAATCAAAGAAAAAGACCAGCAGACAGTAGGACTGTTGGGCACGAAATTCACTATGGAACAAGAGTTTTATAAGGGACGGTTGATAGATAAGCACGGCATAGGTGTCATCATACCTCCCGAAGACGAAAGAAATGACATTCACACCATACTCTACAGTGAACTCTGCATCGGGGATATAAAAACTGAATCCAAGGCAAAATTTCAAGAAGTCATTGCCCACCTTGCCGCGAAGGGTGCTGAGGGCATTGTTTTGGGGTGCACGGAGATTCCCCTCATTGTCAAACAAGAAGACTACACCATTCCCCTCTATGACACCACCGCGCTTCATGCCAAGGCCGCTGTCGATATGGCTCTGCAATAAAATCACTTCAAGAACAGACGCAGGATGTTCCAGATTCCCATGAATGAGACAAGGCCGATAACAAAACCGCCCAGCAGGTTCTGTTTCCAATTGTTGGTGTAGGCCCCCATCCTTTTCCGATTATTGAGGAGAAGCAGCAATAATACAGAAGCCACAGGCAGAATGAGGCCGTTGGCCACCTGAGCGAACACGATCACAGCCAGTGGATTGAGATCAAAAAGGGAGACAAGCAGGCCGATAAGGATCACACACAGCCAAATGGCTCTGAATTTATTTGAATGGAGCCCCTCTTTCCAGCCGAGGATTCCCGACGAAGCAAAAGCGGCTGCAAAGGGTGCGGTGACCGCCGAGCTCATGCCGGCTGCAAAAAAGCCGATCCCGAAGAGAAGAGTTGCTACAGGCCCGAAAAGAGGCCGGAGCTGTTGGGCCATTTGGGTCCCAGTATCCGGATTGATTCCCTGTCCATAAAAGGCCACGGCCGACGTGACGACGACAGAGATGGAGATCAACCCTCCCAGACCGATCGAGAGGACGAGATCTTTCCGCACATCTCTCATGTATTTCGGTAAATTCCATTTTTGTTTGACTGCAGCCGAATGAAGAAAGAGATTGTAGGGGACCACGGTTGTTCCGACCAATCCCAGGGTGAGGTAGATGGAATTTTTCGGTAAAGTCGGAATAAAACCATTCAGTAGAGAGAGACTGTCTGGTCTGACGAGGATCACCGTTACCAAAAAGGATAGGCTCATAAGACAAACCAAACAGACGAGAAATCGCTCGATAAGCCGGTATTTCTTGCGGCCAAGCAAGAAAACCGACAGGGCGGAAATGAGTATCACGCCAATTTTTGGGGATAGGGAACTCACCATTTCCAGGCCGAGTGAACCTCCTATGATGTTTCCGGCTTCGTAGGCCGCACAGCCGAAAGTAATGGAGCTGAGCGTCAAAACGACGAGGAAGCCTCTTCCCAGCGGATTTTTTGAAAGATGCCTGAGGGATTGACCCAGATCCTCGCCGGTTGCAAGACTCAATCGTCCTGTCATCTCCTGGAGGATGAGAGTGGTTACGACGGAGAAAACAAGAACAAAAATCAAGGCATAGCCAAAATTCGCCCCGGCAAGGGAACAGGTTGTGATTGTACCTGGGCCGATGAAGGCCGCCGTCACCAGAAAACCTGGACCTAAGGAGAGGCGTTTAATCTTTGGGCCCATAACCGCCGCCTCCCGGTGTCTCGATACGAAGCACATCTCCGGGTGAGGCTTTTGTGTTGACTTTTGAACTAAGGATGCTCTTTTTCCCCCCTTTAATCAGGATGTTCCTGCCCTTGGCCCCGGGCTGACCTCCCCGCAATCCGTAGGGAGAAAAAGTGCGTCTTTCACTCATTATGGAGATATGAGTAGAGACAAAAAATTCATATTCCCTTATAATCCCATCGCCCCCTCTCTGGTCCCCGCTGCCTCCTGAGCGAGGCCGCAGACTATATCTTCGGATACGCAGAGGTAAATAATGTTCCATCGCTTCCAGCGGGGTATTGAGAGAGTTGGTCATGTGGGTGTGGACACCGCTGAGCCCAGGCCTGGTTGCACAGGCTCCCATTCCACCACCAATCGTTTCATAGTAGGCAAAAGGGCTTCTGTGATCAGGATGGAATCCGCCGAAAGTCACGTTATTCATCGTGCCCGAACTGGCCGCAGGGATGTGTTCGGGTATGGCTTTGGCCAGACAGCCCAAAAGAACATCTACGATTCTCTGAGATGTTTCCACGTTGCCGGCTGCTGTAGCCGCGGGAGGGTTGGCATTGATCACAGAACCAGGCGGAGCGGTGATGGTCAATGGCCTGAACAGTCCTGTATTGAAGGGGATGTCCTCTTCCACAAGGGAACGGAAGACATACAGGACCGCTGATTGTGTGACCGCGTAATTGGCGTTTATGCCCCCTGAAACTTGTGGAGACGACGGACTGAAATCTATGATAGCTTCATCCTCATGAACGTGGATCGCGGCTCCAATTTCAACCGGCCTGCCGGTTATCCCATCGTCGTCCATATAATCTCTAAACGCATAAGTTCCGTCTGGGATGGCCTTCAATCTCTCCCTCAGGGTCTTTTCCGTGTAATCCTGGATGTAATAACCATATTCTGTTACCTTCCGGACACCGTGCTTGGCTATGGTTTCCTTCAATCTCTGGAGGCCTTTGTGGTTGGCTGCCACTTGGGCCATCAGATCGCCCCGTCGTTCCTCGGGAGTGCGCACATTAGCCAGAATGAGTTCAAAGATATCCTCATTCATTTTTCGTCCAGTGATGATTTTGACTGGGGGAATGATCAATCCTTCTTGATAAATCTCTGTGGCCAGCGGCATGGACCCGGGTGTCATGCCGCCGATATCGGCATGGTGGGCTCGGTTGGCGACAAAGAAACAGAGATCCTTGTTCACGAAGAGGGGAGAGATACAGGTCAAATCAGGGAGGTGGGTTCCTCCCCGGTAGGGATCATTCAAGAGGACCATATCCCCATCGTTGAAGCTAACAGACCTCATGGCAGCTTGAACCGAAAGAGGCATTGCCCCAAGGTGAACAGGAATATGAGATCCTTGAGCAAAGGTCTCGCCATTTTTGTTGAACAGGGCGCAAGAAAAATCTTTGCGCTCCTTGATGTTTGGCGATAGAGCCGTACGGCCTAAAACAGCGCCCATCTCTTCGGATATGGAGACGAAAAGATTCTTGAACAACTCCAGCTCGATGGGATCGAACATCGGCCCGGTCATGCCTGTCTCTCTAAAATTAAGTTGGTGAATGCATCCACCTTGCACATAGAGCCAGGGGGAAGAAAGGTGGTGGACTCGTGTTCAACCACCAAGCCTGGACCCTCTATGATATTTCCTGGGCAAAGTCTGTCTCTATCGAACACGGACGCTTGGTGCTTTTCCCCGTTGTAGAAGAGCATTTGTTTTTTGACAAAGGCCTTTTGCGGGTTAGGCTCTTTGATTGGATGTTTGGTGAGCTTCATTTTTTTTGTTTTTCCCGATATTTTCAGCCGGAAGTTGACGACCTCGACAGCCCTGTCCGGATGATGGTAAGAGTAGAGGTCCTGGTGCGCTTTGTGGAATTGGTTTGCATACGTGGAGAGATCAAAGTTGCCGGGTTTCAGGGTGATGGTAATTTCGTAAGACTGTCCCAGATACCTGAAATCGAGCTGAGGCGTGATTGTCAAGTGTTTTTCCTCAAAACCCTCTCTTTTCATGTCTTGAATACCTCTGGCCTTAAGTGCCGAGTAGCGCCTTTGCAGCTCTTTTTTTTTGATGGCCTGCGTCTCCTTCATGATAGAATGGGAGTAATCTTTCACGGAGTCGGCCATAAGCAGTCCCATGGCAGAGAGAACCCCTGCATTTTTGGGAACAATCACCGTTGCCATGCCGAGATGCGCAGCCATTTCTGCTGCATGCATGCCGCCTGCTCCACCGAACGAGAACAGGACAAAATTCCTTGGATCAAAACCCCGTTCGATGGAAATGACACGGATGGCTTTTTCCATGGTGGCATTGGCGATGGCGATGATACCTTCTGCTGTTTCGACAGGAGTTTTGCCCAGTTTTTGTCCCAGGTAGCGCAAGGCGGTGTGGCTCCGTTGTGTGTGAATGGGCATTTGCCCGCCGAGGAAAAATTCGGGGGCCAATCGCCCCAGAAAGAGATTGGCATCCGTAACCGTCGGTTTCAGCCCCTTGCCATAACAGGCAGGGCCAGGGTTTGCCCCGGCGCTCTCCGGACCCACTCGGAGTGCGCCTCCCTCATCTCGATAGGCGATAGAGCCTCCTCCGGAACCCACTGTATGGATGTCTATCATGGGCAACCGAACAGGGAAATCGCCGATCACGCTCTCGCTGGTGCGTCTGATTTGTCCCTCGATCAGGGAAACATCCGAAGACGTTCCGCCCATGTCAAAGGTGATGATATTTCGGTATCCAGCGGCCCTACCCAGATGATTGGCGGCGACAACCCCTCCGGCCGGCCCTGAGAGGGCGGTGCGCAAGGGTTCTTCCTTGGCCGTAGTCGGGGAGATGTGTCCTTCATTGGACTGCATGATTCTGAGATCGGATCCAGAAAGCTTATCCTCCAGATTTTGCAAATATCGACTCATAACCGGCATAAGAAAGGCATTGACAGCGGTAACAGAGATTCGTTCGTATTCCCGATGCTCCCGGAGTATCCGGTTCGATACGGAGACCATTATTTGGTGCTTGGCCAACTCTCTCCCTATTTCTTCTTCGTGGACAGGATTGGAATAGGAGTTGATGAGGCAGACAGCAACGGCGTCGGATTTCATTTTTTGAATTTCATCGCAAAGCCTTCGCACTTCGTTCGGGTTTAATTTCTTTACTATTTTCCCTTTGCACGAGATTCTTTCGTCGATGCCAAAACAACGGTTTCGAGGCAGGAGTGCTACCCGTTTTTCACACTTTAAACTGTAAAGCTGGCGTCTGGTCTGGCGGCCGATAAAGATAATATCCTCAAATCCTTTAGTTGTCACGAGAGAGATATTCCCACCTTTATGCTCGAGAAGGGAATTGGTGGCCACAGTCGTGCCGTGGATGACTGCAGATGAGGCTTGCTGTTCCAGAATGTCTTTAATCCCGTGAAGTATGGCCAGAGAGGGATTGCGAGGGGAGGAGGGAACTTTTTTGATCGAGACTCTATTGCCCCTGACAATGACAAAATCGGTGAACGTGCCGCCAGTGTCAACGCCGATGCGGATTTTTTCCTTCATGAGGATATTTGTATCGTCAACACCGGAATAAAGTCAAGGGATGAATAATGTGGGGCAGACGTCTTCATGAATGATTCTGGTTGTAGGAATCATTCACGAATTGCAGGTGCTGCAAGACGTAGCCGAACAACTCGTGCAACTGGCCGAAGAGGATGCGGTCCTGTCTCCGCCTCCGCCAATACCGAAGCGGGAGATGAGTTTCTGGATGTCTTGACTCCCACACTTTGCACAGACGACCTTTTTCTCCCCGCCTAAAGAAACGAGCGTTTCAAAACAGTGATGACATTGCTTGCAGGTAAATTCGTATATAGGCATGATGCATCATTATAGATCATTGAGTTCTTTTCGTAAATAGATCCCATTCGCCATGTGCTGTGAACCTGACAGGGCCCGATTAGATTTCCGCTATGGCCTCGATTTCCACCTTGACATCTTTGGGAAGTCGAGCCACCTGCACGGCGGCTCTGGCAGGGTAGGGGGCTGCAAAAAATTCAGCATAGACAGCATTCATCGCCGCGTAATCATTCATGTCCTGCAAAAAGACCGTGCATTTGACCACTTTGGCCATGGAGCTTCCGCCTGCTTCGATAACCCCTTTGAGGTTGGTCAGGGCTTGTCGTGTCTGCTCCTCTACTGGGCCCATATTCAGTTTGCCAGTTGCCGGATCGATGGCAATCGAACCCGAGGCAAAAACAAATCCCTTGGCCACAATTCCCTGCGAGTAAGGCCCGATCGCCTTGGGCGCCTTAGTCGTTTTAATTTCCTGTTTTTTGTCACCGCGCCCATTGTCCTTTGAAAACAGACTTGATGCGGTCAGCGTTAGAAAACCCAGGCCAGTGATCGCTTTTCTTCTTTTCATTCGATACTCCTTCCCTTAATCTGCACAACTTTTTCAAAAATACTATCCTAAAAAAATGATGATTGCATTTCAACTGAAAAAAGTTCGAATCCTGGATATCTTGTCCCGAATAATTCTCTCTTGTATAAAACGACGATGGACCCAAGAATACTCCGTTTGAACATTTCCTTTCAGTTTTTGTAAATAAAGTCGCGGATGGGAGGCGGCTCCAAATACATTGGACATTTGTAAACTGACCAAATTATTTCTCATGTCGGGTCTTATAGGAGTCGGGATTCTTGGTGCAAGTGCACCCGCTATCGGTTCACAAAAATTTACGGTGGCTTGAATTGGAATCCACAACTCCGGTCACCTTTGACAGAGCCCGGTGTGAAAGTTAAAGGAGGTGACTATCTCATTGCTGTGAACGGACGCGAGGTCAAGGCCCCGGACAATCTTTTTTCTTTTTTTGAAAATACGGCCGAAAAAATCGTGGGAATCACTGTCAGCCCTAATCCCATAAAGAAGCCATCATCGTCGATGAGCGATTCAACGGCGGAGGCTCGCTGGCTGATTATTACATTGACATCCTTCGCCGCCCTCACATCGCCCAGTGGGCCATGAGATACGGAGCTGACCTCAAAACGCCGAGTGCCTCAATCCAGGGGTCCAAGGTCATGATCATCGACGAGACGGCCGGATCAGGAGGCGATCTTTTGCCCTGGATGTTTCGCAAATTCAAACTGGGAACGCTCGTGGGCAAGAGAACATGGGGCGGACTATGTTTCCAACCTGTGTTCGCTCACTGTGCCTTTGGGGACTTTAACAACGTGTTTGACGTCGAAATGATCCACTTCATTCCCACAGTACTCGCACACGGCTTTTCCGTTGCTCAAAATTTTGCACGGCGTAATTCCGATACACTTCTCACACTTGCCGAACACTCTGCTTTTCCCTCTCATTGTTTCCTCCTGAGGTGTCTCTTCTACACGTTGTGATCGTTCACGGCATCTGTAGCAAGGTTTATGCCATCTAAAGCAGTCAGGGGAATTGCAGGAGTCAAGAAGATATTTGTGGCTCGGACATGTGTTTTATTTCAGAACAATGTTCAATTCTCGCACACATCACGGCGAAAAGGATTGGCTCTGTTCTTTATCTGGATTTTTCAGGAATTTGGACGGTGCGGATGAGAACATCAAACCCTTCGAAGTCATACCGTCTCAAGCCCTTATCCTCTTCGAAATGCCCCTTGCCGGCCATGATATCATGGAACGCTTGGGCGACTCTAGGTATGACATCGCTATTAGCCCAGGGCTCATTGTGTCCGGAGCACAGGAAATCGTATTCGTTCACACGAGCGGCCAACCTGTTCATGGAGGATATATAATCTTGGATGTTCACATCTGCCGGATGAGCATACAGCGGACCGGGGAAATAGGTGTCACCGGTAAACAGTATCCGATTTTTCTTGTCCAGGAGACAGAGAGAGCCAGGAGAGTGTCCGGGTGTGTGAATGACTTCCAGTAGTCTTCCTCCCAGGTCGATGACTTCTCCGTCTTCGAGCACGAAAGTTGGCTTGACAGGAGGAATGGCCCATGTTTCGGCATCGATTCCCTCGGGCAGGGGCTTCCACAGAGAATCTCCCGTTATGCTGGGACGGAGTCTGTCATTGGAAACCCCACGGGTCATTTTCGCTATGCATTCCGGATGATTGTAACAGTAGATCTCAGAAAAATAATGATTGCCGCCGATGTGGTCCCAGTGTGTGTGGGTGTTGAGCACGAAAACAGGAAGCCTGGTCAACTCAGCGGCGACGCGTTGGATGTTACCCAATCCCGTTCCCGTATCAATCAGTGCGGCCTTTTTTTCTCCCAGAACAAGATAGCTGATCGCTTCATCAAACTGGTAGGGCTCATATATGGCGTACGTTCCATTCGCTATTCTGTAGACTTCATACCAGTCTTCACCTGTCTGGACCTTTTCAAGCCCTATATAGACCGCCCTGGGAAGCTTCTTCCACCATTTAATGGACTGCACCAATGCAGAGGTTCTCTTCTGAGCTGGTTTTGTGTCTTCTATCGAGCAGTTGCTGAAAAAAAGACCTATCACCAGACCCGATATTATAACCATCAGCCTTGTATTTAGCGATCGATACATGTTTGGCCTGGTCATCAGATCATTTCGAGATATTTTTTCCCTTCGCCGAAGGGATTGAGAGCTTTTTTAATGGAAAGCTCTTTGTTTTTGAGCAAATCTATCATTTCTCTTTTGGTTTTTGGCTTTAGCACCTCAACTTTTGGCCGGAAGATGTCCCGCTCATTAGCTTCCCGGACGACAGCTATCCGGCGATTGCTCAGAGAGACTATGGTGCCCACAGGCCAGACACCCATGATCTTGAAGAATCTATCGAGAAGATCGGGATCAAAAAGCTTTCCCTTTTCACTGAGCATCAAATTATAGATTTTGATGGGTGGATAGTCGGTCTTGTATGTTCGTCTCTGAGCAAGGGCATCATAGACATCGCAGAGAGAGACAATGTAAGAAGCGATATGAGGCTTGTACGGATAGGTCAGCTTCGGATAGCCATTCAAATCGTATCTAAGATGATGCTCAAAGGCGACCACAACCGGCAAAATCCCAAGCATATCCACATGGTTAGCCAGAATTTTGGTGCCCAGGATAGTGTGATCCTGGACATGACGGTATTCCTCATCCTCCAGTTTGGACTTTTTCTTGAGTATGCGGAGGGAGATGGAAATTTTGCCGATATCATGAAACAGCGCCGCAATACCTATATCAAGAACATCCTCCTTTGAAAATCCGAGTTTTGAGGCAATATACATCGAAAGAACGGACACATTCAAAAGATGGATAAAGGTCACGAGATCTTTTTTCTTGACAGAAATCAAGTTGAGAAGTTCTTGATGCCGGCCCATAAAATTTTCCATGACATTGAGGATGTTGAACCGCAAATCCAGGTAGTCGATTTCCTCATCGTTCAACATCTTATCAAAAGAATGGGAAACTGTTTTCAGCGAATTTTCGTATCTCTTGACCATGTCTTCGGCTTCTTTGTCCTGCTCTCTTTGTTCTTGGGCCAAAACCCGGATCTTTCCGGCTTTGATATTCTTGATGCCTTGGAGGGACAAGTAGTCATGCGTATCCTGCTGGATTTCTATTTTCGGTGTTATCAAGTAGACAATGAATTTGCGCAATTCCTCTTTGTTCATGGCCTGATTGAAATAAATGCGTTCGATTCCTCTTTCCTGTAAATAGAGAATCAGGGTTTTGAGTTTTTGGCTGAGATCGAAGAATATTTCGTCTTCCCAGGCAAGCTCATCCTCTACAATGCCAATGACCAGCTCCTTTTTATCCTTCAAGACTTCCTGGAGACTGTTGTAGGCTTGCTCGACAAATTCATCGAGCTTGGGATGATCGGCGGAGTAGATCCGTCCAGTTTGGATAGCGGACATCAGGTGTATGAGAGAGACTTTAATCTTTTTCAGCATTCCATTTCTCCAGAACGCGTTGTGCCTCGATTCTCAGTTTTTTATTCCAAAAGCCTCTTCTTCGGCTGAGTTCTTCCAGGTATATTTTGCCTTCCATCAGATGTTTATCATCAACGATCTTGATATGTTCCAATAGGCGTTTGTTCCGCAAACCGTAAGGGGATTGGATGTGAAACAGACTCTCGAATGCCAGCCGCTTTTCATTCTGGTCTTTCATGAGAATGACCAGTGCCTCCGCTTTAAGGGCCGGTTCTTTGCACTTGAGTATAGGCAACAAAAATTTGGGATCAGAATCAGTCAAATTTTGCATAGCTTTGAGTGTTCTGTACTTGATCACTGCACTTCCCAGGGGATAGATGTTTTTCAGAGTGATCAACGAAATGGGCGAATCGAGTTCTTTCAGGTTTTTGATCATCTGTTCAATGAACTTGGTGTCCTTTGCATTTTGTTCAAGATTGAGATTGAAGTAAAAAAGGTACTCTTTAAAAAATTTGAAGAAGGCCTTCAGAATGTGGGGTGATACCTTGCCGTCTGTAAAAATCCTTTCGAGATAGGTGTTCACGTCAAGTGTGCTCTCGTTCAAATGGGTGATAAAATAGTCAAAGGAATCCTGCGCTTCTCCCTCGAGAATAGCGTGTTCCACAAACCCGATGAGCTTAAACAGATATTTTTTCACCTTGGGCTCTGAAAGGATTTCATCCTTTTGTTCTCTGATGACTTCGTAGAGATTTTTGATGTACTCAAAGTCCCTTTGTTCTGTGATTTCATGCCACTCTGTGTCAATTTGCTCCAGCTGATCGATGAAATCTTCTTTGGTGTGCTCTTTTGCCAAAGTATTGAGGAGGATGTAGCGGAAGTTGGATCTGAGGTGAGAGTGGTCGAAGGTGATTTTTGCCTCGTAGGTCATATCCTTCAACAGAGAAGACAGGGTCTCTCTGTATATTTCGGACATCAATCCGCCCGAAGTTCCTGATAGGAGCGCCTGTATTTTTTCTCTGGCATTAGGATCGATTTTTGCTGTGTCGTCCTCTTGAAAGATATTCGTGAGGGATGTGGCCACTTTATCTTGCCTTTCTTTCTCGATGAGTTTGGAAAAAATACTGAAACTCAGAGAATCGAAGTCGTCATCTGCCAGGATTTCGTCCCAAAGAGTGGAGGCCAGATCCTCTTCGTTCAAGTCCGTAATGAGAGCCCTGATGCTTTCGAGCTTAGCTTCATCCCTAATTTCCTCTTTCTTTTTGACGACCGATTTGACCAGATTTTTGGCGCATTTGCGGTAATTGGCCTCCTCGTTTTTTTTGAGATAGGAAAAAAATCTCAAAAAATTCTCGGCGAACTCCTTGTCCTCCAAAAATTCAGCTGGCTCAAAATCTTCCATGACTTTTTCAAAACTGCCAGCCACTTCCATCATCTTGGCGTTATCCTGCTCTTCAACAGCCTCTTGCAGAAGGTAGGCCCAGACGTCTTTGACTTCTTCTCCCTCGCCTTGCAACAGCTGAGCATAATCGAGTTCCTCCACCCGGATATGCGCAATTTTAGTATCCTGTAGAATAGTCCCGATTCCGCCTTTTTTGAAGATCTCACGAGGGGCAAGGCAGATGTGTGACATGAACACCATCAATTCATCTAAAGTCAGACCGCGGCTAGTCTTAAATTTTTTGACTTTTCGAAAATGAAACGTTCTTCCCAACTCGCGGTACATTTTATCCTCATCCCAAAATCTATCTTCGATGAGGAGGGCATGGGGAGAAAACCCTATTTCAAGCGGGCTCATGAATTCAAAGATCGCATCGATCTTTTCCTTCATGTCTTTAATGGCTTTCTTGAAGGCGGGGTGTTCCTGGTTGTACATAGCCGCATTTTTCAGCGAAACCTTCATGGTCATGATAAATTCGTGGATGGCCGTTTCTTTATCCATTGTCTAACGAATGCCTCAACAGTTCCCAAGCCGTTGCCGGATCAAAAGTCCATCGGGCAAAGTCTCCCGTTTTTAATAAACTTCAGGTGTTTTTACAGCACTCCACCTCGTTTAGTCGTTGCACATTGATCAAGGTAACAATATTTTTTTCCACCAAACCTTTTTTAGGTTAATCAACTCATAAACTAAAGTCAATCCGGATGTCTTGTGGTCAATAAATAGAATTGGCAATGGGGAGCAGCCGCACATTAATTTGGAGTGATTATTTTGAACACAGCTGAAAAAACGCACTCATTGTACCGGCAAGTCTGGGCTCTGAGCTTCGGCTTTTTGATCCGGTGAACGGCATGTTCATTCCAAAGGTGCTGGGTTGGGTACGGCACTCGAAGGGTCAAGCGGAGGACCTAGTCTTCAAATTTACAACAGACTCTGTTCCTACCCTTCTCTTTACAGATCTGCAAGAAGCGATTGGCTTTCTGGAGGAGAGTGTCGGCGTTATCCCTCAGCCTCGCGACTGTTCCGCCGATGGAAACAGTGACGGCCAGAAGCCTTTCCTCTACTTGAATATTGGACTGAGAGACCAGAAGACGCAGTTTGTTGGCCACCAGATCAAGCTTGTGTTCATCGATGTTGAAAATGATGACCAGAAACTGCTCCCCGTCCCAACGACCGACGACGTCGAAAAAGCGAATATTGTTGGAGAGGGTTCTGGCTGTCATGCGGAGTATCTTGTCTCCGACGATCGAACCGTGGGACTCGTTGATTTTTTTGAAGCGATCGATATCAATAAGGAGGATGCCCAACGGGAGTTTGTGTTTTTGCATCTCTTCGAGGCGGAGCTTGAGATGAAGTTCAAGATACTTTTTGTTGCCCAGCTCTGTGAGAGAATCGAGCATGCTCATTTTCTTGAGCTCTTCTGTTTTCTGGGGCATCAAAACCTTGGGCGATGTGTCGTTGAATGTTTCGACTGCTCCGATAATCCTCTTTTCCCGGTCAAAAATGGGAAGAACGCGCATGTTAACGGGAAGCCGGAAACCTTCTTTATGGTGCAAGTAGGCCTCAAAACTCCTCACTTGACCGTCCTTCAAAGTCTCTTCAACAGGACAAGCGTTCTTACAGATCTGCATTCCTCCGCCGGCGGTCAGGATGAGAATATTCTCGGAACAATGATTCCCGATGACATCCTTTTTGAAGTAGCCAGATATTTCCTCTGCTCCATCATTCCAGAGAATAATCCTTTTTTCCGTATCGAGGAAAACGATGCCATCATGCAAATGCTCGATGAGATTTTCGAAGAAGTCAGTGCTGGACGCTTTGGATGAATCCATATGAACTCCCTGTTCTTTTTTGCCTTGGCTTTATTTCAATTAACCCTTCTGGTTATTTTATAGCAGAGACTTCTAAATAAGTCAAAGTCAAAGAACCGAAGAGACATCGAGAAGGTCGTGCCCGCCTCGGGCTTTGTAAGAATTTAATCCGTCACACATGATGATCATAATGGTGCAGACAGAGTTCTGTGTCATCATGGATTTAAAGGTGTTGACTGTTTTTTCCGGAATGTTGACATTTCGTCAGCGGGTAGTTATAAAAAGGGTACTTTTGAACGGGGAGACAAAATGTCAAGTATTCTCGGAACCAAATTAAGGATTGAAAGGGAAAACCTGGGTCTCACTCAAGAAGACCTGGCGGATGCCATTGGCCTGTCGAGCGAGTTCATATCGCTTTTGGAGCTCGGTAAGAGAATGCCCAGCCTAGAATCTTTGAAGTCGATTTCCACATTTTTAAAAAAAGATATCGCTTACTTCATTGAAGAGAGAGAGACTTCCTTCGAAAAACTCCTCAGGGAGAAAACTCTCACCTCAAGAGCCAAAAAAAGCCTGAAAAAATTTAAAAAGTACTGTGACGACTATCTTGGCTTGGAGGAAATGTTGGGACGGCGTCTCGCCCTTGCTCCAGCCTATTCACACACGAATCCTGAGGAATTAGCCCTCGAGGAAAGACGAAGATTGGGGTTGGGGGATGCCCCCATACGGAACATTTTTCTCTTGGTTGAAGGCAATGGACTGCGCATTTTTCGGCATGCTTTCGTTCCCGAAGACAAGATCTCTGGGGTTTTCATCTATTTTCAAGTCAAAGAAGCGGCTTTTGCCTTGATCAACAGCAACCAGTCTCTGGGAAACCAAGTCTTCACAGCCGCCCATGAGTATTATCATTTCCTGAGAGACAGATACACAGAACCGATCGTGGATAATCCAGATGTGTTCGTCGAAGACTACGTTTCTCTTTATCATCCACGAGAAAAATATGCCCAATTGTTTGCCAGGCGTTTTCTCATGCCTCCGACAAAGGTCCGGGCCATGATTGAAAGGGACGTGAAATCGAGCAAGCTGAATTATGAAGACGTTATCTATCTCAAAAGATACTTTGGCGTGTCCACCCAAGCCATGTTGCAAACTCTCAGAGACCTGGATTACCTATCCTACTATCAACACAAAGAGCTGCAGAACTGCAATCATACCGCTTACGAAAGGACTCTTTTTGGAAAGCCTGTTTTGGAAGAACAGATGCCGAAGGGAAAGACAATTCCTTCAGATAGATTCAAAAGCCTAGCCGTTCTGGCCTCTGCCGAACAACAGGGCAAAAAATTTAATCCCTGACATATCTGGGATATGTGTGTTTGGCCTGTTCAGCTGTTTTTAAATCAATATCGACAGTCAAGAAGGGGGTATCCCTTGCTGTAACACCCAAAATATTCCCTTCTGGATCGGCTATCCAGCCCTGCCCGCCCAAATGAGATCCCTGGATAGAAATTTTGTTCGAAGATGCACAGTATGCGCCTGAAACAACAGCGGCCACCCGTCCTCCGGCCAGCCATTTTTCAAGTGATGAATGCGGAGTAGCGCGCGGACAAGCAATCAGATGAACGTCATTTCTGGCATAGTGGCGTGCGTGTTCAAAAAACCACAATTCAGTGCAGATCAGGAAGCCAATGTCCGCGTTTTGGCATCGCACAGGTTGGAAAGAGCCATCCCCCCGTTGATACCAATTTGCTTCCCAGAACCCTTCTTCGTTCGGGAGATGATATTTTGAGTGCCCCAAAGTCAATCCTGAAGCAGGATTCCAGTTAAAAGCTTGATTCAAGCGTTTGCCTTTGTTGTTCAAAGGTCTCGATCCCAAAACACATGATGGCGCCAAAGCCTGAATCAGCTTATCAGCCTCGTCGTGAGCCAGCACAGCCCTGTTCCAAATCTTGTGGTCAAACCGTGATTGAGCCGCAAACCATGGGGAAAAAGCCATTTCAGGAAGGAGTATGATATCAGGTTTCTCCCTTTGGGCGTGCCCGACCAGCCCTATCCAATCCTCCTGGAACAAATCCGCTTCATCTCTCATCTGACAGATAGTGACTTTCATCCTCCCCATCTTGTGACAAACCAGCTTGTGTGTCAAGCAAGCTCCTGATGCGTTTTTCTGATTTAAAATGCGTGATCCCGGTGAATAAACATCTCCCGCCTTGAGCTCCACAATGGAGATGGAGATGCCTGAGCAGGAAGGGTTCGGATTGACAGGCGGCGTGACCCAGTGCTATATTTGAGCCGGCATAAGGGAAAACTTAACCGTGAGCAAAAAGAAGTTCCACGCCTATCTTTTTGGAGGATTTGTTGTTGTTTTCATCAGTATCTACGGCCATATCCGGTTGCACAAAAGGCCTGGATTTCCTCAAAACATAGCCACATCAGAAATTCGGCAGCTCGACGAAACCAAGATTTTGATGGAGAAAGATGTCGAATTTTTCCTGAGCACAAAAGTTGTCGGTGATCGCGTTCGCCTGATCTATGAGACAGAAAGGACTAAAGGGGAAAAAGATGTTCAACTTATTCCCTATTATTATCAGACATCCACTCATGTAGTCTTTCTAGTCATCGGCTTGGTAGGATTCGTGGTCGGTTTGCTGGTTTTCATCCTCAGACCGGAAGAGCCGAGAACACGCGTTTTTTATCTGGCGTTTCTGGCTTTCTCGGCACCTGTCATTATAAGCAGCGGTTATTTCAGCATTCAAAAAACATGGTTCTCTTATTTACCCGGTGTTTTGTTTTACTTGCTCTACGCATTCGTTCCAGCACTCATGCTGCACTTCATATTGTTTTTTTACCGGAAGGCAGTACTTAAACGGATAGGTCTGATCTACATCCCCGCCGTTTTCTTTGCGGGCTTGCTGATTGGCCTGTTTCTGTACACTGCGCTGAACACATCCCTATTTCACTTTAGATACTTTCAAAAAGCCTACTATATTTTCCGACACTACGTGTTCCTCTACAGTATTGCCTCGGTCATATTTCTGATACTCGCCTATCGGGAATCATCCACCGAAGAGGAACAAGCACAACTCAAGTGGATCTATTACTTTCTTTTGCTTGGCCTCGGACCTTTTATTATTCTGTATCAGCTTCCTCTTTTGCTCCGGTTCACGCCCGTTCTTTCCGAAGAGGTCTCTAGTGTGTTCTTCATTTTTATACCCATAGGTTTCGCCATTTCGATTATCCGCTTCCGGCTTATGAACATCGAGCTCATCATCAATCGCAGTTTGGTCTACTCATTCCTGACGATATTTACCGTGAGTGTCTATCTTTTCTCTGTTCGCGTTTTTCAAGGGCTCATCTCGCGCATCGTGGTTGTCCAGGAGGCCACGGTCACAGCCATCGCCGCCCTGGCCGCAGCGGCTGTCTTCCATCCTGCGCGAAAAAAGATCCAGCATTTTGTGGACAAGTCCTTTTTCAGGATCGCCTATGATTACCGGGAGAATATCCGGAGCTTCAACAAGGAGGCTCACAAAATTGCCGATACATCCCTTCTTGTCGACCTCTTCTTGAGCAAGGTCAACACAGTGTTGCCCATGGAGCATATCGGGATTGTGGTCTTTGCCCATAAAGGAGGCGTACGGACTCTTTTTGTCAAAAGAGATGGCGACACTTCACTGGAACTCTTTGATCCCGATCTAACGGGGACACATGCCGTTTTGGCTAGAAAAAAGGCTGTTCAGGTCGAAAATGGATTGAATTTTGCGCAAGAGCACAAGCTTGAAAACCTAAAGCTCGAGTTGGCCTCCCCTTTGCCCTTCCGGAACGCGGCCCTTTCGGGCTTCGTCACTTTTGGGAAAAAGAAATCCGGCGCGAAATTCACCCGAGATGACATCGAGCTCCTCATGGGCCTGGCCGAAGGTGTGGCTCTGAACCTGGAAAGGATCAGGCTTCAAGAGGAAGTTATCCTCGAACGGGCGGAGATACAGAAATTGGATGAACTCAACAGAATGAAAACGGAATTCATTTCTACGGTATCCCACGAAATCAGGACGCCCATGAGCTCCATTCATGGGCTTTCGGAACTGCTTCAATCGGGGAAAATCAAAAACCGAACTGAGGAAGAAAAAGTGTTGAACATCATGGCCGAGGAGTGTGACCGGATCAGCCGTTTCATGCATAACATTCTCGATATGGGAAAGATTGAACAGGATGCCAAGACATACAGCTGTGCCCGGGTGGATGTCCGGCCCGTGATCACAGAGACGATCCAACTCTTTCGAAGTCAACTGGAATCCGGAGGTTTCCTGGTACAGACAGAAATCCCTCAAGAACCCGTATTTCTGCTTATCGATCGGGATGCCATCAAGCAAGCTTTGACTAATCTTGTTGACAATGCTATAAAGTATTCGTCGGAAAAAAGGGAAATTACCATTCGGCTCATCGAAAAGGAGAATGGAATCACTATCCAAATTCAGGATAAAGGAATCGGGATTCGAGAACGGGATCGAGACAAGATCTACTCAAATTTCTATCGTGCCTCAGAAGCTGTCCAGCATTCTCCTCAGGGTGTGGGGTTGGGTTTGAAGGTGGTTAGGCACATTATGCAGGCTCACAAGGGAGAAATAATCTGCAAAAGCCAGTTGGGGAAAGGAAGCACTTTTAGCCTCGTATTTCCAAAATAATGACGAAAATACTCATCGTTGAAGACGACAAGACTCTGTGCGAGACAATAAAGCTTGCCTTGGAGTCCGAAAACTATGAGGTCTCCGTCAGTCATGATGGGAGAGAGGCCTTGCGGATTGGGAGTCAGGAACAATTGGATTTGATTATCCTCGATCTTATCCTGCCATCGATGACCGGTTTTGAGATATGTCAAAAACTACGGGAAAAAGGGAAAAAAACTCCGATTATTTTTCTGACCGGAGAAAAAAAAGAAGAAATCGATAAAGTTATGGGATTGGAGTTGGGTGCAGATGATTACCTTCTCAAGCCTTTCGGAACGCGGGAGCTCATTGCCAGGATAAGGGCCGTGCTGCGGAGATCGAGGCCAGAAAAACTTGAAATTGATGCTGTATCTTTTGGAAATGTGAACCTCGACTTCAAGAAGCAAACGGCTTTGAAAGGGATCAAGCCCATCAATCTGACTGGGAAGGAATTCGGTTTACTCAAATATCTCATTTCTCATGAAGGGGAAGTGTTGAGCAGGGAAAAAATTCTCAACGAGGTTTGGGGATATGAGACATACCCCACCACGAGAACTGTGGATACTTTTATTCACAATCTCAGGCATAAAATTGAAGATGACCCCTCCCGTCCCGAGCACATCATCACTGTTCCGTGGTCAGGGTACAAGTTCAAAAAGTAGTCTGCTTATTGGGCGAGTGCGGCAAGTATGCTGGTCAAGAATGTCCAGAATTTTTCCACAGATTCGATGTCGACTCTCTCATCAGGCGAGTGAGGATGCTGGATGGTTGGACCGAAGGAGATCATATCCATTCCTGGGAATTTTTCGCCGATAATTCCGCATTCAAGGCCGGCATGCACAGCCGCAACTTCAGGCTCCGCAGAAAACGTTTTCTGGTAGATGTCTTTGAGAGTTTTAAGAACCGGGGATTGAAGGTTGGGTGTCCATCCCGGATAGCCATCCTCCAGTTTGACTTCGGCGTTGACCATTTCTCCCAACGCGCTCAGCACGTTTCGAGCGGCTTCTAGGGCAGACGCAACCGAGCTCCTCGTGCTGCAGATTGTTTCGGTTTTGTCATCATGCATTCGAATCACTGCGACATTATTGGATGTTTCGACGAGCCCGTCAATTTCCGGATGCATCGCGATCACGCCATGCGGCAGAGTGAGAAGGAGGTCTATCAACGATTTCTGGCTTTGTGCGGTCAGAGGGGCTTTTTTCGACTCGTCGGTTGCTTCAATGCTGATTTCGGGAGCTGTTTCGATGGCCTTGTACTCGGCCTTAATTTTTTCAAAGGCTTCCTGAGCTTGCGAAACAAAGGTGTCTTTGTGTGCTGGATCGAGCAAAACATAGGCCCAAGCTTCTCGCGGGATGGCGTTCCTGAGATTCCCGCCCTCGAAGGCAACTAGATGAAAAGGTGTGTTTTGCATCACTTGCCATAAAAGACGCGCAAGCAGTTTTATCGCATTGCCTCGTCCTTGATTGATGTCGATTCCAGAATGGCCGCCGCGAAATCCAGAGAATTTGATCTTATAGAGATCTTCATCCGCGGTTTCCTTTCGAGAGAGTTGAAGCAAGATTTGAGTGTCGGCTCCACCCGCACAGCCGATGGTGAATTCCCCCTCGTCTTCGCTATCCAGGTTTAGAAGAATGCGTCCTTGCAGGAATCCCGGCTGGAGCTTTGTTGCGCCGGTCAGGCCTGTTTCTTCATCCACGGTGAAAAGACACTCGAGCGGAGGGTGGATGAGACTGTCATTTTCCATGATAGCAAGTCCCGCACAACAGCCTATGGCGTTATCGGCGCCAAGGGTGGTGCCTTCGGCCTTCACCCAGTTATCATCGATGTGGGCCTTGATGCTGTCTTTCGTGAAATCATGATCAACATCCGAGTTTTTTTCGCAAACCATATCCAAATGGCCCTGCAAGATGACGCCTTGTGCATCCTCATGTCCAGGGGAGCCTGGCTTGGAAATGACCACATTGCCCACATCATCCCTTTTCCACTCCAGTCCCAGTTTCTCAGCTACGGAAATGATGTAGTCGCCAATTGCTTTTTCATTTCCTGAACAGTGCGGAATTTTGAGAAATTCCGCAAAATGTTTCCATAAATTTTTGGGTTCTAAATTTTCTAATGATTCGGGCATCCTGTTTTCCTCCAGTTTGCTAGATAAGAAAAAAGATCATTGCAAGAGTCAAAATCATGACACAAAACACTCCCCGATTCAAGCGGTATTCTGTGCATCGAGGAGGCGTTTCTTGATTTATGAAGAGAAAAAATGTACAAAGGACTAGATACCTGGTTGCAAACACTTCGATCATTCGGGAACGTTGATCAGGCTCTTCAACGAGACAGTCAATGAAAAAAAGGAAAGCTCCCATTATTTTTTGGGGAATAGCGTTGCTCTGCATCAGTCAGCTCTGTCTTGAAGCCAGGAGTCTGGGTGCCAAGATCAAAGATACGGATAAAATTAGAGCTGTTGCGACTGTCTATCCTTTGATGGAATTTGCCAAGGCTGTTTTAGGGAGCAGGGGAGAGGTCACTCTCCTGCTTCCGCCCGGTGCTGAGATTCACTCCTGGCGGCCAAGGCCGAGCGATCTACATAAAATATCGCGGTCTGACATCTTTCTCTGTGTAGGTGCGGGTTTAGAACCCTGGGTTGAAGATATAATGAAGGCCATGAAACGGCCGGGGCTAAAAGTTTTTCGTGCGAGTGAGGGAATAGCTCATGTCCAGGAGGAAGGCCATACCCATGATCCCAGGACCAGACATGAACGCGGCCACGACCAGGGCCACGGTCACGGCGTCATGGATCCGCACATCTGGCTAGATTTCGGGCTTGACCAGCTCATTATTGATCGATTAGTCGTCCTCATGAAAGAATTGATGCCCGAAAAGGCTTCTTTTTTTAAGGCCAACGGCGAACACTGTAAAAAAAGACTTCGTGAACTCGATGAACGCTATGAGGAAACCCTGTCCCGCTGCAGACAGAGGTCCTTCATCATGGGAGGTCATGCCGCCTTTGGGTACCTGGCAAAAAGATATCACCTTAACCAGATTGCTCTGTATGGTTTGAGCCCGGATTCAACACCGACACCAGGAGAAATGGTTAAAGTCGTTGAGATCGCCAAAGAGAAGGATATCGAAGTGATCTACTTCGAGATCAATGTCAGCGATGAAATGGCCAAAGTCATAGCCCAGGAGATAGGCGCCCGAACTCTTGTGCTGAATCCGGCCGCAAACATCACACTGGGACAAAAGGACTCCGGGATGACATTTTTTGATATAATGAACATAAATCTTGAAAATTTGCGGGAAGGTCTTGACTGTGAATGAGTCCAATGCGTTGATAGTGATCAAAAATATCTCCTTCAGCTACGGACACACAAGAGTTCTGGACAATGTGAGTTTTCCCATAAATCGGGGGGATTTTTTATCCATTATCGGACCAAACGGTTCAGGCAAGACCACTCTTGTTAAAATCATTTTAGGTCTTTTGGCTCCATCCAAGGGTGAGATCCAGATCATGGGAAAGCCAGTGTCCGAGTTCAGCGATTGGCAAAAGGTGGGGTATGTTCCTCAAAAAGCCACGCATGTGGATCCATTTTTTCCCGTCTCTGTCAGGGAAGTTGTGAGGATGGGACTCGTGGCCCAGACCGACACCCCGCTTTTCAAAAGAAAGGATGAATTGAAAATTATCCGGGATGCTCTTGTCCGGGTGGGCATGGAGAATTTCATGAATTGGCGTATCGGAAAGTTATCCGGAGGTCAGCAGCAGCGCGTCTTCATTGCCAGGGCTATCGTCAATCACCCCCTCCTCCTCTTCCTTGACGAACCGACAACAGGCGTTGACTCGGAAACACAGAGCCATTTTTATGACATGCTGGACACCCTTAATAAAAAAGAATCGATCACGATCGTCTTGGTCACTCATGACATAGGCATCGTCAACAGGCATGTGAGCCGCGTGGCCTGTTTGAATCAGAATTTGGTTTATCATGGAACCCATAAGGAGTTCTGCCAATCTGATATGTTTAAAAAAATGCTTGCAGAAGGTCATCACATTGTCTCTCACAGCCACTGAAGTCGCGCGGTGCGACCGATCTTCTGCCAAAAACCTCGTATGATGTGAGATGGAAGCTTTTCTTAGTTATGGATTCCTTCAGAGAGCTCTCTGTGCAGGCATATTTGTCGGCCTTGCCTGTGCCATGCTGGGCGTTTTTCTCATCTTGAGGCGTGACGCCATGATTGGCCATGGTCTCGCGCATGTGGCCTTTGCCGGTATAGCCATCGGCATCCTTTTGCATATCTTCCCCATGGTCATAGCCCTGGTTGTGGCGGTTTTGAGTGCCTTGGGCATAATCGCCCTCAAGGACAAGGCCGGGCTATACGGAGATACAGCCATCGCGATTTTTAGCAGTGTGGGCTTTGCTCTGGGTGTATTGGTCGTTACCGTATCTCAAGGCTTCAATGTCGATCTTTTCAGCTACCTTTTCGGCGATATTCTAACCATAGATGTGACGGAAGTCGTTCTTGCCATCTGCTTGGCTGCCGTTGTGGTTTTGACAGTCATCGTGAATTATCAAAAATTCATGTATATGACATTTGACCGGGAGTCTGCCAAAGTATCCGGCGTCCACGTCAAGCGGCTGGATGTGCTTCTGACCGTGCTGACAGCGATCACCGTTGTCCTGGGAATGAAACTCGTGGGTATTCTTCTGGTTTCAGCCCTGGTCGTTATTCCCGCCGCAGCCGGCCTTCAATTGGCTTCGAGCTTCAAACAGGCTATCGGGTTTTCCAGTCTTATCGCGCTATTCTCGATAGTTTTCGGGTTGGGAGCCTCTTTTTTTCTCGATTTTCCCGCTTCAGGCTCAATCGTCATCATCTCATTCCTTTGTTTTTGCCTCTTTTTTCTCATCAAGCGCACGGTCAGGTGATGCCTTCAACAGCCGATCAAAGGTATCGGCGAATACGCGGTATGCCTCCTCGCCGTAGAGACAGAGAATGATATGCAAGGGATGTTCATTTTTTTTGAGATAATCCATAGTCACAGCGAGCATTATCTCGCTGCATCGCTGGATGGGGAATCGGTATATGCCGGTGCTGATCGCAGGGAAAGCAATTGAACGGATCTTCTTTGCGGATGCAATTTTAAGGCTATTCAAGATGGCCTGTTTCAGTTTTGTTTCCTCATTTCCTTCGCCAAATATGGGTCCGACAGCATGAATGACAAACCTCGATTTGAGTTCACCCGCTCCAGTCAAGGCGGCCTCACCCACATCAATGGGACCGATGGCGTCGCATTCTTCTTGAATAGCCGGTCCGCCAAAACGACGTATAGCACCCGCTACTCCTCCGCCTAAAATGAGGGATTTGTTCGCTGCATTGACTATAGCGTCAACATCGAGCATGACAATATTGTCGTCGATCAAGCGCAATGTCCTGCCTTTAACTGTCCATTCTTTCATGTTTTCCCCCCGAACGAATTCCGTTGATTCCCGAACACTGTGTGTCATGTCATCATTGGGCAATTCGACTGAGAATCCAGGCTAGATGAAGCCCTGGCAGATTCCACCCGGCTGCACTCCGAAAAATTTGACAGGAGCAACGGGACACCCACTCTTCTTTGCGTGTTCGTCCAAACAAGGTCAATATCCTTTAGCTCAGTTCTTCAAGAACCAGCCCCCTTATCTCATCTCCAAGCTGAAGGGCTTTTTTCTTGAGCCTTTCCGTCTTCTCATTGACTTCTTTCGTGAATGATTCATCCCGTATGCCCGGAAGATTAATTTTAACATTGTAGTAAGCCCCTTCCGCACCCGCCTGCGCGCAAAGACCGGCCACTCCGGCATCACTGACGGAGTTTTTATTCCCGTGACAGGCAACATCCTTGGCCAAATCGAGGGCGGCTATACATTTTTCCAAAACATCGAGCGGCACCCGTGTGGCTTCTTTGGAGGCTTCCTCAATCGCCGAATCCCTTGCTTTCATTTGGTCCTCGGTTTGCTTTTTCATCCGCATGGCATCCATGACACGGTTGAAGGCCACGGTATCCAGGTCGACGGCATGCAACAGAGCATCTTTTAAAGATTGCGCCTTTTGCGCGATGTCTTTGATTTCTTCCTGGACGCTGTCATATCCGGTTTTTCCCACCGTGAGATTGGCTACCATAGAGGACAGCGAGGCGGATAGGGCGCCGCAGTAGGCGGCTGTGCTTCCACCTCCAGGTGCGGGTGAGTCCATCGAGAGTTCATTGGCGAATTGGCGCAGGCTGAAGTCCAGAAGCGAATCCTCCACTTCTTTAAACTGGTATTCGATAATCTTTTTCTGGGGATCGAACGGGGCGACGTCATTCAGGCCCAGCGATATGGCTGCGATGCGGATGAGTTCTTCCTCGGGAACCCCCGGGCTTTTCCCCTGCTTCCGCAAATAATACCTGCCCGCCATCAGCAAAGCTTCCTTCGGTATCAATCCAACGAGTTCACTGCCCGTGACGCGGACACCCATAGCCTGGGCATCCTTGATGGCTTCATCGAACACAAGATGGGGAGGGGATATTTTGTAATTGGTGAAATTGATCGAGATCTGAGCAATCCCATAATCCTCGACAAACCAACCGACGCCTTTGACCTCTTTGAATTTGCCCGGTATTTTGATGGATTTGCCAGTTGCGTCGCGCATAATTTGCCCCGATGAATCTCGCTTGGCCCGGCCTCTTTCTCTCAAACCGAAGGCAATGTCGCGGGCGATGATACGGTCAGTCGTGTTTAGATTGATGTTATAGGCTATCAAAAACTCCCTGGCGCCGATGACAGTGGCTCCAGCTTTTGGATTAAAAACAGCGTCCCCATAGTCCGGTGCCCATTCAGGATCCTTCAATTTTTCTTCAAGCCCCTCATATTCCCCCTTGCGAACTGTTGCCAAATTTTTTCTCTCTGGTTTTTGTGCGGCCTCTTCGTACAAATAGACGGGGATGTTGAGTTCCCCGCTCACTTTCTTGCCCAGTGCATGGGCCATCTGGACGCAGTCTTCCATAGTCACTCCTGTCACGGGTACGAAGGGGCACACATCGGTGGCGCCCATCCGGCTGTGAGCTCCTGCGTGCTGGCGCATGTCGATCACCTCGGCTGCCCTTTTGATAGCCCTGAATGCGGCTTCCTGGACTGCATCGGGCGTTCCGATAAAAGTGACAACTGTCCGATTGGTGGATTCTCCGGGATCCACATCCAAAAGCTCGACTTTTGGTGTCGATTCGATTTCCCTCGTTATGAGTTTGACCTTCTCGAGATCTCTGCCTTCGCTGAAATTGGGAACGCATTCCACGAGTTTCATTCCAGGACTCCTTTATTGATGGTGTACTGAAGCTTTCCACTTCTGTCATAAACATTCAATTCATATTCGTTCAATCGCTCACTCAGAATTTGAATGGCCCCTATGATAACAATGACAGGGGTGTTGAAGAAAGCATTTTTTGCAACATCAAACACATTTTCCGCATTGATAAGCATCAAATTTTTGTAGTATTGCCTCCAGTGAGTGTCGCCCAAATCATATGCTCTGAGCGCGGACAGCTTATCCAGAAAATTGGCTGAGTCTTCAATCTCCAACGGAAAATGACCGATGAGAAAAGATTTGGCTTGTTCGAGTTCGTGAATGGGGACTTTCGACATCGAAATTTTTTGCATTTCACGCAGGCTTTCCCTGATGGATTCAGAAATGACCTCCGGACGCACACGCTCTGAGATAGTGAAAAGAGCCGACGTTTTAAAGAATTCCAAGGAACTGAACGCCCAGTAGGCGTAGCCTTTGGATTCTCTCAAATTCATGAACAGGCGGCTGTGGGCAGAGCCGCCGATAACCTGGTTGAGGACGGTGAGCGGGAAATAATCTTTGGGATTGCGCAAAACAATTGCATTTCCTATGTATACCCTTGCGTCTTTGGCATCGGGTAGATCGACAAGACAGATTTTGAGGTCCTGATTTGGCTTGGGGGGGGGGAGTGCGTCGTGATTAACGTCTTGGCTGGTCCATGTGTTGAAGTACCGGCTGACTTTTCTGGCTGCAATTTGCAGGCTGAGGTCTCCGATGAGAACGATTTCAGCGTTATTGGGGTGGTAGTATTTTTCAAAAAAATCCACCAGACCACGCCGGTCGAGATTTCGTCGTACGGTTTCATCAAAAGCAATCTTGCTATAGGGATGATCTTTGAACAGAATTTTCCGCAAAACTCTTTTACCGATAACATCGGGAGAGTCGCTTTTGTTGACAAGGTCGAAATACATGGTCCGAATAACGTTGTCCATCTCCACCCGTTGAAATGCGGGTTGCAGAATCATCCTGCTCAGAATATTCAACGCCTCTTCCAAATAGTCCTCCAAAAAAGAAAAAGAAAAAACAGAGTAATCAGGGTAGGTTGTTGCAGTGAAATTTCCTCCCATGGACTCGATGGATTCTATGACTTTGGAGAACGAAAGTCCCACTGCCCCTCTGTTGAGCATGTTTGCTGTGAAGGTTGCAATCCCCGGCGCGTTCTCCGGAGAGGCGCTTTCTCCCGTGCCAATGATGAGAAGAAGCTGCATCACCGGCTGTCTCTGCCTTCGCAACACAGAGAGGCGAAGATTATTGGATAGTGTGGCGGTTTCAATTTGAGGGAGCCTGAGCTCCAATAGAGGATCGGGGTAGGGAGGCTCTTTTCTAAACCGTTCTTGGGCATAATAAGCATGTCCTGCTCCGTTTTGCACAAAGGACAGGAAAAGAAGGCATGCAACACAAATAGCCCTCAAAAGAGAAAGGGGGCTAAAAACACGGCGGATTTCTGTGTGCCTCATCATTTTATTTTGATGTTCAGCAAAATTCTCCCTTTATAGAGGTACCTGTTCGCTATACCGATCACGGCTGATGGCGTGACAGCGAGGTATCGCTGCATCTCTGCGGCTATGCCATCCAAACTGCCTTTGGCCAGATACATTTCGACGAGAAAAATGGCTCGGTCCACCAGCTTCGCGTACCGGTTGATATAATCTCTTTTGAACATGCTCTTTGCTCTCTCCAACTCATCTTCATCAATAAGGTCTGATCTCAGGTCGTTGAGCTCGGAGAACACCGTTTTCTGGCTTCTTTCCATCATTGTTTCCGTGTTGCTTCTCACGAAGAGTTTAAACGTAGCCAGGTTTTTTCTCGTCTCGATACCGCCGCTCAGTTGACGGGCCGTGAAATCTTTGAGCATCAGCTTTTCGTACAATCTTGAGCTTCTTCCCCTCAAAAGGATATATTCAATGATGGTCAACGCATAAAAGTCAGTGGAGTCGGGTGAAGAGATCCGGTATCCCAGATGAAACGCGGGTGATTGGGCGGTATAGTTTTCAAATGTTTTCACCATGTCTTCACTATCTTTGTGATCCGTCAATGTCAGCTTTGGAATACTTGACCCTCGGGGAATCGTTGAAAAATATTTTTTCACAAGGTTCAGGACTTTGCTTTTTTGAAAATTCCCCGTGATGCACAGGACCGCATTATTCGGTGCATAGTAAAGGGAATAAAAACTCTGGACATCCTCGGACGTCAATTCCCGCAAGTCATCCTCAGCTCCGATAATTGGGTGGCTGTAGGCCTTATTCGGATAGAGAAGCCTGTCAAAATGCAAGGTGCTGTCAAAATAGGGATCTGAGATTTTCCGGCGCTGAATTTCTCTGATGAGGCTGTTTTTCGTCCGGGCAACCTTTTGGGCATTGATATCCAGGGACATCATCCTGTCTGACTCCAGCCACAAGACCAGGGCAAGCTGGTTGGAAGGCACCGTTTGGTAGTAAATTGTCTTGTCCTCCTCTGTGACAGCATTCAGGTTCCCCCCAATCTTCTGGATGAAGTTGATGTGTTGCATATGACCTATATTTTTTGACCCTTGAAACATCAGGTTTTCCAGCATATAGGCTATCCCGGTCTTGTTTGGCTGCTCATTGATGGAGCCTACGTTGTAGGCCACTGCGACAGACACTAGAGGCAGTGAATAATCCTCCGCAAGTATCACCCGCAATCCGTTTTCCAGTTCATAAGTCATGATATCGAATGGAAACGGTTTTTCTTCTTGTGCTGGAGCCTCAAGGCATAACAGCACGCCAAGCAGAACGCAGCCCAAAACATGGAAACCTATCCGGGGCCATTTTGATGAGGATTTAATGAGAACAGAGGTTATAATCATAAAGAAGTTAATGCGTTCGCTTGATGATGACCAGTGTCATATCATCCATCTGCTCAGTTCCAGTGGTGAATGAATGGAGCTCTTCATATATTTTCTCTAACAAATTTGGAGAGTGTAGCTTGCGATTTTTCTTGATGATGTCAATGAGTCCTTCCTCAGACATCTCTTCATTTGCAGCATTGCGGCATTCAGTGAGTCCATCTGTGAACAAAAGAGCCATATCCCCTTTCTCTAGGGTGAGATTCTGGATCGCAAACTCAACAGAGGGGAACATACCAAGGCAGAACCCGCTGCTTTCCAAACGCTTGACTTTGCCCTTCTTGTCTAGGACTACGGGCGGAGTATGTCCGGCATTGATGTAGGTGAATTCACCCGTGTTCGTGTCCAGTTCACCGAAAAAGAATGTGATGAAGCTATTGGGAGCAGTGTCTCTGTGGACAAAATCATTCAACCTGGATGCCATCTCATCGATCTTGTAGTGAGGGCCCATCTCTGCATGGAGTCGTGCCCGCATTGAGGCCATGAGCAGCGAAGCACTGACACCCTTACCCGAAACATCGGCAATCGTGATTCCCAGCCGGTCAGATTCAATGTTGATGAAATCAAAAAAATCCCCGCCGACCTGGTAACAGGGGACGTTAGCTCCTGTAATTTCAAATTTTGTACAGTCGGGATCGTGTTTTGGCAAGAAATCCCTTTGGATCTGGGCAGCGAGTTCGAGCTCTTTTTCGATTTTCTCCATTTCAATCGACTGTTCGTACAGTATGGAATGCTCGATTTTAACCGCAGCAAGGTTTGCCAGAAGTGTCAGCAATTCGAGATCGTCATCAGTGAAGGGCTTCAAGAGAGATATCCGATCCGCATAGATAAGGCCCATAATTTCCTTGTTGTTGTAGAGAGGAACGCACATGGCCGATTTGATGTTCATCTTGAGAATACTCTCCTGGGCTTTGAAACGCGAATCATCCTGAACGTCGGATATGAGAAGAGAAGAGTGCTTGTTGATCGCCATGTTGACGATGCTCTGGCTCACCTGGATTTTTTCATTTCTCAGGCGTTCGTTGTTGATGCGAATCACCTTGGGTATATGTTGTGCAGGATTTCCCTCCCTTAGCATCAAAATAGCACGGTCCATGGGAATATGCTCGGATATGCGATCCATGATATGCTCGAGCAGTTTGTTGAGGGACATATGGAGCAAAAGCGCCTTGTTGACGTCGTTGATGATGGCGAGTAACTTATGTTTTACCTTGATCTGCTCCAGCTCAACAGGTCTTGCGGCTGCCCTGATGGTCGTGCTTATGTCATGTTTTTTCAGCACATCATCCAAATTCATGATCGTGTTGACGTTGGCCGAAGGAGAGGGCGCATCAGTTATCTCGACGTTCGACGATATCTCTTTGTCAAAGACGATCCTGGTCGTTCCAACAAGTATTTCGTCACCTTTTTTGATCTCGACTTCATTCAAGACTCTTTTTCCATTGACGAATGTTCCGTTCTTGCTTTGGTTGTTGCGCAAGATGAAGCCCCGGTCGTCGGCATAGAAAAAAGCATGGTTTCCGCTGCAGAAGGGATCCGGGACTGAGATATCGGTGTCGGATGATCTGCCAATAGAAATTTTTTCACCAGTCAGAGCGTATTGGAATGGATCTCCCTCTTTGGGGTAAATGTACAATTTTGGCATCACTTTGATTATAAACTCTTGTTGATTATAAACTCTTGGCAAGAAAAATATCAAGATGCTTTAATTTTATCCAGAGCCTTCAACATCTTTCTGCACCTCCTGACTCTGTCTTCGAAAGGGATATCTTCAATCAAGAGGAGAAGCACGTCTTTGATTTCTTTTTTTAAAATATTGTCCAGAAGTTCGAGGGAGTAGTCGACTGACTTTCTCGTTCCGGCGCAGATGTTCTGGTAGGCGCGGGAAATATCCTCATAGGGATAGGCGAGACTCAGCAAATCGAAAATTTTTTTGAGATCTTGCGCCAGGCTATTCTCCAGGTCTTTCCTCAGAGGTTCTTTCTGTGCATCAGACATCACATCATGCATTTCTATCAAAATGAGGTAGCTTTTTTTGATGGCCGCCAGTGTTTTATCCATGATGACTTTTCTGTCAAAAGGAAAGAGGGGATTCTTTGCCCGTATTTTGCGCAACGCATCGATAATTTCGAGTTCAACCTGCCCCTCTTTGTTTTTCAACTCTGATGTCAGTAATCGAATTGCTTTTTGCGAGCCGGATTGCGCCATGATCTGTGGGATGGCTTTTCTCAGGAGGAGGCTTTCGTTTGTATCAGCGAGATAATCCTTCAGTGTTCCCAGTATACCTTCTCCGTATTCCGCAAGTGCTTTGCTGGCTACCCTTTGAGTGATGGGATTGGACAAATGAGGAATGATTCGATGAACGAATTCTCTCTTTCTGATTCTCCCCGCGCTTTCAATGGCATACCTTAATACTTCGGGAGAGTCATCTTTCAGAAGGGCACTGAGCCGCAAAGCGATATCCGAACCAGGCTCCATCATCCCCAAGATTTTTGCCGCTTCCATCCTTGACGTTTCGGTATCCTTACCTTTGTCTTTGAAAATTTGATCGAGGTGTTCTTCCATCACTTGTTGATACACATCTTGAGACATGATTTCTTCGATCTGGGCATTGATTTCCTCCTCCAGCACTTCATCACTCTCAGGAAGTAGAATCTCTCCATCCAGATCCAGCATGGAATCCATAGCAAATGCCCGTATTTCATCTGATTTGTGGGAGATAACCTTTTTCAATTCCGGAGTCATTTTCTCCCGCTTTAGCAGGTCAAAAACGTTCATGGCGTAGAGGACCGAACTTCTATCTTTGCTTTGGAGAGTGTCGAAAACAAGTTTAGTCATATCGACGTCCACAGTTTCGGAGATGAAGCGATCGGCATCTTTCCATTTTATCTTCAGGTTCGTTTTGACATTATGGATGTATTCCTGAGTGATACTCTGGTTGAGGTACATCCAGGAAAGGATAAAGAGAATGACGACAAAGGTCACTTCTCTTGTTGTGAAGTTCAATAAAGTAACACACAAAAGCAGGATGGAAGCTGCGATTCCCTTGGCAAATTTGTTGACAAACATGTCGATAAAGACCTTGGCCCTGTATTTCACTTCAGGCGATACAGGGATGTAGAGCAGCTCTCGAACTGATTGATTGAGCGAGTGAGAAAGGCTTTTATCCGATCCTTTTAAGGTAACCGCCCACGCGAGGATTAAGGAGCCGGGTATAAGGAATATGCCCAGAGCACAGACAAGAAGGACTGCGGGAGCAATCATGAGGGCAACCCGCAGCCCGAAATTCTGCAGGATGCGTTTGGTGAGGAGGATGTGGAGGACATAGGAAAAGAGGAGAAGCCCGGTAAAAAATGTCCCCAGGAAAGCTGTCCTGGCATCCTTTCCTGCGATGGCTCCCTCAATGACAGTATTGAACTGAAAGTCTACCAGGGTTGTGACGAGCACGGTCAGGAACATGATCCCACTCAGCAAAAAAAGGTGACGGTTTTTCCTGATGGTGCGAAAACTTTCTCCGTAGCCAATTTTTTTCCCTTCAGTTTTCGATGCGGGGCCAGGCTTTGTTTGCGTGACTTCGGGGATTTTCTTATGAACTCCCAAAACTATGAGAATGCAGGCAAGAAGCAGAAATGGACAGATCAGAAGAAGATTTTCAGTGCCAACGGCTCTAGCTAAAAAGACGGCCAGCAGCGATCCTGTGATACCCCCCAGAAGTCCTCCGCTGACAAAAAAACCCACCAAGCGCTTTGCTTGAAAGGGGTGATAAATATCATTGATCATGATCCAGAATTGTGTCACGGTGGTGATAGCAAAAATGTCGGCCCACACCCAAAAAACCATGGAGAGCCACATCCGCTGAGTTTCGAAGAAAAACCAGAACAGCAGAACAGTGATGATAAATACCACAAGGCTTATGCCAATGTACACATCCCGTCTTAGGGTATGCAGCATCCTGGCATTTAGAGATACGACAAATCCAATTAGGAGCGCTGTGAACAGATAGGCAAGAGGAAGTCTTTCCGGACTGAGGACATCCAGAAAATTTGAGATCTTGACCGGCTTAATGATGTAAGTTGACGTCGTGATAAGAAAGAAATAGAGAAACATGAGGACAGCAGAGGAGGCTTCTTCGCGTCTGATATCGGCTATACGAGACAGGATTTTATGAATTGATTCTTTCCCCATTCATCACCCTAAAGGCAGGATGGGAGGCTAATAGAATTCTGCATTTCATCGTGCGTTCATGAAGAGTGAGATTTTCGACCAAAGGAAAGATGACATCTTTCACCTCTTTTTTCAAGATGTTATCCAACATCTCCACAGCATAGGCTGTTGCCTCCTTTGTTCCCGTCAGTATGTTTTGCTCTGCCTTGACGATGTCCTCATGGGGATAGAGAAGCCCCATCAGCTTGAATATATCGGAAATGAGTTTCGGGAAATGATCGGGCATATCGATGAGTCTTACCTTTTGTCGTGTGTCTTCAGTCAGCGCTTCAGAAAAGGCGATCAGCTGAGAATAATATATTTTGATTTTTTCGTATAGCTTTGCTTTCACAGCAGGCTCTTCGAATTGAATCCCGGGGTTTTCTGACCGGATTAAATCCAGGGCATCAATGATATCCTTATCCAGTTGACTCATGTTTTGCTTCAGTTCCCACAGGAGAAAATCAACGGCCTCCTGATTGCCGATACGAGCCAGAACATCGATTACACTCTTGCGCAATTCGATATGCTCGTTACTGTCTCCCATATAGTCGGACAACGTTCCGGTTATCCTAGTCCCATATTTAACAAGAGCTGATTTGGCATCGTCGCGCGTCATTGGATTTTTGAGATTTTTGACGAGAGTGGGGATGTGTTCTCTCTGTTTGAGCTTGGCCGCGCTTTCCATGGCGTATTTGCTCACATCTGGAGAGCTGTCTCTGAGAAGGTCATCCAATGCGTCAGCGAAGGGAGATTCCGAGTCCATGAAGCCGATTGCTCTGGCCACTTCCATTTTGTCTGTGACCTCACTGGTTTCCTTGCCTTCGAGAACGTTCTGCATATATCCGCTCATGATTTGCTGATAGACATCCGATGACATGACTTCCTGGATTTCGTTGATGAGAAACTCTTCGTCATACGTCTCTTCAATCTGAGGTCCAACGCCGATTCCTGGCTCTTCTAAGAGAGAAGCAAAAGCGGATGCTCTGAGTTCATCCTGTTTGTATCCGATCAATTTTTTCACTTCGGGCGTCAGCTTATCTTGTTTCAGGAGATCAAACACATCCATGGCGTAAAGGATTGAGCTGCGAGCCTTGTTTTCCAGAGTGTCCACCACAAGTTTCATGAAGTCGACATCCAGTTTTTCGCCCACGATTTTATCCGCCCGTTCGTATCGTCTGGCTAATTTGTTCTTGACGGTATTTGCGTACTCTCTGCTGACTTTGAGGTTCAAAACGATCCAGGCGAGAATGAACACTAGGGATACAATGCTCACCGTTAAAACTCGGGGTTTCCAGATATAAAAGGGTTCCTGGTCCGGAGGAACAGCAAATGGAATAATCATGACAAGCATGAGAATCAGGGCTCCGAAGCTTTTGGCGAATCTGTTCAAGAACATATCGATGAAGACTTTTGCCTTGTATTTCAGTTCAGGGCTGACAGGAATGTATAGCAGTTCACGGACAGATTGGTTGAGTGAAAAATCAAGGCTTTGATCGGCTCCTTTGATAGTGACGGCAAGCACCAGGGTCGAAAGAGGGCCGATTAAAAATACCGTTGGGAGAATCCCGATCAGCAAAGCACAGATGAACAGCAAGACTGGATAAACGAGCAGAGAAGTGCGAATGCCAAATCGCTTGATAATTTTGCTGGTAATGAGGAGTTGGAAGAAGAAAGAAACAAACAGGAAAATGGCGTTGAAATATCCAAACGTGCTCGCATACAGGTCCGTATCCTGGATGGAAAACTCAACGACGGTGTTGTACTGCCAGTCGATCAAAGTGGACACGATGAGAGTGATCGTGACTACCCCCGCAAGGAGCCGCAAATAGCTGTGGCTTCGCACTGTTTCGAAGCAGTCTTTGAATCCGACTTTTTGCGACAGCTTGTTTTGATGACGATCAGGAGAAAAGGCCGCCGTTTTTTCAGCGAGATGTTTTGTCTTCCATATAAAAATGGAGGCAACGACAAAAATGTTGATTGCAATTATTCCAAAGGCGATAAAGAGCAAGTCATCATGCAATTTGAGACCCAAATAACCAACAAACAGATTTCCGATTATCCCGCCTAGAATCCCGCCGCTGATGAGAAATCCGATCAGCCTTCTTGCCTCACGAGGGTTGAAGATATCGTTCAAGACGATGAAAAACTGAGTGCTGAGCACCATAATGAAGGTATTTGCCCAAATGAAAAAGAGGAGAGCCACCCACGGCAAGCCTGTCCTGAATAAAAACGCAAAGATGAAAACTGAAATGCCGAAAAAAACGAGTGTCGCAATGATCAGTTTTTTTCGGGGAAATCTTGTCTGGTACTTGGAGTGGAGGGCAACGACAAAACCCATGAACACGGCTGTCAGCAGGTAGGCCACAGGGAGCTTTTCCGCCGTATTCGCCTGGAGATAGAAGGCGTTTCGGAGGGGTTTGATGATACCGTAGGAAGTTGTTATAAGGAAAAAATAGAGAAACAGAAGGGCTGCTATCTGTCCCTCGCCGGTTTTTATATCGACAACAAGGGACAGAACTCTGAAAAGACGGTTTCTAGCCATTCAGTGAGTTGGCCTTTTATGGAGTTTTGTGGATCTACTGTTCGATGAAGCTGGAGAGAGCGGTCTCCACATCATCCACGATGTCGAGCACCTTGGTCAGCATGGTGACCTGGAAAACAAGATAGAGCTTGTGTGATATTTTGGCTATTTTGAGCTGTCCTCCCAAATTGTGGGTAGAAATATAGCTCGCCAGTATTTCTCCCACGCCAAAACTGTCGATGAAATCGACTTTTTCAAAATTCAAAAGGATTTTTTTGTTCCCCACATCCAGTTGGTCTTTGACGAGTTGATGCAGAGTGACATCGGTGATGTCCGATCTCCTGATTTCCCCCTCGATGTCGAAGATGATTATGTCATCTTGTTTTCTTGATTGTATTTGCATTTTTTATCCTAAAAGCTAGAACCCCGAGTATGCCAGCGTCGTATCACGTAAAGCGATTCCTCTGGCCAGATAATAATCCAAATCAAATATCTTGTTTCATCTTTGCTTTTACCAAAAGAGGTAATCAAAGTCAATATCCCGCATGAAAGTGACATGAGGATGTAAGGTAACACGATAATGTGATGCATCACTAAATCCTACCATACCGCACACTGGTTCCAGCGCCCTAACGGAAACAGGGTTGCATCCTGCCCCCAACCGGTTCTTGCGGTCATTGAATTTAGGGAATATAATATATACAGGGAGGAAATGCTTAATCTCCCTTTCTGTACCATTTCAAGGAAGAGAATTCATGAGAACGAGGAAACGTGTGCTGTTAATCGCGTGTATCGGCTCCCTATCTTTTATGCTCTCTCCATTCTCCACAGCAGGGAACAAAGAGTGCACATGGACAGGAATCGAGAAGGTTGTGGCCGTCGGCGATCTTCATGGAGACTACGAAAACTTCGTGACGATTCTGAAAGAGGTGAGCTTGGTGGATGAAGAGCTCCATTGGATCGGCGGCTCTGTTCACCTCATCCAAACCGGAGATGTGCTTGATCGAGGTCCGGGTGCCAAAGCCATTTTTGATCTCATCAAGCGTTTGGAGAGTGAAGCGGAGAAGGCGGGAGGAATGGTCCATATGCTGATTGGAAATCATGAGGAGATGAACATAACTGGAATCGCCATCGACCAGCCCCGTTATGTTACCCTGAGTCAATTCCTCTCTTTCTTGCCGCAAAAATACAGAGATGAAAAAGAGACAAAAATCAAAGAGGAGTATGAAAAGAACGAAAGACAGAACGACAATCCGGGAATGCCCTTGGAGGAGGCCATCAAGGAATACTGGAATGAGGCCCTGAGAAATGATGAAAAGGCAAAGTATGCCTACACGACGAATTTTAATAGAGAATACGGAAGATGGATTATTGAGCACAACACGGTCATCAAAATCAACGACACCGTGTTTGTTCATGGCGGTCTGAGTGAAAAGTATTCCCGATGGGACTTGAAAGATATCAACAAACTCATGCGGACAGAATTGGACGCGTTCCGAAGAGCAATACGATACAAAAAACCACTGACGTTCAAACCACAAATCGTGTACAAACCTGATGGCCCGCTGTGGTACAGGGACTTGGCCGGGGAAAACGGAAGGAATTCGACGGCTGATGTTGAACGCATTCTGAACAATCTTCAGGCCAAACAGATGGTGATTGCCCACACACCGCGAACAGGGAGCAGAGTGAGTTTGAAGGAAGAAATGATCTTGTATGATGGCCGCATATGGGTCATCGACACCGGCATTTCCAAGGCCTACGGCGGTTTTCTGAGTGCCTTGATCATCGAAGATGGACAATTCTCTATTTGGGAGCCAAAAAATGAGGAATAGGGCAATCTTTGTGTGTCTGGTGCTTCTTTTGTTTCCGAGTCAGGGGATAGCTCCGGAAATTCATGTCCTTCAAGAGGATTTCGACCTGGAAGCATGGGAAGCATATTTGAGGACAGCCAATGTGGAATCGATTGTCATCAAGGAATCCGAGGGCCGGACTGCGCCGTGGGAAGTGACTCTTGATGATGGCAAGACACGGCGGAGGGCCCGATTCAAGCATGTCCGGCGGTCAAGGCCGCACTATCTTCCCGATAGCTATCACTATGAAATCGCTGCCTACAAATTGACAAAACTGTTGGGTATTCAGACGATTCCACCCGTCGTGGAAAGGGAAATCAAAGACACAATGGGATCGTTACAGCTGTTTGTGGAAGGATGTTTTCCTTTGAGTGACCGGCGGAGACAAGACACAAAATCCATCGCAAATGTGAAATTTGACAAAGAAATCCAGGGATTATCCGTACTGGAAAATTTGACCTATTGCGTTCGGGATGAGAGGGATATTCTGGTCAATGAAAAGACCTGGCACGTCTGTCGTGTTGATTTTTCTGAAGCGTTTGCCCCGGAGATGAATCTGATGCCGGGCTCGGAAATCATCCGTTGTTCAAGAAAACTCTATGAGGGACTTTTAAGCCTCGACAGCGACAGAGTTCGTTCCAAGCTCGGCTCTCATCTGAACGAGGATGAAATTAGGGCCCTGTTGAAAAGAAAAGATATTGTTCTCGAAGCACTCAACAGACTCATTGAGGAAAAAGGGGAGAAAGAAGTCCTTTTTTGAGATTCCGTTCGTGTGCAGGCGAAACTCCGTTTTCATCGAAGAGGATCCCGCCCCTGGGGAGGATTCCGGATCGTCCCGCATCCAAAGTGACCGGAATATGTGCAAACGATAATAACTCAAACGATATCAACTTGTTATAAGTCGTAATGTTGCTTTTTCAACATACTTTTTCACAGAAATCGTGGAAAAATTCCAGCTGTTCTACAAAAATAATTTACTGCAGAAGAGGTTAACGTTTGATTTTATTGAAGGTAATACGTATATTTTAAAAAGGGGAGGAGATGAGTGTCGAATATGCATAATAACATAAAACAGATCGAAGTGTTTCTGGCGATTTCTCTTTTTCTCTTACCCTTCTCTCCTCTTGGGGCACAATTCACATCTGAAGAACTTGCCGAGAGGCCTCGCATCGAAGATTTTCTGAAAAAGGCCGAAATTGTGCGTTCGCAAGATATTGGAGAAGGGGTGACCAAACCCGTGCGTCTTTTTCTTCAAAAGGGAGAGGAGGAGTGCAGTGGATGTTGGAAGAATCCCAAGGGTGTGAGAAAAGGTTATCTCGAAGGATGGCAATACGAGATTGCGGCCTATGAACTTGACAAGCTTGTGGGTTTGAACATGATTCCACCCACCGTAGAGAGGGAATTCAACGGCAAGAAAGGATCTCTTCAGTTCTGGGTTACGAGTGAGATGAGTGATCTGGAGAGGATAGAACAAGGCCTGCATATTCCCCAGGACCAGCTCGAAAACTGGAGCAAACAAAAATATCTAGCGCGTGCTTTTGACTGTTTGATTGCCAATGAGGACCGAACCCAGCAGAACATCCGCTATACAAAGGACTGGCGCACCATACTCATCGACCATTCGCGAAGCTTTCGGAGCGCAGATAAATTCAGGAAGAAGCTTGTGTTGGGAAAGAACGGTCTTCTTGCTCAGAAATATTTCAGAAAACTTCCTCGCGCATTTGTCGAAAAAATCCATGGTTTAAATTATGAGCTGATCAAAGAAGCCGTGGGCCCGTATTTGAACAAAAAGGAAATCGAAGCCGTTCTCGACCGAAAGCACCTTCTGCTCGAAGAGGTTCAGCAAATGATCAAAGAAAAGGGAGAGGATAAGGTTCTGTACTGATTTGTTTCAGTGTTTTTTTTCGTCTGAATAAATCAGTTTTATAAGAAGAAGGAGGAGGGAGATGCGAACGAACTGTTTTTTGGGTATGACCGTTATCATAGTGTTCCTGATTTTATGTCTTCCTATGTTCACACAGTTCAAGGATGAAGAAGTCGCCGAGCGAGAAAAATGGGAGGAGTTTCTCAAAACAGCGGACATAGTGGATTCCGAGCAACCCTTCAAAGCTAGGGAGGCCGTGACACGACCCTGGAAACTTACTCTGGAGAAGGATGGCGTCACTAAAAACGCCATATGGAAAAATCCGCAGGGTAGGATGAAAGGCTACATGGAGAATTGGAAATGGGAAATAGCGGCTTACTGCTTGGATAAGCACTTGGGATTGCGCATGGTTCCGCCCACTGTGGAGAGACGTTTCCAAGGAAACAGAGGTTCTTGCCAGCTTTGGGTGGAATCCAAGATGAGCCTCAAAGACAAATACGAGCAAAAAATCAAGACCCCATCCTACAAAATTTTCTACTGGAACCGCGCCCTCTTTCTACAGAGGGCCTTTGATAACCTGATCGCCAACGAAGACCGCCACCAGAATCAATTCTTGATCACGGAAGATTGGCGCATGCTCCTTATCGACCATTCCCGGTCATTCCGAACATCCAAAAAATTCACCAAGAAGCTCATCTATGATGAAAAATATCACGAAGGACCGAGGCTTATGAAGGAGCTGCCTCGGCAATTTTATGAGAAGGTGAAGTCGCTAGATGCTGGGATCATTCAAGAAACAGTCGGTGAATACTTGACCGAGCAAGAGGTTGAGTGTGTTCTCACACGAAGGGATCTGATCGTGGACTGGGTGGAACAAAGAATCAAGAAGATGGGCGAGGAAAAGGTCCTTTATTAAGACGATTCCACTCTTTCATCACGGATAATATTTTTCTCTGCCAGGTAGCGCAGTACGGTATCCCTGGATTGATCCACATTCATCGTGTCCGTATCGAGCACAAGTTCGGGATTAAGAGGTTTTTCATAGGGTGCTGAGATACCTGTAAATTCTTGAATTTCGCCCGTCCGGGCTTTCTTGTAAAGCCCCTTGGGATCCCGTTCTTCAGCCAAATCCAGGGAGACTTTCACATACACCTCGATGAATTCCCCTGCGGACAGCAGCGACCTGGCCTGGTCTCGATCTTTGTGATAGGGCGAGATAAAAGCCGTCATGGCAATGATGCCTCCGTCGGCAAAGAGTTTGGCTACTTCTCCGATACGCCGGATGTTTTCCTCGCGATCTTCAGGCGAGAAACCCAAGTTTTTGTTCAGTCCATGCCGGATGTTGTCCCCATCCAGGACATAACTCGTGTGTCCGAGTTCAAAGAGACGTTCTTCCACAGCACGGGCAATCGTGGATTTGCCGGACGAGGACAGTCCCGTAAACCACACCACAACGCCTTTCTGTCGAAGTAGTCGTTCCCGGTCCTGCTTTGTGATGGCTCCGTCATGCCAAGTGATGTTGGTTGCTTTTTGAATCGTCATGTCTCTATCTCCCAACCTGTGTTCCGTAATATTCCATCAGTATTTGAACGACCTCCGGACGGCTGAACTCTTTAGGCGGCCTCTCGCCCTTTGCCAGCATTTCCCTGAGTTTAGTGCCGCTGATAAGCACTCTATCCTCGTTGCCATGGGGACAGGTCTTCATCGAAGCCATCCCGTCACACTTGTGGCACCAGAATGTCCAGTCAATTTTTAAGGGCTCGATATGCAGATCATCCTCGTTGATGTCATCGAAAACATCCTGGGCGTCGAAGGGCCCGTAATAATTTCCGACTCCAGCGTGATCTCTACCCACTATCAGATGGCTGCAACCGTAATTCTGCCTGAAAATCGCATGAAGAATGGCCTCGCGCGGTCCGCCGTATCTCATTTCCATCGGATAGACCTTGAGCACAACCCGATCTTTTGGATAGTAATTTTCAAGCAAAACATCATAACATCTCATACGAACCTCAGCTGGAATATCATCTGCTTTGAGTTTGCCGACAAGAGGATGAATCAAGATGCCGTCACACACTTCCAGAGCAATTTTGGTGCAGTATTCGTGGCTGCGGTGGATAGGATTGCGAGTCTGGAAAGCGGCAATCGTATCCCATCCTTTTTCCTCAAAAATAGCTCTTGTTTCGGCTGGCCTTCCGTATCTTCGGCCGTACAACTCCGGGTAAGGGCCCTCACTGAAGACTTTGACCGGCCCAGCGAGGAGAATATCTTCCTGGGCATAGACCTTGGCCACACCGGGATGAGCGCCGTCTTCGGTGCGGAAAACGAGTTTGGCCTCATGCTTTTTATCGTAGGTGTATTTTTCATGGACCGTTATAATTCCCATAAGAATCTCTTTCTCTTCGTCAATCAAGGCGACCTTCGATCCCAACGGAATTTCTTTAGCCTTTTCTTGATTGACCGAGAGAGTGATGGGAATGGGCCACAACGTGCCGTCTCGAAGACGCATCATATCGACCACATGGATGTAATCTTCCTGACCCATAAATCCCTCAAGAGGGCTGAACGCGCCTATCGCCATCATGATCAGGTCTGACGTTTCTCTTGAAGAGAGCTCGACCTTGGGAAGGGACCGTGCCTTTGTCATCTCTTCCTCACGCTCTTTACCTTCGACGAGCAGGGGATTCAACCGGCCTCCATGCGGCGGCACCAATGGTTTTGTCATTTTAACCTCCAGTCATTACAGTACGAAGGATGTCTCTGCAGCCTTCTAAAGGTAGCCTAGGGATTTGAGTCGTTTGCGAATGGCCTGAATTTCCTCACGGCTTAGACCCTTATCCCCGGGTTTTCCGGTCACCTCGCGTTCGACATCAGTAGAGACGAGATCCCGAAGCACATACACCACAAATTCCGTTACGGAATTAAAACCGCTTCCTTCCACAATTTCGGAGATCCTATTGTAAAGATGTCTTGGAATTTTGATTGTGACCTTGGTATCACCAAATTTTCCCTCTTTGGCACTCATATAGCACTCCTATTAGAGTCCATGAATACAGGAATCTTTGTGTCCTGTCAAGTCAAAACACAAATTTTGTAGGAGTTTCTTCGCGATGCATTTAATTGGCAATCACCTTGTGGATCGTCAGCACATTTTGATTGTTTTCCCTTTTGTAGTTAAAGCCATCCATGAGTTTTTTCGCCAGAAATATGCCAAACCCGCCTTTTTTCCCGCTGGACAGCATATTCTCCAAGTTAGGAGCTTGGACTTCTCGGGGATCAAAGGGAATTCCGTCATCCCTGATTTCAAGAAAAAAAGACTTCGTGTCATGCCATGTTTTAAGCCGGATTTCTCCCTTGCCATGGGGGTAAGCGTATCGAATGATGTTAATGCATATTTCAAGCAGAGAGAGTTCAATGATATAAAAATCTTTCTCCGAGACAGAGAATGTCGCAAGGTTTTTTTTGAGGAATGCCCTGATTTTGTTTATCTCACCAAGTTCATTGACAACGTTAAGTGTATCCATGCTGGAATCTTAGTATCGGGAAACACGGGGGTCTTTTACCATGAAATTCTAGCAGATGGCCGTTGCAAAGTCATTAGTTTTGTGTTACTTTTTTTGCCTATTTTCCAAATTGTCTTAAAGGAGCACGATCATGAGTCAAGACGGAAAACATTTGTTCACATCCGAGTCCGTGACTGAAGGCCATCCGGATAAAATATGCGATCAGATTTCAGACGCTATCCTCGACGATCTTTTAGGACAAGACCCGAATAGTCGCGTGGCCTGTGAAACACTCGTGACTACAGGACTTGTGCTTATAGCGGGTGAAATCACAAGCGCAAGTTACTGCGATTTCCAGACTGTCGTCAGAGACACGGTCCGGGAAATAGGATACACAAGAGCCAAATACGGGTTTGATTATGAGACGTGTTGTGTGATCTCATCGATACACGAGCAATCTCCGGATATCGCCATGGGTGTGGACGAATCCGGGGAGCATGAGCAGGGTGCCGGCGATCAGGGATTGATGTTTGGGTATGCCTGTAAAGAGACCAAAGAACTCATGCCTATGCCGATCATGCTGGCCCACAAACTGGTCAGGCGCTTGAGTGAAGCAAGGCGAAAAAAGGAGTTGACGTATCTGAGGCCTGATGGAAAATCACAGGTTACGGTCGAGTACGAAGGCTATTCACCCAAGAGGGTCGATGCTGTGGTCATCGCCGCCCAGCATGACAATAAGGTTGGAATACAAGATCTCAGGGCGGACATCGAACGATCTGTCATTAAGAGTGTTATTCCAGAGTCCATGATAGATGCAGACACGAAAATATATATCAATGAGACAGGCCGCTTCACGACGGGCGGCCCCTTTGCTGACAGCGGATTGACGGGCCGGAAAATCATTGTCGACACCTATGGAGGAGTGGGGAGCCATGGCGGAGGTTGCTTTTCCGGAAAGGATCCCTCTAAAGTGGACCGTTCTGGGTCCTACATGGCCCGCTACGTGGCCAAAAATCTTGTCGCCGCTGGCTTGGCTGACAGACTGGAAGTCCAGATGGCCTATGCCATAGGTGTCCCTCACCCCGTCTCGGTCATGGTTGACACGTTCGGGACAGCACATGTCTCTGAGGATAAAATTAAGGATTTAATCCGAGCACATTTCGATCTTTCGCCGAAGGGAATGATTCAAACCCTCGATTTGCTTCGTCCCATCTATAGGGCAACGGCAGCTTTCGGACATTTCGGCAGAGAAGAGGACAATTTTACCTGGGAAAAAACGGATAAAGCCGAAGTCCTGCGCAGGAATGCGGGATTGTGACGCGTGACTGTACTTTGGCCATTCAAAGGAAGTCAGCACAAATACGGTAAATCCGGAGATCTCTTGTTTTCGGCATAAAACAGATTCAGGAGGATTCAATGGACTATGATGTGAAAGACCTCGATCTGGCAAAAAAAGGGAAGCTGCGCATCGAGTGGGCGGGAAGATTCATGCCTGTGCTGAATGGAATCAAGGAATCATTCGCCAGAGAGAAACCGCTGAAAGGGCTGAGGCTATCCGCCTGTCTGCATGTGACCAGCGAGACTGCGAACTTGATGGAAGCCCTCAAACTGGGCGGAGCCCAACTGGCGCTGACCGCCTCCAACCCTTTGAGCACACAGGATGATGTGGCGGCTTCTTTGGTCAAACATCACCAAATACCCGTCTTTGCCATAAAGGGAGAGGACAACAAAACTTATTACAGACATCTCAATCAATCTCTCGCACATGCTCCTCAGGTGACTATGGATGATGGCGCTGATCTCGTGAGCACGATTCATTCTGATCGAAGGGAACTTATCGAAGGAATCATCGGCGGGACGGAAGAGACGACCACAGGTGTTATCAGGCTGAAGAGCATGGGCAAAGATAAAGTTCTGGCCTATCCCATTATCGCCGTGAACGATGCCAAAACCAAACACCTCTTTGACAACCGCTATGGAACCGGCCAGAGCACGGTGGACGGGATTCTCAGGGCGACGAATATTCTTCTTGCAGGACTGAATTTTGTTGTGACCGGTTATGGGTGGTGCGGTCGCGGCGTTTCCCTGAGGGCCAAGGGCGCTGGCGCCAAAGTCATAGTCTGTGAAGTGGACTCGCTGAGAGCGCTCGAAGCGGTCATGGATGGCTATCAAGTCATGCCTCTCAAGGATGCAGCCAAAATCGGTGATGTCTTTGTCACGGTTACCGGAGATAAGAACGTGATCACCAGGCGTCACTTCGAAAGGATGAAGGATGGCGCCATCGTGGCCAATTCGGGTCATTTCAACGTGGAAATCGACATCCCCTCACTCGCGGCCTTGAGTCAAAAAAAGAGAAGGATAAAAGAGTTTGTCGAAGAATACACGCTGGAAAACGGGAGGAAGATTTTTCTTCTCGGCGAAGGCCGCCTCATAAACCTTGCCGCCGCCGAGGGACACCCTGCTGTGGTCATGGATATGAGTTTTGCCAACCAAGCGCTGTGCGTGCGCCATCTGCTCCACAAAGGGCAGTCACTGGCCAGGGAAGTCTATCCTGTCCCCAAAGAGATCGATGATGAGATCGCGCGGATGAAGCTTCAATCTATGGGTGTTGCCATCGACAGATTGACGGCAGAGCAGCGCAGATATCTCGCAGGCTGGGAAGAAGGGACCTAACCTGGCACAGACATCCACCCCACCGCCCCTCCGCTACAAAAATGCAGGCCCTGATGGAAAAAAATGCCGCCAATAATTCCAATAGTTTATTTCAGGTGTCGGCAGTTTTATGAATAATTCAGTTTAGTTCTGTTTTTGCTTGTTGATGATTTTCATATAGCCGTCGATTTGCCTTTTCATGTTCAGGTCGGCAAGGGTATAAATTTTATTGAAGACCTCTTTGGCCTCCTCGAATTGGTTGTTCTTGAAGTAGGCCACTCCCAGGTTGAATTTCAGGTCGACATCCTCTTCGGTTATTTTGAGACCCTGTTTGTAGCTTTCGATAGCGGCGTCGTAGTCTTCCAGTCGTTCGTAAATGACACCTTTCAAGTTGATGGCCATCACAAGCCGCGGGTTGATCTCAAGAGATTTCTGGACATAGTAGAGGGCATCTGCGAACCTGTTCTGGCCAAAATATAGGCGCGCCAGGTTGTAGTACGGCAGATCTCGGGATTTATAGTTCATATCGGCAATGGCTGTCCGGAATTCCTGCTCCGCCCTTTCCAGATGGCCCAATTCCTGGAAAATCGTTCCCAGATAGTTATGGGCTTCGGTCAGAGTGGGATTGAGCTCAAGAGTTCTTTCAAAATACTGCGCGGATTTTTCGAATTGCCTCAACATCAAGTAGGCGATACCCATTCCGTTGAAGGAGAGATAGAAACTCTTGTCGAGGGCAAGGCTTTTTTGGAAGTACTTGATGGCTTCCTCCGGTTTTCCGTTATTCAAATAAAACAATCCCAGGTTGTACTGATAGCGCGGATCTTTTTCCCGTTGCCTCTGCATTTTTTTCTCAGGAGAAGCGCAGAAAACAAGAGTCAAGCAAACCGTCAAGATGATAAAGGTCTTGAATGTCATCTCAGCCACCTCTCATCGAAATTTATTCGTTTTTAAGCCGCCTTGCCATCAGATCCTGGAGCGCTGTCCGAGGATCTTTATCTCTATACAGTACCAGATATGCTTGCTCAAAGATAGGCATTTCCACATTTTCTCGCACAGCGAGTTGGCGGCCTGTGAGAGCGGTTTTTATGCCCTCGGCTATCATCTTCATCCGAGAAATGATATCGTCCAATTTCCTGCCCCGTCCAATTTCATACCCGACATGGTGATTGCGGCTTTGCTGTCCCGTACAGGTAAGAACAAGATCTCCGACGCCGGCAAGCCCGGCAAAAGTTTCTTGTTTGGCACCCAGCTTAAGGCCCAAACGGGTAATCTCGGCCAACCCCCTCGTAATGAGGGCTGCTCTAGAATTGTCTCCAAAATCAAGCCCGTCGGAAATTCCCGCGGCGAGGGCGATCACGTTTTTAAGGGCTCCCGCGAGTTCCACACCCAGAACATCTTCCGATGTGTAAGCACGGAAGTAAGGGCCCGAAATAGCCAACTGAATGACTTTGCCAGCATCCCTATCCTTTGAGGCAACAACCACCGCCGTGGGGTGGGCGTTGGCAACTTCTCGCGCAAAACTCGGGCCTGACAGCACAGCTAATCTAGGATTGATGCGGGAGGAGAATATTTCTGTCATGATCTCGCTCATTCTCTTCAAGCTGCCTTCTTCGATTCCTTTGGTCATGCTGACGACAATCTGATCAGATTTGAGGTGGGGTTGAAGCATGGAGTAAACAGGCCTGCAGAATTGGGAGGGAACGGCCACAAATACAATATCGGAGAACTCCACGGCATCACCCACGGTATTGTGAAATGTGACGTGTGGGGGAAAGAGTGAGCCAGGAAGAAAGGTTGTGTTCTCTCTGTGCCTAACGGCCGCTTCACAAATTTCATTTTCTCGTATCCACAGCCGGGTTTCAATGTCTTTACGGCCGAGGTGAAGGGCAAAGGCGCTTCCCCAACTTCCCCCGCCAATGACAGCTGCATTCATGGCGTTTTTTCCCCCAACCTTCTCTCACGCCCCTGGATTAAACGCTGGATATTCCCTCTGTGCTTGAAGAAAATAAGGGAGAGCACTGCAAGACTCATGACCAGAACGGTTGCATCTCCATGCATAAGGTAACCTATCACAGGATAGGATGTCACAGCCATCAGAGATCCTAGAGATACAAACCGGGTGAGAAGAATAAAAATTAAGAATACGGCCACGCTCGATAGAGCGGCAACCGGAGCCAATGCCAAATAGGCTCCCAAGGCTGTGGCCACTCCCTTTCCTCCCTTAAATTTAATAAAGACGGGGAAACAGTGACCGAGGACAGCCAAAAACCCGCATAAAAGTGCGATTTCTTTATCAGGAAACAGTCTCATAGCCAGGATAACTGGAATGAAGCCTTTGGCGATATCAAAGATCGCCACAGGAAGGGCAAATTTCCATCCCTTCAGCCGGAGCACATTGGTCGCTCCGGTGGCCTGACTGCCATAGCCCCTTATATCTTTTTTCTCGGATAACCAGAAAAAGATATAGCCGGTTGGAATGGCTCCGAAGAGATAGGCGGCCAGGGCATAGAGTGGTGTCATGTCAGTTTGATTTCAGAAAGCCTTTCATAGTCAGCACCTGTGGGTTTGAGTGTGCTTTTGAATAAAGTCACTTTCTTGACTTGCATCTGTCCAAAATCCGATTCGCGGTGGTCATTCAAATCCTGGAGCACTCCCGAGATATTTTTTCCTGACCTGACCCTTCCGAGAGTCAGATGCGGGCGAAACTGTCGTTTTTCACATGGAAAACCCTGCTTGTGAAGTTGGTCTTCGATTTTTTCCTGAAGCACTGAAAGGGCACGGCTTTGTTCTATACCCACCCACAGAATCCTGGGTAAACGGCTCTGAGGCGGGAAAAATCCCGTTCCCCTGATTGAGATTGGAAACGGAACAAATGAATCGCAGACTTCACGGAGGGCTTGAACAATTTCAGGGATTTGCGTTTCCGCCACCTCCCCCAAAAATTTGAGGGTGATATGCATCCCTTGCTTTTTCACCCATTTGATGTCTGCCGACTTGCGGCTAAGACGGCTGGTGAGCTCCACCAAAGAATCTTTGATATTAAGGTCGAGTTCAACAGCGACAAATGTTCTCATTGTGATTGACCGATAAGGCTAGGCCTTTTGGTATTGTAGAAGATGTCGTCGAAGCATATCAAGAGCTTTTTGGGAAGACTGAAATTTAACGGCTGATCTGTTGCCGAGGAAGACATTCCTGAGAACTTTAACACCATCGTCCCAGGCTAGTCCCGTAAAAACCAATCCCACAGGTTTTTCGGCGCTTCCCCCAGTGGGCCCGGCGATTCCTGTTATGGACAGACCGAAATCGGCACCAGAAACTTTCCTCACATTGATAGCCATTGCCTGGGCCACCTCCTCACTCACAGCACCATGCGTGATCAGAATTTCAGGCGGGATTTGCAAGAGCTTCTCTTTTGAGTCATTGCTGTACACCTGGAGTCCGCATAGGAAATGGGCCGAACTTCCTGATACATTGGTGATCCTGTGTCCGAGAAATCCTCCGGTGCACGATTCCGCCACGGCGAGGGTTCGATTGTGTCTCTGGAGCATTGCCCCGACGACCGCCTCGAGTTCTTCGTCCGAGGAAGAGAAGATGTTATCTCCCAAGCGCTCTCGAATCGCCAATTCCAGCCGACTGATCAAGTTCTTCACTTCACGGCTGGAGCGGATTCCTGTGCTGGTCAGGTGAAGCTCAACCTGACCGGGATAGGCCAGGGGAGTGATGTTTATGGATGGATTCTCCGGATAGAGATCAGAAATGAGCGTCTCGATTTTTGACTCTGGCAAACCGGCGATCTTCAGAACGTGTCTCTCGAGGGCCTGGCCTTTAAATCCCTGCAGGCGAGGCCAAATTTCTTCTTCGAACATAGGCTTGAGTTCATGCGGGGGGCCCGGGAGCAAAGCGATAATTTGGCCCTCCTTCTCATGCCAAAGACCGGGTGCAGTTCCATTATTGTTGGCCATAACCTCCGCGCCATCAATGATGTAAGCTTGTTTTTTATTGACTGGAGACATGGCGAATCCTCTTCTTTTGAACCGGCTCTCAATCTTTTTGAGAATGTCTTCCTTGAAGATCAGATCTTTTCCGAGGGCGGAGGCAAGAGCCTCCCTAGTTATGTCATCTTTGGTCGGGCCCAATCCCCCCATGACAAATATGATCTGAGCCCGGGATTTGGCGGTTACAAAGCTTTCCACAAGATCATCCCAGACATCTCCGACGACCGATTTGAAAGAAACCGCCATTCCCAGGTCATTGAGCCTGCCCGTGAGGTAGAGAGAATTCGTATCCTGAAAAAAGGGAGAGAGGAGTTCTGAGCCCACGGCGATGATTTCGACCCTGATCCTTTTTTCTGGCTTCATTTCAGCAATAGATACAGATTGAGCAGGATGGAGGAGATAAGGCCGGCTAGCAGATCATCCATCATGATTCCCCAACCCCCGGGGATCTCCTCAGCCCTTTTGATGACAAAAGGTTTCAAAATATCCAGAGCGCGAAAAAGAGCAAACCCAAGTCCCAGGACAATCCAATCTGGATTCAGATAAAAGAGGGTCACCAGTTGACCCAAAACCTCATCGATAACAACGGTGCGGGGATCTTCTGTTTTTGTCCGGGACTCGTGGACACCAGATGCCCATGCCCCTACGACAAAAATCACTGTGAGAAGAACAAGATAGGACGGCCAGCCCATTTTATACAGCACTGCTTTGTAGATGATGACGAACACCAAGCTTGTTAACGTTCCGGGCGCTATGGGGAAGTATCCGAGTCCGAATACAGTGGCCAAAATTTTAGATACGGCGTTCATTCGATGCCCTTTGCGTACAGATCATATATGCCGCTATCCGTGATTTCAATGTTCTGGATCGCTCCAACAGGATGATCTCGGGTCTTGGTCTCTTCGATAAAAACCACGCCATCGACTTCCGGTGCTTGGTATGAGGTCCTTCCCACCAGAACATGGGGATCATCTTCCAGGTGCCCTTCTGCCAAAACTTTCATCTTTTGCCCTATAAAACGACGGTTTTTTTGATAGGAAATTTCTGCCTGCAACTCCAGGATTTTATCTCTCCGTTCCTGTTTTGTGCTCTCCTTGATGGGATCGCCGAGAGAAAAGCAAGCCGTTCCCTCCTCTTGAGAATAAGTGAAAACTCCCAAATGGTCAAACCGAGCCACCCTGACAAATTCGAGAAGGTGTCCATATTCTTCCTCTCCCTCACCGGGAAAACCCACGATGAGCGAAGTCCGCAAAGCCACTTCTGGAAGTTTTGATCTGATTTTCTGAATCAAGCGGAGAGCTCTTTGTCCGTCGAGTCCTCGCCTCATTTGCTGGATAAGGAGTGTATCGGCATGCTGAAATGGTATATCCAAATAGGAGCATATTTTCTCTTCGTGCATGATTTCGAGCAGCGAATCGGAAATCTCTTCGGGGTACCCATAAAGAACCCGGATCCATTCAACTCCTTCAGCTTTCAAAAGATGTTCCAGCAAAGTCGTCAGTCCATCTTTGAGTCCCAAATCCCGGCCAAAATAGGTGGAATCCTGAGACACAAGGTTTATTTCTTTGACGCCCGAAGATCCCAACCTGATGGCCTCCTCGACGATGGACTGGACGGGGCGCGACCGATAGGGACCCTTGATCTGAGGTATGGCGCAAAAAGAGCAGGCATGAGCACACCCTTCCGAGATTTTGATGTAAGCCCAAGACGTTGGGGTGGAGATCAAACGGGGTGTCCGATGGTCATAGAGGAAACACCGGCGGGAACGGAGATAGGGTTTGTCTTCGAGGATATTGACAATTTTGTCAAAGTCGCTGACACCGGTCCAATAATCGATTTCCGGGAACAGTGTCAAGAGCTCGTCTCTGTTTCTCTCCACATAGCATCCGGCAGCCACAACCTTTATGCCGTCGGACTTTCTCTTGGCCTCCACGGCATTGGCCAAGACGTCAAGCGATTCCTGTCGTGCGGGTTGTATAAAGCCACATGTGTTGACAACAATGACATCGGCTTCAAGAAGGTCAGTCACAAATGCGTAGCCAGTTTTGGCAAGATAGCCCAGCATGACCTCACTGTCGACTAAATTCTTTGCGCATCCAAGACTGATAACAGCGGCTTTTTTCATCTGTTGATCACTTGCGGTTTGATCATGCGGAGCAAAAACGGCACCAATGAAGCCCGATGAACCAGATGAGCTGTTTTCGCTCAGCCCGATAGGGCCGATATCTTAGAACTTCCGCTGTGCGTTCCTCCGGATTCATCTTATCGTTCTTTCTTCATTAACAAAGTGCAAAAGCCTTTGGGTAGACAATACTGTCGATCAGGGATAGATCTTATAGAGCAAGCGCGGAAAGGGGATGGCTTCTCTGATGTGTTTGATTTTACAGATCCAGGCTAATATCCTTTCCACTCCCAGCCCAAATCCGGAGTGGGGGACTGATCCATATTTCCGTAGATCCAAATACCATTCATAAGCCTCTCTGGGGAGGTTGAACTCCTTGATCTTTTTCTCGAGAAGATCAAGGTCATGGATTCTCTGACCTCCGCCTATGATTTCTCCATAACCTTCAGAGGCCAGTATATCCACTCCCAGCACGACTTCAGGCCTTTTTTTATCAGGCTGCATGTAGAAAGCTTTTATTTCGGCCGGAAAATGGGTGATACTGACTGGAGAGTCAAAGATTTCCGAAATAAGAGTTTCTTCAGGTGAGCCGAAATCGGCGCCCCATGGCATTTTCGATCCCCTGGCATTGATTGCCTTGACAGCTTCATCATATGTCATTCGGGGAAAGGGCTTTGTCAGCCGCTCGAGGGGCTTGGTGTCTCGCTCAAGAATGGCAAGGTCCTCGCTGTTCTTTTCGAGTATCCGGTTCATGATGTCAACAATCAGGTCTTCTCCCAGCTCGACGATGTCATCCAGCTCGGCGAAAGCCACTTCAGGCTCCACCATCCAGAATTCGATCAAGTGTTTTCTGGTTTTGGATTTTTCAGCGCGGAAAGTGGGCCCGAAGCAATAAACTTTGCCAAAGGCCATAGCTGTGGCCTCGTTATAGAGTTGACCACTTTGGCTCAGGTAAGCCTTTTGATCAAAATATTCCGTTTCAAACAAGGTCGTCGTTCCTTCGACGGCACTTGGCGTGAGAATCGGTGTATCCATAAGTTTGAATCCACGGGTGTCAAAAAAGTCCCGGATAGTCCTGATGAGTTCTGCCCTGATTGTCAGCACAGCCCTTTGTTTCTGGGATCTCAACCACAGATGGCGGTGCTCCATGAGAAAGGGGATGCCGTGTGCCTTAGGCGTAATCGGATACTCTTGGGAAACCTGGATAATTTCGATTTCGGTGATGCTCAACTCGTAACCGCCCGGTGATCTCCTATCCTCTATCACCCTGCCCCGGACAATCAGGGAGGACTCCTGCGTCAATTGATCAAATTTCAGAAAAAGAGGGCAGTCTTTGTCCGCACTATACACCGTTCCCTGGATAATCCCAGTGCCGTCCCTGATAAGCATAAACCGGATCTTACCGCTGGATCGTTTGTTGTAAAGCCATCCACGGATTTCGATATCCTGATTCACATAAGCGGCAATATCCTCAATATAGACCCATTTCATAATGCCAGAATTATAAAGAATCTGTGGGGTTTGGTCAATTCCATTGAATAAAGGCCCCAATACTCGTGTATCTCGTGTATAATGATAAAAAATGAATCGATAAAGACTGTTTGGATTGATGGCAGAAATCAAACCTTTTGCTCCAGTGAAGCTCATCTGTGGAATAATTGCCTCTAAAGAGGATGTTTTTGCACAGACGCAAAGCTGCCTGGAAGACGAATTTGGTCCTGTCGATCACACTAGTCCCAGATTCGCCTTCACCTCTACGGACTATTATGAGAAACAAATGGGTCCCGCGCTTGAGCGGCAGTTCCTGAGTTTCCATATTTTGATTAAGCCCGGCCAGTTGAGCCGCATCAAAATATGGACGAATGGTCTTGAGGATACCATCCGGGCCGAATTCGGGTCCCAGCACCGTATGGTCAACATCGATCCCGGCTACATAACCGCGGCAGCCCTCATCATGGCCACGGCCAAGGATTTTGCCCACCGGATTCCACTGCAAGACGGAATCTATGCTCATCTAGAACTGTTGTTTTCGAAAAAAGAGATCAAGACCTTGGGCTGGACTTACCCTGATTACGAAAACGGGCTGTACCACGGCTTTCTGTTAGATGTGCGGAAATCTTATCTCTTGCAGCTCCGTCAATCATAATCGTCAATATCGAGACCTGATATTTCTCTGAGTTTGGCCACGATTTCGGGCAGCTCGGTGAGCACAACATCGATATCGGACTCCGTGTTGAAACGACCGAGAGATATCCGTACTGTGGACCGGGCCACCTCAGGCTTCAAACCAATGGCACTCAACACGTGAGACACGTCTTCCGATTCTTCACTGCAGGCAGAACCAGTTGAGACATAAATCTCCTTTGTTGCCAAGGCCAGAAGAATGGCTTCTGCCTCGAGACCGAAAAAAGAAAAATTCAAAGTGCCCTGTATTCTGTTTGTGTCATGCCCGTTGAACTTCACCTTGGGAATTGTTGCCTCGATCCCTCTTTTCAGACGATCCGCCAATGCTTCAATGCTCTTCTTGTCTTTGGCGCTATCGGCCATCATCGCTCGCACGGCTTCGCCGAAGCCGACAATTCCTGCCGTGTTTTCCGTACCGGCGCGCATGAGACGTTCCTGGTGTCCTCCGTAGATGAGAGGCTGGATAGGCGTGCCTTTCCGGATATAGACAGCCCCTATACCTTTTGGACCATAGATCTTGTGTGCAGAAATAGAGAGCATGTCCACACCCAAATCGTTGACATCGACGTCGATTTTGCCGAAGCTCTGTACGGCATCCGTATGGATGAGGATATTCTTAGCCTTTGTTATCCTGACGACATCAGCGATGGGTTGGATGGTTCCGATCTCATTATTGGCATGCATGATCGATACAACGGCTGTTTTCGGTGAGATAGCTTTTTCAAGAAATTCAAGGTCGATGGTGCCGAATTTATCAACGGGGACTAGAATGACTTTTTTCCCCATCCTCTCCAGATAATTTGCGGTCTCGATAAGAGCAGGATGTTCTATGGTTGAGGTGATAAATTCGTTCTTTTCAGGCAGGGCATCCATCACACCTCTGATGGCAAAGTTGTCGGATTCGGTCCCGGAGCCCGTGAAGACGATCTCGGATCGCTTCGCGCCCAAGGCATCGGCGATCGTCTCTCTGGATGCGGTGATGAGTTCCTTGACATCCCGGCCTATTGGATAGAGAGAGGAGGGATTGCCAAAATGCTCTTTCATAAATTGTGACATCACTTCGCAAACTCTTGGATCAAGCGGAGTGGTTGCATTGTTGTCGAGATAAACCATGTTAACCTCTGTCGAATGCCACTTTTCCTGAGGCTCTAATCAGCGGCATTCACGAATAGCGTTCATTCCCGAGCAGCGCAGGACATTAGCTTAAAAGTTTCTCCCTCAGAATATTAACGACTTCCAGACCTGCCCTCCTTTGTCCTTCCTTAGCTGCTGCGCCGACATGGGGTGTGCAGATAACATTGGGATGATCGATCAGAGCAAAATCATCGGGAGGTTCTTTTTCGTACACATCCATGCCTGCTGCCCTCACCTTTCCGGATTCGAGAGCTCTGAGCAAGGCATCCTCATGCACGACACCCCCCCGAGCGGCATTAATGATGATGACGCCATCTTTCATTTTGGCGAAAGCCTCATCGCTGATGATATGCTTGGTGCTGTTTGAGAACGGAAGGTGGAGTGAGATAATATCCGACTGGGCAAAAAGCTCATCCAAAGTAACCTGCTGGATGTCCAGAGAGGTCTTGATCTGAACGATATCAAAGGCGATTACTTTCATTCCAAAAGCGATAGCCCGTTCGGCGACAGCACATCCAATCCTTCCGCTGCCGATAATGCCCAATGTTTTTTCGTAAAGCTCAGTTCCCGAAAATTTCTTTTTCTCCCATTTGTGCGCTTTCATGGAAAGATTAGCCGGGCCGTGATGTCGGACACAGCCCAACATCAGCCCGAACGTGTGTTCCGCCACAGAAATTGTGGTGGCCGAAGGTGTGTTGGCCACCTGGATTCCTTTATTTTTGGCATCTTCAACGTCGATGTTGTCGAGCCCAATACCAGCTCTGACAATCAAGCTCAGATCAGTCGCTGCTTCAATGGCCCTTTTCCGGAGTTTTGTGGCGCTGCGAACAACCGCGGCGTGATAGCCAGGCATGGTTTTTACGAGTTCCTCTTCATCCATTCCTGTTTTGACCGTCACGTCAAACTCCGGGATGGAGTCAAGCTCGTCCATAGCATCAGGATGCAGTGCATCGCATACGAGGATCTTTTTCATTTCCAATTCTCCTTTAAAATAGTTTGTGCGGCTTTGATAGATTTGCCCTTTGGACATGCATATCCCAAATCTGAAAGACTCATCTCCAATGCACTCAAAGCTGTGATCACATCGAACCCACCCATGTAACCAAGGTGGGCAATGCGGAAAAATTCTCCTCTGTGCGGTTCTTGCGCACCGGCAACATGAGCCTTGTATTTGTCCTGCAGAATTTTCAAAAGTCGAATGCCGTCTATTCCAGCAGGAACTTTGACCGACGTCAGTATATTCCCTGGATGTTTGGATAGCAACTCGAGACCCAGCGCACGGACACCGGCTCGAGTGGCCATGCCCAGCACACGATGGTGAGCGATCAGATTGGCCAGTCCGATATCTTGTATTATCTGGAGGGCTTCTCTTTGCTGTACGATGAGAGATATGGCTGGAGTCCAGGGCGTAGTGTTCTTTTCGAAGGCTTTTTTAGCTGCGTTGGCATCAAAATAAAATTTTGGCAGTGTCGACCTGGCCACAGATCCCCATGCTTTCGGGCTTAAGGCGATATAGGCAAGGCCGGGCGGGGTCATGAAAGATTTTTGTGAGCCCGATATCAGAATGTCGATATTCCAGGCATCCATGGGGCATAGCGTCGTTCCGATTCCCGATATGCCATCGACAACAAGGATAGATGTGGTCTCAGATACGACATCACCAAAGCCTTGGATATCGAAAAGGGCACCGGTCGAGGTTTCGGTCAAAGTAGCGAAAACAGCCTTTGTCTCCGGGCGAGCGGACAAAACTTCAGATAACCGATTTTTGGGCAGGTCCTCACCCCAGTCAACTCTAATTTCGTGCACATTCACGCCATAGGCCAGGCATATCTTGCTCCAACGATCTCCAAACTTTCCTCCATTGATGGTTATCGCCTGATCCCCTGGAGAGAGGCAATTTACGACGGCGGCTTCCATCGCTCCTGAGCCAGATGAGGTCAGAATAAAAGCATCGTTTCTGGTTTGAAAAATGTGCTTGATGCCCTCCTCGGTTTCACGGAGTATGGCAGAAAATTCTTCGGTCCTGTGATGGATAATCGGTTGGGCCGCGGACATAAGAACGCGCTCTGGAATCGGGGTCGGCCCCGGAGTGAGCAGATATTTTTTCTTTATTAGTGACATCGTGCCTAAACAAAAGATTGCCGAAAAATACCGGAAAGAAAAAAGTACCAAAGTTTAGGGAGTCAGTCAATCAAAGCTGGCAGAAAATCTCGGTAAGCAGAGCTGTTCTCTCAATTAGAGAAGGGATGAGGAGATGTTCGTTGTCTGCATGGATTCCCTCGCCATCCGGGCCGAGCCCATCGAGAGTGGCTGTCCCGACGTTTGACGCTATCGATGCATCCGAGCCTCCTCCTGTTCTTCCTGACTCGAGGACGATATTCATGGCCGACGCAATATCCTTTACTTGATTCAGCAATTTTTCCGATACTTTGGTCTTTTCCATGGGAGGCAGAAAACTCTCAATGGAATATTTCACCGTCGCCCCCTTCAATGAAGGCTGAAGGCCTTTGAGGAATCCCATCACCCTGTCTTTTTGGGCACTCTTCCAAAAACGGACATCGATATGGGCAGATGCTTCGGCCGGAATAATATTGACTCTATCACCGCCTTTGATAATTCCGATGTTCATCGATGTCGTCTTTGTTCGAACTTTGTGCATTTGACGCAGTTGATAGAGAAGTTCCTCTACAGCGTTGACTCCTTCCTCCGGGGTGCCGGCATGCGCCGATTTGCCCGTGGTTTTGAGCCTGATTTCCATACGGCCCTTTCTTTCAACCTTTAAAGCGCCTCCTGGAAGAGCTGGTTCCAGACACAACACAGCGGATGATCTTTTGGCCAGTTTGGCAATTATCTCGTTGGCGGCATCGCTGCCAATCTCTTCGGCAGAATTGATGAACAGCGAAATTTTTTTATTGGGAGTGATATTGAGTTCGTTCATGGCTCGCAAAGCAAAGAGGGCCATAGCACACCCGGCCTTCATGTCGAGGACTCCGGGTCCGTAGATTTTGTCTCCGCTGACATAGAAGGGCATATCTTTAATCTTTCCCTTGGGCCAAACCGTGTCGATGTGAGTAAGGACGGCGAGCCGGCCTTTGGTCTCTTTGGAATCTTTCAGAGGAAACTCGACAAGATGGAAATCACCGGTTTTTTTTTGAGGATATGTGGTGACTTTGGCTCGTGCCTTTTTGAACTGCTGGGCCAGAAATGAAGAACATTTATCGACGGCTTCTTTGTCTATCGATGGTGATTCTAGACTGACGAGCTTTTTCAGAAGGTTGACCATCTCGCCTTGCCGAGATTTGTAATAATGTTTAAATTCCATCTTTGGCGATCCTTATCACTCAATGGATTGATTTAAGCTTGATAAATGTACCACAGCCGAATGTAAATCGCAAAACTCCACGGGCTTTGAGGAAAGGCCGTCCAAAACAAATCTTGACATCGTATTGACATGACATATTAATTTATGGATGATGGGATAAAAAATGGGATGATGCGAAACCAGCCCACCTAGAGATGTCAACATGAATTTTATGGTGTTTATTGGTGAAATTGGATTCCTCGCGATACTTTTCTTTTTTTTATTTTTTGCGTTTTACAGCTCAAAAGAGAAGGAAGAAAAAGCTTTTCGGCGAAGCCTGCTCTTTTTCTTGCTGTTCTTGACGATCAATTTTTCTTTTTTCTTTCTGCCCGGATCCATCAAAAACATCGCTTTTTTCGCCGCTTTTTTGATCGGCCTGGCGTCAGTCTTTATGATTTATTTTGCCCAGGAGCCTAGGAGTGAGATCAGAACCACCGGAGAGCCGAAAAAAATTGATGAGCGAGACACAATTTTTGCGCGTTTTGAGTATGATGAAAAAACTCAAAAATACAAAGACTACTACGAGCGCAAACCTAATTTGAAGGTCAAGGATGACGAGATTCGAAAACTCCCGGACTTGTTATCCCCTGAACATAAGAAAAAAGATCCCGTTCTCTACACGCTGATTGAAACAGAGAGCGCTTTTCTGAAACCCTATCTCAACAAAGTCACGGGGAAAGTGAACCCGGAAAAGATGGAGATGTCCCCATTTGACAACACGCGCCATATCAAAAATATCATCAATTATTTGGGTTCTGACACATGCGGGATCTGTGAGGTGGACCAGAGCTATGTCTATTCCCATGTGGGACGGGGGCCGGAGCCCTATGGAGCCGAGATCGCACTCACGCATAAATACGCCATCGTTTTTGCTCTGCCGATGGATCTTGCTATGATTGCCGCTGCCCCCAAGCCACCGGTCTATGTCGAGACGGAAAGAAAATATCTCGAGGCGGGGAAAATTGCGCTAATCGTGTCTGATTTTATACGCTGCTTGGGGTATCCAGCGCGAGCCCATTTGGCTGGCAGCAATTATCAAGCTATGCTGTCGCCATTGGGTTGGAAGGCGGGCATTGGCGAGATCGGCCGAATAGGGATATTGATCACCGAAAGATATGGCCCGCGCGTGAGACTTGGCCTGGTCACTACGGACTTGCCTCTTAATACAGACTCTCCCAAAATTTTCGGAGTTCAAGATTTCTGCCAAAAATGCCAAAAGTGCGCTGTCAATTGTCCTGCGCAGGCTATACCGCACGGAAATAAAACAGAAGAGAACGGGGCTATCAAGTGGGTTATCAATCGGGAATCATGCTATCAATTCTGGAGGAAAGCCGGTACCGATTGTGCCACGTGCATCTATGTGTGCCCCTACAGCAAACCCAACAATGTTTTTCACAATTTTATCAGGGATACGATTTCCCGCTCATCGACAGCCCAGCGAGTTGCCGTATGGGCGGACGACTATTTTTACGGACATAATCCACTGCCCAAGAAACCTCCTTTCTGAATTGCCTCCCCCCTCATTGCCTTGAAAATTTCGGGACTTCAACATGTTAATGTTTTAAGGGCGTGTTGGGGTCCCCCCGCTAGGCGAGACAGAGGCTGAGTGAGTCATATGGGGTGTATGGAACGGCTGGAATGGGTCTCGTCCCGTTTGTCACATGGCGTGTTGCGGAGGGATCTTCTACGAACACAAATATGGCTCGCCCGACTTCGACGTCATCTGTCGCTTAGCTTTTTCACGGTTTCGGAGGGGTATACATTCGGAAAAGACTGTTTTACCGGCGGCTGAAAATTGTGGTATGTATAAAGCATCGTCAATCGCTATAAAGGAGAATCATATGGATAAGGGACGAAGGCAATTCTTGAAAGGAATCGGCACAGGCGTCAGTGGTTTGGGCCTATTCGGCTTGTGTAGACAAGAAACCCAGGCAGCGTTTGAAGAAAAGCTGGCCGCAATAAAAGACTTGTCGCCCGCAGAAGTGGCGCGCAAAGAAAGCTTCTGGTTTCAAGTTCAGCAGGCCTTCAATATCGATCGAAGCATCATCAATCTCAACAACGGGGGCGTCCACTCCGCTCCCCGTATAGTCATGGATGCTGTCAAGCGCTATATGGACTGGTCCAACGGGGCACCTGTGTACAACTCATGGGCTGTCCTCAGGCCTCGCAAAGAACTCATCCGGAAAAAAATTGCGCAAGCCTTTGGTTGCTCCCCAGAAGAGATTGCGCTGGTCAGGAATGTGACCGAGGCGCTTCAGATTGCGCTTCTCGGCCTCAACCTGAAAGCGGGAGACGAAGTTCTCACAACTCTCCATGACTATCCCTCCATGAAAAATGCCCTTTTCCAGCGCCAACTTCGAGAGGGGATCATGGTTAAAACATTCAATTTTCCCTACCCCCCAAAAAACCTTCAGGTTCTCACCGATCTTTTCGCAAAAAACATCACTCCCAGGACAAAGCTGATACTCCTATGCCACATCACGAATTTAACGGGGCAGATTTTCCCGCTCAAGGAAATCTCCCAGTTAGCCAGGAAGCACGGGGTTGACGTTGTCGTCGATGGGGCCCACGCCTTCGGTCATTTTGAGTTCAAACAAAAGGATATCGGCTGTGATATCTACGGCGCCAATTTGCACAAATGGATGATGGCGCCCATCGGCACAGGATTTCTCTATGTCAAGAAGGAAAAAATCAGAGACATCTGGCCGCTCTTCCCAGCGCCCGAACCTCTGAGTGATGATATAAGAAAATTCGAACATATTGGAACTCACCCTGAGTATTTGAAACTGGCTATAGGGGAAGCCTTGGCCTTCCATCACGGTATCGGTGCCAAGAATAAAGAAGAAAGACTTCGCTATCTCAAGGATTACTGGGCAAGAAAGCTTGAAAAACTCCCTCATGTGAGGATCCTGACTTCCTATGATCGCGATCAGTCTTGTGGGCTGGGGGCGTTCACCGTAAAAAATATGAATCTTCGTAGGCTGACTCAGATTCTGTTCGACAGACACAAGATCTACACCATCCCCATAAAAGTACCGGAAAAGACAGTGGCCATCAGAGTGACGCCCAGTATTTACACAACTCTGGAAGAGATGGATATGTTTGTCGAGGCGGCATCCCACTATATCAAGAACGGGATCCCCTCTGAAGACATCCCACAGAAGAGGGGATAGGTGATATGGTAAACGCAACAAAATGGAGCCTGGACAGGGATTTGCACGCGTTGCGGCGTGAATTTCCGGTTCTGCAGGAATGCCTGTACTTGATAAGCAATTCACTCGGGGCTGTGCCCCGCAGGACGAAGGATCATCTCCTCAAATTTTACGCACTCTGGGCTGAAGACGGTGTGAGCGCTTGGAAAAAGGTGTGGTGGGACCTGTCCAAAAAAACCGGCAACACCATTGCGGAACTGCTCAATGCAGGCGAGGATGAAATCACAATGATGACGAATGCCACCCACTGTCACTGGGTTGCCCTATCCACGATGTTCGAGTCCCCGGATAGCCAGCGGAACACAATTGTCGTTACAGACCAGGATTTCCCCTCCAGCCTCTATGCGGTTCAGAGAGTAAGTCGCCACATGGGCTGGGATGTGGATATGGTCCGGTGCGGGGAGTCCTTTGTTCTTGATGTGGAAAAGATTCTGGAGCGGATAAACGAGAGGACACTGTTTGTGGCCACATCCCATGTGTATTTTAAATCCGCACAGGTGCAGAACATTGCTGCTGTTGCAGCCAAAGCCAGAAGCGTTGGAGCGCTAACTCTCATAGATGGCTATCATGCACCAGGATGCTACCCTGTTGATCTCGACGAGCTCGGTGTCGATTTTTACGTGGCCGGATGCCTTAAATGGCTGTGCGGGGGGCCTGGCACGGCCTTTATGTATGTCCGGCCGGAAATAGCATCGAAGCTCGAGCCGGTCTTGACGGGATGGTTTGCCCATCAATCGCCATTCGCTTTTTCTGAGGCAATGGAATTCACGTCGGGCTCCTATAAGTTCATGTCAGGCACGCCTCCTGTTCCCTGTCTGTACACAGCCTTGGCCGGGCTGGAGGCTATCGGGCGTGTCGGCCTTGAACAGATCCGTCAAAAATCCATTTCCCAGACTGAACTCATCATCCGCCGGGCCAAGGAGCGGAATTTCGTGTTGTTCTCACCTGAGGACAGTTCTGTTCGAGGGGGTGCTGTATCGGTCAATATGCCCTATGCATTTCAGGTCAAGCAAGCTCTTGAGGAGGAAGGTGTAAAGGTGGATTTTCGAAAGGGAAATGCCAACGAGCCGGATGTCATCCGTATCGGTCCTCATTTCTATAATACAGATGAGGAGATTGAAACTCTTTTTGAAAATATTGATGCACTGTATAAAACCGGAAAATATAAAAAATACCCGGATACGATCAATCATGTCACTTAATAACCTCATCTGATGAGGACAAAACTAAGCCCAATAGTGCATGTGTGTGCCAGCCTGATGGCCACTGGAGGGACATCTAAGATTGCAATGGAATTCATGCCTAACTTAGAGTTCGGTGTTCCGCTCACGGGCACACGCCTGACACAATTCTCAAAAACTCTTTTCGTTCGCTCATGCCGCTTACGAAAACGATGGCGGCGTCCTCCCGGATGCATGGGGCTGGCCATATTGTTTAGGGATTTGTGGAACTGCTAATTATCAGGTATATTAAGTTTTGAGAGAGGATGTGTGGGCACTATGGCAGGGAATCGCATATCGCGACGTCATTTTTTAAGGGAATCCTTGTTTTTTTCGAGCTTGGCGCTCGCCTATCCTTCCAAAATATGGCTACCGGAAACGTCCTTTCAGAAAGACTCTCCAGAAAAATATGGGAGCGGTCGAGTTTCTGGCCACTCACTCCGGCAAAAAGTTGAGCATGAGCCCTCGTATTTGACGCTGCACAGAAGCGGAGAACTGGCCACCAGGGTCAGGGAATTGAAGACGATGTATGAAAATTGCCGTCTCTGTCCGAGGGATTGCCGTGTGGACAGGACTAAAGGCCAGAAGGGCAAGTGTCAGGCATCAGCATCAGTCAAAGTTTCCAGTGTTAATCCTCACTTCGGCGAGGAGCGCCCCCTTGTTGGCCGCTTTGGATCCGGGACTGTTTTTTTCTCAAATTGCGGTTTACGCTGCATTTACTGCCAGAACTATTCGATAAGCATTGAGGGAGAGGGAGTGGAAATTTCCGATAGACGGTTGGCTGAATCCATGATTGCCCTGCAAAAGATGGGATGTCACAACATCAATCTTGTTACGCCCACTCACTATCTACCGAATATTGTCAATGCCCTGGTTCTCGCCATCCCTGAAGGATTGAAAATCCCACTGGTGTACAACACAAGCGGTTACGAGCGCCTCGAAATCCTGCAGCTACTGGAGGGGATTATCGACATATATCTTCCGGACTGCAAATACATGGATCCGGAAATGGCCGCAAAATATTCTGAAGAAGCCTACAACTATCCGCACTATGCCAAGATAGCCCTCATCGAGATGAACCGGCAGGTGGGCAGTCTTAAAACCGAGAGGGGTGTGGCTATCAAAGGATTGATGATTAGACATCTGATCCTGCCCAACAGAATTTCTGGGGCCGAAAAATTTTTGAAATTTGTGGCAGACAAATTTCCGAAAGATACTTATGTGAATATCATGGGACAATACAGACCTGAACACAAAGCCTTCGATTGCCCAGAGCTTGCCCGACGACTCAAACGGAATGAATTCACAGAAACGCTGCGCTGGGCAAAGAAATACGGGGTTACGCGCCTGGCTCGTTGAGGCATTGAAGGGCACACGTCTTTCCAAGAGGAAGGCTGGCGTCGATAGATCGAGTGCATTTACGGTATGCCTCATTTCCGGTCGAGAGTCCATCGGATAGCGCAAACGATATCGGGTATGCGTATGCCCAAAGCCGCAAGTTCAATCCAGCGATGCCCGGCACATAGATTCGAAAGGGCCTTGTGCTCACATTTTATGCTCCTGAGGTCCAACCAAAAGGAAATTTTTGTTCGCTTGGGCTTTGTAACGGATTGGGAACCAGCTTGATTTCCGGCCCGATATACCTTACATTACTTGCGAGGAATCCCGAGGCCGCGATGACAAGCTCCGCGATAAAGCGAACACTTCTCACTATTATATTCTTCGTGAGTCTATGCTTCGGTATGAATGCACATGCTGAGGTTTTTTATCCCTGGAAAGATGTTTTTATCGGATCACTGGACGCAGATAAATGGGGAGGGATTGTTTTTGTCCCGGCCAAAAACTCTGGTTTCGCCTTCCATATTCGCGTAAAAAAAGGTGACGGAACAGCCCAGGGGACAGACCTTCTCTATCTCATTTCGGAAGTAGGGCCGCATTCCCCTGACTGCCAGTATTCACGGGTTAAAATGGATTTAAGCCTTCCCTTCGGGCAAAGGGAAGATACCCCTATTTTGAAAAAACCCTCAGAAAAATCGACGACCATGACTTTTGAATGGTCCCGTCAGGATGAGAGGACTGTTGTCGGCCGGGTCATTGTGCCGGAGGAAACAGAAGTCCAGTTCATTCATTATTTTCCCTGGGACTTCGATGGCAATTACCGAATTCTTTCCGATGGTCAATTGAAGGGTTCCAGTCTTGACCCAGATGGTGCCCAATACCTGTTTTGGTCCAGTAAAAAAGGCACAACGGTCAAAGAAGGCGAGGACCGAGAGATCACCGTTTCCTATGCAGGGTATCGGGTTGTCTATTTTGTGGCAGGCGTTGATAGAGACGCCAGCATCCTCGAAAATCACATCTACAGGTACAAGAACGAGCGAACCATCGCAAAAATATTGAGTGAAGAAGAGAAGCGGTATGCTAAAAAGCGAGTTGTTGTCAACGGCCTCCATAAAGGAGTTGCCCGTGCGATAACGAATAACCTCTTCTGGATGACGCTTTATCAACCAGGCAATCACCGTTTCTACGCGCCCGCAGGACGAAGTTGGATTTTTCCAAAACCTGACGGAACTCCCGACTATTGGACAATATTTGAATGGGATTCCTTCTTCAATGCATTGGAAGTATCGATCGAAAGCACAAAACACGCCAGGGACATTCTGCAGTCTGTTCTGGAAACGCAGTATCCGAACGGAAGCATACCCAACTGGCGGGGAAAATCCAGCGGCTCCAGTGATCGTTCACAACCGCCGGTGGGATCTTATGTGATTCTTAAGTATTTTCAAAAAACGGGTGATTCGGATCTCCTTCGTTTTGCCTACCCTCGGCTAGTGAACTGGCACTCATTCTGGAAGAAAACAGGTTCTAGCGGGATGCCGCACAGAGATGGAAACAATGATGGGCTTCTCGAATGGGGATCGGGTATCGAGCTAATTGCTGATAGTGAGCCTTCATGGGAAACAGGCGCGCCGGGAAAAACCAGGGCCATGTGGGAATCCGGTCAGGACGACTTGCCGAATTGGGATGATGCCGATTTTAGTGAAGTGACGGGAACTCTGACCATGAACTGTGTCGATCTCAGCTCTCTGTATGCGCTCGATTGCTGGTGTCTAGCCGAGATGGCTCAGATACTCGACAAATCAGATGACCACGATTTTTACCTTGCTGAGTACGAAATCATCAAAAAGCTTGTTAATGAGATCCTTTGGGATGAGAAAGAGGGATTTTATTTTGACCGCCATTGGAACGGTCAATTCTCGAGGCGGAAAGCGGCATCCAATTTCTATCCTTTGCTGGCCAGAATTCCCGATGCGAAGAAAGCCCTTCGGTTGAAGAGGCATTTGCTGAATGAGAATGAGTTTTGGGGCGAATACGTACTGCCCACAATTTCTCGTGACGATCCGTCATTCAAAGATCAGCAATACTGGAGGGGAGCTATATGGCCACCGACGAATTACCTGGTTTATCAAGGGCTGAAAGCATACAGATTTGATGCTGTCGCCTCGGAATTCGCACAAAAAAGTGCAGACATGTTTTTGAGGACCTGGAAAAATTTTCAAATTTGTCCTGAAAATTATGATGCGAGGACAGGTGAAGCGGGGGGGGCACGGTATCAGAGTTGGGGGCCTCTCTTCGCCTTGATTGCTGTCGAAGAGTTTTTGGATTTCACACCATGGGAAGGATTCCGCTTTGGCGCAATAAATCCAGAAAAAAAGGGGAAACTCTCACGTATTGCCATCCAGGGCAGGCAGTATGACGTTGAGGTATCCAGTGGAAAAATCAGACTCTGGGAAGAGGGCAAAGAAATTGTGAGGACCAACGGGAGCGCTGTATTCAGGCGTTTCCTCTATTCAAAGAATGCAGTGTCTTTTGAAATCAAGTGTCTAGGACCGAGAGAAGTCAAGATCCGCTTTTTGGCGAAAGGGGAGTACGAGCTTATTCTTGATAACAAGGTGAGAAGACTCTTCAAAGGAAACTCCTTTAAAATGGAGGTGCCGGAAGGCGAACATACGGTTCTCATTCTTCTCATCGATGAAGAATGATTTTTGGCACGAAGGGTGATGCCAGAGGGGGATTTTATGTGGAGGCGACAGGCTAGAACAAATCTTCATCCCACCGGGTTCCCTGATGTAGCGGCAATGGAGTTTGCGGCCAACTTTGTACCCAGTGCATTCGGGTCCGGCGATATCTACAATATCTTTCAACTGGATGAAAAAAACATCGGCCTCTATAACATCGATGTCTCGGGCCATGGATTCGCGGCTTCTCTGTTCAGTGCGAGCCTCAAACAAAAGCTAGAGCAAGATCTCGAATTCTGCGGATGGACCAAAGTCTCTCAAACTGAACAACCGTATTGCACTATCCGCTCTCCCCTCGAGGTGGCGAACACGCTGGATAAAGAGGACATTCTCGGCAAATTCGGACGTTTTTTCACCATGGTTTATGCAGTCGTGAACATCAAGGATGGACTTGTCTCCTACTATCGAGCCGGACACAACCTTCCTCTTGTTGTCCACGATAACGAGCAGTCCGAGTTCGTCCAGGGAGGAGGGGGTCCCATAGGTCTGGGCCTTTCTTTGAAGCGGGACAAAGGTCAGGAAATCAAGCTTTCTCCAGGTGATCAGTTCATCCTTTTTTCGGATGGATTAACCGATGCCTATTCGCCAAAGACGAATTCGCGATACGGCCTTGATAGATTGCGGAAAACCCTAACCGGTCATTACTCTCTTACTCTAGAAGAATCCTTCTCATCTCTTATTTCAGATGTCAAAGCATTTGTCGGCAAAGACAGCTTTTCGGATGACATCTCTATCATAGGCTTCAAGTGGGGAGGGGAGAGCAAGGATTGGCTGCAGTAGCTAAGACGTGGCGTGTGCCTATAGACAGATTGCGAGACGCATCATGGACGAAATGTGCTACACGTTTCCAGCGAAATTGAAATATTTGCGCTCAGCCGCCAAAGTTTCAAGAGAGGTGTGCCGCGAGATCGACGAATCCTGCGCAGACAAAAACTTCCTTAGAGATGTGGAACTCTGTGTGAGTGAGGCCTTCACGAATGCCCTCAAATACGGCCAAAGCGGGAAAACAGACTCCCCTATATCACTCTATTTTCAAATCTTTTCGAATAAACTCATCATTAAAGTCAAAGATAAAGGAAAAGGATTCAATCTCGAAAATCTTCCCGAGCTTGATTTGAGAAGTCTCCCCATCCACGGCTATGGCCTGTATATCATACGGAGCAAGATGGATGAAGTCCAGTATGTTAAAAATATTGAAGGGAACTTCTTGACAATGACTAAATATTTCAAGCAAAAATAAAAGAGAAAACGGAGGACAATATGCAGTTGGATGTGAATCGCCAGAACGGTGTGATCATCATCAGACCTCATCTGAGGAGAATCGATGCGAGTGTGGCCACGGAATTCAAGTCAAAGGTGATTGATCTCATCGCAGCGGGGGATGAAAAAATTGTCATCAATTTATCGGATGTCGATTTCATTGATAGCTCAGGCCTGGGAGTACTTGTCCTCCTCTTGAGAAAACTCGGTCCGGATGGAAAGATCAGACTGTGCAAAGTCAATGAAAGCGTTAGGTCAATATTCGAGCTAACACGGCTCGATGAAGTGTTCGATATACATAAAACAGTCGAGGGAGCCGTTGAAGCCTTGCTGGCATCCTGACTAATCCGGAGGTGGCGGGTGAGCCGAATTGTCGAGAATCCAAATCGTATCATAAGAGCAGAGATTGTCGTGGGGATCCCTTCCTTCAATGAGGCGGATACCATCAGCCATGTGGTGGCTCAGACTGATGAGGGCTTGTCAAAGTATTTCAACAAAAAAGATTCCGTTATCATCAATGTCGACAACTGTTCTCCGGACAACACTAAAGAATCGTTCTTCCGGACAAGAACCAAAACGCCAAAGCTCTATATCTCCACACCCGAAGGTGTAAAGGGAAAAGGCAGAAATATCAAGAATCTCTTTGAAGCAGGTGTGGAATTGGGTGCAAAAGCCATCTTGATGGTCGACGCTGACCTCAAAAGCATAACACCTGCCTGGATCCAGTATTTTGCCGAGCCGATCTACATGGGTTATGACTATGTGATTCCACTCTATGTTCGGCACAAATATGACGGGACGATAACAAATAACATAACTTATCCTCTGACCCGGGTCCTCTACGGGATGAGAACACGGCAGCCAATCGCCGGAGATTTCAGCTTCTCAGGAAAGCTTGCCAGGGCTTTTCTTACCGAGAAAACGTGGAGTGAAAACATTAGCCAGTTCGGGATAGATATTTGGATGACGACCATAGCCATCGCACGCGGATTCAAAGTGTGCCAGACATTCCTGGGTGCCCCCAAATCCCATAGAGCTAAAGATCCAAGCGGCCAGCTTGGGCCAATGTTTTACCAGGTTGTGGCAACCCTCTTCGGTCTGGCCGTGGATTTCGAATATCTCTGGAAAGACACCTCAGAAAGTCTGCCGACGAGCATCTTTGGCTTCGGGCTTGGCGTCAAAGAAGATCCGCCCGTTGTGGATGTGAATGAGGAGAACCTGTTGAACTATTTTATCAACAGCAGCCGCAAATACGAGGCCTCCTGGAAGAAAGTGATTGCTGAGATCAATCTGGAAGATCTCCTGATCCTCAAGAAAAAAGAGGTGAATGAAGTGACTCTATCCGCGGATCTCTGGGCCCGGATCCTGTTTGACTACATCGTGGCCTTTAGGGACGAATTGATTGCGCGTGACAAGCTCCTCTTATCTTTGATTCCCATCTACTACATTCGCACACTCAGTTTCATCAATCATACTCGTGACATGGACACAAAGAGCGCTGAAGACTTTTTAGATTTGGAGTGCCGCAAGATGGAAGAAGAGAAGTATTACCTTATTGCCAAATGGAATCAGACTCCGCGAAAAGACGGTATTCCTTCCATTGCCCAGTATCTAATCAAGTAACCTGGTTTGACCTTGCTCGCTTGACGGCTGAATGTATGGCCGCGATTCCAAAAAAAAGAGACTGGCTCTCCACTTCTGTGAAGCCGGTCTTGCGGAGTAATCCTGAGAATGCATCACGGTCGTAAAATCGTGGGATTGTGTATGCCAGGTATTTGTAACCAGATCGAGAACCTGAAATGATCGCTCCCAGGGGCGCAACGATTTTTTGGACATAGAAGTGGAAGATTTTGCGAAGGAGCCGGAGTGAAGGTTGACTTGTTTCGAGGTTGAGAAACCGGCCTTTTGGTTTGAGAACGCGGTAAAATTCCCTTAAGTGATTCTTCAATTCAGTGTCCGACACATTCAAGTTGCGTGTTGAAAAAGCTATGGTGACGAGATCGAAGGTGGCCTCCGGAAAGGGTAGACAACCCACGTCCGCTAAAGTAAAGAAAATCTTTTGATCATACGGCTTCTTTTTCGCACGAGCAATCATGGCTTGACTGAAATCGACAGAGTAGATCCGGGCTCCGACACTTGCTCTTTTGGCCAGGTTTCGTGACATCTCGCCCGTGCCACAACACACATCCAACCAAAGCTTTCCACTGATTGGAGCAATATCTCTGGCGGCCTTTTGTCTCCAACGGATATCCAAACCAAAGGTCGCGAGATGGTTAATCAATTCGTATGTCGATGCCACCTCCGTGTAGAGTTTTTGCACACCTTTACGCATTGTCTTCCGGTTATACTAGGACATCCTTTCGTATCATGCAAGCTCTGTTATGTTCGGTGCTTAAAGTCTATCTGTGTGGCTGGAATCATTTCTGTTTTCGTGACGGCAATAGATCCCTCACTAAGCCACGCATCACGGATTTGAAGACTCTTACTGTATGGCTCCAGTTTGTTTACCGGGGGAACTATTTTTGATAAGATGACGTGTTTACAGTGGGGTGGATTTGACATAGATGCGCGGATAGCTGCGCGAGAGGAGGACAATGAAAACTTCGCATTATCTCATAACGATCATAGGAATCATCTGTTTTTTTGCCCCTTGTTCCACTTTTGGTGAGGATAGTCCGACCTATGCCATCGTGGGTTGTACAATCGTTCCGGTGAAAGGTATGCCCATCGAAAAAGGCACCATAATCATCCGGAATGGCCTTATTGAAGCGCTGGGACCAGAAGAGAATATTCCGATACCCGCAGATGCTGAAATCATCGAGTCCAATGGATTATATGCATATCCCGGACTTATAGATGCACAAACCAGTACCATGTTGGACAGTCCCAAAGCAGAGAATCAGAGTTCGTCACGCCCCTCGCCCGCTTCGAAAACAGAGAAAAAACCAAGCTGGCAACATGCCGATTTCATGGCTTTTGATCACTTGAAGCTGAAAAAATCGATCATTGAAAGCTTTCGAAAGGAAGGCATCACAACGGTCTGCATTGCCCCAGATAAAAATATATTTGCAGGACAAAGTGTCATTCTCAATCTCAGCGGAGAGCGGGCAAAGCCCATGGTGATTAAGAATCCTTTTGCCCTCCATATCAATTTTGTCACCGCAAGAGGGGAATACCCGTCCAGCCTCATGGGGACTATGGCCCTACTGAGGCAATCCTTTCTGGATACAGAACACTACTGCCTGCATCGGGGAAAATACAACCAGGCCCCATCCGGGCTGAAGAGACCGGTTTACGATCCCTTTTTGGAGACATTGAGCCCTTATGTTTCCCAAAAAAGCCCGGTTGTTTTCAACTGTGCCAATTTGGAAGACATCAAGCGTGCTCTGCGTCTCAAAGCGGAATTCAAGCTCAATGCTTATGTGAGCGGGGCAAGCGAAGCATGGAGGGTATCCGGCTCTTTAAAAAAAGCGGGTGCGCCACTCCTGGTGTCTCTGCGTCTCAAGCCGCCTTTGACAAGCCTTTTCGTCAATCAGGGAGAAGACTTGAAAAAAAAGGCAGAAGAAGAGATCTATCCGGCCAATGCCGCCAAACTTCACGAGGAGGGGATAGAATTCGCTCTTGTCTCAAGCGGCCTATCCAAGCCATCAGACATGATGAAAAACATGCAGAAAGCTATCACTGCCGGCCTTCCACGGGAAACGGCACTCAAATCGATGACTGTCAATCCCGCAATAGCCCTTGGCATTGACGCCATAACCGGAAGCCTTGAGCCCGGGAAAATTGCCAATATTGTGCTTGCTAAGGGAGTTCTGTTCGAGGAAGAGACTAAAATACAACGGGTGTTCGTGGATGGAATTTCCTATGAGATTAAACAGGCTCCAAAAGACGCTCAACCCCCGGCCATAAATATCGCAGGCAAGTGGGAGGGGCTTGTCAAAAGTCCGATGGGCGAAATAACGGTAGCGATCGTTTTTCAGCAGGAAGGAAATCAGATCACGGGAACGATAACTTCAGAGATAGGCAAATGGGAGGTGACCGGGGGCGCCCTGAGCGGAAAGAATCTGTCGTTCACGATCGCCGCCAATATCATGGGCAACGACATGGAAATGGAATTTTACGGCACAGCCGAGCAGGATTCGATAGAGGGCTCGATATCGACCTCGTTCGGGAATGCCGAACTGCAAGCGACCCGCGCACCCGGCCGGAATTAAAGGAGTGTTCACCATGAAAAGAATAAGCGCAATATTAGTATGTTTCTGTCTGATGCTGTCTGTCCGCGTCTTGAATGCCCAGAATCTGTTGATTAAGAACGGGACTCTTTTGACGGTGACCATGGGAACCGTGATAAAGGGAGACATCCTTATCCTCGACGGAGTTATCAAAAAGATCGGCAAAAACATCGAAGCTCCCGAAAAGGTCAAAGTCATCGACGCCACAGGAAAGTATGTCATGCCTGGAATTATCGACTCTCACACCCATATCGGTCTCTCCGGAACCAATGAAATGGGTGCGACCATCACCTCGGAGGTCAAGATGGAGGATGTTCTCAACGCTGAAGACACATCCATTCACACCGCTGTTTCCGGAGGTGTGACTATGGTGCACACCATGCACGGAAGCGGCAATCCCATCGGCGGGGAAAACGTGGTTCTGAAGACAAAATGGGGAAAAGCCTCCGAAGAAATGGTTGTCAAGGAGGCCTACCGCACCTTGAAGTTTGCCCTTGGCGAGAATCCGAAACAGGCTAATTCTTTCAATCCCAGAGGAGCGCCGCGGTATCCCCAGTCACGGATGGGCGTAAACGCCATCATAAGACGCGAGTTCCTCAAGGCCAAAAACTATATGGCCCAGTGGGATCGCTACAATAAAGCCAACAGGTCAAACAAAGGAGCAAAAAATCTCATCCCTCCGAGGAAGGACTTGAGGCTTGAACCGCTTGTGGACATGCTCAAAGGAAAAATGTACGCAAGGTGTCACTCCTACAGAGCCGACGAAACACTCGAATTCATAAAGCTGTCAAAGGAACTGGGATTCAAGATTCTCTGTTTCGAACACGCTGTCGAGGCCTACAAAATAGCTAAGGAAATTGCCCGGGAGAACATCGGGATATCGGTGTTCCTCGATAACTGGGCTTACAAAGTGGAAGCCGCCGAGGGCATTGCCTACAATGCCGGCTTCTGTACGAAACAGGGCGTGCTGGTCTCCCTGAACTCAGACAGTCCGGAAAGGATACGACGGCTGTTCAACGACGCCGCCAAATCCATGAAATATGGAGGTCTCACTGAGGAAGAAGCCCTCAAGTTGATCACTATCAACCCGGCCATACAACTCGGCGTGGATAAGATTGCAGGCAGTCTTGAAGAGGGGAAGCACGGAGATATCGCCATTTTCAAGGAGCATCCCTTGAGTGCTTACACCCTGTGTGAGATGACCATCATCGAGGGTGAAATCTACTTTGACCGCAATCAATATCTCAAAGAGCGGGAAGAAAAGGCACGGGAAAAAAAGGACAAAGAAAAGAACAAAGAGAAGAAAGGGGAGACACAATGAAAAGATCCATATTCGCTCTCGTGACCGCACTTCTTCTCTGGGGGCCTGGTGCTGCACAACTCAACAAGAATCATGAGCTCGTAGCCATAAAGGGAGCCACAATTATACCTGTCGTGGGGGAGGATATTCCCGAGGGAGTTATCCTCATCCAAAACGGGCGTATTCTTGATATTGGTGCCGGTGTTGACATACCGCAGAATGCTCGTGTAATAGATGCCCAAGGGCTTTTTGCTTATCCGGGAATGATCGACAGCTATTGTTCCCTGGGGCTTTCGGAGATCGGATCTGTGCGCGCGACACAGGATTCACGGGAAACCGGCAAGCTAAACCCCCAGGTCAGTTCTGTCGAAGCTCTACGCCCGGATTCAATGCATATTCCCATATCAAGGTCTAACGGTATCGCGTTAGCACTGGTTGCACCGTCGGGCGGGCTAATCTCTGGCAAGAGCGGATTGATCCGTTTAGTCGGCTGGACACCCCAAGAGATGATCGTAAAAAGCCCCCTTTTTATGCACATTCAGCTCCCAGGTGGCAGGGGACGAACACAGCAGGACACAACCAAGGCTGCGCCGCCGCAGGCCTCGAAAAAGATCAAAGAAATCAAAGATCTGTTCCACCGAGCCAGATATTATCAAAAACGAAATACGGCGGCGATGAAGGATGCCCGGCTGACTTTGCCGGCATTCGATGAGAAACTCGAGTTTATCCTTCCGGTTGTACACAGAGAGCTCCCTGTCATGATTGCAGTGGATACGGCCTCAGGTATCTTGGATGCCATCAAATTTATCAAAGAAGAACAAATTCAAGCTGTTTTTTATGGTGCCGGAGAGGGCTGGAAGGTTGCCGAGGAGATCAATAAAGCGGGCATCCCCGTTGTGCTGGGCTCTCTCTACGCGATGCCGTCGAAATGGGAAGACGGCTATGATGCCATTTACAGGAATCCAGCTGTGCTGAACCAAGCTGGGGTGAAAATTGCCTTTTCCAGCTCGGACGCCGCCTTGGCTAAGGATTTGCCGTACCATGCAGCCAAGGCAGCCGCTTTCGGGCTTGACAGACGGGAAGCCCTCAAAGCCGTCACTATCTATCCGGCTGAAATTTTTGGTGTATCGGATATGTACGGAAGCTTGGAAAAAGGGAAGGCGGCTAACATCGTGTTGGCAGACGGCGATATCCTTGAACTGAGAACCACGATCACTCTTAGTTTCATCGATGGTAAAGAAACGGATTTGTCGTCAATCTATACAGAACTTCTGGAAAAATTTAGAAAAAGGATTGAATAAACCATCCCGGTAATCCACCCTTTTGCCTTTTCGGCGCGGTCATATTTCGGGTAAAAGAGAGGCGGAACCGCGAATAATGAAGTGTGTTGTTGTCAAGGAGAAAAAGGATGAGTTCTTTGAAGTCGTTTCTGTCTTGTTTCGTATTGTTCCTGATTCTGCTTTTCTCGTCGATGCCCATTTGGCCGCAGGAGGGGCTGTGCATTATCGACAAGGAAATGCGCAAGGCCATACAGAATGAAGTCTCGGGAGAAAGGGCATGGGATTGGGTATCCAAGATATCACGGTACCACAGAATAAGAGGCGGAGGAGAAGGATCGGATTACAACCGATGCGTCCAGTGGCTGGCTCATGAATTGAAAACTTTGGGTCTCCAAGAGGTTCACATCCATCGTTACCGAGCCGACGGGTTCACCAAAAGCTTTCTCTGGCCTTCCCTTATCGGTTGGCGGGTCAAAGAAGCTGAACTCTGGTTGGTTGAGCCGGTCAAAAAACTCATCACCCGTTTCTCCGATCAGGCTGTCAGCTTGATGCCGTACTCCCAGGGGGGAGAAGTCGAGGCCGAAGTGGTCTATGTGGGTCGAGGAAAAACACCGGATGATTTCGCGGACAAAGATGTTAAAGACAAACTTGTTTTCGCGCTTGGCGGCGGAGGATCACGTGTTCACCGATTGGCCGCTTTAGAAAGAGGCGCCGTTGGGGTCATCGTCGGTCCTTCCGACAGAGAGGATCGCATGTCTTACGCCGATTTGATCGAACTCAATCGTCTTTCCATCAAAGGAGAAGAAAGGAACAGGACGCGGTTTGGATTTTCCCTGTCGCGCCGGCAGACCCAGGAAATCTTGTCCTACTTTCAGGCTGGTCTAAAGGTTACGATGAGAGCCAAGGTTGACGCCGAGCTTTTTGACGGCAATATGCCCGTCTTGGAAGCTGTATTACCCGGAAAGGAATTTCCTGAACAGGAAATCATCGTCATGGGCCATCTCGATCACTATAAACCAGGGGCCAACGACAATGCTTCTGGCTCTGCCGGAATGATGGAGATGGTCAGGAATATCATGGACCTGGTCAAGAGGGGAGAGGTTCCCCCGCTCAAAAGAACGCTCCGGTTCCTTTGGGTCCCAGAGATGCACGGGACTGCCCCTTATCTGCTTGCGCATCAAGCCATTGGAGAGAGGGGTATTGCCGGAATGAATTTGGACATGATCGGCGAAGACGGGGCGCTTTGCCAAGCGACTTTCAATCTCACCCAATCCCCCTACTCTGTTCCGGGCTATATCAACGATATCATGGTCAATCTTCTGGACTGGCTGGAAGAAGAGGAATTCTTTTCTCCCCGGGGCAGCAGACACATTTTTAATCCACGCATCCGGCCATTTTCCGGCGGTTCCGATCACATCATGTTCAACGATGCCTCCATCGCCATTCCCACGCCGATGCTCGGACACGGCGATGTTTTCCATCACACCAATTACGACACGCCCGACAAATGTGATCCGACAGAGATGAAGAGAATCATCAGCTTGGCTTTGGCATCAAGCCTGCTGTTGGCGAATGCTACCGATGAGGACGCCGTGAATATTGCGCGGGAGGTGTACAACCGGGCCAGCCTACGGATGGCCCGAAGAACTCAGCAATCTCTTCGCCTGCTTCATGAGACGGCATCGGTTCCTGACAAACGGCACAAGCTTTTCACATCCTATGCCAGAGTGCGTACCTATCCTTACTATTTGGCTGAGATCGAAATGTCCAATATCCGCGAAGTCAAGGAATTGTGCAGCCTGGCTCGCACACAAAAGACCGTGGATAGCTTGGCCAGAGCTATGAAGACCATCGCCAGCCAGGAGTCCGCGAAATTGGAAGAAACCTTGGGCATAATTTGTGGACAGTACGGCATCACGAGAAAAGAGATCAAACCTGATGAATCAGCCAAGAAAGCCTCAATCTTAATCCCCCGGCGACTTTTCAAGGCGCCACTGCCGTCCAACGCATTGGAAGACATGCTTGTCGGAAACGACCTGGCTTGGTTTCATAAAAACCGAGCCAAAGGCGACCCTTATATCAGTTCTAAAATCTATGAACTGATCAACCTGATGGACGGGCAGAGGACGGTTCTGGATATCCGCCATATCATTTCCTGTGAATTCGGCGAAACGGACATAGGGTTTGTCTTGGGCATGATGCGAATCCTGGAGAATGCTGGTTTAATTAAGCTTCTTGCAGACAGTAAAGATGGCGTGGGTGGAATTATGAGGTAGAAGAGGAAAGTGCGAGGGTATTCAGGATGTGAAACGCATCAAGGACAAAGGCCCCATTTGACTGAGCAGCTAACCTTCGCCTCTAGGCCGTGAAAGCCCCGCTAGTAAGACGGATTGTTTTTCGCGAACAAAAAATAAATAGACGTGAATAGGCCCAGTACAGAAAGAAAGATAAAGGGTGAACTAATCCCGAACGCGTCAGAGAGAAAGCCTACTGCCAGACTGACGAGTGCCCCGGCCAGCATCTGAACATTCGCCACAATACTGAAGGCCAAAGTGTGGAGGCTCGGCGAGACCTTTTCTCCGACAAAGGATTGCATGGCAGGATAGATCATAAAAAGAAAGGCGCCATAGAGAATCATGCTGACCACCGCCACCTCTTTTACTCTGGTTGTCCCTAGAAATATCAGGAAAACGGTCGATCCGGTGAACCCCGACATGGAGATCCTTTTGCGCCCGAACTTATGGCTCAAATACCCGTAGAGATAGGGCATGACGGTCCCAATGGCAATCCAGAATGCCAGGTATATTCCCGTTCTCCCCAGAGGAATCTGGAATTTATGATTCAGGAGTGAGGGGGCATAAAAGACGGTTGTGACCCAGCCGGCCCCGCCGAAGAAAAAACCCGGAAAATATTTTGATGTCTCTTTAAAAGCCCTCCGCCAGGATTGGCTGTCCGGCGCGTGATACGCTTCATTTTTTGTGGAGACACGGCGCACAGCCCAGTAGCTGGGGATGCCGAGCACGAGGCAGACACTTGCCAGGAGAAAAAGCGGTGAGGACCAGCCAAAATTCTGGGCCAAGAAACCAGCAGCGATGAACGACAGAAAAACACCGAGATTTCCCGAGGCGCTCTGTACACCCATGGCAAAATCCATAGCCCGGTCAGGATGGGATCTTGAGACTGTGGCCACACCGACAGAATGATACACACTGGCAAAGACACGCATTATCAAATAGAAGAGAAGAAAAGATAGAAATGACCAGGAGAGAGTGATGAGGATCAGAGAGCAAGAGATACCCGCCAAGCTGAGCACGAGCAAATGCCTGTACTCATACCGATGTGCAAAATTGGCGACGATAAGCTGAAAGGCTATCGTTATGATAAAACCCAAGTTGGAGAGGATTCCAATGTGGGCATACCTGGTAACGATGAAACCGAGACCATAAAGGAGAGGAAAAACCATGGGCACAGTCAGGGTTGCGGCGTCATTCACCCCATGAAACACCGAAGCTGAGAAAAGAATTTTTTTTCTCATTGGAAATGATCTTGTGGTCCTGCCGGATTCGACAGTTTAGAATTATACGGGGAAAAAAGCAAAAACTAAGTGTGTATTTTCGACCTGATCCGGTGGGGTTACAATTCTATGACATATGAGGACACACCCTCAGAGGCAAGTTGACGGGCGATATTCTCTGCGTTTTCCTGGTTGTGGGCCTTGATTCTCACCCTGTAGTATGTTTGGGTAGCCGTATTGTAGGTCGTCACCTGAACTCCGGCATAGGTTTTTTTAAGTTTGGCAGCGAGTGCTTTGGCATTAGCCTTTGAAACAAAGGATCCAACCTGCACAACAAATGTTTGCGTCCTTTTGGATGGAGATATATCTTCGAGGATTTCCAGTTTGACAGGTATAATCCCGGGCTCAACAGCATCGATAACGGCGGCGGCCGCATAGGAGAGATCAATGATTCGTCCTCTGACAAAAGGACCGCGATCATTGATTCTGACCGTGACTGATTTCCCATTCTTCAAATTTGTCACCATGACCCAGGTACCAAAGGGAAGCGATCGGTGAGCTGCCGTTAAATCATACATGTTATAGACTTCTTGGTTTGACGTGGTTTTTCCATGAAAATCCGATCCGTACCATGAGGCCAATCCTGTCTGGACATTTTTTGGCTCCTTAAGGTCGATGCGAGCACAAGCCATCATAAACACAAACCAAAAAAATAAGATCGGGTAGAGAAGTTTACCGGTGCTGTTCAAGAGTCTTCCTGGCAATTTTTTTGGTGCATATCACAAGGCGTCATACAGATTTTCTTTGAGAAACAAAAAAGCTTCCTCCGGATCAGAACGATAGGCAAAGATATCCACGTCCTCAGGAGCGATCGCCTTGTTTTTAATCAGGGCATCAAAGTTGATGATTTCCCGCCAGTATTCTTCGCCATAGAGGCAGATTCGCAGATTTTTTTTCACCATTTTTTGTGTCTGAATAAGCGTTAATGTTTCGAAGAGTTCATCCATGGTGCCGTATCCGCCGGGAAAGGCGATGACGGCTTTGGCAAGATATACCAGCCAGAATTTTCTCATGAAAAAATAGTGAAAAAGGAAGGACAGTTCCTCAGAAATGAAAGGGTTGGGTTTCTGTTCAAGGGGCAGAGATATATTCATGCCGATGGATTTCCCTCCGGCACGCGCTGCACCTCTGTTGGCGGCTTCCATGATCCCCGGCCGCCGCCTGTACAGATGACGAAATTTTTGCCCTTGGGTTTGAGTTGAATCGCCCATTGGGCCAGCTTGAAAGCCAATTCCTCTGCCTCCCAGTAATACTTGTAAAGGAGTGAGTTTTTATCCTCGGGGTCAGCCTTGGCCGATCCGACAAAAAGAACGGTGCTGTTCACTTTGAGTTCGGTCATCCTCTGCAGCGGCTCTAGGTATTCGCTCAGGATGCGGATGGTACGCGCGTCTCGAGAATTTAGAAATTCAAGATTTTTATATGCTTTTTCGAGCGTATGCGGTTTTTTCATGACCTCTTTTCCTCATGCCTGGACACTTGGACGTTCAAGTTAGCTATCATATCAAAAATTCGAGTTCAAAGGGAATCATTTTTGACTTTGACTTCGAAGGGGGCATGTGTTATCAATACCATATCTAGTAGAATGAAACCGGACATGCCCCAAGCACTCGTAAGTCTCGCGGTCAAGGACTATCCGGGGAGGCTGATCATTCTAGGCCAGGAGGCATCGGGCACAAAGGTCATTGTCGTCTATGGCATTACCGGGAGATCCCCTTCGAGTCAGGCCCGGCATATGGTCGCCCGCAAAGGCGGAATTTGGGTGGAACCGACCGATGAAACAATTCTGCAAAGGGGAAATCCAGACCTCCTGATTTATCCGGCTGTCCAGTTTGGACACGGAATAGCTGTCAGTAACGGCCAACAGACAGCGGATGTCAAAAAATGCCTACCGGAGTCGGGGAATCCAATAGATATCCTCGAATCTTCCCTGAGCCATTGGGATTATGAACCCGATGAACCGGCGTTTACACCACGAATAAGTGGTTGTGTCCTGCCCAACATGAAGGCTGCGTTGAGCATCATACGGAGAACTAAGGATGGGACAGCCGTGAGAGACTATTTTGCCATCGAGCTCGGTCCAGGGAAGGGGAGTCTGATTTCCACCTACGCAGGGCAAAACATCGATCCTCTTCCTTCTTTCACCGGAACTCCTGAAACCGTCTTTTTCACGCGGAACACACCCCAGGAGATTGCCCGGGATGTGTACAGGGCACTGGGACCTGGGAAGGACCGTACAAAAGATTTCCGGGTGTCTGTTGCCTGCGTGATTGCTCGGCCGGGAGATCCCTCTCCCCCCGAAAGTGCGATCATCAATCGATCAGAAAGGATTGACGATGAGGAAAATTGACAAAAATACCCGCGCTCAGTACAGGACTAAAGTCGAAGAGGAATTTCCCGATAGCCTGAATATGGGAGACCTGCGATTCAAAAAAAGCCTTTCCATGAGATACGGAGAAAATCCCGGTTATCCAGCGGCTTTTTACCGGGAAGAGGGCGCCACAGGTCCAAACATGGCCACACTCGACATCCTCCAAGAAGGGACTAAGGGCCTGAGCTATATCAATGTCGGGGATATGGATTTGGGTCAAAGACTTGTTCGCAAATTAGACGAAATATCGGGCGGAGAGCGAATCTGCGTCATCATCAAACACGAGCTGCCCAGCGGGATCGCCAGATCGGGCAAACCCGCCGATGTGTTTGAGAAAGCCTGGAACACAGATTCGCTCTCTAATTTTGGCAGTGTCGACGTTTTCAGCTACATGCTTGATTCGGATACAGCGACCAAGATCATCGACAAAGGGCGAAATGTGGAAGTGGTCTATGCGCCGGATTTTGCACCTGAAGCATTGAAAATATTATCTGAGAGAAAAGTGCTCCGTGTGGTGAAAATGGGAAGTCCCATCCATGCCGAGTCTCGAGACAAATCCTTGGAGCTCAAGCGTGTCGCTGGTGGATTGCTTGTTCAAGAACGATTCGATTCCAAAATCACATCTACGGATTCTGTTGAGGTCGTATCCAAAAAAATGCCGACACTCGATGTGATCGAAGCGGCAATTTTCAATTGGACCGTAGCATGCTACACACGCTCGAACGCAATTGTGATTGGAACACATGATAAAGTCCATGGCATTGGCTCCGGACAAAGGAGCCGCATAGACGCGGCCGAGGACGCTGTCCGTTTTTCCAGAAGGGGATACGGTCCAGAGGGATGTGTCATGGCTTCTGATGCCTTCATGCCCTTCCCAGATGTCGTGGAGCTGGCCGCACAGAACGGAATCCAGGCCATTATTTATCCCCTTGGCTCCATCAGGGACCAGGAAGTTATCGCCAGGGCCGATGAGCTGGGAATCGCCATGATTGTCACCAAAAAGCCGGGTGAGAGCCAAAGCGAACGGTGTTTTCTCCATCGTTGACGAAATATTGACTTTAACCATAATCGGACTATAATAAACATTTCGTTTAATAAAACTATTTAAAATCAAAAAGATCGATGGGGCTTATAAAGTCATCAAATGCCCGTTGATCGAGGAGGATCCGTGAAAGATGTTACCGTCGAAAAAATGTTAGCCAAAGCTGAGCAGCCCTCTAAAGATGCCATGCGTCTTCATCCATTCTATAAGGGGAAGATCGAGGTTATTCCCAAATGCCGAATCCGAGATATCAACGATTTTGCGATTTGGTATACGCCTGGAGTGGCAAGTCCATGCCGCGAGATTGAAAAGGACAAGAACAAGGCCTACGAGTTGACGAACAAGGGCAATTTCGTCGCTGTTGTCTCTGACGGCACGAGAGTACTGGGTTTGGGCGATATCGGGCCCGAAGCGGCAATGCCGGTCATGGAAGGGAAGGCCTTGCTCTACAAATACCTGGGAGGAGTCGATGCTTTTCCCATTTGCCTCGGGACCAAAGACTCGGAGGAGATAATCAATGCCGTCAAGTGGCTTCAGCCGACCTTTGGGGGCGTCAACCTGGAAGATATCTCCCACCCAAAATGCTTTTATATCCTGGATACGCTCAGGAAAGACACAGAGATACCAATCTGGCATGACGATCAGCAAGGCACGGCGTGTGTGACTGTGGCCGGTCTGATCAATGCGGTAAAGCTGGTCGACAAGAAACTCGAGGACGTCAAAGTGGCTTTAATCGGTGCCGGTGCGGCAAGCATTGCCATAGCCCGCTTGATCATAACGGCTGGTGTGCAATCGGAAAACATCATCACTGTCGATTCCAAGGGAATTCTGCACAAAGACCGGGAGGATAGGGAAGTCCTGCAGTCTCAATTCAGAGAAAAGTGGCATCTCTGCGAGACAACCAATGAGAGAGGTGTCAGAGGAAATATTCCCGAGGCCATGGAGGGAGCGGATGTCTTGATTTCGGCGTCCAAGCCAGGACCGGGAACGATTAAACCGGAGTGGATCACCAAGATGACCGACAATGCTGTCGTATTTGCCTGCGCCAATCCTATACCTGAGATTTGGCCGTGGGAAGCCAAAGAAGCCGGGGCAAAGATCGTTGCCACAGGGCGTTCAGATTTCCCCAATCAGGTGAACAATTCACTGGGTTTCCCCGGAATTTTTAGAGGGGCACTGGATATCAGAGCCACCCACATTACCGACGAAATGTGCATTGTAGCCGCTCAAGAACTGGCCAAAGTTGCCGAAGACCATGGCATTAATGAAGAGTACATCATTCCCAGCATGGATGAGTGGGAAGTTTTTCCAAGGGAAGCCGTGGCTGTGGGGACAAAGGGAATCGAACAGGGCGTTGCCCGGATTCAGGCAACTGCAGAGGAAAGATTAAAGCTGGCCGAGGATATCATCAGGAAAGCACGGGAAGAAGTCCAGACTATGATGAGAGAAAAATTCATCGTCGACCCCGATCTTTAAAAAACCTGAGCGCTTCATCTGCGGAATCGAATTACAAGTCCTCAAATCAAGGTCCTACAAGTCTGCACTCCGGTTGGTTGCCGGATTGATTCACTCAAACAGCACAAAACACACACGACAGGTCCTGATCCCGGAAAACATAAGCTTTTAAAAATTTATAATATATATATAATATATACTTGACAAAAAGTCACTCAAGTTTTATATTGTTCTTGTATCAATAAATAACGTTTATCGGAGGATACTATGGCAAAAACAATAGGAATCGACCTGGGTACGACGAATTCGGTCGTGGCTGTAACTGAGGGCGATAAACCCATCATCATCCAGAATGAAGAAGGTGCAAGGACAACCCCTTCAGTTGTGGCCTTCACGGAAAAGGGAGAACGCTTGGTAGGCCAGGTCGCAAAGAGACAGCGAATTACGAATCCTGAGAACACGATATATTCCATAAAAAGGTTTATGGGACGGCGTTTCAAAGAAGTGTCTCAAGAGATCAAACAGGTGCCGTTTAAGGTGACCGAAGCGGCAAATGGGGATGTCAGGCTTGAAGCCTTGGGGAAGAAATATGCCCCTCCAGAGATATCGGCCATGATTCTGCAAAAGCTCAAAAAAGCTGCCGAAGACTATCTTGGTGAGAAAGTGGAGAAAGCGGTTATTACCGTGCCTGCCTATTTCAATGACAGTCAACGAAAGGCCACCAAGGATGCGGGAAAAATCGCAGGGCTCAAAGTGGAGAGAATTATTAATGAGCCAACAGCCGCGGCTCTGGCCTACGGCTTGGACAAAAAGACGGATCAAACTATAGCCGTCTATGATTTTGGGGGCGGCACGTTTGACATTTCCATTCTCGAGGTCGGAGAGGGAATCGTTGAGGTCAAATCCACGAACGGGGATACCCATCTCGGTGGCGATGATATCGACCAGCGCGTTCAAGACTGGTTGGTTGCTGAGTTCAAGAAGGAAGCGGGTATTGATTTGACAAAGGATAAAATGGCGCTTCAAAGATTGAAGGAAGCTGCTGAGAAGGCCAAGATGGAGCTCTCGACAACGATGGAAACAGAAATCAACCTCCCCTTCATAACTGCGGATTCAGCCGGGCCAAAGCATTTGCTCATCAAACTCACGCGGGCAAAGCTAGAACAACTCATGGATGAACTCATCCAAAGAACCATCAATCCGTGCAAGCAAGCGCTTTCAGATGCGAAATTGAAACCGGAAGATATCAATGAGGTTATCCTTGTCGGAGGATCCACACGAATTCCCAAAGTTCAAGAACTAGTGAAAGATATCTTTGGTAGAGAAGCCCACAAGGGCGTGAATCCTGATGAAGTTGTGGCTGCCGGAGCGGCCATTCAGGGAGCCGTTTTAACCGGAGATGTGAAAGACGTCCTCCTCCTTGATGTCACTCCCTTGACTCTTGGGATTGAGACTTTGGGCGGTGTGTTCACCAAAATGATTGTGCGGAACACCACCATACCCACCAAAAAGACAGAGATTTTTTCGACAGCTTCGGATAATCAGCCCAGTGTCGAGATTCATGTTCTTCAGGGTGAGCGGGAGATGGCCAGTGCAAATAGGTCGCTGGGACGTTTTCATCTGGATGGCATTCCGCCTGCGCCTAGAGGTGTGCCGAAGATAGAGGTGACTTTTGATATCGATGCCAACGGCATTCTTCATGTTTCGGCCAAAGACATGGGGACCGGAAAGCAACAGGCGATAACCATTACAGGTCACAGCGGCCTTGATGAGAACGAGGTTGATGATATGGTGAAAGACGCCGAAGCGCATTCCGAAGAAGATAAAAAGCGGCGGGAGCTCATTGACACTAGGAACCATGCCGACCAATTGGTGTACAGCCTCGAAAAATTGATGAGGGAGAATAAGGATAAAATCCCTGAAGCTGATGCCAAAAACATCCAAAGCGAGATAGAAAATGTGAAAAAAGCTGTAGAGAGTGACAATATTGATCAGATAAAGAGTGCCATAGAGACACTTTCTCAGGCGTCTCACAAGCTCTCTGAAATGATGTATCAGCAGGCATCACAGCAGCAGTCCCAAGCCGGTCCAGGAGCGCAAGGCGCTCAGGATTCCGGTTCCCAGGCAGGAGGTGAGCAGGCTGGAGCCGATCAGGAAGAGGAAATCATAGACGCCGAAGTCATCGATGAAGACAAGAAGGACAATTGATTTCACGCCATCGGAATTCTGGAGTTCAGCGAGAAGGCGTTTCGTCTTGAACAGCCTTGCCATATGAGGCGGTTCAATAAAGCTGCCCTGAGAAAGAGGGCCCAGGATAGAGAATCAGGAGAGCATTCAGGAATCGCTTGAGAAGAACCGTGAAAAAAGTTATGCGGCTATTACAATAATCAACAGGGAAGCCTGAAATGGCCAAGGATTATTACAAAGTTCTGGGTGTAGATAAAAAGGCATCACCTGCAGAGATAAAAAAAAGCTACCGTAAACTGGCGCGTAAATTCCATCCCGATTTGAATCCAGGCGATAAAACCGCGGAACGGAAATTCAAGGAGATACAAGAAGCCTATGCTGTCTTGAGCGATCCAGAGAAGCGAAAGCAGTACGATCAGTTCGGATTTGTGGGAGACATTCCCCCCGGTGCGGGACAGCAGGGACCGCGTGCCAGTCCCTTTCAGGGTTTCGATTTTTCTGATTTCGGCTCTTCATCTTTCAGAGATTTCTTTGAAAATATTTTCACCGGTGCCGGGAGGCACGATACTCCCCGTGTTATTAGGGGGGAAGATCTCCATTACAGAATGAAGGTGAGCTTTAACGATGCCATTCATGGGCTCCAAACCCGAATTCAGTTGACCCGCATGGTCTCTTGCCAGGCCTGTGGTGGAAGCGGACATCTCACGGGTGGTGGCCAAACCGTGTGTCCTGTCTGCAAGGGAACGGGCCAAACCCAGGTTCAAAGGGGAGCCATGCGTTTCGCCACAGTCTGTCAGGCCTGCGGCGGGAGCGGTGTGGCACCCGGCCGGGAGTGTTCCAACTGCCACGGGAGAGGGCTTATCCAAAAAACAGAGTTGATCAATGTGAGAATTCCTGCCGGTGTGGATACCGGGTCAAAGGTTCGCATAGCCAGGAAGGGAAATGCGGGAAGCGCAGGCGGCCCTCCGGGGGATTTATTCATTTCCATTGAAGTCGATCCTCATCCCTTTTTCAAGCGTCAGGGGGCCAATATATATGCGAAGATTCCGATTACTGTTCCCGAAGCTACGCTGGGAGCCAAGATTGAAGTACCCACACTTCAGGGGAACGCAACCATCAAAGTTCCGCCAGGTACCAAATCCGGGCAAAAATTCAGGCTCAAAGGAAAAGGGGCTCCCGTGCCCGGAAAAAAGGCCAACGGAGATCAATTCGTGGAAGTCACGATCGTTCCGCCTCCCTTTGACAACGAACGAGTGCGGGAGCTCATGCGGGAAATAGAACGGGTCTCCCAGCACAATCCAAGAAAAAATTTGGGGGGGGGCCTAAAATGACAAACCGGAAGAAAAAAGAGCAAAACAGCACAAAAAAATATTACCATATTAGCAATGTTGCCAGGATGTTTGATATCCATCCTCAGACACTGCGTCTTTATGAACGCGAAGGTTTGCTCATGCCCTCCCGGAGTGAGGGAAACACGCGTCTTTACTCTGAAGAAGACCTAAAGCAGCTGGAAGTGATTTTGAATTTGACCAGGGACCTTGGCGTCAATCTTGCCGGAGTAGAGATTATCCTCAATATGCGACAGAAGATAGAGCGAATCGAGTCTGAAGTGAATGAGTTCATCCATTATATCCGGCGAGAATTCTTCGAGGGCAACGAAGAAGAATTTGAGATGAGACACAAGGCCTTGATCAGACTGTGGCCGGCAAAGATTGTCCGAGTTGACAAAGAAAAAAATGAGACGTGATGAGAAACAAATACGAAGATTCGCTCGATGCCAAAAATCTCAAGCGTTACCTGGAGAGAATCGCCAAGTTTTCCCTGTTATCTCCGGAGGAAGAAAAAGAATTGGGCAAGCAAATCCAGAAAGGGGACAGAGAAGCACTCAAAAAACTCACGGAATCCAACCTGAGGTTTGTCGTCTCTTATGTAAAGAAATACAGGGGGATGGGATTAAGCCTTCTCGATCTCATTAATGAGGGGAACCTCGGTTTGATCGAAGCCGCCAAAAGATTCGATCCGGATAAAAATGTCAAGTTCATCTCCTATGCGGTATGGTGGATCAGGCAGGCCGTCATCCACGCCCTGTCAAAATATTCACGCATCTACCATCTCCCTCAAAAATTATCAGATCAAATCACGGAAATGAAAAAGTTGAGTGCCCAACTCAAAAAGGACCTTAACAGGGATCCCACCCGGCAGGAATTGGCCGAGAAGATGAAGACAACCACAGAAACCATCGAGGATTTAGAAATCTTGAGCAGCCGGAATATATCCTTGAGTGACAAGTATTACGATGATGATGTCGAAGTGGGTGACCGGATAAGCGACAGCATAACGCCATCTGTCGAGTATCAAATCGTCAAAAACTCCATCCAGGAACAGATTCGGGGTATGCTCAATGAACTGGATGATAAAGAGTCACTTGTGTTAAAATTAAGATTCGGGCTCTTGGGTGATAGGTCTCACACCCTTCAGGAGATCGGTGATCAGCTCAATTTAACTCGAGAGCGGATAAGACAGATAGAAAAAAAAGCGATGAGAAAGCTTTCCCACTCGCACAAACTTCAACAACTACGAGGGTATCTTAATTGATGGACGACAAGACATGTCCGGAATGCCAGGGCACTGGTTGGGTGCTCGATAAAAGTGGAGGACGGCAAGTCGCGACAAGGTGCAAGTGCTTCCAGGATAAGAAGAAGAGCATTCTGATGGAGCAGGCCAATATCCCTCGACGATATATCCATTGCACGTTCGATAATTTCGAGATTCATAACGACTCCCACAAATCCGCCCTCAAGATATCAAAACAGTTTGTGAAGAATTATCCAGTACAGGATGTGGGACTTCTGTTCATCGGCCCCTGTGGTGTGGGCAAAACTCATTTGGCTATCGCTATCATTCAGGAGCTCATCAAGACCAAGGAAGCCCAGTGCTATTTTATTGATTTTCGCAGTCTCATCCGGAAAATTCAAAGCACGTATTCTCCGGATTCACCTTTGACCGAATCGGATATCTTTGCTCAAATTTTTCAAAATGATGTCCTCGTGCTGGACGAGTTGGGAGCCAAGAGAACAACAGCCTGGGTAGAAGAAACAATTTTTTATATCATCAACGATCGCTACAATAACAAAAAACTTACCATTTTCACCTCAAATTATCTTGATCAAGAAGAGGAAGAAGACACGAGGGAATCCTTTTTTAAAAGACGGGGTGATTCACTGGTGGATAGAGTCGGCACACGATTGAGATCAAGACTCTATGAAATGTGCAAACTCGTAGAGATCGAAGGCGACGATTACCGCAAAAAAATCAAGCAGGCATCATATCGCTTCTAGCTATTGTCCGGCAAATTATCAGCCATCTTCGATTCGGTGAAAGAAGCATGCCCACCTCGCAGCTTGAACGGTTTTCTCCATCGCACAATCTGATCCTTCATGACCGTCGGCCTAGTCCTTAAACCTTCATGAGTAGAGATAAGCATTCATCTCAATATTCTTAATTGCCATTCTGGTGATTTTCTGCTAAATTAATGGTCCTGCTCCTCGGTAGCTCAATCGGCAGAGCGGGTGGCTGTAAAAAGTGCAGCTTCCACGAGAAATCGTGGTTGAAAAATCGGGTGAATTCAGGGAAGCCTGTATTCCGTGTGACACGGAAATGGTAACCCTGAGCCAAGCCCCGATCAGGGTTCTTTGGTCGGGGAAGGTGCAGAGACTAGAGCGTGAGCTCGTACTCCGGGATAAGCCCGGGGGAAGCGCCCGACACCCTCCCTTCGGTCAGCCGGAGCGGGTGATGAGATAGTCCAAGCCTAAAAGAAATTTTGGGGCTCTTGTAACCACTAGGTTGCAGGTTCGAGTCCTGCCCGAGGAGCCAGTTTTGACTCTTAGTATAGGAAAAGATAGCAGAGAAGGGGTAATTCAAGCTAAATCTGAGACTTCCATTGTATATTTCACAGTTCTGAAGTAGGAGTTTTAAAAGCTGTCTTTTTATCATCGGTTCAGAACTCAAGAATAAATCATATGCTCTGTTAACCAAGCTAAGTATATAAGAAGCAGTAATATAGTATTTCTCATCGGCTA
>Ga0180431_10000069_pt1 | contig 133982 bp, 105 predicted proteins | sample SS_ome_11_FD_132459 | JGI IMG/M metagenome (GOLD analysis project Ga0180431, IMG submission 132459) | Hypersaline lake sediment archaeal communities from the Salton Sea, California, USA - SS_1_MS_1 metaG | ecosystem: Environmental > Aquatic > Non-marine Saline and Alkaline > Hypersaline >...
CGCAGGGGCGGGCTATTCAAGGAGGAGCGCCTCATTCATGCTCCACAGAACGCCGACATCGACGTGGAGTTTCCCGCAGGGTCCTCGCTGAAAAACGTGATCAACATGTGCGCCAACAACTATCTGGGGCTGTCGAGCCATCCGGATGTTGTCAAGGCGGCACATGAGGGACTCGACACGCGCGGCTACGGCATGTCGTCGGTCCGGTTTATCTGTGGGACCCAGGACATCCACCGCGACCTGGAAAAGCGGGTGACCGAGTTTCTGGGAACGGAGGACACGATCCTTTTTCCCTCCTGCATGGATGCGAACGCCGGCGTGTTCGAGGCCGTGCTCGGAGAGAGAGACGTCATGATCGCCGATCGACTCGTTCATGCGTCGATCATCGACGGGATGAGGCTCTGCAAGGCCCAGCAGGACACTTTCAAACACTCCAACATGCAGCATCTCGAGGAAAAGCTTCAGCTACATCAGGACAAACGCTTCAGGATGATCATCACCGATGGCGTTTTCTCCATGGACGGCGACACGGCCAAGCTGGATGAGATCGTGCGTCTGTCCGAGGCATACGATGCCATGGTGCTGGTGGATGACTCCCATGGCACGGGCTATGTTGGGAAGACCGGGCGCGGGGCTCATGAGAAGTGCGGGGTGATGGGTGAGATCGACCTCATTACGACGACCTTCGGCAAGGCGCTGGGGGGAGCCTCGGGTGGATGTGTCTCGGGCCGGAGAGAAATCGTCGATATGTGCAGGCAGCGGGCGCGTCCCTATCTGTTCTCGAACACGATGGCGCCCGTGATCGTCGCCGGAGTCCTGAAGGTCCTGGAGCTCCTCTCGGCGAGCACCGAGCGGCGCGACAAGCTCGAGACGAACACGGAATACTGGCGCAAGGGACTCACCGAGGCCGGGTTTGTCCTGAAGGAGGGGGATACGGCGATTGTCCCGGTGATGCTCTTCAATGCCAAGCTATCACAGGACATCTCGCGCGATCTGTACGCCGAAGGCGTGTATGCGGTGGGTTTCTTCTTCCCCGTGGTTCCCAAGGGCCAGGCGCGCATCCGGACACAGATTTCCGCGGCCCACGAGATGCACCACCTGGACAAAGCGCTCGAGGCCTTCAAGAAGGTCGGGAGGAAGTACGACATCCTGGGCAAGACCAAGGCCGAAATCGTCGAGATGTACGGATTGTAGAACGAAGACTCGCCACAGGTTTCTCAGATTCCACAGATGAGGTTCTTCCGGAGTCTCGGGTTTTGACCCGAGACTCCGAGTCGCTTGTCCTGTTTCCGGGCCGGGCCTTGCGCCGTGGCGAAGGCTCGGCGTCTCTCTGCCGCAGCGTGAATGGGGGATGATCATTGTCGAGGAGGGCGGAATCTCGAGGTGTTGAAAGATACCACGCTGCGGCTTTCGATCCGGCGAGCCTTCACCGCGGCCGGCCCAAGCACTGGGTGTTTCGGCTCTCGCCTTTTGGTCTTGCGCAGCAGTCTCTTTGTCGGCGGTTCCCCTTGTTACCGTGTCGTGCTCTCGCAGGGCCTACCACGTCGCGCTCACGCCCACGATGGGGAAGAAAGTGGTTCCCCAGTACCGGTAGGCGGTGTACTCGCCGGGACTGATTTCGAGTGCCGAACGCATGGCCACGTTGTCGCGGTCCAGGAGATTCAAGACGTCGACGAAAAAGGTAACCTCGCTGGTTTCCCGAATCAGCCGCTGTTGGATCTTCACGTCCAGCCGTTGAAACCGGGGGAGACGGAGAGCATTCACCTCGTGATCCTCGGGAAGACCCGAGTTGAGATCGAGCGGAGTGTAGGGCCGGCCGCTCAGGTCCTGCCAGGCGACGGAGATCGTCGTGGTCTCCAGAATCGGATAGCTGCAGCTCAGTCGCCAGGCCCTCGGCATGTCGAAGTCTCCGGGCCTCTCGACCGCCAGTGTCCCTTCCCTCTTGCGGATCTCGGCATGGCTGAAGGAGACCGAGAGGGAGAGCCCGCCGGGGTGTCGCCTGCGAAAGGCGATCTCATAGCCGAACCCGTCCCCGGCGCCTCCGCTTCCGACGCCGGATACCCCAAGCGAGTCCGACCACTGCCAGGTCGCGAGATTCCGGTATTGCCGCCTGAAGCCGTCCGCCTCCAACGCGGAGTAGTCCGCAAGGCGGATTTCCCCGTGGATGGACACCTGGTCCATTTCGACGGCGAGGGCTTCCTCCCAGGAGGCGGCGTAGCCCCGCATCAGCGCGCCCGGATCGACGGGAACGGTTGCGAAGTGACGGGTTTCCGTGAAGAGGAAAGGGGTCTGGTGCGACCGCCGGTAGCCGACGGCCAGTCTCCATCGGCGATGGAGTCCCAGGGTGAAGGATCCGTAAGCCTCCGGCTCCATCTGTTCCGTCCAGGGCTCGCGGGTGGTTCCCGCGCCGATGACCAACACACTCTGCTCGAGTAAAGATAGCCGGCCCTCAACGGAGAGCGCCGCGGGATAATCTCCGGCGCTTCCGCCGTAACCTTCGTATTCCAGCGCGCCGATCTGCCCGGCAACAAACAGGCCGGCCGGACCGGTCTCGGCCTCCAGTTCTCCGGAGAGGTACGTCCCCTCCAGCCGGTGCTCCCGCTCTTCCCCCCGTGAGGAGACATCGTCCCGCGAATGGAAGTACGAGTGGTGCATTCGGAGCCGGCCCGTCCACCCGCCCCGCGGGACCGTTAGGGTCGCGCCGGCAAGGACGGAGCGGGTCTGCCGAGAAGTCTCGATGTCCTCAAACGGAGAGCCGATCTCTTCGTCCGTCGCCCCGATGAGAAGGGCGGTCAGTTCGGTGGATCCTCCGGCGCCGACGGCCGTCCGGGCGAGAAGATCGCGGAAGGACTTGCTCTTCACGCCCGCCTGCTGGTAGACGGGCAGGTTGAAGAAGCTGGACTTGACGGATCCCATCATCGAGAAGGAAGACGTCATTCGCCGCGTTGCGGCCGCAGCCAGCGACGTGATATCGCAACGGAAGAAATTCCGATTCTCTTCCGCGCTCATGGGTGACATCAGAATGGTCCCCGAGAGATTGCCCCGGAAACGCAGGGGAGCTCCCCCGGGAATGAGAACCGTCTCGCGAAGCAGATCGTCGTAGATCAATCCGGCGAATCCGCCGTGGTGCGCGTAGTGGGCCATGGGGTAGCCGTCGAAGTAGACACGGTGTTCCTCGGGATCGCCGCCACGAATGGCGGCCCGGGAGTTGAAATCGATCCCGTCAAAGGCGACGCTCGGCTGGGATTGAATGGTCCGCAATGGATCGTTGGCGATGTTGCCGGCGCTCTCGATGATGAAGTCGTGCGTCAGGGCGGTCGAGCGAACGGGGAAGGAGACGTCCGCGATTTCCCCTCGAACCAGCACCTCGTCCAGGGCGTAGGACGTGGGCTGGAGGGTGACGATCACGGGAAGGGTTGTCGGCGGCCAGGTGATATCGATGGACCGGGCTGCGTACGAGATGTGCGTGAAGGCCAGGGTGTGGCGGCCCTCTTCCGGCTCGGGAATTCGAAACGTGCCGTCCTGTGCCGTCAAACGGGCAAAGGAGCCGTCCAGCCGGACCTCGACCAGGGGGATCGGCCGGCGGTTCTCGCGGTCCAGAACAAGGCCCGTGAGATCTGCGGCGGCGCAGGCGACCGGCACAGCGCCGACAACCAGAATCGCCGCGAGGATGGGTATCTTGATTCCGGGATGGGGACGCATGAATCCTCGAATGATGGGATGACTCGATTGCCCGACAGGACAATGTACCCATCCCGGTGTGTGAAGCCGATCGGTGTCGATCCGTCCTTCGTGATTATACCCTCTCACGGGACTTCAGTTCCGGCGGAGATGGTTTCTACACAAGAGGGGCGTTACCCAGTGTCTGTCCGGAAAGGTACGTATCGACGACTTTTTGAGCCACCGGGAGTGCGAATTCCGAGAAGAATCGCTTCACGGAGTCCGAATCGTAGGTGACCCGCCCGTTCTCGTCCTGATCGTTCTTGCTGAGGACACACTGGAGCTGCCCACGGCCCTCTTTCCACTCTTCGCCGAGGATCGCAAGGATCCCGGCCCCTTCCCGGACGTGGCGGACGGGGAGCCGAAGTTCGACGTCGTAGTCCGCCAGGAATCCAACGTACGCGTCCAGCGCGTCGGCGATCTGATTCAGCTTGATCCGGTTGTCGTGGTTTTCCCTCTCGCCGGAGATCACGGTGTCGGCCCCGACGCGCTTGGCGAGAGGAATCCGGAGTGCGTGAACATACAGGTGGCACCCCAAACAGGTCGTGGGCAGTCCGTAGCGGGCGGTATGGATCGACGCCGGGCGGCCGCAGAGCAACCACCAGAACCGGGGGGAGCCGAGGAACACCGGAGGACGAACGGTGATGCCCTCGGCCGAGAGCCGCCTCCGCAAATCTTCACATTTCCGGAGGGGAACCGCCCAGTCTCCGAATTCGGTGGCCGTGTAGGCGATCGTGGGGAGAATCGTCTGGATCGGCCGCTGCCGCACGGCCTCAAGAACGGCGGCCGCACTGTCTCTTCCGGCGATTTCGGCGATCACAACGCCTTCGCCCGCGGCTCGCGGTTCCAGAGTCTCGGGTGAGACGAGCCAAGCGGGAAACTCGTTCACCATTTCCGGTTTTCTCGCCAGAAGTGCGTTCAGCTTCGCCGCATTCATCTACGGGGTATCCTCCAGCCGAAGGGGCCGACGCGATCCGGGATAGTAGGGTTGGTCCTCGGGGGTATCCATCAGGCCGAGCATCTTGGCCCGGTCCAGGAAATTGAGAATTAGAAACATGAGCTCTCGGCCTCTTGCGAGTCCCAGGGCGCCGCCCGAGCACGCAATCTCGTCGAACTTCGACACCGCATCCCGGCGGGGATGTTTCCCGACCATCATCAGGGGAACGGTTTCGCCGCTGTGGATGAGAGGATCGGCACAGGGAGTGGAGTGGTCCGCCGTCACGACCAAGAGGGTTTCCGGGTCCGGAGCGATCTCCCGCACCGCAAACTCCATGGCGCGATCCAGCGCTTCGATGATCTTCTTCTTGTGAACCGGATCCTTGGTGTGGGCCGCTTCATCCGGTGCTTTGGTGTGGACGTGGATGAAGTCCGCGTCGGTCCGATCCCGGGCGATCTCCAGCCTTTCCCGCAAATCCCGACCGGGGTCCGGGGAGTCTTCCACCCGCTCGACACGGATTCCGATGTGCTCGCACAGCCCCCAATAGACGGGCCCGGAGGAAACGGAAAGGGGCCTGAGCCCCCACTTCTCCTCAAAGGGAGGGAGCCGTCGCTTTCTGCCGGGCCGCTGGGTGACCATGGCGTTGGCCTCGGGAAGGCCCCGCTCTCTCCGGCTCGCGTTGGTTGGGTGAGCGGACAATCGACGGTAGGCCCACTGCAGGTATGCTCGAAGCGCGCGGGCCGTGTCGTGTGCCTGTGGCGCCTCGGGGGTCGCGCCGACGGCTTCCACGGCGATAAGCGGGAGGCCCGCATACATGGAGTCGCTGTCGGTGACGGCGGGCGAGACCGAACCCGAGAGGGTCAGGACACCCTCGATCTTCTGCGTGGGGAAGAAGCGGATTCGAATGCCGCCCGATTCGAAGTCGCGAACGGCCTCCCGGAGCGGGGGAAGGAGCGATTCGTCGATATCGGCGCGCTCCCGCACGAGAATCAGGTGCCCGCCGTCTTCCCGAACCTGGCAGAAGTGGGCCAGGACCGCCACGTCCTCGTCCGACGTGTCGATCCCGTAGCCGATCGCCTCAAGGATCCCTCGGCCGGGGAACTCGGATCGGTCGTAGCCGAACATCAGGAAGTGCGCTTCCTCGCTGGGCAGGGGTTGGCCCTGGAGAGAGGCATGGTAGAGCCCGTTCATGCCCATCCCCGCCAGGCGGTCCAGGTTCGGCGTGCGCGCGGCCTGGAGGGGGGTCCGCCCATCGAGGACTTCGTACGCTCGATCGCCCAGGCCGTCCAGGATCACAAGGATGCAGCGCACAGACACACTCCCTGCGGCGGTTGTTCTTACTTCTTCTCTCGATGTGGACTTCGCACGGCCAACTGATCGACGACGGTCTCGACAAGTGCCTCGGCGCTGCGGATATCTTCAAGTCCCAGAACGCCCCCCACATAGGAGTGGAACTGAAATACCACCTTCCGGGCACCCGTCTTCGTCACGAGGATCTGGATGTCGGATTTCCGTCGATAGGAAGGACTCTGGCCGGCGGAGACCAGAAATTGTCGAAAGTCCTCGAAGGCCTTCGTCGCGGCTATCGAAGATTCGATATCGGCCAGGAACAAATGGTAGCGGTTTTCATCTCTCCGATACTCCAGCAGATGGCCGTTCTTCAGGAACGCGTGGCCGAGAAAATTGTCGGGCACAAAGCGCTCGCTTCTCTCGATTCGGCCCTCCTTGGGGAGAAAGCGGAAGAGCTCGGGCGGATCGAACCGGCCGGGGATGGACGCCGAGACGGCCCTTGCAAGATTCAGCAAGGCCTCTCCGGCTCCCTTCGAGGACCGCATGGATGAGAGTTTCACATAGTGGGGCCCCTTCCAGAAATTGAGGAAGTAGGCGCCCTGATAGCCGTCCACGTCGATGGCAATGGGGCGGTCGTCCGGGGATCGTTCGGCCGAGTAGATGCCGAAGGCGTGGTCCGGGCTCTCCATTCGGTAGATCTCGATGGTCAGCCGGGTGGAATCCTTCGTGGTTGTCCACTGCGATACCAGAAGTTGCTCGAATCCATACTGGAGATACGTATCGGCCGCACCGTTGATGTAATCCCAAAGGGTCCCGCGGCTGAAAAACAGGGGGGGTGAGGTGCGGGCACACCCGCCGAGTGCCCCCGGGTCCGGGAGCAAAGCTTCCAGCGCCGGCAGGTCCGGCCCGTCCTGCGGAGCTGCCCGGGCGCAAACCGCCTCCGGTCCCGCGGGAACGAAAGCGAAGCAGCACGGCATCACGATCCCAAAGAGCACCATCCTGAACCCGTTTACCATCGATACTCCTCATCCGGTGACCGGACACCATGAGGTCAGACGGCAAAGGCGTGGCTCTCGGCCAGAGACTGGAGACGCCGGGGAATGTCGATGCCTCGCCGGCAGGACGCCGTGCAGGACGGGCAGTCCCTGCACGCATCGAGCCCGCGCGCCTCGGGCAGAACCTCAAGCGTCGCCGCCGCCTGGGCGAGGTTCCCGTAGCCTTCCGTGTACATGTAGGCCCTCATCAGCGTCGGGATCTCGATCCGCTCTCGACACGAGGGCACGCATTCGCGGCAGCTCTGACAGTAGAAGGCCGGCGCCGAGAGCACCAGCTCCAGATCCCGTTTTTCCTGGTCCGAGAGCGCCAGATTGCTCATCACCGCGAGATCGGTCTCCAGCTGATCAAACGTCGTGATTCCGGGGATTGCCGCGGACACGTTCGTGTCGTTCAACACCCACTTGAGGGCGCCGGTGTGGTTCATGCCGGCCTTCTTCTCTTCACTCAGTCTACCGCCTCCCTGAGTTTTCATAGCGATGATGCCGACCCCGTTCTGATGGGCGTACTCGATTGCACGCGACGTCTCCTCCCTGTTCTCCTTCATGAAATTGTACGCCGTCTCGATCACGTCCACCACGCCGGTGTCGACGGCGGCGCGAATCACGTCGGGCTCGCGCCGATGTGTGGTGACTCCGATGAACCGGGCTTTTCCGGATGCCTTCGCTTTGACCAGGGAGTTCAACATCGGTTCATACGTCGCCATCTCAGGGCCATAGCAGTTGTGGAGGTACAGAATATCCACGTAATCGGTTCGGAGCCTCTTGAGGCTCGTAGCCAGCTGAGTGTCGAAGTTCTCTTGGGTCGCCCCCGCCGCCCGACCATCGCCATCGGTGAGGAACAGGCCCGCGTCCCGGTCGCGTGCGAAGTACATCTTCGTGGCAATGTGGACCTTGTCCCTCATTCCGGCGGTCTCCAGAACCTCACCGATCGCCTTCTCGCTGTTTCCCCGAAGGTAGACGTGCGCCGTATCGAGGTGGTTAACGCCCGCATCCAGCGCCCTGCGGATGAGGTCCAGGCTGTCGGTGTTCATGACGCCGAAGCTTACGATCGAGAATTTCAATCCCGTCCGGCCCAGCGGCCGGAACACGATCTCGGGCGTCCGGGTTCCGCCTTCCTTGCGCTCGCATCCGGCGAGGGCCGGCAGGCCTACGCCGGCCGAAAGAGCGCCGAGACAAGCGGTGCGAATGAATTGCCTGCGATCGATGCCTTGGGGTGTCATGGAATGCCCTCCATCTGCGAGGAGTGGAGCGAGAGCGTTTCTTCGAAGAGACTACGGGATGAACCCCCGGCGCGTCAAGCTGGGCAGGCTCGATCGGAGCCGACGGCATCGACCGGACATCACCGAAAGCTGAAATCGAACAAGGGTGGGGAGGGCCTCCCGGTCCGGTCTCCGGGGTGCTCCGATGGGTGTGGGAGCGCGGGCGGGGCGACTTTCCCGAGATTGACAACGGTCACAACGCGCGGTAGTATACCGAATTGGTCTCGGATGACTCCCCGGATTCAAGTCGGCGTATTGCACTGCAAAACCACAGGATAGGAACAACTCATGGCGCGTCTGTTTGAATATCAGGGCAAGGAAATCCTCTCCCGGGGCAAGATCCCGGTGCCCACCGGCAAAGTGGCGAGAACGCCGGAGGAGGCGGCCGAAGCCGCGCGCGAAATCGGGAAACCGGTCATGGTCAAAGCCCAGGCCTGGGTGACGGGCCGGGCCGGCCTTGGTGGGATCAAGAAAGCCGACGGTCCCGACGAGGCCGAAGCGGCGGCCCAATCGATTCTCGGAATGGACCTCAAAGGATTCACGGTGCATGAGGTCCTGGTGGAGGAACAGATCTCGATCGCTCGTGAATTCTACGCCGGGATCATCATCGACGACGTCGCTCGTCAACCCGTCGTGATCGTCAGTTCGATGGGTGGAACAGGAATCGAGGAGATCGCCGAGGCGCATCCCGACAGAGTGGCCAAGCAGCACGTGGGCATCACCCGGGGACTCTCGGCCCACGAAGCCCGCAACCTCTGGCGCCGCGTGGGGATCTCGGGTCCACTCCAGATGAAGCTCGGCGCGCTACTCGTGGGTCTCTACAATACCTGCCGGACATACGAGGCGCGCTCCGGCGAGATCAACCCTCTCGTCGTCACCGCCGACGGCCGGGTGATGGCGGCCGACTCCCGTCTCACGATTGACGACTACGCCGTTTTCAGGCATCCGGATCTTGGGATCGAGATCGCGCGCGAGCTCGACCGACCGGCCACCGCCCTGGAGAAGATCGCGTACCAGGTCGAGGCGGGCGATTACCGGGGGACGTTCTACTTCATCCAGATGGCCCGGGGTTTCGGAAAGGGCGAGGGGTATATCGGTTTTCACGGCGCCGGCGGCGGCGGCTCCATGATGAGCATGGACGCGCTTCTCAAACGCGGCTATAAGATCGCCAACTTCACCGACACCAGCGGCAACCCTCCCTCGTCCAAGGTCTATCGCGCGGCCAAGATCATTCTCTCTCAGAAGGGGTTGGACGGCTACTTCGCGTCGGGGTCGGGGGTGGCCTCGCAGGAACAGTTCCACTCGGCCCGGGGGTTCGTAAAGGCCTTCCGGGAGGAGGGGCTCTCGATTCCGGCGGTCATCCGGTTGGGGGGGAACTTCGAGGAGAAGGCGATGGAGATCCTGGGCGCGCACGCGGCGGATCTCCCGGCGAAGGTCGAGGGATACGGGCGCGACGATTCTCCGGACTTCTGTGCGGAAAGACTGCAGATGTTGATCGAGGGGCAGAAGAAGGCGGGTCCCCGGCCCTTCACGCCGAGGGCGCGAACGCCTGCCGCCGAACCTTATTGCTTTGAGACGATTACGGGATCCATCGAGATCGATCACGCCCGGTGCAGGGGGTGCAAGGACGCACCGTGCGTGGCGGCGTGCGCAAAAGAAATCCTGAAGGTCGAAGATGGAGTTCCCGTCCTCGCCCAGGACCCCGAAATCGTCGGGAAGGGGCGGTGTACGGAATGCCTGGCGTGCGAAATCGCCTGCGAATGTTCGGGGAGCGGGGGTCTCTGGATCGATCTTCCCATCCCGGGTCTGGACGCTTTGAGAAACAAGAAACCCTAAGAAACGAGCGAGGGTAGATGTCGATTCTGATCGATCGGGAGAAACGGGTCCTCATCCAGGGCATCACGGGTCGCGAGGGCATGACGCGCGCGAAGCTGATGATGGACTACGGGACACAGGTGGTGGCCGGGTGCACGCCGGGGAAGAAGGGGGAAGAGGTCCACGGCGTTCCCGTCTATGACACGGTGGAAGAAGCCGTCGACGTCCAGGGCGCCATTGACGTCAGCGTGATCTTCGTTCCCGCGCCTCTCATTAAGGGCGCGGCGTTGGAAGCGATCGAAGCAGGAATCCGGCTCTTGGTCATCGTGCCGGATCGCGTCCCTATCTACGACGTGCTCGAGATTGCCGAACGGGCCCATGAGCGGGGCGCGAATTTTGTGGGCCCCAACACGCTGGGCGTAATCAGCCCCGGGAAGGCGGTGGCGGGGATGATTGGAGGGCGGGCGCAGACGGCCAACGAGTGGTTCAAGCCGGGGCCGATCGGGGTGTGCTCGCGCTCCGGGGGGATCACGTCGGCCATGTCTTACTACTTGACGCAGGCGGGGCTCGGGCAGACAACGTCCATCCATGTGGGGGGCGACGCCGTGGTCGGCCTCCCGCTCCATGACGTCGTCCGGCTGTTCGAGGACGACGAGGAAACGCGGCTCGTGGTCATGTTCGGTGAGATCGGGACCGCCCAGGAAGAGAAGGTGGCCGACCTCATCGAAGCGCGGAAGTTCACGAAGCCCTTGGTGGCTTTCATCGGCGGCAAGGCGGCCAAATCCGGTACGCGTTTTTCGCACGCGGGCGCCATTGTGGAGGGAACCCGGGGATCTCACGAGGGCAAGGTGACGCGCCTCAGGGACGTGGGTGCTCACGTGGTCGATTCCTTTGGCGACATTCCGGCGGTTGCGAAGCGGGTTCTTCAAGAAGCGGGGTAGCGGGTGCCTCCCCGCGGCGGCGGCCCGCCATACCTGGGAGAGAAGATGGGCGAGTATCATTGGAAAACGGCGGTCACGAAGATCGAACCCAACAAGGTGGGCCTGCGCGGCTATCCGCTGGACTCGCTGATCGGGAAGGTCAGCTTCGGCCGGGCCGTGTATCTGGCCATCAAGGGCGAACTGCCTCCGGAAAACGTGGGAACACTGATGGAAGCGATGCTCGTTTCCTCCATCGACCACGGCGCCACCCCGCCGTCCACGCTGGTTGCTCGATCGGTCGCGTCCTGCGGTTCGGCGCTTAATGCGGCCGTGGCCGCAGGCGTGCTGACGATTTCCAAACACCACGGCGGGGCCATCGAAAACTGCATGCGGGCACTTCTCGAGGCCGAGGAGAAGAAGAAATCGGGGCTTTCGATCGATGAGGCGGCTTCGCAGTTGGTCGAGGAGTACGCGTCGAAGAAGCGGCGGATCGCGGGCTACGGGCACCGGATTCACACGGAGGATCCTCGAACGGTTCGGCTCCTGTCGCTCGCGGGGGATCTGGGAATCGCCGGCGATTTCGTGGCATTGGCCCGGGCCGTGGCGGGCGCGATCGAGACGCGTTCGGGCAAGCACCTTCCGCTCAACGTGGACGGAGCCATCGCCACGCTGCTGTGTGAACTGGAATTCCCGCCCGAAATCGCCAACGGGTTCTTCATGATGGCGCGAATTCCGGGTCTCGTGGCCCACATTCTGGAAGAGACCACGCGGGAAAGGCCGATGCGCGTGATCCACCCGCGTGATCACGAGTACGATGGACCGGGGGAACGAGAACCATAGACCCGGGAACACGCACATTTCGTTATCCGGGCCGGGAGAGACAAGGCATGAAGAACGAGCTTCGAAAGCGAATCCCCGAATTTGATCTCATTCAAGACGAGGATCTTAGGGAAGCCACGCTCAATGTCTTCGAAAAGGCTCTCGCCGCGGGAGGATGGAGCGTGGACGACCTGGATCGCATTCCCTTCACGCTCTTGATCGAGGGAACGCCCGTGAGTTACTTGACTCACGTACGTGCGGTGACGAAGACGATGATCGACAACGCCAAGATCCTCCGCGACATGTACGGAGACCGAATCACGATCAACCACGACCATCTGGTGGCGGGCGGGCTTCTCCACGACATCGGCAAGCTGGTGGAGTACGAAGAGAAGAACGGCACGTTCGTCAAGAGCGGCTGCGGGGCGCTCCTGCGCCATCCCTTCTCGGGGGTGGGTCTCTGTTACGAGGCGGGGATCCCGACCGAGGTGCAGCACATGATTGCCTACCACTCCAAGGAAGGCGACCTGGGGAAGCGCACGGTGGAGGCCGTTATTCTCCACCATGCGGATTTCACGAACTTCGAGTGCTTGAAGGCGTAGGACAAATGGGAAAGACCTTTGCGCAAAAGGTCCTGGCCGCCAAGGCCGGGAAAGAGAACGTGTCGGTCGGAGAGATCGTGGATGTCTCTCCGGACGTGACTCTCTCCCACGACAACACGGCCGCGATCTCCAAGATTTTCGAGGGGATCGGGGTGGAAAAGATCTGGGATCCGTCGAAGCCTGTGATCGTTCTCGATCATTGCGTGCCCGCGGCCACGGACAAGTACGCGTCGAATCACAAGACGATTCGCGAATTCGTGGCGAAGCAGGGGATCGAGAACTTCCATGACATCAATGCCGGGGTCTGCCACCAGGTTCTGGCCGAACGGGGTCATGCGCTCCCCGGACGATTGATCTTGGGGAGTGATTCCCACACCACCAGCTACGGCGCGCTGGGCGCTTTCGCCGCCGGAATCGGGCGATCCGAAATGGCCGTGATCTTCGCCACGGGAAGTCTGTGGTTGAGGGTGCCGGAGACGCTCCGCCTCGGATTGGGAGGGGTCCTTCCGGAAGGCGTCGGACCCAAGGATGTGATTCTTCACGTGATTGGGCAGCTGGGCGCGGACGGCGCGCTCTATCGGGCGGTTGAATACGCCGGATCAGTAGTGGACGAGATGAGTGTCGGCGGGCGAATGACGCTCTGCAACATGGCCGCGGAGATGGGGGCAAAAATCGGCTACGTGGCGCCGGACGAGAAGACGTTCGGATGGTTGGAAGGCCGTGAGCAGGCGGACTACGAGACTGTGGCGTCGGACGACGACGCGGAGTTCGAACAGGTCCTCCGTTTTGATGTTTCGGATCTTCAGCCCCAGGTAGCGAAACCGCACACGGTGGACAACGTGTGCCGCGTGGGTGACGTCTCGGGAACCCGAATTCACCAGGCCCTGGTGGGGACGTGCACCAACGGCCGGCTGGAAGATCTCCAGGCGGTGTCCCGTATCCTGGCCGGCCGGAAGGTGCACCGGGCGGTGCGGCTCCTGATTTTTCCGGCGTCGATGGAGGTCTATCACGACGCGCTGGAGGGCGGTGTGTTATCGGATCTTCTGTGCGCCGGGGCGGTGATCATGAATCCGGGATGCGGGCCGTGCCTGGGCGCGCACGAGGGGGCGCTCGCCCCCGGGGAGGTCTGCCTCTCTACGGCCAACCGGAACTTCAGGGGGCGGATGGGGTGCCGCGAAGCCGACGTGTACCTGGCTTCGCCCGAGACCGTGGCCGCATCGGCCGTTACGGGGGAGATCACCGATCCGAGGGAGTTCTTGTAAGAATCGGGCCGGCGAGTGGGTCCGTGAAATCGCTGTCATCCGCGGTCGTGCGTCTGCCGGCCACCGGAAGCCGAGCGCTTGCAGGAGCGGGGCATGGAACTCAAGGGGCGAGTCTGGAAATACGGCAATGACGTCAATACCGACGTGATTTTTCCGGGGAAGTATACCTACACCGTCACGGACCCGAAGGAGATGGCCGAGCACGCGCTGGAGGATCTGGATCCCGATTTCGCACAAAACGTGAGACCGGGCGATCTGGTGGTGGCGGGCAGAAACTTCGGCTGCGGGAGCTCGCGGGAGCAGGCGGCGACCTGTCTCAGGCAAGCCGGCGTGGGTGCAGTGATCGCCGAGTCTTTCTCTCGGATTTTCTTCCGTAACGCCATCAACCAGGGATTGCCGGCCATCCAGTTCAAGGGGGCATTGGAAAAGATCGAGTCGGAAGAGGAAATCACCGTCGATCTGTCGAGGGGTGTGATCACGTCCAGGGCGGGCACGTTCGACTTTCCGCCATTCGCGAAGTTCGTGCAGGGGATCCTCGCCGACGGGGGACTGGTGGAACACACCAGAAAGACGTTGAATGACAAGAGCGCCGGGGCTCGATGAGATGACCGGGCGACAAGGCGACGCGACGATTGGCCGTCGACAGCCGACACCCGGAACGCAGACCCCGGAGCCCGCACAATGAGAAGGAGTGATACAGATGGCCAAGTACAGAATTGCGGATCTACCCGGAGACGGGGTCGGTAAGGATGTGATGGAAGCCACGCACATCGTACTGGATGCGCTTGGACTCGACGCCGAGTACATCCATGGAGACGTGGGCTGGGAGTTCTGGATCAAAGAGGCAAACCCGCTGCCCGATCGCACGATCGATCTTCTTCACAACGTCGATGCCTGCCTCTTCGGAGCGATTACGTCGAAGCCGAAGGAAGAGGCGGACGAGGAGCTGGATCCGAGCCTTCGGGGCAAGGGGCACGTGTACTTCAGCCCCATTGTTCGTATGCGGCAGGAGTTCAACCTTCACACGAACCTGAGACCGTGCAAGGCCTATCCCGGGAATCCGTTGAACTACAAAGACGACATCGACCTGGTCGTATTCCGAGAGAACACCGAAGGTCTTTACAGCGGTGTCGAATTTCATCCGGTGCCCGATGCGGTGCGCACATTGCTCTCGGACAACCACCCGAGAATGAAACGGTTCGAGAAGACGCCGAACGACGATCTGGCAATCTCGTGCCGCATCTTTACGCGCGCTGCCTGCCGGAACATTGCGCGCCAGGCCTTTGAATATGCCACGGCGCACGGGCGAACGTCGGTTACGGTGGTCGAGAAGCCCAACGTCATTCGCGAGACGTCGGGACTCATGATTCGCGAGGCCCGGAACGTCGCCAAGGAGTACCCGGGAGTCGAACTCTGGGAAGCCAACATCGATGCCATGTGCATGTGGCTCGTGAAGAACCCGCAGGACTACGATATCCTGGTGGCCACCAACATGTTCGGGGACATCATCTCCGATCTCTGTGCACAGCTGGTCGGGGGGTTGGGCTTTTCCCCGTCCGGAAACATCGGGGATCAACTGGCCGTGTTCGAGCCGACCCACGGTTCCGCCCCGAAGTACACCGGTATGTACAAAGTCAATCCGATAGCGATGATCCTTACGGCGAAGATGATGCTCGATTATCTGGGCGAGACGGACATGGCCGACCGACTGGAGGCGGCGGTGGCGACCGTGATCAAAGAGGGAAAGGTCCGAACCTACGATATGGGCGGGACGAGCACGACGCTCGACGTCGGAAAGGCGATTGCCGGGAAACTCTAGACCCGCCGGCGGGACATCCGCCGTCCGTCCAGGAGTGAAAGGCGCACATGGGACAAACGATCATCGAGAAGATTTTCGCGCGGCATACGTCGGATCCCGTAGAGCCGGGGAACATCATCTGGCTGGAGCTGGATGTGCGGACGGCGAGGGATTTCGGCGGAGCCAACGTCGTGGGGCATCTGGAGCGGGAGTATCCCGATGCCCCGGTGGGCGATCCGTCCCGCACGTTCTTCACCTTCGACTGCGTGGTGCCGGCCAACAACATCCCGTATGCGAACAACCAGCAGATCTGCCGAGACTTCGCGCGCGAGCACGGAATCCGGGTGTACGTCGACATGGGCATCGGCTCCCACGTCGTGATCGAGCAAGGTCTGGTCACCCCGGGTACGACGCTTGTCGGAACCGACAGCCATCTCAACATCCTGGGCGCGGTCGGCGCCTTTGGGCAGGGGATGGGGGATCAGGACATCGCATTTGCCTTCAAGACGGGAAAGACCTGGTACGAGGTGCCCGGGTCCATGCGGGTGCGGGTCAAGGGCCGGTTGGATCCACCGCTCACGGCCAAGGATCTCAACCTGGCCATCCTCGGCGCGATCGGATCCACCGGGGGGCTCGGACGCGCGATGGAGTTTTACGGTGAGGCCATCGACGATCTGAGTCTCGACGGCCGCATCACGCTGGCGAGCCAGGCGACGGAGATGGGGGCGGTGATTGCGCTCCTTCCCCCGAACGATCAGGTGCGGGAGTACTGCCGGGAGCGCTCGGGACGCGACGCCGAACCCATCCCGGCGGATGCGGACGCAGCATACGTCGAACATCTGGACATCGACATCGGCGGCCTCAAGCCTCTGGTCTCCCGGCCCGGGGCGCCACACGATGTGGTCGAGGCCGAGTCGGTGAAAGGCGTTCGGGTCGACTCGGTGTTCTTCGGGTCTTGCACCAATGGCCGCCTGGAGGATCTCGAGACGGCCGCTTCCATGTTGAAGGGGAAACGCGTGGCGCCGCACGTGATGGCCAAGGTGGTTCCGGCCACGCGCGAGGTGTACGGGGAGCTCCTGGGACGCGGACTCCTCGAGATCTTCTACGAGGCCGGGGTCATTGTAAGCAATCCGGGTTGCGGCGGATGCGCGTCCGGCCAGATCGGCATGACGGGGCGAGGCGAGGTCCAGGTCAGCACGTCCAATCGGAATTTCCGCGGAAAACAAGGCGCGGGCGAGACCTACCTGGCCGGTCCGCGGGTGGCGGCGGCGTCCGCTCTCGCCGGCGAGATCTGTGCTCCCGAATAGACGAGGATCGACATGGAGAAAGCCACGACGATGGGTGGAAGGATCTGGGTCCTCCGGGATTCGGATGGGCGGCCTATCGATGATATCGACACCGACATGATTTATCACAACGCCCACCTGGCGGTTACCGACATCCGGGACATGGGCCGGTACGCTTTCGGCAATCTGGAGGGATGGAATGAGTTTCCCTCAAAGATCAAAGAAGGAGACATCCTCATCGCGGGCCGGAATTTCGGTTCCGGGTCTTCCCGGCAGCAAGCGGTGGACTGCTTCGCTGCGCTTGGGGTGTCTCTTCTGATCGCGGAATCCTTTGGCGCCATCTATCGCAGGAACGCCATCAACTCCGGGTTTCCCGTCCTGGTGAGCCCGGGGATCCTGCACGAAGCGTTGGGGAAACTCGTCTCCGGCGAAACCGTGGACGTCGATCTCGAGACCGGCGAGATCCGGAAGGGTGGAGAACCGGTCGCCCGGGCGGAACCCTTTTCCGACGTTCAGCTCGAGATCTTCCAGGCCGGGGGGTTGTTCAACTACGCCCGGCGGCACAATCTCTGATGGCTTCGTCGTTGGTGGTGAGTTTCTCGAAACCGTCCTCCGTCACGAGGTAGGTGTTCTCCACACCTACGCCCCCGAGATCCGGAAGAAATACCTTGGGTTCTATGGCGATGGTCATCCCGGGTTCCAGCGGGACCTCGAATCGCGGGGCGATCACGGGCAGCTCGTCCAGCTCCAGGCCCACGCCGTGCCCGAAGAACCGAACGCGATTCTCCCCGTGTCCCATCAAGTAGGGAGCACACGGATGATCGCCGACATCGGCGATGATGTCCTCATAGATGTCGCTGCAGCGGACCCCGGGACGGAGACGGTCCTCGATCTTCCGCATGACGCCCAGGGCAAACTCGTGGGCCTCGGCCAGTTTCTCATCGACCGGGCCCAGGGAGAACATGCGTGTCTGGTCCACGTGGTAACCCGAATAGCCGGAAACGAAATCGATCATCACCGGGTCGTTGGGACCGATGACGCGGGAGCCCGCTCCCTGAGGCATCGCGGCGTAGAGACCCTGTGTGCCGACGGGCCCGTCGAAGGCGTGCGGGTAGGAGCCCACCGGGCCGGATGAGATCGGTCCATAGTGGAAGTCCGAGTTCCACTTGTGGATGCGAATCGTGCCCTGGTGCCCTTGTCTTCTCAGAACCGCCTCCAGCTCCGCAGACACGTCGATCTCCCGAAGGCCCACCCGGAGGATCTCGGGCACGCGATCGAACATGATCCGGAGCTGTCCGGCCGCCCTGCGCATGCGTTCGATTTCGTAGGCGGACTTGACCATACGAATGTCCCTGACCAGGCCGGATGCATCCACCCATTGAGTATCGGGAAACTGTTTGACCAGGCGCAGGTAGGTGGCCGCCGGTACGACATCCATCTCCAGGCCCACGGTGTTGAGCGGAACCTCGCCCGCGTCCGACAGCGCTTCCCGCAGGCGTGAGACGGATCGAAGCGGCTTGATGACGGGCAGCCGGCTCTCCTGTCGAGCTCTCGTCAGGCTCTTCCGGATGAGTAGAACGGGATCTCCGGATCTGGGAACCACGAGCGCGCCGTCCTGGGCGGTGCCGGAGAAGTAGAACAGATCGGCCACGAGAATGATGATTGCCGCATCCCACAACATGGCCGCCATTCTTTCCTGGAGTTTCACAATCCGCCGACCGAGTTCTTCCGCCGGTGTGAGGTCCATGCCACGCCATCCTTTCACTTGCGACGGTTCGAGTTGACAGCGAAGCCTAGCAGGAAGTCTCAACGCGGGTCAAGGAACTTGGCGGCCGCCGGCGGCCGTTCTCCGCTTTCCGTCGCCTTCCGCAAACTCTGCTCAGAAGATCGCAAAAAACACAATTCGGCCGGCGGCAGTCCGCAAGAATCCCAACAAAATGCTCAAGAAACAGCCTCGGGGCGTCGATCCTGTGGGCGTCGAAAGGGTCGCGCCCCAACAGGGATTCCGGGAAAGTGGCGCTCGTGCCCGGCCCGGCACATTTGAAGCGAGTGCCCGAGGGAATCGCGAAGGAGGAGGATGATGCGAACAGCTATGATTTTTCTGTCACTGACCGTAGTGCTTGCCGGACCCAGTCTTGCGGAACCGTTCAGCCACTACATCCATGCGGAGCACGGAATTGCCGCCCCCACCGGCCAGACGGCGGAGGACGAATGCAAACTGGGGTACTTCAACATCTGTTCCGGATGGGTGTACTGGTGGGCGGGTTACAACGGGACGGCCTGGGTCGATCTTGGAGCACCGGCGAAGATCGGTGTGTGCTTCGACTTGAGTGATTGCGAGGACGGCTGCGACGACTGCAACAGCCTGGGCGGGATCCTGTGGGCGTGGAACCGCCTGACCTGCTACGGGCGCATCGACGTGGAATTGTACTGTGCCGACGAGTCCTGCTGTCCGGTGGGCAGCCCCCTGGCCGGTTTCTACGACTATCATGTCGATCCGGCGGATCCGTTCCAGTATTTTGCTCTGGGTGATCTCGAACTTCCCTGCGACGGCTGCACATTCATCGCGATCGCCTCCGTGAAGACCCCTCGGGATTGCACCCCGTACTCGGACGCCAACGATCGGAACCGAACAGCGACCTGCGAGGCCGAGTGGCGCTGTTCGGGTCATTCATACATCTATCGCAGTTCGGTGGATTACTGCCAGGCGAAGGGGTCTCCTGAGCCGCTGACGATGGACTACGAGGGTGCCTGCGGGAACGACCGATTCTACACGGAGTGGATCGCTTACGCGTATGTCGGGTGCAGCGGCGCACTGGCCACGGAGAAGAACACCTGGTCGGAGCTCAAGAAGCTCTACCGGTAGTCACGGCTTCATTACAGATCCTCCAGGAGTTTCGGGCACAGGCTGGGACGTTTCCTCTGTGCCCGAAACTTTGGAGAAAGAGAGAAACGGAGAAGCGGGGCCCGGACCCCCGCACCGTGCGAAACCCGCAGTTGGGATCCAACCTCCATCTCCGCCTATGCGCATCTGGAAGCGTGCCCCTTCACCCCCTCCACCGGGGATCGGATTGTCTGCTGAGACCCGGTGGACGGCGTTATCCAGGTCTGTCTTCGGCTTTCGCCTCTCGGCAGTTGTCGTCTTGTCGCCGGGTGGCCCTGTTACCGTGCCGCCTTGTCGCCCGCGCGGATCCTGATCGCCTGCCCGCCGCCGGGAGCCAGGCGGAGGGTCAGCGTCGTCGATCGGTCCACCTTTTCCTCGTAGATGTCGATCGCCAGCGGATGGGTGTCCCAGTCGGCGTCGGCTGCATCGGCGTAGATCTCTGCGACGTACGTCCGCCCGGGATCGAGAAACGATAGGTCGGCCGCGAGCGTTCGCCCATTCTCATCCGTGAGGCTTCCGATGTACCAATCATCGCTCGAGCGGTCTTTTCGGGCGATGGTCACGTAATCTCCGATCTTGGCGTGGAGCACCCGGGTGTCTTCCCAATCGGTCGGAACGTCCTCGATGAACCGGAAAGCCGGGTGGCCCTCGTAGTTGTCCGGAAGGTCGGCCGCCATCTGGAGCGGCGAGTAGATGACGACGTAGAAGGCCAGCTGCTTGGCGAGCGTCGTGTTCGATCGATTCTCCGGTTTGTACTCGTCGAAGAAGAGGTCGAAGATGCCGGGTGTGAAATCGAACGGCCCGGCCAGGAGACGGGTGAAGGGAAGAATGGTCGCATGCTCGGGGGGATTGCCGCCGTCCCGGCTCCAGGCGTCGTACTCCATTCCCCGAGCGCCTTCTCGGGTCATCATGTTGGGGTACGTGCGCCGTATGCCCGTATCCTTGATGGGCTCGTGGACGTCCAGCATAATGTGGTGTCGGGCCGCCGCTTTGACCACTTTCCGATAGTGCTCCACCATATATTGCCCGTGGTGCCACTCGACGCCGTTCGTGCGCGTGCCGACGTATCCGGTTTTCACGATGTCGATCCCATAGCGGTCATAGAAATCGAAGGCGTCCTCCATCTGGCTCTCGTAGTTGTCGATGGCGGCGCCGTTCTCGTGATGGCCGATGATTCCGACGCCCCTGGAGGCCGCGTAGGCGGCCACCTCGAAGAGACTGAAATCCCGGTAGGGCTCGGTGAAGTTGAAGAGTTCTCCGTTCTGGATCCAGTTTCCGTCCCACCCGGTGTTCCAGCCCTCGATCAGCACTCCCCGAATGCCGTGCGCTGCGGCGAAGTCGATGTACTGTCTCGCGTTCTCGGTGGTGGCCCCATGCCTCGGTCCCGACCCCCAGGTGTACTTGCCGATGTGCATACCCCACCAGATGCCGACGTACTTTCCCGGCCGAACCCAGGACACGTCTCCGAGCGCGTTCGGCTCGTTGAGATTGAGGATGAGATACGAGGTGATGAGCCCGCCGGCGTCGGGGGCGATTTGAAGGGTTCTCCAGGGCGTCGCCATCGGCGTCCGCCCCTTCACTTTCACCCCGTCGGACCAGGGAACCAGATCACACTCGAGCGTAGTGCCGGTCGTTCGGACCAACGCCATGGCGGCGTAGTCCGTAAGAGCGGCCTCATGGATGGAGAGGAATAGATTCTCGCCGGCCTCCAGAGTCAGGGGCGAGTGGACCGCCCCGAGCTCGCTCACCGGCGAGCGCTCGTACAAGTACTCGTACCGATTGTCCATGAACGCCGGGATCCACCATGCCGCGTAATCCCCCGCCAGAGCGAACTCCGTCCGCTCATTCATGATCTCGATGGTTTGGAGGTGGGGCTGCCGCGGGAGCTCATAGCGAAATCCCACGCCGTCGTTGAACACGCGAAAGACGAGGTCCATTTGCCGGCCGGGAGGTTCCTGTTCCCGAAGGCGGACGCAGAGTTCGTTGTGAAGGTCCCGGATGTTCTTGACCTCGCCCCAGGGCTGCGTCCAGACCTCGTCGCTGGAGATTCTCTCCACGCCGTCGATATAAAAACCGCGATCGAGAGCCGGCACGCCCTTCAACACGAACCCGAGCCGCGACTTTCCGAGGATATCTCTTCCCTCCCGCGAGATCGTATAGAATGGGACGCCGTCGTCGAGCATGAACGCGATTTCGACTCGGCCGTCGGGCGAGGCGATGGTCTGCGTCTCCGCAACCGTTTCGGCCGGTACCGAAGGTGGAAAGACGAAGATCGGAGCCATGAGCATCCAGAACATGACCACTCGAAATGTCATCCGTGCCTCCTTGAATTCGTAGCCCGCGGACATGATAGTACGAATGGGTGAATGGGCGAAAGGGCGAATGGGCGGGACGCCCCGGTTTCCCGTGGACAGAATCGGAGTGCGCCCCCTACAATCCAGCCGGGCGGGCTTTCCCAATGGAGGATTCTGAGATGAGCCATCCGGTCCGGTGGATCATTCTGTTCTCTCTAATCACGGCCGTGATGGGCCCGGCGTTTCTTTCCGGTTGCGGCACGGGCGGCGACGATCGGCCTCTATCGATCTGGCACCAGATGGAGGGGGAGGGGAAGGACGTTCTTCAGATCCAGATCGAGCGATTCATGCGCTCGCACCCGGGCCGGGAAGTCACACAGCTCTACAAGGAAACCGAAGAGCTTCGAACCCACTTCCAGACGGCGGCCCTCGCCGGATCGGGCGCGGATCTCGTGTACGGTCCGGCGGATCAGGTCGGCCCCTTCGAAGCGATGGGCCTCATTCGCCCGCTGGAAGATCTGGTGGATCTGGATTCCTCCGATTGGGCCGAAGGAGCGCTGGTCACCTACCGCGGGCACCTCTACCAGATCGGCGATCGCGTGGGGAATCACGTCGCCTTGGTGTACAATCGCTCGCTGGTGTCAGAGCCGCCGAAGGATTCGGAGGCGCTCATCCGCATGGGCAGGGAGTTGACGCGCGATCCGGATGGGGACGGGAATCCCGATCGGTACGCTCTGGTCTGGAACTACAGCGAGCCTTTCTTTTTCATCCCTTTCCTGAGCGGTTTCGGGGGATGGGTGATGGATGCCGAGGCGCACCCCACGCTGGGGACCCCCGAGATGGAAGCCGCCCTCCGGTTCGCACATGATCTGCCGGCGCGCCACAAGATTGCCCCGCTGGATGCGGACCGCGAAACGGCCGATGCGCTTTTTAAGAGCGGCCGGGCGGCGATGATCATCAACGGGTCCTGGGCCTGGGGTGGGTACGGCAAGGCCGGAATCGATTATGGAGTGGCGCGAATTCCGATGATCAAGGAAACGGGCCTCTGGCCGGCCCCGATGGTGTCGGCCAAGGGATATTCGATCAACGTCAACGTTGAGGGAGAGAGGCTCGAGCGGGCTCTGGAACTTCTGGAATTCCTGACGAGCGAAGATGTCCAGCTCGAGTTCAGTCGCGTACTCCATACGATTCCCGCGCGAATCTCCGCGCGGCAGTCGCCCATTGTCACACAGGACGAGGTTCTTCGCCAATCACTCCATCAGTTGGAGGCCGGCCGGCCGATGCCCGTCGTGCCGGAGATGCGGGCAATCTGGGATGCCATGAGGCCCCAGTATCAGTCCGTGATGGCGGGGACGAAATCCCCGGCCGACGCGGCCCGCGATATGCAGGCGCTGGCGGAGCGGAAGATCGCGGAAATGAATGAGTAGGCGAGGGAGTGACAAGGAGACAAGCCGAGGGCCGGAGTGAGTGTTTTGGCTGGACGACGCATCCCATATCTCCTGATTGCGCCGGCCGCAATCGTTCTTCTCCTGGTGGTGCTTTATCCCTTCGGTTTCAACGTCGTCATCTCGTTCTCGAACATGAGCATGCGGCATTTTCGGGATTGGTCTCTGGTCGGCCTGGATCAGTACCGACGAGTCTTTGAAGATCCTGTATTCTACGGACTCCTGGGGAAGACGGCGCTCTGGACGGCCGTGAATCTGGTTGCTCACGTGTCTCTGGGCATCCTTCTGGCGATGGTGCTGAACCAGAATCTCAAGGGGCGGGCGGTGTTCCGAACGCTCCTGATCCTCCCGTGGGCGGTCCCGCAGTACATCACGGCGCTCACCTGGCGGGGTCTGTTCCATTCCGAATTCGGCGACATCAACCTCATGCTCACCCGATGGCTGCACCTTCCGCCCGTCAACTGGCTGAAGACCCTGCCGGGGAGCTTTACGGCGTGCGCCGTGACCAACATCTGGCTGGGGGTCCCCTTCATGATGATCGTGGCCCTTGGGGGACTGCAATCGATTCCGCGACAACTGTGGGAAGCGGCGGACGTGGACGGGGCGTCCGCCCTGCGCAAGTTCTTCCACATCACGCTGCCGCTCCTGAAGCCCGTTCTCATCCCCGCCGTCGTGCTGGGGACGATCTGGACCTTCAACAATCTCAATGTCGTATGGCTGGTGACCAACGGAGGCGAACCGGCGGATCAGATGCACATTCTGGTTTCCTACGTCTATCGATCGGCTTTCTTCCTGTACCGGTATGCGTACGCGGCCGCCCTATCGATGATCATCTTCCTGATTCTCCTGACGCTCGGGATGACGTTCCTCAAGCGCTCGCGGGTGGAAGCGGGAGGCGGGGTATAGATGAAACCCAAAGCGACGGTGCGCGCGTTTCTTTCGTACACGTTCCTGGCGGCGGCCAGCCTGGTGGCGGTGTACCCGGTTCTGAGGGTGGTCGGCGTCTCGCTTCGGCCGGGGGACCGGTTGTTGTCGACGTCCCTTCGCATCATTCCGGAGGGCGCCACCCTCGAGTCGTACCGGGTCCTGCTGTTGGAACAGCCGTTTCTTCGCTGGATGCTCAACAGCACGCTGGTTGCTCTGGCGGTTACCCTGGTGGGTGTATCGCTGGCTTCGGCCGCCGGATACGCTTTCTCCCGCTACCGGTTTCGAGGGCGGCAATCGGGACTGGCGGGGCTTCTCATCACTCAGATGTTTCCGATCACGATGCTCCTCCTGCCGCTCTATGTGATGCTCTCGAAGCTGGGGCTCGTGAACACGTTCGCCGGCCTCATCGTGGCCTACAGCGCGACGGCGATGCCCTTCTGCGTGTGGCAGATGAAGGGGTTCTACGACACGATTCCAACGAGCCTGGAAGAGGCGGCGGGCCTGGACGGCTGCACGGGGCCGTCCGCCTACTTCAGGGTCGTGTTGCCATTGACCCTTCCCGGGCTCGCCGTGACGTCGCTCTTCACTTTCATGACGGCCTGGTCCGAGTACCTGGTTGCCGCACAGCTGATTCACGATCAGGACCTCTTCACGCTTCCCCTTGGACTTAAGAACTTTCAGTCCAACATGACCACAGAATGGGGCCTCTACGCCGCCGGAGCCATGATCGTCTCCCTTCCGGCCATCGCCGTTTTCCTTGCCGTGAGTCGCTGGTTGGTCTCGGGGCTCACGCTCGGCTCTGTCAAGGGTTGAGCGAATTCGCCCGAGTGTTCCCTGCGATCTGATTGACATTGGTTTTCTGAAGTTGTATAATAACATTGCTTCCATTCAGTTATTGCGCATGGGCCGGGCGAAGGACGGGCCCATGAATTGCGTCGTGTATGTCCGGTGGTATTCCAGAATAAGGAGGTTGCGCGATGAAGAAGGGGATATTCTCGGTTGCGCTCCTGGGGCTTCTGCTTGTGGGCTGGGCCGGGCAGGTGGGCGCGTTCGGATTCGGCACGCCGGTCATGGACGGCCGCATCGACGCGATCTACGGTTCGGCCGAGGCGGTCGACCCTTCGGGAGACGGTAACGGAAACGCCAACATGGATCTTCTGGAGCTCTACGTCTGTAACGATGCGACTTATTGGTATTTCTTCTTCACGGTCAACGCCGATCTCGACGCAACACGGTGGGGCAAGTACCTGCTCTATATCGACACCACGAACGACACCACGGGCGCGTGGAAGGATGCCTGGGGACGGTCGACCTACGCGGATGAGCCCCACGAGCCCGAGTTCTCGATCAACTCCTGGGTGGACAACCGGCCGTACTTGGCGGAACACGCCCAGTTCTGGGCCTGGGACCAGGGAACCCATACGTGGTCGGAGTCGGGCGACGCGGATGGGGTGGCCATCAACGACAGCACGGTGAGCGGAATCGAATGGAAAATCGCAAAGACGAGACTCGGCTCGCCGAGCACCCTCTGGTGCGAGGTCTGGTGTACGGGGGGCGGCGATACGGACCCCGCGCAGGATACCGTGAACGATCCGGCCGGGGATTGGGATGCGGTCAACTGGAGCGACCCGGCCTACATCTGGGTCTCGACGGAGGTGGCCGAGGCCGCAGGTTCGGACCTGACGCCTCCCACGGTGATCGATGTATGTTCGGAAAACAGTACGGTGACTGTGGAATTCAGCGAGCCCGTAGACCCGACCACGGCTGAGACGCCGGGAAACTACCATTTTATCGGAGCCATTGTCGCACAGACTGCAACTCTGACAGCGGACCCGTCCATCGTCGAGGTCACGGTTTCGCCGGCTCCCAACCTGGGTACCTGTTACGTGATGACCGTGCTTAATGTCGAAGATCTGGCGAACAATGTGATCGTTGACGACGGCGTGGGGAATAAGGGCTACTTCTGCCTGATGGAGCTCGTCTTCATGGTCCACATGAATGAGCGGCTGAAGCAGGTGAGCTTCCCGGTCGACACCGTATCGGTTGAGGGGGGTATCGTCCCGCTGACGTGGGATCCGGTGTGTGATCACCTGTGTTATGATGATGGCGTTCCGCCGGACGCGGCCGCGGGCGACAGCATCTTCACCCGGGCGATTCAGTTCTGTTTCGGAGGGTTCGCCTGCGGGGACGAGCTCCCGTTGGAATACGAGTTCCGGCATCAGTGCTCGACGGCCGAGGGGATTCACCACTACTACAACACGCCGGGCCTCCAGTGCGGCGTGGGGCGGGACACGGCTGACGTGTGGTGGATGGACGAGGATCCGACGGTCTTCACCACCGTTCCGATTGCGGTCCACTTCTCGGTGGACATGAACCGTACGAATCCGCTGCCGACGGGCACCGACTCGGTGATGCTCGCCGGTTCGGAGCTGCCGCTCAACTGGAATATTCCTTCGGGTCTTCTGCTTGCCGACGACGGGAATCCCCCGGACGATACGGCGAGTGACCTGATCTACGGCGGCGAGGTCGTGTTCCCGACCGGGACGCGCAAGAACGTCCAGTACAAGTATCAGTACAATCAAGATCCGGACTACTGGGAATACCTCGGCGACAACCGGACGTTCTACCTGGACGACGCCGTGTATTCCGTGGGCAATCCCCTGGTGCTGGATCTGGATCTCTTCGCCTTCAAGTGGATCACCTCGAGGGACGTGAAAGTTCGGTTCCGGGTGGACGCCAGCGCGAAGGTCCCGACGCCTTCGGACACCGTTTCCATCAACGGTTCCGTCGGGCCGCTCACGTGGGACATTCCGTCGGTGAACGAGATGATGGACGACGGGGTCCCGCCGGACGATACGGGCGGAGACTTCACGTACACACTGGACGTGATTTTCCCCGAATCGTCGTCGGTGTATCTCGACTACAAGTATCTGTTTAACAGCGCCTACGAGTGCACGACCGGCGGCGTCAACCGTAATCTCACGATCGACCACTACAACTACTCGACGACGACGCCGCAGATCCTGGACGTGGTGGTCTTCGACGTCTGCATGGCGGGCGTGTTGGACGAGCGTCCGGGATTCGTGGCGAAGACGCTTCCGCTGGAGAACTACCCGAACCCGTTCAACCCCAAAACCACGATCAGCTTCTCGATTCCAAGGGCCGGCCACGTAGAGATGTCCATCTTCGACGTGGCGGGACGGAGGGTGGCGGGTCTGATCTCGGGAACCATGGAGGCGGGTGAACACACGGTGGCCTGGGACGGGACGGACCTGGGCGGCGCGCGTGCATCGAGCGGCGTTTACTTCTGCGTGTTGAAGACGGCGGAAGGTCAGGCGACGCGAAAGGTGGTTATGATCAAGTAGTGCGATCTGCCGAGTCGAACGTAAGCGGGGCGGGAGAAATCCCGCCCCGCTTTTTTGGGAGGATCAAGAGCCTCATCTGCAGATTCAAGATCAAGATCCTTAGCCACAGATTTCACGGATTACACAGATAAGAAGCGGGTGAGGCCGTGTGGATTCGAACCTACAATCCGAATCCACACCAGGCGATAGGCCTGCCCACAGCACGCCGTCGCCTGGGATGCCCGCTCCACAACTGCAGCACAGGCACTCATCTGGTGATGGGGCCGGCCCGCCGTGTGAGGGGATCCGGCTTTCGGATCTCTCTCGCGGGCCTTTTGCCGCGGCAAAGGTCCGGCGTCTCTTGGCCACGAGCGTGAGTGAGGTATTGAATCGGTAAGGAGGGTGGGGATCTGCTCGGGCCGAAACGCCACGCTCGGGCCTTCGATCCGGCGGACCTTCACCGCGGCCGGCCCGGGGCTGGTGTGTTCCGGTTTTCGACTCTCAACTGTCGACTGTCAACTTTCTGGGGTACGGGCTTTGCGCTCCGGGAAGGGTTCGGCGTCGTCCGGGCCACGGCGGAAGGGGGGACTCCGATCATTGAGGAACGTGGCGACTTCATGTCAGAATGACTGGCCCACGCTCAGATAGTACTCCGTCCCGATTCCCCAACGCTCGGTGAGGCTTCGTGCGACTTCGGCCCGGAGCACGCCGAACGGCGTGATGATTCTCAATCCCCCGCCCGCACCCGCGGCCCAGTCGTCCCGGTGCGGATGCGAGTTGAACAGGATCCCCTGGTCGCAGAACAGAACCCCCCGCAGGCGCCGCCCGAGGGGGAAACGAAATTCCTGGCCGAGCTCCACGAGCTTGCGTCCTCCATTTGCGTTTCCCCGTGAATCGGTCGGACCTAGAGAATGTCTCGGGTATCCGCGCACGGAGCGGTCCCCGCCCAGGAAGTAGCGCTCGTTGATGGGGATGATCCCTCCCGTGTGTAGAGGGGTCAAGGCCCCCAGGCGAAAACTCGAGGCCAGAACGACTCCGGTCGGGAGGGGAATGAAATGCCGCCAGAACACGTTTCCTCGAAGGAACTGATTCGTGCCGCCCAGAAACGTTCCGGCGTATTCGGCTTCGATCCGAAGGAAGAACCCCCGGGTCGTATTGAACAGATCATCACGCATCTTCCAGGAAACGGCGGTGCCGAGGACACTGGTTCGGTTCCGGCGATCCCGGACGACCAACGACGATCCGACCCGGAGCAGCGTCGTTCGCCGCAGGCGGTAGCCGCCCTCCAGTTCCACTCGCTGGCGCAGCGCTTTCGTCAGAAGCAAACCGCCTTCGACGGTCTCGGCTAAAAACTCCGCCTCGTCGCGCCAGCGATACACGGCGGCCGCGTTGGCTGCGATTCGGCGGCCCAGAAACCAAGGCTCCGAAACCAGAAGCTCGGACCGGCGCACCTTCCGGCTGATCTTCCCCTCGAGATTGCAGCGGATTCCCCGGCCCAGAATGTTGCTCCGCCGGACGCCGCCCACGATCCGAGCCTGGTCGAAGCGCCCGTACCCCGCGCCCGCCGAGAGCTCCCACCGCGGTTTTTCCCCCGCCAGGACCAGCACTTCTTTCTCGGCTCTACCCACGTCGGCTTCTGCGGGCTGAATCCATACCCACTCGAAGAGTCCCGTATTGTACAGGTTGGACTGAGAGCGGCCCCAACGGTGAAGATCAAAGCGATCGCCCGCATGGAACTCGAGCTCCCGAAGAACGGTGGATGGCTTCGTCCTCGCAACACCGCGAATCGTGATTCTCGATACCGACGCCGGGGCCCCTTCCGTGATCCGGTAGAGAAGCGAAACCGTATGAGACCGCGAATCCGCCGAAAGATCCGGGGAGAGGTGCGCGTCCAGGTAACCGCGAGCGGCGTATTGATCCAGGATCGCTCGTTCGTCGACGGTGAGCCAGGCGGGCCGGTAGTACTGACCTTTGCGAAGCTTCAAGGACGCCGTGAGGGTGTCGACGGGCAGAACCCGGGCGCCCTCAACACGCACGTCGGAGATCGTCCACCGCGGGCCTTCGGTGATCGCGATTCGCAACCGGACGGACGCGCTGTCGGGAGCATAGACGGGTGGATAGGAGAGCACCTGGACGTTCAGGAATCCTTGGGACAGATAGAACGCCGCCAGATTGTCCAGATCTCGTGAGAAGTCATCGGGGGAGAAGGGCGGGTGTGAGAAGAGGGTGGCCTCTCGGGTTCGCATGAGATGGGTCAGCGTCGACCGCCGGAAAGTCTCGACTCCCTCGAAGTCGATGGCCCTCACGCAGGATCGAGTTTCCGCGGAGGCCTGCATCCACAGTGCCAGCACGGCGGCCGCCGCGATCAAACCACGTTTCATCATGAAACCCGCTCCAGGCTACCGGAATCTCACCTTGAAACGCAGATCCATTCCGGAATCTCCCGTTTGGTCGTTCTCGGACTCCAGGGAAAAATGATCGGTCAATCGAAGATCCAGACGAACCCGATACGCCCCCGAATGCCACATGGGGGATGAATAGGAAAGAGTCGCGCGGCCGCCCACCCGCTTGGCGATCTCCATCTCCGACTGGCCGCGGGCCATATCCCGGGCCGTCGGCACCCGCACCTCATCCAGTCCGAGGAGACTGCGGGCTCGGCTTTCCGCCACGCCCACGATGCGGTTGGCACCGACCTCGACGGCTCTCAGCAGAAAGACTTGCTGCGACCAGTAGGACCCCTCATGGCCCTCTACGTATTCCTCCGCGAAGGCGGAGAGCGGAGTACCGAGGGCCAGAAGGTTCTCGATGTCCTGGCGGTCGAGCGCCGGCGAGGAAGAGAGAACCGGCTTTGCCCGGCTCGCCGGGCCGGTCACGTTGAACTGCACGCCGTACTCCGTGCCCGCGTTGGAGACAATGGAAGTCCTGGCGGAGAGGTCGATCACGGGATCCATAACGGTAGAGTCGAGGAAACTGGCGTGGCAAAAGGACACCGAAAGATCCCGGCCCAGGTACTCGATCGTTCCCGTCTCGCCGGTAAGAGAACCGGAGAAGAGAGGTCTCGAGCGGCTGCCGTGGACCGTGATGTGAAGCCGCAGATGAGCGTCGGAAAGCACCCACTCCCGAACGCCGCCCAGCTCGTCCTCGTGGGACCACCACAGGCTATCCGGAGACAGAGTGCCGTCCATCTCCACGAGAATGTTTCCATTCTGCCCGGGATTCAGGAATCCAGAGAACGTGACCTCTCCGGAAATGGATCCGCCGCGAAGGAGCCTCGCGGGTTCGGGAAGAAAACGGGTCAACCGATCGACGGGGACGGATCGCAGCTGCGCCTGGCCGCGCCAGAGAAGATCGGGCCCGGGCTCCTTACAGCAGGTGACCTCGAGCGTGTTGTCGAAGAGCAGAGTGTGCACGCAGACCGGCCCGCCGAGCGGGGCGTGGAACGTGCGCGAGGTGTCCGCGGATGGGGGAGCCTGTGTTGCCAGGACTCCCCCCGGTTCGCACACACCGGTGAGAAGAGCCGCTAACACGGCAACGGCGGGCGCCAGTCGATGACTCCGGGCCCTACATCTCGATGGTCTCGTGGGGATGCGGCACGACGACCTCATGAATCCCCTCTTTCTCGAGGTGCCCTGCGAGCGCGAGGGACTGCTGTTCTTCCCCGTGTACCAGGATGAACTTCTTGCAGCGCGGCGACGCCTGTTTGGCGTAGGCGATGAGATCCTTGCGGTCGGCATGGGCGCTGAAGCTGTCCAACACGACGACCTCGGCTTTCAGGCGGTATTCTCTGCGGAAAATCTTGACCGTCGGTCGGCGTTCGACGATGCGGCGGCCCAGGGTGTTGTCCGCCATGAAGCCGACGACGAGGACCGTGTTTCGGGGATCCTCAACGTTATTCTTAAGATGGTGGAGAATGCGCCCGGCTTCGCACATGCCCGAAGCGGAGATGATGATCATGGGATAACGCTGCCCGTGGATCTTCTTGGACTCTTCGACCTTCCGAACGTACGTGAGGTTCGGAAACTGAAACGGGTTCTGATCGTTGGCCAGCATGTCGGCGGTTTCCTGATCGTAGTACTCGCTGTGGATGCGGAAGATCTCGGTGACGTTCACCGCGAGAGGGCTGTCCACGTAGATTGGAATCTCGGCGATTTTCCTCTCGTCGAGGAGGCGACGGAGCGTGTGGAGAAGCTCCTGGGTCCGTTCGAGAGCGAAAGAGGGGATAATGACCTTGCCGCCGCGGGCGGCCGTCCGGTTGACCACGTCGGCGAGATGATCGGCCGCGCTCTCGATAGGCTCGTGCTCGCGGTCGCCATAGGTGCTCTCCATGATCATTGCGTCGGCATCGTTGATTCGTGTGGGATCCGCGAGAATCGGGAGGTCGTCACGGCCGAGATCGACGATGTACGCAAGCCGGCGGGTGGTCCCGTTCTCCGTCACGTCGAGAGCGGGGAGTGCGGAACCAAGCACATGGCCTGCATCGTAGAAGGTGACGGCGATGTCGGGAGTGATCTGGATTTTCCGTCTATAATGAACGCCCACAAAAAGCTCCATCGCCGCCTCTGCATCGGGGGTCGTGTACAGGGGCGTGATCTCCTCCTCTCCCTCCCGGCGTTTTCGGTTGAGATACTCGGCGTCCTGTTCCTGGATGTGGGCGCTGTCCCGAAGCATCACGGCACAGAGGTTGCGGGTGGCCGTGGTCGCATAGATGTTCTGACGAAACCCCTGTCTGACCAAGCCGGGAATATTGCCCGAATGGTCAATGTGCGCATGGGAGAGAACCAGCGCGTCCAGGTCCTCAACGGCGAAAGGGAAATTTTGGTTCTGTTCCCAGAAATCCTTGCGCCGTCCCTGAAAGAGGCCGCAGTCGATCATGACCCGGCTCTGGTCGGTCTCGATAATGTGTTTGGATCCGGTCACCGATCGAACGGCGCCGTGCGTGTGGATCTTCATTCCAGGCTCCTCCTCTCGGGTGTGATCCTTCATATTGCGTCCGATGAACGACAAAGTCAACCCACGACGAGGCGGCCCGGTGCAGAAGGCCCGGATGTGGGGGCCGCGCGGCACATGAAACTCGGCTCGGACGCTTGTTCCGCGTTGACAACACGGGCATAAGAGATTAACGATATATGGATGTCGGATAAGCAGGAGGCGGCTTGTGGACGTCAAAGCCTGGGATCCATGGGAACAATTCGAGCGGATCCAGAAGGAAATCAATCGCACGCTGGACGAGTTCTGCGGGCAAGTTCAATTGGGACCGGAGAGCCGGAACATTCGTTTCGTCCCTCTGGTGGATCTCTGGGAGGCGGACGCGGAATTCGTCATCGTCGTCGGACTCCCCGGAGTCCTGGAGGAGGACGTCGATGTTTCCATTTCCCAGGACAGTCTGATTATTCGGGGGGCGAGGATGGAGGTCCCCAGGGGGCGGAGAGTCGTCGGTGAGTGGCGCTGGGGAGAATTCGAGAGACGTCTGGTTCTTCCTGCACCGGTCGAGCCGTCCACGATCCGGGCGACTTTCTCGGAGGGAATGCTGGAAATCCACCTTGGTAAGAAGGGGTCGTAAGGAAAGATGGCGAAGCGAGACTACTACGAGGTCCTGGGTGTGTCGAAGGATGCAACCACGGATCAAATCAAAAAGGCCTACCGGAAGCTCGCTCTGAAGCATCATCCGGATAAGAACCCCGGGGATAAGACGGCGGAGGGGAAGTTCAAGGAAGCCGCGGACGCGTACGCCGTGCTGAGCGATTCCGAGAAACGGAAGGTATACGATCGGCGCGGTTGGCGCGGCATGGAGGACATGGGGTTCCACGGTTTCCAGTCGACCGACGACATCAACTCCGCCTTCGGGGATATTTTCGCGGAATTCTTCGGCCAGCGTTTTCACCGGGCCCGGCGGGGTCCCGAGCGGGGGAGAGACCTCCGCTACAAGGTCCAACTGGGTTTTTCGGAAGCCGCTCTCGGAACCAAGAGGGCGATCTCGCTGGAGGTTGCCCAGGCCTGCCGGTCCTGTGGAGGCTCGGGGGCGAAGCCGGGTACCCAGACCCGGATCTGCCCCACATGCGGAGGGTCCGGGCAGGTTTCTCAGAAGGGGGGCCAGTTCGGAGGACTCTTCTCGGTCGGCACCGTGTGTCCGGCGTGCGGGGGATCCGGGCAGGTGGGCGAGCTCTGCACCGGATGTTCTGGACGGGGACACGTGGCCGGGAAACGGACCCTTTCGGTGAACTTCCCCGCCGGAGTGGATGACGGTTCAAGGCTCAGGCTCTCGGGCCAGGGCGAAGCCGGCGTGCGAGGCGGTCCGCCCGGCAATCTCTACCTGGAAGTGGAGGTGGTGCCCGATCCCCGCTTCCGGCGGGAGGGCCTCGATATCCATCTCGATGCGGACGTTCCCTTTGTGGCAGCGGCGCTCGGCGGGAAGGTGGAGGTTTCGACTCTCCGTAAGCGAGCCCGGCTGGCCATCGCCAAGGGGACGCAGGGCGGGTCCGTCCTCAGAATGAAGGGAAGCGGAATTCACACGCCCGACGGAAAGAAGGGCGACCAGCTCGTCCACGTGAGGATCACCATTCCGCAGAAGCTTACGCCCAAGCAGGAACAGATCCTGCGCGAATTCGAAGAGCCCTAGTGCCCGCCCCAAGACCATCTATCCGCAGATTACGCGGATGGAGGAGCTTGAACCCATAGCCACAGATTACACAGATTTCACGGATGGGCAGTGTGTGGAGGCAAGATGTTGCCTCCACGGGGGAGGAACAAGATCACACTCGGTCCGCAGATTACGCAGATTACGCGGATGGAGAACTTGGCTCTTGCCTGAGGGGCCCTCTCACTACGGAACGACCTCGACCCGAATGAGGTTGGTGGTTCCCGGTGTCCCGATCGGCAGGCCGGCGGTGATCACGACGACGTCGCCCGCCGTCACCGAGCCGGTCTCCTTCGCCGCGCCGATGGAATCCGCGACGACCTCGTCGCTGCCGGCCGACGGCGGGAGGGTCCTAGCCGCAACGCCCCAGGAGAGATTCAGCGCATGCACGGTCTCGGGGTGCGGCGAGAAGGCCAGGATGGGCTGCTTCGGCCGGTGGCGCGCGACCAGCCGGGCCGTCGATCCGGATTCGGTCGGTACTATGATGGCGGCCGCCTTCAGTGTGTCCGCCAGGTAGCAGACGGCTCCGCTGATCGCGTGAGGCACGCCGGGCGTCGTGTGCTCGAGCCCCAGCACGGAATCGCATGACAGATCACGCTCCGCCTCCATGGCGATACGACCCAGAGTTTCTACGGCGCGGTCGGGATATGTCCCCACGGCGGTTTCCTCTGAGAGCATCACGGCATCGGTCCCGTCAAGAACGGCGTTGGCGACGTCCGCAGCCTCGGCCCTCGTTGGCCGTGGGCTCTCCACCATGGAGGTCAGCATCTGGGTGGCGGTGATTACGGGCCGGCCCAGCATTCGCGCCTTATGGATGATGGATTTCTGAATGTGGGGCACCCGTTCGAGTGGAATCTCCACTCCCAGGTCGCCCCTGGCCACCATGCAGCCGTCGCTCTCGGCAAGGATGTCCTCAATGTTCTCGAGAGCCTCGTGCTTCTCGATCTTGGCAATGACCGGGATCCGAGCCCCGTGGGACCGGACGATCTCACGAACCTCCCGGACGTCGTCCGGCTTGCGCACGAAGGAAAGAGCGATCAGATCCACGCCCTCTGTGATCCCGAACTCGAGATCGACCCGGTCTTTCTCCGTCAGCGCCGGAGCGGACAGGGTGCCGCTCGGTAGATTGATCCCCTTGTGGGAGGTCAGGGTTCCGCCCACGAGCACGCGGCAATGGACGTCCGTGTCGGATATCTCCTGCACCTCGAGTTCGATGAGGCCGTCCGCCAGAAGGATGGGAGATCCGGCGGCGACCTCCTGCGGAAGCGCCGCGTAGGAGATAGACACCTCGCTACGGTTGCCCGGGACGGCCCGCGTTGTGAGCGTGAATGCCTGACCGGACTCGAGGTCGATGGATCCCTCGCCCACCTCGCCAACTCGGATCTTGGGCCCTCCGAGGTCCTGCAGGATCGCCACGGTCCGGCCCGTGTCTCTCTCGATGTCCCTCAGGATTCGAATCCGCTCCGCGTGTTCCTCGTGAGACCCGTGGGAGAAGTTCAGCCGGGCGACGTCCATACCGACTTCCACGAGACGCCGGATGTCCTGCGGCGACCGGGTCGCCGGGCCCAGCGTGCAGACGAGTTTGGTTCGGCGCATGGCGATGGCCCCTTTTCTCACCCCGGTGTCTTCTGACCCCCGGGCGGGCGTTCTAGGTGAGGTCTATTTCCATCATTCGGTAGTCGAGTCGGCGCATTCCCAGATTCTCGTACACCTTTTCGGCCGCCTCATTCTCCAGATGGACGTAAAGCCTGAGTCCGCAGACGTCGTTCCTCGCCCTGGCCATTCTCATGACGTGTTGGTAGAGGGCCCGAAAGACTCCACGCTTCCTCATCGCCGGCCGCACGTACACGCTCTGGAGCCACCAGAAGTAGGCGTTTCTCCAATCGCTCCATTCGGAGGTCACGAGCAGTTGGCCGATCGCCATATCGGGAATCTCCGCCAGGAGATAGAATCCGCGAGTCGAATCGAGAAGAACCGCCTTCACTCCATCTTGGAGGACATCGAGATCCAAACGCAAGCCTTCCGACTCGTCGGCGAGGTTTGAGTTGAAATCCACGATCTGATCCATATCCCCGGGGCCGGCGGGCCGAATTCGAATCTCCATCGGACCGTGTTCCTCGTTCATTGTCTCCCCCCTAGGGTCCGCCGCGATTTCGTTGCACGAACGAAGCCTGCACCGCCCGACCGTCCGAGGCCAAGTCAAGGGCCACACATCGGATCCGCCCCTGAATCCAGATGGGGTTCAGCTGAACGGAGTGCTGGATGATGCTGTAGACGGGTTCCCGGTCCTTGAATTGCCTTCTCGGTGTGCCAACAAGAAAGGTTTCCTTGTTTCCTCACATGCCGGTTCCCATCGGACCCCAGTTCTCGATCACGGTGACCCGCTTTTCCTCTTCGGAGCATTCTCTTCGGAACCTGCAGGGTAGCAGAAAGCGTGGGGCCGTGCCAGTGAAGAACTTTCCGCTTGCGGTTCTAAACTCGAAAGGTGTCTTAGGGGCAAGGATCCGTTCGCGATCCAGAAATCCGCGAGAAGGCCCGAGTACGAAAGCACTCGGGCCCTCGATTCAACTCCTGTCGCGCGTCGGCGCTACTGTCCCAACGCGAACCTCGCACCGCCGGTAATGAAGAAGTAGTTGGCTCCGCCGTTGACGTCGTATCCAACGCGGGTTACGAAATCTACTCCGGGGCTGACGGCCACGGCAGCTCCGCCGCCGAAGCGAATTCCGAATTCCATCTCGGTCTCGCTGTTGTCTTGCGTCATCATCGTACCGGAGAAGGGATCCGTGTAGGAATACTCGCCCGAGGCTCGAGCGACGTGCAATCCCAACGCACCGAAGCCGAAGGGCGTGATTGTGCCGGGAACCGGGAAATCGTACCGGACGCCGCCCAGGATTCCAATATTCGTATACCGAAACTCGCTGGTGGAACCATACATACCGAAATCGTAGCTCTTGGTCCAGAAATCCACCCCGCCCTCGAGCGCCAGGCTCGGGACGATTTCGCCCAGGTCCATCAGGGCGCCGAGGATGAATGTGCTGCCCATATCATCTTCGGGACTCACCAATCCGGCGTTGACTTCGAGTCCGCGCGGGCCGATGGCCGTTGCCTCACTCGAGCCGTAGCCGATCAAGAGAAGAGCGAACAACACGACAACCGAACAACGAGCTGCTTTTCCCATGAACTCCTCCTTCTGCTAACCACTCTGTGGGTCCAAGAACCCCCTGTGAACATCGGTACCCACGGACTTCGCCACAGTTCCTACAATGCGCCGGAGCATACCATATTCTGCCGGCGATGTCATGCGTCTTGTCGGGTTCTTGCATGAGGGGAGGACGGGGATGGGGGGCGGGATGTTAGCTTGTGTTCGAGGGGCGGCATGGTATCATCCCAGGACGCGGCCGGGTGCCCCGTACGCAGTTCCGGCCGGGTCTACCTCGAAGTGCCCGGAGGCCGTTCCGGGTGCACCCACGGAGGATTCGGTGGAACGCACGTCACTTGAAAGCCGGGATCCGAAGGGTGGTCCGGCGGGCGCCGGTTTCTGGATCACCACCGCGCTGCTTTCCGGAGCGGGTTCCATGGCCGCCGTCCGGTTCGCCACGCCTCTGACCGTGGACGAGAAATCCACGGCGGCCCTGATGTTCTTCGTTCTGCCGGCGGTTCTCATTTTCCTCCTGAGCGCTATCCATCGGCATGTCGGAACGGCCCTGGCGGTCTTACTCCCATTTGTATGGTTGGCGGCGGCGCGGGACGCGTCGGACGGCTTGTTCCTCTGGCTGGTTCCGATCCTGACGTCGGGTTTGATCCTGCTTGCCGGATGGCGTGCCGGCGGAAGGACCGTGAAGGTGGTTCCACCGGCCGCCTCTCTTGTCGTCGGATTGGCCGTCCTGATGTGGCCGGCTCCCGTCCGCCCTGCGGACGGAACGCGTGTTCTTCTGATCGGTATTGACGGAGCGACCTGGGCGGTGATCGACCCTCTGGTGCGGGAGGGGAAGATGCCGAACCTCGAGGGCTGCCTGGACGGCGGTCATCGGGCCAGACTCCGTACCCTGCCCTCGATGTTCTCGCCCCAGGTCTGGAGCACACTGGCGACCGGTTGTCCTCCCTCGATCCACGGCATCGAAGGATTCGACAACCTGCAGCAGGACTTCAGGGTCGGCCGGATCTGGGATCAGCTGAGAGCGGAGGGAAGGTCCTTCGGATTGTCGGGATGGTACTTCACCTGGCCGCCTCCTTCGGACCTTGGGGAGCGGGATTTCGTCATCCCGAGCACGCTGGCTCCCGATTCCCGGGCGTTTCCCCCAGAATACGGGTTCTACTGGCGGATCTGGGCGCGCGAGGTGTCGTGGCGACAAGAAAGCGTGTCGTACCTGGACATGGGTCTGAACGCGTTTCGACTCGGCGTTCGGCTGTCCACGCTGCGGGGGGCCGTGGTGGACGTAGCGGGGCGCCGTTTCGGGAATAGAACGCCTCTCGACCAGGCGTGGCGGAGCCGGAGGTTATCGGCCGCGCTGCAGGGGGACATCTTTGCGGGACTGGTCCGCTCCCGCCGACCCGAATTCGCCGCCATTCTTTTCAATCAGGTGGACAAGACCTCGCATTTGTACTGGAAGTTCCTGCGGCCCGATTCATTCCCCGAGGTTACCGAGGCCCAAGCCGAACGGTACGGCCTGGCGATTCACCAACTCTATATGGAAATTGACCGAAACCTCGGGAAGATCCTGAGGTCCGCCCCGACGGATGTGAGCGTCGTGATCGTTTCGGATCACGGCTTCCAGGCCATGGCCAGCAGAACGGCCGGACAATACTGTCGCATCCGGACGGAAAACGTGATTGCGGCGCTGGGCGCGACCGCTGACGTGTTCGGGACGAATCTGGATCAAAGAGTCTATCTCCGGGCGACAAGCACGTTGGAAGAGGAGCGCGAGCGGGTTCTGGCGGAGGTGGGTGGCGCACTTCGGGAAACCAGGGTTTCCGGAGAAACGAAACCCCTGTTCGAAGTCACGCGAGACGGCGGGACCCTGGTGGTCGGGATTGCTCCTCGGGATGCGGTTCCGATGGAGGCGGCCATCATACTGCAGGGCGAGAAACACCCCTTCAGAAGCCTGATCCGGGCCTCTGCGGTGGCCCGGTTCTCGGGCGTGCACGACGTCGACGGGATCTTCGTGCTATCCGGGCCCCTGGCATCGAACGCCGTCTTGTCGGACTCTCTGAACGTAGTCGACGTGGCCCCGACGGTTGCGGGGCTCCTGGGACTCCCGGTTTCCCCGGTGTGGACCGGTCGGCCCGCGTTGACCGGCCTCTCCGTTTCCGATCTGGGTGTGACCGAGTATCCCCTTCCCGGCCAGTCAGGGACTCCCCCTCCGGAGAAGAACCAGGAGCTGAGGGAGAAGCTCAAGGCCATCGGGTACCTGGAGTAACACGGACGATCCACGAGCTTTCGCTCTATGACCGGCGGCGCGCCCTCGTTGAGATCGTGGACGCGCCGAATGTGACCCCGGCGCGGCGGGAGCCGACGGATGGGGTGTGACTGCGGATGGAATCACGCAACCGCGAACGGACGGGAGGGAGAGACACGGGAATGAAAGTCATCGCCTTCAACGGCAGCGCGCGCAGAGATGGAAACACGGCGATTCTCGTCAATCATGTGTTTCGCGAGCTGGAGACCGAAGGGATCGAAACCGAGATGGTGCAGCTCTCGAAAGCGCCCATTCATGGCTGCATCGCCTGCTACGAGTGTACCGTCAATAAAGACAGGCGCTGCGCCGTGACGAAAGATGCCGGGAACGAATACATTGAGAAAATGCTGGAGGCCGACGGCATCATCCTGGCCTCTCCGGTGTACTTCACCGATGTATCGGCGGAAATGAAGGCGCTCATCGACCGCGCCGGCTTTGTCGCCAGGGCGAACGACCATATGTTTCGCAGGAAGATCGGCGCCGCCGTGGTGGCCGCCCGGAGGGGAGGGCAGATTCACACCTTCGATACGCTGAACCATTTCTTCCTGATCGGGCAGATGGTCGTCCCTGGGTCCATCTACTGGAATTTCGGACTAGGTCGAGACAAAGGAGACGTCGAGAACGATCCCGAGGGTCTGGAAACCATGAAGATTCTCGGCCAGAACATGGCCTGGCTGCTGAAAAAACTGAACCGGTAGGGGGCCGTTGGAGAACCTCCTCGCCCTCGACGCGGCCCGTCGGAACGGTCCGTCTGGGATAGGGTGACGGACTCACGGTCTTGACGGGCTCTTGGCCGGCGTTGTTTCCTCCAAAGCCAAGGGGGCGATTCGGGAACCGCCCCCATCGGCTTCAAGGAAGACCTTCGTGGAAGTACGGGACCGCCGCGCGTCGGAGCGAGTCGTTCGGCGAGTGTTACAGAGTCCTTTTCCATACGAAGCACCGGGAAACGGAGGGGCACCTCTGTCCCGTGTTCGCGGTCCTGGTCTGCTCCCTCACTCCTCTGCGCGGCGGCCCGCCTGTCACTCTCAAGTATCGTCCACGCGGCCCCAAACCGCATCGGCGAGAACTACGGTTTTCCGTCCTTCAAAGGAACGGTTTCGGGGCATCGTTTCTGCGCTCTGGACGGATGCGCCGTACGACAAATGTCGTACGCTCCCGCCGGCGGGAAGGTTGCACGCCTTTCGGGGACCTGCTATCCTGGCCCTAGGTGCGCGAAAGCGGCTCCCATTCCCGGAGGTTCTTGGATGCGAGAGATTCCCACGTGCTCCGATCTTGCTGCCCTCTTGAACCGGCGGAGCGCGGGAATTCTCACGGCGTGGACCAACAGGGTTCGTTCCATGCCGGACAGTCACTATCGGCAACGCTCGCGGGAGGAAGTCCGTTCGTGGCTGGCGGGTGGGCTGACCGCAGTCGCGAAGGCATTCGCCGGTGGAACCGCGGACCCTCTGGCATTGCACGTGAAGGAAGTCAGCCGAGTACGAGGCCGTTTGGGTTTCGACATCAGCGAGGTCATTGAAGCCTTGCTACAGCTGAAGGAGGTTGCTCTACCCTTCGTCCTCGACGAGTATGCGGGAGATATGAAGAGAACCGGCGAGGTGATTCATGCTCTCGACCTCGTTCTTCGGACCATGATCGGTATGTTTGCCTCACTCTATGCGCAGGGGATGCTGCAAACACAGGAGGCCGAAGACCGGCAGAAAATCGCTCAGGATCTCCATGATTCCGTCACGCAGTCGCTCTATGGGCTCACGCTTCACGCGGAAGCGGCCAAACGCCAGCTGGATGAGGGAAACACCGAGGGCACCGGCGCGCATCTCGGGGAACTCCAGAACGCAGCGCTGGATGCCCTGAAGGAGATGCGACTTCTGATCTTCGAGCTTCGCCCTCGTGCTCTCGAGAAGGAGGGGTTGGCGGCCGCGCTGCGGGCTCGCTTGGCCGCCGTTGAGGGCCGGGCCGGTCTCACGACCGAATTCACGTCTGAGCTGGCCGGTCGCCTGCCGTCCAATATCGAGAAGGGACTGCACGGCATTGCCCAGGAAGCGCTCAATAACATACTGAAACACGCGAGGGCCTCGCAAATCTCGGTCCGACTCAAGCCGTCGAGTTTGGGGGTCATCCTGCAGATCGAAGACAACGGCCACGGGTTCTCCGTTGCGGAGGGACGCGACAGGGGAGGGTTGGGTTTGCGAGGCATGGAAGAGCGGGCCGCCGAGATCAGCGCACGGTTCTCAGTCTGGAGTGAACCCGGGAAAGGTACGCGCATTACGGTAAGCGTACCCGTACCCTGAGGATCTTTGGAATCCTGTGGAGCTCCGACAGCTGGGGGCGGACGGTCGGCCGCATGAGATTCGCCGGATTCACGGTTGCCGTTGTTCCAGGCTCCGACGCGGGGGCGCGAAGGGTTTTCGTGGGCCGCCCGGGCAATGCACGCGCCCTTCTCGATGATTCGCGTCTCCCTCCGGCAAGGGCAGACAGTCTGGATTTGTAGATTCCGGCCCACATGGGAGGATGTGAAAGATGTCCGGCGAGACCATCACGGTGCTCATCGTGGATGATCATGAGATCGTGCGAAGCGGACTCCGCGCGCTCCTGGATACGGAGGACGGAATCGAGGTTGTGGGAGAAGCCGCGACCGGGAAAGACGCCGTGGAAGAGACCGAGCGCCTCAAACCCACCGTCGTCCTCATGGATCTGGTCATGCCGGAGATGGACGGCGTCTCCGCGATTCGTGAAATTCGCTCTCGCTGGAAGGACAGCCACATTCTCGTACTCACCAGCTTTGGGAGCGACAGCAAGCTGTTCCCGGCGGTCAAAGCCGGGGCTCTGGGGTACCTGCTGAAAGACACCAGTCCCCGGGATCTCGTGAAGGCAATTCGCCGGGCGGCGGAGGGGGAGTCTTCTCTGAATCCCACAATCGCCCGGCGGTTGCTCCGGGAATTCTCGCAGGAATCCGATCTCGTTTCCCCGACCGAACCCTTGACCGATCGCGAAGTCGAAGTCCTCCGCCTGATTGCGCGCGGTTTCTCCAACGAGAACATCGCACAGTCCCTCTTTATCAGCGATGCCACCGTCCGGACCCACGTAAGCAACATCCTCTCCAAACTCAACCTCACGAACCGGACCCAGGCCGCGCTGTATGCTCTCCGGGAAGGGTTGGCCTCGCTCGACGATATCGGTACGGCGGGCTAGAGAGCGAACATCCGAAAATGGAGCTCGGGACGAAGCGTTGGGAGCGTCCGGGCGCCCCTCTCCATCATTCGTCGTACGAGAACAGGCGTCGGAATCCCTCTTCCGGACTAGGAAAAACCATCCTGCGGGCCGATGTGGAAATATCGATCTCCTGAGATAGTGGAGGTTGTCGCTTGCGCCGTCGGTTCGAGCGGCGTGCATGGTCGGTGGTTCAATCGGATCTACGCGAAACGAGTTACCGGGCTCTCCATCAGGTGTCGCAGGGAACCAGAGGGGATTACCACTTCACGCTTTGTTGTGGCGTGGTCCTCGTTTCTCGTGAGAAACGAGGGCAGAAGCCGGAGAGCCCGGTTGTTCTTTCTGCCCAGGGGGGCATCGGGCCTGCATTTCATGCAGGCCCGATGCCATGTCCGGGTTTCATCTCGAGTGTCAATCCGTGACATCTGTGGCCGAGGCTTTTTGTTTCGGCCGTCTCCCCGCCAGCTTCGCCACCACGAAACCCAGCACGAACCCGATCAAAAGGTTGACCAGCACGAGGACCACCAGAGACATCTCGATTTCCCAGAACAGCAGCTGAAACTGCGTCGGATCCGTGTTCTGGAGCAGGATCACCAGCGCCAGAATGGTCACGATCAGTAGAATGATGACTTTAGGTTTCATCGTACGTCTCCCCGCGCAATTCGTGAGACTTCGATAATCGTCGGAATCCGATTCCAATGTATATGGCTAGCACGATCCATATGAGGACCAGGGCTAGATTGAACATGGCGAACTGTCCTGTTCTGAAAGCGAGCCACGTGGTCCCCAGGTAGACGACGAGGGCGGACAGAACATCGCCGGCACGGTGGAACAGAGTATCGATCGCCTGTTTCGCCTTGTACTTCTGTTCCCGGGTCGTGGGCAGAAACAGCACGCCCCGAAGCGTATTCTGAAGTGAGTAATCCGTGGCGTTCTCGGCGGTCTTGATGGCCCGGATCACCGCCAAGACCGGATAGACCGCCATCATCAGGTAGCCGCCCAGCGCGATCAAGGGAAGGACCAGAAGAGCGATCCGAACGCCCACGTACTTGATAATCCGGGACACGAGAAGCAGTTGGATCGCGAGGCCGACAGCGTTCACGATCTGGTAGAAATCCGAGTAGAATTTCCCGATGAAGGCCGTTTCGCTGAGGCCGGGGTCCAGGGCGATGGCCTCGGCCGCCGCACGCGTGATCACCCGGCCGAGGATGTACTCCCCCGTCGTGTTCACCCAGTTGAGGAAGAGGATCATGAGGGCGATAAGGAGAAGATATCGATTCCGGAACACGAGACTGTAGGCGCCCTCCGTGCCTATGGGTTCTTCGATCTCGCGGGCGGCATCCGCCGGACCCTGCTTCTGCCGGCGGGTCTCGCGCGTATCGATGACGTTCGTAATGAGCAGGCTCAAGACCAGTATCGCCGCGGCAAGAAGAAGCAGCTGGTAGGGCCCGATCGGCTCCATCAGCCTTCCGGCGATGGTGGGCCCCACGACGGCCCCGGCCGAGGCGCCGAAGGCGACAATGGCGAACAGGCGTTTCCCCTGCTCGGGGGTATAGAGATCATTGGCGAAAGACCAGAATTGCGCCGGGACGGAGACGTTGAAGATCCCGATCCACAGAAAGAAAGCGACGCCCAGCGGGATGTCGAATCGAGCCAGAAGATAAAAGACCGGGAGGCAGGCGACGAAGAACAGGGTGACCAAATTGATCAGGCGGCGCCGGGGCATGCGGCTGGCCAGAGCTGCGTACAGGGGAACGAACCCCAGAAGGAGGATCGCCTGTCCGGCGGACATGTACGCTTTGAGCTCGGCACCGCCTCCGGCGAGAATCAGGGCCTCCCGGACGGGCTTCATGATGTAGTACGAGGTCAGAATAAGAAAGATGTTGAGGGTCAGAAGAAGGGCGGTCGGGCCTTCCCCGCCGCGGACGCCAGCGAAAAGCCCGAGGAACCGCTCCAGTCCACTCCTCGATTTCTCGTTCATCGGCTTTCTCCCTACGGCTCCTGCCCGACGCGTTCTACCGGTCCAGAGCAATGATGTCCCTGCGGGCCCGAGAGAGGTAGACCCGCACCGGAGAGCTCCATCTCCGACCCCGGTTTACCTGGCACTCGACGGCAAGGAAAGGATACTCGCTGGGACCGGCATCGTCCAGAACGCTTCTCGCTTCAGGCCCGTCTGCCGGGATGACCGTCTCCTCCAACGCAAACCAATCCGTCCAGCCGCCGTTTGACCGATCCACACGGGCCGCCGCCAGCCGGACGCGATACCCGGCCCGGGTTCCCGGATAGATCCCCCGCTCCGCGCCCAGATCATGAAACTCAATCCGGTTCCCGGAATAGACGAAGAAATCCAGGGGCGCGACCCGGTCGAAGAAATAGCGGGCGATCTTGTCCCGACGCTCTCCCAGGACGCGCGCCACGTAGCGTGTGGCTTCGGGGTTTCGGAAGCCGGCCTGCTCGACGATGGCCCGGAGATGTCCATCGGTGAAGGCGGAGATGATCTTGGCGGCCCAATATCCGTCCCGGTCCGTCAGGTTGGCGAAAGCCGAGTTGGGCTGGACGGGTTTGAACCCGGTGAGTTCGAACTCTCGACTTTCCAGATACCCAACTTCATCGACACCCTCGGGGCGCTTCAGACGTCGCCAGGGATCCTCGTAAAGCCCGAGGGCCAGAGCGCGGTGTACCATAGCCTCAGGATCGAACGTGTACTCGTAGTTGTACCGTGGGATCAGCCCCTTGGCGCCGGCGCCCAGCGTGCTGGCGAAATCAATCAGATGGTGACGGACGTAGCCGGTGCCGCCGTCCCCTACGAACGTATCCAGCGAGTTGTGCTGTTTGGTGTCATGGTGACCGAGCCAGGCGGAAAAGACGGCCAGTCCTCTCAGCTCGCGGCGATCTTCGTGACGAACAAGGTCGTTGGGATCATCCTTCCGGCGGCCGTGGTAGTCGAAGGGGCCGATCGGCGTTCCCTCGAGATACTTGCTCGAGATGGCGTGGATCCTGCCGTCGGGAAGGCGGTCCACCTTGGTGAAAATCCTGCCCAGATCGTCCTCCGTCATGGAGCGCCGGGAACCATCCTCCGTCTTGATCTTGACATCCTCGCCCAGGACGAGATCGTTGCGATCGAAGATCACCACGGCGTCGTCGGGGACGTTGTATCCGGCGGCGTAGAGGATCCGGTCACAGATGACCCCGGCTCCCGTCGTCATTCCCAGATGACCGGGCGGGTCAAACTTGATGAGATAGGCACCGCCGCGGGCGTCCCGAATCGAGAATCCGTGCGTCACGCCCTGGGTTTTCGCGCTGACGACAGTCCACTTCCCTGTGCGATCCGGACCCGACCCGGTGCCCGCACCTCGGGCGACCCTCTCGGGCGACAGGGGAAACAGGCCGATCCGGTTCGTGAACCATGTGGAATTCGGCACCTCGTCCAGCGTGTTGACGTTGGCCGCCGCCGCTACGGGATCCCCACCGAAGACGGTACCCACCCTGCGGATCAGCCGTCCGGGATGGGTCAGCCGCTGGATCGGCAGGACAAGGGAGTCGTCGACGTAGTCCCAGATCAGGTTGGGATCGCGCTCGCGCGGCTCGGGAATCGGACGACGGTCATCCTCGTACCACACCACGGGCCCATCCACGAGCGGCTGAGGGAATCCCGCCGCGGGTAGGAGAACTGCCAGAAGAATCACAACGGCAAAGATGCGTCTATTGTGCATCGATCACACACCGATTCCGAGAGCCTGGAGCCGAAATTCAACTGCGGTGGCCCGGGTCACCCGCGCTACCGCAAAGCCACCTGGTCGCGTCCATGAATCAGCCCGTACTTGGCGAACTGAAAGATCTGATCCGCACTCGCCCGAACCACCATCTCCTCGTCGCTCCACCCGATTTCCAGTCGGCCATGAAATCCGCCACGAGAGGCAAGGCGGACGCCGAAACCGTAGGAAGACGTGAGATGACCCGTCGAAAGTTCGTCCGCGTCGTTGAACACCTGTCCCACATCTGAAAAGAGATACGTGTCCGCGCCGATTCCATCGGCGTCCGTGAGTGCCCAGAGGGGCCAACGATATTCCACCGAAACGCCCGTAATGCCCCGCCCGCGCCACCGGAAATTCCTGAAGCCCCGGAACACATCGGGGTCGTCGTTGGTCAAGTGTCTCTGGAACGGAAGCTCGTCCCATTCGGCCGTCTTGATCCAGGTTACATACTCCCGGAAGGCCAGTCCCTGTTTTGAATTCCAGAGGGGGAGGAACTGCTCGAGATCGCCCCGGAAAGTCCAGAAGGAGGCGTTTCCATCCTGGACTTCCTCAAAATAGGATGCCTTGAATCGCTGAATTCCACCCTCCAATGGCCGCCCCGTCTCCCGGGTCGTGTCCCGGGTCAGGCCAAGACTCAGCGTGATTCCTTTGGAGCGCTCTCCGTATCCGAGAGGCGCCGATGCGAAGCGGTCTGGAATCGAAGCATTGTCCGCATCTCCCGGAGCACGTGCGCCTATGGCGGAGTAGAGCGCCAGGGCTTCGGCCTCGAACCCCAGGGCCGTCCCGCGGCGAACACTCAGCCCCGCCCAGCCCGCCTCCTGTGTGTAAAACGATTCGTTCGCCTCCAGGGCCCCGGGCCCGGTTCCGAAGTACCGCGCGTTGGGGCGCAGTTTGTAGCCCACGCCGACGACGTAGCCGGTGGCCTCACCCTCGCGGATGTGAATCCCGAGAGACCCCCAGTGAGTGCCGGTCGTGGTTGATCTCCAGCGGAGTTTGAGACGACTGCCGGGAGCCGTGAATTGATCGTTGGACAGTGTGAACCCACCGCCCAGCCCCGACAGTCCGTCGAACTGAAAACGAGGTCCAATCCGGTAGGAACCGATCTGAATGTTCGCCAGTTGGAGAGCTCTCCCCAGCCAGCGGTGCTCGTCCATATAGATGACGGACACCTTGACGCCCGTGGTGAGAATATTGAAAGGAACACCCACGATTCGGTAGGGAGCGAGTAGAACGTGCTCCCAGACAGCTTTCGATCGCGGCCGGATCATGACGGTAACGGAATCACCCGTGGACGGGATCTCTCCCCAGTAGCTCGATCCGGATCCGTCGGCCTTCGCTCTGCTGGAACGGGAAGGGTCGGCGTGTGCGGCGGTCGCTGAGGTGTCCCCCGGACGGATTCCGGTGAACGCCACGATCATCAAAAGCAGGATCGAGATACGGAGCGCTGCGGATTGTCCGAACCCGGCGGACGAAGCAATTGCCAGGCCAGTCCTGAGCATGTATCTTGACATACAGTCGGGACCTTGGTTACTCAGTTGCCCGCGCGCCCCGCATCGCAGACATCGCGATCGAAGCGGCTGGAGACGCGCGAATGAGGGGTACGTTATGCATACTACCTGGAAGCGACGATCCAGAGCAATAGACTTCTCGGTGGTCGTCTTGGGCGCGTTGCTCAGTCTCGCCTTCACCTGGCCGTGGGATTCCCTTCGGATCTGGCCGGAAACCTCTGACATTCCCGTGGCTCCCCTCGACCACGCGACCCTGGAGGACCGACTGCAGCATCTCAGTTGGGATATCAACGCCGGTTACCGATTCGTCGTGTATGGGGACCAACGACCCCTGGCGGATCGAGATTGGCGGAGACTGGTCGCACACGTCGCCGTCATGAGACAGATCGATGAGCGATTGCTCTTCATTCTCGACACGGGAGATATTGTGGGAGACGGCGCGCACGGCGATCAGTTTGCTATGCTCCGGGATATCCTCAGCCCCGTGAGCGACCTGCCGTACCTGGTGGCCGTAGGAAATCACGAGCTCGAAAGCAACCGGCCCTGCCCTGCCCGCGCGAACACGGCCACGTTTCTCAGCTATCTTTCTTCCGACTTCTCGGTGGACCAGATGTACTACCGGAAGGATATCGGGCCGGTACGATTTCTCTTTCTTGATACTACAGACCTGCTCCGGGGCGACTCGGGCAAACTCAAGAGCCCTGCCTGCCCGGCCGAGGACAGTCGGGCCGAGGCACAAATGGCCTGGCTGATCGAACAACTGGAAAACGATGACCGAGGGCCCGATGCGACCACCGTCGTCGGGATGCACTGCCCGTTTGTCCAGTCCTCCAAGAAACATCGCCGAGATGCCGTTACCCTCTGGCACTATGTTTATGCGGGGCGGACGCTCCCGGATATCCTCCTCGACGGCGGGGTCGACCTCGTCCTGGTCGGCAATACGCATACCTACGAGCGGTTTCTGCTGGGACGCACCGATGGGAGACAGATGCACCACGTCAATCTTTCCGGCCGCCCGCGGACCAACATCCACCTGTTTCGGGACTGGACCCGGTGGCCCCGGGACATCTCCGGGAAGGAGAGGGAATGGCTCTCCAAGAGGGGGTGGGGAGATCTGGGGGGCTGGAAGATTGTCCAGGAAGAGGTCATGCTGGATGACGCTGCGAACCAGTTCGCGCTGATCCATGTGGATTCCGGCGGAGGATTGACCCTGGAGATGTTCTACCTGGATGCGGACGAACCATCCGGGCTTCGACGGACTCGGGGGGTTCGCATCAAGTGAAAGCGAAAGGCGGTGGGACGATGTGTCCATCGGATTCGGTCATGCATTCTCGTTTGCGGCCGCCCTCGGATCTCTCCGAGATCCCAATCCCTCCAGAGTTGGACGATATTGTACTGAGATGTCTGGAAAAGAAGGCCGAGGATCGGTTTCAGAGCGTCTCGGATCTGGAAGCGACGCTTCGGGATCTTTTCTTCGAAGATCCTTGGGACCGGGCTCGGGCGCGTGAATGGTGGCAGCTTCACGGCGGTATGGAAAGTCCGTCGAACGCGGATATCGAATGAATCCCTTGCGCACTCTGGGTCATTGGCTCGACATTCGGCCGGGCGAGGTCCGGCCGGCCGGGCTCTCGGTTCTCGGAGCCTTCTTCGTGATGGCCTTCATCACGCTCGCCCGAGCGCTTCGTGAGGCCGTATATCTGACGACCTTTGAAGTACGAACCCTTCCCTACATCACGGCGGCCTTTGTCATCCTTAGTTTCCCGGCCGTTGGCCTGTTCACGCGCCTTCTCTCCTGTCGCCCTCCGCGGCGAGTCATGTGGCTCGTGGTCCTGATCCTCATTGGCGGACTCCTGGGAATCTGGCCCTTTGCGTCCGGCGGTGAAGGGACGTCGTTCAGAGTAACAGTGGTTGTGTTCTACCTGTGGACCGGCTTGGGAGGGCTCCTGGTAACCTCGGGATTCTGGATCATCACGTCGGAGTGTTTCGCTGTACGGGGCGCGAAGCGGCTTTTCGGTCTCATCGGTGCCGGAGGAACGGCCGGCGTGATGGTGATGGGTATCTCGTTAAACTGGATTACCGAGCAACTGGCTCTCATCTGGCTGCTTCCCGTGCTCGGGGGGCTGCTTGCACTCTTCCTCGTGGTACAGTTGTTTCTGCCGCCGCCCCAGAGCACCCGAGAAGGGTGTGAGGAGGAAGCCGCCTCGGACCGGACGTCTCTTCCCGAAACACTAGGCCTGGTCTGGAGATCTCCGCACCTGCGTACAATTGCGATCGTCGTCTTCGTGGCCGCCGCGGCGAGCGCCATCGTCGACTACCAGTTCAAGGAGCTGGCGCGGTTACGGATCGACAACGACGCGGAGCTGGCCGGTTTCTTCGGCGCCTTCTACGGATGGACGGGAGGGATCGCGCTGGTGATACAGCTCATCGGGGCCGCACGCATTATGGCCCTTGCCGGAATCGGCTCGGGTCTCTCGATTCTTGCACTGTGCCTCCTGCTGGGGTCAGGCGGGCTTTTGATCCTACCGGCTCTCGCTCTGGCCACGCTGGTTCGCGGCGCCGACAATGCCCTCCGGAAAGCCGTACACAGGCCATTGATCGAATTTCTCTATGTTCCGATTCCGACCATGCTCCGGCGCAAAACGAAGACGTTCATCGATTCCATTGTGGACAGTGCGGCCGAAGGGTTCGGCGCCGCGGTGGTGCTTCTGTGGGTGACCCTTCCGGGCCTTCCATCGAGGTACCTGTCCGTCTTCGCGGTTTTGCTGGCGGGGTGCTTCCTGTATTTCTGCAGGACCATGGGACGTGAGTACTTCAAGACGATTGTGGCGCAGCTTAAGCAAGGAGACGCGGTCGCCGAGGGGATGCTGGACGAGGCAAGAGGACGAGAGAGAGACCTGCTGGGCGCGACGTGGACTCAGATGGACGCCCGTTCGCTGATCACGGAAGGGGGACTCCGGGCGGAAGATATCGAGAAGCTCGTGGCGCCGGAAGGCGACGGGGCAAAGGAGAGGGTCCGTCCCGATGTGCTCGAGCCATTGACGTCCGCCCACGCGGAAACGGTCCTTCAGGCCTCGGGGGAAGCCACTGAGGGGGGGGCGGAGGACCTGCACGCGCTGGTCCGCCTGCTGGCGAGGGATGCCGTTTCGAGGCGGGCGACCGAGGTACTCGTAGGAATGGGAGAGGCGGCCGTTCCGGTGCTGGCACAGTTCATCCGAGACGAGAGCGGCGATTTCGTGATCCGGCGGCGGATTCCTCGGGTCTTGGCCGAGGCAGGGGGAACCAACGCGGACGACGCGCTTCTGGATTCCTTGGTAGCCGTTCGATTCGAGATTCGATATCGGGCGGCCATTGCCCTGATCAAGAGACGGAAGCATGGTCTTCCGGAATCGAACCGGGGGCGGGCCGCGAGAATATGGAGCGCGATTCGAAAGGAAATCAGCCGGGGGCGTCCCGTGTGGGAGCTCCAGAAGCTGCTGGACGGGTTCGAATCGACCGAAGATGATCTTGTTGTTGCCCGCGTGGGAATTCGGGGAGAACTCAGCCTGGAGCACACGTTTCGCATGTTGAGTCTTGTTCTGGATCCGGAGCCGGTGGTTGCCGCCTTTCACGGAATCGTTCTGGAAGACGAGAACCTCAAGAGCTATGCGCTCGAATACCTGGAGCAGGCGCTGCCCGCCGACGTGCGCCGGAGGCTGTGGTTGTTCATCGGAGACGTCAGTGAGTACCAGAAAGAAAAAGCGCGAAGACCGATGGGCGAAGTTGTCAATGATCTGATGACGACGCGAGCGACGCTCTTTGCCGGGGAGAAGGAGCGGGAAGCGTTGAGGAAAATGCTGGAAGACAAGGAGTGAGATGCAAAGCGAGAGGGATGGATTGCCTTCTGAAAAGGGAAAGTCCCCTGAGAGGGCCACTCGTACGATCTGTGACCGGGGTTGTCGCTTTGTCACTCGGTGGTCGCGACGCTACCTTCGGCTTCGTCGGCGATGGCACGGACCATGTCGCTGAAGATGAATCTGTGGATGGGATAAAGGAGGTGCCAGTAGAGGAGTCCGGCCAGGCCTCGAGGTGCGAACAGGGCCGTCTGAATCAGCCGCGCCCCACCGCGTTCCGGCATGACTTCCCACTGCATCCAAGCTCTTCCGGGAACTTTCATTTCCGCGCGGAGACGAAGCATGGTGTAGTAGGAAACGGCCTCCACGCGCCAGAAATCCAGTGATTCGCCGGGCAACAAGTCCTGAGGATCCCGTCTTCCGCGGCGAAGGCCCGGACCCCCGACCAGCTTATCCAGCCACCCGCGAATTTCCCAGACCCAGTTCCAGGCCAGCCAGCCCTTGTCCCCTCCGAGGCTCGTGAAAACGTTGAAGACGTGTTCGGGCGGCGCTCCCACGTGCACGGTACGAACCTCGCGTATCATTCCCTCCAGATCCCTCAGCTCGTAGGTCGGCGCGCCCCCGAGGGAACTGCTCCAGCGGGTTTCCACTTCCCCGCGCCGGATCCGCCAGAGCGCCAGCTCGACCGCTTCGCGGTAGGACATGGGTGTGATCTCCGGGAATCGCTCGCGGGCACGGGACGTGTCGGCAAGCACCGGCGTCACCACGCCCTCAATGAGGGGAACGGCCAGGCGGTTCGGAATGGGCGTTACCAGGCCGACCCATCGTGCCGCGAGAGTGGGGGCGAGGATGGAGGTGGGAAGGATCACTCTCCGGTATCTGCGGATTTCCGCGTAGACCGTCAGCATGCGGCCGAAGGGAAGCGGAGCCGCCCCCACATCCACGATGCCGGCGGGCCCGCGATTTAGTGCCAGGAGGAGGTAGTTGATGATGTCCCGAATCGAAATCGGCTGTACCTCGTTTCTCATCCATTTGGGTGCAATCATGAAGGGAAGTCGTTCGACGAGATACCGAACCATCTCGAAAGAGGCCGAGCCGGAACCAATAATGGGTCCGGCCCGGAAAATCGTAATGGGAAGCGCGCTCTGCAGAATGTCACCCACCTCAGCGCGGCTCTTCAGGTGGGCCGAGACATGTTCGCCCCTTGGGAGCAGTCCTCCGAGATAGATGACCTTGGAAATGCCGGAGGCCGCGTCGGCGAAGTTGAGGGCCGCCCGGCGGTCGAGATCTTCGAACGCCTTCCCCGCATACATGGAATGGACCAGATAGTACGCAGCCTCGATCCCCTCCAGGGCGGGGGGCAATGAACTCGGCTGCAGAAGATCGCCCTCGAAGACCTCAACGTCGCGTTCCCAGGGGCGCCGTGCAATGCGGGTCGGATCCCGTACGAGGACACGGACGGTGTGGCCCCTCTCCAACAGTCGGGGAATCAGCCTGCCGCCGATGTACCCGGTGGCTCCGGTAACCAGTACGCGCATGCTCAATCCACATCATTGCAGAGAATGGGCGAACGGACGGCAGCGGCTTCTGCGGTCCGTGTCCTGTCCCACCTTCGCTTGTACGGTATTCGAGACCGGCTGGCAAGTTGTATTCATGGCCTGCGGCCACCGAACGGCCTTTACAAGCAGGCGCACCGGCTGCTAGCATGTCCTCCAGCCGTCCAGGATAAGTCCGGGAGAGACTGGAATGACGCCCGCAATGCGAGTGAGAAAAGCCGAGAGAGCATCGTCCTCCGGAGTCGGTACGGCGGTCCCCGTGTCAACGGGCCTTCCGCAGGACATGATCGAGGAATCATCGAAGCGATTGGGCATCGCGGCCCTCATCTACGCCGTCACCTTTTCGTTGGCCTACTACGGCTCCGCGTTTCCCGTCTGGATCAGGCTGGGGACGGTTGGGGAGAATCTCCTCGCGATGCAATCAATGGTCGCCATGATTTCCATCGTGGCGTCGCTCGTCATCTTCGCCCTCTCGCTGAATGTCAAGGTCTGCCCCGAGGTCCATCTCAACCTGGGATTGGTGTACCTGGTTGTCGGGTCCTTCGGGATTTCGGTGACCGAGTTCTGGGGCGTGTTTCCCGAGTGGAGTCCTCAACTCCTCGAGAGCATTCGCTTCTTCGGGATCCCCTGGGAGTGTGTGTGGATCATCATCTTCCCGATCGTCGCGCCGAACCGGCCCACACGGACTCTTATTGCTTCACTGGCCGCCGCCTCCACAGGTCTCGTGGTCACGTTTCTCTCGAAGTCTTACGGGGGAACGAGTCCGGATGCGCCCTACATGTTCTTCGTTCGCTATTTTCTGTTCTCGACGTACCTGTGCGCCTTCCTTGCGTATTTCGTCAGTACCGGTATTCAGAAACTGGGCAGGAACATTCGGGAGGCTCGGGAGATCGGGAGCTACCGACTGGTCAAGCCGTTGGGCCGTGGTGGAATGGGAGAGGTCTGGCGAGCGCGTCACCGAATGCTTGCGCGGCCGGCGGCCATCAAGCTGATCCGCCCCGAAGTCCTGGGGTCCGATGAAACGATGCGAAAGACCTTGCTTCGCCGGTTTGAGAGAGAGGCACAGGCGACCGCATCGCTCGAATCCTATCATACGATCGATGTCTATGACTTTGGCGTCACCGACAACGGATCCTTCTATTATGTGATGGAGCTTCTCGACGGGATGGATCTGGATTCCCTCGTGAAGCGATTCGGACCGATTTCTGCCGAGCGGGCGATTCACTTCACTCGCCAGGTGTGCCACTCGCTGATGGATGCCCACGAGAACGGAATGGTCCACCGGGACATCAAACCGGGGAACGTCTTCGTTTGCCGTCTCGGCCCGGATCATGATTTCATCAAGGTCCTCGACTTCGGTCTGGTGAAGTCCTACAGCGATCCCCGAGAGGGAGACACGCAGCTCACGGTTCAGGGCCTAGCTCCCGGAACCCCGGGGTTCATGGCGCCGGAGATGGCCATGGGCAAGGGAAACGTGGACGGGCGGTCCGACATCTATGCCCTGGGATGCGTCGCCTACTGGCTGGTGACGGGTGAACTGGTCTTCGAGGGAGATACGCCGCTGGCCGCAGTGCTCCATCACGTGCAAACGGATCCGATCCCGCCATCCCAGAGAACGGAAATGGAGATTCCCGAGTCCCTAGAGCGCGTCATTCTCTCGTGTCTCGAAAAAGACCCGGCCAAGCGTCCCCAGAGTGCACGCGAACTCGATGCCCGGCTCACACAGTGCGAAACGATGCGGGCCTGGACGCGAGAAATGGCCGAAGAGTGGTGGACACTTCATCTGCCTCGAACGAAGACAGTCGATGAAAACGGCGACGAATCCGAGGCAGAAAGTGTGACACCGGCCGAGCGGTGACAGGGCGAAAGAGTTGCGGCTGGCAAGTTGAGGGCGCGAACGCATGGAGGGATGGGGGAGTTCCGGTCCCGCTCGAAGTGTACTCAGTGGATTTTTTCGAAGACCAAGCAGGCGAGATTCATCAGGGATCTGATCCCGAGGGCGGTTGCGGTGCGATCGTAGCCCCGGGCCAGCTGTTTGAGGAGCGGCTGGGGCAGGTAGGACTCGATTCCCGAGTGGAAGGTCACCTCGACCCGGCTCAGTCCGGCAGATTCGAAGGTCTCGACCAGTTCGTCGACGGATCCGTACGCGAAGTGGGTTTCCCATGCTTCATCTCCACGAATCACTCGGTGGAGCCACAGCGGTGTGTGCCGCGTCACCAGGGCCACGGGCGAGGAGGGATTCGAAACAGACGTCACGAATCGGCACGAAGGTTTCAGAATTCGGTGGATCTCGTGGGCGGCCCGGTCGATATCGGGCACGTGTTCCAGTACGAAATTCGCGAAGGCCGCGGCATAGGTTTCCGAAGGGATCGGGCTCATGTCTTCCGCTGCGCAGCGAAAACAGCGATCCACGGAAGGATGATCGATCTCGCAGGGCTCCACGTCCGCACGATCACAAACGAAGCGGCATTCGGCCGCGGCCAGCTGCTGCTCGATGGATGGATTGCGGCCCGCGCCCACGTTTAGGATGCGGGGCGGGTGCGCGCGCTCCCCTTCCGGATTCCTGAGAATCCCGACAAGGTGTTCGACGAGACGCGCTTCGGCGGCGGCCGATTGCATGACGAATGCTCCTCCGGCACGGCGACGTTAGCAGGTGAGAGGAGCGGATGTCAACCGGCCGGAGCAGATCCGGAACCCGAGAAAAGATCCCGGTTGTTCCCCGGCGAGGCCGACGAGGGCGGAAAGAGGAAGCGGTTGGCTCCTATTCGATGTACCCGAGGCTCTCCAGCTGCGCGCGAATGGCGGCGTGATCTTCCTCCACATCGAAAATCCGGTGGCGTGTGAATCGGACCCGCACCTGCTGGCCGGGATGGCGGACGGCGGCCCGACCTCGATTCTTGACCTCGACCGCACGCACCGTCAGCCCGGCGATGTCGATCTCCTGTTCGTACCGATCGCCGCGGTAGCGGATTTCACGCACAACGCCGTCCAGGCCATCGATGGCAACACCGCTGGTCAGCTCCACGTCTTCGGGGCGGACCAGCATGACCACTTCGCCGTCGGGGAGAGACGTCCGAACCGGCGTCATGTGGGCGCGGTTGGCGCCCAGCCAGAGAACGCCCTCGTGCACGTATCCTTCGATGACGTTGACGTTTCCGATGAAGCTGGCAACGAATTTGTTGCTCGGGTGATCATAGATCTCTTCAGCGGTTCCGATCTGGTCGACGCGTCCCCGGTTGATCACGACGATTTGATCGGAGATCTCGATGGCTTCCTCTTGGTCGTGAGTGACGAAAATCGTGGTTGTCCGGAACTCGCTGTGCAGCTGGCGGAGCTGGGTGGCTAGGTTTCGGCGCACTTTTGCATCCAGCGCGCCGAAAGGCTCATCCAGAAGCAAGACGCGAGGACGGGGGGCGAGCGCCCGGGCGAGGGCGACGCGTTGGCGCTGGCCGCCCGAGAGCTGCGACGGGTAGCGGTCCTCGTACCCTCGAAGCTGAACCAGATCCAGAAGCTCCAGAACCCGCTCGCGGACGTTGCGGCGTGCCCACTTGCGGATGTCGAGACCGAAGGCGATGTTCTTCTCCACGGTCGCGTGCTTGAAGAGAGCGTAGTGCTGAAATACGAAGCCGACCCCGCGCTGGTGGACGGGGTGGCCGGTGACGACCTGCCCATCAAGGAGGACCTCTCCGGTGTCCGGTTCCTCGAGTCCCGCGATGATTCGAAGAATCGTACTCTTGCCGGATCCACTCGGACCCAACAGGGCGACCAGATGTCCCCTCGGGACGGCAAAGGTGACGTTATCCGCCGCAAGGTGACCTTCCTGCTCCCCTCGCGAGGGAGGAAACCGCTTGGAGACGTCTTTGACGAGAATGCCCATCGTGGCTCTCCATCCCGGCGGGATGCCGGTACAGGGCCGTTCTATGTTCTCCCGGCCTCGACCCTTTTCTTCATCAACTCCATGAACACAAGTAGACAGAAGGACGCGATCGCGAGAACCAACGAGGCGGCGAACGCTCCCGCGTAGTGAAAGTCCGTGAACTCCTGGTGGATGTGGAGCGTGGCGGTCTGCGTCTTGCCGATGATGCTACCGCTCACCACCAGCACGGCGCCGAACTCGCCGAGGGCTCGAGCCACGGTGAGCGTGACGCCGTACGCCAGTCCCCAGCGAATCGAGGGGAGGGTGACTTGCCAGAATGTCTGCCACGCGTTGGCACCGAGTGTCCGGGCGGCTTCCTCCTGTTCGAGACCGCACTCCCGGAGAACCGGCACGACCTGCCGGGTGACGAAGGGCAGAGTAACGAAAATCGTTGCGAGCACCATCCCCGGGAGCGCGAATACGATGCGGATCCCGCCCGACTCGAACCAGCGCCCCAACCACCCGTCCGATCCGAAGAGAACGATGAACATCACGCCCGCCACGACGGGCGACACCGAAAACGGCAAGTCGACGATGCCCTCGAGAAGGAGCTTGCCGCAGAATCGTTGACGGGCCAACACGAGGGCCAAGATCGTCCCGAACACGGTGTTGATCAACACCGAGGCGACGGTGATACCGAGCGTCAGCGAGAATGCATGTCGAGCTGCGGGAGCCCCCAGGGCCTCCATCGACGCCGAGAGTCCTTCCTGCCAGGCCCCCCGCACCAGCGTCCCGATGGGAAGGAGGATCAGGACGGCGAACCACGCCACAACGGCGAAAATCAAGATCCCCCTCGCCCGGGGAATCCGCCGCGCGAACGCCGCCACCCACGGACGCAGCGCGTACACCCTGGACTCACTCCCCCGGGAAGGGGTATCGACACTACTCATCGCGCTTCCTCCCCAAGCGTTGAAGCAGGTTCAGGGCGATCAGCACGATCAGGGAACCGGCCAGCAGGATCACCGACACCCCGAGGGCACCCAACGGATTGTCGCTCTCCACCTCGCCGTAGATGAATACGGAGGCCACCTGGGTTCTCATCGGGATGTTGCCGGCCACCATGACGACCGATCCGAACTCTCCGAGCGCACGACTGAACGAGAGGGCGGCGCCGGTGAGTACGGCCGGAAAAATGGAGGGCAGGATGACCTTTCTGAACACGGTCCACCGGCGAGCGCCCAACGTGGCCGCCGCTTCCTCCATGTCCCTGTCGAGTTCCATGAGGACGGGCTGGACGGCGCGAACGACGAAAGGAGACGTGACGAAGAGAAGCGCGAGGACAATGCCGGGTTTCGCATAGATCACCTCAACGCCGTGTGCGGAGAGGAAAGTCCCGATGGAGCTCTGCGGCCCATAGAGAACGACCAGCATCAGCCCGGTCACGACGGTCGGGATGGCAAAGGGCAAATCGATCAGGGCATTGACCACCGATTGCGCGGGAAACCGGTACCGCACGAGTACCCATGCCGTAAGGGTCCCCATCAACACGTTGATGATCATCATGGCCGCCGCCATCATGAGCGTCAGCCGAAGGGAGAACAGCGCCTCGGGCCTCGTCATCTCCTCCCAGACGCGGTGAAGGCCGCCGCCGCACGCCCGTGTGGTCAAGGCGACGATTGGCAGTGCCACGAACAGGCCGATGTAACCGAGGGAGATTCCCCTGAGGGCAAGATCCGAATGCTGCAGCCACCGGGGCCGTTTCCCGGCTCCGCCGGGCTCTCGGATCGCGTGAGAAGACACCGTGCTATTCCTCCGCGAGTTCTTGGGTGATCCGGGTCCAGATTCCGCCGCGACCATAGATGTCTTTCCTCACCTGGGTCCAGCCGCCCAGGTAATCGATGTCGAACAACAGGGGTGGGTCGGGATAGATCTCCGAGAATTCCTTGAGAATCTCGGGATGTGCCGGCCGGAAGCCGTATCGCGCATAGGCGCGTTGCGCTTCATCCGTGTGACAGAATAGGACGAAGGCTTCGGCCAGTTCCCGGACCCCGTGTCTGTCGGCGTTCTTGTCGACAACGGCAATGGGGTTCTCGATGAGAATGGTTGATTCCGGAATCAGTAGAGGGAACTCTCTACCCTGAATCCTCCGAAGAAGGATTTCGTTCTCGTAGGTAAGAATGGCGTCGCCGACGCCGCGTTCGAAAGTCGTCACGGACAGCCGTCCCGACTTATCCATGACTTTGACTCTCCTCTGGATGCGTTTGAGCAGATCCCGGGCAAAGCCGGGATCGGCTCGGCCGGTTTTCTTCTCGGACATCTTCAGGCCCGCGCCGTAGATTGCGTTGACGCACCACATGGCACCGCCCGATGTCTTGGGATTGGGATAGAGGACCTCTATGTCCTCGCGCGTCAGGTCCTCCCAGCCCTGGATGTTCTTGGGATTTCCGGCACGGCATCCGATGGCGACGACGGAGCGAGTGACGAATCCCCGCCATGGCCGATTCTTCCAGTCGTGGTTGATAAGACCGGCGGCCGCGATCTTGTCCACGTCCCCCTCGAGGGAAAGGGCGACGACGTCCGCCTCGAATCCTCCGAGGACGGCGCGGGTCTGAGCACCGGAGGCCTCGTAGGATTGCTGAACCGTGACTTCTCTGCCGGTTGTTTCCCGCCAGTGGTTCTGAAACGCCGGGATGATTTCCTTCTCGTACGCTTCCTTCGGAACCGTGTAGGCGGCCAGCACCAGGGTATCGGAATGCGTCACATTCTCATTTCCCTTCTTCCCACAACCCCAGAACCCGATGGCCAGAAAAAGGGTCAGGATCATCGAAAACCATTGAAGTCCGATGCCGCCCGTTCGATGCATGGCGAGCTCCTCCCTGGTCGGTGTTCGTGAACGGCCACGACACTCTAATTACACTCTAATTGTAGTACAAAAATGGCCGGCGGTCAAGCCGATTCTCTGCTCACTCGCCGGCGAGGGGCTATAACCATTTGTCATAATGTCGGTTAAGGAAAGAAGATTCTTGAGCGGAATCGGCCTGGTCACTCCCGGGAGCGTGAACGTAGAAGCCGCGAGCCGGCGGGAATGCGGGGTGTCGCTCTCGAAACGGAGGACGGCCTGTGGTGGGCATCTCGGGTTTCGGGCCGCTCCCACGACTGTGGAGAGGTGCTAGAATTTGGTGCCGAAAGCGATGGCGAAGGAATCTTCGGACCTGCGGAGATCGACCTCACCCCCACCCATGCCCGCCGGGGAAGCGCCCGGGATGACGGATTCACCACCCTCCACGGTCTGCTCGAAACCATGCATGTATGCGAGCGAGATCTCCGCGCCGCCGGGAGTTCGCCAGGTGATGCCAAGGGTGGCGTGGTCTTCGACAACGGCGGGGGTGAGGATGTTGAGGAGAGTCTCCGATTCGGGGATCGGCTGCTCGCCATGGCTGAAGCCGCCCCTCAGGACGAACGTGCGGGTGGCTTCCAGGGCGATGCCGAGCTTGTAGACCGTCGTGTTTTTCCATCCGAAGCCCGCGCCGTTCTCGTGTCCGAGCAGCGCCTGATCCAGGTTCGGTGGCATGGGGTTGCCGATTGCCCCGATGTCGGCGTAGCGGATATGGGAGACATCAAAGGCGAGAACGGCCCTTTCTCCCGCAGCAACAGCTACGCCTGCGCTCACGGCAGACGGCACGTCCAAATCTCCCTCTTCTGCAAGGAGCCCCCTGTACTCGTCGATTTCTCCCATGTATGTTCGGCTCTGGTACGCAACTGCAACGTTGATGATCGGGCCCACTCGGGTGAGCCAGCCCACCCGGAATCCAACACCGGCCGACGAGCTGTGATTGTTGTCGGTAACGCTCCCGGGATGAATCGAGGTCACCGCACGGTCGAAGTTCTCGAGGCCCGTGGCCTCAAAGCGCTGCCAGGCGAGAGTCATTCCCAGCCCGAGGGAATGACTGCGACCGATTCTCACGGCGATGCAGGGGACAATGAATATCCGGTCTAGGTCCATCCCCGCGGGGGTCGTACCGAAAAGTCCGACGGGCGTGCCGTAGGATGTGTTCATTCCGCACTGGCCGTAAAGGGTCAGGCCCAGGGCGATGCGTTCACCGAATGTCTTGTTGAAACCCAATTCCGGAATGAAAACACCCCGCTTGTCGTCGGCATCGTACATCATGTTCACGAGAGGATCCAGATTGCCGGACACCCGGCTTCTGCGATCGGGTCGGAGCCAGTCCACCCCCACATCCAGGCGGTTCTCCAAGAAGGCCAGGGTGGCGGGATTGTAGCTTCCGGCAAGTGCGTCCTGAGGATATGCAAGCGTCGCTCCACCCATCCCCTCGGCCTTGATCCCCACACCGTGGGGACAATGCCCATGGATAGCAAACGCCGGGGCGGCGACCGGCGCCAGCAGGAATAGGGCCAGAGCGACGATCCGATGGCGTCCCATACGCACTCTCCTTAGGTTCCGGAAGATTGCCCGCCGGTACATAATATGGATGGCGCAATGCTCGACGACGTTAGGGCTCCCTGTCCTCCATGTCAAGCAACACAGGGGGAGGGAGACACAAATATCCTCGGGCGGTTTCCCTCCCCGTGACGGCAACGCCGGGTCAGTGTCGTGGCCCAGAAGACGTGTCTTGCCGTCTCGGCGGCCCTCGTGGTCCCCCGCTTCGTTGTTCCTCCCTGACGCATCGCATGGATACGCCATCGTTGTCTCGCCTTGCCGGGAACCGCGATGACTCACCGAGCTCACCCAGCTCCTTCCGGGTCACGACACTCGTATACGGGCGTGCACCAGGCCCTGTATTTCGGAATCTTCCCCTGGACCGTATCCAGATAAAGCCGCCTCATCTTCATCGCAATCTCGCCCGGTTTCCCCGTCCCGACGGCGCGATGATCGACTTCCACGACGGGCACGACGCTGGCGCCGGTGCCCACGATGAAGGCATCCTCCGCGATGTAAAGTTCGGAGCGGTCGATCGAGCGCTCAACCACGGGGATCCCGAGGTCCCGAGCGAACTCGATGATTATCGCTCGTGTGATGCCCGCAAGAATGTCGTCGGTTTCGGGTGCCGTGATGAGCGCTCCGCCGCGCAGAATGAACAGGTTGGCTGCACTGGCCTCGGAGACGTGGCCGTTTCCGGACAACATGAGGGCGTCGTCAAACCCCTTGCGATGGGCCTCGGTCTTGGCCAGGGCGGAGTTGACGTAGGCGCCGTTGATTTTCCCGCGCGCGGGGATTGAATTGTCGTCGATTCGGCGCCAGGAAGAGACCGTCAGCCGGGCGCCTTTGGGCGCGGGGATGTACTCTCCGAAGGGAATCGCAAAGATGGCACATTCGCTGTCGAGGTCGTGCAGGCGAACACCGACCTCGAGGCTGGACTTGTAGGCGACGGGGCGAATGTACACATCCGTCTCAAACTTCTCGCGTCGCAACAGTTCGAGGGTGATCTCGGAAAGCCCTTCGGGGTCGTACGGCAGGTCGATCCACAGGATCTTGCAGTTCCGGAGGAATCGCTCGTAGTGCTCTCGAAGATGGAAGGCGTACAGTTGCTTCTCCGGGTCGTTCCAGTACGCTCGAATGCCCTCGAAAACCCCGGTGCCGTAGTGAACGGCCGACGTCATGATACTGATGCGCGCCTCCTCGATGGGTACAATGTCCCCCTCAAAAAACGCGTATCGATTCCGGGTCGCCATTTTGTTTCCACCTCCTGAATCACACCATTCTCGGAAACAGGGGAAGCTGCAGTCTTTCACCGGTCTCCTGCGCCGTCCTGGATTCTTCGGAGGACTCTGCCGGCGCGTCCTCGGTAAGGATTGACACCGGCTCCTCGGCCAATCGGTACACAAGCGAAGTGAACTCGGCGTCCCGCGGACGGATTCTCCGAATCATCTCGAACAGCCTCTCGGTTGTCTTCATCATCTTTCTGGACCTCATACGAGAGGGGACGCCGGGGCCTCCCTCTGCGCTCGCTTCTCTACGCTTTTCCTCCTGAGGCGACGGATGGCCAGTCCGAGTTTCTTGATCGCCGCAGTAAGAACCTCGGGCTTCTGAGAGGTAAAGGTCAACCGTATGTGATCCTGGCCGCGCCCGTCGGGATAGAAAACCTCTCCGCTCAGGAATGAAATCCCCTCACGGAGACCCTCGCGTAGAAGTTCCTTAGCGGCGAAGTTCCGGGGCAGACGGCACCAAATGTAATACCCGCCTTTGGGAAGGGTGAATGAAAGATCGGGACAGTAACGCCTGAGTGCTCGTGCCGCAGCATCGCGCCGGAGACGGTATTCACGGCACACGGTCTCGAGGTGGCCTTGCAGGAGGCCCTGATGGAGATACCGGTAGATCACCGCCTGTGCGAGGGAGTTCGTGAAGATGTCGAGCAGGTGCTTTGCCGGAACCAGCTGGTCCACTACGCGCCTGGGCGCCGCCAGCCAACCGACCCGAAGACCCGGGAAGAGGGTCTTGGTGAAAGTGCTGAGGTGAATCACGTAGTCGTGCGTATCGAGGTCTTTCAACGTGGGAAGAGTCTCCCCGTCGTACCGCAATTCGCGGTAGGGATCGTCTTCGACCACCGGAATTCGATAGCGGTAGGCGAGATCCAGCAGCCGTCGCCTCCGTTCAAGATTCAGGATGGCCCCCGTGGGGTTCTGGAAGGTCGGCAGGGTATAGATGAACTTAGGCTGGGTTCGCGAAAGAGAATTCTCCAGCATCTCGAGGTCCATGCCCTCCTCGTCCGCGGGAATGCCGATGATCCTGGCTCCGGCTGCGCGGAAAGCCTGGATTGCTCCAAGGTACGTAGGCGCCTCTACGACCACGAAGTCGCCCGGCTCGACAAACGCGCGGGCGGTCAGGTAGAGACCCTGGGTTGAACCCGTGAGAATCATGATTTCCCCGGGCGAGGTGCCCACCTGTTCCGCCAGGAGGCGCCGGAGAGGTGCGTATCCCTGAAGGCTGCACCATTGGAGCAGAGTCCGACCTTCTTCGGCCAGAACGTCGCGCGTGATTTGTGTGATGGAGTCGACGGGGTAGAGGTCGGGTCCGGGTAAGCCGGCGGCCAGGGATATGAGCCCGTCCCGGTCAAACAGTCGGGAGGTCTCTCGAAGCTCGACCTCGAGGGATTCTGCCCTCGGCGCGAACAGCATGCCCCAGGGCGGGGAAGAGACGGGGATCGACCGCCCCTGTTCGGCCGATCGCACCGTCGTCCCCCGCCCCACGTGGCTCTCCACCAACGCCTCGGACCACAGGTTCTCGTAGGCCTGGACGACTGTGCTCCGGTTGACACCCAGGGTCCGGGCCAGTTTCCGGGTGGGGGGAAGCCGCCCGCCTTCCGGAATCGCCCCCCTGAGAATCAGCTCCTTGATACGGTGGGCAATCTGCAGGTGAAGAGGCGTACGGCTTCTGCGATCGAGAGTGATCTGCATTCCCCCTCCTTATTGGCTCCATCCAATAATCAGTATATCCACTATTGATGTGGCTACAAGGGCCAATTGGTCGGAATAGTAGCCAACCAATGTGGGCCCATCGGCAGCGAACCCCGGTCCATGTCCGGGCAATGCAAAAGGCTGTGATTCGGAGCCGACAACGAGTATTCTGGCGTCATCAACCTAGATGGGGGCATCAACTCTCTTACCCCTGCAGTTCGAGAACGGCATGTGCCTCGATCGACGGGAGGAAATGAGGCTGCAGTATGACTGACCCTCCAGCTCGGAACTCAGATTCCTCCGGTGATCTTGTCACCGTACTCCGCACGGCAAACTCGGCGGCGATCGTAGTCGCCAGAATGATCCTGGAATCCGAGGGAATTCGTTGCCATGCGAAGGGGGAGGGGTTGCGAGATCTTACGGGCCTTGCTCGCCTGACGACCGCCTTTGATCCTTCTTTCGGGGCCATGGAGCTCCAGGTGCACGCACGGGACGCCGAGGACGCACACGCCCTCCTGGCGGAGCTCCATAAGGGTGCGTCTTCGGACACGTGAGCCGGCACCGGGGTCCTCTTCGACAATGCTCTCAACGCCAATCCCGGTCGCGTGGCGGACGGAGAAACGAAGAGGGGAGAATCTGGGGACCCGCCGTTCCGACTCGAACAGATTCTCGGATGTGTCAATATGACCCACGCGGGCCCGACGCGAAGCGCGCCTCGAGCGAATCCCACACATGCGAACGGTCCGGATGTCGACTAGATTCGGACGTGGAATCTCACTGGACGGATTTCTGAATCATATGGCGAGGTTGGAGTTAGGGCATTCATGCGGATCGTCTGCCGGATCGCTTTCGCCCATTTCCCCTTCATCCCCCGCGGTTTCAGATCAATGACGGGGCGAGGTATATTCCTTGCTTTGGATCGGGAATGACACCGCCCGCATTGCCTGGAACTTCCCCTGCGCGGAGGACACGCCGATGACCGGACGATGGACGATCTTTGCAATCGCAGCCGCACTCCATGTTCTTCCCCTCCCCTCACTCGCCGCTCCGGCCGACACGCTCTGGCAGAAGGCCGTTGCTGTCTCGAAGTCCAACTACAAATGGATGCCGGGAACCATTCATGAACGCGAAGACATATACGACAAGAAGGGCAATCTCAAGGATACCGGTGAGCGGACGTATCGCTTTCTGCTCAAGGAAGATCATCTGGATGTCGAGCTGGTCTCGGCGACAAAGAACGGGAAAGACGCACTTGAGGATGCGGCGAAGGAATTCGAGAAGGAAAAAGAGGATCTCCTCGGTGAGGATCGCGAGGGCGATCCCTTCCACTCGGACAACCAGGACGCCATCAATCTTCACCGCCTGGACCGCACCGAATTCCTGGACGGAGTGTCGTGCGTAGTGTTCGAGTACGAGATCGAGAGGAAGGGCAGGGCATGGTCCGGTACGGCGTGGCTCGATGACCGGACCGGCGCTCCGCTCAGAACCTGCATCCGTCCCGTCAAGTTTCCCCATAAGATCAAGAAAGTGGAGTTCTCCGAGCTACGGATCACGACCTACTTCAAGATCGACGGCGATGGGCGGTGGGTGTCGGACCGCATGGTGACCGACGGCCGGTTCAAGGTGAAACCCATCCCCTTCTACACGTTCAAGGGCCGCTTCGAAGAGACGACCCTCCTTTCGGACCACTGGTTGTTTGAGAGGGGTGACTAGCCTGGATGATTCAGGAATCCCTGCTGCGAGGGTCTCAGGATGTGCCTGGACTGCAGATCATTCGCGCGACGCCGGCGGTTCGTATCTTTCGTAGTATCCCAGAATCTCACCCCCGGCATCTCGGACGGCGCGCATGTAAATCCGGTGCTCTTCGTTGTCGGTGATCAGGCGTTCCTCCTCACCGCTCCGCATGCCTTGAAGGATTTCAAGAATCATGGCCTGGGATTGTGCGTTGTGGCAATCCATGATGGAGCGGCCGATGAGGTTTTCCCCATCCTCGTAGTGCGCGATGGCGGCTCTGTTCATGTAACGAATGATGTGATCCGTGTCCGCGAAAACCAACGGGTCCTTGAGACTATCCAGAATCGAAGCCATGAGTGTCACGTCAATCATCGGACTCCCCTTCGCGAGACATAGAACGCCAGGGCGAGGTTGCAGACTGCACAGCTCAACCATTCCAGAATGACAGTAGCACCAAAAGGATGGCCAATCAATAAGGGCTACCCGTTGAGGGTGAACATCACGGGTATGGTAATTCGCAAATCCACGGCTCGTCCGTCTCGCGTTGCGGGTTCGAATGTCCATTGGCCGACCGCCTCCACGGCACTTTCACCGAGGGACGGATAGTCGATAACGCCGCGCTGCAATTCGACCTCGACGGGTTCTCCTATGGCCGACACGAGCACATCAATCAGGATCTTCCCCTCGACGCCGGCCGATCGGGCATCTTCGGGGTACTCGGGGAGAACGTACGAGCCCGGAATGAGCGCCGGCAGCGTGAGGCGGTGTTTTGCTTCGGGGGTGGCAAGAGGAACAAGCGGGAGGAAGGAAAGTGACACGACGAGTGCGATTCCGAGACACAGGGCGAGGCGATGCCGGGTCATCGTGACATAACGCGCATGCTCATCGAGCCGGAGGAATCGCCGGCGGATCAGTGAAGGAGCGCCCGAACCGAGTGCCACGGGGGAACCGATTGGAAGCAGTCCAATTCTGAGCGTTCGCGCCAGCGCCTGGGCGTAGACCGCCGGCCGGATTCCGGCACTCACCGCGGCTTCATCGCAGGCCATCTCCCCCGAGGCCTTCAACCGGCTCAAGAGCGGCCAGAGCAGGGGGTAGAAAAAGAACAGGGTCAGAGCGCATCTCTGCACGATCAATCGGAGTGGATCCATCCGTCGCCGGTGTTCATTCTCGTGCAGTAGAATCGCTCGAAGCTCGCCGGTGTTCAGGTTGCGAATCATGGTCTCGGAGACGACGATTCGCGGACGGACGAGACCGATGAGCGACGGTATCGAAACGGCCCGGGAAACTCGAATTGCACTCCCGGGAATGCCGGTTCCCGAGAGTGCTCTCTGCAACCGGCCGGATACCCAAGCATCGGACTCACCGATCGGGATCGCCCTGCGGAGCGCTGCGGGCGGCCGTTGGCGAATCCACCGAAGGCCGAAGCAGAGGGCCCCCAGCGTCCAGAGAACGGTGAGGATCCCGTAGAATCCGGGGCCGACACCCGGATGAGACCGGGCATGGGCCACAAGGATGGAGGGATCCAGAATGAAAGACGCCTTTCCGAGCCACACGGAAAGAGTTGCCGAGGGATCGCCGGAGACGAAAATCTCACTCATCAACGGGGCGAGCGTCCGCTCGCCGAGAGGCCCCAGAACAGGGAGCGGAAGGAAGAACTTGGCCAGTCCGGTCCACCAGAGGACATTGACGAGTCGAGCGGGCGCGCCGCGCATGGCCGAGCCAAGTGCGAACAGGGGAACGAGAACGAGGGTCGTCTGCCAGAGGTGGGCGGCGACGGCCAGCCAGAAGGGCTCCAGAAGTGAGCTGCCGGGTATCACGCACACCTCCTCGCTATGGCTCCGTCTCTTCTTCCGTCTCGAGGGGTCCACGGCCGGCCCGCGTCTCAATCTCGCGAAGGTCCTCGAGGCTGACCGCGTTCATGTCGGCCAGATGAGCGACCAGCGGTGCGGCGGCCCCGTCGAAAGCCACGTCCAGGAACCTTCGAATCTCCTTCCGGATCATCTGGGGAACGGACACGCTCGGGCGGTAAACCCACGCCCGGCCGTCCTTTCGCACTCGCTCGATGGCGCCCTTCTCGGCCAGCCGTTCCACGATCTTCTTGACGGTGGAGTAGGTGGGCGGATCGGAAAGATCGTCGGAGATGTTCCGAACGGTGGCTTCGCCGCGGCCCCAGAGCTTGCGGAGGCACTGGAGTTCAAAACGGGAAAGGTCGGGAAGCCCACTCATAGCGCATTCTCTTTTCGGAGTGGAGTCGCGAATCACGTATCCCATCTATACGACAGTTGTCGCACTTTGTCAAGGGGCCGGGAAGGACAAGAGCACAATCCATCCGCAGATTACACAGATTACGCAAATTGGCAATGCGTTGAGGCAAGCCCTTGCCTCAACGTGAGCGTACTGAGGGTAATATAGCCACGGCCGTGTTGACTACTGTGCTTGAGCATGCTTTCCCAGGCAATCTCCGTGTGTGTGGGCACATCGCCTGGGTGTGGATTCGAATCACGGATTCGAATCCACAGATCCCTTCCGCCTTGAATCTGCGTCATCTGTGAAATCTGTGGCTGGCGCTCTTGATCTTGAATCTGCGTCATCTGGGGAAAGGGATCTGTCTCTTACTTCTCCTTCCTGCATTTCTTGTCATCGAGGACGAACTTGATCGGGACCGTAACCTCGATCTCGATGGCCTTCCCGTCCTTCGTTGCCGGCACGAAGGTCCACTGGCGGACGGCGGAGACGGCGCTCCGATCCATCGACGGACATTCCTCGATTCCTTCCTTCACCGTGACGGCGGCCACCTGTCCGTGCTTGTTCACCAGGACGTCGACGAGGACGGTGCCCTCGATTCCGGCCTTACGGGCGTCCTCCGGGTATTCCGGCAAGATGTAGGACCCGGGGATGATCTGCGGCATTGTGACATCTTCCTCAAGAGCTCGAGCGGACGAAGCACTGCCCGCGACGGCAATGACCGCAACCGCAACAGCTCCGACGACGGCCAACTGACGCTTTCCCATGGTATTGTACCTCCCTGGCTGCAGTGACCGGCTGGCTTGCGACCGGCCCGGCGGTGTTTGCCGGTCACCGTTCAACAATTGCTACACTTGTCACATTTAATATATGACAAATGTCGCAGATCGTCAAGGGGGAAACTGCAGGGGTGGGGATTGGGGAGGATAGGTCCTATGTGTCCTATAGGACCTATTGAACTGCAGTTACAGCAGTTCCCCCAGCGCTCGAGCGAGATTTTCATACTCCTCGGGCGAGTTGTAGATCTGTGAGGAAATTCGAAGAACTCTCCTTGGAGGCTTGGGCCAGGTGAAGATGGGGATTTCAATTTGATACCGGTCGAAGAGCTCCCGGTGGATGAGATCGTGACCACCAAGGCCGCCCGTTGTCGAGTCCTCGGCGTCCGGAAGAGGAAAGGAGGCGATCGACCCGATCATCTCTTCAGGGCAGGGAGGAGGGATCCTTAATGCCTCACAGACCTTCCGCCTGGCGGACAGAGCGGTCCGGCGGTTGTGCTCCATGAGGTCGGGCCATCCACCGGGTAGAAGGGATCCCATGATCCGGATGGCCGCGGGCACCGAGAGATAGGCCGTTGGATCCGATGACCCCACCCAGTCGAACTCGAGAAAGTACCTCGATCGATCCTGTCTGGGTGAGTTCGCCCCGTGGCTGATGACCAGGGGGCGGATGACGTTCCGCCAGTCCTCGGAAACCCACAGGAAGGCGGACCCCTTGGGGGCGCACAACCACTTGTGGCAATTCCCCGTGTAGAAATCGGCCCCGATGGCCCGGATGTCGAGCGGGACCATGCCGGGACCGTGGGCACCGTCGATGAAAATGGGAATTCCGCGGGCCCTCATCTCTCGAACGATCGTCGAGATCGGAAGAACCAGGGCCGTGGCGCTCGTGATGTGGTCGATCAGACAGAAGCGAGTGCGATCGGTCACTTGAGCAAGAACCGCTTCGACCGCGTCATCCGAAGAGATCAAGGGGAAGGGAATCTCAGCGACTCTGACTTCTGCCCCGCTAAGGGCGGCGGCGTGGTCGAGAGCATTCCGGACGGCGTTGTATTCATGATCCGTTACCAGTAACTCATCACCGGGTTTGAAGTTCAGGGAGCGAAGCACGGTGTTGGTTGCCGTGGTGGCATTGGTGACGAAGACCAGCCCCGCCGGATCGGCTCCGACGAATTGCGCGAGCGTCCGGCGAGCCTCATCGAGCAGCTCCTCGAGCTCGTGAACGAAGAACCGGACGGGCTCCACTTCCATCCGTTGCCGCAGCGCGCGCTGGCACTTAAGGACCGGCTTCGGGCACGCACCGAAGCTTCCATGGTTGAGGTGAGCAACCTCGGGATTAAGTGACCAGTACTCTCGTACGTTCATGACGGAGCCTCGGAACATGAAGGGGGGGGACCCCACAGCGTATTCCAGTTTGGGGACTGCGAAAAGAGAAAAATCGGCGGCGGTTCGACGGTGCGTTGACGTTCCGGGGTTCCCTGAGTAGACTGAGAATCAGAGATGCAACTTCCGGACGGGGTCGAAAGCGAATGAGTTTGCCGAAGTCTATCATGCTGTGCATGGCCGCGCTGGCTCTGGGTATCGCCGCCGGCTGCATTCTGGATCCGGATTCGGTGAATCACCCGCCCGTGATCCGCTCTCTCACGGCGGATCCGTCCTCCGTTTTGACGGATAGTACAGCGATGGTCACCGTCGATGCGTCGGATCCCGACGGGGACCGGCTGGAGTACCGGTGGCAGGCCTCGGGGGGGAACTTCTCCGGTGCATCGGATCTGGCTTCCGTGCTCTGGACGGCGCCCGAAAGCGCGGGAGCCTGCACGGTCACCGTCTTCGTCGGCGACGGGAAACTCGAGACTCGAGGCGATCTCGAAATTACCGTGACGGAGTGGGAACCGGAGGAAGAGCAGACCTACACCTACGAAATCGTCAACCGCTATCCGCACGACCCCGGCGCGTACACACAGGGACTGATCTTCCACGACGGATTCCTCTATGAGGGAACCGGACTCACGGGAAGTTCGTCTCTCCGGAAGGTGGACCTGGAAACCGGAGACGTCCTGCAGCAGCGGGATCTCCCGCGGCCGCACTTCGGCGAAGGAATCACGCTCTTCGGTGATCGGATCCTGCAGCTGACCTGGCAGTCATACGTGGGTTTCATCTACGATTGGGCCAGCTTTGATTCCCTGGGCCAGTTCACGTACCCGACGCAAGGGTGGGGGCTCACGCACGACGGCACGCGCCTCATCATGAGCGATGGAAACCCAAAGCTCTACTTCCTGAATCCGGATACCTTCGAGCGGATCGGCGAAGTGGACGTATTCTCGGACGCGGGACCCGTGCGGCGAATCAACGAGCTGGAGTACATCGAGGGCGAGGTGTGGGCCAACGTGTACCTGACGGATCGTATCGCGCGGATCAATCCGGCGACGGGGCGCGTCACAGGCTGGATCGAGCTTCAGGGCCTACTCACTCCGGAAGAGGCGGGACCCGCGAACGTCCTCAACGGTATTGCCTGGGACGAAGAGAATGAACGGCTCTTCGTGACCGGCAAGTGGTGGCCGTGGGTGTTTGAGATTGAGATCCGGCTTGTAGAGTGAGGGGTGAAGGGTGAAGGGTGGATAGGTCCTATAGGACCCATAGGACCTATCCCCTCCCCGCCCTACCGCCCCCTCAGCCACTCCTCCATTTCCCTCGCGTTCTTTGAAAGACTCCACCGCCCGTTGGCGAAGGCGCCGTAGTCCGCGCCGCCCATGGCGGAGGCGAAGCGAGTGGAGTTGGCGTAGAAGAGCCACTGCTCGACCCACATCTTCTCGATGGGTTCATCGAACGGGTTACCGCCCTGTACGGGGCCTTCGGCCAGACCCCGCGTCCACGCCTCGGACAGAATCTTCGTGGCCGTCAGTGTCATCTCATTCGCCGTCTCGATCACATGATGCAAGCGCGCAAACTGCGGTTCCACCCACCCGGAGGCGTGGCAGGTGAGACACACTTGCTGAAGACGCCCGCGCCGCGCGTCCATCTCGTCCTGTCCGATCAGGAATTCGGCGGCCGGTTGGCCCGTCAGTGCCGTTGGGAGCGGCAGGCCTCCGGCGTTTCGAATGCCGCTCGTGCTGGGTGAGAGAGGATGTGGGTGCGCGTAGGGGAGACCGAAAATCCGCCACTCGAGCCGATCATTCATCCGGTGCGTCCTCTGGGCGATGACCTGCCCGTCTTCAGTCGCCAGAAGACTCGCGTGACACGCGGCGCAGGTCGGCGCCGAGAAATCCCTTCCCGGAACCCAGGGCACGCTTCCGAACTCCCACTCCGTCTTGTGCGACGCGTAAAGATTCCCGTGCTTGCTGACGGCGTAGACCTTGTAGGCGGGAACGTCGGGGCCCTTGTGGCATTCCGAACAGGTCGCCGGTTTCCTCGCTACGTCGATGGAAAACCGGTGCCGCGTATGGCAGGAGGCGCAGCATCCCAGGCTGCCGTCGGGGTTCACCCGTCCCACGCCCTGATTGGGCCATCCGGAGAGAACCGGGAACTCCAGGTCTCCGATGTCCGTTTCCAACGTTCGAGTTCCGGTCACCTCGACGCGAGTGCCGTGACAATAGAAGCACGATTCTGCATTCGTGAGATCATCCGGGCGACCCGCGACGAGCCCTTCGCCGTCGAAGTGCTGAATCCCGTTGATTGTGCCGACCAGCGCCATGTAGAGACTGTTGTCGGCCAGATTGCCGTACGCGTGGCTCATCAGGTTCATCGAGTACTCGTCGGCCTCGACCCTGTGGCAGGTTGCGCAGTCCGTCGGAGTGACCACCACATGGATGTCGGCGTCCATGTGCTCAAACGTGTCGGCATGCTTCTCGGGATGGAGCATGTGGCACTCGGCACAGCCGACGGAGGACTCCAATAGCTCGTCAGGAATGTTTTCCGCTGAAACCCGCCGTTCCACAGCTTCCTTCACCAGCGCCTCGGCTACGGTGGTTTGGGCGTGTCGCGATTTCAGCCAGTCGGATACGATGCCGGGCGTGGCCAGGGAATGGCAATCCACGCAGGTTTCCGTCGCTTCGCTGGGACTCGTTGCAGAATCCCCGCGTGGCGAGGATTGAGCGTAGACGAATCCTCCGGGGAGGACTCCGGCCGTGAGTGCCGTGAGGGCGAGTGAGAAGAAGAGTGTTCTCAATACCGTCGAGGGCGACATCGTGACACCTCCAGGGTTCCGGGAACCGAGAATCTGAGAACTTCGACTCCGCACCGTCAGATTCTACAGGTTGCCCGAGTTTCAGATCAATAGAGGAAGTCGATGCCTTTGCATACCGGCGGTCGCGCAAGGGCGTGCCGGTTCCGAATCTCGAGTTTCTGGTTTTGCATCCCCTTGCGCATCCGTGTGTGGGAGGATCTCGATTGGCGTTCCGTGAGTAAAACCCGCATCGGGCATGACCGGGGGAAATCCTTGACGTGTCACCGAGTCTTGACATCGGCCGCTCGTCGTGGTAGAATTGTTTTCAAGGTAGGATCCGGAGGGATCGTTTCGTACGCGAACGGGAAGGACGACAGGTAAACGTGATGAACCGGACCTCGAACCCCAGATGCTTCGCTCTGCTGGAGATGTACTGCCGGCTGACGCGATATTGGTCCTGGTGGTGGTATTCCATCATCCCCACTAGGATAGTGGTATCTGCGGTTCCCATCGATTCCGGTTAGACCTCCGAAACAGAGCCGACGCCAGAGCCCACTATCCATTCGATAGTGGGTTTCTTTTTTGGCCCGAGGGTTCGGGCCGAGAGCATGGGAGACGGAATGTTCACACCGACACGGGAAGAGTTCGTAAGACTCGCGAAGGAGGGAAAAAAAGTACCCGTCCGCAGGACCATCCCGGCGGATCTGGAGACGCCGGTCTCCGCGTTTCTCAAGCTCAAGTCGCGCGGGGCGGCGTTCCTTCTGGAGAGTGTGGAGCAGGGTATTCAGATGGGCCGGTATTCCTTCATCGGGATCTCGCCGCATACGAGCATTGCTCTCCGGAATGACACGGTCGAGATTCGTAAGGGGCGGGAATCCATCCGTGCAGACGTGAACCAGAACGACCCCTTTGCGATCGTGCGGAAGGAACTGGCCGCTTCGGGGGTATCGCTGGAGGAGCACCTGCCTGGACCGTTTGCGGGCGCCGTGGGGTACATCTCCTACGATGTGATTCGGTATTTTGAGAGGATTCCCATGCCCGCCGGCACCGGTTCGGAATTCCCCGACTTTCAGTTTCTGTTTCCCGAGACCGTGGCCGTGTTCGATCACGTCCGGAGCGAAATCGAGATTCTGACTCTTCCGCCGGACTGGGACCCCGAGGGCGCCTATACGGCGGCTCAAGAACAGATCGAATCCCTGGTCGCCGCGCTTGGATCCTCGCTGGATCTGCGGAGGGGACCAGAGACGGCCGTCGACCGGCCGCCGGCGGGCTTCAACATGGCGAAGGATGCATTCGAGGAGAGAGTCCTCCGGGCCAAGGAGCACATCCTCGCCGGGGATGCCTTCCAGATCGTGCTCTCCCAGCGCCTTCGAGGCGAGACGACCGTCCGGCCGTTTCAGATCTACCGGGCGCTTCGAATCCTCAATCCCTCTCCCTACATGTTCTTTGTCGATTTCGGTGAGTTCCAGCTGATCGGGTCGTCCCCGGAAGTGCTGGTCAAACTCGACGGGCGGAAGGCCACACTCTGCCCCATCGCCGGTACCCGGCCGCGGGGAAACACGCCGGCCGAGGATGACGCACTGGAGGAAGAGCTTGTCTCCAACGAGAAGGAGAGAGCGGAGCACACGATGCTGGTCGATCTCGGCCGCAACGATCTGGGGAGAGTCTGTGAGCTGGGAAGCGTCCGAATGGAGTCCCTTATGCACGTGGAGAAATACTCTCATGTGATGCATCTGGTCTCACAAGTGACCGGGACGCTCCGAGCGGAACTGGATATGTTCGAGTTACTGAAGGCGACGTTTCCCGCCGGGACGGTCACCGGCGCCCCCAAGATTCGGGCGATGGAGATTGTCAGCGATCTCGAAGATGAGCGCCGGGGGCCCTATGCGGGGGCCGTCGGTTACTTTGGAAAACAGGGGGACATGGACATGTGCATCGCCATTCGAACGCTCGTGGTTCGGGGGCCGGAGTACTTTGCCCAGGCGGGAGCCGGGATCGTGGCCGACTCCGACCCGGCCGGCGAGTATCAGGAGACGCTGGACAAAATCCGGGCGCTGACGCAGGCCATTTCCATCGCGGAGGAAGGTTTCTAACCTGGATGGGGCGCGAGCCGTGGATTCCGGCTTCGTGCGCCCGCAGGCCGGAGCAATGGAACGACGGAGCCAGTGGACGATGTTCCTTCAGGTCGATGCCGGGAAAGGGTTCCTACGATGCATCTCTTGATCGACAACTACGATTCTTTCACCTTCAACGTCGTCCAGGCTCTGGGTCAATTGGGCGCGGACGTCCGCGTGTACCGCAATGATCGGATCACCGTCGAGGACGCCGCCGCACTCTCTCCCGAGTCACTCATCATCTCCCCGGGGCCCGGAACGCCGAAGGATGCCGGAATCTCCAAGGCGCTGATCGAGCACTTCGCCGGGACGATTCCCGTTCTCGGAATTTGCCTGGGCCACCAGTGCATCGTGGAGGTCTTCGGCGGTGTGGTGGAGCGGGCGGGGCGCGTGATGCACGGCAAGGTGTCCAATGTCTATCATGACGGAAGAACGCTCTACGAGGGACTGACGAATCCCTTCAACGCCACCCGGTATCACTCCCTCATCGCTCGGGAGGATGCCCTGCCCGCCTCGCTCGAGGTGTCGGCGTACACATCCGGGGGAGAGATCATGGGCGTCCGGTTGAAGGAGGGGCACGTCGAAGGTGTTCAGTTTCATCCGGAATCGATCCTGACTCCCGAGGGCCGACGGCTGCTCTCCAATTTTCTTGAAACCACTCACTCCCGCAGGAGCTGATCATGGCAACTCCGATTCTTGAGAAGCTCATCCGCAAGGAGGACCTGTCCGCCGATGAGGCGCGAAGCCTCATGAGTGACATCATGTCGGGCCGTTTGGACGAGGCGCGAATGGCGGCCATTCTAACCGCCCTTCGAATGAAAGGCGAGACGGTGGAGGAAATCGCCGGCTTCGCATCGGTGATGCGGGCGAATGCCGTTCACATTCAGCCCGCGCGCAGGGGATTGATCGACACCTGCGGAACGGGAGGAGACGCTCGGCACACCTTCAACATCTCGACGGCCGCGGCCCTTGTATCGGCGGCGATGGGCATTCCCGTGGCGAAGCACGGCAACCGCGCCGTTTCCTCCAGATGCGGAAGCGCCGATGTGCTGGAAGCCCTCGGCGTCAACATCCAGCTGACGGCGGACGGCGCCTCCCGCCTCATCGACCGGGTGGGTATCGGGTTTCTCTTCGCCCCGCAGCACCCCCCGGCGATGAGGCACGCCGCGCCCGTCCGCAGGCAGATGGGAGTCCGGACCGTCTTCAACCTGCTCGGTCCGCTTACGAATCCGGCGGGAGTCAAACGTCAGCTGATCGGAGTCTTCGACGGCGCGTTGACCGAAGTCGTCTGCCGCGTGCTCGAAACTCTGGGATCCGAGAAGGCTTTCGTCGTACACGGCCTGGACGGCACGGATGAAGTTTCCCTTTCGGGCGCCACTCGAGTGAGCGTGCTCGACGGGGGAAGAGTCCGGACGTTTCAGTTCACGCCGGAAGAGGCGGGGATCGCTCGTTCGGACGTATCGGACATCGGGGGCGGTTCTCCCGAGGAAAACGCCTCCCACGTTCGGGACATTCTCAATGGAGACGGAGGCGCCCGGCGGGATGCCGTGCTGTTGAACGCCGGATTCGCCGCCCTCCTGGGCGACCGCGCGGCAACCGTGCGTGAGGGCGTGCGAGTGGCGAAGCGCGCGATTGATTCCGGAAGGGCCCGGGAGCTGCTGGAGGATCTGTGCAGGGTATCGCACTCGATCGCGAGGGAGGCCGCATGAATCGCTTCCTGGATGAAGTCCTGAGGCGGAAACGGGAAGAAGTGGCTGCGAAGACTCGTTCGTATCGCATCAATGATCTTGAATGCCGCGCTTGTAGGCACGCCGTGAGGGACTTTCGGGCGACGCTCACCGGCGGCGGGACCCGTCGGGGAACCCCGGGCGCGGTGATCATCGCGGAGATCAAGAAGAAGTCCCCCACGGTGGCCCGGTTTCTCCAGAACGGGGATCCCGAGAGGCTGGCGAGGATTTATGAGACGAACGGCGCGGCCGCAATTTCGGTGGTTGTCGATGAATGGAATTTCGGAACCTCCCTCTGCGATGTGGACAGAATCCGGAGAGTCACGCGGCTTCCGATCCTGGCGAAGGATTTCGCGATCGACGGGTCCCAGCTCCTGGAGGCAAGAGCGGCTGGAGCGGACGCCGTTCTCCTGATTGCGCGAATTCTCTCGGGCGCAATGCTGTCCCATCTCCTAGGTCTCTCTCGGCGGCTGGGAATGTCGGCGCTCGTGGAGTGTCATGACGAAGCGGACGTGAAAAAGGCCGTTGAATCAGGGGCCGCCATCATCGGTATCAACAATCGTGATCTCGGGAGTCTTGCCGTTTCGCTCCAGACCACGCGTCGGCTTCTCCCGCGGATTCCCGAGAACGTGATTCGAGTGTCCGAGAGCGGAATCACAAGCCGCGAGGACATCGATGCCCTCCGGTCTCTTGGAGTGAATGCGTTTCTGGTGGGTAGCGCACTTCTCCATTCACATGATCCGGGGCGGTTCTTGCGGAATCTCCTCGCCCCGGCGGAGCAACGGAAGGGAGGCGCCGTCGAATGATCCACGCGCGAGTCAAGGTTTGCGGGATCACGACGGTAAGCGACGCGGCGGCATGCCTGGCGGCCGGCGCCGACCACCTGGGTGTGATCTTCGCACGGAGCACCCGGAGGGTCGCACCCGAACGAGCGAAGGAGATTCGGGAGGCGGTACCGGATGCCAGCCTGGTCGGGGTCTTTGCGGGGGAGACCGTGGATCGGGTGGCCGACGTGGCGCGAGTCGCAGGTCTGGACATGATTCAGCTCCACGGAGGGGAGTCGCCCGCTTACTGCGAAGCGGTGGCAGACGCCGTCTCGACACCCATCATGAAAGTGCTGGCCCCCGGGCACGCCGCGGATCCGGAAGAGCTGGGACGGTACCGAACGGCCTGCTTCTTCCTCTTCGACATGGACAAGCGGAGTTCCAACGGAATCGGCGCGATGCGGAAGCTGTGGGCCCAGGCGGCTCGGGCGGCCCGGCGGGGCCGGCGCGTGTTCCTCGCCGGAGGGCTGACCCCGCTGAACGTTTGGGAGGCCGTCCACCAGACGGCGCCATACGGTGTGGATGTTTGCCGAGGCGTCGAGCGAGCGCCCGGGGTCAAGGACGTCGATGCGCTCATGCGCTTCATCGCGGAGGTCAGACGATGAATTCCTCTGGCAAAGGGCGCTTCGGCGTGTTTGGAGGCCGATACGTTCCGGAAACCCTGATCCCCTGTCTCCTTGAGCTCGAGGAATGCTACGAGGCGGCCCGGGCCGACCTTACGTTCCATGCCGAGTTCGAGCGGCTTCTCCGAACGTATTCGGGGAGACCCACTCCCCTGTACTTCGCCGCGAACCTGAGCCAGCACTACGGGGGTTCGGCGCGAATCTATCTGAAGCGTGAAGACCTCAACCACACGGGCGCGCATAAGATCAACAACTGTCTGGGACAGATTCTTCTGGCGAAGAGAATGGGGAAGCGCCGCATCGTGGCCGAAACCGGGGCCGGGCAACACGGCGTCGCCACCGCAACCGTGGCGGCTCTCTTCCGGATGGAGTGTGTCGTTTACATGGGGGAGGTGGATATCGAGCGCCAGAGGCCGAACGTCCTGAGAATGCAGCTTCTCGGGGCGGAGATCGTCCCCGTCGCTGCGGGAAGCCGAACCCTCAAAGACGCCACCAGCGAGGCAATTCGGGACTGGGTGACCCACGTTGGGCACACGCACTACATCCTGGGGTCCACGGTAGGGCCACACCCGTACCCGATGCTGGTAAAGGAGTTCCAGGCCGTGATCGGCCGGGAGGCACGGGCGCAAATTCTGCAGGCCGAGGGACGCTTGCCCTCGCACGTTGTCGCCTGCGTCGGCGGGGGCTCCAACGCGCTGGGAATCTTCTCGGCCTTCGTCGACGATGAGGTTCGCCTCGTCGGCGTAGAGGCCGGCGGATCCTCCCAAGGGCACGCCGCGACGATTTCGGAGGGAAGTCCGGGTGTTCTTCATGGGGCCTACAGCTATCTGCTCCAGGATTCGGACGGGCAGGTGGATCTTGCACACTCCATCGCTCCCGGACTCGACTATCCCGGTGTGGGCCCGGAGCACAGTTTTCTGAAAGACGCGGGGCGGGTGACGTACGATCGCGTCTCGGACGCGGAAGCCCTCGAGGGTTTCGCCGATCTGTCGAGACTCGAAGGAATCCTGCCGGCACTGGAGCCGAGCCATGCCGTGGCTTTCACGCGGAAGATCCTCTCGAAGGATGGTGAAGACGCGGACCTCGTGATCGTGAATCTTTCCGGCAGGGGCGACAAGGACATCGAAAGCATAGAGGAGCACCTACGGTCATGAATCTGACGGATCTCACCCGGTCCATTCGCGCCGACGGAGGCAAGGCGCTCGTGCCATTTTTCACGGCGGGGTACCCGGATACGGAGACGTTTCTCCACCTCGTAACGTCGGCGTCCCGTTTGGGGTGCCCGGTGATCGAGATCGGTGTTCCCTTCTCGGACCCCATCGCCGACGGGCCCCTCATCCAGGAATCGTCCCGGCGGGCGCTCGAGAATGGAATGACGCTTCGAAAGGCTCTGGCGCTTGCCGAACGCGCATCCGCGGCCGTGTCCGCGGCGCTTGTACTCATGAGCTACGTCAATCCGGCTCTTCGGATGGGAATCGACCGCTTCGCCGAGAGCGCGCGAGCATCGGGTGTATCCGGAGTGATTCTCCCCGACGTTCCCATCGAGGAATCGGAGGAGATCCGCCTGCTCCTCGCCGAGCGCGGGGTCGCACTCATCGACCTGGTGGCCCCGACCTCCAGCGAGGCCCGGATTGAGCGAATCACGGCCTGCGCGAGCGGCTTTCTCTACCTGGTCTCCATCACCGGTGTCACGGGAATTCGATCCGCCCTCGCGGCGGATCTGGAGTCCTTCATCGGGCGCGTGCGGAAAGAGTCCGACCTTCCCCTCTACGTGGGATTTGGTGTTTCCACTCCCGATCAGGCCCGGGGCGTGGCAAGTCGCGCGGACGGCGTCATCGTGGGCAGCGCCCTCATTCGCATCATCCGTTCGGCGAAGACCGGAGAAGAAGCAGTAGCGGGAGTCGAGAGATTCATGAAGCAGATGAACCAAGCCGTGCAGGCACCAACGAGGAGATCGCCGTGATGATCGTTGTGATGAATGCGGACGCGACACTTTCGCAGGTGAGCCAGGTCATTCAGAGAATCGAGTCTCTGGGGATGACGCCTCACCCCTCGCGGGGTGAACATCAGACCGTCATTGGAATTGTCGGGATCATCGACGGGAGTCGGAAGGACGAACTCGACCATCTTGATCAGATGCCCGGGGTCGAGAAAACGATTCGAATCACACGGCCGTTCAAGCTGGTCAATCGCGAGTTCAAGGTGGAACCCACCGTCATCCGGGTCAACGGGCTCTCGATCGGCGGGGAGGATTTCGCCGTCATGGCGGGTCCCTGCGCGGTCGAGTCGGCCGAACAAATGCGGAGCACGGCCTGGGCGGTTCGCGGGGCGGGCGCGAGAATTCTGAGGGGAGGGGCTTTCAAACCGAGAACGTCCCCGTACAGCTTTCAGGGCCTGGGAGAGGAGGGCCTGAAGATCCTTCGCGCGGCCAAGCGGGAAACGGGACTTCCCGTCGTGACCGAGGTGGTCTCTCCGAAACTGGTGTCCCTGGTGTGCGAGTACGCCGACATTCTCCAGGTTGGGGCGCGTAACATGCAGAATTATGCTCTTCTGGAAGCAGTCGGGAAAGTCAGGAAGCCCGTTCTCCTGAAGCGCGGCATGATGTCCACGATCGAGGAACTCCTCCTGGCCGCCGAGTACATTGTCTCCAACGGAAACAAGGAGGTCATGCTCTGCGAGCGCGGAATCCGGACTTTTGAGACGGCGACACGGAGCACGCTGGATATTTCCGCGGTCCCGGTCATCAAACAGAGCAGCCACCTTCCCGTCATTGTCGATCCGAGCCATGCCACGGGCAAACGGTCCTACGTGGGGGCCGTGTCGAAGGCCGCGTTGGCCGCAGGAGCGGACGGCCTCATCGTGGAGGTGCACCCCTCGCCGGAAACGGCCGCCGTGGACGGCGCTCAGAGTCTGAGCTTCGATGAATTCCGGGAGATGATGGATGCGCTGAGACCCATTGCGACGGCCGTGGGGCGAAGGATCGTGGCAAAAGAGGAGGAAGAGGGAAGGGGAGAGCGAAAGGCGTCTGCATAGGAGCGATGGGGCTTCCCGAGGGACAGTCACCCCTTTTCGTCAACTATAGTGCATGTGAGATGCTGGATGAAAACAGGTGACTGTCCCTCCAGGGGGACACGCAGGGTGACGAGGGACTGGGGATAATGGACGTCATCATAGAAAAAGCCGAGAGACTCCGCGGCGCGATTCGGGTTCCGGGAGACAAGTCAATCGCTCATCGAGCGCTGATTCTGGGTGCGTTGGCGGACGGCGAGCAGGTGGTCGATGGTCTCCCGGACTCGCAGGACGTAAGGAGTACGGCCCGCTGTCTTCGCACCCTGGGTTGCCAAGTGGAGGAAGTCGGCGGCCTGGTCGTCGTGCGAGGGGAGAAATGGATCCACGGGCAGGTGTTGGATGCGGGGAACTCCGGGACTACGGCGCGGCTTCTTCCCGGTCTCATCGCGGGGAGGGGATTGGATTGCCGGATCGACGGCGACGAGTCCCTCCGCAGGCGCCCCATGAAGCGAATCGCCGAACCGCTGATGAAAATGGGCGCCGACGTTCGAACCCGTCCGGGAGGTGTCCTGCCGATGCATATCCGAGGCGGGAAACTGAAGGGAATCGTATATCGCCCGGAAGTGGCCAGCGCACAGGTCAAGAGCGCCGTCCTGATCGCCGGACTCCATGCCGATGGAGCCACGACGGTCATCGAGAAGGTCCCGACGCGGGACCACACGGAGAACCTGCTTTCGGCCATGGGAGCGGTGGTCGGAAGACACAACGGAGAGGTCCGAGTGGCGGGCGGTACGGGTCTCCAGGGAATCCGGATGACGATCCCCGGCGATGTCTCCTCGGCCCTCTTCTTTGTCGTGGCCGCTTCGCTGCTCTGCGGTTCTGAGATTCGGATCCGGGGCGTCGGCGTCAATCCGACACGGACGGGGGCTATTCGAATACTGGAGGAAATGGGAGCCGCGATCGAGTTCGATTCCGTGAGCACGCGCGCCGGCGAGCCTATCGCAGACGTCACCGTCCGGGCCGCGAGCCTCGGGGGAGTGAAGATCGGGGGAAAGATCATCCCGTCGCTCATCGACGAGCTGCCGGTGCTGGCCGTTGCGGCCACGCAGGCGCAAGGCGTGACGGAAGTCTGCGGCGCCGGGGAACTTCGGCACAAGGAATCGGACCGGATACGCACGGTGGCCGAGAATCTCGTCCGGCTCGGTGCGGATATCGAGGAGCTCGAGTACGGGTTCATCGTGCGGGGCCCCTGTTCTCTCCGGGGCTGTGCGGTTCGGTCCTTCGGAGACCATCGTATTGCCATGGCCATGGCGGTCGCCGGGCTCGTGGCCGAAGGGCGAACGACGATTGAGGGAAGCGAGGCGGTGGCGGTTTCGTATCCGAGATTCTTTTCGGATCTGTGGAAGATCGCGAAATGACAGGCGCGCCAGGGGACTGTCACTGTGTCGACTGTACCCTGGAGCACAGGCCAAATGACCGGGGCCGGGCGAAAGGGCGAATGGGAAAATGGGCGAAAGGGCGAGAGAGCGACGAGACATCTCGGCGAAGACCCGGGTCTACTGCCTGATCGGGGATCCGGTGGGGCATAGTCTGTCGCCGTTTATCATGAACCGGGCTTTCGAAAGGGCCGGGCTCGACGGTGTGTACGTGGCTCTTCGGGTTTCCCGGGAGGATCTCCCGGCGGCCGTGGCGGGGCTCAAGGCCGTGGGGGTCCGGGGAGCGAATGTGACCTATCCTCACAAGGAGGCCGTGCTCCGCTTCGCCGGTCACCGATCCCGGCGTGCGGAAATTCTCGGCGCCGCCAACACGCTCCATTTCACCGGTGAAGGCACTCGTGCCCACAACACCGATGCCCCGGGGGTTGCCCTCGCGCTCCGCAGATTCGGAGGCTCTTCGCTCGAGGGAGAACGAGTTACCATCTTCGGAGCCGGGGGCGCGGGGCGGGCGGCCGCACTGGGTGTTCTGGAGGCCGGTGCTTCTACGGTCGTCTTCTGTGAACGGTTTCCGGAGGTCGTGGAAGAGGGCGTCGATCGCCTGAAACGCCGGTTCCCCGACAGAAGTCTGTCGGTTCTGCCGATGACTGGCGGAGAGGCGGTTCGCCGGAAGAGCGCCGTCGCCGAATCGGATGTCCTTATCAATGCGACTCCCGTTGTGGCGGGAGACGACACGTCCGGGTCTCTGATTGCGGATTCCGGCACGATCCGTCCCGATCAGGTGTGTTTCGAATTCACGTATCACCCGCGTTCGACCGCGTTCATCGAGATTGCCGGAGCGCGGGGAGCGACGTGTCTGGACGGTCTCTGCCTGCTCGTCGCCCAGGCTCTGGAGAGTTTTCGGCGGTGGACGGGCCTGGAATTCGAGATGGAGGAGATGGCCCGAGCGCTGGCGGAGCACACGGGCTCACCGCTCGTCGGCGGAAAGGAGCCGGCATAGCGATGCCGCTACGCTTTCTGACAGCCGGAGATTCTCACGGCGAAGCCCTCATCGGAATCATCGAGGGGCTTCCCGCGGGCGTTCGCATTTCCGCGCGCGACATCCGGAGGCAACTTCTCCGGCGCTCGAAGTCCCACGGCCGCGGCGCCCGCCAGAAGATGGAGGGCGATCAGGTGGAGATCCTGAGCGGGCTCTGGAAGGGGCGGACCACGGGCGCTCCCCTTGCGCTTCGCATTCCGAATCTCGGCCGGAAGGGGGGCGGGGGGCTCTCGACGGTTCCCCGCCCGGGGCACGCGGATCTTGCCGGGTGCCAGAAGTATGGACTCCTCGAGATCACGCCCATCTCGGAGCGGGCCAGCGCCCGGAGCACGGCCATGCGGGCGGCCGTCGGAGCCGTGGCCCAGGCGGTCCTCGATCGATTCTCCGTGGGTGTTGTTTCTCATGTCCTCTCAATCGGCGAAGTGCGTGCGAGATCGATTCCGGATTCGCCGGATGAGATCAAATGCCGGGCGGCACGATCTCCGGTGTACTGTGCGGACCGAGAGGCCGGGCGCGGGATGATCGAAGCGATTGACGCGGCTCTGGACCGGGGACACTCGCTCGGCGGTTCCGTCGAGGTGCTGGCGACCGGGGTCCCGCCGGGACTGGGAAGCCACGTCGAATGGGACCGCAAGCTGGAAGGTCGGCTTGCCGGGGCGTTCATGAGTATCCCGAGCGTCAAGGCGGTGGAAATCGGCCGAGGTCTGGAGACTCATCGCACGTGCGGGCAAGACGCGCAGGATGCCATCACCATTCGCCGCAGCGCGCCGGGACGATCCACGAATCGTGCGGGCGGCATCGAGGGAGGCATTTCAAACGGAGAGAACATCACCGCTCGTCTCTATGCCAAGCCCATTCCGACGGCCCCGAAACGTGTTCCCACGATGAACATGAAGACTCTGAGGGCAGCGAAGAGCCCGTACGTCCGCTCCGATGTGTGCGTCATCCCGGCTCTGGGAGTCATTGCCGAAATGGTGGCGGCCTGGGAAATCCTCCGGGCTTTCATGGAGAAATTCGGGGGCGATCACATCGACGAAACCGAGCGGAACTACGGAGGCTATCTGGCGGCTCTCCGAAAGAGGAATCGGAAGTGAAATCGAGCCGACCCCACACAGACGCACTCGGACCGAGACTACCGAGAGTCATCATCACCGGTTTCATGGGGACCGGGAAGACGAAGACTGCCCAAGCCCTGGCCGAGATTCTCGGGCTCGAATGCATCGATTCGGATCGCCTGATTGAGCAGATGGAAGGGATGACGGTCGCCAACATCTTCGCGAGGAAGGGCGAGCCACACTTTCGCCGGTTGGAAGAAGAGGTCTGTTTGAAGCTGGCCGGCCGGTCCGGCGTCGTGATCGCCACAGGCGGAGGCACTCTCGTCCATCGCAAGAACTTCGATGTTCTGTCTGCAGCCGGTCATCTGGTTCTCCTCGAGGCGAGCGCGGACGCCGTTCTCAAACGTGTCGGCGGAGACGGCGCCCGGCCCCTTCTCCGCGGGAGTGAGGGATCTGCGCCGAACCGTGCGGCGTTGAAAGAACGTATCCTGTCGATTCTCGAAGAGCGCCGTCCCGCCTACCACCGGATTTCTCACCGGGTCGATACCTCAACCATTTCGCCGGACGAAACGGCCTACAGGATTGCCGCCTCCATGGCGATCGCTTCCAAGAAAGTCGGAACGGCAGCGAGAATCGAGATTGGTCGTGGGCTCGTCTCGGCCCTCGGTCGCCGCCTCCAGGAGATGCATCTCGACTCGAGCGTATTCGTTCTGATTCCCGAAAACCTGCGGGAGCGGTTTCTGGCGCAGATTGCCGAATCGCTGAACTCAAGGTCCGTCGCCTGGCAGGAGGTCGTGATTCGCGACGGTGATGCCGGGAAAAACCTCGACCAGGCCGGCGAGGTGCTGGATCGGCTGGCATCCCTGGGCGCGGCGCGGGATTCGACGATTGTGGTGGTCGGGGGCGGAGTGGCCGGCGATCTGGGCGGGTTCGTTGCCTCTATCTACATGCGGGGCGTTCCGCTGGTCCACGTGCCGACGACACTCCTGGCCCAGGTGGACTCCAGTATCGGCGGCAAGGTGGGCGTCAACCATCCGAAAGCGAAGAATCTCATCGGGAGCTTTCATCCGCCCCGGCTGGTTCTCAGCGATCCCTGTGTGCTTCGAACGCTGCCGGCCGCGGAAATCTCCAACGGCATGGCCGAAGTCGTGAAGACGGCGATCCTGGGAGACGCGGATCTTTTTGATTTCATCGAGGGGCGGCTCACGGAAAGCCACCCGGATACCCTCCGGGATGTCGAGTTCCTCGAACGGTGTGTCCTAGACTCTGCATCGGTGAAGTCCGCAATCACCGAGCGGGATCCCTTCGAGAAAGACGAACGGCGGGTTCTCAACCTCGGACACACGCTGGGTCACGCCCTGGAGGCCATCGGCGGGTATCGGGGTCTGACCCACGGGCAGGCCGTCTCCGTCGGTCTCGTCGGGGCCATGCGGATCGCCGAAGCCCGTGGGCTCGTCAAATCAACTCTCGTCGAGCGAACGAGGAATGCCCTGGCAAACTGTGGCCTTCCGGTGGATCCCCCTCCCTTCGATGACGCGGCGTTTCTCGAGAGCCTTCATCTGGACAAGAAGAAACGGTCCGGGCGGCTTCACTTTGTGCTCCCGACCGGACTCGGATCGGTCACTGTCGTCAACGACGTCACCGAGGAAGAGGCACGGACGTCACTTCGGGGAGAGAGGTCATGAAGATTCTCGTGATTCACGGCCCGAACCTCAATCTCCTCGGGAAGCGAGAACCCGAACTTTACGGAACCGAGACGCTGGATGAAGTCGACGATCGAATCCGGAACTACGCGGGCGCGCGCGGGATCGACATCCGGATTTTCCAGAGCAATCACGAGGGGGGCATCATCGACCGCATCCATGAAGCGGCTGCGGAGGGTCCCGGCACGTGCGACGCGCTCATCATCAACCCCGGCGGATACACGCACTACAGCATTGCCATTCGGGACGCCATCGCCGCGGTGGATCTTCCCACGATAGAGGTCCACCTGAGTGACATCCGCAAACGGGAACCTTTCCGGCGCGAATCGGTCATTGCCCCCGTCTGCCGGCGGCAAATCACGGGTCTCGGCCCGGAAGGCTACCTCCGCGCCATCGATGCCCTGATCGAAGAAATCTGAACTGACAACTGCCTTCCGCAGATTACGCAGATTGCGCAGATGAGACCCTGTGGCCGGAAGTCCTGGGCCGAAAAGCTGCCCCAGGTCTCCCGGCCGGAGAGCATCACATCACCCCGTTACCCTGTCGCTTGTCCCTCGTCACCCGTTGTTGGAATTCTACAGCGCTGTTGCCCCACACTGTTGTCGTCAGCGTCATCGATACGTGTACTCGGGGTTTCGCATTCTTGTGTCGTTCCCAGGCGCATTCGTTGTCTGGCAAACTATATCGCCTGGGTGCGGATTCGGATCGTCGATCCGAATCCGCTTTGGGTACCCGCCTTCATCTGCGTAATCTGCGGAAGGCTCTTGCCTTTTCAGTGGCTCGGCAGGACCTTGGCTGCGCGGGAGAGGATGTCGGCGAACGCGGCGGGGTCGTCACTCTCAACGGCGCCGGTCAATTCCTCCAGCGCCGCGCCCAGCGCGGCGTAGACCTCGCCTCGGAAGGGATTCAGCCTCTGGATCGAGAAATAGAGATCCGGATCTTCTTCCAGAATCGACCGAGCCGTCAACGCCTGGCGCGAGAAGGTCGTTGACGCGGTGCGCGCCATCTCCTCGGGATCGAGACCCGAGTGCGAGAGAGAGTCGGCGAACAGCATGCCGGTCAGATGGGCGAGGCCCAGAAGCCACCCCATCAGGCGGTCGTGGTGCTCGAAGGGAAGGCTGACCAGATCCAGGTACGGATGAGCCATCAGATCGAGAATCGCCGATCGCTCGGCCGCCTCGTCGTCGATCACGGCATGAACCATCGTGAGCGGTTCAAAGATGTTCTTGCCGGGGCCGAACATGGGGTGGAGCGAGATGGCCGGGATGCCGGTGGCTCGAAAATTCGCCAGGGTTTCCCCGAGGTGGCTCTTGATCGAGGCGATTTCGACCACGGGTACGCGGATCGACGCCTCGGCCAGGGAAGCGAGCACATCCGCGGTCGCTTCCAGCGGGACAGAGACGATCACGGCGTCGAATGCGTCAAGGTCCGGAATGTCGCCCAGGCTCGCGTACCGGCCACCCCCGGGAACCCGGTCTTTCCATTTGGGATCCAGACCTGCGGCGTCGTGGCCCACGGTTTCGAGGAAGCGGCACAACCAGCCGCCCATAGCGCCCGCCGCTCCGAGCACGAGCACTCGGGCGCCGCCCCGGCCGTTCGACTCAAGGCGATCGCGATACTGCCGCTCTACGGACCCGCGGACGATCGCGGAAAAAATCGCTTCCATCACTTCGGGAGACGTTCCGCAAAGAACGGCGGCCTGGCGAGCGCGCTCGAGGACGCGCTCCTCAACCTCGCGCACCACGACCGGCTGCCCCTGCTGCGCCTTGAGAGCCCCGACCCGGGCCGCCAGGTGGAAGCGGCGCTTCAGGTTCTCGAGAAGATTCTGATCGAGATCGGCAATCTCTTGGCGAAGTCGTTCAATCTCGCCGCTCAACGCATTCTCCCTTTGGAACGACAGGGAAGCGGTCACCGTCTATTGGGCGGGGACTCATGGATTATTCGGGCTACAGCTTCTCCAGATACCGGTTGATCTCCCAATCGGTGACCTGGATGCGGTACTCCTCCCACTCCGCGCGCTTAGCTCGAGTGAAGGCTTCGAAGACGAGATCCCCCAGGGCGGACTTGATCACGTCGTCCTTCTCCGTCTCGTCAAGTGCCTCCTCAAGCGTGCCGGGCAGCCGCCGAATGCCGAGCTCCTCCAACCTCTTGAGACTGAACGTATACACGTCCTCTTCGACGGGCTCGGGCGCTTCGAGACCCCGCTCGATTCCGTCGAGGCCGGCGCCGAGCATGACGGCGAAGGCCAGATACGGATTGGCGCTGGGGTCGGGGCAGCGCAGCTCGGCCCGCACCGATTGCTCGCGACCCGCAAAGTAGCTGGGGACGCGGATCAATGCGGACCGGTTGATGCGCGCCCAGCACGCGTACACGGGCGCTTCGTATCCCGGAGTGAGTCTCTTGTACGAGTTCACCGTCGGGGCCACCACGGCGGCAAGCCCCCGGGCATGGGCCAGCTGTCCGGCGATGAAGCGATACGCGACGGAAGACAGGTGGTAGCGGTCCTCGGAGTCGAAGAAAGCGTTTCGCCCCTCTTCATCGAAGAAGCTCTGATGGACGTGCATCCCGGACCCGTTGATGCCAAAGATGGGTTTGGGCATGAAGGTCGCATAGAGGCCGTGGGACGCGGCGACCGCCTTGATCGTGTCGCGAAGCGTCATCACGCTGTCGGCGGACGTGAGCGCGTCGCCGTACCGGAAATCAATCTCGTGCTGGGCGGCGGCAACCTCGTGGTGTGCGCTTTCTCCTTCGAGGCCCAGGCCGGCCACTTTCCGCATGATGTCCGCGCGTACGGCGGAGGCGAGATCCCCCAAAGATGAATCGAAGTACCCGCCGACGTCGTGGGGTACCGGACGAAGAGGCATGCCGTCCGGCTTGTCATCGCTGTTCTTCTTGAACAAGAAGAACTCCAGCTCGGGGCCCGTGTTGTAGACGAAACCGAGGGCCCGGGCGCGCTCCACCGCTCTGCGCAGGACCTGGCGCGGATCTCCGGGGAACGGGGTTCCATCGGGCTGGTAGACGTCACAGATCAATCGGCCATGCTGCATCCCGGGCGCACCCCAGGGTTGCACGCAGTACGTATTGGGATCCGGGCGCAGCACCATGTCCGATTCGTGAATGCGGGCAAAACCCTCGATCGACGAACCGTCGAACCAGATGCCGCGATCGAGAGCTTCCTCGATCCTGGACGCGGGAATGGTCACGCTCTTCAACGTTCCCGGAACGTCCGTGAACTGAAGGTTCACGAACTCCACGCCCTCGGTACGAACGCGATCCACCAACTCCTTGCGATCCACTTCGGACTCGTTCGCTGATTTCTTCCGATCCATCGGCCTGTTCCTCCTCGCGACGCGGGAGTCCACACGGGTCACACGGGGGCGGGGAAAGGTTCACCGCCGGTCAATCCGACCGCGCGGTCATGATGGCACCCTCATGCTCGAGAAGCCACGTTTTTCTATCGGCACCGCCGCCGTATCCGCTGAGATTTCCGTCCGATCGAATGACCCGGTGGCAGGGGACGACGATGCTGACCGGGTTGGCTCCGTTTGCGGCCCCGACGGCCCGGTGTGCACCGGGCCGGTCCACCCGCCGGGCCAGCTCGCCGTATGAGATCGTGGTTCCCGGTGGAATCCTGCGGAGCTCATTCCAGACCGTCTCCTGAAACGGGGTGCCCCGGAGGCGAACCGGCAAGGCGTCCAGAGCGTCCAGCGTCCCCCGGAAGTATGCGTCCAGCGGCTTGACGAAGCTTTGGAGTCCGGAAGACTCCACACATTCGATCGGGCCCCAGCGTGCCTCGAGATCCTTGACGAGAGCGGGCCATTGTTCCCGGAATCCGAGACTGCAGAGCTCGCCATGGTTGACGGCCAGGCGGATCTCGCCAATGGGGGTTGTCGTCTTGGTGATTTCGAATCTTGTCATGTCCTCTCCTCAATCACAAAGAGTTTGTCCATAGATGCATCACAGCATACGCCCGCCAGGGACGCCAGGCTTCCGCCCGGCGCGCGACGGATGCGGCCGTCGGTACTCCGTCCTTCTCTCCAAGCGCACGCCGGATGCCGAGATCCGCGGATGGAAAAGCATCCGGTTCCGAGAAAGCCCGCATGGCGATGTACTCGGTGGTCCAGGCCCCGACGCCGGGGATCTCGCGCATCCGGTCCATGAGATCCTCGGCAGGAATCCCGGACTCAAGAACGATGTCTCCATCATATACCTTGCGAGCGAGGATTCGAATCGACTCCGCCCGCTGCCGCGGGACACCGCACGTTTCGATCCTCGCTTCGGCCAGGTCTTCCGGCCGCGGAAACAGATGGGTGATACCCGGGCCGTCACAAGCCGAAAGCCGTGTCCCGAACGCCTCCACCAGCCGGCCGGCAATAGTTGTAGCCCCTGCCACGGTGATCTGCTGGCCGAGGATGGCTCGAACCGAGAGTTCGAATCGATCCCAGGCTCCGGGAACGCGAATGCCCGGTCGCGTCCGGACACGTCGGGCAAGGATCGGATCCCGGGATAAATGGCGATTGATCTCCAGAGGATCCGCTCCAAGATCGAAGACCCGTCGGAGCCGTTCGACGATGGAAGCCAATCCCTTTGCCGTGGGGATCTTCAGGTTGACTCGAAGATACGGCTGTCCGGCAACCGGGCGCACCTCGATCTCACCCGGAAGTCCGTCGACGGTCACACTCCGGCGGTATCCATCCCGGCTCACGCTTTCGACGCCCGGAATCGTCCGTGGGCCTAGGAACGCGATGAGTCCGTCCCAATCGAAGGGAATTCGGAACGGGAGTCTCAGGCTGAGTCCGTTGCCATTGCCGCGTTGCTCCTGCTTCCAACCGCTCCCGCGAATCTCCGTGGGGCAGCGGCCAAACGTCGATTTCACGGCCTCATTGAACCTGCGGACGCTGCCGAAGCCCGAGGAAAACGCGATGTCCGACATAGGGAGATTCGTCTCGTCGATCAGCTTCCGGGCAAAATGGACCCGGCGGGTTTCCGCCACTCGCACGGGCGTGGCGCCGAGATGCTGGAGGAACAGCCGGCGGAGGTGTCGATCTCCGATCCCGAGCCGGTCGGCCAGATCCGCCACGCCGCCGTCGTCGAGCGCGCCTTCCGAAATGAGACGGAGCGCGCGCGACACGGTCGTCGACGTCCCGAGCCACGCGGGTGTTCCGGGCGATGTTTCCGGCCGGCAGCGCCGGCATGGCCGGAAGCCGGCCTCTTCGGCCGCGGCCGCGCACGCGAAAAACCGGACGTTCTCGCGCTTCGGCAGCCTTGCCGGACAGATCGGCCGGCAATACACGCCGGTCGTCATCACGGCCGTAAAGAAGCGCCCGTCAAATCGCGCGTCCTTACTCCGAAGAGCCTCGTAGCACAGATCCGCGTCGAGAGTCATGGGGTCAGTATACCCGATCCCGGTGAATCTGGCTGGCGATTTTCGGACATGACCTTCCGCCCGACTTTTCTCTGCTTGCCACGAAACGCCAACAAGCGCAAAATGGCAGCGACACGGAATTCAAACCCTTTCCACAGTCCGGCCGTCAAGATAGTGAAGGCCGGATCGGGCGCTCGGCCCGCATGAGAGCAGCGGGCTTACCGGGGGAGCATTCTTGGAGGAATCGAGGGAAGTCACTGAGAAGGTTTCCGTAAGTACTGAAGTGGATCCGGCCGTGCCCGGATTGGTTGCCCAAACGCAGCAAGGTGACCAGCGATCATTCGAACGGCTTTACCGCCTTCACGTGGGAATGGTATACGGCATCTGCCTTCGGCTCGTGGCCGACCCCGTTCGGGCGGAAACTTTGACCCAGGACGTGTTTGTGAGAATCTGGCGGAAAATCGGCACGTACCAAGGCCGGGGGGCGTTTGGAGCCTGGGTCCGGCGCGTGGCCGCCAACGTCGTCGTTGACGACCGGCGGTCGGAAGCGAGAGAGAGAGAATGGATAGAGCACGAAAGCGAAACATCCTCGACCGAGACGGCCGGGGAACGTACGGGACTCAGCACGGTAGCGGCGGGCCATGCATCCCCGGCGGACGTGGCCATCGATCTGGAGAGGGCCCTCGCCACGCTGCCCGCCGGCGCCCGGACCGCTTTTGTGCTTCACGACGTCTACGGCTACCGGCATCGGGAAATTGCGGAAATGACCGATGTCGCGTCTGGCACCGTAAAGGCCCAGCTGCATCGGGCCCGAAGGTTGCTGCGAGAATCCCTCGAAGGGTCAAGGGGGTGATGGACACATGAACCACGAGGAAGCGTGGAACCTTCTCAACGATTACGTTGATCATGATCTTCCGGAGCGCAGGGCGGCGGAGGTCGAGGCCCATCTTCGGGAATGTGAGACGTGTCGGCACGAGGTGGAGCAGCTGCGAGCCGTCATTGATGGAGCGGGAGCGCTTCCGCGCGCGATAGCGCCCGAGCGGGATCTCTGGACGGGTATCTCGACGAGAATCCGGCCAGAACGAGCCACCGTTTCGGGGGTCTTCGGCCGCTTTCGCAAGCTTCTGGAGCCCTGGCCGAGATGGTGGCCGGCGGTGATTCCAGCGGCAGCCGTGTTGCTGCTGGTTGTCGTCCTTGGCGATCGAGGCCCGAGCTCTCGGGGACCCGTCTCGGACGTTGCCGAGGGGCCGGGGCCCGATCCCGTCCCAACGGTGGTGATCGGGGCGCTCGAAGCCGAATCCCGGCAAGGCAATCTGGAACTGGCTCAATACGCGGAGCGGGCCGGCGGAATCGAGAATATTCCGATCCTGGGGCTCATCGTTGAAAACGTGCGCATCATCGATCGGAGCATCACCGAGTTGAAGGATGTCTGGGAAGCGAACCCCGACAGCCCGCGGGCCGCACGAATGCTGGCGGCCGCCTACCAGGCCAAGATGATGCTTCTGGGCCGGGCCAGCCGATTGGCGGCGGAGGCACAAACGTGAATGGAAGACGAACGGACCGTGAACTTCAGAGAACCGAACAGCATGGAGGAGTGATGAAGAGAAGAATGAATCTCGGGCGCGGGATCCCGCTGGTGGCGTTTCTGATGATTCTAATGCTGGCCGCCCCGGTTGTGGGCCAGGAGAAAATCGACGAGACTCGGGATCTCAACAAGAATGCCACCGTGAAGATCACAAATGTGTCGGGATCGGTTTCGGTGGTCGGATGGGACAAGGGTAAGGTCCAGATCAAGGGCATTCTGGGTGAGGGAACGGAGCGGCTCGCCGTCGAGGGAGACAAGAATCGGTTGGAAATTCGCGTGGTCCTTCCCAAGCACGCCAGGAACGTCGACGAAACGCACCTGGAAATCCGTCTTCCGAAAGCCTGCCGGATGGACGTATCAACGGTGAGCGCGGATATCACGGTGGAGGCATTCGAGGGACAGATGGATCTGGAGTCCGTGAGTGGTGACGTCCTGGCCGAGGGTGGCCCGGAGGCGGTGAGCGTGGGAACCGTAAGCGGTGAAATTGACCTTCGTTCGAAATCGCAGGAGGTCGACATCGAGAGCGTCAGCGGTGACGTCGAAGTCGCGATGTCGGGTGGCAGAATCGACGCCGAGACGGTCAGCGGCGATCTTCGAGTGGTCGGGGCCGAGTTTCGATCCGCGAGCATGACCTCTGTCTCCGGAGACATTGACTTCGATGGTGGTTTCAAGGATGGCGGGTCCTTCTCGTTCAACTCCCACAGTGGAGACATCCTGCTTTCGCTGTCGGGCAAGATCAGCGCGGAATTCGACATTTCCACCTTCAGCGGCGACATCTGCAGCGACTTCGGTTCGAAGGGCTCATGGAAGAGCGAGTTCGGTCCCGGCGAGGGGCTTGAGTTTACGGTTGGTTCCGGGGATGCGGATGTGGAAATCGAAACGTTCAGTGGAGACGTGGAGATCGAGAAGAAGTAGATCGCGCGACGGATGGTATCGAACGAAAGAAAAGGGCGGGTCCAAGACCCGCCCTTTCGATTTTCAGAAGTTCCACCAGATCGCACCACAAAACCTACAAGGACACAGAGAGGATCTGAAGAGCCTTCGCCAGGAAGCGCACGAAGCGAGAATGCTCGGGGCAATGCAAGCATCGCCCCGAATTCGCCGACGCGATCCGTGATCTCTGTGGTTCCGGGATGCGCGTCTTCTTACGTTCTGCTAGAAAGCTCCCCATTCCTGCTTGCCGGGAACGTAGTAGCTGGGACAAACCAGGCGGAAGATTCGGACGATTCTCCGAGCTCTCGCCAGTTCGCCTTCGCTCTGGGTGCGCATCTCCTCGAGCCGGTTGCCGAAAACCTCATCGAAATACTCCTGAGCCGCCTGTCGCCGCTCCGCTTCGGAACCGTACTGGTTTCTGAGGGTCGCCAGCTCGCCGGCATCCAGCCAGTATCCTCCACACTGAGGGCACTCGTCCACCTGGATGTCCCGCTTGGGGCTGAAGAAATGGCGCATCATGACGATGTCTTCGCACTTCGGGCAATACCGTCTCTCGTCATGATCGATGTGGATCGTCTCGTCCCTCACGATGTCCAGCAGGAGAGCGTCCGCGTCCTCATCGGGTTCGTCGAACTTCTGCAATTCGAAATGATCGAACCAGATTCCCGCGCAGCCGCCGTCACAGACGTCGACCGTAACGCCTCCGGTCACCACCTGCGTGAGCTCGTTTCCACAAGTCGGGCAGTGCATGGTATCCTCTCTGTTTTGAACCCAGCGGAACTCAGGGTCGGTTTGGTCACTCCATGCATCGGCACGGCCGCGGCGTTTCTGCACCTCCGGATGAACCGAAATCAAAGCAGAATGGCATACCGTCGGCTGTTCCCGGACAATTTGGATTCCACTTTGCTATCAGCCGAGAAACTTGGCCATGTAGGCGAATTGCGGTGAAAACCGGCCGTTCCAGAGGATCACGGGTCGGCGGATGGGGTCCGGGAGGCGAACGCCTTCGAATGGACTCGTCAGATCGGCGGCCGATATGGCGGGGATGTACTCCCCGAGGGCTCGGCCGAAGCTCGTGGACGCGTCCCGGGGAAGCTCGCACGAGTGATTACCGCCCGTCTCGCCGTCTCAATGCCAGTGGACGCGGTACGCCACCAGCCGATGTCCTCCCGAGGTGATGTTGTCGGGAACGTAGATTTCCTCGATGGGTTCGAGGCGCGGGCCGAGCGTTTTCAGGATGTTGGGATACCAGTTGGGAAAGACGGCGATGCCGGCCGGTTGACGTTCTGAGATCACGCGCAGCAGTGTAGCCTCTCTCGGCGGGTTCTCCATGCCTCGAAGAGGAAACAGGGCCTCCTGCACCTCCGGACTCACGATCCCCACGAGGTCCAGCACGCGGAGATCCGTTAGATAGGCGAGCGCGCCCACGTCGTTGGCCGCCACCCAGCTTTCGGGCGGAAGCCGTCGCTCCAGCCGCGTTGCCATGCCCACCTGCATCGAGTTGATATCTCGAACATTGTGGGCGTACAGATCCGCGTGGCCCACACACTGGACCGTGTTCCAGATCACGAGTAGAGCAAGGACCGCTGATCCGGCTCGAGATCCCCATCCCCGTCCCCCCATTCCGCCCGTACGAATCGATGTGAGCCCCCAGGTTCCGATGATTGCGAGAAACGGAAGCGCGGGGTACACGTATCGCCCGTAGTTTCCGGGGAGTATGGCGAAGAGGTAGTTCCGGCCCATGAGTGAGTAGGAGAGAATCAGTGCAAATGGAAACAGGAGTCCGGGAAGAAGTGTAAGCCACGTCGTTCTCTCCCCAGGCCCGCTCTCCGCTGTTTGCCCTCCGGATGACAGCATCCCGCCGAGCTTCCAGATTGCTCCGATCAGGAACAGAACACAGAGCGGTGCTGCGATTTGCCACACGAGATGGAGACTCCTCGCAGCGTATGCGAAGTCGGGTAGACCGACGAAGGCGCTCGTCGTCTTCGCGTAGAAGGTCCCGGGCAATGGCCGACCCGACACGATGAGACAGTAGACGGGCCATGGAGCACACAGGGCCGCCGTGATGATCAGGTTTCTTGCAGCCTTCCGCGGTCTGGACGTCAGCCCCAGAAGTACCGCGAACAACAGGCCCTCGGGCCTGGCAAGGACCGCCAGTCCGGCCGGGATTCCCCAGGTAGAGAGGCGGAGCGACCGGCGCCGCGCGCGGGCATGCATGGCCCAGGCGGAGAGGAGTAGTGCCGTGAAGAGGGGAACCTCCATCGCTCCCGCGGCGGACCACACCATTGCCGGAGATGCCGCGACAAGGAGCCCTGCGGCACAGGGCCCCCAGAGCCCCGCGGAGACACCGGCGTCCCGCGCACGAAGTTCGGCCGTCACCCAGGCCGCGGCAAGTCCGGCGCCGCCCAGGACGACGGCCGCCAGAATCCACGGCCAGGTGTTGTGGACCGGCCCGAACAGGAAGCCGGCTGTCAGAAGCAGCGCCCAGAGCGGAGATGTTGCCCCCGTGCTGGCCTGACCCGGGTTCACGCCGAATCCATGTCCCTCGGCCAGATGCCGGGCAAACGCGAGGTGAATCCAAGAATCGTCCAGCGGATACCCGGGACCCGCGGAAAATCGGAAGAAGAAAACCCCGATGAGGGCGACCAGTACGATGGCCGCACCCGTGGCAACCGTCCCATGGCGGATCCAGGACGATGCTTCGAACGGGCCCGAGTTCCGGTTGCTCAATGCGGTGCCTCCCTCAATACTCTCCATCCGCCCAGCTCCGCCATTTCCGCTCGCAGCGGATGATTTCTTCGTTCGTCAGCGGCGGCTGCCGCTCGTGAATCTTCACCCCCCCCGGGACGACGGGTTCCACATTGACCCGGAAGCATCGCAGGTATTCTTCCGGAGCAAATCGCTCGTGGGCCATCACTCTCTCTTCCCCGACGTGGGAGCGGGCGACGCTGCGAGCAACTACGTAGTCATTCAGACCGAAGAGATCGACAATCGCCACGTTGGGCAGGACCCACCCCGGCACGCCGACGGTGCGAGCGGCGAATACCGGATGGCCGGTCCACGGAGTCTTTTCCCCAAACTCGCGGGTCGGAAAAATCCGCAGTTGATGCCGGTGGAAAATCTTGTGCTCCTGATGGCGCATGCACACCCGGTGGGTGATGAGCCAATGCTGCAGCCAATCGAATGCGCGTGCGTAACCCCTCAAAGGTTGGGGAAACCGGTCGGCCACCGGGCGGATCATGACGTGCGTTTCTTCTCGACTCTCCAGCCCGCGTGTCTCCGCCCAATGCGCCCAAGGTATGGGATAGGATAAGAGGACAAACAGGACCATGCACAGAACGGCCGGCCACCTCCGCCGGAAAATGCGGTCCGCGAACCAGGCGCCGGAAATGAAAAGAAGAAGAATCAGATGACTGTACACCCGGTATTCGAAGTGATCGCCTCCCACCATGAAGGTGTAGTAGAGAAAGTGCCCCGTCAGAACGGCGACGGCGATTGCCGGCCCGATGGGGACTCGAAGGGAGCGCGGTTCGGTTGATCGCCGGGCGGGGCCCGGGCGGTCCCTCGCCCTTTTCACAAGCCAGACCAGGAACAGACACAGCCAGACCCAGATCGCATACTCGAGAATGAAGGAAGCCGCGTACCGGACGCCGCCCTCCGGCCACGCCGCCACCTGCTTGGCGTGGTAGGTGTTGGGAAGCCAGGCGCCGTAGTAGAGTTTGCGCCAGATGAAATGGGCGGGGACGGCGAAGCCGGGAACCGCCGAGAGCAAATCCCTCGACGTCAGGGAGCCCGAAAGCCTCCCGATCAGGAAGGCCAGCCCCGTGCCGAGGACCACCAGGATGCCGTCGGGGCGCGTGAAGTAGACGAGGGTCGCCGTCGCAGCAGCCGTGAACACCCACCGTCCCCGTTTCCTGGAAGGAAAGACCATCACGAAGATCCATGCCGTGAACAGGAAATTGAACATCGCCGTCTCGAGTCCGGAGCTGGTCCAGGCAAGAAACGTACGATTGGTCACGGTTCCCAGGAGGGCGACGAGGATCAACGGAGCGCCGTCCCGCGTTCCGCGACGGTGACCCGCCATTCGAACTCCCATCCGAGCGCCGGTGCCGAGGGTCAGAGCGGCCAGGACGAGGGATAGACCGTTGGCGGATTCCGGCGGCGACACCCGAAAGATGCGCCAGACGGCCTCCAGCAAGACGAGCCATGAGAAGCTCGTGTATCCTTCCACGGGTCGAAAGGGCGGTGGATTCCACGTGTAGCCGAATCCCAGGAGATGGTTGTTGATGTAGCGGAACGTAATGTAGGCGTCGTCGGTCAAGAACCAGAAGATTCGCCAACCCGCATAGAGGAGCAGCAGAACGATCGGCATGGCGACCCAGAACACCCATGAATGTCCCGGGTGCGACTCCGGAATCCCCAGGCGATCGCCGGCGGGCGGAAGACCGTTCTGCTTTCCGAGCCCCCATTCGAGCTTCATCACCCCACCCGCCCTACTGCAGATAGCCCAGGGACCGGAGACTTTCTCGCACTCCTCGGGGAATCGGGCCCGAGGCTTCCACCTCGAGACGGTTCCATGCGTTCCAGTATTCCTCCGCCAGGGAGCGGTATTCTTCGACACCCTCGACGCCGGAGTGGATGAGGTTTCTCGTTTCCCCGGGATCGTCCTCCAGGTCGTAGATTTCCTCGGACGCGGGCATCAGCAGCTGGTCGCCGAACCAGCGCGATGTTCGAATGTACTTGTGTCCGGCCGTACGGATGCAGAGCAGGCGCTTCCCGCCGGCGATCTCACCCCGGAAGATCGCGGAAACGACAGGACCGCGGAGAGGGTCCTCGGGAGCATCCAGGCAACGCGCCTTCAACGATTCTCCGTCGGTTGGACGAGCCCGCTCGATTCCCAGATAGTCCAGAACCGTAGGAGCGATGTCGATCAGCTGGGCTACTCCAAGGCGTCTCTCTCCGGCGTACGATCCGCCCGGAAACCGGAAGATGAGCGGGACCTTGAGAGACGGGTCATACAGGCAGACGCTGTGATCGAAGTAGTAATCGTGTTCGGTCAAGCTCTCGCCGTGATCCGCAGTGAAGACTACGAGCGTGCGTTCACGAAGGCCGAGGCGTTCCACCTCGGACAGCAGTCTCCCCATCTGTTCGTCCGCATAGGAAACCTCGCCGGCGTAGAGTGCCTTGACATGTTCAAGATCGCGCGGACTTTCGATCACGCGCGCCTTCTCTTCGATAGACAGACCGTACCACCGGCCGTCGGCGTCCCCGGCGTAGTCCGGGTCGTAGAGCCGGTTGTACGGTGGGGGTGGGGTGTAGGGTCCGTGCGGATCGAAGAGGTGGAGCCAGAGGAAGAAGGGCGCCTCGGCGTTGGCCGCGAGCCACCGGTTTGCCGCATCGACGGCGTGCGCCGCGGGTCGCTCCGTCCGGGGGGTATACCCGTGGGGCAGAAAGCGCACGTGGCGCGAAAGACGGAAGAAGAGATTCGCGAAGCTCCCGGCCAGGCACGGTTCGGGAATCGCCCACAGCGGGCTGAAATCGTCGTCGTACACCTGGAACCGATCGACGAGGCAGGAAGTCTGGCGCTTCAGGGTGATGCCGCTCACGAACGCCGCGGTCCGGTACCCCCGGTCTGCAAGGATGTCGGCCAGACTCTCAATGCCGGGGCGGAGCGCCATCGGTTCGTTCAGAAGCACGCCGTGATGAGCGGGGTGGAGCCCGGTCAGGATGCTCGTATGGGAAGGGTTGGTCAGGGGAATCGGGCAGATCGTATTTTCGAACAGCACGCCCTCTTCCGCCAGCCGATCGACGTTGGGCGTCTGGATCATCTCATTTCCGTAGCACCCCAGGTGATCGTCTCGGAGTGTATCGACGGTGATGAGAAGGATGTTGGGCCCTTCGGCGGTGGGATGCCCGCGCTGCAAAGGTCGAACGAACCCGTTCACCCCGAGAAGAACCAGAACCAGCGCCGAGCCTGCAAGTCCCCACCTGCGAAATCTCCGTGACCGCGGAATGAGGAAGCCGAGCAAAGCCAGAACCGCCGCCGGCAGAAACACCCAGGCTCCCACCGGCCGGATGCCGTGAGCGAGGGGCCCGCGTATCATGATCCAACAGGCGAACCCGAACAAGCCGACCGAGTTCAGAAATCCCCAGAACGAAGTCCCGTGGAGCCACGGTTGGCTTCTGGCGAGCCGGGCGAAAACAAAGAACACGATCGCGGCGGCGGCGACGGCCAGGACCGCACGCAGGTACGAATCCTGAATCAGGAGAATCCAGACGCAGACGGAGAGGGAGAACGAGACAGGTTGAATCGATGCATCGATCTCCTGGCGGCGGGAGGAGCCCGGAAGAAACCGTGCAAGCCGGAAGGCCAGGGCGGCGACGAGGCCCGCCAGGGCGGCGACGTACCAGTTCACGGCCATGATCAGGATTTCGGAGGTCAACGGGAGGGCGGCATAGCCACCCGTTCCCAGCGTATCGACGACGCCGAAAGCTCCACCGACGAGCGCGCCGGCACAAAGCGATCGAAGGAAGGGGTGAAGGGTATGATTCTGGTTCTCCAGTGTGCTCAGCACGCGCCCTCCTTGGTGATCCACCTCGTAGGAGACCAGATGCCGAGGGTCCTGTCAAGGCCATGCTGTGTCCTGCCCTGGCCGCGTATTGCCCTGAAATGCAACCCTCGAAACCCCCGATGTGCTCCTCGGCACAAGAATGCTTCTTGCTCCTCCTCAGCTAAAGTTGCATTTACGGACAACCGATCCTTCGGGGCGAGGTCGATGCGGCCCGTCATCCAGAGGAGAGAGCCCCGGAATGGAAACCCGTCGAAGTCAGCTGAAGCGTTGGCCCGGGCAGCTATCCAATACCACGGAAGAGATCTCCGAAGCCGAAAAAGATCGGGAATTGCGGGACCTCATTCGCGAAACGGAGAGATTGAAAGAGCGGATCGTTCGAGGCCCCGACGCCATCTCCCGGGATCTCCCGCCGGAATCCGGCGGCGAACCCGGGCTATCGGTTATCCGCTCTCCGGGTGCGCCGAACGCGGGAATCTTCGCCCCGATCACGGCGTGGATCCCCGATGCGGCCCGATCGTGGGGGGACCAACTGCAGATGAGCAAAACGCTCCGAAAGGTATGTGATGGCTTTCGAAGCGGATTGCGGGAGGGTCTGAGCGCCCTTCGCCTCTATCGGATGAGGGACGCCGTGTTGGAGAATCTCAAGTCGGTTTCCAATAGAGGAGATTCCGGAATCTCGGCGCGTTCGAGTTCTAGCGAGGAAACGCATCGCTCCGTCTTGGGCCGGACTCGATCCCGCTGGGCCGACATGAAATAGGCCATGCTCCTCGTGCCACCGCCGCGCGGTAACCGCGGATTACACCTGAAACTACTCCAGCAGAATACCTTTTTCGTACGTCGCCGACCAGATGTACCAGAAAGTGTCGAGTCCGGTGAGTCTCCTATTTCAGCAGCGTCATTTTCTTTGTGTCGGTGAAGTCCCCGGCCCGGAGCTGGCAGAAGTACGTGCCGGTGGCAACGGGGCGCCCACCCGAGTCTTTGCCGTCCCACGCGATCACGTGCTCCCCCGAGCCCAGACGGCGATCGACGAGGGTTACAACCATCTTTCCCGACACGTCAAAGAGATCCAGTCGAACGTCGGACGCGACGGGCAAACGAAACCGAATCCGGGTTGTCGGATTGAAAGGATTGGGGTGGTTTTGTTCCAGGAGGAAGGCCCGTGAAGCCGAAACTCGACCATCGCTCGTGACACGGGTCGTCGGGCTCCATCCCGATGCCCTTGCCATCATCCACCAGAACCCTTTCCCCTTCTGGTAGCAATTGAAGCAGTGGGAATGAGCGCAGCTGCAGGTGGCGCAGGGATTCGAAGAACACCAGACGGAGCACCACCCGCAGGCATCCGTCTCGTCCGGGTAGTAGTTCCCGTCGGGATCCCAGCTCTCGATGTCCGCGAAATCAAACAGGACCTTGTCGTACAGGGAACAGTAGGCCCGGATCTGATTGTTGCGCGCGTAGAGATTCCCGCCGATGCCGGTTCCGTCCAGATGACCGGTCATGTAGATGAAAAGAACATCCGAATAATCCGTCTCCAGCTGATCCATGGCGTCGAGGTACGTGTTGATGCCCGCTTCCGTGTTGTCCGAGCAGCCTCCGCACCAGGACCACATCACGACATTGCAGTCCGGGTGAGCGTCGAGATAGTCTCGCGTCGGTTGAACCCAGGAGACGTCTCCATTGTGCCCGAGATCGTCACCGTACTCGGTGAAGGGGGGCTCGGAGTAGAGAGGATCCTCGGCGTAGAGAAGATCGAGCCCGGTCATGATCTGACTGCCGTGGGAGGTGTGCCCGTAGTAGAAGTTATAGGTCGTCTGGATGGATTCGATGACGGACAAAGGAATGAGGTCGAACTCGGCGACCCCCGCATGGTCCGCAATGATGGCCTGGGCACCGGCGGTGCAGGGCACAACAAGCAGACTCAGGCATAGCGCTTCAGCGAACAGTCGGCTCATGATGGAAGGCTCCTTTTTGAATCGGCAGGCCGGAAGGGCCTGCCGAGATTCGCTACGCTTATCTTTGACTACGATTATACGCCCTCACCGGCAGGATTTCAAGAGAGGGTTCGGTGGCTTCGGCAGAGATGCGGCGGGCCCTGTCCGCGGTTGGCCGATACTCGCGCTTGCTGGCGTACGGTGGGCGGTTCTTCGGGAGGGCCCAAGGGGAAAAGACGTCGCCCCCCGACGGTTGAGCCTACGATTCGGCTCGGCGCCGGAGGGCGTTACGAACGGCAGCTGTCAGGCTTACCTCCAACGAGACTTGGCCTCGCTCCAGCTCTTGGGCGACACCGAGCTCGCCCCCGTGATGTTGAAGGTGTCCGCTGCGGTCACGGAGCCTCCCCCGTTGCCGAGGGTGCCGGTGATCTTGACGTAGTACTTTCCCTGAGGAACCTGATTGAAGTGGTAGTCGATCTGTGGCCAGCAATCCAATACGGATGAATCGGGATCAATCGTCCACATGGCCCAGAGCACGTTGAGCGGGAAGATCAGCGTGTCGGTGGACGCTTCCCAGACCGACCATCCCGGAAGGTTGTTGATCCAAACGACGGAATCACTGTGATTGGTGATCGTGAACCAGACGGTGTCTCCCGAACAGTAGGTTGCAGCGTCGGTCTCGATCGTCAAATCGCTCCTTGACGATATCGCCGCCGTACCCGCCAGGAGACCACAGGCCACAGCCACAGCCAGGCACAAACGCGTAGCCATCCTCATCGGTTTCACCTCCTCGATCTCCGGATCGATAGTGGTCTCTTGGAATAGAAACTGCTCAAAGGCCGAATTCCCGGTCGATTCTCATTCGCGAGGTTACAAGAGATCTTGGGCAACCCAACCTTTCTTCATGTTAGATTAAGTTTACTATATGTGTGGGTCAAAGTCAAGATCCGGATGTGCCGGCAGAGAGAATTCCCTGTCTCCGGGGGCGTTTCCACATTCCCGCAGAAGGCCGCGGGAGAGGCTCGATCTACCTGTTGTGGGGGGGGGAAGCGTGACATGTGTTCCAAAAAAGTGCGGGAGGCACCGGGTGTCACTTGGCTGCAGCGAGATCGCGCTCTCTCGCCATCAGTTCTCCTCTCTAGTCTTGTATCAGTTTCTCAAACCTCTCGTGTCCCCGGAGCGGATCCCAGCGGGGTTCCGCTCGAATCTGCGCAGCCGAGATCGGGGCCGGAATCGTCAACAGGTGCTCCAACTGATCCATGGCCAGGTCGTATTCACCCACTGTCGTGTAGATCCATGCCAGATGGAGCAGGTTGTAGGGCGCCCGCGACGCATCTTTCGACAGGGGCAGGAGTTCGAGGGACAGGCGGCCCTCCCGAACGGCGTCCTGCTTTCGGCCCAACCCGGCATACACCAGTCCCAGTGTGCTGTGGAGCCGAGCGTCATCCGGCCGGCTCTCGATTCGACTTTCGAGATAGACCCGGGCTGAGTCGTAGTACGTGAACGCCAGATCCTTCTTTCCGAGCCTGTCGTACATCCAGCCGCGCAACCCCGAGGTGGGATAGACGAGGTAGTGGTTTTCGATCGTCTCTTCCGTCGACGACGACAGACGCTCCAACGCGGCTTCATAGTCGCGGTCCATGGAGTCCAACTGGAACAGGAGGAAACTGAGGAGATCGCCGGTCATCTCCAGTCCGCCGGGAATCTTCTTAAGCACGGCACGAGCGGCGGCCGTGTCGCCCGTCCATCGAACGTTCAGCAAAGCCTTCCAACCGTAGGGAAACGGCCATTCGGGACGCAACGCAATGGCCCGATCCAGATGGCGTTCGGCCTCCTCGTACTGCCGGAGACTCATATGAGTTCCGGCCAATTCATACCCTCTCAACCACGAGAGAGGATCAAGATCAAGAGACATCTCCAGGTTCTTCAGGGCCGCCTCAAACCTGCCCTGGCGCCGTTGGACGTAGGCGACGGCACTGAGGGTTTCGGCATTGTTAGGTTGCAATTCTCTGGCCCTGCCGAATTCGTCGAGCGCGTTGTCATAGTCCAGAAGGCACCAGTAATAGTAGTACCCCATGGCCAGGTGCGGCTCGGGAGCCCCGGGAGCGAGCTCGAGCGCTCTTATTGCCGACGTCCGGGCTGCATCCTGAGCCTTTGGAGTTCTCTCGTGATCGAACCAGTACATCAGAGATCGCGTATGGGATCTCAGAGCCCAAGCCTCAGCGAAAGTGGAATCTTGTTCAATTGCGCTATTGCACAGCGCCAGGGCCGTCCTCTGGTCGTCGACGCCGTAGCTCCGATTCGCGTAATCCTGTGCGCGCAGATAGTAGTCATAGGCCTTGAGATTGTCGGTCGGCCGGGCTTCGACGACTTGCCTTTCCAGACCGAGCAGCGTGATCCCGAGCGCTTCGGCAACCTTCCCGGCGATGTCGGACTGGACTTGGAAGATATCGGAGATGTCCATCTGGTAGACGTGGGCCCAGAGATGCGTCGCATCCGACACGCGGATGAGCTGAGGGGTGACGCGGATTCGACTCGGCCCATCGGCCATGTGCTGCCACCGGATGGTTCCCTCGAGGATGTAGCCGACGCCAAGCTCTTGGCCGATCACCGGGATGACCTTGCCGGTATCCTTATACTGCATCGCACTGGTGCGCGCGATGACGCCAAGCTCGCGGATTCCTGCGAGACGGGCCGTGATCTCCTCGGTGATCCCATCCGCGAAGTAGTCGTCCTCGGGCGCTCCGAGGTTTTCGAAGGGGAGAACCGCCAGCATCTTTCTCTCCGCAACAGGTTCGTCTCTGGTCGTGGAGAGGACGCGGGGGAGGATGATGGCGGCAGCAGCTCCGAGGACTGCAACAACTCCGATCCAGGTCCACCATGCTCCTCGGCGGCCCGCGCGCGTCTCGAAAGCGCCAAGGCCGGTCCTCGAGGAAAACGGCGTCGTCCCGGTCGAGAAGGCCCGAAGATCCGCGATGAGATCCGTTGCCGCCGGGTATCGTTCGGCGGGAGCCTTCTTCAAGCATCTTTCGAGGATGCTGTCGATTCCCATCGCCTCTTCATCGTGAGCGTCACCCGGAGGTTCGGGGTCCTCGTTGAGGATGGAATAGACGACGGCCTGCTCGTAATCCCCTCGAAACGGTCGACGGCCGGTTGCCATTTCGTAGAACATCACGCCGAGTGACCAGATGTCCGTCCGGTGGTCGACCTCATCACCGCGGGTCTGCTCCGGAGACATGTAGGCCACCGTGCCGAGGGTCGTGCCTTCCTGGGTCAAATCCGGGACACCGCCGGATTTCGCCAGGCCGAAGTCCATGATCTTCGCCCGGCCCTTCGGTGTGATCATGATGTTGGCAGGCTTGATGTCGCGATGAATGATGCCGTGTTCATGCGCCTCTTGAAGACCTTCGGCAACCTGGAGGACGATGCCCGCGGCTTCGTCGGCGCCCAGCGGGCCTGCCTTGATCTTGTCCTTGAGTGTCTGACCCTCGATGTAGGCCATCGCAATGAAGAGCTGATCATCCGCCTCATTGATTTCGTAGATGGTACAGATGTTCGGATGGTCGAGGGCGGATGCGGCGCGGGCCTCGTGGATGAAGCGCTGCTTGGCGTCGGGATCGGCCGTGAGGTCGGGCGGCAGGAACTTGAGCGCCACTGTGCGGTCCAGCTTGGTATCCTGGGCCTTGTACACCACGCCCATGCCACCCTTGCCGAGCTCTTCGAGGATCTTGTAGTGAGAGATGGTTTTACCGATCATGAGATCCTCACCCAACCCCTGGAACCACAGATTTCACGAATTCAACAGATACGAAACGCCGGTTTCTTTCTCACTGTCGGGCAATAACCCGACAGTGAGACAAACCCATGCGTGCTCATCTGCGTTGTCTGCGGCTACTGTGTTGTGACCCTCTCTCGCCATTCTCCAATACTCGATCACTCCGCTCCCGCAGTTCTCTCGCCCCCGCGCCTCACTCGATGAACCCCGTCCTCCTCAGGAGATCATCGAAGCGAGGATCCGGGCGGAGGCTGTCAAGGACGGGGTCGGTCTTCAGGAATACGATGTGTGCATTACGGCCTTCATAGGCCTTCTCCAACCACTCGAATGCCTGGTCTGTCTCACCAAGGGAAGCGTAGATCTCAGCGATCTTGTAGGCCGAATCGAACACCTCGCCTGGATGGCTCACGAGATCATCGAGGATCTCCTTTGCCCTTGGGTGATCACCGGACTCTGCAAAGACGCAGGCGAGCAGGGATCGGGCCCAGCTGTCTCCGAGGCGCTCGGCCTCCCGGAATTCGCGAATCGCCTTGTCGTAAGCCTGAGTTTCCAGGAAGGCCCTGCCAAGCAACTGGTGGGCATCCGGTACGCTCGGATCCAGGCGGATCACCTCTTGTGCCAGCGAGATTGCACGGTCGTACTGCCGGGCGGCGTAGTATCGCCTCACCATAACGACGCTGGTGGAGGTGGAGAGTGGGTCAAGATCGCGCGCATGCTTGGTCGCCTGAATCGCCTCCTCGTGTCGCCCCATGATCATCAGGTATCCGCCGTACGCGGCGTGCGCCAGTGCGTACCCAGGATTGACGTCTATCGCCTCTAGCGCCGCGGTCTCCACCGCGTCCCAGTCCCAATCGAAGAACTTGACGAATGCCAGGATGATGTGGGCTTCTGCGACGCTGTTGTCGATCTCAAGGGCCTTCTCCGCCTCCGCCCGCGCAAGTTCATATCCCTCCTCCGGGGACATCCAGCCGAGGGTGGCAAGCAAATCGTAGGCATGGGCCAACGCGGCGTGAGCCAAGGCGTACTCTGGGTCGGTTTCGACGGCTCGCTGCAGGTACTCGATTCCCGTTCGGATGGACCCCTCCGTCCAACGGTTGATGTGGTACCGTCCCCGGAGATATGCCTCATGCGCCTCGGGATCCACTGCTTGCGCCGTCTCAAGCCTTACCTGCTCCTCCGGGGTGACAACGACCCGGATCTCACGGGCGATCGAGCGCGCCACTTCTCGCTGAAGGGTTAGGATGTCCCGCATTTCACGTTCGTGCGCTTCGGCCCAGAGATGCTTGTCGGTCTTTGCCTCGATCAACTGGGCAGTGATCCTCACGCGGTCTTCTGCTTGAACGACCGACCCCTCTACGACGGCATCGACGCTCAGTTCGCGAGCGATCTCGGGGAGCGGTTTGGATGCGCCCTTGTACTGCATCACCGAGGTACGGGAGATGACGCGCAGGGCCTTGATCTTCGAGAGCTCCGTGATGAGCGCCTCGGTCATCCCATCGGCGAAGTATTCCTGCTCGAGATCCCCGGAGAGGTTGTCCAGCGGGAGGACGGCGACAGACCGGATGGCGCCGGCCTTATGACCGGAATCCAGATCCGACAAGAGACGGCTCGCGATGAAAGCCAGAACGACAACGAGAAGCACGGACGGAGCCAAGACCATGGCTACTCGTCGAAGACCTCGGCGTCTGCCGCTCGGTCCCGCCGGCAACGGTGTCTCCATCCGGCCCTTGAGCCCCCGGAGATCGCGGACCACCTCGCTCGTGCTCGAGTAGCGCTCTTCCGGGTCGCGGGCCAGCGCTCTGAGGATGGTGCGATCCAGCCCGGAGGGCACGTTGTCTCGGAGAGTCATGGGTGGGAGCGGGTCCTCGTTGAGGATCGCATAGATGACCGCTTGTTCGTAGTCGCCCTTGAACGGTCTCTGCCCGGTCGCCATCTCATAGAGCACCACCCCGAGAGACCAGATGTCGGTGCGGTAGTCGACCGCATCTCCCCTGGCCTGCTCGGGAGACATGTATGCCACGGTCCCCAGTGTCGTGCCCGGTGCGGTCGTCGTCAGTCTCGCCGATTTCGCCACGCCGAAGTCCATGATCTTGGCCTGTCCTTCGGAGGTGATGATGATGTTGGCCGGTTTGATGTCTCGGTGGACGATGCCCTTCCCATGGGCGGCGCCCAGACCGGACGCGATCTGCGAGCCAATGGAAATCACTTCATCGATCTCAAGCCGGCCGGCCTCGATTCTCTCCTTGAGCGTCTGTCCCTCCACGTATGCCATGGCGATGAAGGTCTGGTCGTCGGTGTGATCGATCTCGAAGATGGTGCAGATGTTGGTGTGGTCCAGAGCGGCCGCCGCCTTGGCTTCGTGCTCGAAGCGCTTGCGGACATCCTCGTCTCGAACCAGGTCGGGCGGCAGGAACTTGAGCGCCACGGTGCGGTCCAGCTTGGTATCCCGGGCCTTGTACACCACGCCCATGCCACCCTTGCCGAGCTCCTCGAGGATCTTGTAGTGAGAGATGGTTCTGCCGATCATAGGACACCTACTTCAACTGCAACCACAGATTGCACAGATTCCACAGAGAGACGAAACCAGTACGAGGGGGAGTCCTTTCTGAGTCTTGGGCTCGCACCCGAGACTCAGAAAACCCGATCCATGAAATCCGTGCAATCTGTGGTTGCCAGGCTCTGATCCTGCCGCGCCGTTACCCCGATACTCCACTGCTCCGTTACCGCGGTTCACTCCACCGCTTACTCACGGAACTGCGCTTCCAATTCCTCGAACCAGTTGAACACCAGGATCAAGTCCATCGACGCCTCATGCTGCGGATTCTCGACCATCAGGAAGCGCCCATCGGACGCGACGTCGTAGCTAATGAGAGAGATCGGGTTCCGAAAGTGGTCACTCTCAAACAGCAACACCGGCTGACTAGCTCGGAAGTCCGGTTGGGTCTGAACCTCAACGGCCATCAGCTCGCTGCCGTTTCGGTAAAACAGTTCCGAACCATCGCTGGACCAGCGCGGATCCGAGCCGCCATCCGTTGAGACCGGAGTTACACCGCCGGGCTCCGGGAAGGGTCTCACGAAGACCTCGCTCCGTCCCGAGGCATCGGACGTGTAGGCGAACCATTTGCCTCCGGGGTGGACACGAGGATCCAACTCGTCTCCTGTCTCAGAAAGCAGAAGCCGGGGGTGGTCGCGATCTTCCAGGGAGAGGAGCCAGAGGTTCGTCCCCGTCAGCGGATTATCTCTCGTGAAGAGAAGGTGCTTGCCATCCGGGGACCAGGCGCCCGCAACCTCGTCGACGGCAGGACGGTGGAGCAACTGCTCTGGTTGATGCCGATCCACCGGCACGCGGAAGATGGTGAATGGCCCGTGTCTGAAGGACGTAAACGCCAGCCAGTCACCGTCCGGTGACCAAATGGGCCCGAAGTTGCTACTCTCAAAGGTCAATTGTCTTGTGGTCCCACTTCCGAACTCATGGACCCAGAGGTTGTAAGATCCGCCCTCGTGCTTGGTCAAGGCCAGGCGTTTCTCATCCGGCGACAAACAGGGCTCCGCGTACGACCCCGGAGGCAATGAGAGGGGTTCGATGTTGCCTTGGCGATCCACCCACACCAGCCGGCGTTCGATGAGCCAGTCGGTGCCCCGGGCATAGCAGAGCAACCCATTCTGTGATACGGAGAAGTCCGCGTATCCACTGCCGTCATCGTGACTGAGATTCTCCAGAACCGGAGTGTGGGGCTCGCCGATCGTGAGTGTTGCCGGGTCGAAGGGTACGGCAATCAACGTCCCCGACTGGGCGTACAGCAGATGGCCGGTGGGCGAGTAGCGACCGTACGTTCCGCCTGTTACAAGGCACCGCTGTTCCCCGGACTTTCGAGACAACACCGCCACCCGGCTGTCATTGATACTGGTGTGCCAGATCGTGAAGAGCACGGCTTCGCCACCCGGCAGAATCTCGGGCCACATGTGAGCGTACTCCCCAGCCTCGGAATTCGGAACCGTCACCCGTATCGGTTCTCCTCCGGCGGCATTGATCTTCCAGAGACCCTCACTCCACGAGCGGGCAAAGAATATCATACCCTCCGGGCCCCAGCATCCTGCCGAAGTCTGTGCCTCACAGAGCGTGATCGGCTTGCCTCCACCGAGGTGTAGCTTCCTGAGCCTATTGCCCGCAAAGAAACCGATCCACTGGCCGTCAGGTGAGAAGAAGGGACCTCCGGCACCCTCCGTTCCTGGCAGTGTTCGTGTCTCGAGCTGATCCAGTTCGCGGAGGAACAGATACCTGGTTCCATTGACCTCGGCCGAGTAAACAAGCCGTCTTCCATCGGGCGAAAGCGCTGCTCGATCTTCACTAGCGAAAGATGAGGAGGCGTCGGCAGGAAACGTCATGACCAGGCGAACCGTCGGATAGTCCGGCGCAGCTGTCGGTTGGATCAGGTGTCTCAAGCCGGCCCCGACCGTGAACGCGCCGACCAGCAGAATTGCTGCAATACCCCAAGAGATCGTCCGACGTGAGCGAGCGGGTGCCGGGAAAGGCCCACGGCGCATGGTCGAAGCTGCAATTCGAGACGCGCCCATCCCTTCAGGATCAACGGACCTCAGGTCCACCGGCATCTCGTCCACGTGCTGGTAACGATCGGCGGGATCCTTTGCCAACAGCTTCCAGACGATCCGCTCCAGCTCCATGGGCACGCCCGTGCGAAGCGCCGTCAGAGGTTCCGGATCCTCACTCAGAATGGAATACATCACCGCCTGCTCATAGTCTCCCCTGAAGGGAAGTTGCCCGACGGTCATTTCATAGAGGACGACCCCCAGGGACCAGATGTCCGTTCGGTAATCGACGTCCTCTCCCTGGGTTTGCTCGGGTGACATGTAGTGGAACGTCCCGAGCGTCGTGTGGTCCTTTGTCAATCTTGTTTGAGTGGAGGACCGGGGCAGGCCGAAATCCATGATCTTGGCCCGGCCTTTTGGGGTGACCATGATGTTGGCGGATTTGATGTCCCGGTGGACGATTCCCTTGTCGTGTGCTTCGTGAAGGCCCTGGGCAACCTGGGTGGCGATGTCGATGATTTCGCGCAGCTTCATGGGACCGGAACCGATCCTGTCCTTGAGGTTCTCGCCCTCCACGTATTCCATGGAAATGAAGATCTGGTCCTCGGTTTCCCCAATCTCGTGGATGGTGCAGATGTTTGGATGGCTCAGTCCGGCGGCCGCCTGGGCCTCGCGGGCAATACGATGCCGGGCTTCGGAATCGGCCGTCAGGGTGGGTGAGAGGAACTTGAGCGCCACGGTGCGTTTGAGCTTGGTGTCTTCGGCCTTGTACACCACGCCCATCCCGCCCTTGCCGAGCTCTTCGAGGATTTTGTAATGGCTGATCGTCCTTCCGATCATGAATTCTCTCCGGAGTACTCCTCGATCAGTCGTCTAAATCTCGGATGATCCCGTAACGGATCCACCGTCGGTGTGATCTTGAGTACCGTGACAGAGATCGCCGAGGGAACGGACAGAAGATGTTCAATGTGACCCAAGGCAAGGTCATGCTCGCCGAGCATAATATAGACCGTAGCCAGATCCCACTCCCGGTTGGCGGATCGAATCGCATCGTTGGCGTGGAGCTCCAATCCCCTCTTTGCCTCGCGAAGGGCATCTTCTCTGTGCCCAAGCCCGGCATGGGCCAAGGCGAGGGCGCTATGGGCCGAGCCATCCTCCGGATGTTCCTGAAGAAACTCCATCATCCCGAGTCTGGCGGTATTGTAGGAGTCGCGTGCCTGTACCGTCTCGCCCATCCATCGGTAGGCGTGACCTTCCAGCAATGAGGGATGGGTGACCTCGGTTGCCCATCCGGCGGGTTCGTAGGGCATTCGGGAAACCGCGTGCAAACTGCCTTGGTAGTCTCTTTCATACATGCATTGGTAAAACTTCTGAAGAAGAATCGCTGGAGATGTCTGATCGGGTGCGGATTCCAGAATCGCCCTGCTTTCTTGCAGATCCCCGGTCCACATGTAGACGTTTCGGGCCTTGATGAAGTACGACGCGACCTGTTCGGGATCCAGTGAGAGGGATCTGTCAAGGTGACGCTCCGCCTCGGCATACTGCCGGAGGAAACCGTAGCTGATTCCCAGCTGCATGGGGAACCAGAAGTTTGCGGGATCCAGTTTCGCTGCTTCTTCGAGATGGCCAATTGCTTCGAGCCAGAGTCCCTGGCGCCGCCAGATATAAGCGATCGTTTCCAAAAGACGCGGATGATTCGGTAGACCCTCCGCTGCAATGGCAAGCTCCTTCAGCGCTCGATCGTAATCGAAGAAACACGTGTAGTAGTACCCGCCAAGGGCTTGGTGGCCTTCGGGCAGATCTGGCTGAAGCTCGAGGGATCGCTCGGCCGCGGCCCTGGATTTTTCCCGGCGCTCGTCCGTCTTGTCGAATCCCCAGAAGTAGAACTCGCTGTGGACTTCTGCCAGCTTCGCGAACGCCAGGGCAAATGAGGGGTCCAGATGGACGGCTTGCTGGAGCAACGTTTCTGCTTTGCTCCACCTATCCTCCAGAGACCCAGCTTGGTTAACGTGGGCCAGGCCGCGCAGGTAGGCCTCGTACGCGAGAAGATTCTCTGTCGGCCTTGCTTCTACGGCATCACGCTCGCTCTCCAGCATCGTGATCCCGAGCTGGTGGATGATCCGCTCGGCGATATCGGACTGAACCACGAAGATATCCTCCAACACGCGATCATACGTCTCTGCCCAGAGATGCGTGTCATCGGATACCTGAATCAGCTGCGGGGTGACGCGCACTCGGCTCCCGCCGGGAGAGTTCTTATTCCAGCGGACGGTCCCCTCGAGGATATAGTCCACCCCGAGATCTTCGCCGATTTGCCGGAGCGTCTTGCCGACGCGGTCATACTGGAGGGCGCTTGTTCGCGAGATGACACCCAGTCCGCTCACGACGGCAAGGCGAGATGTGATCTCCTCCGTCATCCCGGCCGCGAAGTACTCGTCCTCCGGAGCTCCGAGATTCTCAAAGGGAAGGACGACCAGCATCTTCCTCTCGTCAGAGGCACGTTGCTCGGGGGATGGGAGGTAGTGGGGGAGGACTAGAGCGGCCAGTGCGATAAGAAGGGCAACGATGGCCAGCCAGGACCACCGCATCAGGCCACCGCCCCGCGTGGGCTGTGGGACTGCCGAGATGGCCGTTGCGGTGGTCGTGAGATCGCTCCGAGCCTGCCGGAGATCCGTCACGAGATCGGCCACGCCCTGATATCTCTGCCCCGCGTCCTTACGGAGGCACTTGGTGATGATTCTCTCCAGTTCCATCGGGATGCCCGTGCGAAGACCTGTCACGGGTTCAGGTTCTTCGTTCAAGATCGAGTAGATCACCGCCTGCTCATAATCGCCCTTGAAGGGACGCTGCCCGGTGATCATCTCGAAGAGGACGGCGCCCAGAGACCAGACATCCGTGCGCGGATCAACGTCTTTTCCACGAGCCTGCTCGGGCGCCATGTAGGCAAACGTCCCGAGAGTGGTGTCCGCCCTCGTGAGGGCCGTCTGTCCCCGAGACTTGGCCAACCCGAAGTCCATGATCTTGGCCTGGCCCCTGGGCGTGATCATGATGTTGGCGGGTTTGATGTCGCGGTGGACGATGCCCTTCTCGTGCGCTTCCCGAAGACCCTCCGCAACTTGAGAGGCGATGCGGACGGCTTCGTCCAACTTCATGGGACCGCTTGCGATCATATCTCTGAGACTCTGTCCCTCAACCAGCTCCATGGCGATGAAGGTTTGTCCCTCACCTTCATCGATCTCGTAGATGGTGCAGATGTGGGGATGGTTGAGAGCGGCCGCGGACCTGGCCTCGTGGACGAAGCGGGCCTTGTCCTCTTCGCCGTCCAGAGTCTGAGGAGGGAGGAACTTGAGCGCAACGGTGCGATCGAGCTTCGTGTCCCGGGCCTTGTACACCACACCCATGCCGCCGCGGCCGAGCTCTTCGAGGATTTTGTAGTGGCTGATGGTTTTTCCAATCATGGGATGTCTACCTGCTATTGTAGGAGCCGAATCCGTTCGGCGATATGGACCTGCCGGCCGCCGGCCTTCCCGGTCCATCGGGGAAAGGATTCCCCTCATACAACAGCTATGATTCCGTCTCGCAGTCTCGCCGTCCCAGGGCCTCCGGCTTACCCGGTCGCCTCGCTTCGAAGCCCCTCCAGCCGGTTCTTCGCGTCCTCAACTTCCGCTATGCCGGGATCCGCATCCTTCCAGAGCGAGAGGAACTCGGTGTACTTTTCGACGGCCTCCGCCTTCCAGCCCGAACGCTCGTAAGCGCGTCCCAGGAGGTAGTGGGCTTTCACCCACCAGATGGGCCAGGCGATACCCGCGTAGTCGTAGCGGGACAGAGTGCTCTCCAACTGATCGACCGCGTCCCCCGGCCGGCCGGCGGCCAGAAGGGCCTCAGCCAGTCGGCACCGGACGTCTAGAGGGGTGGACTCCCGAGAAGGCAGGGCGGTGCCCCGCTCCAGATATGCGGTAGCACTGTCCGGTGCCCCTTTCATCAGAGCCACAGTCCCCAGGCCCCACCAGTAGTGACGCAACAGCCGCGCCGGCGACGCGCCGAGCGCCGCTCTCATCGACTCAAGTTCCTCCTCTGCGGCTGGAATACCTCCCCTTGCAGCCAGAACGCACGACCGGTGTTGCCACCAGACAGCGAGATCTTCGGGAGCCCCTTCTTTCAGAGTTCTCATTCCAGTCTCGAGTTCATTCAGGGCAGGATCGAAGAGACCCTTCTCCCACTGTATCATCGCCTTGGCCAGGTGCTTCTCCGCACTTCTCGCCGTGTACTCTTCCATTCTGTCCGCGGCAATCCCATCGTCCAGAATCTGAAGCGCCTGTTCCCATCGACCCTGGATCATGGGGATCCGGGCCAGCCATCTCCTTCCGTTCGAGCGAGCTTGCGGGTCCGAGGAAGATACCATCCTTCGGTAGCATAACTCGGCCTCCGAGTACAGCCCCTTCAGAAGATACATCTTCCCGAGCTTCCCCAGCGCCCCGTAGAAATCAGATTTCTTCTTCAGCGCCGTTTGATATGACTCGATGGCCTGGTCGATTCGTCCGCTGTACGCGTACAGATCACCCCTCGTATCGTACGGATTGGGTTCCTCTGGTGCCATGGAGATGTATTGGTTGATTGCCCAGATAGACTTCTCGGGATCTCCCAGTTTCTCGTACGCGTATGCGAGCATGTTGTAGGCTTCTTCGTAGAGGGGATCGATCTCAATGGCCCTGGTGAATGCATGGACCCCCTCTCCCGGTTGTCCGGTATACAAGAGATAGAGAACCCCCAGCCAGAAGAAGGCTTCCTTATCGCTGGGATACCTTTCGCTGATCTGCCGGAGCTCGCCGACAGCGCGCGGGTAATCTCCTTGTATGAACCCCGCAACACCATGAATGAACAACCGCTCTCTCTCGCTGACGCGGTCCGAGTACTCCACCGCCCTGGATATTCGTGCTCTGCCTTGTGCGGGTGAAGTCCCGTAGACCGTCTCGATGAAACCCAGGCGAAGGTTGGCCATGGCGAAAGTAGAATCAAGTGCCAGCGCCTCTTTGAGACTGTTCTGGGCTTCTGACCAGTAGACTTTGTAGAAGAAGTCTACTCCATCCAGGTAGTGACGGTATGCCTCCGGGGAATGAGTTGTGACCTCTGCAACCGGGCGGTCCGGTTCCGCCTGCGCGGCCACCGGCAAAGAGAGATCCCTCTTCACTTCGACCGTCAGCCGGTCCACGAGACTGAAGATCCGCTCGCCCGGAGCTCCCTCGATCCGCTGCGATGCGTGGACTTCACCTGTTTCGACATCCACGAGCTGAGATGTCATGACCGTCTGAGGTTCCATCTGGAGGATACTCCCAAGGAGCATCCACCGTGCGCGCGCTTCGGCGGCAACTCGGGACGCAACATCCCGATCGACCGCCTTCACGCCTTCTCTTCCAAGCCGCTTGAGAATGTCATACAGCCTCTGGCTAGATACGACGCGGACATACCGGGATTCGGAAAGATCGGTGATCAGAAGATTGGCGACGATCTCTCCCAGTTTCTGGGAATCCGCCGGATCCGCCAGGTTGTCGAAGTACATGACGGCAAGCGTGTTCTCCTGAGCGACTGCGGGGGCCTGCCGGCCGATCTGGATTCGGATGCCGAGCAGGATCACGACGGCGACGACCAGTGCCAGACCGGCGGCCAATAGGATCGGGCGGCGCTTGCGAGCCGATCGCTGTCTTATGGACGCGGGTGCGGGTTCCGATCGGAGATTGCGGAGATCCACGAGAAGATCGTCTGCGTCCCGATAGCGTTTTCCCGTTTCCTTGCCGAGCGCCTTGAGGATGATCCTCTCCAGCTCCAAGGGAACACCGGTCCGCAATCCGGTGACGGGCTCGGGATTCTCATTGAGAATGGAGTAGATCACGGCCTGTTCGTAATCGCCCTTGAACGGACGCTGCCCGGTGATCATCTCAAAGAGAACGACGCCGATGGACCAGATGTCCGTCCGATGGTCGACATCCTCGCCGCGCGCCTGCTCGGGAGACATGTACTGGATGGTCCCGAGGGTCGAGGCCTCGGTGGTGAGCTTCGTTACGCCTCTCAGTTTGGCCAGGCCGAAGTCGAGAATCCGAACCCGGCCGTCACGGTCGATGAGAAGATTCTCGGGCTTGACGTCGCGGTGGACGATCTCCGCCTGGTGAGCCTTGCCGAGGCCGTCGGCCACCTGGCAGACGATATCCAGTGCTTTTTCGAGGGGCAGGGGACCTCGATCGATGAGATCGCGGACCGACTCACCCTCGACGAATTCCATGGAAATGAAGGTCTGTCCCTCGTGTTCACCGATCTCGTAGATGGTGACGATCCGCGGATGATTGAGGGCGGCCGCCGCCTTGGCTTCCTGGACGAAACGCGCCTTGGCTTCCTCGTCGCGAGTCAGGTCCGACGGCAGGAACTTCAGGACCACAGTGCGATCCAGCTTCGTGTCCCGGGCCTTGTAAACCACAGCCATGCCGCCGCGGCCGAGCTCTTCGAGGATCTTGTAGTGAGAGATCGTTCTTCCGATCATGGGCTCCCCGGGTCAATCGTATCGGCGAATGGGCGACGAACACGGACCAGTAAGGACGGACACGGACGTCGCCTTGTCGCGCCTTCGGGTTTCCCTGTCATGCTCTTCTACGAGATCTATTTTCTATTGTCTACTTCTCTATTCTCTGTAACAGGAGGGAGCCCCATTCTCTCGACCATCCCTGCGAATCTCGGATCGGTGCGCAGCGACTCCAGCCGGGGATGAACCCGGAGCATCGGAAGATGCGTTGACCTTTCCCGGTAGGCTTTCTCGAGCCACTCAAAGGCCTCGTCCTTCTCCCCGAGCGCGGCGTACACCCCTGCAATCACGATGGGTGAAACATACCTCTCTTTCGAGAGGGCGAGCATCTCATCAAGCGTCTCCCTGGCTTCCTCGATATGGCCTGCAGCGGCGTGGGCCTCGGCGAGGTACGCCACGGCGGCGGTGTGCCTTCCAGACAGCTCGGTCGCTTTCTCGATCTCGGTGAACGCCTCCTCCAACCTGCCCATCCTGAGGTACGATGATCCCAGGGACATGTGGGCAAGGGGGGACGCCGGATCGAGCTCAACCGCCTCCATCGCGTGCTCCAACGCCTCTTCCCATCGTCCGGCGAACAACAGTACGGCCGACGTGTTGAGGCGAGCCGTGACGGACAGAGGGTCCAGCTCAACGGCCCGCTCCGCCTCTCGAACCGCCTCTTCGTGACGTCCCATGGACGACAGGTACATCGCGTACCAGTGACGCACGGACGAATCGTTGGGATCGAGGTCAATACTCCGCCGGAACTCCTCGTCGGCGCGTGCCCAGTCCCATTCGTGGAGAAATGCCACATCGGCGAGAAGGGCATGTGCGAAGGCAACCGTTTCATCGATGGCCAGGGCTTTCTTCGCTTCCGCCTTCACCCTGGGCCAGGCCTCCTGTGGATCCATGGCGCCGAGGCTGGCCAGGGCATCGTACGCGTTCGCCAGCCCTGCATAGGCAAGGGCGTACTCCGGCTCGACGGTGATCACCCGCTCGTAGTACTCAATGGCTTTGTTTGTGCTCTCCACCGTGAGTCGGTTTGCGTAGAAGCGGCCTCGGAGATAGGCCTCGTGGGCCTCGGGATCGATGGGGCGAGCGCCGGCCAGCCGGGTTTCCTCCTCCGGTGTCAGAGTGATCCGAATCTCCTTTGCGACGGCGCGAGCGACCTCCTTCTGAAGCGCGAGGATGTCCCGGAGCTCCCGGTTGTAGCTCTCCGCCCAGAGGTGCCGATCGGTCTCGGCTTCGATCAGCTGGGCCGTGATTCGAATCCGGTCGCCGGCCAGCATGGCGGACCCTTCGACCACGGCATCCACGTTCAGGTCCCCTGCGATGGCCGGCAACGACTTGTCCGTATCCTTGTACCGCATAATCGACGTTCGGGAAATCACGCTCAGGGCCTTGATCTTTGACAGCTCCGTGATGAGAGCCTCCGTCATTCCGTCGACGAAGTACTCCTGGTCGGGGTCCCCGGACAGGTTCTCGAGGGGCAGGACGGCGAGGGACTGGATGGCCCCGGTCTCGCTTGTCGGAGAGGATGATCGATCCGTTCGGAGAACCACTACCCCCGCGATCCCGATGGAAACGATGACGACCAAGGCCGTCAGGAACGGAATCCACCGGCGCCATGAACCCTTCCGCAAGCGATCCGTCGGCGGGGCCGCATCCGTGCGGTCCTTGAGTGCCTGCAGATCCCGGATCATCTCGCGTGTACTGGAGTAACGCTTGTCGAGATTCTTGGCCAGCGCTCTCAGAATGATCCGGTCCAGTCCCGAGGGAACGTCTCCACGAAGAGTCATCGGAGGGAGAGGATCCTCATTCACGATGGCGTAGATAATGGCCTGCTCATAGTCTCCCTTGAAGGGTCTCTGCCCCGTGACCATTTCGTAGAGAACCACACCGAGGGACCAGATGTCCGTCCGGTAGTCGACGTCGTCGCCCCTGGCCTGCTCCGGGGACATGTACGAAACGGTACCCAGAGTGCTGCCCGTCTGCGTCGTTGTCAGGCGCGCCGATTTCGCCACGCCGAAGTCCATGATCTTGGCCTGGCCCTCGGGCGTGACCATGATGTTGGCGGGCTTGATATCGCGATGGGCGATTCCCTTTCCGTGAGCGACGCCCAAACCCGACGCAACCTGAATTGCGAGGGAGATGAGCTCCTTGATCTCGAGCGGGCCCGCCTCGTGTCTTTCCTTGAGGGTCTGTCCCTCGACATAGGCCATGGCGATGAAGGTCTGATCGTCGACCTCGTCGATTTCAAAGATGGTGCAGATATTGGCGTGATCCAGGACTGCGGCGGCTTTGGCCTCGTGCTCGAAGCGCTTACGGATGTCCTCGTCGCGAACCAGATCGGGAGGGAGGAACTTGAGCGCAACGGCGCGTTCGAGCTTGGTGTCCTCGGCTTTGTAGACCACACCCATGCCGCCTTCACCGAGCTTCTCGAGGATCTTGTAGTGAGAGATGGTTCCGCCGATCATGGGACCCCCGGATCAATCGAATGGGCGAAAGGGCGAAAGGGCGACGAACACAGACAGACATGGACATCGCAGTGTCGGCATGGATTCGCCGTCTCGCCGTCCCCTTGTGTCGCTGTCCTGGGTTCGCCTTGTCGCCGGGTCGCCTTGTCGCTCGGTCGCGATCGGTGTAATCTGTGGCTCCCAGATTTGGACCTTGCGCGCCCTCTAACGTCTCTTGATCACCACAAGCGTCATGTCATCAAACTGCGGATGATCGCCCGTGTGTTTACCGACGTCCGCCACGATCTTCTCCACGAGTTCCTCGGCGGACTCCTCGGAGCTGTTTGCGATCAGGGTGGCCAGCCTTTCTTCCGTGTAGGGTTCGTCCCTTTCGTTTGCGGCGTCGGTGATTCCATCGGAGAACACCACCATCGTATCTCCCGGCTGCAGTGGGACGTGGGCTTCCTCGTAGGCGCACTCCTCCAGGAAGCTGAGGATGAGCCCCCCGGCTTCGAGTCGATGGAGCATCTGACCGCGGGTGCGGTGGAAAGGTCTCTCGTGCCCGGCGCTGCAATAGGAGAGGCGGTGGTTCTCGATGTCGAGGACACCGTAGAAGAGCGTGGCGAACTTTTCCGGATCCGTGCTCTGGAAGAGTAGCGTGTTCGCCCGTTCGAGACACTGGCACGGGGTCAGGGTGGAGAGGGTCAGTCCCCGAATCGTCGCCTGGAGGTTCGCCATCAACAGAGCGGCCGGAAGCCCTTTGCCGGAGACGTCTCCCAGGCAGAAAGCCATCCGGTTCTCGTCGAGAAGGAGGAAATCGAAATAATCGCCCCCCACGTCCTGCGCCGGAATACTGATGCCTGCGACTTGATACCCCGGGAGATCCGGAGACACCTTGGGCAGCAGCCTGTGCTGAATCTCGGAGGCGACGCGGATTTCTTCCCTCATCCTGAGAAGTGCCTGCTCCTCCTCATAAAGACGGGCGTTTTCCACGACCTGGGCGGACTGGGTTGCGAGGATTGCGAGGAGTCGCTGGTCTTCGTCGCTGAACCCGCCCCCGCCCTTCTTGTTGTATACGCTGAGAACACCGATCAACCTCGACTTCGCCAGGAGGGGGACTGCGAGAAGCGTTTGGGTGGACTCGTCCCAGTCCACACCCCGGAATCGGACGTCGTTCTCAGGGTCGTTGACGAGGAGAGGTTTCTTGTTGATGTGCATCCAGCCGAGGATGCACTGGTCCAGGTGGAACGGCTGGCCCTGGACGGAGGTGACCATGGTCCGGACCAGCGTCTTCATGGGCTGGCTGGCCTTCTCGTCGACCAGCGTGATCACTCCCTGCTCCGCGCGAACCGCCCGGAGCGAGCGGTGGATGATCGCACCCATGATATCCTGGGAGCTGGAGGAACCGCTGATCTCTCTGGCGAGATCGTTGAGGATGGTCAACTCATCGACGGCTCGGCGAAGCCGACGGTTCTCTTCCGCCAGAAACTCGGGCCGTGCATCGGGGTTGCTGTCGGGCGCCAAGGAATTTCCTCCGTTTGCCGTGGGGAGGACGAACTTACCTGTTCTCGATTCTAACCGCCCGCGGCGCGGAGGCCAAGACGAAAGTCCGAATCCGCCCCTCGAGAAGAGTCCCAACGTCTTCTGCGTCAGTAATTTCCGACGTCTTGCACTATTAGACAATCGGCTCCGTGCCCGGCGCCACAGGAGCTACATTTTGCCATTCCATTTGACAAGGATGCCTAGAGTGTGGTAGAGTGGGTGAGTATGGTTCATGAGCTTTGGGCCGCGCGGCGCCTGGGTGGGGAATGCCGAGGCTCGCCGAGCGGTTGCGGTGTATTCACTTCATCGGAAAAGGAGGAGAGGACCATGGGAATCAGCTATCGGTTTGCACTGTGGACGGTCGTCGCGCTCCTTGCGATTCCGGCCGTGGCCGGAGCACAGCGCGGCGGCGACCGTCAGGATCTCGCCCCGTTGGACGCCACGATCACCCTGGGCCGGAGTCCGGAACCCCCCGACTGTGCTCAGCCGCAGGATGATGTGGACATCTGGTGGGACATTACGTACAGCACCACCCCCTCTGCGGTGATCTATACCCTTGTGGATCCGGACAGCGCTGTGATCGACAGCACATACTATCCCGGGGATACGGGTGTGACCATCAACCGGCAGTGGACGGTGCCGCTGAATCCGGTAATCGGGAAGTACTGGGTGCGGGTGGAGTTCTGGTCGATGAGTTCCGGACACGAGGCTACCGCCGAGGTCAGCTTCTACGTATGCGACGGCATCGGAAGCATCTGCGCTCAGAAGGTGGTGGACGCCAACTGTGACGGTGTGGCGCAGGCCGGCGAGGAGTATCAGGGTTGGTGGATCTGCATCGATACGCCCTGGGGAGACACTTTCTGTGATACGACCGACGCGACCGGGGTGGTCTGCTGGGACAAGCTCCCGCTTGGCTTGTACACGGTGTATGAGAACATTTCCCCGCCCTGGGTATCGATCTTTCCCGAGAGTCGTGACGCCCTTCTCGATGACAACAATCCCTCCTGGAGCGGCGCGTTCTTCAATGTGAACTACGATGAGTGCTTTGGCGCCTGCTGCAAGTGTGACGGCCAGTGTGTGGAGGTGACGCCCGCCGAGTGCAACCAGTTCCTGGGCGCCATCTTCATGGGTCTGGGTACGCACTGTGACCAGGTGACGTGCGGTGAGCCGAGCGCCGTCGAGAAGACGACCTGGGGCGCCATAAAGGACAACTACCGCTAGATATCGACCCCCTCAAGATTCGAGTGGAGGGCTGGAAGGCCCGGGCGTACGTGCCCGGGCCTTCGCTTGTTTGCGCTCTCCCCTTGGGTCCAAGGGCGAGAATCGGGGACTCTGCGAGCTCCCCGGGGACATCCTCCGAATCCGGAAAGTTAGACCTCAAGCCCCGTCGCCTTCTTCCCGATATGTCCTAACAAGATGAACAACGACTCGGCACGTCCTGCGCAGGGCCGGGTCTTGTCACACCTTAGGAATGCAGGCGGGCTTCATGCGCTGCCCGGCCTGTCCGTAGGTTCCGTACGGATCGAACCGGCGGGACCCGTCCTTTCACCTCAGACAGAGGGGGGAGAAGTTATGTGGTCTTGGAATCGGATCGGACTCTGGGCCGCGCTGATCGCCGTCGTCGTCACCTCGTTCCCCGCGGTGGCCTCAGCGGTGAACTACCTGCCCACCGGTGAGCGGGAAGCCATCATCAGCATGGGCCGGAACCCCGAACCGCCCGAATGCGCCGGGTGGCAAGATGTCGTCGACATCTGGTGGAACATCACGTACAGCACGACTCCGAACTACGTCTACTACAAGCTGACGGATCCGAACGGAGTGACGGTCGAGGACTCAACGTATGCCGACTCGTCCGGAGTCAGCGTCACACGCAGCTGGACGGTTCCGAATTTCCCGGTTGATGGGAAGTACTGGATCCGTGTCGAGTACTGGTCGAAGCAGGCCGGACACGAGGCGACCGCCGAGGTGAGCTTCTACGTCTGTTCGGGCATCGGTGAGATCTGTGCCCAGAAATGGAAAGACGCAAACTGTGACGGCGAGGGAGGTGCCGGGGACCTTCCGTTGTCGGGTTGGTGGTTGTGTATCACAACTCCGTTGGGGGATACTTTCTGCGACACGACGGATGCCAATGGACAGGTGTGCTGGACCAAGCTCCCTCTGGGGACGTACACGGTGTTCGATCCGCCGGTGACGGGTTGGGTCCCACTCTTCGCCCCTTCTCGTGAAGCGGTCCTTACGGAGAACGATCCGACCTGGTCTGGTGCCTTCTTCAACGTCCACTATGACGAGTGCTACGGCGCCTGCTGCAAGTGCGACGGCGAGTGTGTGGAGGTGACGCCGGAAGAGTGTGACCGGATCGGCTACGAGTTCATGGGCCTGGGTACCCACTGCGATCAGGTAGAGTGCGGTGCTCCGAGCGCCACGAAGAAGAGCACGTGGAGCAAGATCAAGAACAGCTTCCGGAAGTAGCGGGTTCGACGCATACGTCTTCGAACGACAAGGGTCCGGGCATTGCCCGGACCCTTTCTCTTGTCCGGGCGCGTGACGGACCCGTTCGTGCTCGACGACGCATCGAAACGGCGGCTTGCGCATTGGCCCGAAGCATGGTAGGTTCCGGCCGGATCCTCTTGGGACGAGGGCGAGTGGGCAAGGCGAGCACCATCTGATCCGATTGCAGGGGGGGGTGGGAGATGTCGGCGGCAGCGAAACTGGATGTCGAGCGAGTTCTGCCCGAGCGGTCCGATGCCGTAGTCTTTCGGTTGTCGGGCAAGCTCACGGACACGAAGGAATCCTATGCGTTTCTGGAACAGGTGCGAGGAGAGATCAAGAAGGGCGTCTCTCTGGTTCTCCTCAACCTGGAACGAATCGAGTATCTCTCCAGCGCCGGAGTGGGGATTCTGGCGGCCTGTTACACGTCGGCCAAGAATGCCGGAGGGCGGATGGCGGTTGCGGCGGTCTCCGACGCCGCCCGGAAGATCCTGGAAATCGTGTGCCTCTGGGAGGCTCTGGAACGGTATCCCTCAGAGGAACAGGCGTTGAAGGCAAACCCGGAATAGCGAAAACGGCGTCCAGCCGAGTTTTCCTTGTTATATATGAACAGAATCCGGAAACCAAGCCCGTTTCCCGGAGCCAGGCGATGGGAAGAAAGAAGGGAAACTCCGACATGCTCATTCCGACACTGATCATGGGCGCACTTGCGGCGGTGCTCCTGTACCTGGGGTATCGCGGTGGGGAGGGCGCCCACCTGACAGGACTGCGGGCCGGGTTGAAAATGATCACGGGAATCCTGCCTCTCCTGGCCTGTGCCTTTGTCGTGGCCGGGATGGTGCCCATTCTCCTTCCAGCGGATGTCCTGTCCAGGTGGGTGGGCGCGGAATCCGGTCTCCGGGGCGTTCTTGTCGGGACCGTGGCGGGCGGCCTGGCGCCCGGAGGTCCGTACGTCAGCCTGCCCATAGTGGCAGGGCTCCTGCGATCCGGCGCGGGCGTGGGAACGATGGTCGCCTTCCTGACGGGTTGGTCCCTATGGGCGATCGGTCGATTGCCCATGGAGATCGGGATCCTGGGTTGGCGGTTCACGGCCATTCGGCTGGTGTGCACCTTCTTCTTCCCGCCGATTGCAGGACTCATCGCCCAGCTGTTCTTCGGCGGCACCCGCACCCTCTGACCGGCAGCCAGCACGAGCGACCGCCGGGGGAAACCCCCGGCGATTTCGCATGCTGGCGGAGAGCCGAGATCCGAAAGCCGAATGCCGGGAAGGCAAAGACCAAAGGGCAAGAGCTGACAACGATCTCGGCTCGGTCGGCTGTCGGCTCTCGTTTTTGGACGTGCGCCGTCGATGGATTCGATCCCAAAGGGCCGATGATCCGGGTTGTGCCTTTCGGTGGGCCCGGGCGGACTGCAGATGAACATCCTTTTCGTCACCGACATCCACGGGTCCCTCTGGAAGTACGACCGCGTGTTCGAGATCGCCCGGTTGACCGGGGTCGATGCGGTGGTGAACGGCGGGGATATGTTTCCCCACGCGCGGGATCCATCCACGCAGCACGAGTTCATTCGAGAGTTCATGGATGGGCATCTGTCTCGGTACGATTCGGCCGGAATTCTCTATCTCTGCTATCCGGGCAATGACGATCTGAAGGTTCACGATCCTCTTTTCGAGGAGATCTGCGAACGGCACCCAACCGCCTTCCTCCTGGCACAGAAGAAAGTTGAGATCGAGGGGATTGAGTTCATTGGGATGAACTGGGTCGTCGACTATCCCTTCGCGCTCAAGGATCGATGCCGGAAGGACACGGGCGAGTACGTGTTCCAACCTCAGCTGGGCACGGCCCGCCTGTCTGCACCGGGGGGCTGGCGGGAGATCGAGGATTGGCCCGGTTTCGCGGCCTCCCTGCCGACGATCGAAGAGGAAATGAACCGGCTTCCACGCCCTGCGGATATGTCCGGCACGATCTACGTCATTCACATGCCTCCGCTCGGACTCGGGCTGGACGAATGCGCCGGTGGAGCCCGGGTCGGATCTCGGGCCATCCACGATTTCCTGTCGAAACGCCAACCGAGACTCTCGCTGCACGGGCATATCCACGAGTCCCCGGAGGTCTCGGGCAGGTGGCGGGCTCGCCTGGGCGACACCGTGTGCGTCCAGCCCGGCCAGAGGACGGACCTCGTCTATGTAACCATTGATCTGTCAACGATGAACCTCGTCCGAAGGGTGGAGTCCCGAGGATCCCGCCGGTAGCGAGCGGCTCGCTCCCCACGGGAATCTCCGGTTCTCTTTGAGCGTTAGCGGACGACAAACGCTTGACTTTCGGCTTCGCCTGCGAGTAAAGTGCAAGGTTATGCTCAACGGGGACTCGCGTCCCGTGGCAATCTCGAAGATCCGCAATCGGGCAGATCCAGGAACCCCTAGAAACCGGAGGAGGCACATGAGCAATCCGGCAATCGAGAAGGCGAAGGACCACTTTGCGAATCTGATCGAGGCACAGCTTACCCGCATAGAGAAAATGAAGAAAGGTGAGCAGAAGACCGACTACTCCAAGATCAAGCCCGTGATCGTCGGCATCCTCGGGGGCGACGGAATCGGCCCGTACATCGCGGCCGAGGCCAAGCGGGTCCTCGAAGTCGTGATGGAGGACGAGCTCAAGGCGGGCAAAGTGGAATTCCGGGATATCGAGGGGCTGACCATCGAGCGCCGCGCCGAAGAGAATGCCCCCATTCCCCCGGCTGTCCTGGAGGAAATCAAGCAGTGCCACGTCACCCTCAAGGGCCCGACCACCACGCCTCGCAAGGGAGATCCCTGGCCGAATATCGAGAGCGCCAACGTCGCAATGCGTAAAGAGTTGGATCTCTTCGCCAACGTACGGCCGGTTCGGGTTCCAAAGGAGGGCATCGACTGGATGTTCTTCCGGGAGAACACGGAGGGCGCCTACGCCCTGGGCAGCAACGGAATCGATGTGACGGACGATCTGGCCATTGATTTCACCGTCACGACGACCCAGGGATCCGAGCGACTGATCCGTCTCGCTTTCGACTATGCCAAGAGAAACAACATCAACAAGGTCACGGTCGTCACCAAGGCCAACGTGGTGAAGACGACCGACGGGAAGTTCCTCAAGATGGCGGAACAGATCGCCAAGGACTACCCGGAGGTGGAATGGGATGATTGGTACATCGACATCATGACCGCCAAGCTGGTGGATCCGAAGCGCCGGACGCAGTTCCGGGTGGTCGCTCTTCCGAACCTGTACGGCGACATCCTGACCGACGAAGCCGCCGAGTTTCAGGGGGGCGTCGGCACGGCCGGCTCTGCGAACATCGGCAACAAGTACTCCATGTTCGAGGCCATTCACGGCTCGGCCCCCCGGATGGTGAAGGAGGGTCGGGCTCAGTACGCCGATCCCTGCAGTATGATCAAGGCCGGGGCGCTGCTCATCGACCATATCGGGTATCCCGATCGGGCGAAGAAACTGGAAATGGCGCTCGATGTCTGTGGCCAGCATGAGAAGAAGCTGGTGATGACCGGCCGGGATACCGGCGCCACGGGCCGCGACTACTGCGACTACCTTCTGGAGACCATGAACGATCCGGATCTCGAGAAGAAATGGCAGGCGCACCAGTAGAGCCCGAATGGGCGAATGGGGGAATGGGCGAAAATCCCAAACCCTAAGCCGCAGATTTCACAGATTCGAAGCGGGGAAGACGATCGGGATGCAGCATGCTGCATCCCGATTTCATTTGTGCAATCTGTGGTTGCCGGGGCGTGAGGGTGCTCGGGCCCTTGACACGGGTGCCTCCAGGAAGTACCGTACGTCATCGGCATTGGCCTGGTAACGGGTACCAGAGGTGGCACGGATGGGCAACGACGAGATCGCAGAGAAGATCCTGACACTCAAGGAGGAGCGCGAGGCTCTGATTCTGGCGCACAACTACCAGCGGCCCGAGGTCCAGGACGTCGGGGATTTCCGAGGAGATTCACTGGGGCTCAGCCGGCAGGCCTCGGAAATCAAACCCAAGGTCATCGTCTTCTGCGGTGTCCACTTCATGGCCGAGACGGCCGCCATTCTCTCTCCCGGCAGCACGGTTCTCCTGCCGGATCTCGAAGCGGGCTGTCCCATGGCCGACATGATGACGCCCGAGGACGTGGAACAGATGAAGCGGGAACACCCGAACGCGGCCGTGGTCACCTACATCAACTCCAGCGCCGAGGTCAAGGCCGTGTCGGACGCGTGCTGCACGTCGGCCAACGCCCGGAAGGTGATCGAATCTTTTCCGGCCGGGCAGGAGATCCTCTTCGGTCCGGATCAGTATTTGGGGCACTACGTTTCGACGCAGACCGATCGCACGATCCATCTCTGGCGGGGATACTGCCCGTCGCACATGAAGATCCTGCCGGAGGACGTCGAGCGGGCCAGGGAGGAGCACCCCGGGGCCGAAGTCATGGTCCATCCGGAGAGCACGCCCGACGTCATCGAACGGGCGGACGCCGTCCTCGGAACGGCGGGGATGATCCGGCGCGCGCGAGAATCGAATGCAACGGAGTTCATCGTTGGAACGGAAGTGGGTATGGTGTATCGACTCGAGCGGGACGTGCCGGGCAAGAGGTTCTTCCCGGCCTCTCGTCGGGCTCTCTGTCCCAACATGAAGAGAATCACCCTCGAAAAAGTTCTCTGGTCCCTCGAAGAGCTCGAACCACGCATCATCGTAGATCCGGACATCGCCGGGCAGGCCAAGAAGGCTGTGGATCGCATGCTGGCCGCCGTGTAGGCCTGGACTATGCACGAAGGCCACGGCGGAGAAACAGAGAAGCAGATGGCGGAGAACGGCATTATGCGGGAAACGCGGTACACTCTGTTTCGGTCGGGTTCTCAGTTTCTCCGCTTCTCTATTTGATGGTCTCCCTGAGAGCCAGTTCTCGCAAATAGCACGCTGCTGGAACCCATGTTCCTCGTTCCCCCCAGGTCTGGCAAGTAGTTCTTGAATTGAGTAGTCTGTCCCGAAATGGCCGAGTAGTCTGTCCCGAAATGGCCGGGCTTGAGATTCCCCTCGGCAGACCTCTCGACCACGGAAGCATTGCCGTAACATCAAAGCGCGCAGATAGTCCCGCTAATGAGCAGTCTGTCCCCGAATGCCCAAGTCCTACTTGTTTTTCGTGTACCGGGGATCCCCCTCATACCCAAGCGCCGCCCAATCGATACGCCCCTGCCCGTTCTTGACGTGGCAGTCCTTGCAGCCCAAGGCGTCCGCCGCCGGGGCGACCATATGGTTGATCTTCCAGAACGACTCGGTCTCGGCAAAGCCGACCTCGCCGCTGAACTCCCTGCCGACCGGCTTCATGCCTTGCGCTGCGGCGGCGTTCCAGTCCCAGGTCGTCCAGAGCCCGGTTTTGCCGAACAGCTTCGGTACGACGAGCTCATTTGTCTGCGTGTCGTACGGCTGTTTGCCGCGCATCACCTTGAAGGGGTAGATCTTTGAGGTACCATCGCCGCGCTCGCCCACGGGGCGGTTCAGCTGCGTGATCTCATCCGGATGGATCACGTCTCCTATCATATATTGCGCGCTGGAACCGGCGTACCACAGGTACGTCGGGACGACATTCTTCTCCCACTTGAAGTGGCCCTTCTTCTTGTTGAACTCCTTCATGCCGTACTCGTCGGTCACGACTTCGGCATCGGTGCCGGCCGTCGACCAGTCCCACCACATTTTCGTCGGGTTCGCCCGGGCGAAGGCGGTGATGTGACACGTCTGGCATGCGACCGCCTCGGCGTGCCGGTTCGGCATTTTCTTCTCGTGTGCTTCTTCTCCGTGGCAGCCTGTGCACTCCAGGTGGTTCGTGCCGCCCGGTGAGGCGAACATCGCATTGCCCGCGATGTCGTGATCGCTGGTCGTATGGCAATCCACACAGGTGAAGTCCTGGCCCTCTTCGCTCATGTGTACATCCAGCGCAAGCGCCGGCCTGGCCAAGGCGTCATCCATGTCCCCGTGCTTGACGTTGTTGCCCCCGCCGCCCTGGAAGTGACAGGCGCCGCAGCTCGCGCGGCTGGGCCTGTCGACTGCCCTGGCGATCTCGGCCAGGTCCAACGGTTCCCAGGTCGTGCCCTGCCAGGTCTTGGCCTCGTAGACGGGGTGGCCGGCGCCGGTAGGGAACTTCTTGTACCTGCCGGTCGTATCGTGGCAGATCAGGCAGTCGACCTTAGTGGCGTCGCCGAAGTCGAAGGAGTCGTCTTCCCAGCCGTAGCCGGCGTGGCAGCTGGTGCACCGGGGCCAGTTCGAGGCGACCGCGACGCAGAAGTTGTTGATGAGGTTCTTCTTGCCGACGGGCCGCTGGCCCTTGCGGCCGAGGTCCTGCATCGGCCCCCAGGTCCAGTGGGCCGTCTTCATGAAATCATACGCGGCGTTTTCATGGCACTCGAGGCAAGCGGCCGTCACGCTCGGGCCGTCGGCGAATGGGCCGGCCATGTCCTGGTGCTCCTCGACGAGGGCGTGGGCCGCGAGGGGCAACCACAGAGCCAATCCGGCAGCTAACAGGAGTCGGGAGGTCGTGTGCATAGATTCACCCACTGGATCGAAGTTATGTCGCAGGCAGCCGTCCTGGTCGGCGCCCATCAAGAAAACGATTCCTGCGAAATGATAGCCCAGATGTCATCCGGATTCCTACCGGGAATCGCGACCCAGAAGCAGAAATCTGGGAGTACAGGCGGTCTGTGGATTTCGGAAAGCAGCTGGTTCGGCTGGGCGACGAGTTCCCCAGATGATGGGAGGTCCAATGAAGACAGCGGGGAAAAAGAGAACCATCAGTAGTCAGGTCGCAGAAAAGAACCGAAAACAGATTGCAACATTCTGATCGGGCATTCCTTATCTCCGCCAAGAGTCAACGATCGGAATCACCATCCGCACTCGGCCGTTGAGACCTCGATCTCGGGTTGGAGCTCGACCGTGGCCCGGAGAGAATTGGACACCAGACACTTCCGCTCTGCCTCCTCCAGTGCCGACGCGGCCTTCTTTCGATCTTCCTCGGACGCCACCTGCACCTTCGGACGGACGACGATCTTCTGAAACCGAAGGCTCCCCTCCTCAAACACGACGGTACCCTCGGCATCGCTCTCATACCTTGACAGGACAATGCGCTCCCTGCCGACGTAGTAGAGGAACGTGGTCATCACGCATGAGTTGACCGAGGCCACCAGCAAGTCCTCCGGACTCCACACACCCTCCGGACCCCGGAACTCCGGCGGTGGTGCTACGGGCAGGGGCGGCTTTCCGCCTGCCGTCAGAGTTCCCCTATTGCTGTTCTCCCACCGGAGCGTGACCCCAAAGCGCCACGTTCTCGACCTTGCTCGGCCTTCTGCCATTCTGTCGTTCCTCCTCCCACTCTTGATTGCCGGTGATCGTCGGACCACAGAACCCGGCACTTTCCTGAAACTACGGACCGAAATCAGTGATGTGTCCCCAGATTGCCTGCAGAGTAGGTCTTCCGGGACGTAGGTAGCTTTATTAGCTTATTGTGGATCTTTTCGGCACCCTCTGTCCAGGTCTGATTGGCAAGGAAGGCTCTCTTCGATCCGGCAAACGGAGGCTGAAACCGTCGGCGGGCTGAAGCCAATCGATCACGTGTTTCGGGGACGCGTGTTTCAGGGAAACGTATTTCAGGGACGGACTACGAAACTCAGCAACTGATTTGGACGTAATGGAATAGGCCATCACTGAGAGCAGGAAGTGGCCAGGAGGATCTTGACTGAGCAGAAAACCCTGGGGTACTGTTGAGTCCAGCCAGACATGTCAGAGAGCGACCGGCGGGGCTCCGGGTCACGGAGTCCGAGGACTGTCCGCCGGTCGCTCTTTCTTGTCAAGCACGCAAGAAGAGTCACGCGGGGGAGAGGGGAGTGGGAGGATGGCGCGTGTGGTGGTCCCGGATTGCCCGCATCATGTGACACAGCGAGGATCTTGCAGTACGCGTCTCGCCTCGCACTTCCAACGCCTTTCTCCGAGAACCATTTACCATTTACCATTTACGATTCCCTTGCCGCAGGTCCTTCGGGCCCCAGCATGGAAACCCATTTCCCATTTCCGATTTCCAAGTCCCGAGTCCCTTGTCACTCGCCCTCGTCACTCGCCCTTCAACTCAGAACCCAGAACTCTCAGAACTCAGAACGGGAAGTGATCCGGCAGGGAAACGCTTGTGAAAATCCCGCGGCGCGTGTAGCATCGCAAGGGATCCGATCTGAGCCCGAAGCCCCGCTCCTGCCGGCATTGGTGGGCTGAACGCATCGACGCTCCATCGACCTGTAATGGCTCAGGACACGTTCACACATGACGGTTTTGGCTGCTCCGGTGCTGAACCACCGGGGCAGCCGGCTTCTGTGAAATCTGTGCGCCGCCCCATGGGCGGCCAATCTGTGGCTTGCTCTTCCCTTCTTTGGCGAATCAAGGCTAACTCCTCAACCCCAAGGCCGTCGATGCTCTCCTTCAAAGACATTCATCTTCGCTACGCGGGCGCTTCGATCCTGGACGGTGTCACCGGGAATCTGGACCGGGGCGAGCGGGTCGGCCTGGTCGGTCCCAACGGTGTGGGCAAGAGCACGCTGCTTCGAATCCTTGTGGGCGGGCAACACTCGGAGAGCGGAGAGATTCGAATGCCGAACCTCTTCCGCGTGGGCTACCTGCCCCAGGGGGGTGTCGAGGGCGGTTCCAAGACCTGTCTCGAAGAGGCGCTGGAGGCCTGTGGGGAACTGGCGGAGATCGAGGACGAGTTGTCGGGCCTCACCCGCCGGCTCGCGCAGGTCCCCGAGGGAGAGCTCATTCCCAAGGATCTCTTGGCCCGGTACGGAGATCTGGAGCACCAATTCCACCATCGCGGCGGCTACGAGGGCGAATCGGCGGTCCTGAAGGTTCTGGACGGGCTCGGCATTCGAAGGACCCA